>ERZ772978.4-NODE-4-length-380707-cov-14.5905_pt1 | contig 380707 bp, 309 predicted proteins | sample MGYA00511675_ERZ772978 | MGnify/ENA primary metagenome ERZ772978 (study PRJEB29015, sample SAMEA2738092) | human oral metagenome | biome: human oral; feature: human-associated habitat; material: saliva | place: China | collected 2156 ... | reverse complement strand
GATCATTCTCTATGGAATTTCTATTATAAAACCTGCTTTCAACAACACGATCTACACCTATTTATAGCCTACCGGAACTGACGCCACAGACAAATCCCGTCGCATCCACAAACACGCTTTATTAATACGTTACCTCGAGTTTTACGACACGATAACACCCTCGCATGAATGCCAATTTCATCACGACGAAGCACATCCCTTCTTGTTACGGGCCTTTTATCATAGCAGCCCAATTGTCTAGACTCTCTCCATCCATGGAAAGCGGAATATATATCGCCATCCAAGATCCAAGTCGAGTGTTTAGACACCTACTTATCTTTGTATTTATTAGGTAATCAAAACGCTCGTCATCAGCGACATTTAGATGAATCGTTGAATATAGCCTGCAACCCAAAGGTCTCTGATCGCCGCAACTTGACCCCAACAGGAAGTTCATAAGCGCTCATGCCACACAAGGAGCCGGACGCGCCCCGCCAAATAGTTCCTCGGAAGGCGTCACTGACAACCGATCTATCAACGCCCCTGGGAAGATCGGATTTAGGAGAATCGTTTCTCAACGCTGTTGTTGTATTTAGGGTAGCTGCGCACGGGTGATGACTGACAGGAAGTGAGGCTTCATTCAAGACGCGGGATGTGCCCGCAACGGGTCAAGCGCCCCGTTCTTACTATAGGTGTAACTGGTTCTGATCTGCTTCCAGACGGACAACGACGTTCTACGGGATGGGAAGTGGCGACGGACCTGCCCACGCACCCAGCCACTCCCTTTCACTGTGGTTTCATCCGACTTCAGCCGCCGCCAATAGCCCCCTCACTCCCACTCAATCGTCGCCGGCGGCTTGCTGCTCACGTCGTAGGTGACGCGGTTGATGCCGCGCACTTCGTTGATGATGCGGCTGCTGGTCTTCTTCAGGAGGCTGTAGGGCAGCTCGGCCCAGTCGGCGGTCATGAAGTCGCTGGTCTGGACGGCGCGCAGGGCCACGACGTAGTCGTAGGTGCGGCCGTCGCCCATGACGCCGACGCTCTTGACGGGCAGGAAGACGGTGAAGGCCTGGCTGGTGAGGTCGTACCAGCTCTTGCCGCTGTACGGTTCGATGGTGGAGCGCAGTTCCTCGATGAAGATGGCGTCGGCCTGGCGCAGCAGGTCGGCGTATTCCTTCTTCACTTCGCCCAGGATGCGAACGCCCAGGCCTGGCCCCGGGAAGGGGTGACGGTAGACCATGTCGGGGGGCAGGCCCAGGGCGACGCCCAGTTCGCGCACTTCGTCCTTGAAGAGGTCGCGCAGGGGCTCCAGCAGTTTCAGGCCCAGCTGTTCGGGCAGGCCGCCGACGTTGTGGTGGCTCTTGATGACGACGGCCTTCTTGCTCTTGGCGCCGCCGGACTCGATGACGTCGGGGTAGATGGTGCCCTGGGCCAGGAAGGTGGCGCCCTTGTGACCGGCGCCACTGGCCTTGAGCTTCTCGGCTTCGGCCTTGAAGACGTCGACGAACAGGCGGCCGATGATCTTGCGTTTCTGCTCGGGGTCGGAGACGCCGGCCAGGGCATCCAGGAAGAGCTGGCTGGCGTCGACGCGCACGACCTTGGCGTGCAGCTTGCCGGCGAACATGTCCATGACCATGTCGCCTTCGTTCAGCCGCAGAAGACCATGGTCGACGAAGACGCAGGTGAGCTGGTCACCGATGGCGCGATGGATGAGGGCGGCAGCCACGCTGGAATCGACGCCGCCGGACAGGCCCAGGATGACTTCCTCGCCGCCCACCTGTTCGCGGATGGCGGCCACGGCTTCCTCGATGTGGTCACGCATGACCCAGTCGGGACGGACGCCGCAGATGTCGAGCACGAAGCGCTCGAGCATGGCCCTGCCCTGCACGGTGTGGGTGACTTCGGGGTGGAACTGCACGCCGTAGAAGTGGCGATCCTCGTCGGCCATGCCGGCGATGGGGCAGCTGGGGGTGCTGGCCATCAGCTTGAAGCCTTCGGGCAGGGTCGTGACCTTGTCGCCGTGGCTCATCCACACCTTCAGCATGCCGTGGCCTTCGGGGGTGTGGAAGTCCTGGATGCCGTCCAGCAGCCGGGTATGGCCGCGGGCGCGGACTTCGGCGTAGCCGAATTCCCGGGTGTTGCTGCCTTCCACCTGTCCGCCCAGCTGCATGGCCATGGTCTGCATGCCGTAGCAGATGCCCAGCACGGGCACGCCCAGCTGGAAGACGGCGTCGGGGGCGCGGTCATCCACTTCATAGACGCTGGCATGGCTGCCGGAGAGGATGATGCCCTTGAGCTGGCCGTCGCCGGCGTATTGCCGGACCCAGTCGCTGCTGACGTCGCAGGGATGGACTTCGCAGTAGACGTGGGCTTCGCGGATGCGCCGCGCGATGAGCTGGGTGACTTGCGAGCCGAAATCCAGGATCAGGATCTTCTGATGGTTCATGGCGCGTGACAGAGGGGTTGTGACCCGCCCGGGCCGGGCGTGTCCGGAAACGAAACAGGCTGCCGACCAGGCGGCAGCCTGTGTGGGGCGGCAACGATCACTCGACGTGATAGTTGGGCGCTTCCTTGACGATCTGCACGTCATGGACGTGCGATTCACGGATGCCGGCGTTGCTGATCTCGACGAACTGGGCACGCTGCTGCATGGCGTCGATGGTGGGGCAACCGCAATAGCCCATGCTGGCACGCAGGCCGCCGCACAGCTGATAGATGATGGCGCTGACCGCACCCTTGTAGGGGACACGACCTTCGATGCCTTCGGGCACCATCTTCTCGGCGGCGACGTTGGAGTCCTGGAAATAGCGGTCGGCCGCGCCCTGCTGCATGGCGCCCAGCGAGCCCATGCCGCGGTAGAACTTGTAGGAGCGGCCCTTGTACAGGACGATCTCTCCGGGGGATTCCTCGGTACCGGCAAAGATGGAGCCCATCATGACGCTGGAGGCGCCAGCGGCGATGGCCTTGGCCACGTCACCGGAGTAGCGGATGCCACCGTCGGCGATGAGGGGCACGTCAGTGCCCTGCAGGGCAGCGGCCACGTCGCCCACAGCGGTGAGCTGGGGCACGCCCACGCCGGCCACGATGCGGGTGGTGCAGATGGAGCCCGGGCCGATGCCGACCTTGACGGCGTCGGCGCCGGCATCAACCAGCATGCGGGCGGCGTCACCCGTGGCGATGTTGCCGGCAATGACCTGCAGGTCGGGGTAGTGGCGCTTGATCTCGCGCACGCGCTCGATGACGCCGCGCGAGTGGCCGTGGGCGGTGTCGACCACCACCACGTCCACGCCGGCAGCCACCAGGCGCTCGAGCCGTTCATGGCTGTCGCCACCGGTGCCGATGGCGGCGCCAACGCGCAGCTTGCCGACGCTGTCCTTGGAGGATTCGGGGTGGGTGTCGGCCTTCAGGATGTCCTTGACGGTCATGAGACCGCGCAGCTCGAAGGCGTCGTTGACGACCAGCACGCGCTCGAGACGGTGCTTGTGCATGAGCTTCTGGGCGTCATCCAGGCTGGAACCCTCGGGCACGGTGATGAGCCGCTCGCGCGGGGTCATGATGTTGCGCACCGGCTGGTCGAGTTCGGACTCGAAGCGCAGGTCGCGGTTGGTGACGATGCCGACCACCTTCCTGCTGCCGCCCTCGACCACGGGCAGACCGGAGATGCGGTGCTCGCGGGTGATGGCGATGACCTCGCGCACGGTCATGTCGGGGGTGATGGTGATGGGGTCGCCCACCACGCCGGACTCGTAGCGCTTGACCGCCAGGACCTCGGCAGCCTGCCGTTCGGGCTTGAGGTTCTTGTGGATGATGCCGATGCCGCCCAGCTGGGCCATGACGATGGCCATGCTGCTTTCGGTGACGGTATCCATCGCCGCCGAGACGAGCGGGATGTTGAGGCTGATTTTCCGGGTCAGGCGCGTGCGCAGGGATGCGTCACGGGGGATGAAGTCTGAATACGCGGGGACGAGCAGGACGTCGTCGAATGTCAGTGCCTTCTTGGCTATCCGCATTGCTGTTTTTATCCGCAAAGCGGCATGATAGCAAATTATCCTTCGGACTGGCGCTTCGTGGCGCGGATCTGACGATCAGCCACGCTTCGTCGGCCCCAGCGACCGTCGGTCCGCTCGGCGCGACTTTTTGCCACCCGGGCAAAGCGGGCCGCCTTCGCGTCGGCCAGGATCGGACACAGCACTTCCACCCGGTCGTCGGGCCGCAGCGGGTCATCCAGCCAGGCACGGCGACCGAAGCGGGACAGGCCCAGGGCCTTGGCCTCGATGGACTGGACAAGGTTGCACGGCTCATCGCCCCCAGGGCATGCGCTGCCCGGGCCGGCCTCATCCATCCGGGATGTCGGATGCTGCTGGGCTGGCGACGATCCAGACACAAGCAGGGCCTGTCGATCCGAAGCGGCCGCCCGTTGCAGCAGCTGCCGGATGGTGGTGCCCGGAGGCACACGGTACACAGTGCGCACCAGCGCGTACCGTACCGGCTGGCCAGCCTCCTCGGGATTGGCAGCCTCGGGATTGGCAGCCTCGGGACTAGTGGCCTCGGGACTGGTGGCCTCGGAACTCGTCGCCTCGTGGGCCGCGGCCTCCGGGTACTGGATGACCAGTTCCACCATCAGGGCTGCCGCGGTGCTCTCGGATGCCGGCTGGTCCGGGGGGGCGGATGGCTGATCCTGCGGAGCCTTGCGGCGCGCGCTGTGGGTCATGAGGCTCCGAAGCCCGGGCCGTAGCGGCGCTCGGCCTCCTTCACGAAGGCATCGACCAGGGTGTTGGCGATGTGGCCGAAGACGGGATTGAGCACCCGTGCAATGAGGCCGCTGCCCACTTCATAGTCCAGCTCCAGGTCGATGCGACAGGCATCCTCGGCCAGCGGCTTGAAAGTCCAGCCGCCCTGCAGGCGCGAGAACGGGCCGTCCTTCAGGCGCAGCCGGATGCTGGTGGGGCGCTGGTGGACGTTCTCGGTGGAGAAGGTCTGGCGGATGCCACGAAAGTCGATGGTGATGGCGGCCGACATGCCCTCGTCGGTGCGCGACAGCAGCTGCGTGCCTCCACACCAGGGCAGAAAACCGGGATAATCCTCTACCCGCTCGACCAGGTCGAACATGGCCTGCGCCGAATACGGCACCAGGGCGGACTTGCGGATCACGGGCATGGCTGGCCCCCGAACACGGATGGGATCCTCTCGGACGGGATCCTTTCAACAGGCACAATATCGACCATGTCGACCATTACAGAAAACCGGAAAGCCGGGTTCAATTATTTCATCGAGGAACGGATCGAGGCCGGGCTGGCGCTGGAAGGCTGGGAGGTGAAGGCCATCCGGGCCGGCCGCGTGCAGATCCAGGAAGCGTATGTGATTGTAAGGCGCGCGGAGATCTTCCTGATCGGTGCGCACATCACGCCGCTGATCACCGCCTCCACCCACGTCAAGCCGGATGTTACCCGCAACCGCAAGCTCCTGTTGCACCGTGCCGAGATCGCCCGCCTGATCGGCAAGGTGGAGCGCGCCGGCTATTCGCTGGTGCCGCTGGACCTGCACTACACGCGTGGCCGGGTGAAGCTGGCGCTGGGACTGGCCAAGGGCAAGAAGCAGTTCGACAAGCGCGCCACCGAGCGCGAGAAGGACTGGCAGCGTGAGCGTTCGCGGCTGATGAAGAACAACAACCGCTGAGCCTGCTGACGCGGTACCGGGGGGATCCCGTACAGCCAGCTTCATTTTTGGGGAAGCTTCCACGCCAGTTGCGATAGTCTGTCAGAGAGACCTGACGCTGCAGGGGTACGCAGCGTTCGACGTTCGTTTTGCCCAGGCCGACAGACATGGCGAAGAAGAAGAGCGACAGGTTCACCCTTCGGACATGGGTGAGCGAATCCATGAGCTTCCGTGACCAGGAAGCCTCCCCGAAAGGCGACCGCAGGCGCGCCGAGAACCTCTCGGCGCTGGCCGATGCAGGTACAGACCGGGGGGCGGAAGAGGCGGATTTTCAGCCGACCTGCTGCGGCGTATCCGGCACCGACACCCTGCCCCCCTACACGACGCACGGCATCAACGCCTTTCCTGCCGCCAAAGGATCGGGCGACCGTGTCAACCGGGATGACCGTCACGAAGTGATCGTCGCCCGGGCGGTCCAGGGCGAGACCTCGCCTGCCGTGACGGACGGCAACACCAGCCTTCCTCCCCGGGGCACCGTTCCGGGCAACGGCCTGCTCCCCATCGGAACGGTTCCAGGCGGTTTGCCACCGGCCGACCGAACAAACCCTCGTGACGATCCGAAGCCTGTGAGGGCACTTCAGGAGAACGCTATGCCCGACGCTCTGGCAAATGGATCCGTGAAGACGGGCAATGGCATGCCCCCCTCATCGGACGCGCCGATGGCGGTCTCCGACAAGAAGGCCAGGAAGGCGGCCAAGAAAGCCGCCAAGCTTAAGGCCCTGAAGGAGGAGTGGGCCCGGGAAGCCGGCGTCGCCGCACCCCCTGCCCCGCTGGGTACCGCCAAGGGTGTGGAGACGATGTTCCGCAATGCCTTCCGGACCGAGATGGAGCTGCTGGCGCTGGCCGCCACCAAGGCCAACATCATGATCTCGCTCAACGGCTTCATCGTGTCGGCGCTGATGGTGTCGGGGGCCTTCATCTTCTCGTCGTCGCCCGAGTTCCTGGTGCCCGCCGGCATCTTCATGCTCACGGCAGCCGCCTCGATCGTCTGCGCGCTGCTGTCGGCCTCGCCCGAGCGGGTGGGCCGGTTTCAGGAGACCTGGCGCTGGCTGAAGGACGTGTTCCGGCGCAAGGCCAGGCTGCGCGACTTCAAGGCCCGGGTCTCGCACAACCCCACCGTCCATTTCTTCGGCGACTCCCCCAACATCCTGATCTACGAGGATCGTGCCAAGATCCCGAAGGATCGCTACTGGCAGATGATGCAGGACATCATGAACGACCGGGAGCAGATCTACTTCCGCATGAGCGAGGAGCTGTACTGGCTGGGGCTGATGGCCGACAAGCAGTTCAAGTTCCTGCACATGTCCTACGTGGTGTTCCGCTGGGGACTTCTGGCCTCGGTCATTGCCTTCACGGCCGTGAAGACGCTGCCCAGCGTGATTCCGGCCATGCAGGCGCAGAAGCAGGCCGCCCATCTGCAGACGCTGGGCATCAACGTGTTCAGGAGCCTGTACGAACCCTCGGCGGTGCAGCAGCTGCCCGACGGGCGCATCCTGGTGGTGGAGGACGAGCCCACGCGCGCGGCCAGCATCCTCACCATCGAGCCCGACGGTTCGCTGCGGGAGGACGAGGCACTGGATACGCGCATCATCCGCGATTTCCGTCGCAAGCTGAACGACCTGGAAGCGCTGACCCGCGACCCGGAGGGCTACATCTACGCCATCACCTCGCATTCACCCAATCGCAACGGCCAGCGCCGCCCCGACCGCGAGCACTTCCTGCGCTTCCGGATCCAGGGCACCGACATCCAGCAGCTGGAGTCGTACAGCGGGCTGATCGACGATCTGAAGAACTCGTCCGAGCTGAAGGAACTGATCAAGGCCAAGACCGGCACGGAGCTGGACTTCCGCAACACCAACATCGAGGGACTGGCCTTCGACCCGCGCAAGAACCGTCTGATGCTGGGCTTCCGGGATCCAGAGTTCAACGAACTGGCGCTGGTTGTCTCCATCGACAACCCGAAGGACATGTTCGAGAAGCACGTTCCGCCGCACTTCGTGTCGGTGGCGTTCCTGGACATCAAGGGAGGCGGCATCCGCTCGTTGAACTACGACCCGGTGCTCAAAAGCTTCATCCTGGCCAACGAGGTGAAGGATGACGATGGCACGAAGTTCTCGCAACTGTGGACCTGGAGCGGCAACCCGAACGACGCGCCCAAGGCCATCCCGCTGCCCAACCTGCGCTATCTCAGCAACGTGGAGGCCGTCGATTCGGTGGTGATCAACGGCCAGCACCGGCTGCTGCTGATGGGCGACGAGGGCGACGCCAAGAAGAACCTGCCCGCCAAGTACATGGTGGTGGACTACGCCGATCTGTGACGTCGTGATTGAAGGCCGCACTGCGAGATCGGGTGCGGCCTTCGTCTGGCGATTCTCAGCGACCGGCCGAGAGGATCACCTGGGCGATGATGCCGGTGGCAGCGGCCACCAGCACGAAGTCGCTTCCCAGGCGGACCCAGTCATGGCCGCGCGGCGGCGGATCCAGCCGATGATCGCGCCAGTCCTGCACCACCATCACCGACTGGCGTGCCTCGGGCGGCAGCCGGTCGCCCCGATGGTAGCGGTGCTCGGGGCCTGCCCCCGGCCCCATGCGCATGTCATCGGTCTGAACCTGCGTATGGACCTGGACGGACACCCGGGGTTCCTGACGCCCTGAATGGCCGCGCCCTTCCCAGTGCTGGCTCGGGCCGTGGTGGGGCTGATCGCCTTCCCAGTCGTCACGGCGATCGTCCGGACCATCCGGGCCGTCATGGCCAGGGCCCCGCAGCGAATGACCGTAACGATCCCCTTCCCCGCCCGGCTCATGCCAGGGCTGCGCCGATGCCGCCAGACTGCTGGCACCCAGCACCAGGGCGACGGTGGAAGCCACAAGACGGCGGGAAACGTGTGCAAGACGCATGTGTCGTGTCCGGATCCTTGTCCGGGTGGTGTTGAACACAGGCGACATTGTGGGCACCGTGTGTGAAGCAGGCACTGAGCGCAGGTAAAGATCGGGTAAAGCACAGGGAGACATCTGCGGCATACATCTGCGGGGATACATCCGTAACACTTTATCGCTGCAGCCGACCTTCCCCGGGTGATAGCCTTGGCCCGCTTTCCAGGCGATATGAGGGAAAACGATGATGCTGAGAAACCGACACATTCTTGCTGCCATGGGTGTAGCGACAGGAATGCTGGCATTGGCGCAGCCGCCGGCCGTGCTGGCGGGAACCACGACCAGCACGGAGTACCAGCAGATCAACCACTACAACACGCCGGCCGGTTTCATGAACGACATCCAGACCCTGTTCAAGGGGGCGGATGGCTACTTCCATCTGTATTACCTGCTGAACAGCAACTACAAGTCCGACAACGACGGCACCGAGTGGTACCACGTCCGGACCAGGGACTGGGAGCATTTCGAGAACCAGGGCGTGGCCATTCCGAAGTTCACGCATGGCTGGTCGGCCGTGGCCACGGGCTCGGTGATCGACAACGCCAGCGGCTTCTTCAAGGATCTGCCAACGGCAGCCATCGTCGCGTACTTCACGAGCTACACCGAAAGCGGGCAGCATCAGTACGCCGCCTATTCGCTGGACTTCGGCAAGAGCTATGTACCCTACAACGGCGGGCAGCCGGTCCTGAAGGGCACCACCGCCACCTCGGACAACCGCGACCCGTACATCTGGCATGACGCTCCCCGCGGCAAGCTGATGATGTACCTGGCCGAAGGCGACAAGATCGGTGTCTATGTCAGCAGCGACGGCAAGGCCTGGACCTATGAAGGTGCGACGATCCTGAACGCGGGCGCACTGGGCGGCAAGGACCTGGGTCTGGTGGAATGCCCGAACCTGAAGACGATGAAGGCCTCGGACGGCACGACAAAGCACGTGCTGTTCTTCGGTGCCAACGGCTACCAGTATGGGTCAACCACCGGTACCTACTACATGGTGGGGCACCTGGACGACAAGAATGTGTTTGTGGCGGAAAGCCAGCCGAGGCGCGTGGACCAGGGCACGGACTGGTATGGCGCCAACTTCCTTCAGGAAAGCGACACGACCGTGAAGGCGCTGGCCTGGCTGGGCAACTGGGCGTATCTGCAGGGCGACATCCGCGACCAGAATGGTGAGGTCTCGAAGCACCTGAGCGGCATCAGCATGACCCGCAACCTGACGCTGGTCCGGGAAGGCGAGGCCTACGTGATCAAGTCCGCCTTCGTGAACGGCAACCCGAAGACTTCGGTCGATACGGGCTTTGCGGACACCTTCAACGCGAAGATGGCCAGCGACAACTACCACAAGGTGCTTTACGACGTGAAGCGCTGGACGTCGCAGGATCTTAATCTGGCATTCACCGGCGTGAATGGGCGGCCCGTGAACGGGCACATCCGCATCTTCCTGAATCAGGCCGACAGTACGGTGTTCATCGATTACGACGCGGACAACGGGCAGTATGAGGTGCGCCGCACCAGCACCCGGATTTCCGGCGATGCCAAGGCCAACTACGAAAAGAGCATGGTCGTGTCGTCAGGTTACGCCAGCCCTGCATCGTTCCGGATGAGTCTGGTCGTGGACCGGACAAGCGTGGAGCTGGTCTATGGCAACGGCGAAAGCTATTCGCTGACGAAGCTGTCGACCGAGAACGACATGGGGGTGCTCATCGAGACCAGCGGGGAGAACCGGCTGGATTACTCGATGAGCAATCTGGAGGGCAAGTAGGGCCGATTGAGCAGCGAATCGATGGGGGCAACTTCGCTGTGTGGCCCCCTGGCCACGTTGATCAGTCGGTAAATGGATTCAACAAGGGCACCGATGTTGGATTCAACAAGGGCACCGACGTTTCGGTGAAATCCGAAACATTGCGGGTCACCAGCGTCAGGCCGTTGACCCAGGCCGTGGCTGCAATCAGCTTGTCGATGGCGTGCTCAGGATGGGGAACGCGCAGGCGTCCCCAGAGCAAGGCGGCCTCGGTATCGATGGGCAGGATGCGATCGCGGTATTGCTCCACGATCAGCGTGAGCCAGTCATCAAGCAGGCGGGACTGGATGTGGTCTCCTCGATGCCGGATGAGATCCACCCCGCGCCGCAGCTCACCGATAGTGATGACGGACAGGTAGAGTGCGCTTCCCTTCTCGGAAGCCTCCCGGAAGAAGGCCTGAACGCCTGCATTGGCCCGCCTGCCCTTGCGGGCCTCGCTGATGACGTTGGTGTCAATCAAATACATGGGTGGACTGGCCGTCGTCCTGTTGACGCTCGAAGTCTGAATCCAGGCCAACATCCGGCATGCTGGCCAATATCTCGGCCAGTGATTTCCTGGGCGGCCGCTGGAGGGATTCCAGCAGGATGGCACGATGCTCGGCTTCAGCACTGCGGCCGTTGGCGGCTGCGCGCTGCTTCAGGGCCTGCACCAGGGATTCGTCCAGTCCACGGACCAGCAGGCTTGTCATGGTCATCTCCAGGCAGGAATCCCCCGAACAAGTCCCGTACTGCATACCGGCGCGCAAGAACGGGCGCCTGACGTGTTCGGAGGATCGTCAGGTGATAACAATGCTATCACCTTAGCCCTTGTTCCCAGCCCCCGTGCCCTGCACGGTCTTCATGGCGGTGGCGATAAGGCCGGCCACGTCGCCGAGGTTGGCGGGCACGATCATGGTGTTGTTGGTGCGGGCCAGCTGGGCGAAGGCCTCGACGTACTGTTCGGCCACACGCAGGTTGACGGCGGTGTCGCCGCCGGGAAGCTGGGCGGCGTTGCCCACGCGCTCGATGGCCTGGGCGGTGGCTTCAGCGATGGCGGAGATGGAGGCGGCTTCGCCCTGGGCGCGGTTGATGGCGGCCTGGCGCTCACCCTCGGAGCGCTGGATGGCGGCTTCGCGTTCGCCGGAGGCGATGTTGATCTGTTCCTGACGGCGGCCTTCGGAGGCGGCAATGACGGCGCGCTTTTCCCGCTCGGCCGTGATCTGGGCCTGCATGGCGCGCAGGATCTCGGCGGGCGGGGTCAGGTCCTTGATTTCATAGCGCAGCACCTTGACGCCCCAGTTGGTGGCGGCTTCATCCAGCACGCTGACGACGGCCAGGTTGATGGCCTCGCGTTCCTCGAAGGTCTTGTCCAGTTCCATGCGGCCGATGACGGAGCGCAGCGAGGTCTGGGCCAGCTGGGTGATGGCGTCGATGTAGTTGCTGGAGCCGTAGGAGGCGCGCATGGGGTCGGTGACCTGGAAGTACAGCACGCCATCGACCTGCAGCTGGGTGTTGTCACGGGTGATGCAGACCTGGCTGGGCACGTCCAGCGGAAACTCCTTCAGTTCATGCTTGTAGGCCACGCGGTCGATGAAGGGCACGATGATGTTGAGACCCGGCATCAGGATGCGGTCGAACTTGCCCAGCCGCTCGACGACCCAGGCGTGCTGCTGGGGCACGATCTTGAGGGTCTTGACGGCAAAGACGATGGCCAGGACCAGGATGGCGATGGAGACGGTGGTAACAGGTGGCATCGACGGTCACTCCTGAAGGATGGTTATGGGATGAAGGCAGGATAGGCGTTCTGCCCGGGCAGCGCGTGCCTTGCGCGATTGCCGGCCGGCCCGGGCGGTGCGTCGGCGGCGTGGCGGCTGGCATGGGCGCGGGCTTGCCCGACCCAGGCCGCCGTCACGCCCTGAGGGGGTAAAGGGATCAGGCGACGGCCACCGGCGCGGGAGCGCTGCTCGTGGCGCGCGCCAGCTCGACCGGAATCAGCACGAGGCGGCTGCCGGCGATGGCGTGGATGCGGTGGGTGCCGATGCGGCGCGGGTAGCCGGACAGCAGCTCGGCCTGCCAGATGGTGCCGCGATAGTTGATGCGGGTCTGGCCGTTGTCTTCCCAGCTTTCGACGGTGACGGTCTGACCGATATCGAGATTGAGGTCGGGGTTGCGCTCGGGCGCCTGCTGCGACGGGGCGATGGGCCGGAGGTAGCGCACCAGACCTGCCCCCAGGGCACTGGCGACGGCGGCGACCAGCAGCTGGATGCTGAACGTGGCACCCAGCCAGGCAGACAGGCCCGCCAGGGCCAGGGCCACGGCGATGACCAGCAGGTAGAAGGAACCGACGAACAGCTCGGTGATGCCGAGCACCACGGCGAGAATCCACCAGCCATAGTGTGTTGCCATATCTGCCATCTGCGCCTCCATCTGCCTTGCCAGGGGAATGTTCCGGGCCTCCTGCCATGCGGATGCGGTCTCTGTGCAGATGCGCGCAGATGAGCTCCGTTCATGGGGGAAGCGGCCGGAAGAGCCTTCCGGGGCCCTGGTTTTCATTTTGGGACACTTTTACCGAGTGTCAAGGCAAAGCCGCACAAACGGCTTTCCGGGGTGGAGATTTGGCGACAATGCGCAGACAGTCCGAAGAAATATGCACATTGCCGCCACAAAAAACGCCACCCGAAGGTGGCGTTTGCGTGGCCGGCGCGATGCACGTCCTTTCGGTCGGCGCACCCCGGGGCAGCCTCCCAGCAGGACGTCCCGGTGCCCCGGTAGATGGCGTAGTGCCAGCCCGGCCGCCAGGGCGACCGGGCAGCCGGAGCGCTTACTTCCCGGCCCGGTCCCCAAGCCGCTGCCAGGTGGAGACGACGGTGTCGGGGTTGAGCGAGATGGAGGTGATGCCCTGGTCGACCAGCCATTCGGCGAAGTCCGGATGGTCGGACGGACCCTGGCCGCAGATGCCGACGTACTTGCCGGCCTTGCGGCAGGCCTCGATGGCACGGGCCAGCAGCGCCTTGACGGCAGGGTCGCGTTCGTCGAAGCCTTCGGCCACCAGACCCGAGTCACGGTCCAGGCCCAGAGTGAGCTGGGTCATGTCGTTGGAGCCGATGGAGAAGCCGTCGAAGTGCTGCAGGAACTCGTCCGCCAGGATGGCGTTGGAGGGCAGCTCGCACATCATGACGACACGCAGTGCGCCGGTGCCATCCGGTGCGCCGCCCTCGCCCCGCTTCAGACCATGGCTGGCCAGCAGCTCGATGACGCGCGCGCCTTCCTTGACGGTGCGCACGAAGGGGATCATCAGCTGGACGTTGGTCAGGCCCATGTCCTCGCGCACGCGCTTCATGGCCTTGCATTCCATCTCGAAGCAGTCGGAGAAGGTGTCCGACACGTAGCGCGATGCGCCCCGGAAGCCCAGCATGGGGTTCTCTTCCTCGGGCTCATAGCGCGAGCCGCCGATGAGCTTGCGGTACTCGTTGCTCTTGAAGTCGGACAGGCGCACGATGACCGGCTTGGGCCAGAAGGCAGCCGCGATGGTGGCCACGCCCTCGGCCAGCTTCTCGACGTAGAAGGCGCGCGGGCTGGCATAGCCCCGGGCCACGCTCTCGACGGCCTGCTTGAGGTCGGCGTCGACAGCGGGGTAGTCGAGAATGGCACGCGGGTGGATGCCGATGTTGTTGTTGATGACGAACTCCAGCCGTGCCAGACCCACGCCGTCGCTGGGCAGGGCCGCAAACTCGAAGGCGAGCTGCGGGTTGCCGACGTTCATCATGATCTTGGTGTCGATCTTCGGCATGGTGCCGGTCTGGACATCGGTGACTTCGGTCTCGAGCTGGCCGTCGTAGACGTAGCCGGTGTCGCCCTGGGCGCACGAGACGGTGACAAGCCGGCCGTCAGCCAGCACGTCGGTGGCGTTGCCGCAGCCGACAACGGCGGGAATGCCCAGCTCACGCGCGATGATGGCGGCGTGGCAGGTGCGCCCGCCCCGGTTGGTGACGATGGCCGAGGCACGCTTCATGACCGGCTCCCAGTTGGGATCGGTCATGTCGGTGACGAGGACGTCGCCGGGCTGCACGCGGCTCATCTCGGACGCATCGCCCACCAGGCGCACGCGGCCGGTACCGATCTTCTGGCCGATGGCGCGACCGGAGGTCAGCACATCGGAGCTGCTCTTGAGGACAAAGCGCTGCTGCTTGCGATCCTTGCTCTGCGACTTGACCGTCTCGGGACGGGCCTGCAGGATGAAGAGCTTGCCGTCGATGCCGTCCTTGCCCCACTCGATGTCCATGGGACGACCATAGTGCTTCTCGATGATGGTGGCATAGCGGGCCAGCTGGGTGACCTCCTCGTCGGAGAGCGAGAAGCGCGCACGCTGCTCGGCCGGCGTGTCGACGGTGCGCACGGTGCGGCCCTGGGAGGCCGCATCCTCGAACTCCATCTTGATGAGCTTGGAGCCCAGGTGACGGCTGATGATGGGGTACTTGCCGGCGGCCAGCATGGGCTTGTGGACGTAGAACTCGTCCGGGTTGACGGCCCCCTGAACGACGGTCTCGCCCAGGCCCCAGCTGCTGGTGATGAACACCACGTCCTCGAAACCGGATTCGGTGTCGATGGTGAACATCACGCCCGAGGCGCCCAGGTCGCTGCGGCACATGCGCTGGATGCCGGCCGACAGGGCCACGCCCTCATGGGCAAAGCCCTTGTGGACACGGTAGGAGATGGCGCGGTCGTTGTAGAGCGAGGCAAAGACCTCACGGATGCGGTCCAGGATGGCGTCGATGCCGACGACGTTGAGGACGGTCTCCTGCTGGCCGGCGAAGGAAGCATCGGGCAGGTCCTCGGCGGTGGCGCTGGAGCGCACGGCGAACGAGACGCCAGCCGGGGAATCCTTCGTGAGGCGGGCGAAGTGCTCGCGGATGGCCTTTTCCAGATCAGGCGGGAAGGCGGCCTCGCTCACCCAGCTGCGGATCTCGGCGCCGGCCTGGGCCAGGGCCTTCACGTCGTCGGTGTTGAGGGTGGCCAGCCGGGCGTTGATGCGCTCGGTGAGGCGGTTGTGATCGAGGAAGTCCCGGAAGGCGTCTGCGGTGGTGGCAAAGCCGCCAGGCACCTGGACGCCCGATGCCGAGAGCTGGCTGATCAGCTCGCCCAGCGAGGCATTCTTGCCGCCCACGACCTCGACATCGGTCATGCGAAGCTCTTCGAACGGGATGACGAGCCGTCCTGCGTGCGTGTTGCTCATGGTTGAAGTACCGGATGGTTGAAAATTCTGATGTCCGATATTCTAGGGCCAGTCCATTTCCGGCATGTTTCCTCGTTCACACACTTCCATGTCTGCCACCCCAACTTCCACGCCCCAGGGCCATGAACGGACGGCCTACTTCATTTCCGACGGCACCGGCATCACCTCCGAGACCGTGGCGATGTCGCTGCTCAGCCAGTTCGATGACCTGAAGACGCGCAACGTGCGCCTGCCCTTCATCGACAGCGAGGCCAAGGCCCATGAAGCCGTGGCGCGCATCAACCTGGCAGCACAGAACGACGGGCGCCGGCCGCTGGTGTTCTCGACGCTGGCCATCCCGGCGATCAGCGAGATCGTGCAGACGGCCAACGCGTGCTATCTGGACCTGATCGGCACCTTCGTCTCCAGCCTGGAAACGGAGCTGGGGCGCGAGGCCTCACGCGGGGTGGGCCAGTTCCACCGCATCAAGAGCCCGGACGAATACCAGGCCCGGATCGACGCGATCAATTTCTCGCTGTCGCACGACGACGGCCAGCAGCATGCAGAGCTGGGCACGGCGGACGTGATCCTGGTGGGGGTGTCGCGCTGCGGCAAGACGCCCACCAGCCTGTACCTGTCCATCCAGCACGGCATCAAGGCGGCCAACTACCCCCTCATCCCTGAGGACTTCGAGCGGATGCGGCTGCCGGAGGTGCTCTATCAGTTCCGTCACAAGCTGTTCGGGCTGACCATCTCGCCGGAACGGCTGCACGAGGTCCGCAGCGAGCGCCGGCCCGACAGTCGCTATGCGGCGCTGGAGAACTGTCGTGACGAGGTGCGTCAGGCCGAGTCGATGATGCGCCGCGAGGGCATCTCGATGCTGTCGACGACCACGAAGTCGATCGAGGAGATCGCGGCCACGATCCTGACGGTGATCCAGCTGGACGAAGGCGGGAAGTAATCCCGCCCGAACCTCTTTCGGCCCTGCCCGTCGGTCGGCACCCGCCCCCTCCTCTCACGGCCCCGCCTCTCAGGCAGCGCCCACCGCCAGGGCCCCGTCAGGAAGCGCTGGCGAGCCGCTGGCGCCGCTGCTCGAACAGGCAGACGGCGGCGCTGGCGGCAACGTTGAGCGATTCCACCCCGGGATCCTGCGGGATGGTGAGCCGGCAGCCCAGCTGGGCCTGCAGGGCGGGATCGATGCCCTCACCTTCGTTGCCGAAGACCCAGGCCAGTGGCTGGCGCAGGTCGGTGGCGTAGAGCGACTGGCCGTCCTGCAGGACGGTGCCGGCCAGGGGCAGCGCGCCGACTAGTGCCTTCAGCTGATCGAGGGGGATGTTCTCGTGGATGTCCAGCACGAAGTGTCCGCCCATGCCGGCACGCAGCACCTTGGGGGCCCAGCAGGCGGCCGTACCGGCCGTGGTGAGTACGGTGCGAATGCCGGCCGCCGCAGTCGTGCGCAGGATGGTGCCGACGTTGCCCGGATCCTGGATGCGGTCAAGGATGACGAGGTCGTGTTCCGGACCGGAGGCCGGTAGCGCCAGCCGGGGCGTCTCGACCACGGCCAGCAGCGGTGACGGCGACGGCATGATGTCGAGCTGGTCGAACAGCCGGTCGTCAAGCACCAGCCAGCTGGCCTGGGCCGCCAGGGTAGCCATCTCGGGATTCCCGTTCATGCCGGCGGCTTCACCGGACGGGATGCTTGAGCCCGGCAGCCCTTGCGGCGACACGCGCTGCCATGGGTTGGCGGACGGGGATCGACCGTGCTCCCGACGGGAGGCCGGGGAGGACGGTTGGCTGCCCTGCCCCAGCTGCTGGAACGTGCGCCGAGGCAGGACCAGTTGCAGGACGGGTCGACCGCCCGCCAGCCAGGATTCCAGCAGATGCCAGCCTTCCAGAACGGTCTGGCCGCTGCGGCGACGCTCACGGCCGGACTCGAGCAGCTCACGCAGGTGACGCAGACGCGGGTTGGCGGCGGACTCGATCTCGACGGGGCTGTGGCGAAGCGCCTGGCGGGCATGCGCCAGCATGGGGATGGGATCGGACATGGTGGGCAGAGGGTTCAGTGGCCGGCCAGCACGCGGGCCACGGGGGCGAAGCTGCGGCGATGGATCTCGCAGGGGCCATGCTCGCGCAGGGCCGCCATGTGCACCGCGGTGCCATAGCCCATGTGACGCTCGAAGCCGTAGGCGGGAAACTGCTCGGCGTACTGCAGCATCAGGTGGTCACGGACGGTCTTGGCCAGAATGGAGGCCGCCGCAATGGCCGGATCCAGGTCGTCACCGCCAATGACGGTCTCGACACGCAGACCTTCCAGCTTCGGGGCACGGTTGCCGTCGATGCGGACATGACGGGGCTGGGGTTGCAGACCCTGGATGGCGCGGGTCATGGCCAGCAGGGTGGCGTGCAGGATGTTGAGGCGGTCGATCTCTTCGACGCTGGCGCTGGCCACCGCAAACGCCAGGGCCTTCTCACGGATCTCGTCGGCCAGGGCTTCCCGGCGGCGGGCGCTGAGCTTCTTCGAGTCCCGAAGGCCCTCGATGGGATGATCGGGCGAGAGGATGACGGCCGCAGCCACGACCGGGCCGGCCAGCGGCCCCCGGCCGGCTTCATCGACGCCAGCGATGGTGGGATCGGCAGTGAACGGCAGGTCGGCAGTCATGGGTCGGGAGGCTTTGGGGGCCCTTCAGGCGCGGGACAGATCGTCGAGCACGGTCTCAGCCACGCGGCGGGCGCAGCCCTGGGCCAGCACGTGGTGCATCTCGGCAAAGCGGGCCACCAGGCGCTCCCGCCCGCCGGCATCGTCGTGCTGGCGGACGATGGCCTCGGCCAGCGCCTGGGGCGTGGCGGCGTCCTGGATGAACTCGGGCACCAGGAACTCGCCCGCCAGGATGTTGGGCAGGCCGAACCACGGCTGATAGGCCTTGTTCTTCATCATCCGGTAGGACAGCGGGGCCAGCCGGTACGCAATGACCATCGGGCGCTTGAAGAGCGCGGCTTCCAGCGTGGCAGTGCCGCTGGCGATCAGCGTCTGGTCGCAGGCCGCCAGCGCGGTATGCGACTGGCCGGACAGCAGCTGCAACGGCAGTGTGCGCCAGGCGGGATCGGTATCGATGAGCGCGCGCAACTGGACCAGACGGGCCTCGCCGGCGGCGGGCAGGATGAAGTGCCAGTCCGGATGCTGCTGGTGCATCAGCACGGCGGCTGCCAGGAAGGTGGGCGCCAGGTGCTCGACCTCGGCACGGCGGCTGCCGGGCATCAGCGCGATGACCGTGCCCTGTGCCGGCAGCCCCAGCGCCTGGCGGGCAGCGGCCTGGTCAGGCTCGAAGGGAATCTGGTCAGCCAGCGGATGGCCGCAGTAGGTGGCGGGGATGCCAGCCTCGCGATAGATGGCTTCCTCGAAGGGAAAGACCAGCAGCATGTGGTCCACCGCCTGGCGGATCTTCTCGATGCGCTCGCGTCGCCAGGCCCAGATGGAAGGACTGACGAAATGATAGGTGCGCACGCCGGCAGCCCGCAGCCGGGCTTCCAGCCCCAGGTTGAAGTCGGGGGCATCCACGCCGACGAAGGCCTGGGCGGGCCAGCTCAGCAGCCGCTGGCGGAGCTGGCGGCGTACCCACAGCAGGCGCGGCAGTGCCTTGAAGGCTTCGGCGTAGCCATGGACAGCCAGCCATTCGGAAGGCCACCAGGCCTCGAAGCCCTCGGCCTGCATGCGCGGGCCGCCAATGCCGGCACAGACCGCGCGGTCCGCGCCGGGCGATGGGGGCAGCGAAAGTGCGTCCCCTGCCCCGGACGACACGGCTGCGTCGTCAGGCTGGCTGGCGGAAAGCGTGGCGCCGGAAGCGCCCTGCCCGCGCCAGCAGGCCAGCACCGAAGCCGCCAGCAGGTCGCCGGAGGCCTCGCCGGCCACCATGCCGATGCGGGGCGTGGCCATGGCGCAGCTCAGCGGGCGATGCCGCGAGTGGCGTCGCCCAGAAAGCGCACCAGCGGCCCCAGGCACTTCTCGTGGGTGGCGTCGGTGGCGGCCTGGGCCTGCAGCGTCTCGCGGGCCTCGGCCAGCGTGAGCCCCTGCCGATAGAGCGTCTTGTAGGCGCGGCGGATGAGGGTGATCTCTTCCGGCGTGAAGCCGCGTCGGCGCAGACCCTCGCTGTTGATGCCATGGGTGGCCAGCGGGTTGCCGGAGGCCATGACATAGGGCGGGATGTCCTGCAGCACGATGGAACCGGTGCCGGTCATGGCATGTGCCCCGATCTTGCAGAACTGGTGAACCTGCGAGTTGCCCCCCAGGATGACCCAGTCACCGATGTGGACGTGGCCCGCCAGGTTGGTGGTGTTGGCGAAGATGGTGTGGTTGCCCACCACGCAGTCATGCGCGATGTGGACATAGGCCATGATCCAGTTGTCGTCGCCAACCCGGGTGGTGCCGCCGTCCTGCACGGTACCCCGGTTGATGGTGACGCACTCGCGGATGGTGTTGCCGTTGCCGATCTCGAGTGCGGTGTCCTCACCCGCGTACTTCTTGTCCTGCGGCGCGGCGCCGACGGAGCAGAAGGGATACAGGCGGTTGTTCTCGCCCAGCGTGGTGGGGCCTTCGAGCACCACATGCGCCCCCACCTTGCAGCCGGCGCCGATGCGCACGCGCGGCCCGATGACGGCATAGGGGCCGACCTCGACGCTGCTGTCCAGCTCGGCAGCAGGGTCGATGACGGCGGTGGGATGGATCCGGGGCTGCTCCATGCGGTCAGGCCTTGCTGGTACCGACCTTGCCGGCCAGGGGCGACTCGGCGCCGGCGGCCTCCTGGCTGATTTCCCGCAGGGCGCACATCAGGTCGGCCTCGGCCACCTTCTGGCCGTCGACCGTGGCCACGCCATGGAACTTCCAGACCAAGCGCGACTTGCGGGCAATGCGCACGTCCAGCACGAGCTGGTCGCCGGGGCTGACCGGGCGCTTGAAGCGTGCCTCGTCGATGCCGGCGAAGTAGTAGACCGAGTTGGAGTCGGCATAGCGCCCCATGCTGGCAAAGGACAGGATGCCGGCAGCCTGCGCCATGGCTTCCAGCACCAGGACACCCGGCATGACCGGCAGGTGCGGGAAGTGCCCCTGGAAGAAGGGCTCGTTGATGGTGACGTTCTTGATGGCGAGGATGCGCTCGTCGTGGACGATCTCGGTGACCCGGTCGATGAGCAGGAACGGGTAACGGTGCGGCAAGTAGCGAAGGATTTCCGAAATATCGATCGCCGGCTGATTTTCACTCATGCTTGGACAATTCTCTGGCTGCTTCTTTCTTCATTGGACGGCATCGTCGTTGCGGGTGCCACCTTCTGCCGTCGCCGGGGCATCCGTGCCTGCGTGAGCAGTCTGGACCTGCTGCTCCAGCCGACGCAGGCGCCGGCGCATGTCGGGCAGCTGCCGCACCACTGCCGCAGCCCGCTCCCAGTCGGCATTTTCCATGGACGGGAAGATGCCGCTGTAGAAGGCAGGCTTGGTGATGGACTTGGAGATCAGGGTCATCGTCGAGACCACGGCATCGTCGCAGATGCTGATGTGGCCGAAGATGCCGGATGCTCCGCCGATCTGGACCCGCTTGCCGATGACCGCGCTGCCCGCGATGCCGGCGCAGGCCGCAATGGCCGTATCTGCTCCGATCCGGACATTATGGGCGATTTGCACGAGATTATCGATCTTGCAGCCATCTTCGATGACGGTGTCGTCAAGCGCGCCACGGTCGATGCAGGTGCAGGCCCCGATCTCCACACGATTGCCGATGACGACCGCTCCCAGCTGGGGAATCTTGGTCCAGCCGCCACCCTTCTTCGGCGCAAAGCCGAAGCCGTCGGCACCGATGACGGCCCCCGAGTGGATCAGGGAATCTTCGCCCACGCTGCAGTCGTCACCCAGCGTGACGTTGGCATGCAGCCGGGTGCGTGCGCCCACCGAGGCACCGGCTCCCAGCACGGTGTTGGCCCCGATCCAGGCGCCCTCGCCCACCACGGCACCGGCACCGATGACGGCACCGGGCTCGATGACGGCGCTGGCAGCCACCCGCGCATCCGGATGGACATGGGCACCCTCGGCGATGCCGGCAACAGGCCGGGGATTGACCTGGGCGTCGAACCACTGCGCCAAGCGCGCATAGGCGCCATAGGGGTCGGGATCGATCAGCAGGTTGGCGTCGGCCGGCAGGTCATCGACCAGGCGCGGCGAGACGATGTAGGCTACGGCATGACTGGCATGGGCGGCCTCACGCTGCTGGGGCCGCACCAGGAAACTGATGCTCTCGGTATCGGCCTTCCTAAGGCTGGCCAGGCGACGTACCGTCACGGACGGATCGCCACGCAGTTCGGCGCCCAGGACCTGGGCGATCTCCGCCAGGGATACCGGGGTCTGAAGGTTCCGTTTCATGAGGTGCTCTGCTCTCCCGAGATGCTGGAGGGTCCGGCCGGACCCTCCGGAATGGTACGTCCGCCTGCCTTCGCGCAGACGGAACGGACCGCGCCACAGGACGCCGTGACGCGGGGTGGCCAGGTGCATCACACCCGGCCGGCCGGTCAGGCCAGGACCGCCCGCTCAAGAAGCGGCCAGCCCTGGGGCATGACGGATCAGCGACCGGCGTTGAGCTGCTTGATCACGCTGTCGGTGATGTCCAGCTTGGGGCTCACGTAGACGGCGTCCTGCAGGATCAGGTCGAACTTGTCGCGCTCGGCGATGGTCTTGATGGCCCGGTTGGCCTTGTCCAGCACGGCGGTCAGCTCTTCGTTGCGGCGCTGGTTCAGGTCCTCGCGGAACTCGCGCTGGCGACGCTGGAAGTCCCGATCCATGTCGGAGAGCTCACGCTGGCGGCGGGCACGGTCGCTGTCGGACATCACCGCGCTCTCCTTCTCGAAGTGCTCGGAGGCGGTACGCAGGCGGGCGCCGAGATCCTGGATCTCCTTGTCGCGGCGCGAGAAGTCCTTCTCGATCTTGGCCTGGGCGGCCTTGGCCGGCGCCGAGTCACGCATGATGCGCTCGGTGCTGACGAAGCCGATACGGGGGCTGGTCTGGGCCATGGCCGGTCCGGCCACAGAAGCCAGGCCGACCGTCAGCGCGCAGGCCAGCGCGGCCCGATGAAGCGTAGCAAAGCGGGGGGTCTTCGGGATGGAAAAGGTCATGGGTAGAAAAACTCGGTTTGGGTTCGATGGAAGGGTGCGGGGCCTGTGGGCACGGAAAGGACCTGTGCCGTGGCTGGGCACCCGGACACTCGACGGGTGATTCTTGCACACTTCAGCAAACTGCATGCGCAATGCCGGGCGCATGGCGCCAGGCCTGCACGACGGGTGCCCGTCCCGGCCAGGGCCGGGACACGCCGCCGGTTTCGACTCGTCAGAACGAGGTACCGAGCTGGAACTGCACGCGCTGGGTATCGTCGCCAGGCTTGCGCTTGAGCGGGTAGCCCAGCGACAGCTTGATGTCGGCCCCGATGGGCGCGAACCAGCTGATGCCGATACCGGCCGAATAGCGCAGGTCGCCGAAGTCGTAGTGATTGTCGAAGACGTTGCCCGCATCGGCGAAAAGGAAGGCGCGCACCGTCTTGTCGTTGCCGGTGCCCGGCAGCGGGAAGAGCAGCTCGGTGCTGGCCACGAACGAGGCGTTGCCCCCCAGCGCGCTGTTGTCCTTCACGTCACGCGGACCCAGGCTGTTGGAGCCGAAGCCCCGCACCGAGCCGATGCCGCCGGCGTAGAAGTTCTTGAACACCGGATAGGGTTTGCCGCCGAAGCCACGGCCATAGCCGACGTCGGCCGACAGCAGCCAGGTGTAGTCCTTCGTGACGGGGATGTACCAGGCGTGCTGGTAGGTGGCCCGGTAGTAGGACAGGTCCTGTCCCGGGAAGGTCACGTCGAAGTTGAAGCGCTGCAGACGGCCGCGCGTGGGCATGTAGCCGCTGTCGCGCGAGTCACGCGACCAGCCGAAGGTGAGCAGCCACGCATCGCTGGTGGTGCCGAACTGGTTCACGTAGTCGATGTAGCGCTGCGGCAGCCCCGTGGTGCCCGGCTTGATCTGGTTCTGCTCGAAGACGAGACCGAAGCTGAGGCGGTCCAGCTCGGTGTACGGGATGCCCAGCCGCAGGCCCGCCCCCGAGGAACGGATGCGGTAGTCGCCCAGGCCCGAGTTGGAGGCGTTGAAGGTCCGGGAGTAGAGATCCGCGCCCAGGCTCACGCCGTCGTTGGTGAAGTACGGGTCCACGTAGGAGACCGAGGCGGTGCGCTGGGTCTGGCCGGTGTTGATCTCGACGCCGAAGGTGTTGCCGGTGCCCAGGAAGTTGGGCTCGTTCAGCGCCACCTGCAGGAGCAGCTTGTCGGTCGTGGAGTAGCCGGCACCGAAGGTCATGTTGCCGGTGGGGCGTTCGGTGACCTTCACCAGCAGATCCACCTGGTCGGGCACGCCCGGCACGGGCACGTTGGAGATCTGCACGTCCTGGAAGTAGCCCAGTCGCTCGACCCGGTCACGCGAGAGCGCGATCTTGTCGGAGTCGAACCAGGCCCCCTCGAACTGGCGCAGCTCGCGACGGATGACCTCGTCACGGGTGCGCTGGTTGCCGGCGATGGTGATGCGCCGCACGTAGGCACGCCGGCCCGGGTCGATGTTCAGCGTGTAATCGACCTCGCGCTTCTCCCGGTCGATGGTGGGAACCGGATTGACGCTGGCAAAGGCATAACCGATGGCCCCCAGGTCGTCGGTGATCTTCTTCTCGCTCTGGGTGAGCTTCTCGCCCGAGAAGGTGTCACCGGGCCTGAGCGCCAGCGCCTTGCGGAACTGCTCCTCGCGTCCCAGCGTGTTGCCGCCGAACTTGAGGTCGCGCACCTTGTAGCGCTCACCTTCCCGGATGGTGAGCGTGACGTAGACCTTCTCGCGGTCCGGGTCGATGGAGACCTGCGTGGACTCGATGCCGAATTCCAGATAGCCGCGGTTCAGGTAGAACGAGCGCAGCGTCTCCAGGTCGCCCGCCAGCTTCTCGCGCGAGTACTGGTCGGTCTTGGTGTACCAGGACAGCCAGTTGGGCGTGGTGAGCTTGATCTGGTCGAGCAGCTCGGATTCCTTGAACACCTTGTTGCCCAGGATGCGGATCTGGGCGATGCGGGCGCTGGCGCCCTCATCGATGGCCAACGACACCGCCACCCGGTTGCGGGCCAGCGGCGTGACGGCCGAGGTGATCTTGACCGAATACTTGCCCCGCGACAGGTACTGACGGCGGATCTCCTGCTCGGCCCGATCCAGCACCGAGCGGTCGAAGATGCGCGCCTCGGCCAGACCGGCCTGGCGCATGGCCTTCTTCAGCGCCTCGGCGTCGAACTCGCGCGAGCCGCTCACGTCGACGGAGGCAATGGCCGGGCGTTCCTCCACCCGTACCACCAGCACCTCGCCGTCACGCGCAAGCTGCACGTCCTTGAAGAAGCCGGTGGCGTAGAGGGCCTTGATCGCCTCGCTGGCACGCGCCGGCGTGAACTCGTCGCCGACGCGGATGGGCAGATAGCCGAAGACGGTACCGGCTTCGGTACGCTGCAGGCCCTGTACGCGGATGTCGCGGATGACGAACGATGAGAACGCCAGGGCCTGGGCCGACCACGCCAGGGTGGCCAGGCCGGCCAGCACGACGGCGGCACCGTGGCTGGCCCATGGGGGGAAGATCGCGTGTTTGATACCCGGTTCCTCGGCGCGAGACCAAGGCAGCCGGAATCGTCTATCGCGCAGTCAGAGATTCTGTGGAAATGACTGTGGCCGGCGCGTTACCCCAACAGGCGGGAGAGATCGTTGAAGAGTGCAACGATCATCAGGCCGACCACCATGACAAGGCCCACCTGCATGGTGACCTGCCGGAAACGCTCGGAAAACGGGCTGCCTTTGAGCGCTTCGAGCGCGTAATATACCAAACGCCCACCGTCGAGCACGGGCACGGGCAGCAGATTCAGCACACCCAGGCTCACGCTGATCAGGGCCATGAAGCCCACATAGGCGAACCAGCCGATGGCGGCGGACTGCCCGGCGTAGTCGGCAATGGCCACAGGGCCGGAAAGGTTTTTCCAGGACAGGCTGCCCACCACCATCTTGCCCAGCATGCGCAGCGAGAAGACCGACATCTCCCAGGTCTTCGTGGCGCCATAGCCCAGCGCCTCGATCGGGCCCAGGTCCACCGTCACCATCTCGAACTGCTGCACCAGACCGGCACCGATGCGCCCCTTGCGCAGCGGCGGTGCGCCGGCGTCCTTGGCGTCCTGCTCGTAGACAAGCTGCGGCGTGACCGGCACGGTGATCTCGCCGTTGCCACGACGTACCAGCAGCTGCAGCGGCTTCGAGTCATCCGAAGCCTGCACCTGCTGGATGAGCTGCTGGGCGCGCGAGATGGGCTGGCCATTCACGCGCAGCACCTGGTCACCCAGCTGCAGACCGGCGCGGGCCGCGGCGCTGCCCTCCTCCACCGAGGCCACCTGCACCAGGCCAGCCTTCAGATCCACCCCCAGCGTGCGCGTGAAATCACGCTCCAGCTCACCGGCCGGCAGGCCGCTGGTGGGGATGCTGCGATGGTGACGGCCATCAGACCCCTCCACTTCCAGCACGATCGGGCGACGCTCGACGATCGGATCGATCATCTTCAGGCGCATCTCGCTGAAAGACTGGACGGCATGGCCATCGACCGTCAGGACCCGTTCACCCTCCTGAATGCCGGCAGCTGCCGCGGCCGTGCCAGCAGGCGGGGTGGCCAGCACGGGTGCAGGCTCCTGCAGGCCGGCCATGCCCAGCACCGCGTACAGCACGATAGCCAGCAGGAAGTTGGCGGCTGGTCCCGCGATGACGACGGCCGAACGCTTGAGCAGCGGCAGCCGGTTGAAGGCGCGATGCACCTCGGCCGGGTCGATCTCGCCGCCCTCCTCTTCGTCGAGCATGCGCACGTAGCCGCCCAGCGGAATGGGCGACAGGCTCCATTCGGTCTGGTCCTTGCCAACCTTCCAGGTTAGCAGCGGCTTGCCGAAGCCGATGGAGAAGCGCAGGATCTTGACGCCACACCAGTGGGCCACCAGGTAGTGGCCCAGCTCGTGCACGAACACCAGCACGCCCAGGGCAAAGAGAAAGGCAATCAGGGTGGTCATCGGCGCAGACTCCGGCGGAATTCGGGGTATTGAAGGGGTGGGGCCGAACGTCCCCACCCCTGACAGATAGGGCATCATGCCGCAAAGCACAAGGCACACGGCCTGACCGGATGGTCCGGGCCGACCAGCAGCCACCCTTGCAGGCCGGGCCACGCCAGGCCCGGCGATGGATCGCCCTTCGGACGCCCAGGCTTTCCGGCCCGATCAGCCGGCCCAGTCGTGCAGTCACTCAGCCGCGCAATCGCCCGGTTGCCCGGCGAAAGCCCGGGCGGTGAAAACCCCAGGCGACGGAAGCGCTCAGGCAGCGATCTGCCGCTCGGCCAGTCGGCGTGCGGTGGCGTCCAGTGCCAGGGTGTCGGCCAGCGAGTCAGGCGCCGCGGGGTTGCCCAGCGCATTCAGGACAGCCTCGTTGATCCGGGCAATATCGGCAAAACCCACGCGGCCGTCGAGGAAGTTCTGCACGCTCACCTCGTTGGCGGCATTGAGCACGCAGGGAGCACCGCCACCGGCGCGCATGGCCTCGCGGGCCAGCCGCAGGCACGGGAAGCGCGTCTCGTCGGGCTCCTCGAACTGCAGCGTGCCGGCCGCCACCAGATCCAGCGGACTGACGCCGCTGTCGAAGCGTTCGGGATAGGCCAGCGCATGGGCGATGGGGACCCGCATGTCGGGATTACCCAGCTGGGCCAATACCGAGCCGTCGACATATTCCACCATGGAATGGATGATGCTCTGCGGGTGGATGATCACATCCAGCTGCTCGGGCGGCATGTCGAAGAGGAACTGGGCCTCGATCAGCTCCAGACCCTTGTTCATGAGGGTGGCCGAGTCGACCGAAATCTTGCGGCCCATCGACCACTTGGGATGCTTGCAGGCCTGCTCGGGCGTGGCGGCGGCAATCCTGTCCGGCGTCCAGGTCCGGAACGGCCCGCCCGAGGCGGTGAGGATCAGGCGCCGGACCGCGCGGCGAGAGTCCACGCCCGTGGCGCGATCCGGCAGGCACTGGAAGATGGCGTTGTGCTCGCTGTCGACCGGCAGCAGCGTGACACCGGACTGGCGGCAGGCGGCCCCGAAGAGCGCGCCGGCCATGACGATGGATTCCTTGTTGGCCAGCAGCACCGAGCGTGCGCCGCGCGCCGCCGCCAGCGTGGGGGCCAGGCCCGCCGCCCCGACGATGGCGGCCATGACCGCATCGATGCCCGGGGTCCCGGCCACCTCGACCAGCTCGTCGGAGCCGACAGCCAGACGCGCCGTGACGCCAGCCCCACGCAGCCGCGCCTCGAATCCGGCGGCCGCCTGGGCATCCGACACCGCCAGCACCTCGGGTCGGTGCCGTACAGCCAGCGTCAGCAGCTTGTCGACATCGCGATGAGCCGACAGCGCGTGCACCCGATAGCGGTCGGGATGACGGGCCACGACATCGAGCGTGCTGTCACCAATGGAGCCGGTGGCGCCCAGAACGGAGATGGTCTTCATGAGTGTGGTTGGATTGAGGCAGGAAACGGCCGCCAGACATGGCATGGGCGGGCGGGCCGACGACGTCCGGCCTCTCGCTGCGCCGATGAGCGTTCAATGCACCATCAGCAGCCAGATGAGCAGGCACAGCGGCATGGTGGGCACGAGCGCATCGATGCGGTCGAACATGCCCCCGTGACCCGGCAGGCACGTGCCGCTGTCCTTGACGCCGGCATGGCGCTTGAGCAGGCTCTCGTACAGGTCTCCCATGACCGACAGCAGCACCAGCAGCATCAGCACCACCGCCATGCCGATCAGCCCCAGATGCTGGGCGACGACGGTGGAAAACAGTGGCAGGCTGCCCCCGGCAGCCCCTGCCCCGGCGCGGGCCACGACCAGTGCCGTGCCGATGCACAGCACGGCACCGCCGGCCACGCCTTCCCAGGTCTTGCCCGGCGAGACCCGGGGTGCCAGCTTGTGCTGCCCGAAGGCGCGACCACTGAAATAGGCGCCGATGTCAGCCAGCCAGACAATGGCCATGGCGGAAATCAGCACGCCGGCGCCCAGGTTGCGCAGCTCGAAGAGCGACACCCACAGCAGCAGCATGCTGAAGGCGGCCAGCCAGGGAGAGCTGCAGGACGGCCGCACGCGGAACACCGAGCGGAAGGCCACGATGATCCAGGCCAGCACGCCGACACCGAGCACCGGCACCAGCCATTCCGGGGCCGGCGTGGCATCACTGCGCCAGGCGCCGTAGGCGATGGCCACCGCCAGCGAGATGGGCAACGCAGGCGAGGCCTGACGTCCCAGCAGGCGCGTCCATTCATGGATGGCCAGCGCCATGACGGGCAGCATCAGCACCCCCCAGGCAGTCGTGCCCCCCAATGCCAGCACGCCGATGATGACGGCCAGCAGGACCAGGGCGGTGATGACACGCTGCTTCAGCATGACGAGGCGCCTCCTGCGAAGAATGATGAGAGAAAGTGGCCGCGGATCACCGCGCCGCGTCCTGACGCGTCTGGACGCTGGTCCGACCGAAACGACGCTCGCGCTGGGCATACCACTGGATGGCTTCCTGCAGGCGCTCGTCGTTGAACTCGGGCCAGAAGCACTCGCAGAAGTACAGCTCGGTGTAGGCCAGCTGCCAGAGCAGGAAGTTGCTGATGCGCTGCTCGCCCCCGGTGCGGATGAAGAGATCCGGCTCGGGTGCGTAGGCCAGCGCCAGGTGGCTTGCCAGTTCGGCCTCGGTGACGGGCTGATCGGCGGGAACCCCCTTGGCCGCCCTTTCACGCAGCAGGGCGTTGCCGGCCTGCAGGATGTCCCAGCGGCCGCCGTAATTGGCGGCAATGGTCAGCGTCATCCGGGTGTTCTGGGCCGTGCGCGCCTCGGCATCGGCGATCAGCTTCTGCAGACGGGGCTCGAAGCGCTCCAGGTCGCCCACGATCCGCAGACGGATGCCGTTGCGATCCAGCAGCGCCACTTCGCGCTGCAGCGCCGACAGGAAGAGCCGCATCAGCAGCGACACCTCGTCGGCGGGACGACGCCAGTTCTCGGAACTGAAGGCAAAGAGCGTCAGGAATTCGACACCGCGCCGGGCACACCCCTCGACCGTGGTGCGCACGGCCTCGACCCCCTTGCGGTGGCCGGCGGCGCGGGGCAGGTGCCGACGGGTGGCCCAGCGCCCGTTGCCGTCAAGGATGACGGCGATATGGCGCGGCACGGAACCGGCGACAGGAACGGACTGCGTCGAACTGGTGAAGCTCATGATGGCAAGATGGGGTCCGGGGAAAGAAACGAAGGTGACGGCGGATCAGACCGTCATGATCTCCTGTTCCTTGGCGGCCAGCAGCTTGTCGATCTCGGCAATGAAGCGGTCGGTGGTCTTCTGGATGTCTTCCTGACCCCGGCGCTCGTCGTCCTCGGAGATCTCCTTGGCCTTGGCGGCAGCCTTCAGCTCGTCGTTGGCCTCGCGGCGCACGCCGCGGATGACCACCTTGGCGGCCTCGCCCTCGTGCTTGGTGACCTTGACGATCTCGCGGCGGCGCTCCTCGGAAAGCGGCGGCATCGGCACGCGGATGGCGGTGCCCATCGACTGCGGGTTGACGCCCAGGTCGGAATCGCGGATGGCCTTCTCGACGACGACGGCCATGGACTTCTCCCAGACGTTGACCAGCAGCGTGCGGGCATCCGCCAGCGAGATGTTGGCCACCTGGTTGATGGGTGTGGAGGTGCCGTAGTAGTCGACGTGGATGTGATCCAGCACGCCCGGATGCGGACGGCCGGTACGGATCTTGGAAAGTGCGGTGCGGAAGGACTCGATGCCCTTCTGCATCTTCTGTTCGGCGGTTTTCTTGATGTCGGCGGGTGTGGGCATGGGTGCGTGCGTTTCTGGCGTATCGGTCGGAAAGGCCGGGCAGAAACCCGGCCAGGGGCTTGGGCGCGAGCCGGCTCAGACGTGGACCAGCGTGCCTTCGTCCTCGCCGCACACCACGCGGGTCAGTGCGCCGGTCTTGAAGATCGAGAAGACCTTCAGCGGCAGCTTCTGGTCACGGCACAGCGCGAAGGCAGCGGCATCCATCACCTTCAGGTTGCGCATGATGGCCTCGTCGAAGGTGATCTCGCGGTAGCGGGTCGCGGACGGATCCTTGACCGGGTCGGCCGTGTAGACACCATCGACCTTGGTGGCCTTGAGGATCAGCTCGGCGTTGATCTCGGCCCCCCGCAGCGCGGCGGCCGTGTCGGTGGTGAAGAAGGGGTTGCCGGTGCCGGCCGCGAAGATGACGACCTTGCCCTCTTCCAGGTAGCGCAGCGCCTTGGGCCGGATGTAGGGCTCGACGATCTGCTCGATGTTGAGCGCCGACTGCACGCGGGCCTCGACGCCGGTCTGGCGCAGGGCATCCTGCAGGGCCAGCGCGTTCATGACTGTGGCGAGCATGCCCATGTAGTCGGCCGTGGCGCGGTCCATGCCGGCTGCGCCCGAAGACACCCCACGAAAGATGTTGCCGCCGCCGATGACGACGGCCAGCTCGACGCCGAGCCGATTGACCTCGGCGACCTGCTGACACATCTGCTCGATGGTCTGGCGGTTGATGCCGTAGCTGTCGCTGCCCATCAGGGCCTCGCCGGACAGCTTGAGCAGGACGCGGCGGTAGGCAGCCTTCGTGCCGGCGCCCTGGGCGCCGGAAGTCGATGCGGAATCAGTCATGGGGGTGTGCTCCGGGTGCGTTGGACGAGATCAGCGGGCAGCTGCCACCTGGGCGGCCACTTCAGCAGCGAAGTCGTCCTGTTTCTTCTCGATGCCTTCGCCCACCACGTACAGCGTGAAGGAATCCACCTTGGCCTGGCGGTTCTTCAGCAGCTGCTCGACGGTGGTCTTGTCATCCTTGACGAAGGGCTGGCCCAGCAGGGTCACTTCCTTCAGGTACTTCTGCACGGCGCCCTCGACCATCTTGGCAGCGATCTCGGCAGGCTTGCCGGATTCAGCAGCCTTCTGCTCGGCAATGGAACGCTCCTTGGCGATGACCTCGGCCGGCACCTGCTCCTTGGAGAGCGCGATGGGCTTGGTGGCCGCAATGTGCATGGCCAGGTCACGGGCCAGGGCCTCGTCGCCGCCTTCCAGATCGATCAGCACGCCGATGCGGGCGCCGCCGTGGATGTAGCTGGCGAGCTTGCCCTTGGCAGCGGTGCGCACGAAGCGGCGGATGCTCATGTTCTCGCCGATCTTGCCGACCAGCGCGGCACGGGTTTCCTCGACGGTGCGGCCATCAGCCATGGGCAGTGCCGAAACGGCAGCCACGTCGGCCGGCGCCTTGTCCAGCACCAGCTGGGCGATGCCGGCGGCCAGGGCGAGGAAGTCCTCGTTCTTGGCCACGAAGTCGGTTTCGCAGTTCATCTCGACGATGGCGCCGGTCTTGCCGTCGGCCGAGATCTGCACGGCCACCACGCCTTCGGCGGTGATGCGGGAGGCAGCCTTGCTGGCCTTGCTGCCGAGCTTGACGCGCAGGATTTCCTCGGCGCGCTCCATGTCGCCGTTGGCCTCGGTGAGTGCCTTCTTGCACTCCATCATCGGTGCGTCGGTCTTCTCGCGCAGCGTCTTGACCATGCTTGCGGTGATTTCCGCCATGTCTTTCTCTCTATTCCTGTTCTTGAATTCAAATGGCACGACAGCCGGGACGCTCAAGGCGACACCGGCTGTCCTGGACGACCGGCCCGGGTCCGTGCCCAGACGGCCGGTCGTGGCCGATCAGGCCTCTTCCTCGGTGCCGACCTCGACGAACTCGTCTTCCTCGGTGGCAGCCTTGACGGTTTCCTGCAGGCGGGCAGCCTTGCCTTCCAGGATGGCGTCGGCCACGCCACGGGCGTACAGGCGCACGGCACGACCCGAGTCATCGTTACCCGGGATGACGTAGTCGATGCCTTCGGGCGAGTGGTTGGTGTCGACCACGCCGACGATGGGCACGCCCAGCTTGCGGGCCTCGGTGACGGCGATCTTGTGATAGCCGACGTCGACGATGAACAGCGCGTCCGGCAGGCCGTTCAGGTCCTTGATGCCGCCCAGGCTGGAAGTCAGCTTGGCCAGTTCACGGGTGAAGAGCAGCGCTTCCTTCTTGGTCATCTGGTCCAGGGCGCCGTCTTCCACGGCCTGTTCCATGTCCTTCAGGCGCTTGATGGAGCCCTTGACCGTCTTGAAGTTGGTGAGCATGCCGCCCAGCCAACGCTCGTCGACGTAGGGCATGCCGGCGCGTGCAGCTTCTTCGGCGATGATCTCGCGCGACTGACGCTTGGTGCCCACGAACAGGATGGTGCCGCCATTGGCTGCCAGCTGACGCAGGTAGCGGGTGGCTTCCTGGTATTTGACCAGGGTCTTTTCCAGGTTGATGATGTGAATCTTGTTGCGATGGCCGAAGATGTAGGGGGCCATGCGCGGGTTCCAGAACCGGGTCTGGTGTCCGAAGTGGACACCGGCTTCGAGCATCTGGCGGATGGTGACTGACATGAAGGGAAAAACTCCGATACAGGGTTGACAATACCCCGGGACCAGCACGGAACCAACCCGCACCCGGCAGCTCTTGAATGATGTGTGGCCGACAGGACGGGCACCCTTGTTCCGCGGCAGGGGCCGCTGCGCCGCGGGATGCGGCGGCGGCCGGAAGTCGCATCGACCCGGGGCCTTCTGAAAGCCGCCGGTGCCCGGCCCCACCTGGAAGGGAGACCGCGCCCGGCAGCGCCCGTGATTCTAGCATCCAATGCGCCCGCGTGCCGATGCCATCTGACGGGAGATGACATCAGGATGCTGCAGATTGCAACGCAGAACCGGACAGGAGGCCAGCCGGACTTCCCGTGCCGGCAGCCCCCATGGTCCGGGCCGGCCGGCCCCGCAACGGCGAATCAGTTAACATGCAGTCCTGATCCCGCCTTGCTCCCCACCATGTCCATCAGAATCAAGACCCCGGAAGAAATCGAGAAAATGCGTGTTGCCGGCCGACTGGCGGCCGAGCTTCTGGACTACATCACGCCCTTCGTGGTGGCGGGCACCACCACCGAGGAGCTGGACCGTCTCTGCCACGCCTACATGACGGACGTGCAGGGCACGATCCCCGCGCCGCTCAATTACGCCCCGCCCGGCCATTCGCCCTACCCCAAGTCTATCTGCACGTCGATCAACCACCAGATCTGCCACGGCATCCCCGGGGAGCGCAAGCTCAAGAACGGCGACATCCTCAACATTGATGTCACGGTCATCAAGGACGGCTTCCACGGCGACACCAGCCGCATGTTCATGATCGGCCAGCCCTCGGTGCTGGCCAAGCGTCTGGTGGACGTCACCTGGCAGTGCCTGTGGCTGGGCATCGAGCAGGTGCGGCCCGGCGCACGCCTGGGCGACATCGGCCACGTCATCCAGACCTATGCCGAGAAGCAGGGCTTTTCCATCGTGCGCGAGTTCTGCGGCCACGGCATCGGCCGCAACTTCCATGAAGATCCCCAGGTGCTGCACTACGGGCGCCCCGGCACCGGTCCCAAGCTGGAGCCCGGCATGATCTTCACCATCGAGCCGATGCTGAACGCCGGACGCCGCGAGATTCGCCAACTGGCCGATGGCTGGACCGTCGTCACCAAGGACCACAGCCTGTCGGCACAATGGGAGCACATGCTGTGCGTGACACCAACCGGCTACGAAGTGCTGACCGTGTCGGCGGGCACGCCGCCGAAACCCGAACTGCCGGCCTGACGCCCGACGACATCGCCGCCCTGCGCGAGGAGCGCGAACGGATGCGCACCGCGCGCATCGAACGCTTCCGCGTCGACCAGCGCATCGGGCTGCTGATGCACGGGCTGGCCCGTGACACCGACCACCTGCTGAAGAAGCTCTGGAAGCTGGCGAACATGCCGCCCGACTGGGCGCTGTTCGCCGTGGGTGGCTATGGCCGCGGCGAACTGCAGCCCGCTTCCGACGTGGACCTGCTGCTGCTGGCACCGGAGCCCGAGCCGGCCCGCGATGCAGCCGCATCGGCGGATACTGCCCCTTCGGCCCCCCAGCCCTCCCCGGCTGACAGCCCATCGGCTGACGTACACGACACTCCGCCCGCCGGCGCCTCGGCAGACGCAACGGCGGCTTCTCCCGCCCCGGCCCTGTCGGACGACACCATCGCCCACATCGAGCGCTTCATCGGCGCCTGCTGGGACATTGGCCTGGAAATCGGCCACAGCGTGCGCACGCCCGCCCAGTGTGCCCAAGCCGCCCGCGAAGACATCACCACGATGACGGCGCTGCTGGAGCGCCGCCAGCTCACCGGCCACCGGCGGGCCGCACGCCAGCTGAGCGAGGCCATGGCCGGCCAGCTGCAGCTGCCGCTCTTTCTGCGCGACAAGCTGCTGGAGATGCGCCAGCGTCACCAGAAGTACGAGGACACCCCCTACAGCCTGGAGCCCAACTGCAAGGAAAGTCCGGGCGCCCTGCGCGACCTGCAGGTGGTGGCCTGGATCAGTCGCGCCGCCGGCTTTGGGCAGGCCTGGGTGTCACTGGTGCGCGCCGGCGTCATCGAGCCGCTGGAAGCCAGCCAGCTGCAGCGCTACGAGCGGCTCCTCAAGCGCATCCGCGCCTGGCTGCACATCCTGTCGGGCCGGCGCGAGGATCGGCTGATCTTCGATCTGCAACCCGCCGTGGCCCAGGCCATGCACCTGAAGGGGGAAGGCCCGCGCGCCCTCTCCGAAAAACTGATGCAGCAGTACTACCTGGCAGCCAAGGGCATCACGCAGCTGAGCACGCTGCTGCTGCAGTCGCTGGAAATCCGTCTGCTGCGCCAGCATCCGGGACCAGCCCGCCGGCTGGACGACCATTTCGACCAGATCGACGACCAGCTGGACCTGCGTGACCCGCAGGACTTCGAGCGCGATCCCCAGCTGATCCTGCGCGCCTTCCGCGTGCTGCAGCAGAACCGCTCGCTCAGCGGCATGACGGTGCGCACGCTGCGCGCCCTCTGGCATGCGCGCTTCCGCATCGACGGCGCCTACCGGCACGACCCGATCAACCGCGCCTGCTTCCTGGCCATCCTGCAGACCCCGCCCGGCATCACCCACACGCTGCGGCTGATGAACCAGTGGTCGGTGCTGGGACGCTATCTCGCGCCCTTCCGGCACATCGTGGGCCGCATGCAGCATGACCTCTTCCACGTCTACACGGTCGACCAGCACACGCTGATGGTGGTGCGCAACCTGCGCCGCTTCATGATGGCCGAGCACGTGCACGAGTACCCCTTCTGCAGCCAGCTGATGAGCGATTTCGAGTCGCCCTGGCTGCTGATCGTGGCGGCCCTCTTTCATGACATCGCCAAGGGGCGCGGCGGCGACCACTCGAAGCTGGGCGAGCGCGACGTACTGCGCTTCTGCCGTACCCACGGCATCACGGGCGACGACCAGCGGCTCTTGGGCTTTCTGGTGCGCGAGCACCTCACCATGTCGATGACCGCCCAGAAACGCGATCTGGCCGACCCCGAGGTGATTGCCGAGTTCGCCCAGCGGGTGCAGACCCCCCGCCGGCTCACGGCCCTGTATCTGCTCACGGTCGCCGACATCCGCGGCACCAGCGCCCGGGTCTGGAACGCCTGGAAGGGCAAGCTGCTGGAAGACCTGTACAGGGCCACGCTGGCCTACCTCAGCGGCCACACCACCCGTCCCGCCACGCAGATGGACGTGCGCCGCCAGGCGGCTGCCGGGCTGCTGCGCGAACGCGGCATCCCCGACGATGCCTACCAGGCCTTCTGGAACACGCTGGACATCGGCTACTTCCTGCGCCATGACCCGCAGGACCTGGCCTGGCACACCGAGATGCTGCATGCGCACGCCGACGAGCGCCGCACCAGCGTGCACACCCGTGCCAGCGGCGTGGGCGACGGTATCGAGTTCCTGATCTTCACGATGGACAAGCCGGCGCTCTTCGCACGCATCTGCCGCTTCTTCGACCAGCAGCGGCTCTCCATTCTGGAAGCCCGCGTGCACACCACCCGCCACGGCATGGCGCTGGACAGCTTCGAGGTCATGACGACCGACCAGCGCCGCCTGCCTCCCGAACAGCTCACCCGCCTGGAAGCCGAACTGACCCGCCTGCTCGATGCGCCCCTGGACCCCGGACAGCTCAAGCCCGCCGGTCCCAGCCGCCTGTCACGTCGTTCGCGCGCCTTCCCGCTGCCCCCGCGCATAGACCTGCGCCCCGACGAGGCCGGCCAGCGCTACCTGCTGTCGATCACGGCCACCGACCGCCCCGGACTGCTGTACGACCTGGCGCGCATTCTGGCCAACAACGCGGTGGAACTTTTCGGGGCACGCATCGCCACGCTGGGCGAGCGTGCGGAAGACAGCTTCACCATCGGCTCCGACAACCTGCACACCGAGGCCGAGCGGCTGAAGCTGGAAAAGGAACTGCTGGAGATCCTGTAGGTTCCGGCAGCAGCTCCTGGCCGCAGCCTGCCGGAAGGACCCATGCCCCGGAAACGGAAATGCCCGCCCACGGCCAGCATCGGCACCGGGCGGGCATCTTTCGAGGACTGGACGATCAGGCCGCTTCAGGCCAGCTGTGTCACGGCCCTCGTCAGCACCTTCAACAGCTTGGGCATGGCAGCCGACAGCGCGGCCGAAATCTGCAGCGCCAGGTCATCCTGGGTTTCATCCTTCGCCCCACCGTTGGCCTGGGCAATGGCCACGTCCGGCACGATGCGCCCCGGCCGCCCCATCGGGTCGACGTCACCCGCGGCAAGGCCTGCAGGCAGACCGGCAGCACGGTTGGCCACAGCCGCCAGCATCGCATACGGCAGGTCCAGCTCACGGGCCAGCGCCGCCTCGGGCATGGCCGTCATGCCCAGCATGTCGCAACCATCACGCCGGTAACGACGCACCTCGGCCACCGTTTCCAGACGGGGTCCCTGGGTGCAGCCGTAGCAGCCATCAGTTGCCAGCGGCTGCCCCACGGCCTGCGCCGCCTCAATCAGCCGGCGACGCAGCGTGGCGTCGTAGGGATGGCTGAAATCGATGTGCACCACGGGCTGGTCTTCGCCACTGAAGTAGCTGACAGCGCGCCCCCAGGTGTAGTCGATGATCTGGTCAGGCACCACCAGCGTGCCCGGCAGCAGGTCGTCACGGATGCCCCCCACCGCCGAGCAGGCGATCAGGGCCTTCACGCCGGCCTCGCGCAGCGCCCAGACGTTGGCCCGGTAGTTGATGTCATGCGGCGCGATGGTGTGGCCGTAGCCATGCCGCGCCAGGAACACCACCGGAACCCCGGCCAGCCGCCCGAACGACAGCGCGCCGGAGGTCTGCCCCCAGGGCGTGCGCGCCACCTTGCGGTGCACGTCTTCCAGGCCGGCCAGGTTCAGCAGGCCACTGCCACCGATGATGCCGACCACCGGCCGGTCCACCGGCAGGCTGGCCGCAGCCAGCGCCGGTGCCATGCTGTCGTCGATGCCGTCGATCACTTCACCAGGCCCAGCTCGGCGGCCTTCGCTTCCAGGAAGGCACGGAACTCGGCACCGACCTCGGGGTGCTGCAGGCCCAGCTCGACCGTGGCTTCCAGATAACCGATCTTCGAGCCGCAGTCATAGCGACGGCCCTCGAAGGCATACGCCAGCACCGGCTGGTCATGGATGAGCTGTGCCAGTGCATCAGTCAGCTGGATCTCGCCACCGGCGCCCGGCTTCACGTTGGCCAGGTGATCGAAGATCATCGGCGACAGCAGGTAGCGGCCCACGACAGCCAGCGTGGACGGAGCCTCCTCGGGCTTCGGCTTTTCCACCATGCCGGTGATACGGCTGGTGCGCTCGGCCCACGGCGTGCTGGACACGATACCGTAGGCGCTGGTTTCCTCGCGCGGCACTTCCTGCACGGCCAGCACGCTGGCGTGCTGCCGGTTGTGCAGGTCGACCATCTGCTTCAGCACCGGGGCGCCACCGGGAGCCGGCTGCATCAGGTCATCGGCCAGCAGGATGGCGAAGGGCTCGTTGCCCACCACCTCGCGGGCACACAGCACCGCGTGGCCCAGGCCCAGCGGCTCGGCCTGGCGGATGTAGACACAGTTCACGCCACTGGGCAGCGATTCCTTGACGGTTTCCAGCAGCTTGTCCTTGCCCTTGGCCTGCAGCTCGGATTCCAGCTCATAGGCCTTGTCGAAGTGATCCTCGATGCTGCGCTTGTTGCGCCCGGTGATGAAGATCATCTCGGTGATGCCGGCAGCGGCTGCCTCTTCCACCGCATACTGGATCAGCGGTCGGTCGACGATCGGCAGCATCTCCTTGGGCTGCGCCTTGGTGGCGGGAAGGAAGCGGGTACCCAGCCCGGCGACAGGGAATACAGCTTTGCGAACGCGGTTGTTGGCCATGATCAATTACCGATTTTGTTGAAAAAATCTGCTTCTGCAAGAACGGAGATTCCCAGACTTCGGGCCTTGGTGAGTTTCGAGCCGGCGTTCTCTCCGGCCACGACGAAGGCGGTGCGTCCCGAGACCGAACCAGCGGGCTTGCCCCCCAGCGCGCGGATCATTGCCTCCGCCTGATCGCGGCTGAGATGCTCCAGCGTGCCGGTGACGACGATCGACTGGCCGGCAAACGGCTGCCGGGCCACGGCGGCCGCCCAGGTTGCGGCATCCAGACCGGGCGGAACCGCTTCGCCCGCGCCGGATGTCTCATCCATAACGCCCGGGCTGGCCACCCCGTCGACAGCCGAAGCGTCGACGGTTGTCGGATCGGCGCCGCGAGGCTGCCCATCCTGCGCCGCCAGGGCGAGCTCACCCTGCCCGAAGGACGGCACGCCGGGACGTGCGGCCGACCGTGCACCCTGCACCGGGCGGGGCTCGACCCCGACGGCACGCAGATGCGCGATCGAATCCCGGTTGTGCGCCTCGCCCAGGAAGGCCGAGACGCTGCCGATGATTTCAGGCCCGATGCCGTCAAGCGGCACCGGCAGGGGTCGTTCACCCCGACTGCGACGGCGCTCGTTCTCCTTGAGCGTCGCCGCCTTCTCTTCCAGCAATGTAGCCCAATCGGCCGCCAGGAAGCCTTCCAAATCCCCAAAGGCCCGTGCCAGCACTCGGGCAGCCTCTTCGCCCACCGCACGGATGCCCAGCGCGAACAGGAAGCGCTCGAGCGACGGGTGGCGCGATCCGTCGATGGCAGCCAGCAGGTTGGCCGCGGACTTCTCGCCCATGCGCGGCAGGGCCTGCAGGGTGGCGGCATCCAACCGATACAGATCAGCAGGCTCATGCACCAGGTTGCCATCCACCAGCTGCTCGACCAGCACATCCCCCAGGCCATCGATGTCCATGGCACGCCGGTGCGCGAAGTGCCACAGCGCGCGCTTGCGTTGCGCGCTGCAGAAAAGACCGCCCACGCAGCGCCAGTTGGCCTCGCTGGGCAGGCGCTGCACGGCCGAGCCGCAGACCGGGCACTGGCTGGGCATGCGGAACTCGCGGGCGTCGGCCGGGCGCTGATCCAGCACCACACCGACCACCTCGGGAATCACGTCACCGGCACGACGCACGATGACGCGATCACCGATCAGGAGCTGCTTGCGACGGACCTCGTCCTCGTTGTGCAGCGTGGCGTTGGAGACGTTCACGCCCCCCACGAACACCGGCTCCAGCCGGGCCACCGGCGTGAGCACCCCGGTGCGCCCCACCTGCACGAAGATGTCCTGCAGCGTGGTGACGGCCTCTTCGGCTGCATACTTGTGGGCCAGCGCGAAGCGGGGTGCGCGGGCCACGAAACCGGCCTGCTCCTGCAGATGACGGTCATCCAGCTGATAGACCACGCCATCAATGGCGTAGGGCAGCGTGGCACGCACGCTGCCGGTATGGCGGTAGTAATCCAGCAGCGCCGAAACGCCCTGCACGCGCTCGGCCCCCGGCGGCGGCAGGAAACCCAGCGTGCCCAGCCACTCCAGCATGCCGTGCTGCGAGGCAGGCACCTGGGCGGGATCACTGACCTCGCCGATGCCATAGGCGTAGAAGGTGAGCGGCCGGCTGGCGGTGACACGGGCATCCAGCTGGCGCAGGCTTCCGGCAGCCGCATTGCGCGGGTTGGCAAAGAGCTTTTCGCCCCGGGCTTCCTGCGCACGATTCAGCGCCAGGAAGTCTTCCTTCAGCATCAGCACCTCGCCCCGCACTTCCAGCACCTCAGGCGCCGGGCCGGACAGCTGCGCTGGCACGCCGCGCACCGTGCGCAGATTGGCCGTGATGTTCTCGCCAGTGACGCCATCGCCCCGGGTGGCGCCCTGCACCAGCCTGCCGTGCTCATAGCGCAGCGTGGCGGCCAGGCCATCCAGCTTGGGGGTGGCGCTGAAGGCAAAGTCGTCCGTCACCCCCAGCAGCGACTTCAGTCGGCGGTCGAACGCCAGGACATCAGCCTCGCTGAAGGCGTTGGACAGCGAGCGCATGGGCACCCGGTGCGTGACGGTGCCAAAACCGGCCGAGGGGGCCGAGCCCACCCGCTGGGTGGGTGAATCGGGGGTCAGCAGCGCCGGCCAGCGGGCCTCGAGCTGCTGCAACTCCAGGAACAGACCGTCGTAGACACTGTCCTCGACCGTGGGGGCGTCTTCTTCATAGTACGCCCGGTTGTGTGCCAGCAGCTCGGCACGCAACGTCTGGACGCGCGCCCGGATGTCGGCAGGGACATCGTCGGACGCAGCGTCGGCAGGCTTGGCAATCGGGACAGGTTCAGTGTGCATCGGGCAAGTGTAACAAGCCCGGCGCGATTACTCAGTGAAATACTCGTAACGCAGCGGCATTTCCCGCCGCAAGGCCAACCTGAGCCAGTTCAGCGTAGCGACGGGCCAACTGACGCGACACGGTGCCAATCATGCCAACCGACAGGCCACGGCCGCTGCTGTCCACCAGCCGGCCGCCCAGGGCCTGGGCCATGCTCTGGGCGCAGGCCACCATGCCCTCCCAGGCCTCGTACTTCTCGGCCGTGCGGGGCACATCCAGCATGAAGTCGATCTGATCGCGCGTCTGGTTGAAAGCCAGCGTGAACAGCGAATCCCCCGAGTCGGCAAAGGCCTCGTAGCGGCCGTTGCCACGCTCGGACAGCCCCAGATGGCGCACCACACCCGCCACCCGATTGGGCTCGGCGGCCTCGGGCAGCTCGACGCGCACCTCGATCTGGGTGTCGAGCCGCGCTGCCAGCGTATCCAGGTCACGCGCGTTGCGCAGGATCGGCGCCATGTCGGGAATGTTGACCGGTGCCTGAAGCTTGCTGGCCAGCGACTCGATGGCCGCGTTGAAGTCCGACAGCTCGACCGCATTGAGCGGCCCCTGGCGGTTGGCCAGCAGCAGGCTGCAGCGGATGCGCACCGCCTTCTCGCCCGCCGTCAGCGGCCCCCAGTGGCTGCCCAGCCGCTCGACCTCGATGCGAACCGGCTTGCTGCCCACGTGACGCAGCGACGAGGTGAGCGCCACCAGCCGGTCGGTGTTGACCGGAGCCGGCGGCTCCAGGATCACCACGTGCTCGACCTGGGCGTCAGGCAGCGGATCGGGCTCGGCCACCTCGGCCGGAACGGCCTCTGCCCCTTCGGCCTCGATGTCATCTGCCTGAGCCGGCGACACGTCGTCCACTCGACGTTGCCCGTCGGCCTCGCCATCATCTGCCGCAACCGATGCGGGCGATGCGTCCCCATGGCTGCCGCGCCGGTCATCGTCCTCCGGCGCTCCCTGGCTGGCCACACCACGCGTCATGCGCTGTGCCGCCGACGAATCCTCCTCTGCCGGATGCTCGGCCACGCCGCGGTCATGATCGACCGCAGGGCGTGCCATCGATGCCTCCATCCGGGAATCATCCGCATCCGCCCGATGAGCACCCGCCGTGCGGCCCCGGCCCACCCGGGTTCCCGCAGCCTGGAACGGTGTGTCGCGGTCCTCGTCCCGTGCTCCATGACGGTCATGGGCGGCATCCGCATGTGCCGATGCGTGCCCGTCACGTGCCGACTCCCGGCGCAGACTGTCCGGAATGCGGCGCGATGCCAGCGCCTGGGCCTCAGCCCGGCGTGCAGCCTCGACACGGGCGCCATCCTCGGCACTGCTCCAGGGACGCACGGCCGCCGGGTTCTCGAACGGCGTCTCGATGTAGTCCTCGTCATCCAGCGCCAGGGACGGATGCCGATCGGCCGGATCACTGGACGGCCCGCCCTTGCGGAGCGAGCGCGAATCCTCGCCCTCGAAGCGTGCCGGACGGGCGGCCAGATCGGGCGGAACCTGCCGTGCCGCCCCCCGCATCACGGGCTCGCGGCGACCGCGCCCCCGGCGCGGGGACGACTCGTCATCCGGACCGGCCCCGCCGGTCAGCGTCTGGGGATCATCATCGAAATACCCCTTGCGCAGGCCGAGTGCGGAAGCCTGCTGGCGCCGACGACGGCCCTGCCACAGGTTGTGGGCAATGACGATGACCAGCACCACGACGACCAGCGCGATGATGCTCCATGTAAGCGTGCTCAAAAGTGTTCCCCTGACTGTAAATGACGACCGGATTCCACCGCAGGTGTGAGCATCCGGTAACGATGCTGTCGATCCTGCGGCATCAGGCGGCCTCGGCGAGTTCGACCGCAGAAGTCAGGTCCACCGCCACCAGGCGGGACACCCCTTTCTCCTGCATCGTCACGCCGATCAGTTGATGGGCCATTTCCATGGCGATCTTGTTGTGCGAGATGAAGATGAACTGCGTTTCCTCGGACATCGCCGCCACCATCTTCGCGTAACGTTCCGTGTTTGCGTCGTCCAGCGGCGCATCCACCTCGTCCAGCAGGCAGAACGGCGCCGGATTCAGCTTGAAGATACCAAAGACCAGCGCAATGGCGGTCAATGCCTTCTCACCCCCTGAAAGCAGGTGGATGGAAGCGTTCTTCTTGCCCGGGGGCTGCGCGAACACCTGCACCCCCGCATCCAGGATTTCACCACCGGTCAGCACCAGCCGTGCCTCGCCGCCCCCGAAGAGCATCGGGAAAAGCCGACCGAACTCGGCGTTGACGGTATCGTAGGTGGACTGCAGCAGCGACCGGGTTTCCTGGTCGATGGTGCGGATGGCGTTCTCCAGCGTGGCCATCGCCTCCTGCAGGTCGGTGGACTGGGTGTTCAGGAACACCTCGCGCTCGCGCGCCGCTGTCAGCTCATCCAGCGCCGCCAGGTTCACCGGCCCCAGCCGGGCCACCGCCTGCGCCAAGCGGCTCACCTCGCTCTGCAGCCACGACGGCTTGGGCCGCTGCGGCAGCGCTGCAAGCGACGCCTTCAGCTCGGCCAGATCGGCCGAAGCCTCGGCGAGCGCCTCGTCCATCTGCTCGGCCGTCAGGCGTGCGGCCTGCTCCTTCATGCGCAGCTCGATCAGCCGCTGACGCAGCGGCTCCTGCCCACGCTCGGCGCGCAGCCGCTCCTCATCCAGCCGGCGCAGCTCGCCCGAACGCTCGTCGGCCAGCCCGCGGGCTTCCGAGAGCGCCTGCTCGGCTTCCATGCGCCGCTCCAGCATCACTTCCAGCTGCTCGCGCAGCGCCTCGTCCGACATGCCCTCCAGATCGGCCAGCAGCCGCTCGCGGTTGCCGTCAGCCTGCGCCAGCTGCTCGTCCGCACGGGCAATGCGCTCGCGCAGGTTCTCGATCTCCTGCTCCAGCGAGCGCACCGCATAAGCGCTCTCGCGCACGGCCAGCTCGCTCTCGCGGGCATGGTCGCGCCGGCTCGACAGCGTGGTCTCCAGCATCTCGGCCGCCTCACGCGCCGCCGCCAGTTCCTCGCTGGCCACCTCGGCCTTCTCCTCGGCCTCGGCCAGCCCGTCCACCAGTGCCTGCAGCGCTTCCTCGCGCCCGGCCTGACGCAGAGCCAGCTCCTCGATCTCTTCCGAAAGCCGCTGTCGGCTTTCCTCGCGGCTTCTCACCGCCTGGGCCAGACGCTCATGCTCGATGGTGGCCGCCGACACCCGTCGCACCGCCCGGGCGCTGGCATCGCGCGCTGCGCGCACCTGCTCTGCCAGCTGTGTGGCCATGGCCTCGATGCGCTCGGCCTGCTGGCGGGCCTCGTCACCCAGCAGCTGCTGCGCCCGCAGCTCACGCTCCAGGTTCTGCAGCTCCTGCTGGCGAGCCAGCACGCCCTCGCCTTCCGAATCCATGGCGAACAGCACCACGTCGAAGCGCCCGATGGCATGACCTTCCCGCACCACGAAACGCCCGCCCGGTGGCAGCTGCCCCCGACCGGCAAAGGCCGCCTCGGTGGATTCGGCGCTGAAGAAGCCATCCAGCCACTCGGCCATGATGGGCTTGAGCCGCGCATCCTGACAGCGCACCAGCGAGGCCAGCGGCACCAGCCGCCCGGCCGGTCGGGCCGGCAGCGGCGCCGCCCCGGCAGGCAGGTCCGTCAGGAACAGGCCCACCTTGCCCGGAGGGGCCTCCTGCAGCATGGCCGCCACCTGCTGCACGCTCTTCGCTTCCAGCGCGTGCACCCGCTCGCGCAGCACCGCTTCCACGGCCGTTTCCCAGCCAGGCTCGATGCGGATGTACTGCCAGATGCGCTCGGTGTCCTCGCCCAGGCCGTGCTTCTCCAGCCAGGGGCGCATCTGGTTCTCGCCCTGCATGCGCGCCTGCAGCTGCTCCAGCACCGCCATGCGCGCCTCGATGGTGGTGGTCTTGGTCACGGCCGCCTGCAGGGCCTCCTGCGCGGGCCCCCGCTCGGCCTGGACCTCGGCCAGACGAGCCTCCAGCGTCTGCTGCTGCTCGGCCGTGCGCGCCTCTTCTTCCTGCGCAGCGCCCAGCTCCAGCGCCAGCCGCTCCAGCTGATCCGACGCATCGTCACCCAGCTGCGACAGCGACGCCTGCAGCCGCTGGCGGCGCTCCTGCATCTGCGCCAGCGCCTCTTCGTGGGAGCGACGCTCCACGCGCCCCACTTGCAGCGCCTGCTGGGCCGTGTGCGCGGCCTGACGTGCGGACTCCAGCGCCTCGCGCCGTTCCCGCTCCTCATCCTCGCAAGCGGCCAGCTGTTCCTCGGCCTCGGCCAGCGCCATCTCGGCCGTGGCCTGCTGCTCGCGGGCTTCCTCCAGCTGCGCCTCCACTTCCTGGCGGCGCTGCAGCCCGCCCTCGGACAGCGCCCGCGCCGACTGGATCTGTTCTTCCAGCGACTTCAGGCGCGCCTGGGCCTGATTGCGGTTCTGCGCAATCATCCGGATCTGCGATTCCAGCGTGGAGATCTCGCTATTGACCTCATAGTAGGCGGCCTGACAGCGGCTCACCTCGTCGTTGGCCTGGTGCACTGCCTCGCGCAGCGTCTCCATGCGGTTCTCGGCCGAGCGCAGCCCGGTCTGCAACCCCTCGATCTCCAGATCCAGGCTCTCGGCCGTCTTTTCCAGCAGCTGCTGCTCGGCCTGCGCATCGTCGCGCTTGATGAGCCACAGCCACTGCTGCTTCTGCGTGCGCTCTGCCTCCATGGCACGGTAGCGGCCTGCCACCTCGGCCTGTGCATCCAGCTTGCTGATCTGCCCGTGCAGCTCGCGCAGGATGTCCTCCACACGCGTCAGGTTCTCGCGCGTGTCAGCCAGCCGGTTCTCGGTCTCGCGCCGCCGCTCCTTGTATTTCGAGACGCCGGCAGCCTCCTCGAAGAACACGCGCAGCTCGTCGGGCTTGGCCTCGATGATGCGCGAGATGGTGCCCTGCCCGATGATGGCATAGGCACGTGGCCCCAGGCCCGTGCCCAGGAAGATGTCGTGCACGTCCTTGCGACGTACCGGCTGCTGGTTGATGTAGTAGGTGGACTGCCCCTCGCGCGTGAGCACACGCTTGACCGAGATCTCGGCAAAGCCGCCCCACGCCCCGCCGATGCGGCCCAGGCTGTTGTCGAACACCAGCTCCACGCTGGCACGTGACGAGGGCTTGCGCTCCAGCGAGCCGTTGAAGATCACGTCCTGCATCGACTCGCCGCGCAGCTCGGTGGCGCGCGACTCACCCAGCACCCAGCGGGTGGCATCGATGATGTTCGACTTGCCGCAGCCATTGGGACCGACGATGCCCACCAGCTGGCTGGGCAGCTCGAAGGTGGTCGGATCACAGAATGACTTGAAGCCTGCGAGCTTGACTTGCTTGAGGCGCACGAAAACCCTTTGGAACAGACGACGGATGACGAACGGTGCCGATGGGGCCTGGACGGCCCACTTTCGCATCCGGGAAAGGCCCGTATGATAGCAAGGCCCTGCCCGTTCCCGCCCCGGACTGCACGGTTTTTCGACACGTGTGTCCGGGGCAACAGAATCGCGGACTCACTGCACCGTGATGGTGCGCGTCGCCTCCAGCGTGAAGCCCTCATCACCCTTCCACGACAGGCGCAGCTCGCCGCTTTCGCGCGCCAGGAAGGTGAACTCGATGTACGGGTTGCGCGCCGTGGCCGGCCCAGGCTCCCAGGCGTACAGCAGCCCCTCGCCCAGATGGGCCTCGAAGCGGGTCACGATGTCGCGCGGCTTGATCTGCCCGTGCTCGTCCAGCCGAAGGCCGGTCTCCATGCGGTGGCTGATCTGTGCCCGCACACGCACCATCTCGCCCTTCTTCGGCGTGAGCGTGCTGGTCCAGATCCGCGGTGGTGTGGATGTGCTCATCGTCTTTCCCCCTTACATGCCGCAGCCGCTGGCGGCCACCGTCACGTCCTTGCGGGCCTCCAGGATCTGCCCATCCTTCATCCGCGCCAGTGCGTGGATGGCCTGAGAACGCGCCAGCCGCACCCGAACCGCCGCCTCGGCCACCCCGGCCAGCGGCGTGAAGTACATCCGGCAGGCCAGCGGAATGGGGTTCTTCTCGGCCAGGATGATCAGTTCCTCGCACCAGTTCGATTCAGTGATGAGAGACGGATCGACACTGACACGCACCGGCACGGCGCTGGGGTTGTCGGCCAGCATGGCCACGTCCAGCAGAAGGCCCTTGGCGCTGGGCGTCCTGCCATCCACGAAGGCCGTGATCACGTTCTGCACCGCATCCGGATGCGCCAGAAGCATCTCGGCCTGCCGCTTGGCCAGCACCTCGGGCGACAGCACGCCAGCTGCGGAAGAGGCCTGCGCCAGGGCGCGCAGCGGCAATGTCAGCGTGGCCCCGGCGGCCACGGCGGCCAGCAGGCTGCGCCGGCCGCGGTCATGCACGGTCCCGGGCTGCGCACGCCAGGACGAAGAAGAAGCGGTATCCGCATCCGTGCGGCCGCTCATGTCGGAAAGGGGATGAAGGGTCTGCATGTTCCTGAAAGTCGGCTCGTCGGCGGGGCCCCCGTGGTCGGGGCATGCCCCGCCGGATTCACGAAACCGGACGGTTGGATGAAATGAAGATGGCCAAAGAGGCCATGTCCTGAAAAGCCCCGATCTTACGGCACCAGGAACTCGCTGAACTTGCCGTTGATCCAGGCGAAATCATCCTTGACCATGTCGGCCGACCGCACGTCCACGTCCACCTGGTTCTGCACGATCCGCCCCAGCGCGTCCAGCTCGTAGTCAAAGAGCACCGAGATCTCTTCCTGCGGCTCCAGGTTCACCATCATGTAGCACAGGTTGTCGGGCAGGATGCGCTCGACCGTCTTGCCGGCCACGCGCTGCGACAGATTCTTGGCCACGATCCGGCCGAGGGTGGATGCCACGTGTGCGCTCTTCGGATAATGGCCGAACAACGGCGAGACCTGTCCTATCGAATCACCGATGATGTAGACCCGGTCGTCCGACTTCGCCGTGAAGAACTTGTTGTCGATGTCGCCCCAGGTCGTGGGCTTGCCGTCCGGTCCCTTGCCGATCAGGCCGGCGTGCCAGACCATGTCGGCCGCCTGGTGCGGCGGCATCAGGATGGCCTCATCGAAATCGAAGTCGCCCGCCTTGGTGCTGATGTGGCGCTTGTACGGATCGACCGACTTCACCTGCGCATTGGGCACATGAACGATGATGTCCGGATACAGCTCCTTGAAGGCCTGCTGATAGCCGGCGCTGATCGGCGCCAGACGCGGTTTCGGATCCAGGATCACCACCTTGCCCGGAATCTTCTTGCGCTTGAAGATCGCGGCAATGAGGCAGGCGCGCTCATAGGGCGACGGCGGGCAGCGGTGCGGCGGCGGCGGCATGGTCATCACCAGCGTGCCGCCCTTGAAGGCATGCACGCGCTGCTTCAGCGACAGCATCTCGCGGTTGGGCAGATAGGCGCTGGAATAGTGCATGCGCGTGTAGTCGATCGTGCGCTGGTCGTTGCCGAACCACACGTCGAAGGCATCGCGGATGCCGCCGGCCAGGATCAGGTAGTCGTAGTCCAGCCAGCCCATCGAGGTCTGCACCCGGCGCTTGTCGCGCTCGAAGGCCATCACCTCGGCCTGCAGCAGCGTGTAGCCCCAAGTGCGGGCCGGACGCAGGATGTCACGGTTGACGAAATCCGTGCTCACCACGTCCGCCAGCCACTTGTTGCTCATTGGCCCCGACCAGAAGGTCGGGTTGCGATCCACCAGGATCACGTCGGCCTGCGGGATCCACTCACGCAGGTAGCGCGCAGCCGAGAGTCCACCCCAGCCGCCTCCACAGATGACGATGCGCGGCCCCTTGCCACGACGGGGAATGAAGCTGCTCTTGCCGGAGACCACAGCCGGTGCGGCCGATGCCAGCGGCGGCAGGGCCGCCGAGGCGGCCAGCATGGAAGTCAGCGCAAGCGCTTGACGGCGTTTCATGACACGGATTCCTATAACACTCGCAAAAGACAGGTCCTTTGTGCAGCACCCTCCCGACAGGATGCTGCCGCCCGAAGGACTGACGGGATGAAACTCAGTAGCGGCGACCCCACTGCAGCACGCACAGCGCCCCCAGCACGATGCCGAATGCGGCCGGCATGCTGGCCAGCGACAGTGTGGACAGCCCGGACAGACCCTGGCCGATGGAGCAGCCCATGGCCACCACCCCGCCCAGACCCATCAGGATGCCCCCCAGCGCACTGCTGGCCATCCGGCGCGGACCGCCAAAGCCTTCCCAGCGTGCCGTGCCGCTGACCAGTGCCGTCACGCAGGCTCCGGCCAGCACACCCAGCACCAGCGCCACCGCGGCCGCCAGCTCGCGCCCCACCGCCACCTGCAGATACAGCCAGCTCTCGGCCACCGGGCTGATGAAGCTGAGCGAGGTAAGCGGCCGTTCCTCGAACGGATCGACATCGATGTGGGCACTGATCCACCAGCCCGCCACCACCGTCGCCCCCACCAGCAGCGCGCCCACCCATTGCAGCGGCGCATGACGCAGGGCCGGGCGCCGCAGCGCATACACCAGCAGCAAAAGGACGATCAGGGCCGTCACAGCCACCGTGGCCACCGACTCGGGCACCCCCACGGCGGCCAGCCAGTCCGGCATCGTGGCGCCCTGGGGCTCGATCACCAGCAGGCCCTGCAGCGTCTGCCGCACCGGCGCCAGCACGCCGGTCATCGTGGCCTGTGCCGTCAGCCCCAGCCACAGCAGCACCCACAGCGACCGCAGGTTACCGCCCGCCAGCAACACCAGCGCCCGCGCGCCACACGAATGTGCCAGTGCCATGCCCACGCCGAACATCAACCCGCCAGTCAGCGCCCCCAGCGGCGAGAAGCGCGGTCGCACCACCAGCACCTGCGACAGCGAGATCTCGCCGAGCATCGCCAGCACCTGCGTGCCCACCAGTGCCACGGCCAGCGCCAGTGCGAAGGCCTGGAGCGCCGGTGCGCCCTGGGGCGCCTGCTCCTCGCCCCAGTCCGACGGCTCCGGACGCACCAGGGTCTGACGCAGCCCGCGCAGCAGGCAGAAGTTTCCGGCCCGTGCCGCCACGCCGAACACGCATCCCAGCGCGAAAGTGGCCCAGAAAAGATCCAGGGACGGCATCATTGATCCCAGATCTCCGTGCTGATGCTCTCGTACCAGCCCATGCTGTTGCTGGCCTCCTGGGCGCGATAGGCCGAATCTGCATCCAGCGGGCTGGTGCCCAGTCCCGGCAGCTCGACCAGCTGGTCGTCCTTCGCTTCGTAGAGGCCCGAGACCGAGATGGCATAGCCCGGCGCCACCAGGCTGTAGCAGGTATTGGCATAGGTAGGCTTCGGACGCGGCAGCCCGGTCAGGTCGGCCGCGATCACACCCGCCGCCATGCGCCCCTGCACGTTGGCCACAAAGCCCGACTTGGGCATCGGAGCCGCAATCGTGGCATCGCCCAGCACATAGATGTCCTTCACTTGGCGGGACTCGAAGCCATCAGGATGCACCGGCACCCAGCCGCTGGCATCGGCCACGCCGGCCCGCTCGGTGATGATCCCGGCCCGCTGCGGCGGGATCACGTTCAGTACCGAGGCCTTGTGGATGGTGCCGAAGAGCGTCTCCACCTCGCCCCGCTTCACGTCCACGCGCTGCACCTGGCCATCATCCGACTGGCCCACCCACTCGATCATGTTTCCGTATTTGGCCGCCCAGCCCTGCTGGAACAGCGCCTTCTTGGAAAAATTGTCCTTCGCGTCCAGCAGCAGGATCTTGCTGCGCGGCTTGTTCTGCTTGAAGTAGTGCGCCACCATGCAGGCCCGCTCATAGGGCCCCGGCGGACAGCGATACGGCAGGTCGGGGATCACCATCACGAAGGTGCCGCCATCGGGCATGGCCCGCAGCTGCCTGTACAGCAGTTGCGTCTGCTTGCCTGCCTTCCAGGAGTGCGGGGCAATCCACGAAGCCGCCTCGTCATAGCCCGGCAGCGCATCCCAGCGGAAATCGATGCCCGGTGACAGCACCAGCCGGTCCCACTTCAGCGTGCGGCCGTTGGACAGGCGCACGGTCCTGGCCGTCGCATCCACGTCCTCGGCCCGCGCATGCACCACCTCCACGCCGTCGGCCCGCAGACCGTCATAACCATGACCGATGCTCTCGAACGTGCGCAAGCCCCCCAGATAGAGATTGGAGAACGGGCAGGTATAGAAGCGCGTCGCCGGCTCGACCAGCGTCACCTTCACCTCGGGGGCCAGCTGGCGCAGATAGCGGGCCGCCGTGGCACCGCCAAAGCCGCCGCCCACCACCACCACATGGGCCGAGGCCGCCCGGGCACGCACGAATGCCGGCATGGCCAGCATCGCAGCCCCGGCGGCCAGCACCTGTCGGCGACCGGGCCGGAAAGCCTCATCCGTCTGCTTCTGGACACCGCCACCCTGAGCGGACAGGGCGGTATCGGGGAAATCGGGCAGGAGGCATCCGTCGTGGGATGCCGTGGGCTGTGGTCTGCTGGTCATTGCGCTGCTGGTGCTCCCGGCTTGTCGCGGCCAATGTCTGGCCGATGTGTTCTTCTTCGGGTCTGCTGCCGGGTGACATCCGCTGCATGTCGGTGCTGCAATCGGCCAATCCCCCGGATCAGGCCTGCTGCAGAAGCGCCGCCGTTCACCGGCCCCGCTCCTGTCCTGAGCATTGTACCGTTCGTTTCATTCTGCGACGAATTCTCGCTCCTTATAATCAGAATCCCTTGCCTGAAACGACGACCCACCCGCGTGAGCCTGCCCGCCAACCCCCGCCTCGATCTCCTGCAACCCTACCCGTTCGAGCGCCTGCGTGCGCTGCTGGCTGCCAAGCCCGCAGGCCCGCAGCCGTCCAGCCTGCCGCTGGTGGATCTCTCCATCGGTGAGCCGCGCCACCCCACGCCGCCCGTGGTGCTGAGCGCCCTGGCTGGCGCCACGGACGGTCTGGCCAGCTACCCGGCCACCGCCGGCACCCCGGCCCTGCGCGAGGCCATCGCTGCCTGGATCCGGCGTCGCTACGACACCCCCGTCGATGCCACCACCCAGGTGCTGCCCGTCAACGGCTCGCGCGAGGCCCTGTTCTCCTTCGCGCAGGCCATGCTCGACCCGGCACCCGCGGGCACCCAGGTCGTCATCGCCCCCAACCCCTTCTATCAGATCTATGAAGGCGCCGCGCTGCTGGCCGGCGCCCGCCTGCACCTGCTGGACCAGCGCCCCGACAACGGCTTCCGGATGGACTGGACCCAAGTGCCCGACAGCCTGTGGCCGCAGGTCAAGCTCGTCTACGTCTGCTCGCCCGGCAACCCCACCGGCGCCGTCATGGACCTGGACGAATGGCGCACCCTGTTCGCGCTGTCCGACCGGCACGGCTTCATCATCGCCTCCGACGAGTGCTATTCCGAGATCTACCACGACGAATCCGCCCCGCCCCTGGGCGCCCTGGCAGTGTGCCGGCAACTGGGCCGCGCCGACTATCGGGGCGTGGTGGTCTTCTCCAGCCTGTCCAAGCGCTCCAACGTGCCCGGCATGCGCAGCGGCTTCGTGGCCGGCGACGCCGCCCTGCTGGCGCGCTTCCTGCGCTACCGCACCTACCACGGCTGCGCCATGAGCCCGATGTTCCAGCAGGCCTCCATCGCCGCCTGGAACGACGAGGCTCACGTGGTGGACAACCGTCGCCTGTACCGGCAGAAATTCGACGCCGTGCTGCCCATCCTGCAACCGGTGGTCCCCGCCCTGCAGATGCCGGCTGCCAGCTTCTACCTGTGGCTGCCCGTGCCCGGCGGCGATGACGAGGCCTTCACCGCCCGGCTCTTCCATGAAGCACACGTGAAGGTGCTGCCCGGCAGCTACCTGGGCCGCCCCTCCAGCCTGCACCCCGACGACCCCGCCAGCAACCCTGGCCACGGATTCGTGCGCATCGCCCTGGTGGCCCCGCCCGAAGCCTGCATCGAGGGAGCGCGGCGGATCGCAGCGCTGATCGGCTGAGGTCCTGAGCAAGAAACGGAGTGCCCGCCCTTCCCGCGATCCCCAGAATGCGCCTGGCATCCACCCCCACAAGCAACCACACACGGGGTGGCCGACAACGCAACAGGAGCAACGCATGGGAATATTGGAAGGAAAAGTGGCCCTCATCACCGGCGCAAGTGACGGAATCGGCTACAGCAGTGCAAAGCTGTTCGCCCGCGAGGGAGCAGCCGTGGTGGCCGTGGCACGTCGGCAGGACCGGCTGGCGGCGCTGGTGAACGACATCGAAAAGGCGGGTGGACAGGCAGCCTGCCTGGCCGGCGACGTACGTGATGAGCACTGCGCCAGAAACGCTGTCGCCTTGGCAGTCGAACGCTTCGGCGGACTGGACATCGGCTTCAACAACGCAGGCACCATGGGCGCACTGGGCAGCATTCCCGACATCACGGTCGATGGCTGGCAGGAAACCCTCGATGTGAACCTGACAGGCGCCTTTCTGTCGGCCCGTCATCAGATTCCGGAACTGCTGAAGCGCCGCGGTGCCTCGCTGATCTTCACCTCGACCTTCGTCGGTCCAAGGCTGGGTCTGCCGGGCATGGCCGCCTACGCCGCTGCCAAGGCCGGACTGGTGGGACTGATGCACGTGCTGGCCGCAGAATACGGACCCCAGGGATTGAGGGTGAACGCCCTGATGCCCGGAGGAACCGAAACCGACATGGGGCGTGCCGCCACCCCCACGCCGGAGCAGCGCACCTTCGTGGAGAACCTGCATGCCCTCAAACGTCGGGCGCAGCCCGAGGAAATTGCGCAGTCTGCACTGTACCTGGCTTCCGACATGTCCAGCTTCGTCACCGGAACGACGCTGTACGTGGACGGCGGTGTCGGCATCACCCGCACCTGATCATGAGCACACCGCGCCTTGAACGAACCGAGGAACCGGCCTGCACGGAAATCGACCTGCCGGCCGGGCAGTTTCCTGGCGGAAACGCCAGGCGTCGCACAGCCACCGCCGCAGATGGTCGGCACGCGGCACTCGTGGCCGATGCCTGCCGCCTGATCGAAGCCGCAGACTCGCTGCCGGACCTGGGTACCCTGGCACAGCACGCAGGGCTCAGCCCCTCACATTTCCACCGGGTCTTCAAGGCGCAGACCGGGCTCACCCCCAAGGCCTACGCCTCGGCCCACCGGGCCAACCGGCTGCGCCATGCCCTGGGCGAAGCGCGGAGCGTGACCGACGCCATCTACGATGCCGGCTTCAACGCCAACAGTCGCTTCTACGAAAAGGCAGACCGGTTGCTGGGCATGCGTGCCCGCGACTATCGGGCCGGTGGTGACGGCGTGACGATCCGCTTTGCCGTCGCCCAATGCTCGCTGGGCGCCATCCTGGTGGCCCAGAGCGAGCGCGGCATCTGCGCCATCCTCATGGACGACGACCCGGCCGTGCTGGTGAAGGACCTGCAGGACCGCTTCCCCAAGGCACACCTCATCGGCGGCGACGCCGATTTCGAGCAGCTGGTGGCCCGCGTCATCGGCTTCGTGGAAGCCCCTGCCATCGGGCTGGACCTTCCACTGGACCTGCGGGGCACCACCTTCCAGGAACGGGTCTGGCAGGCCCTGCGCAAGATCCCCGTAGGCTCCACGCTGAGCTACGCCGACATTGCTGCCCGCATCGGCGCCCCTCGGGCCGTGCGCGCCGTGGCCCGTGCATGCGCCGCCAACCGGCTGGCCGTGGCGGTGCCCTGCCACCGCGTGGTGCGCCAGGATGGCGCCCTGTCCGGCTATCGCTGGGGCGTCGAGCGCAAGCGCGAGCTGCTGCGACGGGAAAAGGCACTGGCTGATATCGAAGCGGATGGCCCAAGTAGCCAGTAAGCCTCTTTCAACCGACAGAGGGCCGCCGCCCTCTCATTATTTCGACTTTCCCGACCTGCCCGGATCCGTCAGCTCCGGCAGCGCCCCGCCCGCAATCGCCCACAGATACAGGCTGGCCGTGCTGCCATAGGGGCTGTAGCGGTGACGGTAGCGGGCAAAAAGCTGCGGCGTGATGGCCCGGTGGCGATAGAGCATGCGCATGCCGCGCAGAATGGCCAGATCCCCGTAACTGACGATGTCCGGGCGCTGCAGCGAGAACAGCATCAGCATCTCGGCCGTCCACACGCCAATGCCCCTGAACTGCGACAGCGCATGACACAGTGCACCATCGTCCAGCTGGGCCAGCGCATGCAGATCGGTACGGCCCTCGACGATGCTGCGCGCGATGTCCTGAATGTAGCCCGCCTTGCGGAAGGTGATGCCAACGCCCTGCAGCTCGTCCAGCGCGCATGAGGCCATGACCTCGGGGCTCACCCCGGGAAACCGGGCCTGGACCTTGGCCCAGATGGTGACCTGCGCCTTGGTGGAAATCTGCTGACCGATGATGCTGTGCACCAGCGCATGGAAGAGATCCGGCTGCACCTCACGCCGGACCAGCCCGATGCGATCGATGGCCGCGGCCAGACGAGGATCCCGGGCGCGCAGGTGGTCCAGCTCGGTCTGGCCGTAGCGGAAACAGGGCGGGTTGTCGGCATGCACATCCATGCGGACATGATACGCAAGAACGCCGCCCCACCATCCCCGATAGAATCCCGCCCGTACTCCCCGCCACGATGGCCGCCACGGCAGCCCGTATCCCCCCGTTCACGCATCGGCCATCCCGGCGGCTCATCCTTGCCCCTTCAGGAGATTTCCCATGACCGACCCGAGACAAGCCCTGATCGAATCCGCCTGGGACAACCGCCAGGCACTCAGCCCCTCTGCCGCACCGCAGGACGTGCGCCAGGCCGTCGAATCGGTGCTGGCCGACCTGGACGCCGGCACGCTGCGCGTGGCCACCCGCTCGGCCGACGCCGCGGCCGAGGGCGCAGCACGCTGGAACGTGCATCAATGGATCAAGAAAGCCGTGCTGCTGTCGTTCCGACTGGCCGACAACGTGCCGATGCAGGCCGGCATGCTGCAGTTCTTCGACAAGGTGCCCACCAAGTTCGACGGCATGAGTGCCGAGGACTTTGCAAGGGCAGGTTACCGGGTGGTGCCGCCCGCCGTCGCCCGTCGCGGCTCGTTCATCGGCCGGAACGTGGTGCTGATGCCCTCCTACGTCAACATCGGCGCCTATGTCGACGAAGGCACGATGGTCGACACCTGGGCCACCGTGGGCTCTTGCGCGCAGATCGGCAGGAATGTCCATCTTTCCGGCGGGGTCGGCATTGGCGGCGTGCTGGAGCCGCTGCAGGCCAATCCCACCATCATCGAGGACAACTGCTTCATCGGCGCCCGCTCCGAGGTGGTCGAGGGTGTCGTCGTCGAGGAAAACTCGGTGCTGGCCATGGGGGTGTATCTCAGCCAGTCCACGAAGATCTACGAACGCGAGACCGGCAAGGTGTACTACGGCCGGGTTCCTTCCGGATCGGTCGTGGTGCCGGGCAGCCTGCCGTCGAAGGATGGAAGCGTCAGCCTGGCGTGTGCCGTCATCGTGAAGCGGGTCGATGCCCAGACGCGGGCCAAGACCGCCATCAATGACCTGCTGCGCGGGGCGGATGCCTGATTCCGGTCCGGCCTGATCCGGACTGGCCACGCACGGCGGCCCTCGGGCCTCCTCCCTTCCGGATACGCAAAAGACCATGAGCGGCACCAACCCCGGCAGCACCAGCAGCCCCTTCAACCAGCTGCTGGAAGTGATGGCCCGGCACAAGGCCTCCGATCTGTTCATCTCGGTGGGTTCACCGGTGCAGATGAAGATCAACGGCAACATGGTGGCCGTGACGGCAGCCGACAAGCGCCTGATGCCGCAGCAGGCCGAGGCGCTCCTGCGTTCGGCCATCAACGACCAGCAATGGCGGCGCTTCCAGGAAGAGAACGAGCTGAACATCGGCTACGGCGTGAAGGACGTGGGCAGCTTCCGTATCTCGCTCTTTCGCCAGCGCGGCACGGCCGCCGCCGTGGTGCGCTACATCCCGGGTGACATCCCCGAGTTCGACACGCTGGGCATGCCGCCGGTGCTGAAGGAGCTGATCCTGCAGCCGCGCGGCCTCTTCCTGATGGTGGGCGCCACCGGCGTGGGCAAGACCACCACGCTTGCCTCGCTCATCGACTACCGCAACGCCAACCGCACCGGCCACATCCTCACGCTGGAAGACCCCATCGAATTCGTCTTCCGCAACCAGCAGTCCATCGTCAACCAGCGCCAGATCGGCTCGGACACGAAGGATCTGCACACGGCACTCAAGAGCGCGCTGCGCCAGGCGCCGGACTGCATCCTGATCGGCGAGATCCGGGACATGGAAGCGATGGGCGCCGCCATTGCCTACGCCCAGTCGGGCCACCTGGTGCTGGCCACGCTGCACGCCAACAATGCCGCCCATGCGCTGAACCGCATCCTCAGCTTCTATGCCCCCGAGAACCGGGGTGCGCTGCTGGCCGACCTGTCCACCACGCTCAAGGCCATCGTCTCGCAGCGACTGCTGGCCAGTACCGACGGTGGCCGGGTGCCGGCCGCCGAGGTGCTGATCAACACCCACCACGTGGCTGAACTGATCGCCACCGGACGGCTTTCCGAGATTCCGGACGCCATCGCCAACAGCCTGGCAGCCGGCTCGCTGTCCTTTGACCGTTCGCTGACCCGGCTGCTGCGCGCCGGCCGCATTTCCCGCGAGGATGCGCTGCAGCACAGCGACTCGCCCACCAACCTGCTGTGGCTGCTGGACAACAACGCCGAGGAGCTGGCGCAGGACGCCCCCACCACGGAGGAAACCGCATCGGGCCTGATGCTGCCCGACCTGCTCCAGAAACAGGCTTCCAGCTTCGAGAGTCGGCGCACCGGCCCGTCGGCCCGTGCCGGCTCGATGGCACGTCAGACGCTGGCCGACATGGATGCTGCCGGCGAGGCGCCCGCGGCCGCAGCCGCACCATCGGCTCACCCCTTCGCCAGCGCGGTCAGCCAGGCTGCCATGGCCGTGCCGTCCAGCATGAATGCTGCCCCGGCTCCCCAGCCTGCACAGGCGGGCGGGTGGCCCAGCACTGCCACGTTTGCGGCCACCGACAGCGTGCAGGGTCCGGCCACGCAAACGGCCCCCGCAAGCACCGCCAGCCCGGCAGGCAGCACTGCCCCGGCGGCCACCAGCACGCCCTTCCCCACCTCCGGCCCGGCCTTCGCGCCCAGCGGAATACAGTCCAGCCCGCCGGTTGCAAGCAACCCGCCCACCGGCATCTTCATGACGGACCCGACCCGCAACGCGGCAAAACATGGCACACTGCCAGCCCAGGCAGCCAGTTCGCCCGCGCCCAGCCAGAGTGAGCCGGCTGCCCATGAAGCGCCCGCCCCCACGCAGGGCGCCTCCTTTGCAGAGTTCCTCATCAAGCTCGAATGACAGTCACCGTCTACGGCATTCCCAACTGCGACCAGATCCGCAAGACCCGACGCTGGCTCGACCTGCACGGCGTCGACCATCGATTCCACGACTACCGCAGCGATGGCCTGGACCGGGCCACGCTGGAGGACTGGCAGGCGCGGGTAGGCCTTTCCGAGGTGATCAATACCCGCAGCCAGACCTGGCGCACGCTGGACGAGGCGCAGCGCAAGGCCGTGGCCGACGTCAGCACCGACGCCGCCTACGAGCTGCTGCTGGCCCATCCCACGCTGATCAAGCGCCCCATCGTCACCACCGACGCCCGGCCCGACGAACTGCAGATCGGCTTTCAGGAAGACGAACTGCACGCCTTCCTGCGACTGCCCTGAGCCCCACCCCCATGAGTTCCGACAAGTTTCCGTTTGCCCAGGTGGCCCCGTTTTCCCCGTACCGTGCCAACTACAGCCCGCAGTCGGCCAGCCTGATCGACGCGCAGGAAAGCCTGCGCACGCTGCGCGACTGGGTGCGTTACGCCATCAGTCGCATGCAGGCGGCCGGCGCCTCGTTCGGACACGGCACCGACAACCCCTTCGATGAAGCCGTCTGGCTGGTCTGCTGGTGCCTGCACCTGCCCGTGGAGCAGTACGACGAGCTGGCCAACGCCACGCTGCTGCCCGACGAGCGCCGCAAGCTGCGCAACCTCATCGACGCGCGTGCCCAGTGCGACCAGCCGCTGGCCTACCTGATCGGCGAGGCCTGGCTGATGGGCTTCCGCTTCCGCGCCGATGCCCGCGCCCTGGTGCCGCGTTCGCTGCTGGCCGAGGCGCTGGTCAACCATGCCTTCGATCCGTGGCTGAACCGGGAAATGCTGCAGCCCTTCCACGACCTGGCCGAGGAGCTGGACCAGGGCCTGGGCACGCAACCGCCCGCCTCGGCCCCCTACCGCATCCTGGACCTGTGCACGGGGGGTGGCAGCCTGGCCATCATCGCCGCCCACTACCTGCCGGATTCGGAGGTGGTGGCCAGCGACATCTCGGCCGACGCCCTGCAACTGGCCGCCGAGAACATCGCCGACTACGGTCTGGAGCAACGCATCCGTCTGGTACAGGGCGACCTGTTCCAGAACCTGCAGGGCCAGAGCTTCAAGCTCATCCTGTGCAACCCGCCCTACGTGAATGCCGATTCGATGGCGGCGCTGCCCAGCGAATACCGTGCCGAGCCCGAGAAGGCACTGGGGTCCGGCCCCGACGGCATGGACCTGATCACCCGGCTTCTGCACGAGGCGCCCGAGCACCTGTGGCCGTGCGGTGTACTCGCGCTGGAGATCGGCCACGAGATGCCCAACTTCCAGGCACGCTTCCCCACGCTCACGTGGACCAGCATCCCGGTGGCCCAGGGTGATGACCGTATCGTGCTCATCACGGCCGACGACCTGCGCCAGTGGCGCGAGCAACAGGGCTGAAGCCCGGTCCGGACTGCCCCCACGGGTCACGGGTCGCCCGATCGGCGCGGCCCGATGCCCCGAAAGGCCTCGAAAATTTGGGATAATCAAGGGCTTGCAGGCCGTCCCGGGCCTGCCTTCCGCCGTCCTGACACCTTTCGGGCCCGCCCTTGATCCGCTTCGACGACCTCAGCCTGGCCCGTGCCGGGCGCCCCCTCTTTTCCCACGCCTCGCTCATCATCAACCCCGGTGAGCGCGTTGCCCTCATCGGCGCCAACGGCAGCGGCAAGAGCTCGCTGCTGGCGCTGCTGCGCGGCGATCTCGCCCCCGAACAGGGCAACGTCGACCTGCCCAGGCTGCGCATCGCCTGGCTGGCCCAGCATGCGCCGCGCGCCAGCATCAACCCGGTACGCTTCGTGATGAACGCCGATGCCGCCCTGGTGGCCGCCGAACAGGCCATCCAGCAGGCCGAGGCCCGCCACGACGGCGAGGCGCTGGGCGAGGCCTATGCCCGCTGGGTCGATGCCGGCGGGCCTTCCGCCGAGGCCCGCGCCGCCGAACTTCTGGACGGCCTGGGCTTCGGGCAGGCGCAGCTGGCACGCACGGTGGACGAACTCTCGGGCGGCTGGAAGATGCGCCTGAACCTGGCCTGCGTGCTGATGGCGCCCAGCGACCTGCTGCTGCTGGACGAACCCACCAACCACCTGGACCTGGACGCCGTGCTGTGGCTGGAGCGCCAGCTGCTGCGCCATCCGGCCATCCAGCTCATCGTCTCGCACGACCGCGACTTCCTGGACCGCGTGGCCAACGCCAGCCTGGTCATCGAGGATGGCCGGCTTGAGCGCTACCCCGGCGGCTACACCGCCAGCGAGAACATCCGTGCCGAGCGCGCCGCCCAGCGCGAGCGTGCCCGCCGTGATCAGCAGGCCCGCATCGAGCACCTCAACCGCTTCATCGCACGCTTCCGCGCCAAGGCCACCAAGGCCCGCCAGGCGCAGAGTCGCCTGAAGGCCCTGGAGCGCATGGAGGCCATCGCGCCGCTGCGCGCCGCACGCGGCATCGACTTCGAGTTTGCCCAGCCCCCCGAGGGACCGGATCCGCTGATCCGCGCCCACCATCTGGCCTGCGGCCACACGCCCGGGCAGACCGTCGTCACCCTGCCCGAGCTCATCGTGCGACGCGGTGCCCGCATCGGCATCCTGGGGCGCAACGGCACCGGCAAGACCACCCTCATCCGCACCCTGATCGGTGAGCTTCCCCCGCTTTCCGGTGAGCTGACCCGTGCCAGCACGCTGGACACCGGCTATCTGGCCCAGGAGCAGATCGAGGACCTGCGCCCGGATGAATCCCCGCTGCAGCATCTGTCGCGGCTGGCACCGCAGGAGCGCGAGCAGGTGCTGCGCGGCTGGCTGGGACGTTTCGGCTTCCCCGGCGACGACGCCCTGCGTCCCACCGGCCCCATGTCGGGCGGCGAGAAGACGCGACTGTGCCTGGCGCTGCTGGCCTGGAAGAAGCCCGGTTTTCTGGTGCTGGACGAACCCACCAACCACCTGGACGCCAACACCCGCGACGCACTGGCCGATGCGCTGGCCGAGTTCGAGGGGCCGCTGCTGCTGGTCTCGCACGACCGCTATCTGCTGCGCAGCACGGTGGACGAGTTCTGGCTGGTGGATGACGGCATCCTGCGCCCCTTCGACGGCGACCTGGACGACTATGCCCAGTGGCTGCAGAAGGAACGCAGCGCGCGTCAGCGTGGCACGGATGCCGACCCGTCAGGCAGCGCCTCGGGACAAGCCGGGTCAGAAGGCACGAACGCTTCCGGCAGTGATGCCCCCCGTTCGCAGGGAGGTGCCCAGGAAGGCGGCGCGTCCGGCCAGCAAGGCGCCTCTGCAGGGGGCTCGCGCGCCGACAACCGCCGCGAGCGTGCTCAGCAACGTGCGGCCCTGGCTGCCCGCAAGAAGCCTGTCGAACAGGCCATTCAGAAGATAGAGCGCCAGATGGAAAGCCTGCAGGCCCGCGCCACGACGCTGGACGAGCAGCTGGCTGCCCCTGATGCGTTTGCTGACCGCGCAGCAGCTACCGAGCGCCAGCGCGAACGCGCCCAGATTGCCACCGAGCTGGAGAATCTGGAAAACGACTGGCTGGAGCGCCAGGCGGAAATCGAGGACATCGGGCGTCAGGCGGCCGAAGGGTAGGCTTTCCGCCTACTGAAGCCGCCCTTTCAGCGCCGGCGGCAGGGGGAGCGTCAGCACCTCGATGCCCTCCTCGTGCAGCGCCTTGGTCTCCTCAGGCGTGGCCACGCCCCGAATGGGGCGGTCCGGCGCCTCGTCAAAATGGATGCGCCGAGCTTCCTCGGCAAAACGGTCACCCACATCCTCGGTCGCATCGATCAGCTTGCGCAGCCCCCGCATCAGCTGCCCCTGCAGCTCGCGGATCTCGGCCGTCACCGGGCCGGAACGCGCTGCCTTCTCGCCACGAGCCCCGGTTGCCTCGTCAGCCGACGGGCTGCCATGGGACAGGTTCAGCCGGGGTGCCGACAGGAGCTTCTTCACCTGCCGGGACCCGCACATCGGGCATTCGATGAGCTGATTCTCCTGCTGCCGCTCGAAATCCTCAGCGGAAGAGAACCAGCCCTCGAACTGGTGTTGCTGCTCGCAGCAAAGATCGAAGACTTTCAGACGGGCCTCCGTTCACTCCGCATCGCCCGAACCGCTGTCCTTCTCCAGATGGCGGTCGATCTTCAGGGTGCTCTTGAGGGTATCCACCCAGGCCTGGCGCTCGGCGTTGGCCATCAGCTGCCGCAGCTGGGTACGGTAGGTGTCCAGACGCTGACGGGCCGCTTCATCAGGCGACAGGGCCTTCTCCACATGGATGAGCTGATAGCCGTCCTTGCCCAGATCGGCGCCTACCCAGGCAGGCAGCTGATCGGCCGGCACGCCAAAGGCGGCCTTCAGGGCCGGCTGCTGCAGACGGCCCGGCTGGGAACGGCTGATGGTGTTCTCCTCGCTCAGGCCCGACGGCAGGGCCGCCTTCGCGTCCTTGGCGCCTTCAGCCTTGCGCAGTTCAGCCAGGCGCTTCTCGCCCGCCTCACGGGCCAGTCGGGCCGCCTCATCGGCAATCCAGCGCTGACGCACCGTGTCCTTCACCTCATCCAGGGTCTGGCGACGCTGCGGATGATGGGCATCCACCCGGGCCGACACCAGCACGCCCGGGCTCACCTCGATGGCGGTGGTGTTGCGCTTCTCTTCCAGCGCATCAGGCGCGTAGAGCTGCTCCAGCAAGCGGGCATTGGCCAGTGGCGAACCCTCCGGCGCATTGGCGGCCGGCTTGCGGCCCACGCCCTTGGCCTGCTCGATGTTCAGCTTGAAGCGCTCGGCAGCCGGCTTGAGCGACTCGGCCTGCTCGTAGACCATGTTGGACAGGGCCTCGGCAGCCTGGTTGTAGCGCCGTGCCGCCTCTTCCTCACGCCACATCTTCACCAGCTGGGGCTTGACCTCGGCCAGCGGCTTCTCGCCACCGCCCTTCACGCCCGTCACCTGGATGACGTGGAAGCCATATTCGGTCTCCACCACGTCGGTGAAGCCCGGCTTGTCCAGCCCGAAGGCCGCATCGGCGAAGGGCTTGACCATCGTGTCACGCTCGAAGAAGCCCAGATCGCCCCCCTGCTCGGCCGAGCCCGGGTCCTCGGAGTTCTTCTTCGCCAGCTCGGCAAACTTGTCCGGATGGGCCTTGGCCTCGGCCAGCAGCGCCTCGGCGCGGGCCTTCACCTTCTCCTTGGCCGCTGCGTCGGCCCCTTCCGGCACCTTCAGCAGGATATGACTGGCCTGACGCTCCTCAGCCTCGTTGAACTGGTTGCGGTGCTTCTGGTAGTAGGCTTCCAGCTCCTTCTCGGACGGCTCGACATCCTTGGGCAGCATGTCGGTGCGGCGCAGCGCCACATAGCTGATGTCCACCGACTCGGGCAGGTCGAAGGCGGACGCATGGGCGTCGTAATAGGCCTTGAGCTGCTCATCAGTGGGTTCCAGCCCCTTCTCGTGGTCACGCGGGGTCACCAGCAGGGTGCGGACCACCCGACGGTTCTCCTGGGAGGCAAACACGCCGTCCACCACGGTCTGCGGCACCATGGCCGAATCCGCCACGGCACGCTCGACGGCGCCCACGGCCAGCATCTGGCCCATCTGCGCCTCGTACTGCGCCGGCGTCAGGCCATTGGCTGCCAGCAGCCGCTTGTAGCCCTCGATGTCGAACTTGCCGTTGGCATCCCGCAGATCAGCGTGCTGGTCCAGGATGGCCTTCTGGATCTCGCCCGGCGTGACCGTGATGCGGGCACGGCGTGCATCGGCCAGCAGGGCCTGGCGGGTGATCAGGTTCTCCAGCACCTCCATGCGCGTGGCCTGGTTGTCGAAGACGGCGGCATCGTAGTTGTCGCCCATCATCTGTTGCATCTGCTGCACCTGCTGCCGGTAGGTCTGCTCGAAATAGGCACGCGGCACCGGCTCGCCATCGACGGATGCCACCGAGTCGCCATCGCCGAACATCCGGTCGTAGCCGGAGATGCCGAAGAAGACGAAGGCAGGCATGATCAGCACCAGCAGCAGTCCCTGGGCCAGGCGCTGGTGGGTTCGGACGAAATCAAACATGGAGATGGGGATCCGATCGTGAAAAGGAACGTAGATCCCCGTAGTTTATTCGAGATGTCGGCAACTGCACGGAACATCATGGCCCGCGCACTGCCAGATGCAACAGGGGACAGGCAGCCCCCGGTCAGATCCTGCTCAGATCTCGGCCAGCCAGCCGTCGCGGCGGGCTGCCTTCACCACGCGATGCGCACACGAGAGCACGCCGAAGGCCACGGGCGCCGCCAGCAGCAGCGAACCCCACAAGGGCGAAGCCGCAGCCACGAACACCGAGGGCACCAGAACCAGTGCCTTGACGAGAAAGCGAGCCCAAGCAGCCATTCATCGACCCCGGGCTATCGCGGCGTGTCCGGACCGGACAGCCCCTTGCATTCGATTCACCCGGGAAACCCATTGTTTCAGATTGCAGACAAGGGCATCGTACCGATGTCCCTCCCCGCCATCCGGTCCCGGCCGACAATCAGCCTGCCTCACCCCCTGAACGGCAAGCCGGTTGAATGCCTCCAGCGGCCGCCAGCACCCGATGCACCCGATGCGCCGAATGTGCCAGGCAGCATCGGGCCACGCAGAAGGAAGCAGCGCACCGTCTCCGCGCCCTACCCCGGGACAGCCTCACTCCTTGGTGCCCTTGGGCGAACGCTGCATGAAATAGTGGTTGTAGGCCATGCGCCGGTCGGCGGTTGAATCCGTATACCACCCCACGCAACGCTGGGCGTAGCGGCGCATCGAATCCAGCACCCGTGCAAACACCGGGTCGCCGTTGCTGTTGCGCACCGTCACCCGGTCCCAGGCCTGCAGCTGGGCGCGCAGCACCGACTCGGGTGTCTTGTAGAAGCGCACGCCCTGCACCTCGCGCATCTCGATGTAATGCGTCGCGCCCTGATTGATATGCTGCCCGATCAGCGTGGCCGTCACGGCCTGCGTGGCCTGTTCCACCATGGCCTGCCAGGCGGGCGGCAGTGCGGCCCAGCGCTCGGCACTGATCAACAGCTCGGTCTGCTCGGCCACCTGATGATGGCTCTGCAGCATGCAGACCTTCAGCACCTCGGGCAGGCCCAGCGCACGGTCGCCGGACAGCGTGCTGAACTCGGCCGCCTCGATCTCGCCCCGGCGCAGCGCCGGGATGATCTCGTCGATGGGCAGCTGAAAGACGGTCGCCCCCAGCTCCTGATAGATCTGCGCGGCCAGCCCCCCGGCATGAAAGCGCATGCCGTTCAGATCCTCCACCCGCGCAATGGGACGCTTGAACCAGCCGAAGGCCGGCGTGGGCAGTGCCCCGTACAGCAACGAATGCACCTTCAGGCCGGACGCTGCATAGATTTCCTGCAGCAGTGCCTCACCACCGCCGTACCGATGCCAGGACAGCAACGTCAGCGCATCCATGCCGAATGCGGGCCCGCTGCCCCACAGCCCGATCGCGGGCTGCCGCAGGCTGTCGAGCGTGAGCGTGCGGTGGCAGGCATCCAGCCGTCCACCGGAAACGGCCTCGGCCAGCGCATCGGTGGGAACCACCTTGCCGGCCGGCAGAATCTCCAGCTGAAGCCGCCCCTCGGTCAGCATGCCCAGCACGTCGGCCAGCGTCGTGATGTAGGCGTGAAAATCATCCTCCAGCGACCAGGCGGTCTGGCAGCGCCAGACCACTGGCTCCTGGGCTGGCATCGTGCCCTGGCTGGCCGCCGCACGACTGCGCGCCAGCGCCGGGGACGACAGTGCCAGTGCCGCCATGCCGGCGGCACCGACACCGGCGCCCTTCAGGATCTGCCGCCGTCCCGGCACACTGCCCTCGGGAACGGCATCCCGGGAACGTGGCATGACCTGATCCTGCTTCATGGCATCGGTACCTGCTGGAGAATCCTGTACATCATCGTGTCCGATCGCCGATCAGCGCACGTCACGACGCCAGTACACGTGGCCGCTCTCGCCGTGGTAGTACTCGCGGTCATCATCGATGAAGACGCCACGATCCACCAGCGGCTGACCGGCCTGCCAGCCCGACGGCACCTGCCAGGTCTGGCAGTACAGACGGCCCAGCGTGGGCAGCGCATAGTTCCAGCACAGCTGGGCCTCGTTCTCGCCCTCGCCCCGGCGCAGCATCAGCTGCACGAAGGACTCGTCGTTGCGCCACTGCTGCAGCACCTTGCCGAACGGCACCTCCTCGTCCTTGCGGACGCGATAGGCGCTGTGCGTGGTCAGCATCAGCGAGCTGGTGGCGGCCGGCGCCGGCGACCAGAACTGCGTGCCGTACTGGAAGCCCACGTTGGTCGAGAGCATCGTGCGCGTGGCCAGCCAGTTGCCCAGCACCACGTTGTTGGGGCCCTCGGCCAGATAGGTCAGCACCCACAGGTCGCGGAAAGGCTTCGTGGCCTGCGTGCTCAGCTTGTTGTCGTTCTGGACCTGGTGGCGCTGGTCGTAGCGGAACGTGCCCGACAGCGACGCATAGCGCTCGGCCACGTTGTAGAGCGGCGGCATCGTCGGATTGGACGGACGCGAATAGCGCGTCACGCCACTGCGCGCATTGACCGGCGGAACCGCCACATCATTCGTAACCGAACCCTTCTCGCCGCTCACTGCATCAGCATGGCTGCTGGCGCTGCCCGCGCTCTGATCCAGCATCGTGGCCAGCACCGCACCGCTCACGCCGGTATTGCTGAACGGTGCCACCGTTTGCGCCTGGACATTGCCTGCCAGCACGGCCAGTGCAGCAGCCGTCACCCACCCTTTCTTGTTCATCTTGAACATGTGTGTATCCCTGATCCGTGTGTTGATCACTGAGCGGCCGAAAGCTGCTGCCAGTACAGATTGCCCGAACCGCCCTGCGGCTCGCGGTTGTCATTGACGAAGTTGCCACCGTTCTGCAGCACGCTGCCTGCAATCCAGCCGGCCGGTACCTGCCAGGCCTGGCAGTAGGTGCGCTTGAGCTTGGGCAGCCAGAAGTTCCAGCACAGCTGCGGCTGGCTGCTGCTGCCATTCTTCAGCAGCCACAGCTGCACGTAGGTGTTCTCGGCACTCCACTGCTGGATCATGCTGCCGTAGGGCACCAGCTGATCCTTGCGCGCCACAAAGCCGATGGGCGCATACAGGTTGCTCTGATGGAAGGCGATGCGCGAATCGCCCGGCAGCACCGTCACGCCCGGCACCCCGGCGCGACTGAACGTGCCATTGGCGCGCTTTTCCGGCGTCCACGACAGCACATGCAGCATGCCGCCCACCGAGACGCTGTTCTCGTCGGTGGACACCGCGGTGTTCATGTTGAACTCGCCGAACGGCGTGGTGGCCTGCGCGCTGGCGCGACCCAGGTTCTGCACCCGCATGTACATCTGCAGCTGCTGGCGGCTGCTGGCTGCACGGTACTGCCCATCCACGTAGTTGTCGGGCGTCAGGCTGTAGCCCGCCGTCACGAACGGCAGCGCCGCATCGTTCACCTGACCGGCATTGCGGGCCGTCACCGGAACCAGCATCGTGCGATCGGTCGGGCCGATCTCGTCCAGACGATTGCCCACCCGCTGATCCAGCATGGCCGACAGCAGCGCGCCGCTCACACCCGACACCGAGTACGGCGACACTGCCTTCACGGCATGGGCCGAGGCCGGTGCAACCGACACCTCGGTCTGGCCCGGCACGAACGCCTGCAGTTCCTGACCGGCTGCCCGCTCCACGTTCGCCTGCAGTTCGGCGGCATCGGCATCCGTACCGCCGGCTGCCTTCACCACGGCCGCCAGCGTTGCGGCCTCGGCCGCCTCACCCGTGAAGGCAGCCAGCTGGGCCGAACGACCTTCCACAGCCTTGGTCGACGACGTGCTCATGCCGGCATCGGCACCATCACCACCGCCGCAGCCCGCCAGCAACGCCAGCAGCGCTGCCCCCATCGTGAATTGATTGCGCTTGCTCATCTTTTTTCCTTCTACCCGGTTGAAAAGGAACTGCAGAAACACGTCGTCGCGTCATGCAGCCCCCAGCCCTGGCGGGCAGACACTGCTGACGAAGGCAGAAACCTTAACCAACCCGACACCGGCGGCCAACTTCGGGGCGACGAACGGCACCTGCCTCCCCGTCCTTTAGGCCTGCATGCCGAAGTCGCTGCCACAACCGTTTCATCAAGCAACACCCCGGCTTGCGCCCACCTGCGCCCTCCTTCGTCTTCATGCACCGCGTCGGCTCCGCGTCCGCCTTTTCCCGACGAGCGGTTCCCCGAAGTGCCAAATAAGTCACACCTCGGCCATTCATTCGCCCTCATCGGCCACTCGTCTTCATCCGGATGTGACCAATTGCCGCGCCCTCTTCGGGATCAGCCCCTACGATGCACGGCACTGACAGCCCGACGAAAGGTCGTCGATTCGACCCTCTCGCGCTGCCCCGATCCAGAAGCTTCCGATCACTGCCTCCCCCTTCCCCTCACGCCGGTTGCTGCTGGCACCGGCCCTTCGGAACACAGGTGCACACCATGTCGATCAACACCCGCAAACTGCAACTCAGCGCTGCCGTCATGCTGCTTCTGGCCGGCTGCGGTGGCGGCAGCAACGGCAGCTCCGAGCCCCTGGCCACCAACACGCCTGCTGCTGCAAACACCACGACCACGGTAAACAGCACCGCTGCTGCCCAGCCCGCGCCCTCGCAACCGGCTACCACCGTCTCGCAGCCGAGCACGCAACCCGTCGCACAACCGGCCGCTCCGACAGCTCCCCGTACGGATGCGTCCCACAACAGCGCCCAGGTCACGCCGGCCCAGCCGGCTGCCCAGCACCCGGCCTCCGCCATCTCGGCCACCGGCATCACCGGCGCCGTGCTGGCCACCATGCTGGACCAGCGCAGCACCGACGTGGGTGATGACGAACATGCCGCCCACGCCTACCCGGCCACGCTGGAAGGCCGGATCCTGGACGGCGCTGCCGCCCCGGTCGTGCAGTCCGTCCAGATCCGCAGCACCCCCTACGCCGGTGAAGGCCAGCGTCCGGGCGCCGGCGGCAGCTACACCCCGGCCACGGGCAGCTACACCTACACCACCTTCAACGGCACCAAGGTCAGCGACGGCAGCAACCCGCATTTCGAGGTCAACTCGATCGGCATGGACCTGGAAGTGACCAACACCGAACACGCCGTCACGCTGGCCACCCATCTGGTGGCCCTGGACGAAAACGGTGGCAACTACCTGGAAGGCCCGACCTACACCGGCGCAGGTGCCAGCATCGGCAAATCGGACTCGATCCACTTCGGCAGCGTCGTGGCCGAATGGAAGAACGGCGCCCACAATGTGCAGCTGCTGGTGAACCGTGTGGCCGATGATCAGGCTGCCCTGTGCTGGAACTACCACCTGCCCGACACCAACCGCCTGTACTGCAACAAGTGGACCGTCCCCCACGGCTGGAAGGAAGGTCAGCCCCTGGTCAAGGCCGGCCACTACTTGGTGGAAGTGCGCGACGGCAACACGACCTACTGGCACACCCGGAAGCTGGGCCAGTAAGACCTTGCATCCACGCTGACGGGCCGGCAGAACGGTCGGCAACAACCCGCACCGACCGTTCCCTGATCACCGCAGCGTCCGATGCCGAAACCGCCAGCCCTTGCTGGCGGTTTTCTTTTTGTATCTACCGAGCAACACAAGAACATCAAATTATGTTGCACATCGACATGAGTGAATCAAAGTGTGAATTCGGCTATTAAACTCGCCGCTTTCGCATTATGAACAGCCCTTGGTCGCCTCCTGTAGACCGCAGGGCAGCCCATCGAGGTAGATCATGTCGACGACAAACAACAGACTTCAGATCAGTGCAGCCGTGCTGCTTCTCCTGGCAGGTTGCGGCGGTGGAGGCGGCGGCAGCGAAGCACCCAAGGCCGTCTCGGCCAGTCCGTCGGCGACGAACACGACGGCCACCAACGTAGCCGCTACAAACACTGCTGCTCAGCGTGCGGCCGAACAGGCTGCCACCCAGGCCAACGCAGCCCGGAGCGCCGCCAACCAAGCTGCCGCTGCCCTGCAGGCAGCCCAGGCTGCGGCTCAGGAAGCCAATGCCAAGCGCGCCGAAGCCGAGGCCGCCAACAAGCGTGCTGCGGAGGCAGAGGCCGCACTCCAGAAGGCCACCGCCGAGCGCAGGGCTGCGGAAGAAGCCCTGGCCAAGGCTGCTCGTGAAGAAGCCGCCCGCAAGCAAGCTGAAGCCGCAGCTGCCGCCAAGGCCAAGGAAGAAGCCGACGCCAAAGCCAAGGCAGAAGAAGAAAAGGCCAAGGAAGAAGAGGCCCGTCAGGCAGCCGCACGGAATGCCGTGCCGGCCAGCTCCAGCGACGGCGTGAGTGGCCTGCTGCTGGCCACCATGCTGGATCAGGCCATGACCACCAACCGCACCCAGCAGGCCAATCTTGAAGCCCTGCCGGCCGAAGGCACCCACGGCAATTTGCTGGAGGACGCCGACGCACCGACCGTCAATGCGGCGCAGTACACCGATCCGAGCAACTACGTAGCTGGCGGCCAGCGGCTGCTGGGCAACTATCAGCCGGCCAACGGCGAGTACTACTATCACCTGTTCAATGGTGGTGTGGTCAAGGCCGGCAAGGATGCCGCCTTCCCGATGGCGACCGTGGGCATCAAGCTGAAAGTCGAAGCTTCTGCTGAGAAGGTGGAACTGGATAATGAGCTGAAGGTCAGCGACACCATCGGTGCAACCAGCATCGAAGCCGCGCCCACCTTCTCGGGCGGTGAACTAAGCGTTCAGAAAAACGGGCTGGTTTCCCGCATCGAGAATAGCGGTGTGATCGCCACTTGGTTTGGGAGCAACGGACAGAGCGTTCAGCTGATTCTGCGTGATAGCAGCGCGAGCGGCGCCACCCTGTGCTGGAACTACACCCTGACCAACACCAACCGCCTGTACTGCAACCGCTGGCAGATTCAAGCCGGCTGGAAGGCAGGCGAGGCTCTCACCTTCCTGGGCTACTACATCCACGAGACCCGCAAAGTGGACGGTGCCAACAAGAACTACTACTGGCACACCCGCACCCACTAAGACCTCAACCCCAGCGGCGCGCGGCCAGATCCGCGCGCCGTGCCAGGCAGGACAAGGCGCTCTTCGGAGCGCCTTTTTCTTTCCAAGGTCTCCATTCCCAGCCTCATTTTTTCCCAGGTACTCTTCCCAACCCTTCTTCCCGGAGGACGTCCTTTCTTTCCGAAGGGCAACTTCCCGATAGCTGCCTGTTCGTTGGTCTTCCTTTCGTTGGTCTTCTTCTCGTTGGCCGTCCTTCCGATTGCTTTCCATTCGCGGGACCACTCTTTCCAATGATCGTCGTCCCGAGCACCGGATATCCGGCGGCATGACAACGTGCTCGCTCAGCCCCATCGTCACATCTACCGACAGTGCGCCCCCTGCCTGGGTGCCCTGCCCTGGCCGTTCACGGGCTAATTGACGACACCTTATCCACTGCCGTCGGCCCCCATGACACAAGCCAGTTTCGGCCAAGCAACACTCTAAGGAAGCGAACATTAATGAATGTTTCTTCCCGGCAAAGCCCGGATGAATGGTGGGGGTTTACCGCTAGACTCGCCTCCTGCTTCACCGAAAACGGACCATTTATCAGTATTTGCCGTCCACAGGACGGACAGACCGGGTTAAATATGTCGACTACGAACCACAGAATCCAGATCAGTGCCGCCGTCCTGCTCCTGCTGGCGGGATGCGGCGGTGGCGGTGATGGCAGCGATGCACCGACTGCCGTCTCGTCCAGCCCGTTGGCGCCTGCCAGCAGTCCGGCAAGTACCGCCTCGAATAACGTCATCACGAACAGTACGTCCGCAAACGGCAGCTCGCTGACCGGCAGCGCAGCGACCCCGACTACGGCTCCGAGCGCCGCACAGACCGCGGCTGCCCGGGCTGCTTCCCAGGCGGCCGCCGCACAGGCAGCCTCGGCCCAGGCGGCAGCCACCCAGGCGGAAGCCAACCGCGTCGCTGCCGAGCAAACCGCTGCCGCCCAGGCAGCAGCCGCTCGGGAAGCCCAGGCCCGCGAAGCGGCCGCCCGTGAGGCTCTGACCCGCGAACAGGCTGCCCAGGAAGCTGCCCGTCAACGTGCCGCCGCCGCCGAGGCTGCCCGCCAGGCTGAAGAGGCCCACCTGGCCGCCGAGCGCGCCGATGCCCAGAAGCGTGCGGAAGAGACGCGCAAGGCTGAGGAAGCCCGCCTGACTGCCGAACGCCAGAAGGCCGAAGCGGAAGCAGCGGCCGCCCGGGCCGAAGCCGCCAAGGCCGAAGAAGCACGCAAGCAGGCTGAAGCCGAGGCAGCCGCCAAGGCCAAGGCCGAACAGGATGCAGCTGCCAAGGCTGCCCAGGAGCGTGCCGCCGCAGCCAATGCTGAAGCCGAGCAGGCCAAGCGCGAAGAGGCACGCAAGGCAGAAGAGGCCCGCAAGGCCGAGGACGCGCGTAAAGCCGACGAGCAGAAACGCCAAGTCCAGCAAGCCCAGCAACGGCAGCAAGCTGCACAACAGGCACAAGCCAGCACTCAGCAACCGCCCAACCCGCAGGCAGACGCCGCGGCCGCCCAGGGCGCCGGCGACAAGCCCGCTTCGAACGGCAAGCCCGCTGCCGATGAAAAGCCGGCTGCCACCGACAAGCCCACGGCCGAGGAAAAGCCGGCCGTCACCGACAAACCCGCTTCCGACGAGAAGCCGACCACCAACGACAAGCCCACTGCCGACGAGAAACCGGCCGCCAATGGCCAGACGGCCGACAATGCAGCCACCGATGCCGGCAAAACCGCAAACGGTGAGGCCGAGGCCATCAACCGCAAGCCGCTGCGGCACCCCACCGACCCGATCGGCTCGGGTGGCGTCAACGGTGCCGTGCTGGCCACCATGCTGGACCAGCACAGCGATGGGCAGTCGAATGACCCCAAAGCCATCGGCTACCCGCAAGGCATGGCCAACGCCCCGCGGGTCACTTCCTCCCAGAGCCGAGCCCCGGGCTATAGCGGCGAACGCAGCGGTACCCCGGGTGGCTACACGCCGGCTGAAGGCGGCTACACCTACTTCACCTTCAACGGCGGCAAGGATACCGACGGGGGTGGTGATGCGAACTATGACGTGGACCAGGTCACCATGTCCCTGCCCGTCACCAACGGTGCAAATGGCGTCACCCTGGGGGGTACGCTGACGGCCACCGACGAACCAACCTTCAGCTACGACAAGGGCGTGAGCTATACCGGCAAGACCGAGACCATCGGCTACGAGGAGCAGGTGGCTGCGAGCAAGCACGTCTTCGAGTGGAAGAACGGCGGAAACACGGTACAACTGATGGTGTTGGTCAATGGTAAGGACATCGCCGATCTCTGCTGGAACTACAAGCTGCCGAAGACCCAGCGCCTCTACTGCAACCGGTGGCAAGTGCCCGCCGGCTGGAAGAAAGGCCAGCCGCTGGTGCACCTGGGCTACACCATCAAGGACGTGAAGGCCGGCGAGGAACGTAACTGGGCCAGCCGCTGATCGACTCAAACCCCAGAGCATGACCAGAACGCGCCCACCCGGGCGCGTTCTCGCTTGGCGGGCACGTCACAACTTGCCAAGCCCGGCGCAAATAGCCAGGCCCGGTACGCCATGCGCGCACAAGAAAAAAACCCGGCTGTCATGACGACAAGCCGGGTTTCAAGGCACCGAAGAAGGCCATCTTAACTGCCCGCCCTTCTGAACGAAGGAAACTGACAGGAAGTGGCTGGATCTCAGCGCGGAATGTGTGGCGGAGAGAGGGGGATTCGAACCCCCGAAGGGCTATTAACCCTTACACGCTTTCCAGGCGTGCGACTTAAACCACTCATCCATCTCTCCGGAATTCGGCATTATAACAAAGGCTGAGACGCGTGTCACGGCGTTTCGATTAAACAACAAGGCCACGCCTCGTTGGGTGAAGCCGCGCCCCACCGCCGGGACGCAGCGAAGCGGAAAAACTGCCAAAAGCAGCGTGGCAGCCCGGCAGCCAGGAGCCGGAGGGCCGGCCCCAGGCTCCCCTTGCCATCAGGCCCCGGCGACGATCGCGTCGACGGCAGCCTGCGCCACTTCCAGGTCCTCGTTGGGCTTCACGCCCGAGACCCCCACAGCACCAGCCACCTGACCATCGATGACGATGGGCAGCCCCCCTTCCAGGGTGCCCTTCAGCACGTCCACGCACAGGAAGGCGGTACGGCCGTCGTTGATCATCTTTTCATAGCCGCCGCTGCCCCGCTGGCCCAGCGCAGCAGTGCGCGCCTTCTCGGGCGAGATGTAGGCTGCCACGGCCGCGCAACCATCCATGCGCTTGAGGCCCAGCAGATGGCCGCCATCGTCGACCACGGACACGGTCACGGCCCAGCCTTTCTCGGCAGCCTTGGCCAGGCCAGCCTTCAGGCCATTCTCCACGTCGCGCAGTTCGAGGGTGGGTTTGGTTTTCATGGTTGATGTCTCCCTTGATGAATGAAAGATGCCCGATCTGGCCGGGCGTGGATTTCAAAAAGCTCAGCTACAGCAGTACGGCAGTACGGCAGTACGGCAGTATGGCTGCACGGCTGCACGGCAGCACGGCAGCACGGCAGCACGGCAGCACGGCAGCACGGCAAGCAGGATGATGCCACCTCCGCACCCGGTTGCCTGTTTCCGTCAGGACGAGGCCTCCGCATGGACGGCCGAGGCATCGTCGGCGCGCGCCCGGCACACGCCCCGCGCGATGTCGACGTAGGCCAGAAGCGCCAGCGCCGCCACGAAGAAACAGCCGGTAAACAGCAGTGCCCCCCGATGGTTACCCTCGGTGGCCCAGCTGATGATGCCATAGGTCAGCGGCCCGACAATGGCGGCACTGCGGGTGGCAAAGGCCCACAGCCCATAGAACTCGCCCAGCCGGTGGCTGGGTGCCAGGGCACCAGCCAGCGCCCTGCCCGCCGACTGGCTGGAGCCCATGCAGAGACCGGCCAGCATGGCCGCCGCCCAGAACACCGTGTCGCTGTCGGCCATCACGGCCAGCGCCACCACGGCGATCCAGCCCACCAGCGTGAGGCCCAGCGCACGCCGGTGGCCGATGCGATCTTCCAGGTAGCCGAACAGGAAGGCCCCCAGAGCCGCCGCGATGTTGACCACGAAGAACAGCATCATGGTCTGCTTCGGTTCGAAGTGCATCACCTGTTCGGCATAGACGGCGGTGAGCGAGATCACCACGAACACGCCGGCATTGAAGAAGAAGCCCACCAACAGCAGCCGCCGAAAGTCGATGAAGTCGCGGACGCGCCGCCAGGAGGTCCGGATGTCGAACACGGACAGCACGGCGCTGTCGGCGTCCTGAACGCAGGGCTCGGCCCGGTCACGCACAAAAAGGAACATCGGCAGCGCCGCCAGCAGGTAGATGATGGCCGTGATCAGCATCGTGCCGGGCACAAAGGCTTCGGCATCGCCTCCGCCCGCCTGCACATGACTCACCCAGGCCAGCGAGCCCCCCAGTGCCAGCATCCCGCCCACGTAGCCAAAGCTCCAACCCCATCCCGAAACGCGGCCCATTGCATCGGGCTGCGCCAGCTCCGGCAGATAGGCTGCGCAGAAGGTCTCGCCCAGGGCGTAGCAGTAATTGGAGACGATGATCAGCAGCACCGCCGGCAGGATGTCGCCTGCATGAACCCAGTACAGCCCCACCACGCAGGCCACGCACACCAGCGTGACCGACAGCAGCCACGCCTTGCGCGAAGCCCTGGCATCCACCCGGGCGCCAATGGCGGGCATGGTCAGCATCACCGCCAGGTTGGAAAGCCCCAAGATGAAGGTCCACAGGAAAGTGGCCCAGCTGGCATTGCCGGCCACCACTCCCACGAAATAGGCACTGAACACCGCCGTGGTGACCACGGTGGTGTAGCCGGAATTGGCAAAGTCATAGCCGGCCCAGGCCAGCACCTCACCCTTGGTGACGCCGTCGCGCAGCGCGCGCTGATCGAACAGATTCATCGTGCCCCTCCCGACACGCAGCGGATCGGCGAACGGGGCGAGCGCACCGGCCTTGCAGAAGGACCGGGCTACGCCGGCCTTGCACGACCGGAATCAGGTATGCCGACCATCAGCCCGGAAAAACCGGCAGGACAGCCATGGCGGATGGATCGTACCGCAAATGCCCGCTAAACTGGCCGCATGATGTCCCAGACAGCCCCTTCCCCCCACCACACCGGCGCCCTGGCGCGCCGGACGATGCTGCGCAGCTTGGCCGCCCTGATGCTGGGCGGTGGCCCGTTGCTGCTGGCTGCGTGCGCCAGCCATCGGGCGGAACCGCTACCCCGGCGGGCTGCCAACGACGTCACGAAGGAAGCACTGGCCCAAGTGGGCAAGCCCTATCGCTGGGGAGGTTCCAGCCCCCGCCACGGTTTCGACTGCAGTGGCCTGGTCCAGCACGTCTACCGCGAAGCGCTGGGCATCGAGCTGCCGCGCACCAGCCGCGAGATGGGCACGCGAGGCACGAAGGTTGCCCGTGCGGACCTAGCCCCGGGCGACCTGGTGTTCTTTCAGACGGGCCGACATCCCAACTCGCACGTCGGCATCTACATCGGCCGGGGGCGCTTCGTGCACGCCCCTTCGTCAGGCAGCATCGTGCGCGTCGAGGCCATCGACAAGCGCTACTGGATGAAGCGCTTCAATGGCGGCCGCCGTCCCGTGAAGATCTGAGAAACGTCTCCGCACGCGGGTCTCCCCACGCTGCGGCCACCTCGGCACCCCCCGCCGGAAGTCGGACCGCAGTCGTCCCGGCGATTCGATCCGTGCGATCGGACTGCGGCCATCACGATGAATCAGACCGCAGCTGTCACCACGATCTCGACCAGGATGTCGGGCGATGCCAGGCGTGCCTCGACCGTGGCACGTGCCGGCGGATTGCCGGGCGACACCCAGGCATCCCAGGCTTCGTTCATGGCGGCGAAGTTGCCGATGTTGGACAGGTAGACCGTGGCGCTCAGCAGCTTGCTCTTGTCGCTGCCCAGTTTGGCCAGCACGCTGTCGATGGCAGCCAGCACCTGACGGGTCTGGTCAGCTGGGCCCTTGCTGGTGTCTTCCGGAATCTGGCCAGCCAGATAGGCCACGTGGTTGTACACCACCGCTTCAGACATGCGCTTGCCGGGTTCCAGACGCTTGATTTCCATGTGATTGCTCCTCCTTGATGGCATCTGTACAGATGAAGAATGTAAGCGCCCCCAAAGGGCGCGCGTCCGAAGCTTACCATTCCCCGCCCTGCGTCGTGCCCCTCACGAGGTACCGAACGCACCATGGAGACGACCGGATTTTCCCTAGGGATCCTCTGAATAAGTCCCGCGAACCGGCGCGCCACGGAAAGGGATGCAGGACAAGGCGACATTTGCTGTCAATAGCGGCGCTATTGACAGCAAATGGCAACGCAGTCACGCGCCCGTTACGGGGATGCGACGGCCGCGGGAACTTGTTCAGAGGATCCCCAGGTCAGTCGCCTGTTCCGTCAGTCTCATCATCCAGCCGGACCCGCCAGTAGGGCGCACCATCGATCCGGCTGCGCGTGACCTGCGGCGCCTGTCCCTGGCGCAGCACGATGCGCACCGCACCATCCCGATCCGTGCGCAACAGCGGTGTGCCCTGGTTCTCCAGACGTTCCACCAGTGCGGCATCCGGCTTTCCATGCTGCTGGCGATGCGTCGTCTGCACCACTGCCAGCGTGGGCTGCACGGCCGCCAGCAGCTGCTTGCCCGTTCCCTGGCGGCCACCTTCCTGCGGAACCACCAGCACGTCCGCCTGCAGACGATCCCCCTGCGCCTTCACCAGCGCCGCCTCCGCCCGTGCCGGCAGGTCGCCGGCCAGCAGCACGCTGCCTGCCGAACTGCGCACCCGGATCACGCAACTGTTCTGGTCCTGTCGCGCATCCTCGGCCGTATGGACCATCTGCTGCGGCTGCAACACCTCGATGGCGCCATCAACCCATGGCAATACGGCACCTGCCAGGCAGGGCTGGAATCGTCCCTCCGCCGAATCACTCATGCCCAGCAGCCGCGGGTCCATGGCCGTCAGCAGCACCGATGGATTCAACACCGCCATCGCGCGCGCTGCGCCACCGGCATGGTGCGCATCCAGATGCGACACCACCAGCACATCCACCCCGTTCAGGCCCCGGCTGTTCAGCCACGGCACCAGGGTCGCGTCGATGGCGCTCCGCCCGCCAAGGCGTGACGCCCCCGTGTCATACAGCAGGCGTCGCTCGCCCTGCTCCACCACAATCATGCTGCCCTGTCCAATGTCCAGCGCCGTCACCACCAGCGCATCCGGCGGCGCGTGACGGGGGCTGGCCAGCAGCAGCGGCAGCAGGCACAGCACACCCAGCCTCGGGCGGCGCAGCCCCACGGGCGCCAGCAGCAGCACCGCCCCCAGCAATGCACACCCCAGCACGAACACCCCGGGCCGGGGCAGCTGGATACTGGCCAGCGGCAAGGCATCCAGACTGCGCAGAAACGCCATCAGCCAGCCCAGCTGCAGCAACAGCGCCTTCAGCAGCCAGCCGGCCAGCCATGGAAAGACCGGTGCCAGCAGCATCACCCCAATAGCCATCGGCGTCAGCACCAGCCCCACCCACGGAATGGCCAGCACATTGGCCACCGGACCGATCAACGACCAGGTGGAAAAGAAGGCAATCGTCAGCGGCGTGAGCAGCACCGTCGCCGCCCACTGGTTGCGGGCCCCGTCACGCAGTGCCGCCCACCATTGCCCCACGCGGCCCTGCTGCCACCATCGGGTCCCGGAGAGCGCATCGCCTTCTTCCATCCCCCCGCCCAGCGGCTGCTGCGCACACCAGACCAGCGCCAGCACCGCACAGAACGAAAGCCAGAACCCCGCCTGCGCCACCGACCATGGATCCAGCGCCACGATGGCGGCCGCTGCCAGCAGCACCGGCGTCACCGCATTCTGGCTGCGCCCTCCCACACTCAGTACCGCAGCTGCCAGCAGCATGAAGCAGGTGCGCTGAGACGGCACGCCCCACCCCGAGAGCAGCGCGTAGCCAAAGGCCGTCAGCACACCAGGCACCAGCACCAGCCACTGACGCGGAACGCGCGACATCCGTGCCAGCCACCGTCCGCTCGCGCGACGTGCCAGCGTGCGATGCAGCCCCAGGCAGGCTGCCGACACGACCATGGCCAGCAAGGTCACATGCATGCCGGAAATCGCCATCAGGTGGCTCACGCCGGTCCGGCTGAAGAGCCCCCACTGCTCGGCCCCCATGGCGGCCTGATCCCCCAGCGACAGCCCCGTGACGATGCCCATCAGGGCCCAGCGCCCTTCATCCTGTCCCCGCGCCGGATCGATGCGTGCCTGCAGCGTCTCCAGATGCTGCCTCAACACCGCACGCACCGATTCGACCCAGCGCATCAGCCCCGCCATGCCCTGCTGCCAGGCGGGTTCATCCTGCAAGCGCTGCCGCTTCACGACCCTGCCCACGGCTCCGATGCCCTGCTGCAGCATGCGCTGCTCGGTATCGAAAGCGTCCGGATTCACGGCAGCCACCGGCCTGCGCAGTTTCACCAGCAGCCGCCAGCGCTGCCCCGACTCGGGCCAAACGTCATCCGCGGACGCCCCGTCCGCCTCATCCTGCGCCCCGGACTTCGGCGTGCCCCACGATAGCGACACCTGCCCCAGACCCTCACAGCCAGGCAGGGATGCTGCCTCATCCAGCGGCCCGCAGGCCTGCACCGCAAACAGCACCCGGTCGCCAAAGCCCTGACGCGACGGCAGGCTGCTGACCGTGCCCTCCACCACCAGCGGCACATCCTCCAGCGACGGATCCAGCCGTGTCTGAAGCGCCTGATGGATGGACAACGCCAGCGCCGCACTGACCATCACCCCCATGCCCAGCGGCCGCAACCGCGCCGGCAGCACCAGCAACGCCCCCAGCAATGCCCACCCCGGCAGCCAGCCCACGGGCGGCAGCCAGCCGGAGAACTCCAGCGCGCAGGCCGACACCAGCAGGCAGCCAGCCAGCAGCGTCAGACGGGGAATGAAGGATGCAGGATGAATCACCCCGCAAGGCTAGGGCAAAGCGCCTGCCCGAAGGGGTTCAGGAAAGATGACGGGCCTAGGCCGGATGGCGGATTGCCCGATGCCTCGGCGCGCACTCGGCTGGTTGGGCACCATCGAAAGCAGGGCCACAAGGCCGCTCAAGGGGAGCGTCGAGGGGGGCGGTCGGGGGCGTCATGCAAGGCCGTACAAGTCATTCCGTGCGGCCCAAAAGCACCCGAAAAGCAGGCTCACCGCTGATCGGAAGCGCCCTTCACCTCGTCCTTCTCGTGCAGCTCCACCAGATCGAGAGCCGGCGGCACCGGACGGTCATCGGCCTCGGCATCCGGCGGAGGGCGACGCAAGTACAGCCGGTCCGACCACGTGGCCAGCCAGCTGGGCTTGAACGCCACGAAGATGGCTGTCCACATCCCGGTAAAGAAGCCATCGCCCCAGGCCAGCAGCCAGCGCGCCACCATGGACGAGAACTCGTCGCTGCCATGCCCCAGCCGCATGCCAGCCCACTGCGCCAGCGCCCCACTCAGGAACAGGCAGATCACCGTCGTGAGAAAGCCCCGACCCAGAATGTAGACGAACAGATGCTCGCCCAGCAGGCGGCGCACCAGGGCCCCCAGCAGCATGGCAAAGGTGGCCGGTGCCACGCCCAGCCACAGGATGCTGTCGAACACGTCTGGCCACGGCTGCGGCACGAACCATCCCGACAGCACACCCACCAGGCACAGCACCGGGATGGCCAGCGGCCAGCCCAGCATCAGCAGCACCAGACAGGCCCCCGACCATTGCAGCTGCACCGGCGCAATGTGCAGGCGCGGCAGCGCCCACATCCAGGGCAGGAGCACCAGCGTTGCCAGCACCGGGGTCAGCAGTGCGCCACCCCGCAACATCCGCCAGGGACGCAGAGCCAGCGAGATGCCCAGCGCAATCAGAACGATGTAGAAAGATCCGTGCATGCCGCTATTGTCCGAGTATGGTCAACGCCACACAAGCGGCCCCCAGCCCGCCCGGGCCGCGCCAGCCGCATGAGCTACCCGGCCCCTGCTGCAACAGCGCCCCACCCTTCCCCGGCTTTCTCGTTGACATGCGGGCAAGTTCTGGCATAATCCGGTGTCTTGACCGCAAGGACACGGAGAGGTGGCAGAGTGGTCGAATGTACCTGACTCGAAATCAGGCGTACCGGTAACGGTACCGTGGGTTCGAATCCCACCCTCTCCGCCAGAACATGAAAACGGCCCCTGATGGGGCCGTTTTTGTTTTCGCGGCTTCGATGGGTGAACGTGTCAGCCGGACCAAGGTGCTCAGCCGGCGTGACCATTCATGATGAAGCGCTCCCTGGATCCGTCACACGCGACGGGCCACGCCTATCCGGACCACCACAGCCATTTCCCGTGGAGCAGTACGCCTCCCAGGTAGCAGCAGACGACGAAGCCCACGAAACGGAGGATGACACCCAGGCTATGGCAGAAAAGCATCCGATCGATATCGGCGCGCGTTGCTTTGGATCTTGCAATTGCTTCATCAGCTCTCCGAAGGAGGTCTGACTGCTCTTCGTTTCGTGGATCCATGCCGTGCCCTAGTCACCTTGCCTTGGGCGGGCATTATGAAGGACGTGGTGCGCGTGATATCCACGGTATCAGACAAGCGGCCTCGCGACCCTGAATAAACGACCGCATGATCATCCTGACCTCCCCGATTGCGCATGACAGGCGCATGCGCCTCGGCTTCTTACTTGCGCACACCGGCCGGTCGCGCCGACATCTCCACGCCCAGCGCTTTCATCACTGCCAGCAGGGTGCGCAACGTAGGGTTGCCTTCCTCGCTGAAGGAGCGATAGAGCTGCTCACATGACAGCCCGGTCTGGTGCGCCAGCTCGCTCATGCCCTTGGCGGGCGGCACTGGCCACGCTGTTCTGTACCGGAAAGACTCAAAACAGAAACGGCCCCTGATGGGGCCGTTTCCGCTTCCATGATGCTGCGCCTCAGGGCTTCAGCACTTCCACCCCGCCCATGTAGGGCTGCAGCGCCTTCGGAATGCGCACCGAGCCATCGGCCTGCTGGTGGTTTTCCAGCACGGCCACCAGCGTGCGGCCCACGGCCAGGCCGGAGCCGTTCAGCGTGTGCACATGCTCGGGCTTCGCCTTGCCCTTGCCGCCCTTGCCCTCGGCATCGGCCAGCCTAAAGCGTGCCTGCATCCGCCGGGCCTGGAAGGCCTCGGTATTGGAAATGGACGAGATCTCCCGATAGGCCGACTGCCCCGGCAGCCACACCTCCAGGTCATAGGTCTTGGCGGCCGAAAAGCCCATGTCGCCCGTGCACAGCGCCACCACCCGGTACGGCAGCTCCAGCGCCTGCAGGATGGCTTCGGCATGGCCCACCATCGATTCCAGCGTCGCGTAGGAGTCCTCGGGGCGCGTCACCTGCACCATTTCCACCTTGTCGAACTGGTGCTGGCGGATCATCCCGCGCGTGTCACGACCATACGAGCCCGCCTCGGAGCGGAAGCACGGCGTATGCGCCGTCAGCCGCAGCGGCAGCGCCTCGCCCGGCAGGATCTCGCCCGCCACCAGGTTCGTCAGCGACACCTCGCTGGTCGGAATCAGGTACATCGTGGCCGGCACCGCCTGACCCGACGCCTCCTGCCCGGCCGCCGGTCCCTGGTCGCCCAGCTTCTGCACCCGGAACAGGTCTTCCTCGAACTTGGGCAGCTGCCCGGTGCCGAACAGTGCGGAAGCATTCACCAGATACGGCGTGTAGCACTCGGTATAGCCATGCCGCGTGGTGTGCATGTCCAGCATGAACTGGGCCAGTGCCCGGTGCAGGCGCGCCACGCCACCGCGCATCACGGTGAACCGTGCACCCGAGAGCTTGGCCCCAGCGGCCGCGTCCAGCCCCAGCGGCTCTCCCACGTCCAGGTGGTCCTTCACCGCGAAGTCGAAGGTGGCCGGCGTGCCCCAGCGGCGCACCTCCACATTGTCGGCCTCGCTGCGGCCCACCGGCACCGACTCGTGCGGCAGGTTGGGCAGGCTGGCCAGCAGCGCATCCAGCGATGCCTGCACCGACTCCAGCTCGGCCGGAATGCCGGCCTGCTCCTGCGTCACGGCGTTGACCTCGGCCAGCAGCGCGCTGGCATCCTCACCCTTGCCCTTGGCCTGGCCAATCTGCTTGGACAGCGCGTTGCGCTGCGCCTGCAGCGCCTCGGCACGCGTCTGCAGCGCCTTGCGACGGGCCTCCAGGGCCTCGTAGCCGGCGCGGTCAAAGACGAACCCACGGGTCTTGAGACGACTTTCCACTTGTGCGGCGTCTCGGCGCAATGTTTGAATATCGATCATCCCGCCATTCTAGTCGCTTGTCGGCCCATTCAGGCGCTGCCGCTGCCCCTCTGCTGCGCCCAACGTATCATCTTCACCAAGGAAAGGCATGCCGGGGCGTGACCCCGGCACGGATGTCCAGCCCCTCCCCCATGCCGGGACATGGAGGGCCAGGACTGCTCGGCGCCTTTCCGAGGGCTTGTCCGGATCTCCCCGAGGGGATCGGGCATAATGCCCGCAGCGCCGCCGGCCGGGACCGGCAGGTGCTGGTCTGCGCCCCTGCATCACCCGAATGCCCGATCCGGAGGAAACCGTGTCATCGAAACCCCAGTTTCGAGCCCCGAAACGCCGAACCCTGCAAGCAGCGGGTCTCGGCGTCCTGCTGCTGGCAGGCTGCAACGTCATCAGGCCCGCAGCCCTCGATACACACCCGTCCATCCTGTTCGTGCACGACAACGGCGAAAGCGCCGCCAGCTGGCAGACCATGCTGTGGCGCTTCGAGTCCAACGGCTGGCCCACCGCCAAGCTGCACACGCTGAACCTGCCCTACCCCTACGCGCGTGACGACGACACCCAGCCCCAGGCCGGCCGCAGCAGCAGCGCCGACTACATGGCCTACCTGAGAGCCGAAGTCGCCGCCATCAAGGCCCGGGACAAGACCGACAAGGTCATCCTCATCGGCAGCGGCCGCGGCGGCAACGCCATCCGCAACTACATCCAGAACGGCGACGGCCAGGCCAGCGTCAGCTACGCCATCCTGGCCGGCACGCCCGCCCACGGCGTCTGGGCCGTCAAGGGCCTGCGCGAACAGAGCGAGTTCTCGGGCCTGTCCAACTTCCTGAAGGGCCTGAACCGGCCCAAGGACGCCCAGGGCAACGAAGTGCCCACCGGCATCCAGTGGCTCACCCTGCGTTCCGACAACAACGACAAGTACGCCCAGCCCACCGGCGAGTGGATCGGCAACCCACTGCTCAGCACCAACATCCGCCCCGAAAGCCAGGAGCTCAAGGGTGCCCGGAACCAGGTCCTGCCCGGCGCCGACCACCGTGAAGTGGCCCATTCCGCGGCAGCCTTCGGCGTCATGCATCAGTTCATCACCGGCAAGGCGCCCGCCCAGCCCGAGATCGTGGCCGAACGGGAAGTCACGCTGGACGGCATGGTCAGCGGCGTGGAGGGCCAGAACGGCGGCTTTCCCACCAACCTGCCGCTCAAGGGCGCACAGGTTGAGGTCTACACCGTCGATGCCAACACCGGCATCCGCACCAGCCAGACCCCGGTCCACAGCCAGCGCACCGGCACCAACGGTCGCTGGGGCGGCTTTCAGGCCAGCGGCAGCCAGACCTATGAATTCGTGATCAGTGCGCCGGGCTACCCCACGCACCACATCTACCGGAGCCCCTTCCCGCGCAGCAGCGACATCGTCAACTTCCGCCTGCAGCGCATCGTGCATGCCGACCCGGACGCCCGGGCCATGGTCATCATGAGCCGGCCGCGCGGCTACTTCGACATGCGCCGCGACACCATGTCCTTCGGCCGCGCGGTCCCGCCCCCGGGCATTCCGCCCCGCGGCGCTGCGGGTGTCTCCACCTCGCGCATGAAGTCGCTCAGCGACACGCCCGAGACCGTCGTCGCCCGCTTCAACAACGAGCGCATCGCCGGCCGCACCTGGCCGCTGGCCGACAAGCACGTCGTCATTCTCGAACTGACCGACTGAACCGTTTCCGACCTGCAAGCCCGGGCCAATCCTCATGCCCGGGCGGAGCTCGTCGGAAGGCCAAAGGCGGGCGGCACATGCCCGCCCGGATCACACCTTCGGCCATGGCCTGCCCGGCCCCTCCTTGGCCCCCCTGCGCTCAGGCCACCTCCCCAAGGGTTAACCCTGCCTCGCGCGCGCCGAGGGAGGCGATGAGTGCTGCAGAGCAATATACTGGGAGCAAAACGACATCCAGGGCTTCCAGACCATGACCACCGCAGCACGCACGGCCACCCCGCTCGACCCCAGCAGCACCCGCCGGGTGGACGACACCCGCATGAAGGCGATACGCCCCCTCATCACCCCGGCCCTGCTGCAGGAATGGCTGCCCGCCCCCGACACCACCACCCAGCTGGTCGAGGACAGCCGTGCAGCCGTCTGCCGCATCCTCTCCGGCCAGGACGATCGCCTGCTGGTCGTCGTCGGTCCCTGCTCCATCCATGACCACGCCCAGGCCATGGACTACGCCCGCCAGCTCAAGGCGCAGGCCGACGCCCTCTCCGACGACCTGCTCATCCTGATGCGTGTCTACTTCGAGAAGCCCCGCACCACCGTCGGCTGGAAGGGCTACATCAACGACCCGCACATGGACGACAGCTACGCCATCAACCAGGGCCTGGAAATGGCCCGCAGGCTGCTGCTGGACGTGCTGCAGCTCGGCATGCCCGTCGCCACCGAATTCCTCGACCTGCTCTCTCCCCAGTTCATCAGCGAACTCATCAGCTGGGGCGCGATCGGCGCACGCACCACCGAAAGCCAGAGCCACCGCCAACTGGCCAGCGGCCTGTCCTGCCCCGTGGGCTTCAAGAATGGCACCGACGGCGGCGTGAAAGTGGCAGCCGACGCCATTCTGGCCGCCCAGGCCTCGCACGCCTTCATGGGCATCACCAAGATGGGCGTGGCCGCCATCTTCGAGACCCATGGCAACCCCTACTGCCACATCATCCTGCGCGGCGGCAAGGCCCCCAACTACAGTGCCGCCGACGTGAACGCCGCCTGCCAGCTGCTGGCGAAGAACGGTCTGCGCGAACAGGTGATGATCGACTTCTCGCACGCCAACAGCAGCAAGCAGCACCGCCGCCAGATCGACGTGGCCCAGGACGTGGCCGGTCAGATCGCCTCGGGCGATGCCCGCATCACCGGCGTAATGATCGAGAGCCACCTGAACGAAGGTCGCCAGGACATCCAGCCTGGCCAGCCGCTGCAATACGGCGTTTCCGTGACCGACGCCTGCCTGAGCATGGAACAGACCATTCCCGTGCTGCAGACACTGGCGCAGGCGGTGCGCAAGCGGCGTCAGACACAGGGACGGTAAAGCGGTTCAGGCCCTTTCAGCCACGACAGGGCCGTGCAGGGGCAACATAGCCCCTGCAACGTCGAAAAGCACCTGAAACAAGCTGCTCCACTGCTTGCTCTACTGCTCTTCCTGGTTCGGCGCCGTATCATGAGGTGACGCAGTGCTTCTTGCCTTGCTTCTTTCACGCCGCCGAGCCTCCGCATCCCACGCCCGCAGCTGCGTCAGCTTCTCGCCGATCTTCAGCTCCAGTCCGCGCGGCACGGGCTTGTACCAGCCCGGTTCGCGCATTCCTTCCGGCAGATAGGTTTCACCGGCGGCATAGGCATTGGGCTCGTCATGCGCGTAGCGATAGGCATGGCCGTAACCCAGCTCCTTCATCAGCTTGGTGGGCGCGTTGCGCAGGTGGACCGGCACCGGCCGTGACTTGTCCTTCTTCACGAAGGCAGCCGCCTGGTTGTAGGCCATGTAGCCCGCATTGCTCTTGGCTGCCATGGCCAGATAGATGACGGCCTGCCCCAGCGCCAGCTCGCCTTCAGGGCTACCCAGGCGCTCATAGGTAGCGGCCGCATCGTTGGCCAGCTGCATGGCCCGCGGGTCTGCCAGCCCGATGTCCTCCCACGCCATCCGCACGATGCGTCGGGCCAGGTAACGCGGATCCGCCCCCCCATCCAGCATTCGGCACAGCCAGTACAGCGCCGCATCCGGATGGGAACCCCGCACCGACTTGTGCAGGGCGGAGATCTGGTCATAGAAGCTGTCGCCGCCCTTGTCGAAGCGTCGCGCATTCAGGGACAGCGCCTGCTCCAGGAAGGCCGGCGTGATCTGCGCCACCCCGGCGGCGCGTGCGGCGGTGGCCGTCTGCTCCAGCAGGTTCAGCATCCGTCGGGCGTCGCCGTCGGCATAGCCCACCAGCGTGTCGATGGCCGCCGGCTCGAACGCCAGTCCTGGCAGTGCGCGCGCCCGTGCACGTTCGACCAGCGCCTTCAGCTCCTCGTCATCCAGCGACTTCAGCACATAGACCTGCGCGCGCGACAGCAGCGCGGAATTCACCTCGAAGGACGGATTCTCGGTCGTTGCCCCGATCAGCGTGATCAGCCCCGATTCCGCATAGGGCAGCAAGGCATCCTGCTGCGCCTTGTTGAAACGGTGGATCTCGTCGATGAAGAGGATGGTGTGGCGCCCCGCCTGTAGGTTGCGCTCAGCCTGCTCCATCGCCGAACGGATATCCTTCACCCCCGAAAAGACAGCCGACAGCGCAATGAATTCATGCCCGAAGGCGTTCGCCGTCAGCCGTGCCAGCGTGGTCTTGCCCACGCCTGGCGGCCCCCAGAGGATCATCGAATGCGGCTGCCCCGACTCGAATGCCAGCCGCAGCGGCCTGTCCGGTCCCAGCAGGTGCTTCTGGCCGATCACCTCATCCAGCGTTGCGGGCCTCAGCAGCTCGGCCAGCGGCACGCCACTGCTGTTTCCGGCAGCAGCCCCTCGCGCCTGCGTGGCGGTCTGAGCCTCAGCCTGGGTCTGTGTCCGTGATTGCTGCGGTACCTGTTCCGGCACCGCCTCGGGCAGATCGTCGAACAGATCACCATCCATCACGCTTGCTCCCTGCCGCGCCACTCACTCCAGCACATCCACGCCGGCCGGCACCTTGAACTGGAAGCGCTCAGCCGGAATCCGCTCATTCGTGGACAGCCTGGAAAACTCGAAGCGGTTGATCTGCCCGAAAGCATCCACCACCTCCATCACCACCGGCAGCCCGTCCCGCATCCCGATCCGGATCCGGTCAAAACCGCTGTCGGCCGAGCGGGGCACCGCTTCCACCCAGGCAACCCCGTTGTACTGGCCCACCTCCGACAGCTTGAATGCCTCGTCCAGGTCACCCACGCCGAACAGCACCGCCGCCGGTGTCGCCTGGATCGCTTCGCTGGCCTCGCGGACCGTCACCTGCCGAAGTCCTTCATCGTAGAAATACAGCTTCTTCCCGTCCGTCACGATCAGCTGCGGATCGGGCTTGTCGATCTCCCAGCGGAAATTGCCCGGCCGCGCGAACGCAAAGCTGCCGCTGGAACGCGCCGAACCGCCGCGCCCGCCACCTGCCAGCTGCGTCTGCACGAACGTGCCCGTCGCGGCCGGCGTTCGGGTGGCAAAGCGCCGCAGCTGGGCGATTCCCTGCCCCTGGGCTGCCGTCTCCCGGGAAGCCGAGGCCTTCCCGGCCCCCGCGGTCCCATCGGCCGCCTGCACCTCCATCACCTTCCCGGACGGCACCACCTGCGTCTGTGCATGAGCGCTCCCGACACCCAGTCCACCCGCCACCATCAGCGACAGCACAAGCCCTGTCCGTTGCCTTGCGGCAACACGGCGCGCGCCCCTCTGCAACGATCGGAAAGCACCGGAAACATCAGAAACAATGACAGGAAATCGGGCGTTGTCAGGCATGGATCCAGGTCGAAAGTGAACGAATGGCCTAGCTTAACAGACACTCCTTGACCCCCATCAAGCCCACAAACCCGACCATCCCCCTAGGCCTCTGATCATCCCTGATAATGTGCAAAACTATGTCAATAACCGGACAGGGAGCCTCATGCATACAGCAACGGCAGACATCATCGTCCTCGGGGGCGGCGGTGCCGGACTGCGCGCCGCCATTGCAGCCGCCGAACTCAACCCTGGGCTGGAGATCGCTCTGGTCTCCAAGGTTGTTCCCATGCGTTCACACACCGTCGTGGCCGAAGGCGGCTCGGCAGGCGTCATTCGCCCCGACGACAGCCTGGACAACCACTTCGACGACACCGTCTCCGGCGGTGACTGGCTCTGCGAACAGGACGTGGTCGAATATTTCGTCGAGCACTGTACTGAAGAGATGATCCAGCTGGAGCAGTGGGGCTGCCCCTGGAGCCGCAAGGATGACGGACACATCAACGTCCGCTACTTCGGCGGCATGAAGGTGCCTCGCACCTGGTTCGCGGCCGACCGCAGTGGCTTCCACATCCTGCACACCCTCTTCCAGACCTCGCTCAAGTACCCGCAGATCCGGCGCTACGACGAGTTCTTCTGCACCGACCTGCTGGTCGAGGACGGCCGCGTGCGTGGCGTGCTGGCCGTCGAGATCGCCAGCGGCGAGCGTCTGGCGCTCTTTGCCAATGCCGTGGTCATGGCCACGGGCGGCGCAGGCCGCGTGTTCCGGCAGAACACCAACGCCGGCACCCTCACCGGCGACGGCATGGGCATGGCCTATCGGGCCGGCGTGCCGCTGCGCGACATGGAGTTCGTGCAGTACCACCCCACCTGCCTGCCCGGCTCCGGCATTCTCATGACCGAAGGCTGCCGCGGCGAAGGCGGCATCCTGGTCAACCGTGACGGCTATCGCTACCTGCAGGACTACGGTCTGGGCCCGCTGGATCCCTGGCCGCGTCCGAAGGCCATGGAGCTGGGCCCGCGTGACCGGCTCTCGCAGGCCTTCTGGCATGAGCGCCAGAAAGGTCGCACCGTCGACACCCCCCACGGCCCGGCCGTCCACCTGGACCTGCGCCACCTGGGCGAGAAGAAGATCCACGAGCGCCTGCCGCTCATTGCCGAGGCCGCCGAGACCTTTGCCGGTGTCGACCCGGTGAAGGATCCCATCCCCGTCTGCCCGGCCGTGCACTACACCATGGGCGGCATCCTCACCGACGGCCGCTGCCAGACCCCCATCCAGGGGCTCTTCGCCGCCGGCGAGTGCTCCAGCGTCGGCATCCACGGCGCCAACCGCCTGGGTTCCAACTCGCTGGCGGAGCTGCTGGTCTTCGGCCGTCTGGCCGGTGAAGGTGCGGCCACCGTGGCGGCCGAGCGCGGCCGTGGCCAGGCCGACACCGCCACGCTCAAGCAGGCTGAAGACGCCGAGCGGCGCATCCTGGCCTGGCTGGACCCGGCTCGCAATGCCGGCTCCGGCGCCGAGCGGCCCGCCACCATCCGCGACGAGATGCGGGTGGCCATGGAAGACGGCGTGGGCATCTACCGCGACGAGAAAGGCATGCAGGCCACCTGCGACAAGCTGGCCGAACTGCGGGAACGCTATCGCCGCGTGCGCATCGATGACCACAGCCTGGCCTTCAACACCGACTGGCTCACCACCCTGGAGCTGGGCTACTCGCTGGAAGTGGCGCAGGCCATGGCGCATTCGGCCCTGCAGCGCAAGGAATCCCGGGGCGCCCACCAGCGACTGGACGGCTACACCGAGCGTGACGACGCCCAGTTCATGAAGCACTCGCTGGCCCACTACACCGGCGATGGTGCCCCCGACATCACCCTGCAACCCGTGGTGATCACCAAGTCTCAACCCCGTGCCCGCGTCTATGGCGGTGCCGGCAAGAAAGCGGAGATGTCCTGACCATGACGACAGCCACCGTGACAGCAATGGAAACCCTGCAGGAAACCGTCCTGCGTCGGGTGCGGCACGACGAGACCGAGGCTGGCGGACACCACCGGCCCGCCACGACCAGCGCCGCAACCCCTGCATCGGCCGGCAGCACGCCCCAGGCCTCGACGGGCCAGGCCGCTGCAGCCACGCATGCTCAGGGCGCAGAGACGCGCACCATCACCATCGAGTGCATGCGCTACAACCCCGACACCGACAGCGCTCCGCACTACCAGTCGTATGAAGTCCCCTTCACGCACGACATGTCGGTGCTCGATGGCCTGCAGTACATCAAGGACCATCTGGATGGCAGCCTCACCTACCGGTGGTCGTGCCGCATGGCGGTCTGCGGCAGCTGCGGCATGATGGCCAACGACATGCCCGTGCTCAGCTGCCAGGCCTTCCTGCGTGACTACTACCCCGGCACCCTGCGCATCGCGCCCTTGTCGCACTTCCCCATCGTGCGCGACCTGGCCGTGGACCAGAGCGACTTCCTGGCCAAGCTCGAGCGCGTCAAGCCCTACATCATCACCGAAGAACCCAGGACGCCGGCGGATGGTCCCAATCTGCAGACGCCTGCGCAGATGGACCAGTACTACCAGTTCTCGCAGTGCATCAACTGCATGCTGTGCTATGCCGCCTGTCCGCAGTACGGGCTTAACCCCGAGTTCACCGGCCCTGCCGCGCTGGCGCTTCTGCAGCGCTACAACGCCGACTCCCGGGATGAGGGCAAGGCCGAGCGCATGCCGGTCATCAACGCCGAAAGCGGCGTCTGGGGCTGCACGCTGGTGGGTGAATGCTCGGTCGTCTGCCCCAAGGGCGTCGACCCCGCCCGCGCCATCAACCTCAACAAGGTCAACTCCACCCAGGACTATTTCTTCCGCTTCCTGATGCCCCGCGCCAAGAAGAAGGCGACGAACAAGGCCCCGCAGTAACGGCGGTGGCGGCCCTGTCCGTCCCCCCGGAAGCAACCGACAGAAACCGCATTGGAGTCCGAAGACCATGAATCAACCCAGACGCAGAGTCGCCCCCCTACGGCAGGTCAAGACCTACCACCGTCCCATGGCGGGCTGGTACATGCACGGCCGCAACGCCTACAAGCGCTACATGGTGCGTGAGCTCACCTCGGTGGCCGTGGCCTACTACGCCCTGCTGGTGCTGTATGGCCTCTTCCAGCTGCACGCCGGCCCCGAAGCCTTCGACGGCTTCATCGCCAGCCTGCGATCGCCGCTGTGGATGATCATCAATCTGGCCACCCTGGCCCTGGTCACCTACCACGCCATCACCTGGTTCCTGGTCATGCCCAAGACGGCCCCGCTGCTCTTCATCAAGCGCCGGCCCGTGCCCGACAGGCTGATCGTCAACGGCGCGCTGGCCGGCTTTGCCGGTGCCAGCATCGTCCTGCTCGCGCTCTTCCTGCTGACGGCGCCCTGATCACGCCACACGCGGAAAGACCCTTCACAAGCCCAAGACAACAGACAGGCAGTTGACCATGACCCCATCCCATACCGTCGACGAAGCCCCGCTCAAGCGCACCCACGAACCCATCGTCTGGTCCCTGTTCGGTGCCGGTGGCGTGCTTTCGGCCATGTTCGGCCCCATGCTCATCCTCGTCACCACCATCCTGGTGCCGCTGGGCATCCTGCTGCCCACCGGAACACTCAGCTACACCCGCGTGCTGGCCTTTGCCCAGTGGTGGCCCGGCAAGATCGCCATCCTGGCCGTCGTGGCGCTCTTCCTCTACCACGCCATGCACCGTCTGTGCCATTCGCTGCACGACCTGGGCTTTCACACGGGCACGGGCGCCCAGATAGTCTGCTACGGCTTTGCCACCGTCATGTCCGGCGTCTGCGCCGTGCTGCTGCTGACGTTCTGAGGTGTTCCATCCGGGCTTCCCTCACGACAGGGAAGCCCTTCAGAGGCCTGGACGGAGACGCCAGGCACGGGGGGCAGATTCCCATGGGGAGGCAGACCCCCATACGGGAGCAGAAGATTCCCCACGGCCCCTGTCGGGAAGATTCCAACGGCCTTCCGAAAGCCTCTGTTGTCTGAACAGGGGTCGGAATGCTCAGAAGGTGTAGCGGAGCCCCACCACCGCCGTCACGCCCGAGCTGTCCCGCACGATCGGGCTCTTCTTGATCTTGCTGGAAAACTGCTGGTACTTACCCGCAACCAGCGTCGCCCAGTGCTCGTCGATCACGTGTGTCCACTGGGCCCCCAGCGAATACGCATACACGCCGCTTTCGGCATTGAACTGCCCATAGCGGCTGCGCAGTGACTGCTCCGGGGTCACGCCAAAGTACGTCCTGTTGTAGTCCTTGTCCCCGAACAGGGCCGACAGCCCAAGTTCCACCTGGTCGGTTTCCGTCGTCCACGGCCGCAGGGTCACGCCGGTCATGTACTGGTTGCCGCGGTGCTTCTGCCCCGAGATGGCAAATTCTCCACCCACCTTCACCGCCAGCCAATCAGCCACGTCCTGAGAAAGCTCCACGTTGATGGTGGCACTGCGCTTGATCTTGCCCATGCCCTGCAGCTTTTCACTGCCACTGCTCCAGTAGTTCCCGCCCTCGTTCTTCTCGGCACGGCCCGGATCATAGGACAGTGCCGCACTCATGTGCAGTCCGAAGGGCGTACTGTACTCGGCGCCCAGCCCGCGCATCGAATCCAGGAAGAAAGGTCCGTACTGCACCGAGAAGATGGCCGACGGGCCGGTTGCCGTCTCGTCAGACCCCAGGTAGCGCGGTCGGGTAGCCAGACCCACGCCCAGCGCGTACTGGACGCCATCCTTCGGCGCCGCCGCCGGATTCTGGATAGGCCCTCGGTCGTGCTTCATGCCCGTGCCCACGTCGGATTCAACCTGACCAGCCGCGCTCGCCTCGCCCCCGGATCCCGGGGCCTGCAGTGTGCCCTGCTCGCCAGACGGCACGCCTTCCGTGCCGTAGGAAGGTGATTGGCCATAGCGCCACCTTCACCAACCTGACCTGAATACCCGCTGTCCTGCGCCCAGGCGCCAGTACTCAGCAGGCCAAGCCCGCCCAGCACCACACACAGCTTCTTCATGCCAACGATACGAGACAGGACATTCATGACAACCAGACCTCCAGAAACGCAATACCCCTTCATGGCCGCCATTTCATCGATCCGTCATGTCGCCTGAAACAGGGCTGGATCGGCCCCGCCAGGCCAGCGGAATGGAGATTGCAGCTCGCGAAGGGCAAAAGGTCGATTGTCACACGCTGCAAACAGCGCGGTGCTGTAAAGCCCCCGAACACCCGTTAAAACAGGTAGGTCACAAAGCTCCCTGAGACAGGGGCCCACATCAGCCGCCCCACCCACTGAATGCAGACGAGCGCGCGCAGGCATGGGCCCGGCAGTGCAGGATACCGGGCGGAGTTGTTACAGGCAGGAATGAAGAGGACGGGGCTCGGCCAAGCTACTGGGCTACCAGGCTGCCGGACGGACTGTCGGACATCCGGTAGCCCGGGCACGCATCAGCCCTCTGCCTCGCCCCGGCCCCCATTGACCGGGACCAGGATGTCCCGGTTGCCGTTGCTGGTCATGGCCGAAACGATGCCGGAGCGCTCCATCTGTTCCAGCAGGCGGGCAGCGCGGTTGTAGCCGATGCGCAAGTGACGCTGCACCAGCGAGATGGAGGCGCGGCGATGCTGCAGGACGATGGCAACAGCCTGGTCATACATGGGGTCGCTTTCGCCGTCCATGCCGGCTTCGGCCAGGGTGCTGGAGAGACCGCCGAAGCCGACGGCGCTGCCGGTGTTGGTCTCTTCGGGAACGCCACCTTCGAGGATGCCTTCGATGTAGTCGGGCTCGCCACCGACTTCGCGCCAGCTGGTGACGACCTTGTGGACTTCGTCGTCGGCGACGTAGGCGCCGTGAACGCGCTGCGGCAGGTTGGTACCGGCAGGCAGGTAGAGCATGTCGCCCTGGCCCAGCAGGGTCTCGGCCCCCATCTGGTCAAGGATGGTGCGCGAGTCGATCTTGGAGGAAACCTGGAAGGCAATCCGCGACGGGATGTTGGCCTTGATGAGGCCGGTGATGACGTCGACGGAAGGCCGCTGGGTGGCCAGGACAAGATGGATGCCGGCGGCACGGGCCTTCTGCGCCAGACGGGCGATGAGTTCCTCGATCTTCTTGCCGACGACCATCATCAGGTCGGCCAGTTCGTCGATGACGACGACGATGATGGGCAGTTTGGAGAGCGGCTCAGGCGCGTCCGGGGTGAGCGAGAAGGGGTTGGGGATGAACTCTTCGCGCTTCTCGGCATCGGCGATCTTGGCGTTGTAGCCGGCCAGGTTGCGCACGCCAAGCTTGCTCATCAGCTTGTAGCGGCGCTCCATCTCGCCAACGCACCAGTTCAGGGCGTGGCCCGCCTGGCGCATGTCGGTCACGACGGGCGCCAGCAGGTGGGGGATGCCCTCGTAGACGCTCATCTCCAGCATCTTGGGATCGATGAGGATCATCCGGACCTGGGAGGGGTCAGCCTTGTAGAGGATGGACATCAGCATGGCGTTGATGCCCACGGACTTGCCGGAACCGGTGGTACCGGCCACCAGCAGGTGGGGCATCTTGGCCAGATCGGCCACGACCGGGTTGCCGGCGATGTCCTTGCCCAGTGAGACGGTGACGGGGGACTTGGCGTCGACGTAGACGCGCGAGCCGATGATCTCCGAGAGGCGCACGCCCTGACGGCGGGGGTTGGGCAGCTCCAGGCCCATGAGGTTCTTGCCGGGGATGGTCTCGACCACACGCAGCGAGATGACGGAGAGCGACCGGGCCAGGTCCTTGGCCAGGTTGACGATCTGGCTGCCCTTGACGCCGGTGGCAGGTTCGATCTCGTAACGGGTGATGACGGGGCCCGGATAGGCGTGGACGACGGTGGCCGAGATGCCGAAGTCGGAGAGCTTCTTCTCGATGAGGCGCGAGGTGTATTCCAGCGTCTCGGGCGACATTGTCTCGACGGTGGCCGGCGGTGCATCCAGCAGCGACAGGTCGGGCAGCGGGGAGTCCTCGCCCTGGTGACGATACACCGGGGCGGGCTGAGGTTTGCTGATGGTCGTGCTTTCGCGCACGGGCTCGCGCTGGACCCCGACGGTCTGGCCAACGTAGGCGTTGCCGTGCGATGCGCCGCCATGCGAAACGTTTGTGGTGGGTGCGTGGCTGGCACCGACGGACGGGGCTGCGCCCTCCGATCCGCGCCCCGAAGGGGCAGGATGCGGTTCCTGCCATGCTGCGCCTGCGGTGGCGCCGCGAGTAACAGGCATGCCGGGATCGTCATCCAGCCCGGGCTCACCAAAGCCGGCAATGGTGGGCTCGACGGCGCCATGGCGATCGGTGACACCTTCCCGGCCGCCCGAGACGGCGTCCTTGGCAGCGCCGGCGACGCGACTCAGAAGACCGCCGAACAGGCCCCCACGGGCGGGGGTCTCGTCGGCATCTGCCGCGCCAGCAAGGTGGCTGCCCGATCCACCAGCAGCATCATCAGGGTCGGCGGCATGCACGCCCTGCCCCCCTTGGGCAGTTCCGGTGACAAGACCATCCAGGCTGGACGATGCGCTGGCAATGCCGTCAGTCGCAGCGTCGGGAGCACCGGCATCGCGGCTGCTGCGCCCTGCCCTGCGGCCCTGAGCCGGCAGGGTGTCGTCATCCAGATAGATGTCGTCTTCGTCGGGTTCGTCGGCGCTGGCAGCGCTACCCTGGGTCAGTCGGGCAGGACGGATCAGCGGCGCACCGCTCTCGTCACCGTCCAGGTCCACGGGCGCGCGCCCCAGCAGGTTGCCCCGCTGACGGGCCGCACGCGCACCAGCCTGACGATCGGCACGCGCAACCAGTTTCTGGCGGATGTAGTCGACGCTACCTTCCAGGACGGCCCCGGTGCGCTCGAAGATGGACATCCAGGAGACGCCCGTGGCCAGGCTGAAGCCGATGGCGATGAGCAGCAGAAGCGCCAGCGTGCCACCGACGGCACCCAGCATGACGTGGACGGGACCGGCAACCAGTGCCCCCAGCAGCCCTCCGGGGGCCAGCGGCAGATTGGCGCTCAGGTTGTAGAGACGCGAGCCTTCCAGGGCGCTGCACCCGACCAGCAGCAGGATGAAGCCGATCCAGCGTTCCCAGGCAAAGCGGGAAGGCGGCAGTGCCTCCGGCGCATCGGCACTCTGGCTGACCGTGCGGCCGCGACTGGCCGGCTTGGCATCGGCCAGCGGCAGCGTGCGTGCCAGCTGGGCTTCCTGGTGCAGGCGCCGGTAGCTGGCCAGCACCCGCAGCATGAGAAAGAACGAGAACAGGTAGGCCGAGAGCCCGAACAGGTACAGGATGAGGTCAGCGAACCAGGCACCGATGCGCCCACCCAGGTTGTGGACCTGGCGGGTGGTGACGGCGTGCGACCAGCCCGGATCGACCGGGTTGTAGCTGAGCAGGATCAGAAAGAGAAAGATGGCAAGGAAGCACAGGACGATCCAGCGGGCTTCCCGCAACAGGCGGATGGCCCGCCCGGAAAGCCCGATGTGCCGACTGGCCCAGTGTTCATTGGCGGTTGCCTGAGCTGCGCTGCGCGCCATCGTTCCCTTGTCCTCCGGAAATTGGGTGGAACCCCTGATCATACCGCCTTGACTGGGGACGGGACGAATCCTCCGGGGGTTTCGGTCGTGTGTGGGCGATCGTTCAGGCCAGATAGCTGCTGAGTTTCTCGCGCAGCAGCACCTTGCCTTCGGGCAGCGGCACGATGTAGCCCTCGGTTTCCAGGCCCTTCATGACGCGTGAGACCATCTCTCGGGAGGCGCCGATCATCTTGGCAATCTCCTGACGCGGCAGACGGCTGCGGATCATGCGCTCCTCGCCGACCTTCTCGGACATGTCCAGCAGCACGCGGGCGACACGGCCGTAGACATCCAGCAGCGCCAGCGTCTCGATCTTCTTGTCGGCCTCGCGCAGGCGGCGCACCAGGCCGGCCATGATGCGCAGGGACATCTCGGGGCTGGAGAGCATCATCGACTTGAAGCTCTCCTTGTTGATGGCCATGAAATCACTGGTGTCGATGGTGATGACGCTGGCCGAGCGCGGCGAGTCGTCGATCAGGCTCATTTCGCCGAAGCACTCGCCCGGGCCGATGACGGCCAGGATGACTTCCTTGCCCTCGGTGTCGGAACGCTGCACCTTGGCACGGCCCGACAGCAGGATGTAGAGGGACTGCGAAGGCTCGCCTTCGGTGACGATGACCCGGCCCCGGGGAAAATTGCGGCGGACACTGCCGGCGGCCAGACGCTCGATCTGCTGCTCGGTCAGGCCGGAAAACAGCGGTACCCGCCGCAGGAATGCAATGTTCTGCTCTTGTGACATGCCAGTTCTCGATGGTTCCAGGTGGTCGGGCGTTCCGGAAAGGTGTCATGGATCTGTTGTGCCGCCGATGCGGTCGCGACAGGAACCTGTCCGGAATGCCCCCTGGATGTATGAAAGTTGAAAACGACGACCTTCGCCTTCAGGTACATGGACGATAGCTTCTTATAATTTCCGTCCGGCGGTCGATGGGTCCGACACCTACGGCCTTCTGGCCGCCCAGTGGTTGTTTTTTTGGAATTTCTGCAACGTTCAGCCAAGGAGAGCCTTTCGATGAGCGCCCCACGTCATACCCGTCTGCTGATCCTGGGCTCCGGCCCGGCCGGCTACACCGCCGCCATCTATGCGGCGCGCGCCAACCTGAAGCCGCTGCTGATCACCGGCCTCATCCAGGGCGGACAGCTGACCACGACGACCGAGGTGGACAACTGGCCAGCCGACGTGAACGGGGTTCAGGGCCCGGAGCTGATGGCGCGCTTCCAGGCCCACGCCGAGCGCTTCGAGGCCGAGCTTGTCTTCGACCACATCAACAAGGCGGACCTGTCGCAGCGTCCCTTCGTGCTGACGGGTGACAGCGGCACCTACACGTGCGACGCACTGATCATCGCCACCGGTGCCTCGGCACGCTATCTGGGCCTGGAGTCCGAGACAACCTTCGCCGGCAAGGGCGTCTCGGCCTGCGCCACCTGTGACGGCTTCTTCTACCGCAACCAGGAAGTGGCCGTGATCGGCGGCGGCAACACGGCCGTGGAAGAGGCGCTCTACCTGAGCAACATCGCCAGCCGCGTGACGGTGGTGCATCGACGTGACCGACTGCGCGCCGAGCCGATCATGATCGACCGGCTGATGGAGAAGGAAGCCGAGGGCAAGGTGCGCATGCTGTGGGACAGCGAGCTGCAGGAAGTGCTGGGTGATGCCAGCGGCGTGACCGGCATGCGCGTCAAGAACAACAAGACCGGCGAGGAAAGCACGGTGCCGCTCACCGGGGTGTTCATCGCCATCGGCCACACGCCCAACAGCGAGCTGTTCACGGGCCAGCTGGAGATGAACAACGGCTACATCCGCACGCGCAGCGGCCTGGACGGCAATGCCACGGCCACCAGCGTGCCTGGCGTGTTCGCCGCCGGCGACGTGCAGGACCACGTCTATCGGCAGGCCATCACCAGCGCAGCCACGGGCTGCATGGCAGCGCTGGACGCCCAGCGCTACCTGGAAGGCCAGGACTGATGCCGATCCGGCTGCGGCTGGAAGACCTGGGCAAGCTGGCCGGCGAGATGAAGGCCCGGGCCGCCGCCGAGCGCGCCCAGACCGAAGCCCGACGGCGCGAGGCCGCCCGGCTCAAGGCCGAGGCGGAAGTCTTCCAGCGCGAGGTGGCGGACGTGACGCCCCTGCGGCCCACCGGACGCCGCGAGCCGGAAACGCGCCATCGTTCACCTCAGGCACGTCAGCGCCAGCAGGACGAGCAGCAGGCGCTGGCGCAGTCGCTGTCGGACGAGATCGACATCGAGCAGCTGCTGGAGGCGGACGAGGCTCTTTCCTTTCGGCGCGCCGGTGTGGGACAGGATGCGCTGGCACGGCTGCGCCGGGGCCACTGGACGGTGCAGGCCCAGCTGGACCTGCACGGGCTGCGCACCGACGAGGCGCGTGAACAGGTGGTGTATTTCATCAGCCAGGCACGCCGGAACGGCTTGCGCTGCGTGCGGGTGATCCACGGCAAGGGGCTGGGATCGGAGGGGCGTCAGCCGGTGCTGAAGGACAAGGTGCTGCGCTGGCTGCCGCAGCAGAAGGAGGTGATCGCCTTCTGCCAGGCGCCGCCCTCCATGGGAGGCAGCGGCGCGCTGCTGGTGCTGCTGCGGCAGGCCAGCCGGCCGCAGGAGGCGGGCTGAATCAGACGGCGGCTTCGTCGATCTCGCCGGTGCGGATGCGGATGACCTGCTCGACGCTGCGCACGAAGATCTTGCCGTCGCCGATGCGGCCCGTCCGCGCAGCCTTGACGATGGCGTCGATGACGGCATCGAGGTTTTCATCGGAAACCACCACGTCGATCTTCAGCTTGGGCAGGAAGTCGACCACGTATTCGGCGCCCCGATACAGCTCGGTATGCCCTTTCTGGCGCCCGAATCCCTTCACTTCGGTGACCGTCAGGCCGGTGACACCGACCGCGGCCAGGGCTTCACGGACTTCATCGAGTTTGAACGGCTTGATGACTGCCGTGATCTCTTTCATGAATCTCTCCAATTCGTTGTACGCCGGGACGTCCAGACTGTCGACACGGAACCCGACTAGCCTAACCCCTTTCAGGCGCCCTGTCCGCTGACTGGTTCACGGAAGGCCGATGTGATGGGATAGCGCCAGTCACGACCAAAGGCCCGGGCCGTGACACGCGGACCCACCGGCCCCTGCTGACGCTTGTACTCGGCCAGCCGCAGCAGACGGACCACCTGGGCCACGGCGTCGGCCGGCAGACCATCGGCCACCAGCGAAGCGGCCGGGCGATCTTGCTCCATGTAGCCCTGGATGATGCGGTCCAGCACATCGTAGGATGGCAGGGAATCCTGGTCGGTTTGGTCGGGACGCAGCTCGGCACTGGGCGGCCGGGTGATGATGCGCTCGGGAATGACGGGGGACTGGGTATTGCGCCAGTTGGACAGTTGATAGACGACCGTCTTGAGCACGTCCTTGAGCGGCGCAAAGCCCCCGGCCATGTCGCCATAGAGGGTGCAGTAACCGACGGCCAGTTCGGACTTGTTGCCGGTGGTGAGCACCAGCCAGCCCGTCTTGTTGGAAATGGCCATCAGGAGCGTGCCCCGGATGCGGGCCTGGATGTTCTCTTCGGTCAGATCCTCGGGCAGGCCGGCAAAGGTGCTGGCCAGCGTCCCGCGGAAGGCGTCGAAGCACGGTGCAATGGGCAGCACCTCGTGCTTCACCCCCAGCCGGGCCGCCATGTCCTTGGCATCGGCCAGCGAAATGTCGGCCGTATAGGGCGACGGCATCATGACGGTGCGCACCCGTTCGGCCCCCAGCGCATCCACCGCCAGGGCCAGCGTCAATGCCGAATCGATGCCACCCGACAACCCCAGCACCACCCCGCCAAAACCGTTCTTGCCAATGTAGTCGCGGATGCCCAGCACCAGGGCCTGATAGATCTCGGGCAGACGCTCCAGCGCCGGGGCCATGCTGCCGGCAAGTGCCAGTGCACCATCGGCGCCCCGTTCGACCGTGACCAGCAGCAGATCCTCGACAAAGGACGGAGCCCGGGCTGCCAGACGCCCCTGGGCATCCAGGGCCAGACTCTGACCGTCAAAGACGAGCTCATCCTGACCGCCCACCAGGTTGCAGGCCACGACAGCCATGCCCTGTGCACAGACATTGCCGCGCAGCGTGTCGACCCGCAGGTCGCCCTTGGCCGACTGGAACGGCGAGGCATTGAGGCTGAGCACCAGCTCGGCCCCGGCGGCCCTGGCGCGAGCCGGTGCAGCCGGCAGCCAGGTGTCCTCACAGGTCAGCAGTGCACAGCGCACGCCCGCCACCGTGAAGACAGTGGCATCGGCCTGCGGCTGGAAGTAGCGCGTCTCGTCGAAGACCCCGTAATCAGGCAGCTCGGCCTTCAGGTATTCCGCCACTTGGCGTCCCTGATGAAAGACACCGGCGGCACTGTGGCGCCGACCTTCGCGCAGCACCGGATACCCCACCACCCAGTGCAGTCCCGGCTGCTCTGCCGAGGCCTGTCGAATGGTCTCGACGGCCGCATCGACCTGCTGCTGGAAGGCGGGCCGGAACAGATTGTCCCCCGGCAGATAGCCGCACAGCGACAGTTCGGGGGTGAGCAGCACCTGGGCGCCCTCCCCAGCTGCGCGCGCCGCAGCGGCGATGATGCGTTCGGCATTGCCGGCCATGTCACCCACACGCTGGTTCAGCTGGGCGCACGCGATCTTCAGGCTCATCAAGGGGTATCCGGGGACGGGGTGGGAGGGACGCGATCAGGCCGACTTGTGGGCCTTGCCGCGCTCGATGCCGGCCAGGATTTCCTTGGCAGCGGCCTCGGGGCCTTCCCAGGCACCGACCTTGACCCACTTGCCAGGCTCCAGGTCCTTGTAGTGCTCGAAGAAGTGCTTGATCTGGGCCAGCACCAGCGGGTTCAGGTCATCGGCCGTCTTCACGTTCTTGTTGGTGGCCAGCAGCTTGTCGATGGGCACGGCCAGCAGCTTGGCATCGCCACCGCCCTCGTCTTCCATGTTCAGCAGGCCCAGGGCGCGGCAGCGCACCACGCAGCCATGCACCAGCGGGTACGGCGTGATCACCAGCACGTCCACCGGGTCACCATCCTCGGCGATGGTCTCGGGGATGTAGCCATAGTTGTGCGGATAGCGCATGTTGGTGGCCACGAAACGATCCACGAACAGGGCACCCGTTTCCTCGTCGACCTCGTACTTGACGGGATCGGAGTTCATCGGGATTTCGATGATGACGTTGAATTCTTCGGGCAGCTTCTTGCCGGGACCGACGCGATCGAGATTCATGATTTCCTGTCTGTGGAAGGAGTTGAGGAAGAGGAAGTGGCTGCCACCCCGGACGACGGCCGGGATGCAGCAGGGATGCCTTTCGTGCTGGCAGCAGCAGGCTGCGCCTTGCTGGCTGGGGCAGGCTGTGCCGTGCTGCCTGCGGAGGCCTGGGCGGACGTCGATGCGCCACCTGAAGCCGGAGACATCGAAGCCGGCGTCGTCGCCTGCGTCAGGGTGCCGCGGGCGGCCTCGACTTCCTGGGCCGAGGCCTGCAGGGGTGCCCCACCCTGTCCCAGCGGGGCAGTGTGCGGAGCGGACTGACCCTGCAGCCGGGGCGCGGGGATGTCCGGCGGCAGCGGCGAACTGCCGCTTCGCGACCCCGCGCCGGCACCGGCTGCACCCGGCAGCGACGCGGCGCCGATCGGCTCAGGCAGCGGGGGCCGCTCGCCCAGCGACAGCCGTGCCGCGTACTGGAACTGCAGCGCGGCTTCCTGCGGACGACCGACCGATTCATAGAGCTGGGCCAGGGCAACCCGTGCCGAGACGGAATCACCCGCCAGCAGCGAATCCACCAGGTAGCCTTCGGCCTTGCCCCACAGGCGCTCGGATGCGCAGATGCGTCCCAGCATCTCCAGCAGCCGGGGCTTCTCGCCGTGGCGCAGGCGCCAGCGTTCCAGCTGCTCCAGCCGCTGGCGAGCCGGCAGGGCCTCCAGGGATGCATAGGCTTCCAGCACGCCCTCGTCATAGCCCTCGTCAAGCAACCCGATGCCGATGCGACGCGCATCGCCCGTGGCATTGGCTTCCGCCAGGGCCGTCATGGTGGGAGCGGCCAGCATGCCCTTCTTGCGTTCATCGGCCGAGAGCGACTTCCAGAGTGCATTGAGCGCCTCGGCATCGCCGGCCCGGCGCGCCAGCAGCTGCCGATAGGCCGACAGTCGCAGGTTGTCCGCCTCATTGGCGGCCAGCTTGCCCCGACGCGTGAGCTGACGGACCGTTTCCAGCACCTGATCCCAGCGACCAGCCTGGCCATAGCCAGCCAGCGCCGTCTCCAGCGCGGCCACCTGCTGCTCGCCCCCGGCCGTGATCTGGCCGACGGCCATCAGGGCCTTCTCGGGCTGGTGATCTTCGAGGGCAAACTCGGCGCGCGCCATCAGGGCCGCATTCTTGCCACCCCGACGCACGGCCTGGCGCGTCCAGTCATCACGGCGGGCATAGTTGCCCAGCCGGTGGGCCGAGAGCGCAGCCAGCAGTGCTGCCGCCGCGCCCTGATCCTTGCGGTTGCCTTCGGGCGTATGGGCCAGCACCGCAGCCGACAGCCGCTCGGCGCGCTCGAAACGCCCTTCGAAGTGGGCCAGCACGGCCTCCTGCAGTGAGCGGTTGTTGCGTTGCAGACGGCGCTGCTCGCGTTTGCGACGGATGCGCTGGGGCAGCCCCAGCGTGCGCAGCACCAGCAGCAGGGCCAGATGCAGGATGAGGAAGCCGATGATCAGCAGCACCAGCAGCATGTTGCTGGAGAGCTCGATCTGGTACGGGGGCCAGGTCAGCGTGACGTTGCCGTGATTGCCCTGGAAGAACAGGGCCAGGACGACGGCGCCGGCAAACGCCACCAACAGCCAGATTGCGTTACGGATCATCAGAATCGCTTCTCGCTTTCAGCCCGTGCCGCGGCCAGGGCCGCCATGCTGTCGGACAGCGTGGGCAGCTTCAGCTGCAGCGGCTCGGATTGCAGTTCGGTCAGGAGGTTGATGGAGGACTTGACCTCGGGCTTCTCGACATCGAAGAAGCGCTGGATGGTCTCGACGCTCTTGGCCAGGTCCTGCCGGAACAAGGCTTCGTTGCGGTTGAGCAGGTTGATGCGCGCGCTGAGCAGCTGCAGGCGCAGGCCCTGACGGATGCTGCGCTTCTGGTCCGGACCCAGCAGGTAGCGATCGGGCTCGTCGATGCGACGGATCTTGACCAGGCTGGTGAACTCCTCGTGTGCCGCGGTGGCCGCGCGCGAACCGGCGCCCAGCAGATCGTGATACCACCGTTTGAACTTGCCGGAAAGACTGTCGTCGGTCGGCTCATCGGCCACCGGCGCTTCGGCAGGCTCCTCCTCGGGGGCCGCTTCCTCGGTGGCGGCCGGTGCCATGGCCAGACCGCCAGGGGCGTCGGCCGCCGGGGCGTCCGGATCCCCCAGGAAGGGCAGCGTCTCGACGCGCGACAGCACCTCGTCCATGCGGGCCACCGAACGGACCAGATCGACTTCGGGCAGCGACTTCAGCTTCTCGATGTCCTGCAGGATGACGCGACGCAGGCCGATGGCCTGGGACTGTTCGCTGTCGGCCAGCTGCTTCTCGGCACCTTCCAGCGCCAGCAGCGCCCCCTTCACGTTGCCCGACACCGCCAGGTGCTGGTTGGCCAGCGTGATGGCGCGCTCGACTTCGGCCAGGCGGGCATCGCCCCGGACCCGGGCCACGTCGTCATAGAGGGCCTGCAGCTGCTCCTGCTGGGCCGAGGACTCGGCCACACGGGTTTCCAGCGCATTGCCACGCGTCTGCAGCTGCTGCTGGAGGTCGCGCAGCTGGCGGACCTGTTCCTCCAGGCTGGCAGCCCGGCTTTCGGATTCCTGCAGGCGCAGGGCATTCTGGCGCTCCTGTGCCAGGAAACGCTGCTGCATGTACCACCAGCCCGCAGCAGCCACGATCACGACCAGCACGGACACGGCCAGCCAGCCCCAGCCGCGCCGCTGCACATAGACAGTCTTCGGCTCGTCACGGCCTGAGCCGCCGCCCCCCGAATTGGCCTTGATGGAGGGTTCGGAAACGACCAGCCCGGTGCCGGAGGCTGCGGCACGCAGGGGGCTGGGGGCCGCAGCGGCGCCCTTGCCGGCCTCGGCGGGCTTGCTGCCGGCCGGAGACGCCGAAGCCGCGGCAGGCGATGCCGTGCCGGGCGCAGACACTGCAGGGCCGGACGACGTGCTGCCGGCCGTGGCCGACGGGGTCTTGCCGAGAGCGGATGCGGCCGATGCGGGGCTGGCCGAGGCAGAGGATGGGGTCTGACCGACCGTGCGGCCCATGGGGGGCGTCACGGAGATCTGCTTTCCCGATGCGGGTGCGGGAGGTGCCGGCGGCTTGCCGGTACCAGCAGCTGCGGCGGGGCGGGAGGATTCAGCGGGCTTGCCACTGCCGGCCTGGCCGGCAGCCGGCGTCTTGCCGGCAGGCGCACTGGCGGACGATGCCGTGGCGCCGGATGACCCCGGTGCGCCACGCTGCGGGCTGTTTTGCTGCTCGGAACTCAAGACTTCGTATCCTCAGGAATGGATGCGCCCTGCCCCAAGGCCATCAGGGACGGTGGCGCTGACGAGGCCCGAACACGATGCCGGCTGCTGGGCAGACGACCCGCCCGACACCCACCGGGTGAGCAGTATCATCGTTTCGAGCGAAATTCCTCCGATTGTAGCCGTTCGATCAGCTGCTGCCGATCATGGTAGACCCGGGGACTGTCGAAACCCAGGTTTCGGGCCGCCTCGATCAACCTCGGATGCGGCAGCCAGACCGGGCGATACGCCGCAAAATGCGCCAACCGAGGCGGCAGCGTGGCCAGCCATCCCGCCACGGTACGCAACACCGATGCCGAGCCGATCAACCAGTGGGTACCACGCGACAGGACCGTATCTTCATCGGCCTCGTCCGGATCCTGCACGGCTGACAGCCCGGATACCTCCGCGTCGGGCGCAGCCGCCTGCCAGCCCTGCCAGGCTTCCATGAAACCGGCCGGCGCCGCCGTGCACCACCGGGCCTGGTAGGCAGGCTGCCAGTCCACCCGGATGCCGGCATCCTGCAGCACGCCGGCCCACTCGCGGCGCCCATCCGGGCGGTTGAGCACCACGATGCGCTGCGGTAGCGGCTGAAGGCAGAGCACGAGACGCGCCAGATGGGCCGCGTCCTGATACGGCGGAGGCGGCACCAGCAGCCGAGGACCGGTACCGAAATGCCGCGTGAAGGCATGCGCACTGCCTGCCCCCGGCAGCCCGGCCCAGACAGCGGACGGCCAGCGACGCCCGCCCCGTTGCAGTGCCTGGGCCACGACCCGTACCGCGGCCGGACTGGGCAGCACGACACCCTCCGCGCCACTATCGAACGCCGCCAGGATGTCTGCGTCGGAGAGCGCCTCGATCTGGAAGGCCGGCCAGTGACACGAAACGAGGCCAGCCGGCTCGAGCAGCGCCCGCCATTCGGCCGCGCTGGCATCGTCCTGGGTCAGGATGAGGTTCGGAATGGGCGGCGCCCCATCCGATGCAGCGCGCGTCCCCGAAGCTTCAGGCATCAGGACTGTCCGGACGGCTTCGGAGCGGCAGCAAGCTGCGCCTTCAGTTCGGCGGCCACGGCCTCGCCCATCACGCGGGCCTCCTCCGGATCGGCCACCTTACCCACACGGGTGACGCGGGCAATGCGTCCGTCGTCATCGGCCAGCAGCGCATCCAGCTGCATCTGTCCGGACGCGGTGAAGCGGGCATGCGCGGCCAGCGGTGTCTTGCAGTTGCCCCCCAGCTGGCGCGACACGGCACGTTCTGCCGCCGCAATGCGCGCTGCCTCGGGATCATTCAGGAAGGCCAGGGCCTGGCGCACATCGTCACGATCGGCCCGGATCTCGATACCCAGCATGCCCTGCCCCGGTGCCGGCAGCATCTCGTCCAGCGGCAGGTACTGGCGAATGCGGTCCGCCAGCCCCAGACGGGTCAGTCCCGCGGCGGCCAGGACGATGGCGTCATACTGACCGGCATCCAGCTTGCCCAGGCGGGTGTCGAGGTTGCCGCGCAGCGGCTGGATGCGAAAACCCGGGTGCCGCGCCTGCAGCTGTGCAGCCCGGCGCAGGCTGGAGGTGCCCACCACCGCATCGGGCGGAAGTTCATCCAGCGAGGCATACCGGGTGCTCACGAAGGCATCGCGCGCATCGGCCCGCGTCATCACTGCCGCCAGGTCGAAACCTTCGGGCAGGTCCATCGGCACATCCTTGAGCGAATGCACGGCCAGTTCGGCACGCCCGTCGAACAGCGCCACCTCCAGTTCCTTGGTGAACAGCCCCTTGCCGCCGATCTCGGCCAGCGGCCGGTCCAGGATCTGGTCCCCGCGGGTGGTCATGCCCAGCAGCGCGACGCCTGCAGCCGGATGGCGGGCGCGCAGCAGCTCGGCCACATGGTTGGCCTGCCAGAGTGCCAGTCGGCTTTCGCGCGTGGCAATGCGCAGGGGGGCGGAATAGGCGGATTCGGTCATGCGGCGCGCGCTCCAGAAAATGACAGGATGCCAGGCGGCATCAGGGCAGGATCGGGGATTCGACCCCGCCAGCGGAATTCTAGGAGCTTGGGCGCCAGAACGCACGCCAGCCGCGCCAGAAAGACAAGGGGCCGGAAGAACCGGCCCCTGCGTGCAGCCCGGATGGAAACCCGGGCGGGAAGGTGTCGACTGAAGCGGGTCAGCTGACCAGGCCCTTGACGATGGACCACTGACGACGGCTGACCGGCAGACGATCGGGCACCTCGCGCAGCACCACCTGCCAGTACGGGTCGCCCGACTCGCCCTCGCCCGAGGGCGAGACGCGCTCGAAGCCGGCGATGGACGGGCGTGCCACCAGCGCGTTGCGGTGGATGCGCACGAAGCGGTCACTGAATTCCTCTTCGAGCGAGGTGAGCGATTCCTCGATCAGGTATTCACGCTCGCGCGTGCGCACCGTGATGTATTTCAATTCGGCCTTCAGGTAGATGACCTGCTCCAGCGCCACCAGGATGACGCGACCACGCTCGTGCACCGACAGGTGACGACGACGGGTGTTGGTGGCCTTGGCCAGCGCGTCGATGGCGTCCAGATGCTCGGACGGGATCAGCGTGCGGGCACGCAGCAGTGCAGCCAGCAGACGCTGGGCGCGCACGGGCTTGAGCAGGTAGTCCAGTGCGTTGACTTCGAAGGCGTCGACCGCAAATTCGTCGAAGGCCGTGACGAAGATCATCAGCGGCATCGGCTTGGGATCGCTGCCGTCGCTTTCACCGGCACGCGCGGAAATGTGCCGTGCCAGCTCGATGCCGGTCATGCCCGGCATCTGCACGTCCATCAGCACCACCTGCGGACGCTGCGACTCGATCTGCGCCAGTGCTTCGGGCGCGTTGGATGCCTCGCCGACGATGCGATGCGGAAACTCCGGCGCCAGATCGGCCAGAACCTCTCTCAGCCGGGCGCGCGCAGGCGCCTCGTCATCAACGATCAGGATTGAAGTGGCGTCGGACATCTCGTCGTCGTCTCTCTTTGCGGTAGGGGAATTCAAGCAGTACCTGATAACGGTCGCCCTGCGGACCTGTTCTCAGTTCGGCCGCCATATCATAAAGCAGCATCAATCGCTCCCGCACGTTGGACAGGGCCATTTGGTTACCTGGACGCGACGCTACTGTTGTAGAAATGGGATTATCGATCTCGACCCGCACGCGCTCCCCCACCAGGGTGATGCAAATATTCAACACCCCCGTGTCGGTACGCGGTTCGATACCGTGGTGAACGGCATTTTCCAGCAGCGGCTGCAGCAGCAGCGAAGGCACCAGCGCATCGCCCGGCATGCCGTCAATCTTCCAGCAGACATCCAGACGCGGCGCCAGTCGCAGTTTCTCGATCGCCAGATATTCCTTGCAGGTCACCACCTCGTCGTCCAGCGGCACCATCTCGCGGGCATCACGCATGAAGACGCGGAACAGATCGGCCAGATTCTCCAGCGTGCTCTCTGCAAGCTTCGGGTTTGAACGAATCAGGCCCAGTACCGTGTTGAGACTGTTGAAGAGAAAGTGCGGACGGATGCGGGCCTGCAGCGCCTGCAGCCGCGCCTCGGAAAACGACGGCGCATAGGCACGACCGCGAAGCCGGAAATAACGATAGATTCCCCCGGCCACCAGCACGGCACAAAGCGCAGCACCCAGCGCGTCATGCAGGAGCGGCACGTAGGCATCACGATGCTCGCCGGCCGCCACCCGTTGCACATTGCCGACCACCAGGCTGACCACGCCCCCGATCGCGCCGGGAATGAGCAGCCCGAGGACCCACTGCATGCGCTGGCTCAGACCGTTGACCTTCTTGCGCGCCAGGCACAGCAGCAACATGGCCAGCAGCATCGAGGGCTCGAAGATGGTCAGCAGATAGAAGAGCGTGTCCAGGGCCCGGTTGCCGTCATCCCAGAGACTGACGGACGCCCCCAGCACGGCCAGCACGCCCAGATGCACCAGCAGCAGCGTGCGCGAGAAGACGCCCGGGCTGCAGAACTCGGGGATGACCGGCGCAGGCGCCCCCTCGCTCTGGCGCCGTGCCTTGGCGCCCTCTCCCGAATCGGCCGGACCGCCTGCGGCGGGCTTGTCCTTATAATTTGCAGCGACATCGCCATTCCCGCTCCCAGGCTGCGGGCTGGTGCCTGAACCTGTCGGTTCCTGCGCACCGGGTGCCGGCCCGGGGGCCGACTGCATCACACTACTCATAGAAGATCCATCACATGACCGGACAATTTGGCAACAAGAACAAGGCATGGTCGGCACGGTTCTCCGAACCCGTGTCCGATCTGGTGAAACGCTACACGGCCTCGGTGGACTTCGACCAGCGCCTGGCCGAGGTCGACATCCGGGGGTCGCTGGCCCACGCCGCCATGCTTGCCGCGACCGGCATTCTGAGTGAAAGCGATCTGGCGTCAATCCAGCGTGGTTTTACAACCATTCGTGAGGAGATCGCCGCAGGCCGCTTCGCGTGGTCGCTGGATCTGGAGGATGTCCACCTCAACATCGAGAAGCGCCTGACCGAGCTGGTCGGCGACGCCGGCAAGCGCCTGCACACGGCCCGCTCGCGCAACGACCAGGTCGCCACCGACATCCGGCTGTGGCTGCGTGACGCCACCGACGAGATCCTGACCCTGCTGCGTGCACTGCAGGAAGCGCTGCTGGCGCTGGCCGAGCAGCATGCCGACACGATCATGCCCGGCTTCACCCACCTGCAGGTGGCACAGCCCGTCACCTTCGGCCACCACCTGCTGGCCTATGTGGAAATGCTCTCGCGCGATGCCGGGCGTCTGGCCGACACCCGCCGCCGCATCAACCGGCTGCCGCTGGGAGCTGCCGCGCTGGCCGGCACCACCTTCCCCATCGACCGCGAGCATGTGGCGCGCATGCTGGGTTTCGATGGCGTGTGCGAGAACTCGCTGGACGCCGTCTCCGATCGCGACTTCGCCATCGAGTTCTGTGCCGACGCCAGCCTGCTGATGATGCATCTGTCGCGCTTCTCGGAAGAGCTGGTGAACTGGATGTCGCCCCGGGTCGGCTTCATCGACCTGTCGGACCGCTACTGCACCGGCTCGTCGATCATGCCGCAGAAGAAGAACCCCGACGTGCCCGAGCTGGTCCGCGGCAAGACCGGTCGCGTCTATGGCCACCTGATGGCGCTGCTCACGCTGATGAAGGGGCAGCCGCTGGCCTACAACAAGGACAACCAGGAAGACAAGGAGCCGCTCTTCGACACCGTGGACACCCTGGTGGCCACGCTGCGCCTCTTTGCCGACATGACCACCGGCATCCAGGTGCGCGCCGAGCGCATGCGTCAGGCGGCAGCCGAGGGCTTTTCCACCGCCACCGACCTGGCCGACTACCTGGTCAAGCGCGGCCTGCCCTTCCGCGATGCCCACGAACTGGTGGCACAGGCCGTGCGCGAGGCGTCCGACGCTGGCGTGGACCTGGCCGGTCTGGGCCGCGAGCGCCTGAAGGCCCTGAGCCCGCTGGTGGGCGATGACGTGCTGGAGACGCTCACCCTGGAAGGGTCGGTGAACGCACGCAACCACATCGGCGGCACCGCGCCAGCCCAGGTGCGCGCCGCCATCGCACGTCACCGGGCACGACTGGCCAGCGCCTGAACACGCCCTCGGGCAGCTCTACCCCTGCCCGACACGTGGTCCTGCACGCTGCCCGGACACGACCTGCACCGGTATCGGACCGGTGCACCACGGCGCCCGGGGCATGTCCGCGCGTGGCCGGACGGCCAGGCGCCTTCTGTCCATGCCTTCCTGCCGCCGGACGGTCCGTCGTCCGATCCGGCACGAATCGTTTCCCCATAAAACACGACAGCCGGGATCCAAGGCTTCGTGATGGGAAGGGCTCTCGTTATAATCGGCCCTTCCCTAGCACTTTTCGGACCACCCCGTGCCGGCCCGCCCAGGGCTCATCCAGAAGCCCGGCAGGCAATCAGGGCACGTGCCACGGTCCGTGTCGATGATCACCGAGCCAGAGCCCCCGTCCCGCCAGCGTTGCGGCACCCCCTTTTTCACTCCCGCCTTCGGACAGCCCGCCGACATGGATGACCGGGCGCAGATGTGCGGATCCATGATCACGGCCTGCATTCCGTCCCGCCAGGCCATGTCCCTCCTGGAGAGCCGCTGATGGAAGCTGCTGTCCTGCTGGGCCTGATCGTGCTCAATGGCCTGTTCGCCATGTCCGAAGTGGCGCTGCTCACGGCGCGCAAGGCGCGACTGCAGCGTCTGGTGGCCGAAGGCGACAAGAGCGCCGCGGCCGCCCTGGCCCTCGGTGAAGACCCCACCCGCTTTCTCTCCACCATCCAGATCGGCATCACCTCCATCGGGGTGCTGAACGGTATCGTCGGTCAGGCCGCCTTCGCCGAACCGCTGGCGCGCTGGCTGCTGTCGCTGGGTGTGGCCCAGAAGACGGCCGAGATGCTCGCCACCACGCTGGTGGTCGTGCTGGTCACCTATGTGGCCATCGTCGTCGGCGAACTGGTTCCCAAACGTCTGGGCCAGATCAGCGCCGAGACCGTGGCCCGGCTGGCCGCCCGTCCCATGGGCATCCTGTCGCTGGTCTCTCGCCCGTTCGTGATGGCGCTCACCGGTTCCACCAACCTGATCCTGCGCAGCATGGGCGTCGATCCGGACACCGAGCAGAAGGTGACGGAAGAGGAAATCCACGCGCTGCTGGCCGAAGGCTCCGAATCCGGGGTCATCGAGCAGAGCGAGCACGTCATGGTGCGCAACGTGTTCCGCCTGGACGAGCGCCAGATCTCCTCGCTGATGGTTCCCCGCAGTGACGTGGTGTACCTGGACGTGGAAGATCCGCAGGAGGAGAACCTGCAGAAAGTGGCCGAATACGAGCATTCGCGCTTCCCGGTGTGCCGGGGTGGCCTGGACGATGTCCTGGGCATCATCCACACCAAGCAGCTGCTGGCGCAGTCGCTGCGTGGCGAGAGCATCGACTTCTCGCAGAACCTGCAGGAAGTGCTGTACGTGCCCGAGACGCTCACCGGCATGGAACTGCTGGAGAACATCCGCAACTCCAACACGCAGATTGCCCTGGTGCTGGATGAATACGGCGAGGTCCAGGGTCTGGTGACGCTGCAGGACCTGCTGGAGGCCATCACCGGCGAGTTCACCTCGCCCGACGACGATGACAGCTGGGCACTGCAGCGGGCCGACGGTTCGTGGCTTCTGGACGGGCTGATTCCCATCCCCGAGCTGAAGGACCGGCTGAACCTGGCCACCGTGCCCGAAGAGGACAAGGAACGCTACCAGGCACTCTCGGGCATGATGATGTTGCTGCTGGGCCGCATGCCGCAGACCGGCGACATCCTCACCTGGGACAAATGGAAGTTCGAGGTCGTGGACATGGACGGCAAGCGCATCGACAAGGTGCTGGCCACCCCGATCCTTCCCGGGGAAGCAACCGACGAGGAAGACCCCGACGTCGAACGTGACGGGCACAGCCGATTCGATGGCGACGACCCGCGCGAGGACGCTCACCCGGGGCACACCGAGGACGGCGCCCATCGCCACGACGGCGACTCGCACCGCTCCGGGCATCACTGACCCCCCATCCGGTGCCACCTGTTTCGGGAAACACCCGTTTCCCGAAACATGACCCATGACGCATCGTGGCCGCCCGGCGGCCGCGTCGCTTTCCCGGACAATGCTGCATGACCGGGCGCGCCTGCTACACTAGCGCGCTCAGTCAGTAACGTATCTCATTCCCGGGTTTTCCCCATGGCGTCATCCCCCCTTCCCGCTGGTGACCAGGCCAGCACGCAGTATTCCCGCCTGCTGAAGCTGCGCTGGCTGCTGATGGCAGTCTTCGTGGCCGTGATCCTGCTGTCGCTGGTGGCAGACTTCATGCTGGGCCCCTCCGGCCTGAGCTGGTCAGAGCTGATGCGCACGCTGTTCTCGCCCGATCAGGCCGAGCCCACCACAAGCGTGATCGTCTGGGACGTGCGCCTGCCCTATGCCGTCATGGCCGTGGTGGTGGGCCTGGGCCTGGGCCTGGCCGGTGCCGAGATGCAGACCATTCTGGCCAACCCGCTGGCCAGTCCGTTCACGCTGGGTATCTCGTCGGCGGCGGCCTTTGGCGCCTCGCTGGCCCTGGTGCTGGACCTGAGCCTACCCTGGCTGCCGGCCGACTGGGCCGTGGCCGGCAACGCCTTCGTGTTTGCCATCCTCTCGGCCCTGCTGCTGGACGTGCTGGCACGCTGGGGCGGCATGAGCGGCTCGGGCATGGTGCTGGTGGGCATCGCGCTGGTCTTCACCTTCAATGCGCTGGTGTCGCTGATGCAGTTCATCGCCAGCGCCGAAGACCTGCAGAACCTCGTGTTCTGGACGATGGGCAGCCTGTCGCGCGCCACCTGGCCGAAGGTGGGTGGCATGCTGCTGGCCTTTGCCGTCATCCTGCCGCTGTGCCTGAAGGATGCGTGGAAGCTCACCGCACTGCGGCTGGGTGAGGACCGCGCCATCAGCTTCGGCATCGACGTGAAGCGCCAGCGGCTCGTCTCGTTGCTGCGCATCAGCTTCCTGGCGGCATTGGCGGTATCCATGGTGGGCACCATCAGCTTCATCGGCCTCATCGCCCCCCACATCGCCCGACGGCTGTTCGGCGAGGACCACCGCTTCTACCTGCCGGGCAGCGCCCTCATCGGGGCGATGATCCTGTCGCTGGCCTCCATCGCCTCCAAGAACATCGTCGAGGGAGTCATCGTGCCGGTGGGCATCGTGACCTCGCTGGTCGGCGTCCCCTTCTTCGTGTCGGTGGTCATGCGCCGGCGCGCCGGCTGACGGAGAGCACCATGCTGGAAGTGAACGACCTGAAGGTTGCCTACCGCAGCCGCACCATCATCGAGAAGCTCACGCTCTCGCCCATCGCCCCCGGCCAGCTGGTCTCGCTGCTGGGGCCCAACGGCACCGGCAAGTCCACGCTGCTCAAGGCCATGGCCGGCCTGCTGCCGCCCCGCCATGGCACGGTGCGCCTTGACGGCACCGATCTCGCCTCGCTGGACTTCCGCGAACGAGCCCGCCACGTCGTCTACCTGCCGCAGTCACTGCCGGCCTCGGTGCACCTGCGCGTGATGGAGTCGGTACTGGTGGCTGCACGCGCCTCGTCGCTCTCGCAGGAGGCCGAGCACGTCACGCTGGAAGCCGTCATGGCGCTACTCAAACGCCTGGGCGTCGACCATCTGGCCATGCGCTATCTCGATCAGCTCTCCGGCGGCCAGAAGCAGCTGGTGGGCATTGCCCAGGCACTCATCCGCCGGCCTCGGCTGCTGCTGCTGGACGAGCCCCTGTCGGCCCTGGACCTGAACTACCAGTTCCACGTGATGGACCTGCTGCGCCAGGAGACCCACGAGCACGGCCTCATCACCCTCATCGTGCTGCATGACCTGAACATCGCGCTGCGCCACAGCGACGGCTGCGTGCTGGTGCGCGACGGTGGCCTTCTGGGCCAGGGCGCGCCGGCCGATGTCATCACCCCGCAGGCACTGGCCGACTGCTACGGGGTGAACGCGCGTGTGGAGCGCTGCTCGAAGGGGGTGCCCCAGGTGGTGGTGGACGGGCTGCTGAAACCCGTGCAGTGACCCGATCCGGCCGGTCTGCTGCCGGCTTCATCCCTCTCATCCAGGCGGGAGCCCGTTCCGCAGTCCCCGCCATTTGCCCGCATTCTTCATCAGACATGGCTTCCCTGTTTTCCCGCTTTCACTCCACCCCGGAATCCGGCAACCGCGCCGTGACTGCCCCCACCATGCCGTGCACGCGGACATGGCAACGCGCGGTTCGCCGCACCCTGACGGCCGCCTCGGCACTGCCGATGGCAGCACTGCTGCTCCAGCCCGTTCCCCTTCTGGCAGCCGACGCAGCCGGCACGGAGCCACCGGCGGCCCAGGCAGCTCCCCAGAGCGGCCCCATCACCGTCACCGACGTGCTGGGGCGCCAGGTGACGCTGAAGGCCCCCGCCAAGCGGGTGATCCTGACCCAGGCGCGGCACATGCCGGTCATGGCGCTGCTCACGCCCGATCCGGTCTCCCTCCTGGCCGGCTGGTCGGACGAGTTCAAGACCTCCTTCTCGCGCGAGTATCAGACCTACCTGCAGCGCTTCCCGGGCATTGCCAAGGTGCCCCTGGTGGGACGGCACACCGCCGACAGCTTCTCGGTGGAACAGGCGCTGGCACTGCGGCCGGATCTCATCGTGCTGACGGCACGCTTTGCCGGCGGCACCGATCGGCAGAGCGTCGAGGAATCGCTGATGATGAAGCGCTTCGCGGCCGCCGGTATCCCGGTGCTGGTGGTGGACTTCTTCGTGAAGCCGCTGGAAAACACCGTGCCCAGCCTGAAGGCATTGGGTCAGGCCATCGGCCAGCCGCAGCGCACGGCCGAGTTCATCGATTTCTATGAAAGCCACATGAAGGCTGTGGCCAACCGGCTGGCCGACCTGCCCGCGAAGGACCGGCCCCCCGTGTTCGTGCATGCCCACGCCGGCAGCACCGACTGCTGCAACTCCCCCGGCCAGGGCACCTTCAACGAGATGATCGGCTACGCCGGCGGCCACAACATCGGTGTCGACGTGCTGAAGACCCCCACCGGAAAGCTCGGCTTCGAATACATAAACAGCCGCAACCCGCAGGTCTACGTGGCCACCGGCACCGGCTCGGGCAAGCGCACCAGCCAGGGGCTCACCATCGGGACCGGCATCAGCGAAGCCGATGCCCGCAGCAGCCTGCAGCGGGTCATCGACGGCAACCGCCTTTCTGCACTGGCCGCCATCCGCAACGGCAACGCCCATGGCATCTGGCACGCCTTCAACGACTCGCCGCTGCACGTGGTGTTCATTGAGGCGCTGGCCGGCTGGATCCATCCCGACCGTTTCGACGAACGCATGGCCATGAAGACGCTGGACGAGGTGAATCGGCGCTTCCTGACCGTGCCACTGGATGGCACCTATCTGGTGGACTTGAAGAAGCCCTGATCTGCACAGGCACTGCACGCCCCGGATGAACGCCCGGGGCGTGTTCCGGATGATAAGATTCAGTCGTCTCCCAGATTGATAATCGTTAGCATGACTGATTCCATTCGACTGCATCACCCTTGGCCCGAGGACCTTGCCCGCCGCTACCGCGAGGCCGGCCACTGGCGGGGCGAGACCTTCGGCGCGTGGCTGCGCGAACGGGCCCAGGCCCATCCCGACCGCATCGCTGTGGTGAGTGAAGGCGAGCGCATCAGCTATGCCGAGCTGGACCGCCAGGCATCCGCCATTGCGGCCGGTCTGCTGACCCGCGGGCTCCGCCGCGGTGATCGGGTCATCGTCCACCTGCCCAACCTGCCGGAGTTCATCAGCGCCATCTTCGGCATGTTCCGCGTGGGCATCATCCCACTGTATGCGCTGCCCGCACACCGCATTGCCGAGATCGCGCACTTTGCCGACACGGGCGATGCCCGCGGCTACATCTGCGCCGGTGACTGGGGCGGCTTCGACTATCGCAACCTGGCCACCGAACTGCAGGCACGCTGCCCGCAGGTCCAGCATGTCATCGTCACCCGGGGCAACGCCGGCGGTTTCACCCCGCTGGACGAGCTGATCCGTGCCGACACGGCGCCGGCCCCCCATGCCGCTGGCGCGCTCCCTGCCACCGACGTGCAGGGCGAGGACACGGCCTTCTTCCAGATCTCGGGCGGCAGCACCGGGCTCTCGAAGCTCATCCCGCGCACGCACGACGACTACATCTACACGCTGCGCGAGAGCGCGCGCATCTGCGGGATGGATGAAACAAGCGTCTACCTGTGCGCGCTGCCCATGGCACACAATTTCCCGATGAGCTCGCCGGGCTTTCTCAGCGCGCTCTACGTGGGCGGGCGCGTGGTGCTGGCCCCGGCCCCCACACCGGCCGTGTGCTTCGAGCTGATCGCTGCCGAGAAAGTGACCGACACCGCCCTGGTGCCGCCGCTGCTGCTGCTGTGGCTGGAGGCCGCCGCCAGCGCCACACCGGATCTCTCCAGCCTGAAGCTCATTCAGGTGGGCGGCGCCAAGCTGATTCCGGAAGTGGCGCGGCGCGTCACGCCCACGCTGGGCGCCACGCTGCAGCAGGTCTTCGGCATGGCCGAAGGGCTGGTCAACTACACGCGCATCGATGACGATGCCGAGACCATCATCCAGACCCAGGGCCGCCCCATCAGCCCGGATGACGAGATCCGCATCGTGGACGATCACGACCAGCCAGTCCCGGCTGGCGAGGCTGGCAACCTGCTCACGCGCGGTCCCTACACCATTCGCGGCTACTTCAACAATCCGGCAGCCAACGAGCGTTCTTTCACCCACGACGGCTTCTATCGTACCGGCGACATCGTGCGCCGCACCGAAAGCGGCCACCTGGTGGTGCAGGGTCGCGCGGGCGACCACATCAACCGTGCCGGCGAGAAGATCTCGGCCGAAGAGATCGAGAACCACCTGATGGCCCATCCGCAGGTCTACGACGCTGCCGTGGTGTCGGTCCCTGACGACTACCTGGGCGAGCGCAGCTGTGCCTTCATCATCGCGCGCGGCGAGCGTCCACGGCCCGCCGAGCTGAAGAAGTGGATCCGCGCCCAGGGTCTGGCCGACTTCAAGGTGCCCGACCAGTTCGTCTTCGTCGATCACTTCGTGGAGACCGCCGCCCTGAAACTCAGCCGCAAGGCGCTGCGCGCCCACCTGCGTGCCCAACTGGATGAAAAAGCATGACGACCCTCACCCTTGAACAGATGCGCGCCGACCTGGCCAAGATCCTGCTGGAAGACCCGGCCGACATCCATGACGACGACAACCTGATCGATCTGGGTCTGGACTCGATGCGTGCCATGACGCTGGCCAGCCGCTGGCAGGCGGCGGGCGCTCGGCTGGACTTCTCGGAAATGGCACTGAACCCCACGCTGGGGCACTGGTGGACGCTGATTCAGCAGGCCGGCTGACGCCCCCCGATTCACTGTCCCGCTTTGCGCCTTTCCCCTTCGCCGCAGACCCCTGACGGCTGCCCTGCTGGAACGAGCCCTCCTCATGACGCCCGCCCTGAACCACGACACGCCTTCCATGGACAGCCCTGCCGGCGCCGTGCCGCTGACCGAAGCCCAGGAAGGGCTCTGGTACGCCCAGCAGCTGGACCCGCGCAACCCGATCTTCAACACCGGCCATTGCACCGGCATCCGCGGTGAGGTGGACGTGGAACGGCTGGCCAGCGCCATCGAACGGACCCTGGCCGAGGCCGATGCACTGTCGCTGGCCTTCATCGACACCGAGGACGGCCCGCGTCAGTATTTCGACGCGGCCCGACGTCCGGTGCTGGAGCGCCTGACACTGCCCGGCGATGCGGCGGGCCGCGCCGAGGCCGAGCGCCTGATGCAGGCCGACCTGCGCACCCCCGTCGATCCACGCACCACGGCGCTGGCCCGGCATCTGCTGATCCGCTTCACCTCTGCGACAGATGCAGACAGCGCGGACAGTGCCCTACCCACGGTGCTGTGGTTCCAGCGCGTCCACCACCTGGCGGCCGACGGCTATGGCATGGCGCTGATCGAGCAGCGGGCCATGCAGCACTACCGTGCGCTGGCCGGCACACCCCTGACCTCCTTTGCCGCCGTGGTGGCCGACGACGCGCGTTACCGCGACAGTGCCCAGCGTGCAACCGACGCTGCCTACTGGCGCGAACTGCTGGCGCCGCTGGACACCGTCGGCAGCCTGTCCGAGCGCAGCGCCGCCACGGGCGATCATGCGTTGCATGCCGAGATCGACGTGCCCGAGGACGTGCTGCAGGCCCTGCGTCGGAAGGAGCAGCAGACGCTGGTGAGCTGGCCCGATGTGCTGACCACGCTGCTGGCCGCCTACGTGCAGCGCCACATCGGCCAGCAGCCGGTGGTGCCCGGCGTACCGTGGATGGGCCGCCTGGGCAACGCCAGCGCCCGCAGCGTGGCCACCGTCATGAACATCGTGCCGCTGGTGCTGGACATGGACCAGGACCGGCCGCTGGACGAACTCATCGTCCAGACCGCACGCCAGCTGAAGCAGGCTCGACGCCACGGCCGCTACCGTAGCGAACAGATGCGCCGCGACCAGGCTCGCCCCGGCGGCCAAGGGCGCATCCATGGGCCGCTGCTCAACATCCTGCCCTTCGACGCCCCCTACCGCCAGGCCGGTCTGGATGCCGACCAGGTCGTCTACAGCACCGGACCCGTGGAAGACTTCAACCTGAACGTGCGCGCCGCCCCTGATGCCAGCGGCATGCGCCTGCAGGTGGAAGCCAACCCGCGCCTCTACGCAGCCGAGGAAATCGACCAGCACCCGGCACGCCTGCTCGCCTTCCTGCGTGCCGCCCTGCAGGCCGACACCCTGCGCCCCGTGCAGACCCTGTACGACGAGGAGTTGAACCACTGGGTGGCCGGCGTCAACGACACCTCCCACCCGGTACCGGACACCACGCTGGTGGCCTTGGTGCGAGAGGCCTGCCGGCTGCATGCCAGCGGCGAAGCCCTGCGCATGCAGAACGAACGCCTGGACTACGCTACCTTCGACGCCCAGGTGGATGCGGCCGCCCGCCGCCTGGTGCAGGCCGGCGTGAAGCCACGCGACATCGTGGCCGTGGCCCTGCCCCGCAGCCCGCGCATGGTGATGAGCCTGCATGCCATCCAGCGTGCCGGCGCCGCCTACCTGCCGCTGGACATCGAGCAACCGGCAGCGCGCATCCAGCGCATCCTGGCGGCTGCACAGCCCCGCACCGTGGTGGTGGACGAGACCACGCGCACCCTGCTGGAGGGCGCGGACATGGACTCGGTCGACGTGTCGGCGCTGTTCACCCTCCCTCACCCCGGGGGTTCGGCAACCGACACCGCACCGGACGCCGCCGACCTGCCGTCGGCCATCCCCCTGCCCACGGTGCAGCCCGCCGACCCCGCCTACGTCATCTACACCTCAGGCAGTACCGGCGAGCCCAAGGGCGTAGTGGTCAGCCACCATGCCATCGTCAACCGGCTGCTGTGGATGAAGGAACACTACGGTTTCGGCCCGCAGCACCGATTCCTGCAGAAGACACCCTACACCTTCGACGTGTCGGTCTGGGAGCTGTTCCTGCCCATGCTGTGCGGCGCCCCGCTGGTGGTCGCCGAGCCTGACCTGCACCGCGACCCGCAGGCGCTGGCCGCACTGATCCGCCGGGAAGGCGTGGACGTGGTGCACTTCGTGCCCTCCATGCTGGCCGCCTTCCTGGACGAGCCGGCCAGCGAAGGCCTGCAGATGAACGCCGTCTTCTGCAGCGGCGAAGCCCTGCCCGCCACCCTGCGCGACCGCTTCCATGCCCGCATGCAGTCGGCGCTGCACAACCTGTACGGCCCCACCGAGGCGGCCGTGGACGTGAGCTTCTGGGACGCTGGCCGCACCGACCGCAGCGACCCGATCCCCATTGGCTTCCCGGTCTGGAACACGGGCCTGTACATTCTGGACGACTGCCTGCGCCCGGTGCCCCCGGGCGTGACCGGCACCCTGTATCTGGGCGGCCGCCAGCTGGCCGACGGCTACCTGGGCCGCCCGGACCTGACCGAGGCCCGCTTCATCCTGCACCCCGGCTTCGGCGCTGAAGACTCGCCTCGCCGTCTGTACGACAGTGGCGACCTGGCGCGCTGGCGACGGGATGGAGCGGTGGAATACCGCGGCCGACTGGACCACCAGGTCAAGCTGCGTGGTCAGCGCATCGAGCTGGGCGAGATCGAGGCCGCCTTCTCCACTCATCCGCAGTGCCGCCAGGTGGCCGTCATCGCCCGTGTCGACGACCAGGGCGGTCAGCGGCTGGTGGCCTACGTGGTGCCGCAGAGCGACGCCGAACCGCAGCCGGTCGTCATCACCGACGAAGCCCTGGCCGAGAGCCTGCTGGACCACGCCCGCACCCTGCTGCCGGCTGCCATGGTGCCTTCAGCCGTCGTGCTGATGGCAGCGCTGCCCATCAATGCCAGCGGCAAGATGGACCGCAAGGCGCTGCCCGCCCCGGTCTTTGCCGTGCAGGCGCGCACGCCTGCCCGCACGCCCCAGGAAAAGCAGGTGGCCGCCGCCTTTGCCGACATTCTCGGGCTGCCCGAACAGCCTGGCGTGGAAGACGACTTCTTCATGCTGGGCGGCCATTCCCTGCTGGCCACCCGGCTGGCGGCACGGCTGCGCGACCAGAGCGGTGTCGAACTCACGCTGGGCGGCGTCTTCGAGCACCCGGAAGTGGGCCGGTTGGCCGCCTGGATCGAGCGCTTGCAACGCCGCGAGGCCGATGCCACCTCGGCCGGCTTCGGACCGATCTTCCGGCTGCGGGGCGATCTGCCGGCCACAAACACCGTCAGCACTGCCCCGGGACAGGAGGCAGCCTCCTCCGACCTTGCCTCCGCCGCACAGGGAAGCCCCTCACCGGTCCTCTTCTGCATCCACCCCGCGGGCGGCCTGGCTTGGTGCTACGGGCTGCTGGCACGGCGGCTTTCAGGCGACCGCCCGGTGGTCGGCCTGCAATCCCCAGCCCTGACGGGCGAGCACGCGCGCTATCCCAGCCTGCGTGCTTTGGCCGCCCACTATGCCGACCTCATCCTGCAGATGCAGCCCGACGGCCCCCATCACCTGCTGGGCTGGTCCACCGGCGGCATCCTGGCGCAGGAAATCGCCTGCCAGCTTCAGGCGCGCCACGCCCGCGTGGGGGTGGTCTGCCTGCTGGACGCCTACCCGGCCGACGCCTGGCGTGATCGGGCGCCCGCCGAAGCCCACGACGTGTGGCGCGCCATCCTGCACATCGCCGGCCAGGACCCGGACGTGCTGGCCGCCGACGGACCGCTGACGCGCGAGCGCGTGATCGGTTTCCTGCGTGCGCAGAAGCACCCGCTGGGCGACCTGACCGATACGCAGCTGCACGGCATCTTCGAGGCCGTGGCGGCCAGCAACACGCTGGTCAAGTCCCACCCTCACCAGCGCTACGACGGCGAGCTGCTGTACTTCCGCGCCGCACTGGACCACGTGGGCGAGAACCTGCACCCCGACATGTGGGCTCCGTGGGCCGAGAGCCTGGCGGTGCACGACGTGCCCAGCCTGCACGCCCACATGCCGGGTGAGGCGGCACTGACACACTGGCTGCCGGTGCTGGAAGAGGCGCTGGCGGACAAGGAACGGGGCTGAGGCGCGGGCTGACGGGTATCATGACAGGATCAGATGGCAGGGCCGCTCTTCCCGTCCGGCCTGTCCCACCTGCATGAACCGATCCCCATTTTCTGGAACGCATCAGCCCATGAATCCTGTACTCCAGACCCTGCATGAGCATTGCACCTATCGCCAGTTCGATCCGGCGCACTAGATCCCGGCCGAACAGGTGCAGGCCATGCTGGATGCCACGCGCCAGGCCCCTTCGTGGATGAACGGCCAGCACTACACCATCATCCGCATCACCGATCCTGCGCTGCGCCAGAAGATCGCTGCAGCCCAGCCCAACAATCCACAGATTGGCACCTGCGGCGAATACTGGATCTTCGTGGCTGACGCCCGGCGGGCCATGCTGTGCAGCCAGGCCGCCGGAGGAAGCTTTGCCGCTGCGGGCACACCCGAGATGCTGATCACGCTGGTCACCGACGCAGCGCTGGCAGCGCAGAACGCCGTGGTCGCCGCCGAAAGCCTGGGCCTTGGCACCTGTTTCACCGGCGGCATCCGCCTGATCGCGCCCGAGCTGACCGAGTGGCTGGGGTTGCCGGCATATACCTATCCGCTGTTCGGGTTGTGCATCGGCAAGCCGGCGGTGGAAATGCAGGTGAAACCTCGCCTGCCGCAGCAGGCCGCGGTGGCCGAGAACCGCTATCCGTCGGATGAGGTGCTGTCGGCTGCACTGGCCGACTACGAAGCCACCATGACGGCCTTTGGCGAGAAGCGCGAGAAGTTCCCGTTCCGTGAGAAATTCGCCCGCTACTACAGCCAGGAATACGCGCCCCGCAACACAAAGCTGCTGCGTGACCAGGGCCTGCTGAGGCAGCCGGAGGGGTCGGGCGAAACACTGAAAGGGCAAAACGCCTGAACATGGGCGAGCTCAAGCCCTGCACGCCGCAGTGCATTTCCTGAAGACCAAAGCACACGGGCCGGTCCCATGCGTCATGAGACCGGCCCGTGGTGTGCTGGCGTGTCCGCTACGCGGACAGGATCAGCGCTTCTTCTGCGGCGGCAGGTCGGTGCAGACGCCCTCGAAGACTTCGGCGGCCATGCCGATGGACTCACCTAGCGTGGGGTGCGGGTGGATGGTGTGGCCGATGTCGGCCGCATCCGCGCCCATCTCGATGGCCAGAGCCAGTTCGCCGATCATGTCGCCCGCATGGGTGCCAACAATGCCGCCCCCCAGGATGCGGTGGGTCTCGGGATCGAAGAGCAGCTTGGTGAAGCCCTCGTCACGACCATTGGCCACGGCACGGCCGGAGGCCACCCACGGGAAGACGCTCTTGCCCAGGCTGATGCCTTTGGCCTTGGCTTCATCCTCGGTGATGCCCACCCAGGCCACTTCCGGATCGGTGTAGGCCACGGCCGGAATGACGCGGGCGTCGAAGTGGCGCTTCTGGCCGGCAGCGGCCTCGGCAGCCACGTGGGCCTCGTGCACGGCCTTGTGGGCCAGCATGGGCTGTCCCACGATGTCGCCGATGGCGAAGATGTGCGGCACGTTGGTGCGCAGCTGCGTGTCGACCTCGATGAAGCCACGCTCGCCGACGGCCACACCGGCCTTCTCGGCATCCAGCTTCTTGCCGTTGGGCGTGCGGCCCACGGCCGACAGCACCAGGTCATAGACCTGCGGGCCTTCGGGTGCGTTCTCACCCTCGAAGCTGACCTCGATGCCTTTGGACGTGGCCTTGGCGGCGGTGGTACGGGTCTTGACCATCAGGCGGCCCAGACGCTTCTCGTTGTACTTCTGCCAGACCTTGACCATGTCGCGGTCGGCACCGGCCATGACGCCATCGAGCATCTCGACCACGTCCACCTGGGCGCCCAGCGAGGCATAGACGGTGGCCATTTCCAGGCCGATGATGCCGCCGCCGATGACCAGCATGCGCTTGGGCACGAAACGCAGTGCCAGCGCGCCGGTGGAGTCGACGATACGGTCGTCCTGCGGCAGGAAGGGCAGCCGCACGGGCTCGCTGCCCGCCGCGATGATGGCCTGGTTGAAGCGCACCACCTGCTCCTTGCCGGTGGTCTGCTGCCCGCTGCCCTCGGTGAGATCCACCACGACGTGATGCGGATCGAGGAAGCGTGCATAGCCGCGCACGATGGTGACCTTGCGGCCCTTGGCCATGCCGGCAAGACCCGTGGTCATGCGGCTGACCACTTTCTCTTTCCAGCCGCGCAGGCCGTCGATGTCGATCTCGGGCTTGCCGAACTTGATGCCGTGCGCCTCGAAGCCCTTGGCTTCCTCGACGACCGAGACGGCGTGCAGAAGTGCCTTGGACGGGATGCAGCCGACGTTGAGGCAGACGCCGCCCAGGGTGGCATAGCGCTCGACGATGACGACCTTCATGCCCAGATCGGCGGCACGGAAGGCAGCCGAATAACCGCCCGGGCCACCACCAATGACGAGCATGTCGCATTCGACATCGGCCTGGCGGTCGGTGGCCGGCGCGGCCTGCGGGCCGGGACGCGCTGCCGGGGCAGCAGCCGGGCTGGCGGATGCAGGCGCAGCAGCCGTGGCGGCCGGTGCAGCAGCTGCGGGCGCGGCGGCGGGGGCCTTGGCAGCCCCTTCGCCGGCGGCCGGTTCGATGACGGCAATCTCGGAGCCCTTGGAGACCTTGTCGCCCAGCTTGACCTTCATCTCGACGATGCGGCCGGCCTCGGTGGCGGGGATCTCCATGGAGGCCTTGTCGGACTCCACGGTGATGAGGCTCTGCTCGACAGCCACGACATCACCGGGCTTGACCAGCACCTCGATGATCTCGACGTTGCTGAAGTCGCCGATGTCGGGCACTTTCAGAATCGTTGTCATGGGTTCTCCTCGCTCAGAGCATCACGCGCCGGAAGTCGGCCAGCACCTGCGCCAGGTACGCGGCAAAGCGTGCAGCAGCGGCGCCGTCAATGACGCGGTGATCCCACGACAGCGACAGCGGCAGGATCAGGCGCGGCACGAATTCGCCCCGTGCCTCGTCCCAGACCGGACGCTTGGCCGAGCGGCACACGCCCAGGATGGCCACCTCGGGCGCGTTGATGATGGGCGTGAAGTAGGTACCGCCAATGCCGCCCAGGCTGGAGATGGAGAAGGTGCCGCCCTGCATGTCGGCCGGACCCAGCTTGCCGTCACGGGCCTTCTTGGCCAGCTCGCCCATCTCGACGGCGATCTCGAGCACGCCCTTCTTGTCGGCATCCTTGATGACCGGCACGACCAGTCCGTTGGGCGTGTCGGCGGCAAAGCCGATGTGGTAGTAGTTCTTGTAGACCAGCGTCTCGCCGTCCAGCGAGGCATTGAACTCGGGGAACTTCTTCAGCGCTGCCACCGAAGCCTTCACCAGGAAGGCCAGCATGGTGAGCTTGATGCCCGCCTTGGCATTCTCGCTGTTGAGCTTGACGCGGAAGGCTTCCAGGTCGGTGATGTCCGCATCCTCGTGGTTGGTGACGTGGGGAATCATCACCCAGTTGCGATGCAGGTTGGCGCCCGAGATCTTCTTGATCCGAGACAGCGGCTTCTTCTCGACGGGGCCGAACTTCTCGAAGTCGACCTTCGGCCAGGGCAGCAGGCCCAGCGCCGCACCGGTACCACCGGCAGGCGCAGCCGCCGCACCGCCGGCTGCGCCGGAAGTGAGCAGGTTCTTCACGAAGGCCTTCACGTCGTCGGCCAGGATGCGATCCTTCGGTCCGGTGCCGCGCACGCTGTTCAGGTCAACGCCCAGCTCGCGGGCCAGCATCCGCACCGAGGGTGACGCATGCGGTAGCGGCCGGATGGCGCCGTCAACCAGCTCGGCCGGCGCCGCGGGGGGGCGTGGTGCGCCTGCTGCCTGCGGGGCAGCCGGTGCTGCGGCGGTCGACGCGGCAGCGGACGCAGCCGCCTGGGCAGGCGCCGCCTGCGGCGCAGACGCTGCGGGCGCCGCCGTCTGAGCCGGCGCGGCGGCCGGCGCCGTCGCGGGTGCTGCCGAGGCTCCAGCGCTGGCAGCCGGAGCCACAGCGCCGACTTCCAGCTTGCCCAGCACCGAGCCCTTGGACACCTTGTCGCCCAGCTTGACCGTCAGCGAGACGATGCGCCCTGCTTCCGTGCAGGGGATCTCCATCGAGGCCTTGTCGGACTCCACGGTGATGAGGCTCTGCTCGGCAGCAACCTCGTCACCTTCCTTGACCATTACTTCGATGACCTCGACATCCGAGAAGTCACCGATGTCGGGAACCACAATATCAATCGCGCTCATGGCTGCGTATTGCCTCCAGTCGGTATTCGTTCGTCAGGCCAGCACCGGATCGACCTTCTCGGGATCGATACCGTAGCGCTGGATGGCCTCTGCGGCCTTCGTGAGGGGGATGACGCCGTCCTCGGCCAGGGCGGTGAGCGCCGCCAGAACCACGAAATGGCGATTGACCTCGAAGTGCTCGCGCAGCTTGTAGCGGAAGTCGGAACGACCGAAGCCATCGGTACCCAGCACCTTGAAGCGGCGGCCGGCCGGGATGTACGGACGGATCTGGTCGGCAAACAGCTTCATGTAGTCGGTGGACGCGATGACCGGGCCGGCCGGACGGCGGTCGAGCTGCTCGCGCACGTACGGCACGTGAGGCTTCTCGGTCGGGTGCAGCAGGTTCCAGCGATCGCAGGCCATGCCGTCGCGGCGCAGCTCGGTGAAGCTGGTGGTGCTCCAGATGTCGGACTCGATACCCCAGTCTTCCTTCAGCAGGCGGGCAGCCTCGATGACCTCGCGCAGGATGACGCCCGAGCCCATGAGCTGGACACGCGGTGCCTTGGCATCGACCTGGGCGGCCTTCGAGCCGTCCGCCGCCGGCGCACCTTCATGCAGCAGGTACATGCCGCGGATGATGCCTTCCTCGTCGCCCTGCCGAAGACCCGGATGGGCGTAGTTCTCGTTCATCACCGTGACGTAGTAGTAGACGTTCTCCTGGCGCTCGACCATGCGCAGCAGGCCTTCGTGCAGGATGACGCCCACCTCGTGCGCGAACGACGGATCGTAGGAGACGCAGTTCGGGATGGTCAGCGACATGATGTGGCTGTGGCCGTCCTCGTGCTGCAGGCCCTCGCCGTTGAGGGTGGTGCGGCCGGCGGTACCGCCGATGAGGAAGCCCCGCGCCTGCATGTCGCCGGCTGCCCAGGCCAGGTCGCCCACGCGCTGGAAGCCGAACATCGAGTAGTACGCGAAGAACGGCAGCATGATGACGTTGCTGGTGGAGTACGACGTGGCCGCCGCAATCCAGGAGCAGAACGCACCGGCCTCGTTGATGCCTTCCTGCAGGATCTGGCCGCTGGCGTCTTCCTTGTAGTACATCACCTGGTCCTTGTCGACCGGCACGTACTTCTGACCCTCGGGGGCGTAGATGCCCAGCTGGCGGAACATGCCCTCCATGCCGAAGGTGCGGGCCTCGTCAGGCACGATGGGCACGACACGCGGGCCCAGCGTCTTGTCACGCAGCAGCAGCGTGAGGAAGCGCACGAAGGCCTGGGTCGTGGAGATCTCGCGCCCTTCGGCGGTGGGATCCAGCACGGGCTGGAAGGTCGACAGCGGCGGCACCGACAGCTGCTCGTCGGAATGGGTACGACGATGCGGCAGGAACCCGCCCAGCGCCTTGCGACGCTCGAACATGTACTGCATCTCCGGGCTGTCCTCGGGCGGACGGTAGAACGGGATCTCGTCGAGCTTGTCGTCGGGGATGGGAATGTTGAAGCGGTCGCGCATGCCGCGGATGCTGTCGGCGTCGAGCTTCTTGAGCTGGTGGGTGGGGTTCTTGCCCTCGCCCACATGGCCCATGCCGTAGCCTTTGACGGTCTTGGCCAGAATGACGGTGGGGCGGCCATGGTTGTTGTGCACGGCCGAATGGAAGGCGGCGTACACCTTGTACGGATCGTGGCCGCCGCGGTTCAGGCGCCAGATGTCCTCGTCGGACATGCGTGCGACCATTTCCAGCAGCTTCGGATCCTTGCCGAAGAAGTGCTTGCGCACGTAGGCGCCGTCATTGGCACGGTAGGCCTGGTATTCGCCGTCCACCGTTTCCATCATGACGCGGCGCAGCGTGCCATCGGTGTCGCGGGCCAGCAGCTTGTCCCAGTACGAGCCCCAGATGAGCTTGATGACGTTCCAGCCGGTGCCGCGGAAGTCGCCTTCCAGCTCCTGGATGATCTTGCCGTTGCCGCGCACCGGGCCATCCAGACGCTGTAGGTTGCAGTTGATGACGAAGATGAGGTTGTCGAGCTTCTCGCGCGCTGCCAGACCAATGGCGCCCAGCGATTCGGGTTCGTCCATCTCGCCATCGCCGCAGAACACCCAGACCTTGCGGTTGGCGGTGTCGGCCAGGCCGCGGGCATGCAGATACTTCAGGAAGCGTGCCTGATAGATGGCCATCAGCGGCCCCAGGCCCATGGAGACGGTGGGGAACTGCCAGAAGTCCGGCATCAGCTTCGGGTGCGGATACGACGGCAGGCCGTGACCATCGACTTCCTGGCGGAAGCTGTTCAGCTGGTCCTCGGTGAGGCGGCCCTCGATGAAGGCGCGGCTGTACAGGCCGGGCGAGGAGTGGCCCTGGAAGTAGATCAGGTCACCGCCGTGGCCTTCGTGCGGGGCATGCCAGAAGTGGTTCATGCCGGCGCCGATCATGGTGGCCACCGACGCGAACGAGGCGATGTGGCCGCCCAGGCTGCCGCCATCGGGGGTTTCATGCTTGTTGGCGCGCACCACCATGGCCATGGCGTTCCAGCGGATGAAGCTGCGGATGCGCTCTTCGTATTCGTGGTTGCCGGGCGAGCGGACTTCCAGTGCGGGCGGGATGGTGTTCACATAGGCCGTGGTGGCCGAGAACGGCATGTCGCCGAACTGCCGCCGGGCGGTGTCCAGCAGCTGTTCCATCAGGTAGTGGGCACGCTCGCGGCCCTCACGCTGAATGACCGCGTCCAGAGCATCGAGCCACTCCCGGGTCTCGATCGGATCGGTGTCGGATGATTCGACGGGGTTGGGGGTGTTCTTTGCAGCTTCAGACATGCTGGCCTCTCACCGGAACGGAAAACATGGATCCCCGGATTCTAAGTACGGCGGAATGGAAAGCAAGCCGAATTTCAAGGAACGATATCCCGCACCGCATCGCAAAATTCGCCGCAAGTGCGCAATTCCGTGGAAAATGGCGGGGTGGCGCGGCCGCACGCCATCAACCGGCCGTTTCTTGCTGCAGCACAGCATGACCCTGATGACGACCTGCCCATGACGCCCGACGACGACGCGAACGCCCCGCCCACCGAGGCCAACAGCCCGCCAGCGCCCCGGCATGCCCCCCTGTCGAACATCCGCATTCCGTCCGACTGGCTGGCCTGGCGCTTTCTGGGCCTGGCGCACATGGCGGGGCTGGTGCTGTTCATCGTGATGATGGCCGGTTTTCTCTGGTATGTGGGCCACATCGAACGGCAGGAGCGGCAGACATCGCTGCTGCGCGACACCGACTGGGCCCAGCAGTCGCTGAAGCTGTCGCTGCGCGAGCTGCAGGCCCACCTGGTCCGCCTGGCACCGCTGTGGCTGGCCGACCTGCGCCAGGGAGCCGGCAACCGCACCACGCCTCCGACGGGTGACGACGAAGGAGCCGGCACCGCCCAGAACCCCGCGGGCTTTCTGGCAAGCTACCCCCAGACCCGGTACGTGGCCCTGGTCACGCCCGAGGGACGTGTCCTTCAGGCCACCGTGGCCCAGGGAGCCATGATCGGCACCGGTCTTGAGGCCGGAGAGCCCACCCAGGATGGCGACACCCTGCTGCTGCCCGCCTTCCAGGACACGCCCGGTGCATCGCCCCGACGCAGCGCCTGGCTGGCCAGCATGCAGTCGTGGCAGCCCCGCTATTCGGCGCCGCTGCTGATTCCAGGTGGCGAGGTGGTGACCGAGCTGTACCTGCCTGTGGTGCAGGGGCGGCGTCTGGTGGCGGTGGCCGTGGCCGGCATCGGGCTGGAACCCCTGCTGGCAAACATGCTGCCCGAGAACCTGCGCGACCGCTATCGCTTCAGCCTGGTGGGGCCGCACGGCCGGCTGCTGGCCAGCACGGCCTCGGCACACCGCATCGACACGCGGGCAGCGCACCAGCTGCCGCTGGACCCACCGGGTGATGGCCTGATGCTGCGTGCCGTGGCCTACGAAGAACCCTCTCCTTCCCTGGCCGAACGCCTCACCCAGCTGGGGCTGTTCACGCTGGCCCTGACGTCGATCCTGTCACTGATCCTGCTCTGGCGCAGCGCCCATGACCGACTGCGGGCCGAAGGCGAACGCGACCGGCTGTTCGAGCTGTCGCAGGACGTGTTCTGCGTGATCCGCCCGGACGGCACGCTGGTGCGCGGCAACCCGGCCTTCGTGGAGTATTTCGGCAAGGACCTGAGCAACACGCGCTTCTGGGACCATGTCTATCCGGAGGACCGGCTGGACGTGATCGAGGCCTTCACCACCCCCCAGGAGCGCATCGGCCCTCTGGAATGCCGGGTACGCTTTCGCAATGCCTGGCGCTGGCTGAGCTGGTCCATCAGCGTGGACTCGCGCTCGCCCGAATCGCTCTATTACGCGGTGGCCCACGACATTACCGGCCGCAAGCTGGTGGAGCAGGCGCTGACCACCGAAGCCACATTCCGCCGCGCCATCGAGGATTCCATCAGCACGGGGCTGCGCGTGATCGACCACGATGGTCGCATCACCTACGTGAACCGGGCACTGTGCCAGATCCTCGGTTATCCGGCCGAAGAGATGGTGGGACAGCTGCCGCCCTACCCCTACTGGATCCCCGAGGAACACGACCTCAACATGGCCCACCTGAATCTGACGATCTCGGGTGGTGCCCCCCCGTCGGGCCTGCAGACGCGGGCACGGCGCAAGGACGGCCGGATCATCGATGTTCGGCTCTATGTCTCGCCGCTGATCGACGACCAGGGTCAGCAGGCAGGCTGGATGGCTTCGGTAACCGACATCACCGAACCGAACCGGATCCGCGCCGAGCTGATCGACGCCCACGAGCGTTTCGAGACCGTGCTCAACCAGCTTGATGCCGCCGTTTCGGTGGTCTCGCCCCCGCCGCCCATCGTCCCCCTGAACATCATCACCCCATCGACGGACGAACAGTCGCCGGCGCCCACGCCTTCCCGCCTGCTTTTCTGCAATTACCACTATCACGCACTGTTCGGCGACGACATTGCCGGCCACTTGGCGCTGCTCAACGGCTGGCCGGTGGCGGACTCCTGGATGGGCGAAGAGGTCTATATCCCGCGCATCGACCGCTGGTTCGAGGTGCGGGTACAGGTGATCCGCTGGGTGGACGGCCAGCCGGCCCAGCTGGTGGTGGCCACCGACATCACGGCACTGCGCCCCATCCGTGAACGCCAGAAGCAACAGGAAGAACAGCTGCAGCAGACGGCACGGCTGGTGACGATGGGCGAGATGGCCTCCTCCATCGCCCATGAGCTGAACCAGCCGCTGGCCGCCATCAGCAACTACGCGCTGGGCCTGGCCAAGCGACTGCAGCCCGGCAGCCCCGCACCGGCCGATCCGGCCATGGTGGACCAGACGCTGGACAAGATCGCCCGGCAGGCGCAGCGTGCCGCCTCGGTCATTCAGCGGGTGCGCAACTTCGTGCGTCGCAACACGGCCGAACAGCGAGAAATCGCCGTGGACGAGATCCTGACCGAGTCGCTGGCGCTGGCCGAGATCGCCGCCAAGCGCTATGGCGTGGCCATCACCATCGACCTGGCTCCGGACCTGCCGCGCCTGTCGGCCGATCGCATCCTGATCGAGCAGGTGCTGCTGAACCTGATGAAGAACGCCATCGACGCCATGCGCGGACAGGACGATGCCGCGCTGACGCTGCAGGTGAGCCGTACACGCGACAACGTGCTGTTTGCGGTGGCCGACCAGGGCCCTGGCATCCCCGAGGAGCAGCAGGAAAAGGTCTTCGAGGCCTTCTTCACCACCAAGCCTGAAGGCATGGGCATGGGACTCAACATCTGCCGCAGCATCATCGAGTCCCATGCCGGCCGGCTGTGGGTGGAAAGCAATCAGCCCCGGGGATGCATCTTCAAGTTCACGCTGCCGGTACACGAGGGGCCTGCACACGACGACACGGCACCTGCATGAGCGCCCGCCCTGCTGCATGATGGCCCCGCCCTCCCCTTTACATCGACCGATCCGAAGGGCCGGCCTCATCCTTCCCGGCGCGGGATACACGTTTTCCCGCAGTGGCAGCCCCGAGGATTGATCGATAATTCCCAAGGGACACCGGAAACCGCGATCCCGGTGCTCCTGGCCCCATGCCCATCATCTGGATAGACGACAGAACCATGAGCCCATCAAACGAAACCCCCTCCACCGCCCCTCCGCAGCCTGAAAGGTTCGTCTACATCGTCGATGACGACGAGGCCGTGCGCGATTCGCTGCGCTGGCTGCTGGAAGGCAGCGGCTTCAACGTGCGCACCTTCCACAGCGCCGAGAGCTTCCTCAACGCCTACACGCCCGGACATTTCGCGGTGCTGATCCTGGACGTGCGCATGGGCGGCATGAGCGGCATCGAGCTGCACGACGAGCTGCTGCGCCAGCGCTATGACCTGCCCCTGATCTTCATGACCGGCCACGGTGACGTGGGCATGGCCGTGGCCCGCATGAAACTGGGTGCCGTGGACTTCCTGGAAAAGCCCTTCGACGACAAGCAGCTGATCAGCACGGTCGAGAACGCCTTCAACCAGGCCCGCGTGAAGCAGAACGATGCCCAGCGGCGCGAGCAGCGCCAGGAACTGCTGGCCCGCCTGACCCCGCGCGAGCAGCAGGTGCTGGAGCTGATTGCGGCCGGCCGCCTGAACAAGCAGATTGCCGGCGACCTGAACATCAGCATCAAGACGGTGGAGGCACACCGCGCCAACATCATGGACAAGTTCGAGGTCCGCACCATGGCCGACCTGATGCGGCGCTTCCTGGGCAGCAGCCCGGACTGATCCGCAGACAAGAGCCGACAGACAGCGCCCGGGCCCCACGGGGTCGGGGCATTTCTGCCCAAGCACGCCCTTTCCCGGGAGGGCTTCGTGCATCCAGCCTGAGGGCAAAGAAAAAGGGCCTGAATTCGCTTTGAATTCAGGCCCTTGAATGGGTGGCGCGCCCGGCAGGATTCGAACCCACGACCCCTTGGTTCGTAGCCAAGTACTCTATCCAACTGAGCTACGGGCGCGACGCGGAACGCATAATACCATGAGTCGCGGCCGGCCGCCTGGACAGGCAGATTGCCGGCGACCTGAACATCCGCATCAAGACGGTAGAGGCGCACCGCGCCAACATCATGGACAAGTTCGAGGTCCGCACCATGACCGCCGACCTGATGCGGCGCTTCCTGGGCAGCAGCCCGGACTGATCCGCACACGAGAACCGACAGACAGCGCCCGGGCCCCACGGGGTCGGGGCATTTCTGCCCAAGCACGCCCTTTCCCGGGAGGGCTTCGTGCATCCAGCCTGAGGGCAAAGAAAAAGGGCCTGAATTCGCTTTGAATTCAGGCCCTTGAATGGGTGGCGCGCCCGGCAGGATTCGAACCCACGACCCCTTGGTTCGTAGCCAAGTACTCTATCCAACTGAGCTACGGGCGCGACGCGGAACGCATAATAACATGAGATTCGGGTTTGTCACGTCGTTTGGAAATTTTTTGCAAACGATTGTCAAAACTGAGTATGAAAACGGATTTTCACCCAAAAGGAGGGTGAAATGCACCTGAACGGTTCTCACTCGTGCTTATTCGAATGAAGGGGCCCGCCTGCCCGAACGAGAGTCCCCCGCGAGCGTCCCCTGGTCGGCACCGACGTCGATCCAGCTGCCAGCGTCTCCTGATAGCCGCACAAGTATGTAACGTTTTCTGAATCCGGCGCCCCGGGCAGGCCGTGTGCGGGCAGCTCATGTAGACTTCTAGGGGTGTCGGCATGCCTCGGTGGCGAGGCGTGTCGTCGGCATCCGAAGCGGCCGCCCGGCCCGCAGCAGCAGCCATCGCCGCACGACATGTGCAGCCCCCCATGCTCTGCTGCTCAGCTTCCTGCGCCTGGCACACCGTCACGGATGCCGCAGATCATCACGTGAATCTTCGAAGGAAAGTGGTTTGAACCTGAACTGGAACGATCGCCCCCTGATCACGACCTCTACGCGCGGCGTGTTTGCCGAAGCCATTTCACCGTTCACCGACGACGGGACCCTGGATCTGGATGGCATTCGGGCCCAGATGGACTTCCTGGTCGCCTGCGGTGCAAGTGGCGTGCTGCTGCTGGGGGCCGGCTCCGAGGCCGACAAGCTCACCAACGACGAGCGCCTTTCGGTGGTCCGTGCCGGCATCCGGCACCTGAACGGCCGCATCCCGGCCATCGTCGACATCTCCTCGCCCGGCATCGACAACCTGGCGCTGCTGGGCCGGCGGGTGATGGATGCAGGCGCAGCCGGCGTGCGCATCAGCCCGGATGTGACGCTGCGCACCGACGAGGACATCTACAACTATTTCGAGCGCGTCAGCGAGCGGCTGGGCGAGATCCCCTGGATCCTGCACGACCAGCCCGCCGTCACCGGCGTCACCATCGCCTCTTACCTGCTCATCCGCATGCTGCAGGACTTCGAGCGTCTGGTGGGCATGTGCCAGGGCCTGGGCTCGGGTCTGGACAAGGCCGAGGCGCTGCGCGACGCCGAGACCAAGGGTGTGCGCCGCCTGGCCCTCTTCGAGGGCAACGACGGGCTGCATTTCCCGCAGGCACTCGACCGCACGGTGGATGGCGCCTTCAGCGCGTTTGCCTACCCCGAGGCGCTGATCAAGCTGCAGGAACTCTTCGAGGCCGGCAAGCGTGACGACGCCGAGGATGTCTTCGACGCCTACCTGCCGCTGATGCGTCACCAGAAGCAGCTGGTCATCGGCCCGGCCGTGGTCAAGCAGCTGCTGAAGGTGCGGGGCGTGATCCGCAGCGCCCGGCTGCGTGAACCGGCCCGCCGGCTGGACGAGGCCGAAGAGCAGGACATCGAGCGCCTGGTGCGCCGGATGGAGCGCCGCACGCGGCAGCTGGGCATCGGCCTGCCCACCCCCTGGCCGCAGCGCTCGGGCAGCTGAGCCCTGCCCTCAGTGCCCCTCTCGGGGCGGACGGGATGAGCCGGCAGCCTGCCGGCCCGCGGCACCCTTGGGTGCCGCTTCTGCATTCGGCGCCTTGCCCGAGGGCTGGCCTTCTCCCTTCGCCCGGGTTTCATCGGCAGCCTTCTCGTCGCCATCCAGGCGCACCTGCACATGGCGGGTCACGCCATTGGGCCCCGGAAAGTCCTGGAACAGCGCCTTCACCATCAGCGGCACGGCGTTGTTCAGGGCGCCGTCCTCGGAATCCGACACGACTGAGCCCTCATAGAGGCGCGCTGGCCGTCCCGGCAGCGGCTTCGTGCCCGTCAGCGCCAGCTTGACCTGCTTGCGGTAGATGGTGCGCTGGTAGGTCGAATAGCCCACCAGATCATAGCCATACATCGGCACCGTCTCCCAATAGGTGACGACCTGGCCGTTGGCGTCGGTACGCTGATGCGCCACCTGGCGATAGCCCTGGAAGACATAGGCATAGTTGGGCTGGCTGTAGTTGACCGGCCGGCCATTGTCCACCGAATAGTCCAGCGTCACGTCCACGTCCGGACGACTGCTGCCGGTTTCCTTCAGGCCATGCGCCAGCAGCTGTTCGCGTACCAGCCCGGCATAGGTCTGGTATTCGAGACTGTTGGCCTGGTCCGCGTCGGGCTTGAAGCGGAAGCTCAGCCCCTGCAGGGGCGGTTCCTGCTGGTGATAGGCCGTGACCTCGGCGCCGAAATAGGTGGCGCACCCGCCCAGCAGCAGCGCGCCGGCCATCGTGGCTGCCAGCCCCAGCCGGCGCCAGGCGCCCGACCATGCCATCGGAATATGCTGCATCGACTGTCGCTCCATGAATCTTCCCTCTGCACAATCATAACGGGGCCCCGCCCCGATGGCGGCGGATAACCCGGACGTATCCCCCGGCCCATCCGGCGCGGCACGGAACTCCCGAAGACGGAACCTGCCCCCGGACACCCGCAGCCGGTGCCGGGTCCTGAAACGGGTATCGGGCACTGGACGTTGACCCACATACCCGGCATGCCCTGCACCACAGGCTGAAAAACCGCCGGCCTCGGCTCCAGCACCCAGCACCCAGCACCCAGCACCCAGCACCCAGCACCCAGCACCCAGCACCCAGCACCCAGCACCCAGCACCCAGCACCAAGTGCCCAGTGCCCAGTGCCCAGTGCCCAGTGCCCAGTGCCCAGTGCCCAGCATCATGCTCATGTCCGCCTGCCGCCCTGGCCAGGTTCTGGTAATCTCGTTCCAGTCCTTTTTTCAGAAATGTCCCGGGGCAGACACGCCCGGGACATCAGGCCGGACGGCTGCCGCAAGCTTCCGCCTTGCACCTTCTCTCGACCTTCGCCCGATTCACCATGGCCGACTCGCTCACCAACGCCACCAAGCCCACCAAACCCAGTGCCTCACGCGTCATCGAGGTCCACCAGTACCATGCGCTGCGCCCTGGCCCGCGCCTGCTGGTGATGGGCGGCGTGCATGGCAACGAGACGGCCGGACCCATCGCCATCCGGCAGATCCTGGCGGAATTCGCCGAGGGCCGTCGCATCCTGCATCGCGGCACCCTCACCTTCGTGCCGGTGGCCAATCCGGTGGCCTGGGCTGCCGGCCGCCGCGAGGGCGACCGCAACCTGAACCGTGACTTCCGTCCCAGCCTGTCGCCCGAGAACGTCGAGGACCGCATCGCCACGCGGCTGGGACCGATCCTGGCCAGCCACGACGTGCTGGTGGACCTGCACACCTTCTCGGCACCGGGCGAGCCCTTCGTGTTCTTCGGCCCCGTCGACAACCAGGAAGAGCTGGAGCCTTTCAGGCGTTCGGCCGAGGAAGAACGCCTGGCGCAGGCCATCGGCCCCCGGCGCCTGGTCTATGGCTGGCTGGCCGCCTACGCCAAGGGGGTACGCCGTCGCCAGAACGGCAGCATCTCCTACGGCATCGGAACCACCGAATACATGCGGGCCCATGGCGGTTATGCCGTCACGGTGGAATGCGGCCAGCATCTGGATCCGGAGGCACCGGCCGTGGCGCGTGCCGCCATCGACAACGCGCTGCGCCTTCTGGACATGGGCGGGCTGCTGCCCGAGGAAGGCGCAGCCCCTGCCACCTGCCATGACCATGACGCCCCGCCGGCCGCTGAACCCTCACCGGATTTCTCACGCAGCGAGTTCACCCCGCCGGCCGACGACCAGGCCGCACGCTTCGAGCTGATCGAGCTGTACGATGTCTTCGACCGGCACGCCACGGGCGACCGTTTCGCCCGCGACTGGCGCTCGTTCGACCGCGTGGCAGCGGGCGAACCCATTGCGTTCCGTGCCGACGGCCTGCCGCTGACGGCGCCGGAAGATGGCTACGTGGTGTTCCCCAACCCCGGAACACCGCCGGGACGGGAATGGTTCTACTTCGCCCGACCGGGTCGGCGGCTGCTGCGCTGAGCAGCCCCCCGGGGCCAGCGAGCGAAGCCGGCCCCGGGGCAACCTCACTCGGACAGGCCGAAGCGCCCGTCCGGATCAGCGGCGCGCGCGATTTCCACGGGCTGGATCGGCGGGATGTCCAGACCCTTGATGCGGTTGAACTCGTCCACCATCGCGGCGGCCCAGAGGCCATTCCAGACCGTTCCGGCATGGCCGTCGCCGATGACAGCATTCCAGGGCTCATCGCCCTGCGTGACGCCCACCTCGCGCTTGCCGGACAGCTTCACCTGCTTGTAGGCCGGTTGGCCCTGGGCATCACGCGCACCGAACCAGTGCCGGAAGAAGGCCCGGTCGTCGAAGAAATGCACGCCCTTGGTGCTCTCGGCGATCTGGCGCAGGCGTTGGTCGTAGGCATCGAGCACGGCGGCGATGTTCGTCTGCTCCTGCGCGTTGCGGAAGCTGGCGTGCAGCGGTGGCCAGTCGACGTTGTTCAGGATCCCCACCAGGATGATGTCCAGCGCCGGATCGCGGGCCTTCAGCGCGGACACGGCCTGGGCCACCTGGTCGGCACAGGCCTGCACCCGGGCCAGATTGTCAGCATCCGCCCCTGTCTTCGCAAAGGCCTGCAAGTCCTCGCGCTTGCCCAGGCTGTTGATGCCGATACGGATCAGCACCACCGATGGCACGTCCTTCCAGCCTTGCGGATCACGGGCCATCTCGGCCAGCAGGCCAGGCACCTGCCCGAAAGTGGGGTTGTTGAGTGCACCGCAGGTGGCGCCACTGAAGGCGAAGTTGTAGCGGAAGTCTTCCTTGTGCTGCCGCACCAGGCTGCCCATCACGTTGCGCCGCAGCCAGGCGCCAGCCCCGCTGCTGCCCACCTCACCGAAAGGCCCCTGATCGATGTCACGGGGACGCAGCCTCCCAAGGATCTCGGTCCACTGCCAGGTACTGGCCTGCTGCGCCCCACCGCGCGCCTCGGGCGTGCCGTAGTGCAGCGAAACCGCATCGTGGAAGGAATGACTGTCGGAGTCTCCCAGAACTGCCAGTCGCAGTTTCGGGCTGGTCGGCTCTCCGCCATTGAAGGAAGACATGTGGTCCGGGCTCCTGCTGTCGGTGGCCACGCCACCAGGATGGGTGTCGACGTGGCCGCGATTCGCAGCCGCCGGCGGATCGCTGTCGGGCGTGCAGGCGGCCAGGCTCATACCAGTACCGATGCCCAGAAGCAACACCCTCAGCATTGTTTTACTGAAAATATGTGACAAACGTTCAGATGGGCGACCCTGAACAGTCACGCTAGCATTGGCGGGTCGGGCAGGCTGCGTTCCCGTCGCATCGGTCGATGCGTCGCGGAAAACACGCCACCTGCCACTGGCCCCATGTTCAAAACCGATCATGCGTCTATAGATTGCTTGTTGGAATGAATCACCTACCCTCAGGGGAGGACTGAAACCATCCGGCATCTTTCTCATCCAACCGGATTTTCGCAGCTGTGGCTTCCATCTCGATCAAGCTTCCCGCCAATCTGACCACGGCCCTGGCAGCGCGCCGGGGGCAGGACGAACCCCGGCTTGTACCCTGGCTGGCCGCCTGGATGCTGGCTGACCACCGCATCGGTGGCGGCACGCTACCCGGCGAACTGGGCGACACCGCCAGCCTGCTGGCGCTCGCACGCCAGCATGTGGACAATGGACGCAACACCTGGGAAGGCGAGACCGGGCTGGCGCTGTTCGTCGAGGAAGCCGCCCCGACCGGGCTGCCGGCCGAAACCGACGCCGTGAACGCCATGCCTGTTGGGCATGATGCCATCCCGTCCGATACCGAATCGTCGACGTCCCGTAAAAAGGCTGACATTTCGCTGCATTTTGTCGGCGAAGACGTAACCATCTTCTCACCCAGCGGCCGCTACGATGCCGTGGCGCTGCATGGCTGGCGGCGGCTGCTGCGCCACCTGCTGATCGAGCTGGTGCTGCAGGGCCCGCAGCAGCTGCGCCAGTTCTCCAATCTGGCCACCAACATCCGGCCGCTGGTGCTGCAGACCTGGTCCGGTCCCACCGATGGGGACGCGCGCCTGCCACAGGCCACCGTCATTGAGCGCTTCGACCTGCAGTGCCGTCGCCACCCCGATGCCACAGCGGTGCGCATGCCCGGCACGCCCGGCGTCACCTGGAGCTACGAGACCTTGCGCGAGATCTCGCTGCGCCACGCTGCGCGCCTGCAGGCGCTGGACGTGGGGGCAGGCGACCGCGTGGCCATGCTGCTGTCACGCCGGCCCGAAGCCATCGCCCTGATGCTGGGCATCCTGCGGCTGGGCGCTGTCTATGTACCCATCGACCCGGCCAGCCCGGAACAGCGGCTGTCGCTGATGCTGGAAGACAGCCAGCCCACGCTGCTGCTGGTGGATTCGCATACCCAGCCCCATCAGCTGGCGCTGGCCAAGGCGCGCGGCATCCCGACGCTGGACATCGAAGGCATCGACCACGACGACACCGACACGCTTGTGGGCTTCGACACGGTGCCCTGCCTGTCGGAGCGGCTGTCCGAGCAGGAGCTGGCCCGGTACGGCAGCCCGGCGCGCCAACCCGCCTACGTGATGTATACCTCCGGTTCCACAGGCACGCCCAAGGGGGTGGTCATCCCCCATCGTGCCATCGTCCGGCTGGTCTACCGACAGTACTACGCCCCGCTGGGTCCGAAGGTGGTGATGCTGCACGCAGCACCGCTGGCCTTCGATGCCTCGACACTGGAGATCTGGGGTCCGTTGCTCAATGGCGGCACCTGCGTCGTCCATCCGCAGGCCATCCCCTCGGGTGCCGGCCTGGCCGAGACCATCCGCACCGAACGGGTCAACACGGCGTGGCTGACGGCGGCACTCTTCAACCGTATCGTCGACGAGGATCCGCTGCACCTGCAGGGCCTGCGCACGCTGATGACGGGCGGCGAGGCCCTTTCGCCCCGTCATGTGCGCCGGGCACTGCAGGCGCTGCCCGGACTGCAGCTGATCAACGGCTACGGCCCCACCGAGACCACCACCTTTGCTGTCACGGGACCGGTTTCCGAACACGATCTGGACAGCCACGCCTCCGTGCCGCTGGGCCGTCCCATCAACTGGACCTACGTGCGCGTGCTGAGCCCGCTGGGCGATGCCGTTCCCCCCGGCCTGACCGGCGAACTCTACATCGGTGGCCCGGGCGTGGCCCTGGGCTACCTGAACCGCCCGGATCTCACGAAGGAACGCTTTGTTGCCGATCCGTTCGGCGGCCCTCACGACGTGCTCTACCGCACCGGCGATGCCGTGCGCTGGCTGGACGATGGCCGCCTGGAGTACCTGGGTCGACTGGATGGCCAGCTCAAGATCCGGGGCTTTCGCATCGAGCCGGGCGAGATCGAGGCCGTGCTGGCCAGCCATCCGGCCGTGGCCAATGCCGCCATCACCGACGAGTGCCCGCCCAATGGCGAGCGGCGCCTAGTGGCCTGGCTGGTGGCAGCCGCAGGCCAGACCCTGCCCGATGACGACGTCCTGCGCGACCACTGCCGCAAGCGCCTGCCCATCTACATGATGCCCGCACGGTTCGTGGCCGTCCCGCAACTGCCGATCACGCTGAACGGCAAGCTGGACCGCCGCGCCCTGCAGGCCATGGAGACCAAAGACACAACACCCGTAAACTCTGTCGACACCGGTTTTACAGAAGACACGGAGGTTACAGACCGTGACGTAACCGGGTTCGATACAGATCTTGCACATCCAAACCAGAATAAACGCGAGATCGCGGCATCCGCTGCGTCATCGACACCACAACCTGTATCCGGCACACCTCGCACGACCGAGACGCCCCCTCGCCCTGATGGCCAGGCAGGTACCGGCAGCCAGGCCCTGACGCCCGCGCTCAAGCGCCGGCTCGAACAGCGCATCATCGCGCTGCTGGAACCCATCCTGGCCATCCGGGGCCTGCGCGCCCATGACAACTTCTTCGAGGTGGGGGGATCGTCCCTGCTGGCCGCCCAGGCCCTGGAAGCCCTGCAGCAGACCTTCGGACCAGCCATCGGCATCGAGGACTTCTTCGGCACCCCCACGGTGACGGCCTTTGCCGCGCGCATCGCGGAAGGCGTGCCAGCCGCCAAGCTGCAGCACATCCTGCAGCCTGGTGATGCCGCGGCCCGTGCCGTGCCCCCATCCCATCAGGCCCCGGCCGAGACGACCCCGCCTGCCGGAACGCATCCGGACAACCAGGCAGCCCCCGGTACGGATGACCACACCCCACATGCCGCCCCTGCCGGCCAGGCGAATGTCGCGCCCCCGACGGACGAGGACGAGCGCACCATCGCCATCATCGGCATGGCCGGGCGCTTCCCGGGCGCCGCCAGCATCGAGGAACTCTGGCAGAACCTGATCGCCGGCCGTGACGGCATCCGTCATTTCCGGCCTGAGGAGCTGGATCCCTCCCTGCCCGCCAGCCTCACCGGCGACCCCGACTACGTGGCCGCACGCGGCGTGCTCGACGACGCAGCGCGTTTCGATGCAGCCTTCTTCGGCATCGGCCCGCGCGAAGCCGAGCTGATGGATCCGCAGCAGCGCATCTTCCTGGAACTGGCCTGGCAGTGCCTTGAGCAGGGCGGCCAGGCCCCGCGCGACGGCAACCGTCAGATCGGCGTCTTCGCCGGCATGTACAACGCCACCTACTTCCAGCGTCACCTGCAGCACTACCCGGAGAAAATCGCCGCCCTGGGCGAATTCCAGGTGATGCTCGACAACGAGAAGGACTACATCGCCACCCGCACGGCCAACCGGCTGGACCTGCGGGGGCCCGCCGTCTCGGTGCACACCGCCTGCTCCACCTCGCTGGTGGCCATCGTCCAGGCCGTGCAGGCGCTGCGTGCCGGTCAGTGCCGGATGGCGCTGGCCGGAGGCGTTGCCGTCACCGCCCCGGTCAACAGCGGCTACCGCCACGAAGCCGGCTCGATGCTCTCGCCTGACGGCTTCACCCGCAGCTTCGATGCCGATGCCCAGGGCACAGTGTTCTCCGACGGTGCTGCCGTGGTGCTGCTCAAGCGCCTGGCTGATGCCCGCCGCGACGGCGACACCGTCTACGCCGTCATTCGCGGCGTGGGCATCAACAACGACGGCGGCAACAAGGCCAGCTTCACCGCGGTCAGCGTGGAAGGCCAGCATGCCGTCATCCGCGCCGCCCTGGACGACGCCGGCGTGCCCGCCCGCAGCATCCAGGTCGTGGAAGCCCACGGCACCGCCACCCCCATGGGTGACCCGGTGGAAGTGCGCGCTCTCACCCGTGCCTGGCGCGAAGAGACCCAGGACACCGGCTTTGCCGTGCTCAGCTCGCTCAAGAGCTACATCGGTCACACGGTCATCGCGGCCGGCGCATCGGCCACCATCAAGACGGTGATGGCGCTGCAGCACAACCTCATCCCCGGCACCCTGCACTTCAGGAAGCCCAATCCCGGCCTGCAGCTGGAACAGAGCCCGTTCCGGGTCACCGCCGAGCCCACGCCATGGCCGGCCACACCCGGCACGCCACGACGTGCGGCCATCAGCGCCTTCGGCGTGGGTGGCACCAACGCCCACATCATCATCGAGGAAGCGCCGGCCGATCTGGCGCTCGGTGCCCCTGCAAGCGGTACCGCGCAGACGGCTGCCTCCCCGTCCGGCCACACCGACGAAGCTCCGCTCGCCTTCCTCCCGCTCAGCGCGCGCACGCCCACGGCGCTGGCCACCCAGCGTCGCCAGCTGGCCGAGCACCTGCGTCGACTGCAGGCAGCACAAGCCCGGACGGGCGCGGCTGACGATCCTGCGGACAAGGCCGCCACACGCGCCGGCCAGGACGCAGACCCGTTCCTGTCAGCGACGCTTGCCAACCTGAGCGACATCTCCTTCACGCTGGCCCACGGCCGCAGTCCGCTGCCGCATCGACAGTGCGTGCTGGCCCGGACGCTCGACGAGGCCGTCGCCGCGCTGGAAAACGACAGCGCCCCCGACCACATCCATGCAATGGCGGCGGCCCAGGGTCCCCTGGTCTGGCTCTTCCCGGGTCAGGGCGCCCAGTACGCCGCCATGGGTCGCCAGCTCTACGAGCAGGAGCCCGTCTTTGCCCGTGCCTTCGACGAAGTGGCCGAGGCCATCGGCCCCCTGCCCGGCGCCAACGGCCATCCGTGGCTGAACACGCTCATCCAGTCCGCCGAGAACAGCGGCCTGCCGAGCGACGAACAATCCACGTTCCAGGGGCCGGACACCACCATCGACGGGCGCTCACGCCCGGATGGGCACACCTCCGGCGAATATCCGGCCACGTCGAACACAGCCCCTCTGACCGAGGCCCGCCAAGGCGGTGCCGACCTGCGCGCGCTGGTCTTTCACGGCAGCGAGGCCGACCTGGCCCAGACGGCACTGACCCAGCCGGCACTCTTTGCCATCGAGTACGCCCTGGCCCGCTGGTGGCAGCACCAGGGGCTGCTGCCCGACCTGCTGGTGGGTCACAGCCTGGGCGAATTCACGGCCGCCGTCATCGCCGGCGTGATGCCGGTGGCCGATGCCGCCCGGCTGGTCGCCCTGCGTGGCCAGCTCATCCAGGCCCTGCCGGCTGGCGCCATGCTGGCCGTGCGGCAGCCGGCTGCCCAGGTGGCATCACGCCTGCCGTCAGAACTGTCGATCGCCACCATCAACGCACCCGAAGCCTGTGTGGTGGCCGGCCCTGAGGCCGCCATCGATGCGCTGGCACGGCAGCTGGAAGCCGAAGGCATCGCCAACCAGCGGCTGAAGACCTCGCACGCCTTCCATTCGGCCATGATGGAGCCGGCCGTCTCACCCTTCGAGCGCGCCGTGTCCCGGGTCCGTCTGTCGGCCCCGACCATCCCCATCGTCTCGGGCCGGACCGGCCGACCGCTCACCGATGCCGAGGCCACCGACCCGCACTGGTGGGCTGCCCAGCTGCGTGACACCGTGCGCTTTGCCGATGCCGTGCAGCACGTCCTGGCCGAAAGCCCCGACAGCACTTTCCTGGAAGTCGGTCCCGGCCGCATTCTGGTCAACCTGGTGCGCCGTGCCGCACCCGCCAGGAAGGCGCCAGCCTGCGTCGCCAGCTTGGAGTCGGCCGATGACGAGGTGAGGTCGCTTGCCCGCGCCCATGCCCGGCTGTGGTGTCTGGACCGCCTGCCGGCGGCCAGCCTCGCCCCGACCCAGGGCCGGCGCATTCCGCTGCCCACCTACCCCTTCGAGGGTAAGCGCTACTGGCTGGATGCACCGGCCGCGGACGGGCCGCCCGCCCGCATCCCGCCTGCCGCATACGCCACCTGTGGTGCACAGGCGCGCGCCGTGCCTCTGGCCGCCGCACCGTCTGCCAGCGCGTCCCCCACCGCGACGAACACGCTCCCGGCCTGTCCGGCGCATCCCGTCGCCGGGGACCAGCCGCTGGCACCGTCTTCCGTGCCGGTAGCCGCGTCCGTGGCCAGCACCAACCATCAGGGCCTGATCTCTGCGGCTGAAGCCGCCATCGGCGCCCTGCGTGCTGCCCTGCAGGCGCATGCCGGTCAATCGGTGAAGGCCGCAACACGGCAGACAGCGGATCCGGCACGACATGCAGCCCCGGACGCTGCCATCCCTCCTGCCACGGCCCGTGCCGCTGCCCCCCAGGCTGCGACGGCCGTCCCATCCTTTTCAGAAAACCCGAACCTCCTCAAGCAGCACACGAACACCATGAGCACGAACGATCGCCAAGCGAGATTGCATCAGGAACTGGCCGATACCATCGATGAAGTCTGTGGAATCACCGTCGGACCCGAGGACCGCGACAGCGCCTTCGTCGACCTGGGGCTGGACTCCCTGCTGCTCACCCAGCTGGCCCTGCAGATCAAGCGCCACTTCAACGCGCCCATCAGCTTCCGACAGCTGATGACCGACCTGCCCAGCCCCAACGCCGTCGTCCAGCACCTGGACGGCATCCTGCCGGCCGATGCCGCCGTGGCAGCCCCCGCTGCCGACAGCGCCGCCGCTGCGCCCCAGCTTCCGGCCACGGCCGCACCGACGGCCCTGCAGCCGGCCATGCCGAGCATGCCCGCCCAGGCACCGCTGCTGGCCCCGCTCGCCCCGGCGGGCGCCGTCGACGGTGTCTCGTACCTGCTCAGCCAGCAGCTGCAGCTGATGGAAAACCAGCTGCGCCTGCTGACGGGCCAGCCCGCCATGGCAGCCCCCGCCCAGGCCGTCATCACCGCCACCGATGCGCCGGTCGCCGCTGCGCCGACCCAGGCACCCGCCGTCCCGGCCGTGGCCGCTTCGGCCAGCCCTACCCCGAGCAGCGCCGAGGCTGACGAGCGCCCCACCGATGATCCGAAGCGTGCCTTCGGCGCCATCGCCCGCATCTACCGCCAGCAGCACGACGCGCTCACCCCGCGCCAGGAAGCGCGGCTCGATGCCTTCATCAAGCGCTACGTCGACCGCACCCGCGCCTCGCGCGACTACACGCAGCAGCATCGCCCGCACTCGGCCGACCCGCGCGTCGTCAACGGCTTCCGCCCGCGCCTGAAGGAGATGATCTACCAGATCGTCATCGGACGCTCCAAGGGCTCGCACCTGTGGGATCTGGACGGCAATGAGTACGTCGACGCCCTGAACGGCTTCGGCATGAGCCTGTTCGGCTGGCAGCCCGACTTCGTGCTCGACGCCGTGCGTCGCCAGCTCGACCTCGGCTACGAGATCGGCCCGCAGCATCCGCTGTCCGGCCCCGTCACCGAGCTGGTCTGCGAGATGACCGGCTTTGACCGTGCCGCACTCTGCAACACCGGCTCCGAAGCCGTCATGGGCACCGTGCGCATCGCCCGCACCGTCACCGGCCGCGAGCGCATCGCCGTCTTCGCCGGTTCCTACCACGGCATCTTCGACGAAGTAATCGTGCGTCTGGGTGCCCGAGGTCGTGCCATGCCGGCCGCCCCCGGCATCATGCCCAACACCGCCGCCAACGTCGTCATCCTGGAGTACGGCGAGCCCGACGCCCTGCAATGGGTGCGTGACAACGCCGACAACCTGGCCGCCGTGCTGGTCGAGCCCGTGCAGAGCCGTCGCCCCGACCTGCAGCCGCGCGAGTTCCTGCACGAGCTGCGCCGCATCACCGCCGAATCCGGGTCCCTGCTGATCTTCGACGAGGTGGTCACCGGCTTCCGCACCGGCCCCGGCGGCGCTCAGGCCCACTTTGACGTGCGCGCCGACCTGGCCAGCTACGGCAAGGTCATCGGCGGCGGCTTCCCCATCGGCATCATCGCCGGCAAGCGCCAGTACATGGACGCCCTGGATGGTGGTGCCTGGCAGTATGGCGACGACTCGATCCCCACCGTCGGCGTCACCTACTTCGCCGGCACCTTCGTGCGGCACCCGCTGGCGCTGGCTGCCTGCCACGCGGTACTCTCGTACCTCAAGGAAGCAGGCCCCGAGCTGCAACGCAAGCTCACCGAGACCACCACGAAGCTGGCCGATTCGCTCAACGCCTTCTGCCAGGAGCACGGTGCCCCCATCGCGGTCAAGCACTTCGCCTCGGTCTGGCGGATCGTCTTCACCGAAGATCACCCGTACCAGGACCTGCTGTTTGCCATGATGCGCAGCCGCGGCATCCACATCCTGGACAACTTCCCGTGCTTCATGACCACGGCGCACAGCGAAGCCGATGTCGAAGCCATCCGCAAGGCCTTCTGCGACTCGGTGCTGGAACTGCAGGCCGACGGTTTCCTGCCCGGCAAGCCGGTGCAGAATGCCGCCGATGCGTCCGCCAGCTTCGACCCGACCAAGCCCCCGGTTCCGGGTGCCCGCCTGGGCCGTGACGCCCAAGGCAAGGCCGCCTGGTTCATCGCCGACCCCGACCGGCCCGGCAGCTACATGCAACTGAAGACCAGCGTCTGACACACATAACCACAAGAAGGCATCGGCGGACACCCTGGCCCCCTGGCCGGGGTGTCTGCCGAAATGACCCCACATTCCACCAGAGAGATAAGCCATGAGCCACGAATCCGACCCCTCACACCCGCTGCCCGCCGGCCTGGTGGGCGTGGCGGTGGATTTCGACCCCTTCGCGGCAGACCCCGCTGCCGCAGCCATCGAACAGGTCATCACGCCCACCGATGCCCAGCGCGAGGTCTGGCTGGCCGATCATCTGGGCCGCGAAGCCTCACTGGCCTACAACGAAGCCGTCGAGCTGGACCTGCGCGGCCCGCTCGACGATGCTGCCGTCACCCGTCTTCAGGGCGCCTGCCAGGCCGTGCACCAGGCCCATCAGGCCCTGCGCGCCGTCTTCAGCGACGACGGCTCCGAGATGCTGGTCCAACCCGCCGACGCCGCTCCCCTCGTCTTCGACGTGGTGGATATGCGCATGCAGGACGAGTCCACCCGCAACCGGCGCCTGGCCGACTGGCGCCAGCAGGTGGTCACCGCCCCCTTCGACCTGGGCAAGGGTCCGCTCTTTCGCGCTCACCTGCTGCGCCTGACCGACCAGCATGGCGTGCTGCTGCTGGCCGCCCATCACCTGGTCTGCGACGGCTACTCCTTCGGCATCGTGCTGCGTGACCTGGCGCGCGCCATGCGGGGTGAACCGCTGACCTCGTCCGCCTACGCCGACTACGCCGCCGACGAAGCCCGCTTTGCCCAAAGCGCCGAAGCCGGCGCCAACGTGCATTTCTGGACCGGCCGCTATGCCAAGGACGTGCCCGTCACCGATCTGCCCACCGACCACTCGCGCCCGGCCCGTCGCCAGGTCGCGGCCAACCGCATCGACCACCTCATCCCGGCCGCCGACTTCGAGCGCCTGCAGCAGGCAGCCCGCAGCCTGCGCATCAGCCTGTTCTCGCTGCTGCTGGGCGGCTTCGAGCTGCTGATGTCACGCCTGACCAGCAGCCCCGATGTGGTGGTGGGCGTGCCCGCCGCCGGCCAGATGGCGGCCGAGCTGCCCGACATCGTCGGCCACTGCGTCAACCTGCTGCCCGTGCGTGGCCACATCGACACCGAAGCCACTGCCGCCGACTGGCTGGCCGGCGTGCAGCGTGAACTGCTCGATGCCTTCGACCACCAGCGCTTCACCTTCGGCACGCTGCTGCGCCACCTGGCGCTCCGGCGCGATCCGTCCCGGCTGCCGCTCGTGTCGGTGATGTTCAACCTCGACCAGCGGCTGGATCCGACACTCACCGCGCTGCCTGGCTTCGACACCACCATCCACCCGGTGGCCCGTCGCTTCGAGAACTTCGAGCTGTTCTTCAACCTCACGCCGCTGGACACGGGTCTGCGCATCGAGTGCCAGTACAGCACCGCGCTCTTCGACGATGCCAGCATCCAGCAGTGGCTGCAGAGCTACGCCGCCCTGCTGGCCGGCGTCGCACGGGACCCGCAGCGCCCCGTCGGCCATCTGCCTGCGCTGGATGCCGAGCAGCAGGCGCTGCTGGCCCGCTGGAACCAGACAGAACACGAACAGGGTCTGGGCCGCACCCCGGTGGCCCTGCTCGACCGCATCGGCATCACCCAGCCCCGGAAGATTGCCCTGGCTGACGCCCACCATCAGCTCAGCTACCGCGCCCTGCTGGATGCCAGCCACCAGCTGGCCCTGCGCCTGCAGGAATACGGTGTCGGCCCCGACAGCCGCGTGGGCCTGTGCCTGACCCGCGGCGTGGCCATGGTGGTGGCCCAGTGGGCCGTCTGGCGCACCGGGGCCGCCTACGTGCCCCTTGATCCGCACTTCCCGCAGGACCGTCTGTCCTACATGGCCGAAGACGCCGGCCTGGCCCTCGTGCTGGCCGACGCCGAGACCCTCGATGTCTGTCAGCAATTCGGCTGGCCGGCCGAGCGCACACTGACCATCTCGGCCGACGAGCTGGTCCAGGATCTGCCCGCCAGCGGCGAGATCGAGAAGCGTCTGGACCTGTCCCGCCCCGAGGCGGCGTCCTACGTCATCTACACCTCCGGCTCCACCGGCAAGCCCAAGGGCGTGGCCGTGCCGCATCGCGCTGCCGCCAACCTGCTGCTGTCCATGCAGCGCAAGCCCGGCATCCGCGCCAGCGATCGGCTGCTGGCCGTCACCACGCTGTCCTTCGACATCGCGCTGCTGGAGCTCATCACCCCGCTGATCGCCGGTGGCACCGTCTACGTGGCCGACCGTGACGACACCGGCGACGGCCATCGCCTGGCCGAGCGCCTGCAGCAATGGAACATCACCGTCATGCAGGCCACGCCGGGCACCTGGCGCCTGCTGCTGGCCGCCGACTGGCAGCCGACCGAGGGCTTCCGCGCCCTGGTGGGTGGCGAACCGCTGCCGCTGGACCTGGCGCGCGACCTCACCGCGCTGCCGCTCACGCTGTGGAACATGTACGGTCCCACCGAGACCACCGTCTGGTCCACCTGCTGGCAGGTTCCGCCGCAGCCGTCGTACATCCGCATCGGCGGCCCCATCGACAACACCCGCGTCCACATCGTGGACGCCCATGGCCAGGAAGTGCCGGTGGGTGCAGCCGGCGAGATCGTCATTGCCGGCGAAGGTGTGGCGCTGGGCTATCTGAACCGCCCGGAACTCACCGAAGATCGTTTTATTCCGGATGATTTTTCCAAAAATCATCCGGAACAGAATCAACCTGCACAGATCGACGGACGCCGCGCCTACCGCACCGGCGACAGCGGCCGCTGGCACCACGACGGCACGCTGGAGCACCTGGGACGTCTGGACCACCAGGTGAAGGTGCGTGGCTACCGCATCGAACTGGGCGAGATCGAATCCGTGCTGTCCACCTTCGAGGGCATCACCCAGGTCGTCACCATCGTGCGCGAGGACGTGCCCGGCGACCAGCGTCTGGTGGCCTACATGGTGGCCGACGACCCCGAGGCTGCCCCGCGCGAGGCCAACCGCGAAGAGGCCAGCGCACTGCGCAGCCACCTGCGCAAGCAGCTGCCTGACTACATGGTGCCGCAGCACTTCGTCTGGCTGCCCACCTTCACGCTGCTGCCCAATGGCAAGATCGACCGCAAGGCCTTGCCCCGACCCGACCAGCTGGCCCGCAGCATTCCCAACCGGCATGCCAGCACCGTCATGCCCCAGCCGTCCGCCAGCGCCCGGAATGCAGCGCCGCAATCGCCCGAACCGGCCACCCGCCCAAGTGCCAGCGCACCCACGGCCAGCGTGACCCCGGCATCGGCAGGCGAAGCAGCCACCGCCACGATTGCCGCAGCATCGACCGAGCCCGCATCGGCCAACGACACGGTGCAGGCCGTCGCCTCGGCGCCCACGCTGCTGCCCCGCGTGCGTGCGCTGATGGCCGAATACCTGCGCCTGCCTGAAGTATCCGACGACGACGACTTCTTCGCCGTGGGCGGCCATTCGCTGCTGGCCGCCCAGCTGCTGCAGGCGCTGGGCCGTGAACTGGGCCGCAAGCTCCCGCTGGCGGCGCTGTTCGAGGCACCCACGCCGCTGCAACTGGCTGCCTGGCTGGAAGGTGGCGAAGGCCAGTCTTCCGCCCAGACCACCAAGCAGCCTGCCACCCCGGACGCCGAGCACTCGCCGGTCGCCGAGTCGGCCGACACCATCGCCCGTCGCGCTGACCGCAACGTCGCGCCCCTGTCGCTGATGCAGCAGCGGCTGTACTTCCTGGAGTCGATCAACCCCGGCACCCCGGTCTACAACACGCCATCGGCCCACCGTCTCACCGGCAAGCTGAATGAATACGCCTTCCAGCGTGCGTTCAACCAGCTGATGCAGCGTCAGCCGATCCTGCGCACCGTCATCGACACCGATGCCCAGGGCATGCCCGAGCAGCGCGTGATGGACAACCTGCAGGTCTCGCTCTTCCCGGCCATGGATCTGAGCAAGCTGCAGGGCCAGGCTCAGGAAACGGCCCTTCGCCATGCCATCGATTCACTGGCCCAGGAACCGATTCCGCTGCATGGCGCGCCGCTCTTCCGCACCCGCATGTTCCGGCTGGGCGAAGAGCAGCACGTCTGGTTCTTCATGCCGCACCACATCATCTGGGACGGCTGGTCCTTCGACCTGCTGTATCAGGAAATGGCGGCCCTGTATGCACACCAGATGGAGAAACCCGGCGCAGCCGATCCGCTGCCGCCGCTGGCCATCGATTACGGCGATTTTGCCGGCTGGCACCACCAGTTCCTGAAGAGCGACACGCTGCAGAAACAGGTCGACCACTGGCTGTCGATCATCGATCCGAAACTGCCGCCTCTGGACGTTCCGGCCGACCGCAAGCGCCCGGCCCGCATGAGCGGCCTGGGCAGCACTGAATGGCTGTACCTGCCCGAGCCCCTGGTGGCCCGGCTGCGCGAGCACGCCCGCCAGCAGCACACCACCCCGTTCATGACGCTGCTGGCCGTCTGGGCCCTGCTGCTGCACGGCCTGTCGCGCCAGCCCACGCTGCGCATCGGCACCCCCGTGCGTGGCCGTGAGCTGCCCGAGCTGGAGCAGGTGATGGGCTTCTTCGTCAACGCCCTGCCGCTCACCTTCCACTTCGGCAACGATCAGGCCTCGTCCCATGCAGGGGCCCACGCCAGCCCGGATAGCGCCACGCCTGCCGGCATGGCGGCTGGCGCCGGTGCCCGCGAGCACGCTCCGCGCACCATCCGCCAACTGCTCGAACAGGTCCGCCAGACCGTCGTGACCGCCTTCGGCAACAGTGATGTGCCGGCCGACCGCATCCTGCAGGCCATGGGCCCGTCCCGTGACGAGTCCCGTCCCCCGCTCTGGCAGGCCTTCTTCTCGTTCCAGGAAGCCACGGCACGCCAGCTGCAGTGGGGCAACCTGCACGACAAGCCGCTGTACGTGCTGCAACCGGGCACCGCCGAGGACCTGGGACTGTGGTTCCTGGCCAATGGCAACCACCTGGTGGGCGGCCTGCAGTACAACACCGACATCTTCGACGCACTGCGAGTGCGCCGGATCGCCGAGGCCTACCAGCTGCTGCTGACCTGCTGGCTGGACAGCACGCCCGACACCCCGCTGGCGGACATGCTCACGCATATTCCGACGGCCGTGCTCTGTGGGGTCGACCATCCGGTCACCACCCTGCCGTCCACGCCGACGACCACGTCCCGGGCCGCTGCCCCCCAGCCTTCGTCGGCCGCACCGGTGCACCAGCCCGGCTTCGGTGAAGAGATCGGCATCGAGAAGGCGACCCGCACGGCCCCCTCAGGAGCCGCGCCGGTCCGGGAAGGGATCGGTACCGGGCACGCAGCCGCTCGTGAAGTGATCGCGGCTGCCCAGGCCTCGGCAGCCGCCAACACGCCGGCAACCATGCCTGCGACCGCTGCGGCATCTGCCACCGAGCAAGGTAGCAGCGTGCAGACCCAGGCTGCCCCGTCCCCGGATGCCGCCGCAGATGGTGCGGCCACGGCCGAAGCGCCTCTGCCCGCCGAAGAGGCGGGTTCGATGGAAGCCACGCTGACCGGCGTCTGGGCCGACCTGCTGGGCACCGATGACATCCGGTCCGATGACAACTTCTTCGACCTGGGCGGCCACTCGATGCTGGTGATGCAGGCCATCGCCCGCATGGAGGTGCTCACCGGCCGTCGCGTCAACCCGCGCCGCTTCGTCTTCGAGACGCTGGCCCAGGTGGCCCACGCGTATGAAGAGGCCCAATCCGGCCCCGCGCCCGAGGCGGACACCGCCGGCAAGAAAGGCGGCCTGATGGCCCGCATGCTGGGCGGCCTGCGCAAGCGGCACTGATCCGACGCGCCTTGAAAGCGTCCTGAATGGCGCCCGACAGGGGCGGCCCGACGAAGATGTCGGGCCGCCCCTGTGCCTTTTGGGGAGCACTGAAGGCCGGATGACGGAGCCGTGATCGAGCGGTACCGATGACCGGGAGCCCGCTGCCCGGGGATCGTCCGTGCCGATTCACCCCCGCCATCCGCTAAGATGACATCCATCATCCCGAACCCACCAGGAGACCTGACCGACATGTTGACCGTCATCAGCAGCGCCACCGACATCAGCAACGCCCAGAAAACCCTCGTCCATCAGCTGCAGACCGCGCTGCCCCAGCGCATTGCCTGTACCGTCGGCGGTGCCGGCGGCGGCTTCGAGGCCGACGTGGCCTACGACGACACGCTGGGCCTCTGGTTCGCCGGCCAGTCGCAGGACACCAAGCACTTCAACGGCTTCGGTACCGACGCCCCGGTGGCCGGCAAGAAAGTCTCGCTGGCCGCAGAAATCAACTTTCCCGTCCAGGGCATCAGCCGTGCCATTTCCGGTGTCTTCGCCCAGGATGAAAACGGCCGCATCGCCGTGCTGCATCGGGGCAAGATCCGTGGCGGCAAGGCCATCTTCTTCCAGCATTACCAGGGCGAGTGCGTCGAAGCCGACGACGGTGGCAAGCCCGACACCTTTGCCCTCATCGGCTGGCTGGATGACCCCGCCTTCGCCCGACGCATGAACGACTTCGTGCGCGAGATCCTGCGCATCAAGGCCGCCGCAAAATAGGGGGAAACACGGGTCTCCGCGGGCAGACGGCAAGGCATGCGGCAGTAAACTCGGAAGATCAGTCCCTATCCCTTCCCGAAACCGTCATGCCGGACGCGAACCTTCCTGTCGTCGATTGCTGGCGCATCGATCTCGATGCGCCCCGTCCTCCCGAATCCGAACACTGGATCGCCGCGTCCGAACACGCCCGTGCCGAGCGCTTCCGTTTCGAGCACCTGCAACGACGCTACCGCGCCACCCGTGCCGGCCTGCGCGCCCTGCTGGCACGCCAGCTGCATGTCTCGCCCGCCGACGTGCGTTTCGTGCGCAGCCCAAGAGGCAAGCCCAGCCTGGATCCGGCGCATCAAAGCCCCCTGCACTTCAACCTGACCCACAGCGAACACGTCGCCTGGGTGGCCCTGGGGCCGCAGGAACTGGGCATTGATCTGGAGGTACTGGGGCGCGAGGTAAAGATGCTGGATTCGCTGGTCCATCGCGTCACCCGCCCCCATGAGGCCCAACTGCTGCTGGCCATGCCCGATAGCCTGCGCGAACTGGCCTTCCTGCTGATGTGGACCCGCAAGGAATCCACGCTGAAGGCCTGGGGCGAGGGCATCAGCGGCATGGGGTCGCTCAACACCCTGGACAGCCAGCTGCCCGACGTGGAAACACTCACTGCCTTCCTGCAGCGGCATCATCCCGACCGGCTGGATCCGGCCACGGCGGTCCGCAAGCCCGCCTCACCGCGCCAGCCCGGTGATTTTTCCAGCCATGAATACCACGGCCCCCACCCGATTCCACCGGCGCTCCTCACCGATCACCCGGAAGCGCACCAGCTTCCGCAGGTCCTCATCCATTACCCGGACGTGCGCCTGCCCACCGCCGAGGGCGAACGCCCACCGCTGTACGCCACCACCTTCGACCTGGGTTCCGAACTGGTCACGGTTTCATCGCCCACCCCCTTTCGTGCCAGAATCCATCGGTTTTCCTACTGAAGGCGTCCCCCCAGACCCGCCGCATGCCGGCTTCAGCCCGTCGCCCGATCCTGTCATCTGCCCATGCCCACCCTGCACCTCCAGGACGTACACCTCACACGCGGCATCACGCCCGTCTTTGCCGGCCTGCAGCTGGAACTGACCGAGGACCGCATCGGTCTCATCGGCAACAACGGCGCCGGCAAGACCAGCCTGCTGCGCCTGCTGTGCGGCCTGGAAGCCCCCGATCAGGGCAGCATCCATATCGATGGTATGGACATCCATCAGCGCGAGGGGCGTCTGAAGCGCAGCCAGCGCATCGGCATGATGTTCCAGAACCCCGATGACCAGATCATCTTCCCCACCGTGGAAGAAGAGCTGGCCCTGGGCTTGCCCGGCCTGAAAAAGCGCGAGGCCCTGCAGAAGGCCCGTGAGTTCCTGGCCCAACGCGGTCTCTCCGACTGGGCGCAACGCGCCATCTCGGCGCTGAGCCAGGGCCAGCGCCAGCACGTCTGCTGGCTGACGCTGCTGCTGGCCGGCCCCGCCACCCTGCTGCTGGACGAGCCCTATGCCAGCCTGGACCTGCCCGGCCAGGCCCGCCTGGCCCATGACCTGGACCAGACCGACCGCCAGCTCATCGTCTCCACCCACCTGCTGGACCACGTGCGCACCTACCCGCGCGTGCTGTGGCTGGACCAGGGCCAGATCCGTGCCGACGGCAATGGCCCGGACGTCTGCGCCGCCTACGAAGCGCACGTGCGCCAGCTCATCGCTGAAGCCGCTCACCCTGCGAAAGCCCCTCACCTCGCGGAAGGCTCCCGCTCCACTGAAACCACTCGCCCCGCCCAGGGCACGGCGCCTCATCATGGGTAGCCTCTACAGCGACATCCCCAGCTGGCTGCACCGTGTGCCGGCCGGCCTCAAACTGGCCCTGCTGGTACTGCTGGGCCTGGTGCTCTTCTGGGTGAAGGATCCGCTGATCCTGGGCATCATCGCCGGCCTGGCGCTGGCCCTGTGGCTGAGCCTGGGTCGCGCCACCCGTCCGGCCCGACGCCTGATGTTCTCGGTGCTGGTGGCCGCTGGCCTGGTGGCGCTCTTTCAGCTCTGGATGGGTCGCCCGGACCTGGCCTGGTCCGCCACCGTGCGGCTGGCCTGCACCTGCAGCCTGGGGGCAGTGCTTACCGTCACCACCCGTCCCGCCGCGCTGCTGGACGTGCTGGAATGGCTGCTACAGCCGCTTCGCCTGGTGGGCCTGTCGCCCGAACGCCTGGCCCTGCAGCTGGGCCTGATGCTACGCTTCATCGAGCACTTCTTCGTGCAATGGAAGAAGCTCGACGACGCCTGGCGCCTGCGCACCGGCCGGCCCGGCGGCTGGCGCCTCATCGCCCCCCTCACCATCCAGATGCTGCAGACCACCCGCCGCGTGGCCGATGCGCTGTTTGCGCGACTGGGGGACTGAAGCCAGCGCCCACCACGGCAGATTCCGTCCACCACGCCCCGACCCCGTTCGATCCCATCATGGACCAGCACATCAACTACATCACCCTTGGCGTTGCGGACGTTGGCCGATCACGCCGTTTCTACCAGGAAGTCTTCGGCTGGCAGGAAAGCGCCGAAAGCAACGAGCACATTGCGTTCTTCCAGACGGGCGGCGCGCTGATACTGGCACTGTTCCAGCGTGATGCGCTGGCCAAGGATGCTGGCCATGACAGCCCTGTCACGATGCCGGGCAGCTTTCCCGGCTTTTCGATGGCTCACAACCTGGCCACCACCGCCGAGGTCGATGCGCTCTTTGCTCGCTTTCGCGAGCATGGCGCCACCATCGTCAAACCGCCCCAGAAAGTGTTCTGGGGCGGCTACAGCGGCTACATCGCGGACCCGGACGGGTTCCTGTGGGAAATCGCCCACAATCCGTTCCTGCAGAAACTGCGGGGCTGACAGTCACCGGCAGAAGAACCTCCGCCAGGACCGCCAGCCCCCTGTCTCACACCACCACCTGCGCGATCAGCATCGCCACCACCGTGGCCACCCCCACGCCAATCAGGCCAGGCATCATGAAGCTGTGGTTCAGGATGTACTTGCCGATGTGCGTGGTGCCGGTACGGTCGAAGTTGATCGTCGCCAGGTCACTCGGGTAGAAGCAGAAGAAGAAGTACGCATAGCTGGCCGGCACCGAGCCTAGCAGTGTGGCTGGAGAAAGCCCCAGCGCAAAGCCCAGCGGCAGCATCACCGTCAGCGTGGCCGCCTGAGACTTCAGGAAGGCCGAGAAGGCGAACATGGCCAGTGCGAAGGTCCACGGATGGCGTTCCACCTCGGCCTTGAGCAGGTCAGTGATGTAGCCCTTGTTGCCCGAGATGACGGTATCGCTCATCCAGGCAATACCCATGATCATCACCACCGCGATCATACCGGCATTGAAGACCTTGGAATCCGAGATGGCCTTGGGCTTGACGCCGGTGAAGAACAGGATGAGCGCGCCGGCCGCCAGCATGACGAACTGGATCACCGGCACCATCGTCAGCGGCTGTCCCTTGGCATCCAGCGGCAGCAGCGGCTGCGCCACCGAAGCCAGGCAGACGATGGCCATAATGCCCAGCAGGAAGATCGTCAGCGCACTGCGCGCCTGCGAACTCACGGCCTCACCCAGCACCGAATGGCTGCCCCCCTCGATGTACTCACGCATCTTGGGATCCTGCATCCGGGCCTGAAAATCCGGATCATCGGCCAGTTCCTTGCCCCGCTTCAGACTCCAGGTGGCGGCCACCAGCATGCCGATGATGCACGAAGGCACCGTCACGCACAGCACCTGGGGCACCGAAATGGCCACATGGTGGGTGGCAGCGATGGCCACTACCGTGGCCAGGGCGGCGGACACCGGGCTGGCCGTGATGCCCATCTGGCTGGCTACCGACGCAATGGCCATCGGGCGCTCGGGGCGGATCCCCTTGGAATACGCCACGTCATAAATCACCGGCAGGAGCGGATAGACCGCATGGCCGGTCCCCACCAGCATCGTCAGCGAAAAGGTGCAGATCGGCGCCAGGTAGGTGACCCGCTCGGGATGGCGGCGCAGCAGCTTTTCGGCCAGCCGCACGATCAGGTTCAGCGCCCCGGTCGCTTCCAGCGTGGCCGAGGTGGTCACCACCGCGATGATGATCAGGATGACATCGATGGGCGGCTTGCCGGGCGCCACGCCGAACAGGAAGGCCAGCAGCGTGATGCCCAGCCCGCCCAGCAGGCCCAGTGCCACCCCACCGAAGCGGATGCCGAAATAGATGATGACCAGCAACAGCAGCAGCTGTGCCCAGAATGGATGGATGCCTATCTGTTGCATCAATGTACTCAACATGATCGCTCCTCTTCGGGGTATCGGTTGCCGCACCGTTATATGACATAAATTGACAATCCGATTCTATACCGATGGTAGCCCGGAAGCCGGACGGTCCCCGTTCATTTCGCAGTCGAACCATCGGTCACCCCGCGCACGGTCCTTTGAATGCAGACGATGCCTAGGCAGGCAAACTGACTGTCAGGTGGACCGTTACCGACGGACAACGCCGCAGGCGTACCCGAAAGCCCGCCAGCGTGAAGCACCCCATGCGGCCCCATCCGGCAAAACCCTGATTCCCGAAGGCCGCACCAGCCACCGTAGAATGACACCCATTCCAGACAGCACAGACCCGAGGGAGTCCGCCGGACCCGTACAGTCGGCATCTGTGCTCCATTCCTTTTCTGACAGACATCTCCTCATTCATGGACCGAACCCTGTCGCGCCAGAGTGCGCAGCACATCTCGCAAGTTGCCCTCTTTGCCGCCCTACTGGCGGTACTGGGCCTCATTCCCAAGATCGACCTGCCCTTCGGCGTCCCCATCACCGCCCAGTCGCTGGGCATCATGCTGGCCGGCGCCCTGCTGGGCCCCTGGCGCGGCTTCCAGGCAGTGCTGCTGTTCGTCGTGGCTGCAGCACTGGGCCTGCCGGTGCTTTCCGGTGGCCGGGGTGGCCTGGCCCCGTTCATGGCGCCGTCAGCCGGCTACCTGTACGGCTATGCACCGGCAGCCTTCGTCATCGGCTGGATGATGCTGATGCTGCCACGTGCCCGCACCGCCGGACGGATGGCTGCCAACGCCTTCATCGCCTCCATGGCCGGCGGGCTCGTATTCCTGCACCTCACGGGCATCATCGGCCTGACCATCTTCGCCGACATGACCTTCGACAAGGCCTTCCTGGCTGACATGGCCTTCGTGCCCGGCGACACCATCAAGGCGCTGCTGTGCGCCCTCATCGTCCACACCGTTGCGCGCGCCCTGCCTGACTGGCCCTTCCCGGGCAGCGAAAGCCGCACCGCACACCGTTGAACAAAGCCCTCCCCGCCGATCCTGCCGATCTGGTCCATGGCCCGCTGCTGCGCTGGGCCCGTGAACATCCCGATCGGCCGGCCATCATCCAGGATGCCCATGGCAGCCATGCCCGGCAGCTGGATTTCGGCCAGCTCCTGACAGCCGTCGAAGAACGGGGCGCGGCGCCCACCGGCCGCGTCCTCGGCACCAACGTGCTGCTCACCAGCACCGCCGATCCGCTGGCGCTGCTGATCGATTTCCTGGCCGTCATCCGTACCGGGCGCTGCGCGGCCGTGGCCGATCCGGACTGGCCTGCCGAGGTCCATGCCCGTATGGAAGCGGCGCTGCGTGACATGGGCGACCAGTCCCCAGACCCCAACCCGCCTCCCACGCCGGAAACGCCCTTCTACATCGGCTTCACCTCCGGCAGCACGGGCCTGCCCAAGGGTTTCCGGCGTCACCATCGTTCGTGGGCGGAGACCTTCCGCATCACCCTGCAGACCTTCGGCCCGGTGGCCGGCGGCCGCGTGCTGGCCCCAGGGCGGATGTCGCACTCGCTCTTCCTGTTCGGCGCACTGCTAGGACTCTGGAGCGGTGGCGGCACCTCGGTGCAGAGCCGCTTCTCGGCTAGCCGAACCCTGGCCACGCTGGCCGACGGCAGCTGCCCGGTCATGGTCAGCGTGCCCAGCCAGCTGCTGATGCTGCTGACGGCGGCACGCCGTCGCCGGATCGGCCCCATCCCGCAGCTGAAGCTGCTGCTGATCAGCGGCGCACGCTGGGCCCATGAAAATACCGCGCCGCTTCAGGCGCTGTTTCCACAGGCACGCATCATCACCTTCTATGGTGCCTCGGAAACCAGCTACGTGAGCTGGATGCAGGCCACACCCGACGCCCCGCCCCAGGCGGTCGGCCGCCCCTTCGGCAACGTGCAGGTCCACATCGGAGCGGCTGACACGCTGCCCCAGGCATCCGGCTCAGGCAACGGCCTCCATGAAACAGGCGATCACGCCGATCCCCCAACCCGCCCCCAGCCCAGCCTCATCTGGATCCGCAGCCCCATGCTGTTCATCGACTACGTGAACGGCCAGGACGCCACGGCTGCCCGCCGTGTGGGCGAATGGCTGACCGTGCGCGACATCGGGTGGCAGGATGCCCAGGGCAACCTGTATCTGGTGGGGCGCGAGAACCGCATGATCGTCACCCAGGCCCGGAACCTGTTCCCCGAAGAGGTCGAGGCCCGTCTGATGGCCCATCCGGACATCGCCCAGGCCGCGGTGCTGGGCCTGCCTGATCCGCAGCGCGGTCAGGTGGTGCACGCAGTGCTGATGCGTCCATCCGATGACAGCAGCCACGCCCCTTCCATGACCGGCAGCACCGAGGTCGAAGCACCGGCACTTGTGTCCATGACGCCTGCTCCCGCCGACCTGGTGGCCTGGTGCCATCAGACACTGGAGTCCTACAAGGTGCCCCGCCACTGGTGGCGCTGGCAGGGCAAATGGCCGATGACCGCCAGCGGCAAGACCGATCTGGCCGCCCTCCGCCAGGCTCTGGAACGCGCCGCCCGGATTCGCCCCTGATGCTGTCCGCTCTGTCCGTTCCGCTCCTTGCCGGGTGCCGCACCCCGGTTGCACCGCGTCATGGCGCGCTGAGCCATCACACACCACACACGCTGGCCGCCCCCCTGGTGCAGCATCTGCTGCAAACGGTCGGGCTGCCACCGGAGGCGGTGGACACCCTGATCCTGGGCAACGCACTGGGGGCCGGCGGCAACCCTGCACGCATGACAGCACTGGCAGCCGGCCTGCCACAGCGCTGCGCCACCTTCTCGGTGGACACCCAGTGCTGCTCGGGGCTGGATGCAATCAACCTGGCAGCAGCGCGCATCCTGTCGGGGCAGTCTGACGTCGTCATCGCCGGTGGTGCCGAAGCCTGGACCCGATCCCCCATCCGCCAGCACCGGCCCATGGACGCCACCCAGGCCGCCATTCCCTACGAACGCCCCGCCTTCACCCCATGGCCGACGCGTGATCCCGATCCGCTGCAGGCCGCCGCCGACTACGCGTCCCGCCACGAATTCACGCGCCACCAGCAGGATGAATACGCCCGCGACAGCCACGCCCGCGCCGTCCGTGCCATGGAGCCACGCGGGGCTTGCACGCCGTTCTCCATCCTGCCCCTGGAAGGGCTGGTGCATGATGCCTATCCTCGGCTGCTGACCGAGCGCCAGGCATCGCGGATGCCGGTGGCGGCACGTGCACCAACCAATACCCACAGCCCGACAGCATTGGACCCGGACTGCGCTCTCAGCCGTCTGGCCATCTCCCCGCAGGCCGATGGTGCCGCCCTCGTGCTCATGGCCTCGGCGGAATTCTGCGCCCGGCATGGCGTCACGCCCGCCGCCCACTGGCTGGGCGGGCTCAGCCTGGGCGCCGATCTTGACAACCCGTTGACCGGCGCGCTGGCCGCCACGGAGGCCCTGCTGCAGCGGCAGCGACTGGCCCCCGACGCCATGCACGCCGTCGAGCTGCATGACGCCTTTGCCGTACAGGGCCTGGCCTTCCAGCAAGCCCTGCAATCCCAAGGGCTGGATCCCGCGCGCATCAACGCCTGGGGCGGCGGACTGGCGCGCGGCCACCCCATCGGTGCCTCGGGCGCCATAGCGCTGGTGGAGCTGCTGGCCCGGCTGCATGCCCCACATGCCCCATACGCTGCCTCGACCACCGCGGGCATGCCGGAAAGACCAGAGAACTCGGAAATTCCGGCGGCACCATCCTCGGCGCCTCGTCAGAACCATCCAGACATGCCGGGCACGAAGACCGCCTCCACGCCCCGCCATTCACTATTGGGTCTGGCCTGCATCGCTGGTGTGGGTGGCCTGGGCAGTGCGGTGCTGGTGGCGGCTCATCGGTAGCAAGTACCGTTGGCAGGACCTTGAACGCGTTCAGGTAACCCCCACCAGCCGCTCATCCATCTGGCCCATGCCGACCATCCAATCGATGGATGGCGGCTTTCCGACTTCAGGCGCACAGTGAGCGAACCTCGCTCCATCCTCTTCACGGTGCCTGTCGCCATGAAAACACCCCTTGCCTGCAACCGCTCCCCCCTGTACGCCGCCCTGCTGACCGCCTTCTCGCTGGGGCTGTCTGCCGCATCGCTGACCTCGCCACATTCCGCGTCTGCCGCGGAGCCCAAGGCAGCAAAAATGGTGGAAATGAAATCCGCCGATGCCGGTACCAGCCAGATCTTCTTCGACGAAGCCGGCCGACCGATCCGAGAGATTGACGCCACCGGCTCCCGCCTGGAAATCCAGTACGACAAGCAGGGCCGCATGATCGAAAAGCGCCTGTCCGACAAGCAGGGGTTCTCCGAAACCACGACCTACCACTACCAGAACAATCAGCTGGTCAAGGTCGAATCACCCTCGATGACCGAGCGGATGGAATACGATGCCCATGGCCGGCTGATTGCACGCACGGCCGAAATCCATCCAGTTGATTCGGGAAAGAACCAGATTTTCGTCACCCGATTCCAGTACGATCCGTCCAACAGCAGCCGGGATGCGCGCCCCAGCGGAATCATGCTGCCCAACGGGGCAGCGCTGCGCGTCAAAGCCTATTCGGATGGTGCCTTTGACGTGCATGCCGCCAACTTCCAGCTGCCCGCAGGGCTCGATGGTCCCCTGTACTCCAACAGCGGCAATGGCAAGAACGGTCCGCAGCGTGTCGCCATGCTTGCCAGCGGTTTGATGGACCAGCTCTCTTTCGATCCTTACGGACATGTGACCGGAGGTGCGACGGCCATTCTTGCCAGCCCTCCCTCATTCGACAGCATCCTGAACCAGACCCGCATTCGCTACGATGAAAATGGACGCTGGCGCCTGTACGACACGCTGCTGCAGCGCCAGTTCCCCGAATACGACGAGCAGGGCCATCTGACGCGGGTCAAATGGCAATCCCCCGACAAAAAGGAACTTGTCGAACGGCTGCGCATCGGAGCAGCCACCGTCGGCGAAAGCCAGTGGCAATACCGCCATGACGACCGTGGCAACCGCATCGCATCAAGCTGGACGCATCAGCCAGCGCTGCAGGGGAAATCGGCCGACCGCAAGCAGGAAGCCTCCTTCCTTCCAGGCACCCACCGTTACCAGAACGTTCCCTACGACGCAGCCGGCCGGCCACTGGAATGGAACGGCTGGAAGCTGCGCTGGCATCCAGGCGGCCAGATCCTGTCGATGACGCACAAGGATGGTCGCAGCATCCAGTACAGCTACAACCACCGCGGTGAACGGGTCGCACGTCGTGAAGGCAAGCAATGGACCTTCTACGACTATCAGGATGGTCTGTTGCACGCCGAGATCGGTGCGCAGCGCCCATTGATGCGCAGCTGGTGGCACCATCAAGGCATGCCGTTACTGATGATCGATGCACTGAAGGCAGACAAGACCCATGACGCGCGCTGGATCCTGGTCGATCCACGCGGCTTGCCCTACGCCGCCCTCACACCACACAACACGCTGAGCTGGAGCCAGTCGTTCGGTCCCTTTGGTGAGGTGCTTCCCGATACGCCCTACCCCAGTGCGCTGAAATGGCAGCCACAAGCATTGTCGGATGCCGAGCGTCGAATGGCAGACCCTGCCCTGCGCTTCCCCGGCCACTGGGCAGATCCCACCACGGGGCTGCATTTCACGAAACGGGGTGAATACGACCCGGATACGGGCCGCTATCTGGCGCCGCAGCCCGATGCGCCCAAGGGCAGCAACCCGTATCTGTTCATGAACGGCAATCCGATGCAAGCGCTCCTCAAGCCCTTCGCACCGTATTGATGCTTACCGGCGCACCATCACCAGCAGTCCCGACACGATCAGCGTCGCGCCGATCGCCATGCGCGGGGTGATGGCCTCGCGCAGCAGGATCCAGGCCAGGATCATGGCCACCACCACGCTGCCCTTGTCGATCAGCGCCACGGTGGCCACCTGACCTTCCTTGATGGCCTTGTAGTAGAAGATCCATGAAAGCGCCGTGGTGGCGCCGGAAATGCACAGCCACATCAGGCTGCGGCCATTCAGCCGGGGCAGCTCGGCCGGGTCCACGAACATCAGCGCGAACATAAAGACGAAGCCGCAGACGAACAGCGTGCGCACGCTGAGTCCCAGCTCGGCGGAAATGCCCTCCATGCCCATCTTGGCAATGACGGAGGTGAAGCCCGCAAACAGCATCGAGAGCGTGGCGTAGAGGACCCAGCGTTCCATGGTCTTTCCCTTCTGAGCGTCTTGCGATTGGTCAGGCCTTATCCAGCGCCTGCGCGATGTCGGCCAGGATGTCCTCGACATCCTCGATGCCGATGGACAGCCGCACCAGACCGGCCGGCACACCGGCACGCGCCAGTTCTTCCTCGTTCAGCTGCCGATGCGTGGTGGAGGCCGGGTGGCAGGCCAGCGTCTTCGCATCACCGATGTTGACGAGGCGATAGATCATCTGCAGCGCATCGATGAAGCGCATGCCGGCGTCGATGCCGCCCTTCAGCTCGAAGCTGAGGATGCCCGACGCGCGACCGCCGCAGATGCGCTCGGCCGTTTCCCGGTAAGGGCTGCCCGGCAGCGCGGCGTAATTGACCCGCGTCACCTTCGGGTGCTTCTCCAGCCACTGCGCCACCTGCAACGCATTGCTGCAGTGCCGTTCCATGCGCAGCGACAGGGTTTCCAGCCCCTGCAGCAGCATGAAGGCGTTGAAGGGCGAGAGCGCCCCACCGGTATTACGCAGCGGCACCACGCGGCAGCGGGCGATGTAGGCCGCCTCACCGAAGGAGTCGGTGTAGACGACGCCATGGTAGGACGGGTCGGGCTGGCTGAAGATGGGGAAGCGCCGTGCGTGCTTCTTCCAGTCGAAGCGGCCGCTGTCGACAATGGCGCCGCCGAGCGTGGTGCCGTGGCCACCAATGTACTTGGTGAGCGAATGCACGACGATGTGGGCACCATGCTCGAAGGGGCGGCACAGGTAGGGGGTGGCCACCGTGTTGTCGACGATGAGCGGCACGCCATGACGTTCGGCCACCTCGGCCCAGCGCTTCAGGTCCACCACATTGCCGGCCGGGTTGCCGATCGATTCGCAGTAGAGCGCCCGGGTGCTGTCATCAATGGCCGCTTCCAGCGCCTCCAGATCGTCGTGGTCCACGAAGCGGCACTGAATGCCCTGGTTGGGCAGGCTGTGCGCGAACAGGTTGTAGGTGCCGCCATACAGCTGGCTGGTGGAGACGATGTTGCTGCCCGGCGAGCACAGTGCCTGCAGCGCATAGGTGATGGCCGTCATGCCCGAGGCCAGCGCCAGCGCACCGACGCCACCCTCCAGGGCCGCCACGCGCGCCTCAAGCACCGCATTGGTGGGGTTCATGATGCGCGTGTAGATGTTGCCGGGCACGGCCAGGTTGAAGAGGTCCGCGCCATGCTGGCTGTCGTCGAAGGTGTACGAGGTGGTCTGGTAGACCGGCACGGCGGCCGCCCGGGTGGTGGGGTCGCTGTGGTAGCCCGCGTGGATGGCGGCGGTGGAAAATTTCATGAGAGCCTCCTGAGATGAATGCCCGGTAGACCGCAATGCACCGGCTGGCCCCACGCGCTGGGGGCATTCTGTTGCCGCGTTGCCACAACCCGGTAGACTGCGGGATCCTGCCGTTCCCGTATTCCGACCCGATGATATTGCAACCCGGTCGCCTTCGCCGCCGCCTGTCCCTCCTGCTGGCTGCCCTGCCCTGGGCCCTGGCCCTGCCGCTGGATGCCCAGGCAGTCCAGGACCTGCCCCCGGTCATGCCCCGGCTGCCCTGCACGCTCAACAGCTTTGCCGATGTCTCGCTGGCCGAGGCGCCCGCACAGGTCACGTCCGTGCAGACCGAGGACATCAATGGCAAGGCGATGTGCCTGGTGCAGGGCGTCATCTCGCCGCAGATCCGCTTCATCGTGCGGCTGCCCGTGGCCGGGTGGACGCAGCGCTATCTGCAGACCGGATGCGGCGGGCTGTGCGGCCGGCTGGCCATCCATTCCCCGCAGCGCGACTGCGCCTTCGAGCGCGACGGCATGCTGGCCATGGCCTCGACCGACATGGGCCACACCAGTGGCGCCGGCGGCATCTGGGCCGCGGCCGACATGCAGCTGCGGGTGGATTTCGGCTACCGCGCCGTGCACGCCACCCGCCTCATCGCGGATGAACTCATTCATCGCTATTATGGTCAGCCACCGAAGTACACCTATTTCTCAGGTTGCTCCGATGGTGGGCGCGAAGCGCTGATGGCCGTGCAACGCTATCCGAAGGACTTCGACGGCGTGGTGGCCGGCGCACCGTCCCTGGTGTTCACCATCCAGAACAGCATGTACCACGGCTGGAATGCCCGCATCGTGCAGCCCGACAGCGACCAGCCCGCCATCCGCGAGGACGATCTGCCGATCCTGCACCGCCGTGCAGTGCAGGCCTGCGATGCCGCTGACGGCACGACCGATGGGCTGGTCAGTGACCCGACCTGCAAGGTCGATCCCTGGCAATGGGTGTGCCCCGACAAGGCAGCCGATCCTTCCCGGGATCTCATGAACGCGGGCAACTGCATCTCGCCCCGCACGGCTGCCGCGGTGGCCGAGGTCTATCGGGGCGCCCATGACGGTGACCACAAGCTGGTGCTGGGCTCGGTGCTACCGGGCTCGGAGCTGGCCTGGCTGCGCGTGCTGGTGCCGCGCAATGCGGTGCTGCAGCGCCAGACGCAGCAGCGCTCGTCGCACGACATGAGCACCCCGCTGCATCCGTCCAAAGCGCCCTCACCCGCTGCACCGCCGCCCCCGAAGCCGGCCCCCAGCGCGCACGCTGCGGTGCCCGATACCGCCACGGCCACGCGCCCGCCCAGCCCCGAGGGAACGCCCATCGATCAGGTGGTGCTGCCACCCACGGCCCGCACCGTCAGCCTGAAGTCTTCCAGCGACATCATTCCGGCGCTGGCCTATCCGGGGGCCTACGATCCGCACTGGAAATTGGCGAACTTTCGCTTCACCCGCGAATCACTGCAGCGGCTGGCCCCGATGCATGCCCTGCTGGATGCCAGCAATCCGGATCTGTCCGCCTACCGCGAGGCAGGCGGCAAGGTGCTGATCTGGCATGGTCTGGCCGACCCGAACATCACGCCAATGAATGCCATTGCCTACTGGCAGGCGGTGCGCGACCTGGACCCGCAGGCCGACGACATGCTGCGGCTCTTCCTGATTCCCGGCATGTACCACTGCGACCGCGGCGACGGTCTGGGCAGTCTGGATGTGACCACGCCGCTGATGGACTGGGTGGAAGACGGCCTGGCCCCCGAGACGCTGTTTGCCTCGGCCACCGAGGTGGATGCCCGCGCTGGCCGCGGCCGGCCGATCCAGCGCTTTCCGTACCTGACGGTACTGAAGCCGGGGGGCGATCCGGCCAACCCTGCCGACTGGCAGCGCGGCCGCACCATCGACATCGACCCGGCGCTGTACCGAAACTGGGCCGGGGCCGAATTCTTCAAACCGGGCTTCCAGCGCTTCTGCGGGTTTTCCGGGCTGCAGTTCGTCTGCCAGCCCTGAATGCCGGTTGGCCCGGGAAGACATTCCGACCGGGCAACGCCAGAAGGCACTGACTGACCGACCGGGCCGGACACACACGCCCATTCTGAACACAAGAAGGAGGGATCCCCACCATGACGGACACCGAACAGATCCGCGCGACCCTGACGCTGTGCCTGCTGGCTGCCTATGCGGACCGGCAGAAACATGAACGCGAAGGCGAGGAGATCCGGCGCATTGCCGAGGGCCTGGCCGCCAGCGAGGAGATCAATCTACCTGCGCTCTATCAGGACGTGCTGATGAAGCGCACTAGCGTGCAGGACGTGGCAGCCCGGCTGCAGGACGACGATGCCCGCCGGCTGGCCTACGAGATGGCGGTCTGTGTCTGTGAGGCCGATGGCAGCATCAGCGAGGCCGAACGCGCCTTCCTGACCGAGGCACACCAGGCCCTGCAGCTGGATGCAGCTGCCGCCGAGGCCACGGTGCAGCAGGCCGAGGCGCTGGCGCAGGCCCCGCTGGCGGAACCGCTGCAGGAAACCCCGCTTTTCGGAAACTCCCGGGCCCAGGGCGCCCCCCACGAAGCCGGCAGCCCCCCGGTGCCCCCGCATCCGGATGCACCGACTAACCAGAACGTGCCGACCGGCCGCCCCACGCCGGACGCACAGGCCATCGACCAGCAGATCCTGCGCGCGGCCATCACCAACGGCGCCATCGAGCTGCTGCCCGAATCGCTGTCGACGCTGGCCATCATCCCTCTGCAGATGCGACTGGTCTACCAGATCGGTCAGCAGTACGGCTATCCGCTGGACAAGGGCCACATCCGCGATTTTCTGGCCACGCTGGGCGTGGGCGTCACCTCGCAGTATCTGGAACAGGCCGGCCGCAAGCTGCTGGGCAGCCTGCTCGGCAAGAAGCAGGGCAAGGGCATGCTGGGCGGGCTCGGCCGCCAGGCCATCAGCTCAGGCATGAGCTTTGCCAGCACCTACGCCCTGGGGCACGTGGCGCGTGAGTACTACGCCGGCGGTCGCACGCTGTCCACCCAGATGCTGAAGGACGCCTATCAGCGTGTGCTGGGCGACGGCCGCGCGCTGCAGTCGCAGTACCTGCCCCGGATCGAGGCCGAGTCACGCCAGCTGGATGCGGCCAAGGTGATGGCGCTGGTGCGCGGCCAGGGGTAAGACGCAGCGACGGTACCGGCCCCTGGCCGGTACCCCACCGTTCCGGTCGTATGCCGATGCAACGGTACAACGCCATGACGCGGAAGCGGCGTGCAGGCCGGCATCTGATCGGCCGCGGCTTTGTGCGTCGCGGGCACGGCGCTATAGTGGGCCTTCGTACACCCCTTCCGACAACCATGTCTTCCAAGCATCGCCCACACGCTGCCGAGGCTCCGGCCCCGGCGCTCCATGCTTCTGCACGCCCTACCGAAGCGGCCTCCCGTCCAGCCGAGATCAGCCTGCGGCTGCGGCCGCTGGAGCGTGAGGACCTGCCCTTCGTGCACCAGCTGGACAACAACGCCAACGTGATGCGCTACTGGTTCGAGGAGCCCTTCGAGACCTTCGCCGAGCTGTCGGCGCTGTACGACGAGCACATCCACGACCAGCGCGAGCGCCGCTTCGTGGTGGAGGCCTATGGCAAGAGCGTGGGCCTGGTGGAGCTGGTGGAGATCGACCACGTTCACCGGCGGGCCGAGTTCCAGATCATCATCGCCCCTGACCATCAGGGCAAGGGCATCGCCTTCAAGGCGGCCCGGCTGGCCATGGAGTATGGCTTCAGCGTGCTGAACCTGTACAAGATCTACCTGATCGTCGACCGCGAGAACCACAAGGCGATGCACATCTACCAGAAGCTGGGCTTCGAGGTGGAAGGCGAGCTGAAGCACGAGTTCTTCATCAACGGCCAGTACCGCGACGTCATCCGGATGTGCCTGTTCCAGCACGACTTCCTGTCGGCCAACCGTCCTCAACAGGTCGGGCTGGTGACACCGACGGCACAGTGAGGCGGCACAGGCATCGTCGATGACCGAGGAATATCCCTTTTCCGCTGCACCGAAATCTCCCCACCGCTGGCTGCTGCTGATGATGGTGGGCCTGGGCCTGCTGCTGGTCACGGTGGACATCACCATCCTGCTGACGGCCCTGCCGGTGCTCACGCATGAACTGCACGCCAGCGCGGCCGAAGGGCTGTGGATCGTCAATGCCTATCCGCTCTTCAGCACCGGGCTGCTGCTGGGCGCGGGCACGCTGGGCGACCGCATCGGCCACCGGCGCATGTACCTGGTGGGGCTGGTCATCTTCGGGCTGGCCTCGCTGATGGCGGCCTATGCGGGCTCGGTGGCCGTTCTGGTGCTGGCCCGCGTGCTGCAGGCCGTGGGTGCCTCGGCCATGCTGCCGGCCACGCTGGCCCTCATCCGGGTGGGCTTTTCCGACGAGCGGGAGCGGGCGCTTGCCATTTCGGTCTGGGCCTGCCTGTCGCTGGTGGGCGCCATTCTGGGGCCGCTGCTGGGCGGGTGGCTGCTGGGCCACTTCCACTGGGGCGCGCTCTTTCTCGTCAACGTGCCCATCATTGCCATCGCCTGGCTGGGCACCTGGTTCGTGGCACCCGAACAGCGCAACCCGAACGCCGACCCCTGGGACCTGCCCTCGTCGGTGCTGGCGCTGCTTGCGCTCTCCTCGCTGGTGCTGGCCATCAAGACGGCCACCCATCCGCCCATTGACCTTGGAGTGCTGGGCGCAGCCCTGGCCATCGGCCTGCTGGCAGGAGTGGCCTTCGTCCGGCGACAGCACCGACTGCCCCATCCCCTGCTGGACTTCTCGCTGTTTCGCAACCCGGCCTTTGCTGCGGGTGTGCTGGGCGCCGTGTCGGTGACGTTCACCACCGGCGGCGTGCTGCTGGGCGTCTCACAGCGCTTTCAGTGGGTAGCCGGCTACACACCGCTGCAGAGCGGGCTGCTAGCCTCGGTGCTGTTCATCGGCACGCTGCCCAGTTCCATCCTGGGAGGCCTGTGGCTGCACCGTATCGGCCTGCGGCGGCTGATTTCCGGTGGTCTGGCTGTGGGTGCACTGGGCATGCTGGTGGCCGCGCAGGCGCTCCCGTGGCATCGATCGGGCCTATCCGCTGCCCATGAGGGCCTGGGCTGGCTGGTGACGGGCCTACTGCTGGCCGGGCTGGGCCTGGGCGCCACCATCTCGGTGGCCTCCACCGCCATCGTGGAAAGCGCGCCGCCGCACCGGGCCGGCATGGCCTCGTCCGTGGAGGAAGTGGCCTATGAATTCGGTGCGCTGCTGTCGATCGCGCTGCTGGGCAGCCTGCTGACCGGGCTCTACACGGTGTTCGTGCAGCTGCCACCGGGCGTGGACGCAGCGGCCGCCCGAAGCATCAGCGCAGCACTGGACATCGTGGCTGCATCCGGCGGCGCCCTGCCTGAACACCTGGCGCACCTTGGCCAGCATCTGTCCCCAACCCTGCCCGAACCGGGGCTGACGGGGTCCCTGCCTGCGGGGGATGCGACTGCCCGCCAGCAGGCAGCCAGCCTGCTGGCCGCCGCCCAGACAGCCTTCGACCGCAGCTACACCGTGGTGATGCATCTGGGGGCCGTCATCCTGACCAGCGGGGCATGGATCACCAGCCGTCTGCTGCGTCCCCGGCAGCGGGCGTCCTGAAACACGCTTCGCCTGGCAGGCTGGCCGCTACTGACTTCCCTCCTGCCCATGCCCACGGCTACGGCCATAGCAGCCATGCCCTGATCCGATCATGGCTATGGCCGCGTTCCCGCCTTGTTCCGGCCGAAACCGTAGACGCAGGACGTGACATGACCGTAGCCTTGGCCAGATGATGTTTCAGCCGGGCGAAATATCGGGCCCCGGCTGGCGCCGGCGCAGCTTCAGCTCGCTGACCAGCACCCCGGTCACGATCAGCGCACCCCCGGCCAGGGCCAGCAGGGGCAGACGTTCACCAGCCGCGTAACCGGCCAGCCCGCCCCAGACCGGCTCACCGGCGTAGATGACCGTGGCCCGGGTGGGCGAGACCGTTTTCTGGGCCCAGTTCATGCCCAGCTGGATGAGGATGCTGCTGAGGCCCATCCCGATGGCCCCCACCAGCCACACCCAGGAAAATTCCGGTACCGATTCGCCCAGAACGGGCATCAGGAGAAACGACAGCAGTCCGGCTGCGTACAGCTGAACGACCGTCACCCGCCCCAGGTCCACCCGGCCGGCATAGTGCCCGATCAGGATGATCTCGAAGGCGATGGCCACCGCCCCGGCCAGCGTCACCCATGCCCCGAAGGTCATGCCGAACTCGCCTTCCTGGGGACCTGCCATCAGCACCAGCCCCGCAAAGGCCAGCGTCACCCCCACCAGGTTCATGGCCGACGGTCGGCGACGCATCACCAGCCACTGCAGCAGCGGCACCATCGGCACGTACAGCCCGGTGATGAAGGCCGACTGACTGACCGGAATCGTCTTCAGCCCCCAGGTCTGCAGCGCATAGCCCGGGCAGATGCTGATCCCGATCACCATGCCCGCCACCAGATCCTGCCGGGTAAGACCCTGCAGTCGCTTCCAGAACACCAGCGTTCCGACCAGCCCGGCCGTGACGAAGCGCAGCCCCACGAAGAACAGCGGTCCGCTGTGCTGCATGGCCAGCTGGATGATGAGAAAGGTGCTGCCCCAGAAGGCCGTGACGGCCACCAGCACCAGCTCCTGGCGCGACAGCGAAAACGGAGAGGGGGACTGCGGGGATGAAGATGTGGATGGGGGCGAAGGCGATGCCCCGGACACGGCAGGCTGCGTACTCATGCCCGGGATGATACGGTCCGCCCAAGGCTGAAAGACCCGCCCTGAACTCTGGAAAACCCGATGCGTGCCCGGTTCACGCGTCCCGTTGACCCCGGGCACGGCGGCTTCAGGCCGCGATCCGTGAACCTTGATCTCCAGGCACTGAACGTGTGCGCCGGGCTTCGGAGCGATGCGTCAGGCGTGCTTGTTGCGGTTCTTGGCCCCACCCTGGCGCGCCTTGAAGCGCGGGTTGGACTTGCAGATGATGTAGATGCGCCCACGCCGCCGCACCACCTGGCAGTCGCGTGCGCGTTTCTTGGCTTCTTTCAGGGACGACAGGACCTGCATGGCTTGGGCTCCTCATGGCGTTTCATCAAAACGCTAATGATACTGCATTAGCAATAAGAACCAAGAGTCACCCGCCATCTTCCCGCGGTTCTGTCGTCATGACAGGACATGACGAGGAATCCGCATGACGAAAGCCACGGTCCTTTCCGGACATGGGGCATCCCCCTTCCCCATCTTTTTATGGGGCTGTCCTTCCCCCTGGACTGTGACAGAATGTTCCAGTCAATTACTTATCTCACAACAAGACCGCGCATATTGGGCAGGATGTATCGATGTCTTTGCGAAACCTCGACGATCTGCACGTTCTGGTACGGGTTGCCGACAGCGCCAGTTTCTCGGCCGCCGCCCGTAGCCTGCAACTGGATCCAAAGACCGTCAGCAAGCAGATTGCGCGACTGGAACACGCGCTGGGCACGCCCCTCTTCGAGCGCAACACGCGCAATCTGCGCATCACCGACGAGGGACGCACCATTGCGGCACGGGCCCGCTCGGTGCTGTCCATCCTGGACGAGATCCAGCAGGTCGGCCAGGGCGACGACGACACGCTGCGCGGCGTCATCCGGCTGACGGCGCCGGCGCCGTTCGGACGCAAGCACGTGGCCCCGGCCATCGCCGAGTTCAGTCGCCGTCACCCGCAGGTCGGCTTCGACCTTCGCCTGACCGACCGGATGGTGGACCTGTACGACGACGGCTTCGATCTGGCCATCCGCCTGGACGAGCCGGGCGATTCGCGTCTGGTGTCCACACCGCTGGCGCTCAACCGCGGCATGCTGGTGGCCTCACCAAGCTATCTGGCTGCCCACGGAACGCCGCATCGGCCCGAGGACCTGAGCCGGCATCAGGCCCTGCTGCCGGCCGGCCCGGACGAGGCGCAGAACACCTGGACCCTTCGACAGGGACGGCGGGAACGGACGGTGGTGATGAACGGGGCACTAGGCAGCGACAGCGGCGACATCCTGCACGCCTGGTGCCTGGCGGGGCTGGGCATCTCACTGCGGGAAACCTGGGACATCCACGATGCCCTGCGCAGCGGACGCCTGGTGCCGGTGCTACCGGACTGGACCGTGCCCGTCACCCACATCAGCGCCGTGCGGGCGCGGCGCGACCCGGTGCCTCGCCGGCTGGACGTCTTCGTCGAGTTCCTGGCCCGGCGCTGGCGGGATGCGCCCTGGAACACCGAGGCGGCACGCTGAGCATCGATCTGCCCCGAGCCACCGGATCGCACCGCTCACGGGTTGCCATCACGTTACCATCGTGTCTGGTTCCCAACGCTTGTCTGCCCGCCATGTCCTCCGTCGATCTCTCCGCCCACACGCCGATGATGCGCCAGTACCTGAGCATCAAGGCCGAACATCCGGATGCGCTGCTTTTCTACCGGATGGGCGACTTTTACGAGATGTTCTACGACGATGCCCGCAAGGCGGCGCAGCTGCTGTCGATCACGCTGACCAAGCGCGGCACGTCGGCCGGCGAGCCGATCCCGATGGCGGGGGTACCCGTGCAGGCGCTGGAACAGTACCTGGCGCGGCTGGTGGCGCTGGGCCAGTCGGTGGCCATCTGCGAGCAGATCGGCGACCCGGCCACCAGCAAGGGGCCCGTGGAGCGGAAGGTGATCCGCACCATCACGCCCGGCACGCTGACGGACGCGCAACTGCTGCCCGAACGCGAGGACCGGCCGCTGGCCGCACTGGTGTTCTCCGACGCAGGTCGGCGGGGTACCAGGACCGCACCGCAGGTCACGCTGGCCACCGTGGTGGCCGCCAGCGGGCGCTGCACGCTCACCACCCTGCCCGAAGCCGAGCTGGAAGCCGAGATCGAGCGGATCGGCCCGGGTGAGCTGCTGGTGTCCGAGGCAGCGGCACGCAACAAGTCGGTGCTGCTGGAGCGTCTGCGCCTGCATGCCCGCACCACGCCGGTGATGCCCATCCTGGCCAGGCCTGACTGGCAGTTCGACGTGGCGCGTGCCGGTCGCACCATCTGCGAGGCCCTGGGCATCCAGACGCTGCACGCCACCGAGCTTCAGGAGGACGAGGCCGGCCAGGCCGCCATCGGTGCGCTGCTGGTCTATCTGGGCCAGAACATCGGTCAGCCCTTCCGGCACCTGCAGCCCATCGAGCGCGTGCGGCGCGAGGCGCACATCATCATCGACCAGGTGGCACGCCGCAACCTGGAGCTGGTGCGTCCGTTGCAGGAGGAACAGGGACCGACGCTGCTGTCACGGATGGATATCTGCGCCACGGCGGCCGGCAGCCGGCTGCTGCGCCAGTGGCTGCTGGCACCGCTGCAGGACCGCACCGCCGTGCACGCCCGCCAGGCGCTGGTGGCGCTGCTGCTGGAACGGGACATGGCACAGCCCATCGGCCGGCTGCTCTCGCAGGCAGCCGACATCGAGCGGATCGCCTCGCGCATCATGCTGGGCAGCGCGCGCCCACGCGAGCTGGTGGCGCTGCGCGACAGCCTGCCGGTCCTGGGCGCCTGCGTCTCGCAGCTGCAGGCCCAGCTGGATGTTCCGGGCACTGAAACCGAGCCGGCGGCCCTCACCGCGCTGCAGCAGCTGGCGCAGGCCGCCGACATCGACCCGGCCATCGGCGAACGGCTGTCGGCCACACTGCTGGACGAGCCAGCCACGATGATCCGCGACGGCGGCGTGATCCGCCCCGGCTTCGATGCCCAGCTTGACGAGCTGCGCGACATCGACGCCGGCTGCGACGGCTTTCTGGCCGAGATGGAAGCGCGCGAGCGCGAGCGTACCGGCATCGCCACGCTGAAGGTGGGCTACAACAGCGTGCACGGTTTCTACATTGAGGTGGGCCGCAGTCATGCCGACCGCATCCCCACCGAGTACCGGCGCCGCCAGACGCTGAAGGCAGCCGAACGCTACATCACGCCCGAACTGAAGGCCTTCGAGGACAAGGCGCTGTCGGCCCGCGAGCGGGCGTTGGCGCGCGAGCGGGCGCTCTACGAGCAGCTGCTGACCGAGCTGGCCCCGCATACGCCGGCCCTGCAGCGGCTGGCCGCCGGCCTGGCCCACCTGGATGTCTGCCAGGCCTTTGCCCAGGTGGCCGGGCAGTCGGGCTGGAGTCGGCCGGGCCTGCTGGCCGTACCGGGGTTGCTCGTGAAGGGCGGACGCCACCCGGTGGTGGAAGGCATGGTGGAGCAGTTCATTGCCAACGACTGCGAGCTGACGCCGCAGCGACGGCTGCTGATCATCACCGGCCCCAACATGGGCGGCAAGTCCACCTACATGCGCCAGGCAGCCCTCATTGCCATTCTGGCCTGGTGCGGCAGCTTCGTGCCGGCCACCGCCTGCGAAGTGGGCCCCATCGACCGGATCTTCACCCGCATCGGTGCATCCGACGATCTGGCCGGCGGCCGTTCCACCTTCATGGTGGAGATGACCGAGGCAGCCGTCATCGTCAACGCGGCCACCGAACGCTCGCTGGTGCTGGTCGACGAGATCGGCCGGGGAACCTCCACCTTCGACGGCCTGTCGCTGGCCCACGCGATCGCCCGTCACCTGCTGGTGCAGCGCCGTTGCCTCACGCTCTTTGCCACGCACTACTTCGAGCTGACCAGCCTGGCTGCGCACGAGGATGCAGCCGTGAACCTGCACCTGTCGGCCACCGAGCACAACGGGCGCATCGTGTTCCTGCATCAGGTCCAGCCCGGGCCGGCCAGCAAGAGCCATGGCCTGCAGGTGGCCAAGCTGGCGGGACTTCCCGCCGGACTGCTGCGCCATGCCCAGACGCTCCTGCAGGCGCTGGAAGAGAACGCCGCCGACCAGGGTCCCCAGCTGGACCTTTTTGCAACGGAAACCCTGCAAGACAGCACGGTTGCATCAGACGTACCGGCATCCGACACGCAGGAGTGCGAAAATGGAGGGGAACCCTTCTCTTCGCTCAGGGCCGATGCCGCGGCACAGCAGGTGCTGGACGAGCTTCGGGCGCTGGATCTGGACGCGATCACGCCCCGCCAGGCCGCCGAACAGCTGAACCGCTGGCGCGAGGTCCTGCAGCCATCAGGATCATGAGCAACAGGCCGATGCAACCCGTCCCTCCCGAAGTGCCTCCGTCCGCCTCGCGGCGGCGGGCCTTGCGGAAGATGACGGCCGCCGTCACCGCCCCGCCCCTGGCCGCAGCCTCGCTGCTGGCCACCGCACGGGCCGATGCCCCCGTACCCGAGTTCGACGCCAAGGCGCTGTCCGAGCTGGACAGCATCCATGAAGCCCAGGGCAAGCCCGCTGACGCTTCCGGCAAGCCCGTGCCCCCGCATGAGGGCTGGGGCAGCGGCACCGTCCCCTTCGATGGTCAGGACCGCCCCTTCACCTTCGGCTTCATCGGCGACACCCCCTACAACCGGCTGGACCAGCAGGGTATGAAACGGGTGATGGCAGGGCTGGACGACACGGATCTGGAGTTCGTCCTGCACGTGGGCGACATCAAGAGCCGCGGTGAGCGCTGCTCCGACATCCTGCTCTCGGACCGAGTGGAAATGATGGATCGCAGCCAGCATCCGCTCATCTACACGCCCGGCGACAACGAATGGACCGACTGCGGCTGGATCGACCCGGACGATCCCTATGCACCGGGCACGCCGCTGGAGCGCCTGCACTGGCTGCGCTCGCGCGTCTATCACCACCCCGAGTCGCTGGGCGCACGTCGCATGCGCGTCGAGCAGCAGCGCCAGATGATCCCGCAGCTGTCGGTGCGTGACTCCAACAGCCTGGAGCAGCCCCGCCTGCCCGAGAACATGCGCTGGCGCATCGGATCGCTGCAGTTCTGCACGATCCACGTGGTGGGCAGCAACAACGCCATGTTCTCCACCCCCGCCATGCGCGAGGCCTGGGCGTTGCGCCAGCAGGCCAACGCCATCTGGCTGACCGAGACGGCCGTGCTGGCCAAGCGCTATGGCGCACGAGGGCTGGTCATTGCCACCCATGCCAACATGGGCTTCGAGGCCGCCCGCAACGACGGCTGGACGGCCACGCGCCAGGCCATCATCGCCACGGCGGCCGACTTCGGCGGGCCGGTGGCGCTGCTGCATGGCGACACCCACATCTTCCGCACCGACCGCCTGCTGCTGCGCTCCCACGGCCTGGAAAACTTCATCCGGGTGGAATGCTTCGGCTCGCCCTTCACCTGGCAGTGGGTGACCATCCGCTGGAACCCGGAAGCCGCCATGCCCGACCGCCCCGATCCGGAACGGGGGCCGGCCTTCCGGGTCTATACCCACCACGCCTGAGGGCGGCCATCGGCCCGCCGCAGGCAAGGGATCCACGGCACCGTGTCCCCTCCAGGCACGGGGCCCATGGACGTTCCGGCACCACGTGCGAGGGTCTGTCCAGCCCCCTGGGCCAGACTGCGCCGGCGGCCCGTCCCGCCGGACGGTGCCCGTCATGTATCACCATCTTGCAGACGGCCGCCCTGCATGACAGCACGTATCAAAAGGTACAAGCGCTTACCATCCCGCCTCCGCCCACAACATGGCCGGCACAAAGGGCATCGGTCGGGGTGCTACCATCAATTGTCGACTTGACATATGGCAATGCGGAAGACGGCAGATGTCCCTCCACTTTCCGCATTTCCCTGGCGTGCCAGCCAGCGTCGGCATGTCGATCAGGCCAGTCCTGTTCAACTCCCCTAATCGAGAGAAAAGAGAACCATGCGTAAACTGATCTTTGCGGCTCCGCTGCTCGCCCTGGCCCTGGTTGCCTGCCAGAAACAGCAGGATCCTGCCGCCGAAGCCGCCCAGAAGGCTCTGGACGACGCCAAGCAGAACGCCTCGCAGGCCGTGGATTCCGCCAAGGAAGCCGCCTCCAAGGGCGTGGAAGCTGCCAAGGACGCCGCTGCCAAGGGCATGGACAACGCCAAGGAATCGGCTGGTGCCGCCATGGACAACGCCAAGCAGCACATGCACGACGCCAAGGACGCTGCCGCCGAGAAGATGGATGCTGCCAAGGACGCCGCTTCCGAGAAGATGGGCGCTGCCAAGGACGCTGCTTCCGAGAAGATGGATTCCGCCAAGGACGCCGCTGCCAAGGCCGTTCAGAACGCCAAGGACGCTGCCAAGCAGTGATCCAGGTGGTCTGATCCTGCCTGTGCGGGCCTGAACGCCGTTCGGGTCCGCCCAACCAGGCAGGATGCAGCCTTCAGGGCGCCACACCGGCGTCCAAAAAAATCGCCCCGATGGCACAGGCCGCCGGGGCGATTTTTTTGCTGACAGGACCTCCGAAGGCCCCCTGAGGGGCCATCCTCGATCTCAGCGCAGGTTCTCGTTCAGAATGCGGATGATCTCGTCGGCCACGCGGCGATCTTCCTCGCGGGAAGGCTGCTTGCCGTCGGCCAGCAGCACGCTGACGGCCGTCTCGCCACCCTCACCCCGCACCAGCAGCTGATAGTGCTGGCCGGTGAGATCCTTGCGTTCACCCGAGAAGATGCGCGACCACGTGCCCTGCGTCTTGTCACGGCGCTGCGGGTCCACATAGATGATGTTGTAGACCCCCTGTTCGCGGTTGCGGTCCTCGATGCTGAAATCGAGCCGGTCCAGCACCACGCCCACCGAACGCCAGCTGCGATCGAAGTCCTCGGACAGCACCAGATGGCTGGACTGGCCTTCCTGGGTCACGATGCGTGCGCGGGATTTCTCCGCCGGCTGGGCACCCGCAGCAGGTGCCGAAGCCGCGGCTGCATCCGCCCCCTGACCGCTGGCTGCACCCGTGGCATCGGCCTGTGCGGTACTGCCCAGCTGTCCGTGGGCGAAGGCGCTGTCCAGCCGCGCCAGCATCCGCCGCAGGTATTCCACCTCCAGCTCGGTACGGTTCTCGTTGTTGGGCACCCAGATCGACTGGTCCTTGTTCGAGCCGCGCAGCTGTTCCTCGCGGCCGTAGTAGGTCAGGTAGATCTCGGTATCGCCCCCCTCAGTACGCTCCAGCCGGGTGCGGTACTTGTCGCGGTCACCGGTGGCATAGACGGCCCCGGTCTTGCGGGACAGGATGCCGCGCACGCCATCGGTCTCGACCCGCTGGTAGCGCTCGGCCCAGTCGGTCTCCATCAGGCCCAGCCGCGGCTGGGAGACTTCCAGGTTGAAGCCCTGCACGGCCCAGAAGTCCAGCAGGATGGGCCAGACCTTCTCGGGCGGCGCCTTGACGGAGATCCAGCGCGTGGGACCGTCACGATGGATGCGGGCCTCGGCACGCTCCGGCAGCACGTTGCCGGCGCTGGGCACCCCGTCGCCATTGGCACGCGCATCCTCGCGTTGCCGGTTGAAATCGGACAGGCTCTGGCTTTCCTCGGTACCCGGCAGCGTGTAGCGGCTGTCGGCCTTGGGCGCCACCAGATCGGGCGGCACGTCCAGGCCGGGCCCGCGCCGGGCATTGCGGTACTCGACGTTGTCGGCGTCGAGCGAGTCACGCAGGACGGAGCAGCCGCCCAGCAGCAGGAAAGGCACCAGCAGGGCTGGCCAGACGGCCCGCGACGGGCGGCGCACGGAATCGGACATCAGACGAGGACTCCCGAGGTTTTCAGGGCATCAAGCACGCTGGCCTGGCCGGCAGGCGTGAGCGGCGACAGCGGCAGACGGACCGTCGGACTGGCAATGCGGCCCATGCGGGCCAGCGCCCACTTGACCGGCACCGGGTTCGGTTCCGAGAACAGCCGCTCGTGCAGCGTGATGAGCTTGCGATTGATGGTGAGTGCCTTGGCGAAGTCGCCCGCCAGGGCGGCGGCGCACATCTCGGCCATCGGCTTCGGTGCCACGTTGGCCGTGACCGAGATGACGCCGTCGGCGCCCATGGCCATGAGCGCCAGCGCGGAATCATCGTTGCCGCTGTAGACGGCAAAGCGCTCGGGCAGGCGGGCCAGCAGCGATGCCCCCCGGCCGATGTCACCCGTGGCGTCCTTCAGCCCGATGATGTTGGGGTTGTCGGCCAGCCGCAGCACCGTGGCATTGGAGATATCGGCCACGGTGCGACCAGGCACGTTGTACAGGATGACGGGCAGGCCGCCTTCCTGGGCCACCGTGGTGAAGTGGCGGAACAGGCCCTCCTGCGAGGGCTTGTTGTAATAGGGGGCCACCTGCAGCGTGGCATCCACCCCCACCTCGAAGGCGTGGCGGGTGAGCTCGATGGCCTCGCGCGTGGAATTGGCACCGGTACCGGCGATGACCGGGACGCGGCCGCGGCAATGCTCGGCGGCGACCCGGATGAGCTGTGCGTGCTCCTCGACACTGACGGTAGGCGATTCTCCGGTGGTGCCCACCGCCACGATGGCGCTGGTCCCGGACTCGATGTGCCAGTCGAGCAGGTTGCGATATGCGTCGAAATCCAGTGAGCCATCCGCCTTCATCGGCGAAACGACCGCGACCAGACTGCCTTGGATCTTCATGATGGCATCTCCCGATGGTGTGGCATCAGTGGCCGGGCAGGCAGGACGGAAGTGGCCCACCCGGCGGCGGTGCCGCCCATTCTAGCGCAGCGACTGCGGCTGGTTGCTGCGCCAGGCCACCATCCGCTGCACGATGGCCTGTCGCGGCTGGCTGACACTCCCCTGCTCGAAGGCGCAGACACGCAAGGCCGCCCGTCGGGCCGCGATAAACAATTCGTCGGGCTGCAGCAAGTGGCCGGGTCTCGACGGCCTACCATAGCGCCCATGCCCCTGGGCAAAGGTCTCGTAGATCAGGCAGCCGCCGTCAGCCAGCCGCCCCAGCAACAGATCAAGTCTCGGACGAAACAGATACCTGGTGATGACAATGACCGCAAAGCGCTCCGAGCCCCAGTCCCAGGCATCGGCTTCCAGATCGGCCACGCGCGCCTCGATGCCCGGTATCCGGTTCAGTGCCAGACAGGCCGGATCGCGGTCCAGCGCCAGCACCGAATGCCCCCGCTCTGCGGCCAGCCGTGCGTGCCGCCCGCGCCCGCAGGCAAAGTCCAGCACCCGACCCGTCCCGCTCGCTTCGGGCAGCCAGCGCCGCACCCAGTCACTGGGGCCGTCCGCATCCGGACCAGCCCCTGCATCGTTTCTCGCTTCGTTGTTCATCAGCATGATTCCGGAAAACCGGGCTGGCCTCGTCGCGGCCAGCCTACGGCTGGCACAGGTGCCGGCCCCCCAGGGCGGAGGCCGTTGACGTGGCAGCACCTGCATTGCAACGATTCTATGCAAACCTGCGCCGCCTGCGCCGGCGGCTGCTCGTGTTCATCCTGCCCAGCGCCGTGGCGCTGCTGATCATTCTGGGGGGCGAGCTGTACCCGGAATGGATGCGCACCTACATGATGTACCTGGCACCGGTGGCGCTGTTCGCGCTCACGGTGTTTGCCTACAGCCTGCTGAACACGTCCGAGGACCTGCGGGCCGAACGGGCCGTCAACCGCCGGCTGCAGGAACTGCAGGCCCAGTACGGTCTGGCCGAGGGGCTGGCACACGTGGGCTCGTGGGTGTGGGATCAGAAGACGAAGATGATCCACATGAGCGGCGGCTGCTACAACGTGTTCGGTCTGGAAAAGGAGCACGGTTCGGTCTCGCAGCAGGCGTTCTTCATTTGCGTGCACCCCGAGGACCAGGAAAAGTTCAAGAGCGAGCACCGTCGCCAGAGCGCCCGGCAGGAACGCATCGACCTGGTGTTCCGGTACGTGAAGGACGGTTCCACCCCCATCTGGGTGCGCTGGGTGGGCACGCCCGAGCTGGGTGAGGACGGCCAGCTGGCACGCATCGCCGGCGTGGCCCAGGACATCACCGAGAGCAAGGCCGCCGCCGACCAGCTGGCCGACGAGAAGGCCAAGTACCTGACCCTGACCGAGCTGAGTGCCGACTGGGACTGGGAGCTGGAGCCGGATTTCCGGATCCGCGAGATCTCGAAGCAGATTCCGGACCTGCTGCGTGACTGGTCCGATGCCATCACGGGTCACTACTTCTGGGACCTGACGACGGTGAACATTCCCTGGGCCGGCGAGACACAGCTGGCCCAGAAGCTGGCCAATGACGCGCGTGCGGCCAACAGCAATCCCCCCGCCCGGCGTCGGAACGACAAGACGCCGGAGCAGGACGCGCGGATCCTGCCGGAGCACCTGCAACAGGCGCGCGAGATGCTGCTGCAGGACCCGCATGCCGGCTGGAAGCTGCTACATGCCACCCTGCAGCGGGGCGAACGCATCCGTGACTTCGAGTTCGGCATCCTCACCAAGGGTCGCCTGCTCACGCTGTCGCTGTCGGGGCGCCCGATCATCGACGAGAAGACCGGGCAGCTGCTGTACTACCGGGGCGTGGGCCGCGACGTGACGCGCGAGAACCACCAGAACCTGCTGCTGCGCCTGGAGTCCGACATCGTCAAGCTGCTGCAGGAGCTCGACGCGCAGGGACAGGACGAATCGGTCGTGGTGCGCGAGGTGATCACCCTGGTCTGCCGGACGCTGAACTGGGCCGGCGGCCTGCACATGCGCCCGGTCCCGGAAAGCTCGCGGGTCACCATCGAGGAGAAATGCGGCACCCCGGCCGTCCAGGAAATGCTGTCGACGCTGGGCAAGGAGATGCTGCTGCTGGCGAACTCGCCCGAAGCCATGGTGCTTCGCGAGGGCGCCCTGCTGTGGCTGCACCGCAAGGACGGCAACAGCGCCGAGTTCTATGCCCGCTACCAGATGGAGCAGCTGGGCCTGAAGGCCGCCCTGCTCGCCCCGGTCATGGACAAGGGCAAGGTGCTGTCCGTCCTGCTCTTCTTCACCCCGCAGAGCTTCGAGGGCAACTCGCTGGTCGTGGATCTGGTCGGCATGCTGTCGCGGCTGCTGTCGCAGTACATGGAGCGGCAGCGCCTGGAAGCGCAGCTGCGCCGCCAGTCGCAGCATGACGCGCTGACCGGCCTTCCCAACCGCAAGTACCTGTCCGAGCGACTGGAAAAGCAGCTGGAACACAAGCAGCCGCTGGCCGTGCTCTACATCGACCTGGACCGCTACAAGGCCATCAACGACACGCTGGGTCACCAGGCCGGGGACCAGGTGCTGGTGGAGATGGCGCGCCGATTCAAGGACACCATCGGCCCCGGCAACATCGCCAGCCGTGTGGGCGGTGACGAGTTCATTCTGGTGCTGCTCAACCAGAACGACGCGAAGAAGGTGGAGCACATCGCCCGCCAGGTGCTGGCAGCGGCCGAGCGCCCCTTCATCCTGCAGGAGCGCGCCCACTTCCTGTCGGCCAGTATCGGCGTGTCGCTCTCGCCGCAGCACGGCACCGATGCGGGCACGCTGATCAAGCGTGCCGACGCCGCGATGTACACGGTGAAGTCCGAAGGCCGCAACGACGTGCGTTTCTTCAGCCCCGACCTGAAGTCCGCCAAGGTGGCACAGGTACAGCTGAGCAGCGAATTCCCGCTGGCCATCGAGCGCGGCGAGGTGGAGCTGCACTACCAGCCCGTCATCTCCAGCTTCGACCTGCAGGTGGTGGGCATGGAGGGCCTGATCCGCTGGCGCCACCCCACCCAGGGGCTGCTGCTGCCCGACCAGTTCCTGCCCAGCGCCGAGCAGAGCAACGCCATGAAGCAGCTGGCCAGCTGGACGATCCGCCGCGCGCTGCAGGACCGCCAGAAGCTGGACCTGCATCGCTACGGCAACCTGGTGGTGTCGGTGAACATCTCGCCCAACCAGATCAACGAGGACCGCTTCCTGGCCCAGCTCAAGGGCATGCTGGACGAATACCAGGTGCGCCCCGAGATGCTGCGCCTGGAGCTGACCGAGAACACGCTGATCGAGGCTTCCAGCCGCACCATCGCCCAGATGACGGCGCTGCGCAAGCTGGGCGTGCAGGTGATGATCGACAACTTCGGCACCGGCTATGCGTCACTGTCCTACCTGCGCAACCTGCCGGTCAGCGGCCTGAAGGTCGACCAGGGCTTCATCCGCGGCCTGCCCGACGACCGGGGCAACGCCGCCATCATGCAGGCCATCATGACGCTGGCCGAGAAGCTGAAGCTGCAGGTGATCGCCGAGGGCGTGGAAACCGCCCAGGAAATGCACGCCCTGCGCGAGCTGGGCTGCCGCATGATGCAGGGTCACTTCATCAGCGCAGCCCTGCCCCCGCAGAAGCTGCCCGAGTATCTGAAGAAGCGCGAACTGACCGGCGTGGTGTGATCCCGCATCACGCGGGATCACGTCCGATGAGCATCAGCCCTCGGCCAGCTGCTGGAGGGCTGCCACCACGGCCGGTTGCCGGTCGGCCGGCACGGGTTGGAGGTACGCCTGCTGGGCGGCCCAGCCCTGCGGGTCGGCCTTCAGGCTGCCGATGCAGGCACCACACGCCTTCGGATCGGCAAAGCCCAGGCTCTGCAGCAGCGGCTCGGCATCGCCCACCTGCAGCTTGAAGTAGAAGAGGCCATCCTTCTCGCGGTACTGCTTGAGGACCGGCCGGGCACCACGGGCACCCGTCGCAGCCCCGGAGCCAGCCTGAGCGCCACCGGCCACCTGCGCCCCCACCAGCGAGCGGATGCCCACCGCCTCGCGCACTGCCTTCACCAGCGGCACGCACACCGCCCGCGCCTTCTCGGCACCGGCCTCCAGCACCTTCTCGATACCGGCCGGATCGGCCATCAGCGCCTCGTAGCGCTCGCGCATGGGCGAGAGCATCCGGTCCAGCATCTCGAAGAGCTGCTGCTTGGCATCCCCCCAGCCGATGCCGTCGGCAAAGGCCTGGGCAAAGGCCGCGGTTTCCTGCGGGGTGGCAAAGGCCTGGTAGAGCTGGAAGAGCGCCGAGCCTTCGGTGTCCTTGGGCTCGCCCGGCTGGCGCGAGTCGGTGACGATGCTCATGATGAGCCGCTGCAGCTGCCGGCGCTCCGTGAAGAGCGGGATGGTGTTGTCGTAGCTCTTGCTCATCTTGCGGCCGTCCAGGCCCGGCAGTGTGCCCACCTGCTCGTCGATCTGCACTTGCGGCAGCGTCAGCACCTCCCCGTACAGGTGATTGAAGCGCTGGGCCACGTCCCGGGCGATCTCCAGATGCTGCACCTGGTCCAGCCCCACCGGCACCCGGTTGGCACTGAAGGCCAGGATGTCGGCCGCCATCAGCACCGGGTACATGTAGAGCCCGGCCGTCACGTCGGCATCCAGGTCCAGACCGGCCTCACGGTTCTTGTCGTTGGCGGCCTTGTAGGCATGTGCACGGTTCAGGAGACCCTTGGAGGTCACGCAGGTCAGGTACCAGCACAGCTGCGGGATCTCGGGGATGTCGGACTGGCGGTAGAAGGTGACGCGTTCCGGATCAAGCCCTGCCGCCAGCCAGCAGGCGGCGATCTCCAGCGTGGAGCGCTGGATGCGGGCCGGATCGGGACACTTGATCAGCCCGTGCAGGTCGGCCAGGAAGTAGAAGCTGTCGGCATTGCCGCTGCGGCTGGCAGCAATGGCCGGGCGAATGGCGCCTGCATAGTTGCCCAGGTGCGGGCTGCCGGTGGTGGTGATGCCGGTGAGCACGCGTGGCAGGGAGGGCTTGGCAGATGACATGGTGAGGCGGATGGATGCGGAAAATGGAATCTCCGCATTCTACGTGCCCTCGACGGGTCTCAGCGCAGCATGGCCTCCACCGGCCCCAGGCCCACGCGCTGGATGACGGGCTCGTCACCGGTCACGTCGATGACGCTGGTGGCCTCCAACTGTCCGGCACCACCATCGACCAGCAGGTCGATGCGCTTGCCGATGCGGTCCTCGATGTCATCCGGGTCGGACAGCGGATCCTCATCGCCCGGAAGGATCAGCGAGGCGCACAGGAGCGGCACGCCCAGCTCGGCCAGCAGCGCCTGCACGATGGGGGCCTCCGGCACCCGCAGGCCCACCGTCTTGCGCGACGGGTGCATCAGCCGACGCGGCACCTCGCGCGTGGCGGGCAGGATGAAGGTGTAGGCGCCCGGCGTCCACTCCTTCAGGAAGCGGAACTGGCGGTTGTCCACCTGCGCGTACTGCGACAGCTCGGACAGGTCGCGGCACAGCAGCGTCAACAGGTGCTTCTCGTCGATGCCGCGCAGCTGACGCATGCGGTCAACGGCCGTGCGGTCTTCCAGGTGGCAGGCCAGCACATAGCTGGCATCAGTGGGCAGCGCCACCAGTGCGCCGGTCTGGAACTGCTCGGCCACCTGGCGGATGAGACGGGGCTGCGGATTGACGGGATGGATCTCAATGCGTTTCATGTGGGGCCTCTTGGCAGACCATGAAGAAGTGTTCCATCCGTTCGGGCCCCCGATGGCGACCCGGACACCGGTGGCCATGCACACGGCCGGCCGGTATGAGGCCGGATGGAACGAGGCGCTGCAACAGCATCGCCCTGACAGGGCCATTTTGCAACAGATCGCGGCCAGCGCGATGCCATGCCGTGCCGGCGCGTTCACCAAGACCCTGTCCGGAAACGACCGGAACGCAGGCAGAACCCGCGAATCCGAACGCTCAGACGCGGATATCCGCCAGCTCCGGCCAGCCGTCCCAGATCGGCGTGAGATCGGGCGGCAATGGCGGCACCTGGCCCACATCGAAGCGGCTTTCGACAGGATCATGAAAGTCCGAGGCGCGTGACGCGGCCAGCTCCAGCCGGCGCGCCCAGCCCGCAAAGCGCTGAACGTCCGCCGGTGCATGGCCGCCCGAGACCACCTCGATGCCCTGCCCGCCAGCCGCCTTGAAGTGCTCGGCCAGCGCCCACAGCCGTGTCTCGTCCAGCCGGTAGCGTGCCGGATGCGCCAGCACCGCCACCCCGCCTGCGCCACGGATCCAGCTCACCGCCTCGTCCAGGCTGGCCCAGCGCTGCGGCACGTAGCCGGGCTTGCCGGGCACCAGCCAATGGTCGAAAACCTCGCGCTGGCTGGCGCACAGCCCCAGCGCCACCAGGTGCCGGCCAAAATGGCTGCGCGAGATCAGTGCCGGGTTGCCCACGTACTTCAGCGCCCCTTCCCAGGCATCGGGCACCCCGCAGCGTTCCAGCTCGGCCGCCATCTCGCGCGCCCGCTCGGTACGCCCCGCCCGATTGGCTTCCAGCCCGGCCAGCAGCGTCGCATCCTGCGGATCCACCCGCAGGCCCACGATATGGATGGTCTCGCCCGCCCAGGTGATCGACACCTCCACCCCCGGAATCAGCACCAGCCCCTCGGCCCGGGCCGCCGCCTGCGCCTCGGGCAGGCCATCCAGCACGTCATGGTCTGTCAGCGCCAGCATGTCCACCCCATTGGCACGGGCACGCTGCACCAGCGCGGTGGGCGAGAGCGTGCCGTCGGAACGGGTGGTGTGGCTGTGGAGGTCGATGTTGGGGTGATCGGCGGGCATGAGACAGATTGTTGCACGTGGACACCTTTGGACGGTTGGCCGACCACAACAGCCGACTGCAACGGAGCCCACCGGGGCCTGAATCACCCAGCATCACCCAGCGCACGTGCGCTGAAAGGCAAAAGCTGACACCCCTCCTCGACCCTGTTCTTTCGCCATCTCACACCGTGGCCCTTCCGAGCCTGGGCTCGCACCCATCTTCTGACATGGGCGATGATGAATGAAGATGCTGAAAGATGAACAAAATGTAAAGACATTTTCAGCTTCTCGTGTAATAAAAATGGTCAGTCGGATCCCTGATATTTTGTTTGGCTGTCCGATCACGATCCGTCGAGGAGCCACCGAATGACCGATTCTTCCAAGCGAAACCGGAAACATCATGCCGGCATGGGCGCACTGCCCTGCAAGGGGGGCGTTTTCTTCCGCGTCTGGGCGCCGCATGCGGATCAGGTCTGGGTGACGGGAGATTTCAATGACTGGTCAAAGACCGAACACCCGCTCGTTCATGAGGGCAACGGCTACTGGTATGCCGAAGTCAAGGGCGCCAAGGCCGGTCAGGAATACAAGTTCGTGCTCCGCAATGGCGATACCGTGCTGGAGCGGATCGACCCGTATGCCCGTCAGGTGACGAATTCGGTCGGTCACGGCGTGATCTACGATCCGGCCGCTTTCGACTGGCAGGGCGATGACTTCCAGGTCAGCTCGCACAACGAGCTCGTGATCTATGAGCTGCATATCGGCTCTTTCCATGTGGAAGAGGAAGGCCGGCCAGGCGGATTCGAGACCATGCTGCAGCGGCTGGATCATCTGGTGAAGCTCGGGATCAATGCCATCCAGATCATGCCGATCGCCGAGTTCGCCGGAGATTACTCCTGGGGCTACAACCCCGCCCACATCTTCGCGGTGGAAAGTGCCTATGGCGGGCCGGACGGCTTCAAGCAGCTCGTCCGGGAGGCGCACAAGCGCGGCATCGCCGTCATCCTGGATGTGGTCTACAACCACTTCGGCCCGAGCGATCTCGACCTGTGGCAGTTCGATGGCTGGCAGGAGAACGACAAGGGCGGCATCTACTTCTACAACGACCACCGCTCGAAGACGCCCTGGGGGGACACTCGCCCGGACTACGGCCGTGGCGAGGTTCGTCAGTTCATCCACGACAACGCGATGATGTGGCTTGAGGACTACCACGTCGACGGCTTGCGCTGGGACATGATCCTCTACATCCACAGCGTGAACGGGGACGGCGGCGAGACGATTCCGGAAGGCTGGAGCCTGATGCAGTACGTGAACCAGGACGTGCGCAAGCGTTTTCCGGGCCGGATCATGATCGCCGAGGATCTGCACAGCAATCCGGCCATCACCGCCGACCCGGACCGGGGCGGTGCGGGCTTCCATTCGCAGTGGGATGCACAGTTCGTGCATCCGATCCGCGAGATGGTGATCCAGGCCGATGATGCAGGCCGCTCGATGGAGGCGGTGAAGACAGCCATCACCTACCGCTACGAGGAAGACGCCTGCAATCGCGTGATCTACAGCGAGTCACACGATGAGGTGGCCAATGGCAAGGCGCGCGTGCCGCAGGAGATCAACAACGATGATCCGACGGGCTGGCATGCCCAGAAGCGCTCGACGCTGGCGGCCGGGTTGCTGTTCACCTCGCCCGGCATCCCGATGATCTTTCAGGGACAGGAATTCCTGCAGGGCGAATGGTTCCGTGACAATGTGCCGCTTGACTGGCACATGAACGAGGAATATCACGGCGTGGCCCGCATGTACCGTGACCTGATCCACCTGCGGCTGAACCGGGATGGCGTCAGTCGCGGGCTGTGCGGACAGAATGTGGCCGTCACGCACGTGAATGATCAGCAGAACCTGATCGCGTTCCAGCGCTGGGACCAGCACGGTGACGGGGATGACGTGATGGTGATCGCCAATTGCGGCTACGAGGTGAAGGAAGGTTATCGCATCGGCATGCCGCAGAGCGGCGAATGGAAGCTGCGTTTCAATTCCGATGCGTCGATCTACAGCGATGACTTCCAGAACACCCTCAGCACCCACCTCACGGCCACGGATGAGGCCCAGGATGGCCTGCCGGCCAGCGCGGAAGTGACGATTGCGCCTTACAGTGTGCTGATCTACAGCCGCGACCCGTCCTGATGGCTGGCTGAACCGGGAGATGGCGCATACGGGGATTCGTGTGTGTCAGGCGCCCTCTTCGCCTGTCACTCGCCCCGCCTTGGGCTTACTGCCATGAAAAAGCCTGCCGCTCTGAAAGAGCTGGCAGGCCTTGTCGGGGTGCAAGACAGGCATCCCGGACGATGAAAGGGCATCCGGTTGCCTGCGTGGCACCCTTTTCCGGCGGGGGCTCCCACCGGACGGAGGAGATCAGTTCTTGTTGCTGATGGGGCAGGTGCAGATGCCCAGCATCCGATACAGCGGGCAGAAGCGGAACAGGCCAGTCAGCAACAGGATGATGCCCAGCCACCCCCACCATCCTACGGTGTTGGTCGCGGCCAGTGCGATCAGCACGATGCCGATGATGATGCGCAGTGCTCGGTCGATGCTGCCAACGTTCAGTTTCATGATGACTCCTTGGTGATCGGACAATGCAGACAAACGGTTCAAGCCGTCATGGCCTTGCGGTTCCAGGGCATCCTGACCAGCAGGCGGGCCAGACCGCAGAAGCCCGAGATGCCGGCAAACATCAGCCCTGCCCCGACGAAACCGGACAGCAGGTGAATGAAGTCATGACTGATCGCTGATCTTATAGAAAACGCCTGAATTGGCAACATCCAGACATCTGATTGTGTGAAAGGCAGCAGCATCAGCAGGGCACAACGGGCGTCCCGTGTCTTTTCCAGCGACAGCACGACCTGGTTCGTGGCGAGACGGGCGGCGTCCGTCAGGCTTGCGATCCCCTGGACGGTTGGGCGACCACAACCACCGATCTGAGACCATCGCCCTTGACCGGCTCTACACTATCCCCTCAACAGCCATTTCAAGGAGACCCCCCCATGCCCCTCTACACCTTGGGCCCCAAGCACCCCACCCTGGCCCCCGATGCCTGGGTGGCCCCCTCGGCCTCGCTGATCGGTGACGTGCGGCTGGAAGCCGGCGCCAGCGTCTGGTTCGGCGCAGTGCTGCGCGGCGACAATGAGCCGATCACCATCGGCGAAGGCAGCAACGTGCAGGAAAATGCCGTGCTGCACGTGGACCCGGGGGCACCGCTCGTGCTGGGCAGCAACGTTACCGTAGGCCACCAGGCCATGCTGCACGGCTGTACGATCGGGGACAACAGTCTGGTGGGCATTCAGGCGGTGGTCTTGAATCATGCGCGCATTGGCCGCAACTGTCTGGTGGGCGCAGGGGCGCTGGTCACGGAGGGCAAGCAGTTCGAGGACGGCTGGCTGATCCTCGGTGCACCGGCCAAGGCGGTGCGTCCTCTGACGGCCGAGGAGATCGCCGGGCTGGCGAAATCGGCCGCAAACTATCAGGCGCATGCGGCGCGCTACAACAGAGAACTGACAGAATGGATTCCCTGATTCGATTCGGATTCAACGGGCGGGTACGTGGCCAGGTGGTACGGCTGGACAAGAGCTGGCTGCCCATCGTCACCCATCACCAGCGCTACGGCGAGCGTGACGTGCCACCCACGGTGCGCGAGCGGCTGGGTGAGCTGACCGCGGCCGGCCTGCTGCTGGCCTCGTCGTTGAAGTTCGACGGCAGCCTGCTGCTGCAGATCCAGGGCACCGGGCCGGCGCGGCTCTTTGTGGCGGAATGCCAGGCCGACGGGCGCTTCCGTGCCACGGTAAAGCTGCAGGACGGGACGGCCATCCCGCACGATGCCTCATTTGGCGATCTGGTGAATCCGGACGGCAATGGCCGTTTTGCGGTGACGCTGCTGCCGGCCAGCAACAGCTCGGACGCGTCCAAGGGGCTGGATAACCCCTACCAGGGCATCATCCCCTTCGAGGGGGACACAGTGGCCGAGGTGCTGGAAAACTACATGAGCCTGTCGGAGCAGCTTCCGTCACGGCTCTGGCTGGGCGCCAACGAACAGAGTGCCTTCGGGCTGCTGCTGCAGGTGATGCCGGGCACATCCGACCAGCTGGCCACCGACGATGAGGAAGGTCGGATGCTGTGGGAGCAGGTGCAGGCACTGGCCGACACGCTGACCCGCGAGGAGATGCTGACGCTGCCCCCCGAGGAAGTGCTGCGCCGCCTCTTCTGGGAAACGGACATCCGCGCCTTCGACCGGAAGAAGCCCCACTTCGAGTGCACGTGTTCGCGCGAGAAGGTGGCAAGCATGCTGAAGATGCTGGGTCGTGCGGAGGTGGACAGCATCCTGGAGGAACAGGAAGGCGCCATCCAGGTGAACTGCGAGTTCTGCCGGCTGCCGTACCGCTTCGACACGCAGCAGGTGGCAGCGCTGTTTGCCGAACCGCAGGCGGACGGCGAAACGCCAGCGTCGTAAATCAATGCCCGGTGGCCGGTGAATCGGGAGCCGGGTTGATCTGCACGAAGATCTCGTCCGGCTTGACCATGCCCAGGCCATAGCGGGCACGTTCCTCGACGGCGGAGCGGCCGGACTTCAGATCCTCGACCTCGGCCTCCAGACCCTCGTTGCGCAGGCGCTTGCCGGCGTTGACCTCACGTTGCAGGGCCAATGACTGGTCCAGCCGCCAGACGCGTGACCAGCTGCCCTGGCCCAGCCACAGCGGGTACTGGATGAGTACGAGCAGACCGACGAGGACGACGAAAAGCAGGCGCATGGTTGGCAGACGGGTCGACGGCGCGCCGACGAAAGGGAATACGGAAAGAAGTGGCAAAAAGGGCCGGCTGGTTTCACCGGCCACAGCCCCCCTTGCGGGAGGGTGCAGCCAGGACCTGTCCGGCCCTGTCCGGGAGCCCGGCACAAGGCCGGGCCCGAACCGCGATCAGCGGCGACGGATGCTGTAGAAGGCGTCTCGTCCCGGGTAGACGGCGGTTTCGCCCAGATCCTCTTCGATGCGCAGCAGCTGGTTGTACTTGGCGATACGGTCGCTGCGGGACATCGAGCCGGTCTTGATCTGCAGGGCGTTGGTGGCCACGGCGATGTCGGCGATGGTCGTGTCCTCGGTCTCACCGGAGCGGTGCGAGACCACAGCGGTGTAGCCATGGGTCTTGGCCAGCTCGATGGCGGCGAAGGTCTCGGTCAGCGTGCCGATCTGGTTGACCTTGATGAGGATCGAGTTGGCCACGCCAGCTTCGATACCCTCTTTCAGGATGCGGGTGTTGGTGACGAACAGGTCGTCGCCCACCAGCTGGACGCTCTTGCCCAGACGCTCGGTCAGGTGCTTCCAGCCTTCCCAGTCGTTCTCGGCCATGCCGTCCTCGATCGAGATGATCGGGTACTTGGCAACCCAGTCGGACAGCAGCTTGGTGAACTCGGGGGCGGTGAGAACCTTCTTCTCGCCGGCCAGATGGTATTTGCCATCCTTGTAGAACTCGCTGCTGGCGCAATCCAGACCCAGCATGATGTCCTCGCCCGGACGGTAGCCGGCTTTCTCGATGGCCTTCACGATCAGCTGCAGGGCAGCCTCGTGGTGGTCGACCGACGGGGCGAAGCCGCCTTCGTCACCGACCGACGTCGGCATGCCGGCGTCGTTGATGAGCTTCTTCAGGGCGTGGAAGGTCTCGGCGCCATAGCGCAGGGCTTCACGGAAGGTGGGCGCGCCCACCGGGATGATCATGAATTCCTGCAGGTCGAGGTTGTTGTTGGCGTGGGCGCCGCCGTTGATGACGTTCATCATCGGCACGGGCAGCGACATCTGGCCCGAGCCACCGAAGTAGCGATACAGCGGCAGGCCGGATTCCTCGGCAGCGGCGCGGGCCACGGCCATGGAGACGGCCAGCATGGCGTTGGCGCCCAGGTTGGCCTTGTTGTCGGTACCGTCCAGCTCGATCAGGGTACGGTCAACGTAGGCCTGCTCGGTAGCGTCCAAGCCCAGAACGGCCTCGGAGATCTCGGTGTTGATGTTCTCGACAGCTTTCAGCACGCCCTTGCCGCCGTAGCGCTTGGCGTCGCCATCGCGCAGCTCGATGGCCTCACGGGAACCGGTCGAGGCGCCGGACGGGACGGCCGCACGGCCCATCACGCCCGATTCGAGCAGGACGTCGCATTCGACGGTGGGGTTGCCACGCGAATCGATGATCTCACGTCCGATAATGTCGACGATTGTACTCATTGGCCTTTCTCCTCATCGGCTAAGCCTTCAACACAGATCATGTTGAACTTGGCGGTTGCGCCCGCACGAACTTCGCGGGCCTGACGGTACAACTCCGAATCATAGTACTTGCGAGCCGTTTCCATATCATCAAACCTGATGATGACGATACGTTCCGGCTTCCAGTCGCCTTCCAGAACCGTGGTACGGCCCCCGCGCGCGATGAAGGTTCCCCCACCCGCCGCGGCGGCGCGGGTGGAAATCTCGCGGTAGGCTGCGATGCGTTCGGCGTCCTTGACGCCCCCCACTTCGGCAATCACATAGGCTGTCATTCGGTTTCCTCCATGCTGACTGGTTGGGCGATATCGCCTTGCCGGGCGGCCCGCCTGTCATGGCACGCTACCCCGGCGAAAGTTCGGGCTTCAGGCCGTGATGTCCATCTCCGCAAAGCCCCGCTGCTTGACCACGGCATCCAGCGCCTTCAGTGTGGCCAGCAGGTCGCGCATCCGCCCCAGCGGCCAGGCATTGGGGCCGTCGGAAAGCGCATGCGCCGGATCAGGGTGGGTTTCCATGAAGAGACCCGCCACCCCAGTGGCGACGGCCGCACGGGCCAGCACCGGAATGAACTCGCGCTGGCCGCCGGAGCGATCACCCTGCCCGCCCGGCAGCTGTACCGAGTGGGTGGCGTCAAAGACCACCGGGCAGCCGGTCTCGCGCATGATGGCCAGCGACCGCATGTCGGAGACCAGGTTGTTGTAGCCGAAGCTGGCGCCACGCTCGCAGACCATCACGCAGTCCTCGTCGACACCCGCGTCCCGCGCCGCGGCCCGCGCCTTGGCCACGACCTGCATCATGTCGTGAGGCGCCAGGAACTGGCCCTTCTTGATGTTGACGGGCCGGCCGCTGGCAGCCACGGCGTTGATGAAGTCGGTCTGGCGGCACAGGAAGGCCGGCGTCTGCAGCACGTCCACCACCTCGGCCACGGGCTTGATCTGGTCGATCTCGTGGACATCGGTGACGACGGGCACGCCGATCTGGCGCTTGACCTCGGCCAGCACCTTCAGCCCGCCTTCAAGCCCTGGCCCCCGGAAGGACTTGCCGGAGCTGCGGTTGGCCTTGTCGAACGACGACTTGTAGACGAAGGGGATGTCCAGCTCGGCGCAGATTTCCTTGAGCTGACCGGCGGTGTCGAGTGCCAGCTGCAGGGACTCGATGGCGCACGGCCCGGCCAGCAGGAAGAAGGGCTGGTCAAGCCCGGCGGGGCGTCCGGCGATCTTCATGAATGTTTCTCCTGCGAGGCCTGGCTGTCACCAGCCGCCGACTGCTGGGCACGCTGCTCGCTGGCATGAGCCAGCGCCGCCTTGATGTAGGCGATGAAGAGCGGATGCCCATGACGCGGGGTGGACGTGAACTCGGGGTGGAACTGCACGCCCAGGAACCACGGATGCGCATGCTCGCCAGCGGTGGGCAGCTCGACTGTCTCGGTCAGACCCTCGACCGGGGTGCGGGCCGCGATGGTGAGCCCTGCCGCCTGCAGGCGGTCGACGTAGTCGTTGTTGACCTCGAAGCGGTGACGGTGACGCTCGTAGACCGAGTCGCCGTAGATGCTGGCCAGCAGCGTGCCGGAGCGCACCGGGCAGCGCTGTGCGCCCAGCCGCATGGTGCCGCCCAGGCCGGAGCTGTGGTCACGCTTCTCGACGTTGCCGCTGCGGTCGGTCCATTCGGTGATGAGCGCGATGACCGGATGCGGGGTATCGAGGGCGAACTCGGTGCTGTTGGCATCCGTCAGGCCTGCCACGTGGCGCGCGTATTCGACCACGGCCAGCTGCATGCCCAGGCAGATGCCCAGGAAGGGCACCCTGTTCTCGCGGGCAAACTGGATGGCCCGGATCTTGCCCTCGACGCCGCGCTTGCCGAAGCCGCCCGGCACCAGGATGGCGTCGTAGTTGGCCAGCATGGCGGTGCCTTCACGCTCGATCTGCTCGGAGTCGAGGTAGTCGATGGCGATGCGGGTGGAGGTGTGCATGCCGGCATGCACCAGTGCCTCGGTCAGCGACTTGTAGGACTCGGTGAGGTCGACGTACTTGCCGACCATGGCGATGCGCACGTGATGGCGCGGATGCTCCAGCCGCTGGATGAGGGTGTCCCAGACGCTCAGGTCTGCTGGCGGACGGTCGAGCTTGAGCAGATCGACAAGGATGTCGTCGACCTTCTGCTCGTGCAGCATGCGCGGGATCTTGTAGATGGAGTCGGAATCGCGCACGGAGATGACCGAATCCACCGGGATGTTGGAAAAGAGCGAGATCTTGGCACGCTCGTCGTCAGGGATGGCGCGGTCGGCACGGCACAGCACCATGTCGGCCTGGATGCCGATCTTGCGCAGCTCCTGCAGCGAGTGCTGGGTGGGCTTGGTCTTGAGCTCGCCGGCCTTGCCCAGGAAGGGCACCAGCGTGAGGTGCACGAAGCAGGCGTTGCCGCGTCCGACCTTCAGGCTCATCTGCCGGGCGGCCTCAAGGAACGGCAGGGATTCGATGTCACCCACGGTACCGCCAATCTCGACGATGGCGACCTCGGCCTCGGCCGGGGTGCCCACACCTGCGCCACGCTCGACGAAGGCCTGGATCTCATTGGTGATGTGCGGGATGACCTGCACCGTGCGGCCCAGGTACTCGCCCCGACGTTCCTTGCGGATGACGGAGTCGTAGATCTGACCGGTGGTGAAGTTGTTGGAGCGGCGCATGCGCGCCGAGACGAAGCGCTCGTAGTGGCCCAAGTCCAGGTCGGTCTCGGCGCCGTCCTCGGTGACGAAGACCTCGCCGTGCTGGAACGGGCTCATGGTGCCCGGGTCGACGTTGATGTAGGGATCAAGCTTCATCAACGTGACGTTGACCCCCCGCGACTCCAGGAGCGCGGCCATCGAGGCGGCGGCTATGCCCTTGCCCAGGGACGAGACCACGCCGCCGGTGACAAATACATATTTGGTCATGTATGCCCTTCCGGAAATGGAAATTGTAGCAATGATCCGGCCCCGGCCAAAGTGCGGCGATGGCGTTTGCGCGACCGGGAACCTCACGTTGCCGCGCCCGCCCCTGCCGGCCACCGCGGCAACGTTCCCATGACGCAAAAATGGACAATTGTCGAGCGGGGGGCTTTCCCCGTTTGCGCCGCAGCATGGCTTCACCGAAAATGGCGGGAATATCGTGATGACTCCCCGGACGGGCTCTGGTGGCTGTGCCGCATGCGTCGGCTCGCGACAGGCCTCGGACCGGGCCCCTCGGACACCGAACCCGGGATCGTGCGGGCAAACACCCGGCCATCCCTCCCTCAAAGGAAGCCTCCATGGAGCGAGATGAATCCGTCGTCGAGATCGAACGCGACTCGATGGAATTCGATGTCGTGATCGTCGGCGCCGGACCGGCCGGCCTGGCCACCGCCATCCGGCTCAAGCAGCTGGCGGCCGAGAAGAACCAGGAGATCAACGTCTGCGTGCTCGAGAAAGGGGCCGAGGTGGGTGCCCATATCCTGGCGGGCGCCGTCATCGATCCGGAATCCCTCACCGAGCTGCTGCCCGACTGGAAGAAGGATGGCGCCCCGCTGCAGACCGAGGTCACGCACGACGAGGTGCTGTTCCTGACGGCCACGGGCACCCTGCGCACGCCGGAATGGGCCATCCCGCCGGGCATGAAGAACCACGGCGCCTACATCGGCAGTGCAGCGCAGCTGGTGCGCTGGCTGGGCGAGCAGGCCGAGGCGCTGGGCGTGGAGGTCTACCCGGGCTTTCCGGCAGCCCGCATCCTGTATGGCGACGAGGGCCAGGTGCGCGGCGTGATCACGGGCGACATGGGCGTCGGCCGCGACGGCAAGCCCACCGACGCCTTCCAGCCGGGCATGGAACTGCTCGGCCGGTACGTGGTGTTCGCCGAAGGCTCGCGCGGGCACCTGGGGCGCGAGCTGATGGAGCGCTTCCAGCTGGAGGCCGAGTCCGACCCCCAGAGCTACGGCATCGGCATCAAGGAGCTGTGGGAGGTGCCGCCCGAGAAGTTCCGCCCGGGACTGGTCGTGCACACGGCGGGCTGGCCGCTGGACAATGCCACCTACGGGGGCGGCTTCATCTACCACTTCGGCGAGAACCTGGTAGCCGCCGGCTACGTGGTGGGCCTCAATTACCAGAACCCCTATCTGTCACCCTTCGAGGAATTCCAGCGCTGGAAGACGCACCCGGCGCTGCGCGACACCTTCGAGGGCGGCCGTCGCCTGGAGTACGGCGCGCGCGCCATCACGGCTGGCGGCATCAACGCCCTGCCGAAGCTGGTCTTTCCGGGCGGCTGTCTGGTGGGCTGCGAGGCAGGCTTCCTGAACGCGGCCCGCATCAAGGGCGTGCATTCGGCCATCAAGAGCGGCATGCTGGCAGCCGAGAGCATCGCGCAGGCCCTGGCCGAGGGCCGCAGCCAGGATGTGCTGCAGGCCTACCCCGAGGCCTTCCGCCAGTCGCCGCTGCACGAGGAACTCTGGAAGACGCGCAACTTCAAGGCGGCCATGGGCAAGGGCCTGGTGCTGGGCAGCCTGCTGGTGGGACTGGACCAGGTGGTGTTCCGGGGCAAGCTGCCGTTCACCCTGCACGTGAAGAAGGCCGACCACTGTTATCTGAAGCCGGCCAGCGAATGTCAGCCCATCGAGTACCCGAAGCCCGATGGCAGGATCACCTTCGACCGGATGTCGTCGGTGTTCATCTCCAATGCCAACCACGACGAGAACCAGCCCTCGCACCTGCGCCTGAAGGACCCCGAGGTGCCGGTGGCGGTGAACCTGGCCCGCTACGCCGGGCCCGAGACGCGCTACTGTCCGGCCGGCGTCTACGAGTTCGTCGAGCACGAGGACGGCAGCGGGCTGAAGCTGCAGATCAACGCGTCGAACTGCGTGCACTGCAAGACCTGCGACATCAAGGATCCGACGCAGAACATCGTCTGGACAACGCCGGAAGGCGGCGGCGGCCCGAACTACAGCAGCATGTAAGCCCTGGGCGCGAGCCCATCAGGGCGCGCCCCTGCCCGCGGGAGCCTGCAGGCTGGCCCCCGGGTCTGAACACCCCATGAAACGACACAAGGGCCCGGCATTGCCGGGCCCTTGTGTTCATGCGTCTTCGTGCGTGCGCGGGCCAGTCGGTCGAGGCCCCGGGCGGCCGCCCTGGTTATTGGCCTCATTGACCACCAGCGTGCGCCCTTCCAGCAACGAGCCGTGCAAGGCGGCAATGGCTGCCTGAGCTGCCGGCGCGCTGGCCATGGTGACAAAGGCGAACCCCCTCGACCGGCCGGTATCCCGGTCGGAGATGATGCGGACACTGAGGACATCACCATGGGCAGCGAACAGCTGGGTCAGCTGCACATCCGTGGTGCGCCACGGCAAATTACCGACGTAGATCTTGGTGGACATGTAGTGAAACGGGCTTCCAGAAAAGGGACGAAACACGGCGTGCGGCTGTCCGATACCGAGGGGATCGATCGCCCGACGGCGTGATGCAGCCACAGCCCCCGCGCAGGAATCGGGGCCGATCGGGCGGCCCTCCATGCGAGGGATCGACGAGAAACGAGCGAGAACAGCCGTCCGTGCTTACGAACGGTAGAGCGCCAGCCCCTGAACAGGGCGGCAACCCCTGGAAGAGAGAACCGTTCCATTGCCTGGCAACCCCGTGGAAAGGGACCGCCCGCCCGGCGGGGTCAGGCAGCAGTGCGAACGACTGCGCAACCCCGATACAGGCGCCTGCGGACCGTCCGCAGGAAAACGCCCCGGCAAGCAACGGAATGGTGGCAACGCATTGAGGAGACCTTTCAAGCAAGCTGTCCCGTCACGGCGGAATGCAGCGCGTATATGAGACAGAAAGCGCTCGCATCCTGAGTTGCAGTGCCACAATATGAGAGTGTAACTTTTTTTGCCTGCTGCAGTGTGAATCTCCCCATGACTTGCGGTTCACACGATACTGGACAAAAATACAGGCTGATCGCCCTTGTCCCTTCTTCGATTCGCCTGCCACCATGCGCCCCCTCACCGCCCGGCAACGGGAAGTTCTTGCCCAGATCCAAGCGCATCTTGACCAGACCGGCTTTCCCCCCACCCGGGCGGAAATCGCCAGTGCGCTGGGCTTCCGGTCGGTCAATGCCGCCGAAGATCACCTGAAGGCGCTGGCCCGCAAGGGCATGATCGAACTCTGTGCCGGCACCTCGCGCGGCATCCGCCTGCTGCCGGCGGCCGAAGACTCCCTGGAAGGCACCCTGCCGCCTGCCGCATCCGGCACAGCTGGCCATGCCACGGCCAGGGGGGCCAATGGCACCACGCTCACCCGGGGCGGGCGCAGCGTGACGGTGCGCGGACTGGGTGCAGGCGCCATGGAGCGCGCCGCAGCGGCCGGACTGCTGGGCAGCGGCCCCGGCATCTCGCTGCCCCTGGTGGGGCGCGTGGCAGCCGGGCACCCCATCCTGGCCGAAAGCCACATCGAGGCCAGCTTCACGCTCGACGCCAGCCTCTTCGAGCGCCACCCCGACTATCTGCTGCGCATCCGGGGCGACAGCATGCGCGACGCGGGCATGCTGGATGGCGACCTGCTGGCGGTCAAGGCCACGGCCGACGCACACAATGGCCAGATCGTCGTGGCCCGCCTGGGACAGGAAGTCACCGTCAAGCGGCTGCACCGCAACGGGCTCAATGGCCCCTTGGAACTGCTGCCGGAAAACCCTGCCTATGAACCCATCGTGGTACCTGTCGGCACCCGGGACTTCCATATCGAGGGTATCGGCGTGGGGCTGATCCGTCAGCGCCCCCCGCGCTGACGGAAGGCATCAGATCAGCGACCGGCCTGCGTGGCCCGCAGGCGGGCATTCAGCGTGTAGGTGCCGCCCACACTGGCCGATCCCAGGCTGTGCCTTTTGATCAGCTCGATGGCCTGACGACCGTCAAAACGCCCTTCAATGGGCAGGCGCTCCACATCCAGCGCATGCACGATGAAGTCGTAGCGGTGCGTCAGCGCGTCGTTCCACGGCGGGCACGGGCCATCATAGCCATAGTAGTCGCCGTTCATGTCATGGTCGGCAGCAAACCAGGCCGTGTAGTCGTTCACCCCCTGGCGGGTGCCATCCGGCAGTTCCGGCCCCGGCTTGCCACGGGGTGAGACCTCGCTGGAATACACGCCCTCGCCCACCGAGCGAAGCTCAGGCGGCAGATCGATGAGCGTCCAGTGCATGAACGCCACGCGCGGCAGATCGGCCGGGACCTCGCGGTCGGGGTGATTCACGTCATCGGGCCGAGACGGCGCGTCATGATCGATGCACAGCACGGCAAAGGAGCGGGTGCCCTCGGGCACATCCTCCCAGGCCAGGTGCGGGTTGCGATTGTCGGAAAGGGTTACCCGCGAGGTGGGATCGGGGCGCGCGAAGGCCAGCGCATCAGGCAGCGGCTGGCCAGCCACGAAGGAGTCACTGCGTACTTTCATGCGTCTTCTCCAGGCATCGTTGCGGGTCAGGATGATTTGACGGAGTTTAGCATTCATGCCCCTCCCCACCCGGCGCATGCGCAGCCGGAGACTGTCGACGGATCCGGCATCTTTCCGTTTTCCCGTAGGCAGCGCCCTCGACACGCTGACCGCCCGGTTAATATTGTGGTAGTAATCAGGGACTTATTTTTGCCCCGGCCTGCGGGGGAGACAGGAACGCACATCGTCATGACAGAAGAGAACGTGGTCATTTTCGAGGAACCCGCCACAGCCGATGGCCGGCGCATCGGTCATGCCCGCCTCAACGCACCGGCATCGCTGAATGCACTGTCACTGGCCATGGTGGAGCAGCTGCTGCCGCGCCTCAAGCAATGGATCCGGGATCCGGACATCGTCGCCATCGTGCTGGATGGCGCCGGGTCGCGCGCATTCAGTGCAGGCGGTGATATCCGGGACCTTTACCATTCCATCAAGGAATACGGAGACCGCCCCAACCCCTACGCGCAGCGCTTCTTCTTCCTGGAGTACGCGCTGGACTATCGCATTCACACCTGCACGAAGCCGGTGCTCTGCTGGGGGCACGGCATCGTCATGGGGGGCGGCCTGGGCCTGCTTGCCGGCGCCTCGCACCGTGTGGTCACCCCCGAGACCCGCATCGCCATGCCCGAGATCAGCATCGGTCTCTTCCCTGACGTGGGGGGCAGCTGGTTCCTGAGCCGACTGCCGGGCCGGGCCGGACTCTTCCTGGCACTGACCGGAGCGCCGATGAACGCCTCGGACGCGCTCTTTTCCGGCATGGGCGATTTCTGCATTGACGATTCGGCCCGCGATGCGGTGCTGGCCGACATCCTGAAGGCGCACTGGGGCACCGACACGGCGGCCAACAAGGCCCAGATGACCCACCTGCTGGATGCGCATGAAAGCAAGGCCGAACGCGCGCCGTCCAACCTGCGCAAGCACTTCGACCTCATTCGCAAGACCGTGGGCATGGCCAGCCTGAAGGACACGGCCGAGCGTCTGCTGGCCTTGCCCACCGAGGGTGACGAATGGCTGGCCACGGCCGTGGACACGTTCCGGCGCGGCAGCCCCACCTCGGCCGCGCTGGCCTGGGAACTGCAGCACCGCTGCCGTCACCGCGCGCTGTCCGACGTGTTCCGCATCGAGTACAACGTGGCCATCAGCTGCTGTGCGGCCCATGACTTTGCCGAGGGCGTGCGTGCACTGCTCATCGACAAGGACCGGTCGCCCAAATGGGATCCGCCCACGCTGGCCGCCGTGGAGCAGAAGTTCATCGAAAGCCACTTCCGCGACCACCACGACGGCGCACATCCGCTGTCGGACTGGCGCTGAGACGTCAGGGGGCCGGGAATCAGGTCAGGCCTGATTTGAAGTGGCCTGATCTGGCTTGGCGTGGTTTGCCTGGTTTGGTTTGCTGGGTCTGGCCAGATCTGATCTGCGCTGCTCTGACCTCTCCAGCCCAGACCGTAAAGACGAGAAGACAGGCTGCCCAAAGTCAGGCGGCCGACGGCAGCCCCGGTACCGCCGGGGGCGCGGCGTCCGGCATGCCGTCGAAGAAGTCGACGATGCCGGTCTCCAGCGAGTATTCGGCCCCGACCACCAGCAGCCCCTCATGCGCGATCCAGTGTTCGAGGATGGGGGAGCCGTGCCGCAGGTGGTTGGCCGCGTGGCGGATGTTGGCGCGTACCGCATGCCGCTTCAGCCGCTCCGGATCGTTGGCCAGCTCGGTTTCCAGCAGGGGTTCGATGGATGGGCGAATGCGGTCCACCACGGCACGCAGGTTGGGGGAACGCCCCTTGGCGGGCAGCTTCAGCTCATCCAGCGTGGCCGAGATGGCACCACAGTTGGAATGGCCCAGCACCACCACCAGCCGGGTGCTGAAACGCTCGACGGCAAACTCGACGCTGCCGATCTGCGAAGGCGCCACGATGTTGCCGGCCACGCGGATGACGAACAGCTCGCCCAGCCCCTGATCGAAGACCAGCTCGGCTGGCACGCGGGAATCTGCACAGCCCAGCAGCACGGCAAAGGGGGTCTGCTTCATGATGAGCTGGCTGCGGCGCGCCTGGTTGGTGGCCAGAGAGACGCCCCCCAGGCCGGCGACGAAACGGCTGTTGCCAGCCTGAAGGATCTTGAGGGCTTCGTGGGCTGGAATCATGGCGAGCAGCAGACGGAAGAAGATGCCGGGCGCCGCCCCGGCGGGATGAACGGCCGGCGTGCGACAAATATAACCCAAAGCCGGCCAGGGGCATTCCGTTTGCCTGCGCTCCGTTGGGTGATCGACAGTGCCCGGCCTTCCTACCGATCACTGCAGCAGCCTGGCCCCCGCCATGCGCAGCACCCCGTCACGGCGGGCCAGCGTCGAGGCAGCGCCGGCAGCCCCGATGAAGTCGTAGCCACGACCGATCCGCTCGGGGCGCAGCCGATCGTCCAGACTGCCATCCGCCAGCTGGCCCACGCCGTTGCTGCCCCAGGCCCAGACACTGCCGTCACGCTGCAGACCCACGGCATGAGCGCCGCCCGCAGCCACGGCCACATAACCGCTGCCGATCTTCACCGGGCTCAGCCGATCTTCATGGGTACCATCGCCCAGCTGGCCCAGCAGGTTGCTGCCCCACGCCCACAGCGCCCCGTCCTGCCCGATGGCAAACGACTGGGCCGTGGAAGCCGTGACACTGCGATAGCCGCCCCCGATCAGGACCGGCCGGGACTGGTCGTCCTCGTTGCCCGTGCCCAGGCGGCCCGATTCGCCCCGTCCCCAGGCCCAGAGTCGGCCCTGACGGTCGATGGCCAGCGAGTAGCCGGCCCCGGCCGCCACCGAACGGAAGCCCTGACCGATGACGACAGGGTCGCTGATGGTCTCCTGACTGCCATTGCCCACCTCACCCCAGCGGTTCTCACCCCAGGCCAGCAACGCGCCATCCTTGCGCACCGCCAGACTGTGCCGATCGCCAGCAGCGATGGCCACGATGTCGCGGGCAATGCGTGTCGGCCTGTCCTGCGGCGTGTGATTGACCCGTCCGCGGCCCAGCTGGCCATATCGGTCATCCCCCCACCCCCACAGATTGCCCTGACGATCCAGCGCCAGCGCATGGGCACCGCCGACGGCCACGGCCTGATAGTCATGGCCCGGCAGGGGCAGGAAATCGTTCACCTGGGCCTGGGCAATGCCCACGCCCAGCTGTCCCCGCGTGTTGAGGCCGCGTGCCCAGAGCCGGCCGTCGGCCCCCAGGACCAGCATGAAGTCACGGGCTTGCGCCAGCCCTGCCACATCTCCCACCAGACCCAGCGGAATCTCGCGCAGCGGCGTGATCTCCAGCGCCGGCATCGTGGCCAGCAGCGGTCGTGGGGACGTGGCCCGGACACTCGCCAAGGCGTTGCCCGGCACATCGGAACCCTGAGAGCGGCTCAGGGCAGAGATCGGACGCGAAAGCGCGGCCGAGGGCGCGGCCCCCTGCCCGGCATGCCGAAGCGCCCCGGCATCCAGCCCGGCCACGGCCGCATGACCCGTACCACGGGCATCGTCGACCTGGGGCGACGCGCTGACAGCCGTCTGGGCCGGCATTGGCGCCATCAGGCCATGACGCAAGGCGTTGCCCAGGGCCAGGGCCCCCAGCGCCGCCGCCACGGCCAGACCACTGTAAACCCCATTGGCCAGCACCCGCTGTGTTCTGCCTGCCAAGACCGCCATTGCTGTTCCCTGCCTGAATGAATATTCGAAAGAAGCAGGAATTTTCAGGCGTTGCGCGGCCCGGCCTGTCCGTCGGTCGGGCCTGGGGCGCACCAGTGGCGGAGGCTGGCAGCCGGCCGGCGACCGGCGTGCGCCCGTTGCGACAGGCATTTCAGCCACATGCAGGGCCCAGGCATGCTCAGGTGCAGGGGATAGCTTCCCTAGCGTCGCCGTCGACGTGCACGACGGTCGATTAAAAAGCAGCCCGCGGATACCGATCCCTGCCAGGGTACCCCGCAGGCACGTCCGGGCGCGGTATCGGAAGCACGCGGGCCTGATGAAGGACGGGCCATGCCCGCCGCAGCGTCACTCTTGCGGCTGCTGCTGTTGTTGCTGTTGCTGCTGTTTCAGCAGATCGGCGTAGCCCCCCTTGTTCTCGACATGGGTATAGCCCTGCTGCAGCAGCAGCTTGCGGGCCTGCTCGGCGCGACGGCCGCTGCGGCAGTAGAGCATCACCGGGGTGTCCTTGTTGGGCACCAGCGTCGAAATCTGCCCGGCGATCTGTTCGACCGGCACGTTGTGAGCGCCTTCCAGATGGCCGCCGTCGAACTCCTTCGGCGTACGCACGTCGATCCAGATGGGCTGGCCAGCCGGTGCCACATCACCGGCCTGCGTCGCCTGTGCGGCATCAGCCGCCTGGACGCCGACCGCGGGCACGGCTGCCAGCACCAGGCCGCCCGAAACCGCCAGCGCAGCACCCAGAGTCCGGAAACCGGCGTGCGAGAAGATCTTCATCATGTTCAGAGTCTCAAAAAGGAAGGGTCAGAGTGAAAAATCCGGAAAAAACAATCAGAACACGGCTTTGGACAGCCCGCGCTCCAGGTCGGCGCAGATGTCCTCGGGCGATTCCAGACCGATGGCCATGCGCAGCTGGCCTTCGCCGATGCCGGCGGCCGCGCGCGCCTCGGGGCTCATCTTGCCATGGGTGGTGCTGGCCGGGTGCGTGATGGTGGTTTTCACGTCACCCAGGTTGGCCGTTACCGACACCACCTGGCAGCTGTCGACCACCTGCCAGGCGTTCTGACGAGTGACTTCGGGGGTCGTGCCCTTCACCTCGAAGGCCAGCACCGGGCCAAAGCCGCTCTGCTGGCGCTTGGCCAGTTCATGCTGCGGATGGCTGGGCAGACCCGGATAATAGACGCGCGCCACGGCCGGATGGGCCTCCAGCCAGCGCGCCACGGCCAGGGCGCTGTCGGACTGGGCACGGATGCGCACCGGCAGCGTCTGCAAGCCGCCCAGCAGGATCCAGGCATTGAAGGCCGACAGCGCCGGACCCGTGTAGCGCAGCACCGGTTCAAGCTTCTCCTTCATGTAGGACTGGCTGCCCAGCACGGCCCCACCCAGCACCCTGCCCTGACCATCCAGATACTTGGTGGCCGAATGCACGACAACATCGGCGCCCAGTTCCAGCGGGCGCTGCAGCACCGGCGTGGCAAAGGTGTTGTCCACCACCAGCAGCGCCCCATGGCGATGCGCAAGCTCGGCCAGCGCCCGAATGTCGGCCACCTCGGTGGACGGGTTGGCCGGGCTCTCGACGAACAGGAAGCGCGTCTTGCCCGGCTGGATGGCGGCCTCCCAGGCCTTCAGGTCGGCGATGTCCACATAGGTGGACTGCACACCATAGCGCTCGAAGAGTGCAAAGAGCTGCACCGTGGTGCCGAACACCGAGCGCGAGGAAACAATATGGTCACCCTGCCCGGTCAGGCTCATGACCACCGCGTGGATGGCCGCCATGCCGGAGCCGGCAGACAGGCACATCTCGGCGCCTTCCAGCGCGGCCAGACGGTCCTGGAAGACCCGCACGGTGGGATTGCGAAAACGCGAATAGATAAAGCCATCCACCTCGCCGGCAAACTTGGCAGCGGCGTGCGCGGCATTGTCGTGAACGAAGCTGGAGCTGAGGTAGATGGCCTCGGAGTGCTCACCGAACTCGCCCGGCTCGAAACCGGCACGCACGGCCAGGGTCTCCAGGCTGACGTCGGCCAGGCGTTCGTTCCAGGGGGCACGCCGTGCGCTGCCGTGTCCCGGGGCAGTCGGCGCAGCGGCCGGATCGTGCGGATGAGTGTGGGTATCGGCAGGCTTGGTCATGTCATCGTTCCTGAAAGATGGAGAGAACCCAGCGCCGGAAACCCCGCAGGCGGGCAGCTCCGGCGGTGAGATGAAGACAGCAGCGGCGCGTCTCGCAGGCGCACTGCTGCTCCCCTCGAAATGCTCTGGCCGGCCCCTGTTCCGGCCAGAAATGCGTCAGCTGGCCGCGTCGGCTGCCCGGCGTGCCTCGTCCGCCTTCTTGCGCGACGCTTCCAGCGCCGCCAGCGATTCGGGCGTGACATCACCGGTGCAGTAGACGCCATCGAAGCAGGAGGCATCGAAGCGCGTGGCACGGGCGCCGGAATCCCACGCAGCCTGCTTCATCGCCTCGATGGACTGATAGACCAGCGCATCGGCCCCGATGGCGTCGCGGATCGCGTCGTCATCACGTTCGTAGGCGATCAGCTCGCTGCGGGTGGGCATGTCGATGCCGTACACATTGGGAAAGCGCACCGGAGGCGCGGCGGAGGCAAAGAACACCTTGTTGGCGCCGGCTTCACGGGCCATCTGCACGATCTCGCGCGAGGTGGTGCCCCGCACGATGGAATCGTCGACCAGCAGCACGTTCTTGCCCTTGAACTCGATGCTCATGGCATTGAGCTTCTGACGCACCGATTTCTGGCGCACGGCCTGGCCGGGCATGATGAAGGTGCGGCCCACGTAGCGGTTCTTGATGAATCCCTCGCGGTAGGCAAGCCCCAGACGGCCGGCCAGCTGCATGGCGGACGGACGTGAGGTCTCGGGAATGGGGATGACCACATCAATGTCCTCAAGGCGCAGCTGCTGCTCGACCGTGGCTGCCAGCTTCTCGCCCAACCTCAGGCGCACGTCATAGACCGAGGCGCCGTCGATCACCGAATCGGGGCGTGCGAAGTAGACGTACTCGAAGATGCAGGTGGACAGCGGGCCGGCCTTGTCATAGGCCCGGCTATGGAAGCCCCCGTCACGGTCGATGAAGATGGCCTCGCCAGGCTCCAGATCACGAACCAGCCGGAAGCCCAGGCCCTCCAGCGCCACCGATTCCGACGCCACCAGATACTCGGTACGACCGTTCTCGGCCTCGGCCACGCCGTAGCAGAGCGGCCGGATGCCCAGCGGATCACGGAAGGCCAGCAGGCCGTAGCCGGCGATCTCGGCCACACAGGCATAGGCGCCACGCGCCCGGCCATGCAGCGCGGCCACCGCCTGGAAGATGGTGTCCGGATCCAGCGTCACGCCCCGCGCCCGGTTGTCCAGCTCGTGCGCCAGCACGTTCAGCAGCACTTCCGAATCGGAGTCGGTGTTGATGTGCCGACGGTCGCGCTGAAAGAGTTCCTGCTTGAGCGCCTCGGTGTTGGTGAGGTTGCCGTTGTGGGCCAGGGTGATCCCGAAAGGGGCATTCACGTAGAAGGGCTGCGCCTCTTCCAGACTCACGGCCGAACCCGCCGTGGGGTAGCGGACATGGCCAATGCCCGTACAGCCAGGCAGCGCCCGCATGTTGCGGGTGCGAAAGACGTCCCGCACCAGTCCGCTGCCCTTGTGGACCGCAAAGGTGCGACCACTGCTGGTGCCGATACCGGCCGCGTCCTGCCCCCGATGCTGCAGAAGCAGCAGTCCGTCATACAACAACTGGTTGGCCGGCGCCTGTCCGACCAGGCCCAGGATTCCGCACATGATGATGCCCCGCTCAAAGAGAAGAAAAACCTGACTCACGCGAACCCATGGCCCAAGTGGGCCGAAGGCTCACGGCTGGGACTGGAACTGCCCCAAGTATCTGAAACCGGCCTCGACCATGCCATCCAGCAGTGGCCGGGCATGCGCGTCCTGCCAGGAGAGGTCCAGAGGGACGCCCTGCTTCATGGCAACGACGCAGGCCATGGCCACGACCGTGATGATGACGGCCGCACGCGCCGCGCCCAGCAGCGCCCCGAAGAAGCGATCAAGCCCGCCCAGGCCGATGGCCCGCATGGCACGACTGACCATGCCCCCCACAAAGCGGCACAGGACGAAGAGCACGAGAAAGACGATGATCTGCAGCACCAGGGTCGGCATGGAGAAACCGGCCACCCAGGGGGCCACCAGCGCCGAGACGGGAGCGGTGAAGAGGAAGGCCAGCACCCAGGCCGCCAGGCCAAAGGCGGTGCGCACGAAACCGCGCCAAAGACCCATGAGAATGGACAGCACGGCCACCAGACCGATGGCCCAGTCCCAGAGGGTGGCGCTGGCAAACCAGGTGGACATGGGCGTCTCCGTATCGGTTGAAGGAAGGTCAGAGGGCGATCAGTGCGGCGGTGACCCCGGCCCGCTTGAGTGCCTGCTGGGCCTGTTCGGCGTCCTCACGTGACGCGAACGGCCCCACGCGCACCCGGATCCAGTCGCCATTGCTGGTCTTGACCGTTTCCTGATAGGCATTGAAGCCGGCCTTGGCCACACGATCGACCGCCGCGCGGGCGCTCTTCACGTTGCTGTAGGCCCCCACCTGCACCAGGAAGCGGCGCGACTGCTGTCGGGCGGTCGGGCGGGCTGCATTGCTGCCCGAATCGACCTGGTCGATGAGGCGGGCCAACACATCGGGGCGGCTGTCGGCGTCGGACTGCGCCCCCCCTTGTGTCATCGGCAGCGGCTTGGGCAGCGGGGCATTGGCCGGGCGCTGGGTCGTGTTACCGGACGGGGCCGTGGCCGGCCGGGCCGGACGGGCCTGGTTGGCCGCATCCTGCCCCGCTGCAGCACGTCCCCGGCCAGCAGCGGTGTCGGATGCTGCGGAACGGGCCGGTTGCGGGGAGGACGGCGGCACGGCGGGCGCGGCGGAGGCCTCCGGATCCTGACCCGTCCTTGCGCTCAGATCCGGCAGGTTCACCGACGGCTGATCGCCGGGTGCACGGGGTGCGCCCTGACCGGATGTGGCGGGCTGCCCGGCAGCGCCCTCTTCCAGCATCACCACCTGGTCGGGCATGACGGAACGGGCGGCCTCGTCGGCCACCGGCGGGCGGATCCAGGGCTGGTCAGCCCGGGTGGAGTTGGCCGCAGCCTCGACGGTCATGGGCAGCGAGCGCAGGCCGGTGCGCGGCTCGGATTCGAGCAGCATGGGCACGACGAAGGCTGCCACCAGACACAGGGCGATCGCGCCCACCAGGCGATGGCGGGCCTTCTTCTTCTCGGCCAGCGAGGCGTCGGCAGCGGAGTCGGAACCGTTGCGGGATTTCGGGCGCGACATCAATTCGAGGGGGGCGTGGCGGACAGATCCTCGCGCACAGCGGGCAAGGCAAGCGCCACCGTGAGAAACGAGCCAAAGACAATGATTCTATCATCCGGTCCCGCCTGCCTGCGCGCCAGACGTAGCCCCTCGTCGGGTGTGGTGGAACACACCACACTGCGGTCGATGCCCTTTCTGCGATCGACCAGATCGTCGATGCCCGCCATGTGCAGATGATCGGCCAGCATCTGCGCGGTGGTGCCACGCGGCCCGGGCAGATCGCAGCAGATCCAGTGGTCCACGTGATTGGCCAGATGGGCAATGACGCCGTCGATGTCCTTGTCGGACAGCATGCCGAAGACCGCGTAGGTGGCCGGGTGGTAGGCCATGTTGCCCAGATTGGCCACCAGATGCCCGGCCGCATGGGGGTTGTGCCCCACGTCCAGGATGATGGTGGGCTGCCCCGGCAGCACCTGGAAGCGTCCCGGCATCTCGACCAGCGACAGGCCGCGTCGGATGTCCTGGGCACTGACCGGCAGCTGGCTGCGCACGGACTGCAGCGCAGCCAGCACGCCGGAGGCGTTGAGCAGCTGGTTCATTCCGCGCAGCGCCGGATAGGCCAGACCGCTGCGCCGCGTGCCCCGCCCCGTCCAGGCCCACTGCTGCCGGTCGCCTGCATAGTTGTAGTCACGCCCCAGCAGCCACAGGTCGGCACCAATCTCTTCGGCATGACGCACCAGGCTCTGCGGCGGCTGCGGATCGCTGCAGACGGCAGGCCTGTCCGGCCGGAAGATGTGAGCCTTTTCCAGTGCGATGGTCTCGCGGTCGTTGCCCAGCCACTGCGCATGGTCAATGGCCACGCTGGTGACGATGGCACAGTCCGCATCCACGATGTTGACGGCATCCAGCCGCCCGCCCAGGCCGATCTCCATCACCACCGCATCCAGCGGCTCGCGCGAGAAGGCCAGCAGCATCACCAGCGTGGTGAACTCGAAGTACGACAGCGACACGTCGCCGCGGGCCAGCTCCACCTGCTCGAAGAGCGGCAGCAGCGCCTCGTCGGACAGCTCCTCACCGTCGATGCGGATGCGCTCATTGAAGCGCAGCAGGTGCGGCGAGGTGTGCAGGCCCACCCGGTAGCCGGCCGCACGCAGGATGGCATCCAGCATGGCGCAGGTGGAGCCCTTGCCGTTGGTGCCGGCCACCACGAACTTCACGCCCGGCAGCTGGATGCCCAGCCGGCGATAGACCTCGCCGACGCGCTCCAGCCCCAGGTCGATGGGCTTGGCGTGTCGCGTTTCCAGAAGCGTCAGCCAACCATCCAGCGTGGTCGGCAGCGTAAAGGCTGACATCGATGGGCGTCCCTCAGGCGGCTGCAGGCGCGGGTGCAGGCGTCGGTGCCGGCTCGGGCGGCGGCTCGATCTTGGGCTCGCGCACTACCGGCGGCTGCTTCTGCAGCAGCGCCGCCAGGTCGGCCAGCGTCTGGCGCATGTCACGACGGTGCACGATCATGTCGATGGCGCCCTTCTCCAGCAGGAACTCGGCCCGCTGGAAGCCCGGCGGCAGCTTCTCGCGCACCGTCTGCTCGATCACGCGCGGACCGGCAAAGCCCACCAGTGCGTTGGGTTCGGCGATCACCACATCCCCCAGGAAGGCGAAGCTGGCCGAGACACCACCCATGGTGGGGTCGGTCAGCACCGAGAAGTACGGCAGCCGCTCGGCCCCCAGACGGCTCAGGGCCGCCGTGGTCTTGGCCATCTGCATCAGCGACAACAGGCCTTCCTGCATCCGTGCACCGCCCGAGGCCGCGATCGAGATGAACGGGCAACGCTTTTCCAGCGCCCGTTCGACGCCACGCGCAAAGCGCTCGCCCACCACCGATCCCATCGAGCCGCCCATGAAGTCGAACTCGAAGCAAGCTGCCACCACCGGAAGCCCCTCCAGCGTGCCCTCCATCACCACCAGCGCATCGGTCTCGCCGGACGCACTGGCCGCTTGCGATAGACGGTCGGTGTACTTGCGCGAATCCTTGAACTTCAGCGCATCGACCGGACGCACGTCCTGCCCCAGTTCCTTGCGGTTTTCCGTGTCCAGCAGGCGCTCCAGGCGCAGCCGGGCGCGCAGCCGCATGTGGTGCTCACATTTCGGGCAGACGTTGAGGTTCTTTTCCAGCTCGGTGGAGTAGAGAACGGCATCGCAGGCCGGGCACTTCACCCAGAGCCCCTCCGGCACCTGCTTGGCGCGGGACGTACTGTTGGAGCGCTTGAGCCCCGGCGGCAGAATCTTGTCGAACCAGCTCATGGATCGGGTTCCTTCTGAATGAGGAATCAGGAGTTTGGGACGGACCGGACGGCACGCGACGACGCGTCCCGGCCCATCGGCGAATGGGACAGGGTCAGGCCGAAGCCCCCCGCTTCGGGTTGGCATCGATGGCGCTGCGCACCTCGGACAGCCAGGCCTGGGCACGCGCCGGCGCACCGGCGGGATCACCGGCTTCCAGCACCTCGATCAGGCGGCTGCCGATGATGACGGCATCGGCAAACTCGGCCACGCGAGCGGCCGTGGTCGCATCCTTGATGCCGAAGCCCACGCCCACCGGCAACTGTACCGCCTCGCGGATGGCCGGCAGTGCACGTGCCACGGCATCGGTGTCGAGATTGCCCGCACCGGTGACGCCCTTGAGCGAGACATAGTAGACGTAGCCGCTGGCCACTGCCGCCACCTTCTGGCGACGATCCGGCCCGGACGTGGGCGCCAGCAGGTAGATGAGGTCGATGGCGCGGCTGCGCAAGGCGGCTGCGTAGTCCCGGGCTTCTTCCGGCGGACAATCCACCACCAGCACGCCATCCACCCCGGCCTTTGCAGCCGCTTCGGCAAAGGTCTCGATGCCCATCGCCTCGATGGGGTTGCAGTAGCCCATCAGCACGATCGGGGTCGTCGGGTCCTCACGGCGGAACTCGGCCACCAGCGCCAGCACCTTGGTCAGGCTCATGCCGGCGGCCAGCGCCCGGTCATTGGCGCGCTGGATGGTGGGGCCATCGGCCGCGGGGTCGGAGAACGGCACACCCAGCTCGATGATGTCGGCGCCGCCCGCCACCAGCGCGCGCAGCACCGCCAGCGCCTGTTCGGGCTCGGGAAAACCGGCCGTGACGTAGGGAATCAGTGCGGCGCGGCCCTGCCGCGCCTTCTCGGCAAAGACCGCGGCAATGCGCGGCGAACCGGCATGCCCCGTCGGGGCCGCCTTGGTGTCAGGTGTATTCATGCCAGATGGAACGATATGCGTGCGGATGAAAGGAAAAGGCGCCCGGAACATGCCCCTTCACGACAGAAGGCACCCCGGATCATGCCTCTCAGGCCCAGCTCTGGCCCGCGCGCTGGGCCACGGTATGCATGTCCTTGTCGCCCCGGCCCGACAGGCAGACCAGAATGATCTCGTCCTTGCTCATGGTGGGCGCGCGTCGTACCGCCTCGGCCAGCGCATGACTGGATTCCAGCGCCGGAATGATGCCCTCGATGCGGCAGCAGTCGTGGAAGGCTGCCAGCGCCTGGGCATCGTCGATGGGCACGTACTCGGCACGTCCCGAATCCTTCAGCCAGGCGTGTTCGGGGCCCACACCCGGGTAGTCCAGCCCGGCCGACACCGAATGCGTCTCGATGACCTGCCCGTCGGCATCCTGCAGCACATAGGTGCGGTTGCCGTGCAACACACCCGGCACGCCGCACTGCAGCGAGGCCGCATGCCGGCCGGTCCCGATGCCGTCACCGGCGGCCTCCACACCCACCAGCTTCACGGCGGCGTCGGGAATGTACGGATGGAAGATGCCGATGGCATTGGAGCCCCCGCCCACGGCGGCAATCACCACATCCGGCTGTCGCCCCGCATAGGCCGGCATCTGCACCCGGCACTCCTGGCCGATGATGGCCTGGAAGTCGCGCACCAGCATCGGGTACGGATGCGGGCCGGCCACCGTGCCGATGATGTAGAAGGTGTCGTCGACGTTCGTCACCCACACCCGCATCGCCTCGTTGAGCGCGTCCTTCAGCGTCTTCGAGCCCGACTCCACCTCGACCACCTGCGCACCCAGCAGGTTCATCCGGTAGATGTTCTGGCGCTGGCGAGCGGCGTCGATCGAGCCCATGTACACCGTGCATTCCAGCCCGTAGCGCGCGGCCACCGTGGCCGTGGCCACCCCGTGCTGGCCCGCACCCGTCTCGGCGATGATGCGCTTCTTGCCCATGCGCCGCGCCAGCAGCGCCTGACCGATGGCGTTGTTGATCTTGTGGGCCCCGGTGTGGTTGAGGTCCTCACGCTTGAAGTAGATCTGCGCCCCGCCCAGCATCTGCGACCAGCGCCGCGCGTGATAGACCGGACTGGGTCGGCCCACGAAGTGCTCCAGCTCGTCACGGAACTCTGCCTGGAAGTCCGGATCATGGCGGTAGCGCTCGTAGGCCTCGCGCAGCTCGGTGAGCGCGCCGATCAGCGTCTCGGAGACGAACAGGCCACCATAAGGGCCGAAATGCCCGGATGCATCCGGAAAATCATAGGCATCAGTCGTCATCACACCTTCCGATAGAAAAACCATTCAACCAGCCTGCGCCCGATCCGCATCGGCCTGCAGCACGGCTGTCATGAAACGCTCCATTCTAACCGTGTCTTTCTTCCTTGGATCGTCCCCCTGAATCCCGCTGGACACATCCACCGCAAAAGGCCCCACCTGACGAATCGCCTCGCCCACCGTCTCGGGCCTCAATCCGCCAGCCAGCACCAGGCGCGGTGCATTGTCACGGGGCGATCCGGCCTGCGAACGCCCCTCCAGCAGCGACCAGTCAAACGCATGCCCCGTGCCACCAAAACCCGGACCGGCACTGTCCAGCAGACAGCATTCCGCCTGCCCGAACAGCCCCAGTGCCTCATCCAGCGCCCGGGCATCCGCCGGCACCCGCCCCGCCTGCAGCCACGCGGTGCGCTCCTCATCCGCCACCTGCCCACCAATGCGCAGCGCCTTCCAGTAACGGACACCCTGCCCGCCCAGTCCGGCCAGCACCTGCGGTGTCTCGTCCCCGTGAGCCTGAACCACATCCAGCCCCACCCGACGCACACCCTCCCACATGGCATCCAGCGGCTCGTTCACGAATAGCCCCACCGCCCGCACCCACGACGGCAGACGCCGCCGCAGCACCGCTGCCTCATCCAGCGTCACGCAGCGCGCACTCTTCGGATAGAAGACGAACCCGACAGCATCCACCCCCAGCGCCACCGCCGTATCCACATCCTGCGGACGCACCAGCCCACAGAACTTCACCCGCGTACGCTGCACTGTCATCCCTTTCTCCCTGGCTGTCGGCTCCCATCCAGGCTGCCTGCACCCGGAATCCCACAGAAGTATAGGACCTGCCGATGGATAGCTTCACCCAGGGCCCCCGCTCGGCACTACCCGAAGCGCTCCGGGACGGGGTACCTCCGCAGGCGCTCTGGAAGCAAAGCGGACAGCATGAGCCGAGGAAGGTACCCCGGCACGGGGCGCCCTCAACGAAGTCGTCTTCAGCCTGTCACGACCAGGAAGAGTCCATCACACCAGCTCCGCCATCGATAACGGACGCACCGTGCAAGGCAACCCCCAGGCCTCGTCATAGCGCACCGACGCCAGATACAGCCCTCCGGCCGCAAACGTCGGCGCCCCGGCTGACCGTGAGCGCGCAGCCAGCACCTCGGCCAGCCACGACACCGGGCGCCGCCCGTCCCCCACATACACCAGCGAGCCCACCAGATTGCGCACCATGTGATGCAGGAAGGCATTGGCCGTCAGCCGCATCATCACGAAAGCGCCATGGCGCTCCACCGTCCACTCCGTCAGCGTGCGCACCGGCGTGGCCGCCTGGCATTCCGAGGCCCGAAAACTGCTGAAATCATGCGTGCCCAGCACCGACCGGGCTGCGGCCTGCATCCGCGCCACGTCCAGCGGCCGATGCGTCCAGCCGGCACGCCCCTGCCACAGCGGCGGCGCCACGGGGCTGTCGATGAGCACATACCAGTAGGTGCGTTCCCGGGCCGAGAAACGGGCGTCGAAATCGGCATCCGGCGCCAGCGGCGCAGCCCAACGCACCGCCACCGTATCCGGCAGATGGGCATTGGCACCCCGCACCCAGGCCGTAGGCGGCCGTTGCGCCGTGGTGGAGAACTCGATGACCTGTTCCAGCGCATGCACTCCGGCATCGGTACGTCCGGCACAACGGATGTCGATGGTCTGCCCTGCCACGGCCGACAGCGCCGCTTCCACCGTGGTCTGGACCGACGGCGCCAGGCCCGGCACAGGGGGCTGCTTCTGCCAGCCGCAGAAATCCCAGCCATCGTAGGACACGCCGCAGACCCAGCGATGACGCGGCACATCACCCATCTGCCCGTCGGCAGGCTGCGTTTCTGCACCGCCAGCCGGCAGCACGCCCTCAGCCCGCCCCGCCTCTGCCTGCCTGTCGCCTGTCAGATCGTCGTCCATCGTCACTCCCGAGGTGTGTCCGTCCGGTATTCTGCCCGAACGCACCATCCCCCGCGTCCAGGCCCCGCAACGAGCGCCCAAAAACGAAACTGCCACCGTCATCCCGAAGGACGAGGGTGGCAGTCGAGGCCCCCGCCGTGCGGGGGCAATCGTCGGGTCGGAAGCTGTCGATCAGAGATCGGCAAGCAGTTCGCGAGCACGCTGCTGCTGGGCGGCGTCGCCGCCGTTGATCACTTCTTCCAGCAGTTCGCGGGCGCCTTCCTTGTCACCGATCTCGACGTAGGCGGAGGCCAGATCCAGCTTCGAGGCCATTTCCTGCCACTGGCTGGAAGCCGCGCCACTCATCGTGATCGGGCCGGAGATCGTCGACGGCGACAGATCGAGGCCGATGGCGCCCAGGCCGTCACCCTCGCTGCCCGACGCTTGACCCATGTCCAGCGACTCGGTGATGGTCGTGTCGATGTTCAGATCGGTGACGGTGCTCGGACCCTCATCCAGGTCCAGCGGCGCATCCAGATCCAGCGAGGGCAGTTCGACACCCGGCATGGCCGACAGCGGACCGGAACGGGTCGACTGGAAGGTCTGCACCGGCTTCACTTCAGCCTCGGCAGCCGGCTTGTCGTAGCCGCCATCGAAGGCCAGGCCTTCATCCATCGACGGCGACGACACGGCCGGGGCTTCCGGTTCGACATGCTGCGGTTCGGCAGCGGCGGCCACACCGGCCACGCCAGCAGCAACCGCGGCGGCACCTGCGGCAGCCGCCGAAGCCACCGGCGACGGGGCAGCCAGATCGGCCGTGCCATCACCGTACAGTGCATTGTCCGGATCCAGGGCGGCACCCATCTGCACCACCTTCGACCATTCCTCGTTCAGGCCACCGGTCATGTCGTGCATTTCGCGCGCCATCTGGCCAAAGGCCACCGTGTCCTTGCGACCCGAGTAGATCTCCAGCAGCTTCAGGCGGATGGCCTGGCGCTCGGGCTGGCGTTTCAGCGCCTCACGCAGGATTTCCTCGGCCTGGGTCTCGCGACCGTAGGCGATGTAGACCTCAGCTTCGGCGATCGGGTCAACCTCGGTCGGCGTGCTCTCGCTGATCGTGGTGATCTGCGTGCTGGCGCCGGTCATCGTGTCGACGCTCTGGCCACCGGTCGTGCCGAACAGCGAGTTGGCGCTGAATTCGTCGGCGCTGATGCTGTCGGAGAAGCCGTCATCCTCGCGGCGGCGACGGCGCAGCATCCAGAAGCCCAGACCCGCGGCCAGGGCGGCCACGCCCAGACCCGGCAGCAGCAGGGAATTCTGCGACAGGCCCTCGATCAGGCCGCCCTGCTCCTCGCCGTCGTTGACCGGCGCGGGCTGGGGCATGTCCTTGGACTTGCCGGCATCGCCGTTGGTCACACGCTCGACCTCGGCCTTGGCATCGGCAGCAGCACGCTCGACGGCGTCCTTGTCCGCACCCTCGGCCGGTTTGGACTGATCCTGCTCGGCGGCAGCCTTCTCGGCCGCGGCTTTCTCGGCAGCAGCCTTGTCTGCGGCGGCCTTGTCAGCCGCAGCCTTGTCGGCAGCCTCTTTCTCTGCAGCGGCCTTCTCGGCAGCAGCCTTGTCAGCAGCCGCTTTCTCGGCGGCAGCCTTCTCGGCAGCGACCTTGTCGGCAGCGACCTTGTCGGCGGCGGCCTTGGCCTCGGCAGCCAGCTTGTCAGCCGCAGCCTTGGTCTGGGCAGCCTTCTCGGCCACAGCCTTCTCGGCAGCCGCTTTCTCGGCAGCAGCCTTGTCAGCCACCTTGCTGGCGGCGTCGCGGGCCTTGTCGGCAGCCGCCGAGGCAGCTGCAGCCACCGTGCCGCTGACCTGGGCACCGGCAACGCGGGCTTTCTCCAGCTGAGCCTGCAGGTCAGCCAGCGACTTGTCCTTCAGCTCCAGCATGCTCTTCAGGGCGCCAACGTTCTTCTCCAGCTCGGCGATGCGGCTGTTGGCTTCCTTGAGCGCTGCCTCGCGGGCCACCTGGGCTTCGGCATCACGGGCACCGACGGCGCTGCCCTGCTCGTCCTTGCCACCTTCCGAGCGGCTCAGCTCCAGGCGGTCCTGGCTGCCGGCCTGACCACCGCGCTCATCATCAACCTTCGCGCTGATGGCACCGCTGGCGGTGCTGCTGCCGTTGCCCGTAGCCACTTCAGGCGTGGTGCCGGCCATGCGCTCCTTGTAGGAGCGGAAGTCGCGCGCCGCCATGCGCAGCTGGCGACCAGCCTCGGTGCTGTCGATCGCGGCGATCTCGCCCTCGGACGGGATGGTCAGCGTGCGGCCCTGACGGAGCAGGTTGGGGTTGTTCTGGATGAACGCCGTCGGGTTGGTGCGGTAGATGGCCACGATGGTCTGATCCAGCGTGGCGCTGGCCGGACGCACGCGGGCAGCGATCATGCCCAGCGTCTCGCCCTGACCCACCGTGACGGTGCCGCCTTCGCTGCTGGCGTCACGACCAGCCTTGGCCTGTGCAGCCGGCTGCTGCTTGGCCTCGGTCGGCTGGCTGGCAGCCTGCGAACGGCCCTGTGCACCGCGCTCCTGGTTGACCAGGCGGCCGGTGGCGGGATCGATGGTGCGCACGGCGTTGCTGCCGGACGCGGCCGCGCCGGTGGCAGCGGCTGCCGTGGCGGCGCCGGCCACAGGTGCATTGCCCGAACGGTTGGCCTGGTTGGCGTTCTGCTGGGTCGGAGGATCCAGCAGGAAGGTGTATTCACGGCTGAACGTGCCCGACGCCCAGCTCAGCTCGACCACCAGATCCACGAAGGGATCGTTGATGGGCCGGCTGGAAGTGACCTTGATGAAGTAGCGACCGCCCCGGTTCTCGACGTCCATGCGCACGCCGGACAGCGCTTCCTTGTACTGCAGACCCACACGGCTGAAAGCCTCGGGCGAGGCGATCCGTGCCTTGAGCGATTCGGCCTCGTCAGGGCTGACGGAGGTGACTTCCACCTCGGCGCGCAGCGGCTGTCCCAATGCGGACTGGACGGTCAGGCGGCCGAGACCGGCAGCCTCGGCGGACGTGACGCCACCCCCGGACAGAATCGCCAGGGCGACGGCAACCGCAGTCGCCATCTGGCTGCGCCCGGAGCCACCAGACGTCATCGAATGCAATTTACTGCGGGGCTGTTCAGACAAGGTACCACCTCTTACAGGAACTGGAACGAAACAAACTCTTTGGATGGCCCGGCGGGAATCTGCCCGCCGGGAAACGGGCCAGGGAAACTTCAGTCAACTCTCAAGCGGTCATCACGCAGCCAGCGGGCGCTCCAGCACGATCCTCAGCATCCGGCGCAGCGGTTCGGCGGCCCCCCACAGCAGCTGGTCGCCGACCGTGAAGGCACTGAGGTAGCCCTTGCCGAGCGTGAGCTTGCGCAGGCGGCCGATCGGCACGTGCAGCTTGCCGGTGACGGCTGCCGGCGTGAGTTCGGCCAGCGACGCCTCACGATCGTTGGGCACGACACGCACCCAGTCGTTGGCACCTGCCAGCATCTCTTCGATGGCCGGCAGCGGCAGATCCTCGCGCAGCTTGATGGTCAGTGCCTGGCTGTGGCAGCGCATGGCGCCCACCCGAACGCAGATGCTCTCGACCGGAATGTGGTTTTCCGGCGTGCGACCCAGCATCTTGTTCAGCTCGGCATCGCCCTTCCACTCCTCGCGCGACATGCCGTTGCCCAGGTCCTTGTCGATCCAGGGCAGCAGGCTGCCTGCCAGGGGGAAGCCGAACTGCTTGGTGGGGAAATCCGCCGCACGCATGGTCTCGGCGACCGTACGGTCGATGTCCAGGATGTTGCTTCCCGGATTCGACAGCTCGGTTGCCACCGATGCGTGGATTGCGCCCATCTGACTGACCAGCTCCCTCATGTGTTGTGCACCACCGCCAGAGGCGGACTGATAGGTCATTGCCGTGACCCACTCGACCTGATCCGCCTGCAGCAGACCGCCGAGAGCCATCATCATCAGGCTAACCGTGCAGTTACCGCCAATGAAATCCCGATTACCGGTCTGTATGGCCGCATCAATGACATGACGGTTGACCGGATCCAACACGATCACGGCCTTTTCATCCATCCGCAGCGACGACGCCGCGTCGATCCAGAAGCCCTTCCAGCCGGCTGCGCGCAGCTTCGGATGAACGTCCAGCGTGTAGTCGCCGCCCTGGCAGGTGACGATCGCATCAAGCGCGGACAGGGCCTTGATGTCGTGGGCGTCGCCCAGCGGCGCATCGCCCATCGGCGCCTTGCCACCCGCGTTCGACGTGCTGAAGAACACCGGATCGAACAGATCGAAGTCCTTCTCGGCGCGCATCCGGTCCATCAGGACCGAACCCACCATGCCACGCCAGCCCACCAGACCAACCCGATACTTCCTGCTCATGCTTTCTCCCTGCTTGTTCCTGGCCGGATTCCCGGCGCTCAGAGCGCTGCCACCACGGCGTCGCCCATTTCGGTGCAACTTGACACTTTATCACCCGGACGCGCGATATCGGCCGTACGCACCCCATCGGCCAGCACTTTCCGTACGGCGGCTTCCACCCGTCGGGCAGCCGCTTCCTCGTCCAGCGAGTAGCGCAGCAGCATGGCCAGCGACAGGATGGTGGCCAGCGGATTGGCCTTGTTGGTGCCGGCGATGTCCGGCGCCGACCCGTGGATCGGTTCGTACATGCCGAAGCCCGATGCGTTGAGCGAGGCCGAAGGCAGCATGCCGATCGAGCCGGTCAGCATCGACGCGGCATCCGAGAGGATGTCGCCGAACATGTTGCCGGTGACGATCACGTCGAACTGACGCGGCTGGCGAATCAGCTGCATCGCCGCATTATCCACGTACATGTGAGAAAGCTCGACATCCGGATAGTCCTTGCCGACTTCCGTGACGACATCACGCCACAGTTGGGTCGTTTCCAACACATTTGCCTTGTCCACCGAGCACAGCCGATGCTGGCGCCGACGGGCGGCCTCGAAGCCGCGCTGCGCAATGCGACGGATCTCGGATTCGCTGTAGCGCATGGTGTCGAAGCCTTCGCGCTCACCGGCCTCGTTGGTGCGGATGCCCCGAGGCTGCCCGAAGTAGATGTCCCCCGTCAACTCGCGCATGATCAGGATGTCCAGACCGGCCACGATGTCGGCCTTCAGCGGACTGGCATCGGCCAGCTCCGGGTAGACCATGGCCGGGCGCAGGTTGGCAAAGAGATCGAAATGCTTGCGCAGCCGCAGCAGCCCCTGCTCCGGACGCTGCGGACGCGGCAGCTTGTCGTAGGCCGGGCCGCCCACCGCACCGAACAGGATGGCACGGGCCGATTCGCACACCCGCAGCGTCTCCTCGGGCAGAGGATCGCCCGTGGCATCGACGGCTGCGCCGCCCACCAGCGCCGATTCGGTCTGCACGTCCAGCCCGTCACGGGCCAGCACCTCCAGAACCCGAACCGCCTGCGCGGTGATCTCGGGACCGATGCCGTCACCGGCCAGTACTGCAATCTTCATTTCGATTCCTCCTGTCCTTCAAAACATGAAAGCCAGAGCCCGCCGGAAATGCGCCGGCAGGTCTGGCCCTTGATGGTCCGACTCGATGGGAACACCGGGGCAGCCTGCCCCGGCATCCGGATGGATGATGACGCCTGCGCCGTCAATGCCCCAGGCTGGCCTGCAGCCAGGGCTCGGCCCGGAAACGCCGCTCCTCGTAGGCCCGGATGTCGTCGGCGTGCTGCAGCGTCAGCCCGATCTCGTCCAGCCCGTTGAGCAGGTTGTTCTTGCGGAAGGCGTCGATCTCGAAGGAGCCGATCACCTCGCCCTGCGTGGTGCGCACCACCTGCTCGGGCAGATCAATGATCAGCTCGTAGCCGACGAAGGCCTTCACGTCGTCGAAGATGCGCGACACCTGGGACTCGGTCATCCGCAGCGGCAGCAACCCGTTCTTGAAGCAGTTGTTGTAGAAGATGTCGGCGAAGCTGGGCGCGATGATGCAGCGGAAGCCGTAGTCATCCAGCGCCCACGGCGCGTGCTCGCGCGACGAGCCGCAGCCGAAGTTCTCGCGTGCCACCAGGATTGAAGCGCCCGCATAGCGCGGCTGGTTCAGCACGAAATCCGGGTTCAGCGGACGCTTGCTGTTGTCCTTGCCGGGCTCGCCCACGTCCAGATAGCGCCATTCGTCAAACAGGTTCGGACCGAAGCCCGAGCGCTTGATGGACTTCAGAAACTGCTTCGGGATGATGGCGTCGGTGTCGACGTTGGCCCGGTCGAGCGGCACGACCTTGCCACGGTGCACATTGAATACCTTCATGTCGTCACAGCCTCCGAACATCCACGAAATGACCGAACACCCCGGCCGCCGCCGCCATGGCGGGGCTCACCAGGTGGGTACGACCACCCGCACCCTGCCGACCCTCGAAGTTGCGGTTCGAGGTCGACGCACATCGCTCGCCCGGCTCCAGCCGGTCGGCGTTCATGGCCAGACACATCGAACAGCCCGGATCGCGCCACTCGAAGCCTGCCTCGCGGAAGATCCGGTCCAGGCCCTCGGCCTCGGCCTGCGCCTTCACCAGACCCGAGCCCGGCACCACCATGGCCAGCTTCACGTTGTCGGCGCGACGGCGCCCCCGGACCACGGCAGCCGCCGCGCGCAGATCCTCGATGCGCGAGTTGGTGCACGAACCGATGAACACCTTGTCGATCTTGATGGCCGTCATGGGCGTGTTGGGTGTCAGACCCATGTAACGCAGCGCCCGCTCCATGCCCTCGCGCTTGACGGCATCCTTCTCGCGGTCCGGATCGGGCACCCGATCCTCCACCGACACCACCATCTCGGGCGACGTGCCCCAGGTGACGTAGGGGCGCAGCTCGGAAGCGTCGATCTGCACCACGCGGTCAAAGCGTGCCCCCTCGTCGCTGCGCAGCGTGCGCCAGTAGCTCACGGCCTTGTCCCAGTCGGCACCGCGCGGCGACATGGGACGATCACGCAGGTAGTTCATCGTGATGTCGTCAAAGGCGACCAGACCACTGCGCGCGCCTGCCTCGATGGCCATGTTGCAGACCGTCATCCGGCCTTCCATGGACATTTCACGGAAAACCGACCCGCCGAATTCGATGGCATAGCCCGTGCCGCCAGCGGTGCCGATGCGGCCAATGATGCCCAGCGCCACGTCCTTGGGCGTGACACCGGCCGGCAACCGGCCGTCGACCTGCACCAGCATGTTGCGCGACTTGCGTGCCACCAGCGTCTGCGTGGCCAGCACATGCTCGACCTCGGACGTGCCGATGCCATGGGCCAGCGCGGCGAACGCCCCGTGCGTGCTGGTGTGCGAGTCGCCACAGACCACCGTCATGCCCGGCAGCGTGGCACCCTGCTCGGGCCCGATGACGTGCACGATGCCCTGGCGGCGGTCGTCGATGTCGAAGTAGGTCAGACCATACTTGCGGGCGTTGTCACCCAGCGTCTCGACCTGCAGACGGGCCACCGGATCGGCAATGCCTTCCTTACGGCCGGTGGTGGGCACGTTGTGGTCCACCACCGCCAGGTTGGCATTCAGGCGCCACGGCGCGCGGTGTGCCTGCTGCAGGCCCTCGAAGGCCTGCGGACTGGTGACCTCATGCAGCAGGTGACGGTCGATGTACAGCAGGCTGCTGCCATCGGGTTCCTGACGGACGACATGAGCGTCCCACAACTTGTCGTAAAGGGTACGGGCAGTATTAAGCATCCCGCGATTATGCCACGCAGGCCGACAACTTCGGCATCCGGGAAAGTCAGCGTCCCTGCCCCTGATACAGCGGCAGCACCCGGGCCGAATAGTCCTGCAGATCCTTGATGCGCGTGCTGGCAGACGGGTGCGTGGACAGGAACTCGGGCTGGCTCTTGCCCCCGCTGCGGGCCGCCATCTTCTGCCACAGCGTGATGGCCGCGCGCGGGTCGTAGCCAGCCCGTGCCGCCAGCTCCACGCCGATGCGGTCGGCCTCGGTCTCGTGCTGGCGACTGTGCTTCAGCCCGAAGGTGGTCTGATAGGCCAGACGCCCCAGATCCGCGCCACTGCTGCCCAGCCCGAAGCCGGCTGCACCGGCATTGATCAGCAGGCCGGCCGTGGCCTGCTCCGAGGCCCGTTCACGGGCATGCTCGCGCAGCGCATGGGCAATCTCGTGCCCCATGATGGCCGCGATTTCATCATCAGTCAGGTTGAGCTGCTGGATGATGCCGCTGTAGAACGCGATCTTGCCGCCCGGCATGCACCAGGCGTTGAGCTCGTCGGACTTGATGACGTTGACCTGCCACTGCCACTTCAGCGCATCCTGCCGGAACGCTCCCACCTGCGGGATGATGCGTCCCGCCACCGCCCTCACCCGGGCGGTCATGGCCGGGTCGGTATTGAGCCCGCCGTCCGACTTCGCCTTCTGCAGCACCTCGGCATAGGCCACCTGCGCGCTCTGATCCAGCTGCGCCTCCGAGACCAGCGGCGACATCATCTGCCGCCGCTTCAGGCCAATGGCACCTTCGCTGGTGGTATGCACGGAAGTACAGGCCGTCAGCAGCAGGCTGCCGCTCAGGGCAGCCAGCGCAAACCGGCGGGCACGGGTCAGACCTTTTCTCTTCATCGTCCGGGATGAATCCATGGGGAAGTAGATCCTCATTGCGTGGGAGGGGCCGACGCCGGAATCGGCGCCAGACCGGAATCTACATCACCGCACTGCGCACGGTGCAGCAGACAGTGATCGATGAGCACCAGCGCCAACACCGCCTCGACGATGGGCGTGGCGCGGATGCCCACGCAGGGATCATGCCGACCCAGGGTCTGCATCATCACCAGCTTGCCCTCACGGTCGATCGAGCGGCGCTCGATGCGGATGCTGGACGTGGGCTTGATGGCCAGCGACACGCGGATGTCCTGCCCGGTGCTGATGCCGCCCAGGATGCCGCCTGCCTCGTTGCCGACGAAGCCTTCGGGCGTGAGTTCGTCACCATGCTGCGAACCGCGCTGGGCCACCGAGCCGAAGCCTGCGCCGATCTCCACGCCCTTGACGGCGTTGATGGCCATCATCGCGTGGGCAATGTCGGCATCCAGCCGATCATAGAGCGGTGCGCCCCAGCCCACCGGCACGCCGCTGGCCTCGACCTCCACACGCGCCCCGCACGAATCACCGTCGCGACGCAGCTGGTCCATGTACGCCTCCAGCTCCGGCACCTTGTCCTGATCGGCCACGAAGAACGGGTTCTGGCCCACGTCCTCCCAGCAACGGAACGGCACGGCAATCTCGCCCAGCTGCGACAGATAGCCACGGATCCGGATGCCGTGGTGCTCGGCCAGCCACTTGCGGGCCACCGCACCGGCCGCCACCAGTGGCGCCGTCAGCCGGGCCGACGAGCGCCCGCCGCCGCGATGGTCGCGCAGGCCGTACTTCTGGAAGTAGGTGTAGTCGGCATGGCCGGGCCGGAAGGTCTCGGCCAGGTTGCCATAGTCGCGGCTGCGCGCATCCTGATTACGGATGACGAGCGCAATGGGCGTGCCGGTGGTACGTCCCTCGAACACCCCGGACAGGATCTCCACCGCATCGGGCTCCTGGCGCTGCGTGACGTGACGCGAGGTGCCGGGCCGCCGCCGATCCAGCTCGGGCTGGATGTCGGCCACGTCCAGCGCCATGCCCGGCGGGCAGCCGTCGATCACGCAGCCGATGGCCGGCCCATGCGATTCGCCAAAGGTGGTGACGGCAAACAGCCGCCCCAGTGTGTTGCCTGCCATGCCTGTGCTCCCGTTCTCAGCCCGCCAGATGCGCCCGCACCCGCGCCTCGATCTCGGCTGCCGGCACCAACGCCAGCATGGCGTCCACCGAAGGCGTCTGCTCCACGCCGAAGACCATCAGCCGCAGCGGCACCGCCAGCTGGGGCATCTTCAGCCCGTGCGTCTTCAGCACCGTCTTCATCAGCGCACCGATGGCGTCCTTGTCGCCAGCCGCCGCCGGCAGGCCAACCAGGAAGTCCGCCACGGCAGCCCGTACCGGCTCGGTCAGTCGTGCTGCCAGCGCCTCGGCCTCCGGCGCGGACGGCGCAAAGAAGAGCGCGACCCAGTCAGTAAGCGCCACCCAGGTGGGCGAACGGTCCTTCAGCAGCGCACACATCGCCGCCAGCGCCTCGGCCGACACCGGCTGACCACCCAGCGTGGCCGGGATGCCCCGCGCCTGCAGGCGACGCCCCACCTCGGCCGCCAGCTCGGCATCGGGCAGCGCCTTCAGGTAGTGGTGGTTCACCCAACGGAACTTGTCGAAATCCAGCTGCGCCGGCGACACCGACAGGTGCGTGCCGTCGAACCACTGCACCAGCTGCTCGCGCGAGAAGATCTCGTCGTCGCCGTGGCTCCAGCCCAGCCGCGCCAGGTAGTTGATGATGGCATCCGGCAGGTAGCCATCCTCCTGGTACTGCAGCACCGACACCGCGCCGTGCCGCTTGGAGAGCTTCTGCCCGTCCGGCCCGTTGATCATCGGCAGATGCCCGTAGATGGGGGGCTCGGCACCCAGCGCCCGCAGGATGTTGATCTGCCGCGGCGTGTTGTTGACGTGGTCATCACCGCGGATCACGTGCGTGATGCCCATGTCCAGGTCATCGACCACCACGCAGAAGTTGTAGGTGGGCGTGCCGTCCGATCGGGCAATCACCAGGTCGTCCAGCTCGGCATTGCCAATGGCGATACGCCCCTTGACCATGTCGTCCCACACCACCACGCCGTCATCCGGATTGCGGAAGCGCACCACCGGCTTCACGTCCGCCGGCGGCTGCTTGCCGGCTGCGTTCTCGGGACGCCAGCGACCGTCATAGCGCGGCTTCTCGCCCCGGGCCCGCTGCGCCTCGCGCATGGCCTCCAGTTCCTCGGGCGTGGCATAGCAGTAGTAGGCACGGCCATCGGCCAGCATCTCGTCCAGCAGCTGCCGATAGCGGTCCATCCGCTGCATCTGGTAGAACGGCCCCTCGTCGGCGTCCAGCCCCAGCCAGTCCAGCCCTTCCAGAATCGCGGCCACGGCCTCGGGCGTGGAACGCTCCACGTCCGTGTCTTCAATACGCAACACATAGTCGCCGCCATGATGCTTGGCAAAGGCCCAGGCGTAGAGCGCCGTGCGCACGCCCCCGATATGCAGAAAGCCCGTGGGACTGGGGGCAAAGCGGGTGCGCACCCGGCCCGGCACGCGGGCAGAGGTAGCAGGTGCGGAAGAAGCAGCAGATGAAGCGTTGGCAGTCATGGAAGGACAGTGATGAAAAGCCGAAGAAGAATGGGGCCGATGGTAGAACAATTCACGCCTGTTACATCTTCGCTTTGACCAAACCGAATTTCCGGTTATACTGCCGGCTTACCGGATGCGGTGCTTCGCAAGACACCTTTCCTTCCGGGCGGTTAGCTCAGCGGTAGAGCACTGCCTTCACACGGCAGGGGTCACTGGTTCGAACCCAGTATCGCCCACCAGATTCAAGAAAAGCAGCCTTGGCTCGCGCCTTGGCTGCTTTTTTCATTTCTGGCCCGGCATTCGCAGTTCCCGCCTGGCATCCATCCCGTAACCGGCCGCCGGGACGACTGCGACACTGGCACACCACTGGAGCGCCCCGTCGGCACACGCAACGCCACCCGCCTCCACGCGCCCGCTCCCTTGCACGACATGACGACACCCGCCGCCGCCCTGCCCGCTCCGGACACCGTCCTGCACTTCTGGTTCAAGGAAGCCTCGCCGAAACAGCATTTCAGCAAGGATCCGGCCTTCGATGCCACCATCCGAGAGCGCTTCCTGACGCTGCATACCCAGGCCGCCGCCGGCGAGCTGTGGTCATGGCGCACCACCCCGCCGGGCCGGCTGGCTGAAGTCATCGTGCTGGACCAGTTCTCGCGCAACCTGTACCGAAACGACCCGCGCGCCTTCGCCCAGGACGGCATGGCGCTGGTCCTGGCCCAGGAAGCCGTCCACCTGGGAGCCGACCTGGCGCTCGAACCCGCGCAGCGGGCCTTCCTCTACATGCCCTACATGCACAGCGAATCGGCGCGCGTGCAGGTGGAATCCGTCCGCCTCTTCGAGGCCAGCGGGCTGACAGGCAACATCCGCTTTGCCCACGCCCACAAGCGGATCATCGACCGCTTCGGCCGTTACCCGCACCGCAACGCCGCATTGGGCCGCCCCTCCAGCACCGAGGAACAGGCCTTCCTGCAGGAGCCCGGCAGCGCGTTCTGAGCGCCCCGGCCCCTGCACCTACATCTTGTAGGTGGCCAGCACGATGCTGGTCTCGGTGGCCTGCACGCCGGGAATGGCCCGGATCGTGCTGATCAGCCGGTCGAAGGCCTCCAGCGTGTCGAGCCGCAGCTCGGCCACCAGGTCCCAGCGGCCGTTGACCGAATGCAGCGTGACCACACTGACGTGGCCGCGCAGCTGTCGCATCACCGCCTCCTCACGGTTGCTTTCCACCGCCAGGCTCATGATGGCCCGGATCTGGTGCACTTCCTCCTCGGGCTTCAGGCGCAGCGTGTACCCCACGATCACCCCTTCCTGCTCCAGCCGGGCAATCCGGTTCTGCACGGTGGCGCGCGCCACCCGCAGCTTCTTGGCCAGCGCCACCACCGGCATCCGCGCATTCTCGCGCAACAGCGCAATCAGCTGCCTGTCCAGGTCGTTCATCCTGTATTCCCGGCGGTTACCCGCCTGTTTCCCACACTCATTACAACGCGCGACACGGCAAAACCGCCGACATGGTCGCTTTTGGAATTCTGCCTTTTTCCCGCGATGCTGGCGCGACTTTCCGACTTCAGCGCCCCATCGGGATAACCCTGAATGTGCGCTGCAGCATTGGCATTATGCTCATACATATCTATCAAAATGACTTTATGCATGCCGATTGTGACAGATAAGTTTCTTCAATATGGCAGCTCTCGCGGCAACAATCACGGCGTTCCGGGGATCCGCCAAGACAACTTGTTCCGAAGATCCCCCAAAGTCTTAGAGGGACAGACGCCGCCCAGGCCAGCCCCCTCCCGTAACGCTCCGTTCCACGACTGCGCGCCGGCCTATCAGAATCCGACCGCACCCTAGAAGGAAATTGCCATGACCCGCTTCATCGACGTACCCACGATGTCGAAACTGGTTTACGACATCGGCGTGCCCCGCTTCATCGGCGAGCTGGCCGACACCATCCGCGACGACTTCCTGCACTGGCCCGAGTTCGACAAGTCCGCACGCGTGGCCAACCACTCCGACATCGGCGTCATCGAGCTGATGCCCGTCTCCAACGCCGAGCGCTACGCCTTCAAGTACGTCAACGGCCACCCCAGCAACACCCAGCGCGGCATGTACACCGTCATGGCCTTCGGCGTGCTGGCCGACGTGGACACCGGCTATCCGGTGCTGCTGTCGGAGCTGACCGTCGCCACCGCACTGCGCACCTGTGCCACCTCGCTGATGGCAGCGCGCGCCCTGGCCCGTCCGGACTCGAAGCGCATGGCGCTGATCGGCAATGGCGCCCAGAGCGAGTTCCAGGCGCTGGCCTTCCACACGCAGCTGGGCATCGAGGAGATTGCCGTCTATGACGTGGATCCTGACGCCACCGAGAAGCTGATCCGGAACCTCGCCGAGTACAGCGGCCTCAAGATCATCCGCGCCAGCTCGACCGCCGAAGCCGTCAAGGGCGCCGACATCGTCACCACCGTCACCGCCGACAAGGCCTACGCTACCATCATCACCCCCGACATGCTGGAGCCCGGCATGCACATCAACGGCGTGGGTGGCGACTGCCCCGGCAAGACCGAGCTGCACGCCGACGTGCTGCGCGCCGGCCGCGTCTTCGTCGAATACGAGCCGCAGAGCCGCGTCGAGGGCGACATCCAGCAACTGCCCGCCGACTTCCCGGTCGTGGACCTGTGGAAGGTGCTGGCCGGCACCGAGGAAGGTCGCCAGGACAAGGATCAGATCACCATCTTCGACTCGGTGGGCTTCGCGCTGGAAGACTATTCCACCCTGCGCTACGTCTACCAGCAGGCCCTGCTGCGCGACGTCGGTGTCGACATCGAACTGGTGCCGGACGGCGACGATCCGAAGAACCTGTTCCGCTTCGTGCGCGGCGGCCGTGGCCGTGCCCAGATGCGCCGCGTGGCGTGATCATCCCGGGGTGGGCCATGGCCCACCCCACCCAGACAGTGTGGGCGGCGCCGGCCGCCCCGTGCACGGCCCCCCGCATCGTCATGCCGGGGCGCCCTCTGCCCATACCCCGAAAAACCCCGGGGAAAGCGGGCAGTCCGGCCAAATACTGCGGTATTCTCTGGCCCGCTTGATCATGATCCTCATGACATAAGGACGCACGGCCATGAGCCAGAACCAGACCATCAACGAGACACCCATTCCCTTTCGCTACGCCGTGATCCCCATGCTGGTGATGATCATCATCATGGGCATCTGCGTCATCGTGCTCAAGGCCAGCCCGCACGTTCCGCTGCTCATCGGCACGGCCACTGCCGCCTTCATCGCCTCCCGCTTCGGCTACACCTGGAACTTCATCGAGGAGGCCTGCTACGCCGGCATCAAGATGGCGCTGCCCGCCATCCTCATCATCATCATGATCGGTCTGACCATCGGCAGCTGGATCGGGGGCGGCATCGTCGCCACGATGGTCTACTACGGGCTCGAACTGCTCTCGCCGTCGATGTTCCTGTTCACGATCTGCTCGATCTGCTGCATCGTGACGCTGGCCATCGGCAGCTCGTGGGCCACCATGGGCACCATCGGCGTGGCGGCCATGGGCATCGGCCACAGCATCGACATCCCGGCCCCGATGGTGGCGGGCGCCGTCATCTCGGGCGCCTACTTCGGTGACAAGATGTCGCCGCTCTCCGACACCACCAACCTGGCTGCCGGCATCACCGGCACCGACCTGTTCGACCACATCCAGCACATGTTCTACACGACGGTGCCGGGCCTCGTCATCGCACTGGTGGCCTACTACGTGATGGGCATGCAGTTCCAGGGCGCCCACCTGGATGCCGCCAAGATCAACGAAGTCCTCGGCGTGCTCGACAGGAGCTTCGTCATCACCCCCTGGCTGCTGCTGGTCCCGGCCCTCGTCATCGTGCTGATCGCCCGCAAGGTGCCGGCCCTGCCTGCCCTGGCTGCCGGCATCCTCATGGGCTGGGGCTGCCACGTCTGGGTACAGGGCGGCCACATCGACATGGCCGTCAAGACGCTGCAGGAAGGCTTCAAGCTGGAAAGCGGCAACGCCATGGTCGATGAGCTCTTCAACCGCGGCGGCATCGACGCCATGATGGGCACCGTCTCGCTCACCATCGTGGCCATGACCTTCGGTGGCGTGATGGAAAAGACCGGCATGCTGCGCGCCCTGGTCGAGAAGATCCTGCAGATGGCACACAACGCGGCAGGGCTGATTACCGCCACCATTGCCTCGGCCATCCTCACCAACGCCACCACATCCGAACAGTACATCTCCATCTTGCTGCCGGGCCGAATGTACGTCGAGGCCTTCCGCCGGATGCGGCTGAAGTCCAAGAACCTGTCACGCGCCCTGGAAGACGGCGGCACCGTCACCTCGGTCCTGGTTCCCTGGAACACCTGTGGCGTGTTCGCGTCCTCCATGCTGGGCGTCACGGCCTTCGAGTATGGTCCCTACGCGGTACTCAACTATTCCATTCCCATCCTGGCCATCATCATGGCCTTCCTGGGCATCGGCGTGCAGCGCATGAGCCCCGAGGAAGAGGCTGAAGTGGAGCGCGAAGAGCGCCGCGAACGCGAGGGCGCACCGCAGGCCGGCACCACGGCCTGAGCAAAGCCAGGGGCAAGGCCGACACGGCAACTTCGATAGCCGTTAGACTGGGGCACCCGGTGTGCCCCGAACGTTCCCTGCCGGATGCGGACTCCAGGCCCACATCCCCAGGCGGATCCTTCCCCGTGTCCCCACCGGACACCGCCTTCCCCAACCTCTCTTTGCCCTGTCGCCATGTCCCGAAGCATCCACCCCGAACGCCACTACAGCAGCCGCAACAACTGGCTTCGCGCCGGGGTCCTGGGGGCCAACGACGGGCTGATCTCCACCGCCAGCCTGCTGATGGGTCTGGTGGCCGGTGGCACCGACGGGCGCACGCTCGTGCTCTCCGGCATCGCCGCCCTGGTGGCGGGCGCCGTCTCCATGTCGGCCGGCGAATACGTCTCGGTCTCCAGCCAGTCCGACACCGAACGGGCCGACCTGGCCAAGGAACGCCAGGAACTGGATCGCAACCCCGAGGTCGAGCTGCGCGAGCTGACCAGCATCTATGAAGGCCGGGGCCTGGACCACGCGCTGGCCCGTCAGGTGGCCGAGGCGCTCACCCGACACGACGACCTTCAGGCCCACGCCCGCGACGAGATCGGCCTGAGCGAGACCATCGACACCAACCCCCTGCAGGCCGCCTGGGCCTCGGCGCTGGCCTTCATCTGTGGCGCCATCCTGCCGGTGCTGGTCGTCGTCGTCCTGCCTGTCTACGTGATGCTGCCTGCCCTGGCCATCAGCACGCTGGCCGGACTGGCCGGCCTGGGCTGGCTTTCAGCACGTCTGGGCGGCGCCCCGGTCGGTCGCGCCGTCGCCCGACTGGTGGGCTGGGGCATCATTGCCCTGCTGGCCACCTACCTGGTTGGCGACATGGCCGGCAGCGTCTTCCTCTGATCCGAAGCGCCCGGGCCCTCGGCAGCCCCCGTGGGCAACCGGGGGTCCATCTTGCCAGGGGCCGCGGTCTTTCCCGTCAGGCTGACACGTCGATAGGCTGGTCTGCCTGACAGGAACTCATGCGACGGCCAGCCCCACCGTGCTCACTCGTCGTCGTCCTCGTACAGGCCGTCGTCCTCGACCTCATACGCACCGTCCTCATCCATCGGCGCATAGTGGCCCGCCTCGGCCAGCTGCTGCACCAGGGCACGTCCAGCAGGCGAAAGTGCCCCCAGTGTTCGGGCATCGATCTGGGTCGCCGCGCAGATGCGTGCTGCGTCGTCCGGCAACTCGCAGGCCCAGTCCCGCCCATTGGCAAAGATCTGGGCCTTGCCCGCCGCCGTGCGCCGCCATGCCATGCGTGAATACGGATGCCGCTCCCACACCACGCCTTCAGCCACGCTCTCGGCCACCGACAGGGCGCTGGCCGTCTCGGCCGACGGGGACTGCCCCACCGCCACCCGATAGCTGGAAATGAAGCGGCCGAACCACTCGGCAAAGCGCTCGGGATCGTCCATCTTCAGCGCCTGCATTGCCGTCCAGGCCCGGTCCAGCGCAGGCCGATCGATCTCGTAGGCATCGGCCGGCAACTGCACATCGGCATCACCGTAGCGCAGCGACTCGTCGGCATCGAAGGTCAGCACATCGATGTAGTCCTCCAGCAGCTCGGCACTGGAGGGCGCCCGAAAGCCCACCGAGATCGTCAGGCAGGCATTCACCGCCACGCCGTGGTGCGGCACCCCCGGCGGCAGATACAGCATGTCACCCGGATCCAGCACCCAGTCGCAGTCCGGATCGAAATGCTTCAGCAGCCGCAGTGGCACATCGTCCCGGTAGGTGGTGTCCGGATTCGGGCGGCTGTCGATCATCCAGCGCCGCTGCCCCACCCCCTGCACCAGGAACACATCGTAGTTGTCGATATGCGCGCCCACATTGCCGCCCCGGGCGGCAAAGCTCACCATCACGTCGTCCATCCGCCAGGCCGGCAGGAAGCGGAAATGTTCCAGCAGCGCCCGCACATCGGCGTCCCACTTGTCCACGTCCTGCACCAGCAGCGTCCAGTCATGGTCCGGCATGCCGGGAAACTCGGCCTCGTCGAACGGCCCGGTCCGCAGCGTCCACTTGTCGGTGGCCGGATCATGGCTCACCAGCCGTCCCAGAGAGCCCTCCTCGCACGACAGTCCCGCGAGATCCTCCGGAAGGATGGGCGACTTGAAATCTGGAAACGCCCTGCGAATCAGCACCGGCCGCTTCTGCCAATAGTCACGCAGGAAGCGCTCGGGCGGCATGCCCAGGGGGAAAGGCCCTTCGGCCGCATCGATTTCCAGCGGCGGCAGTGCCGGCGTCGAAGATTGGGTCATCGCAGAATCATCCTTTGCAGAAACCATCGGAAACATTTCATTCTACCGGCAGACAGGAGGGCCCGGGTCTAGCCCCTCCGCCGTGCCAGCACCCAGACATCCGCCCAGACATACCCCCAGGCCTCCGCACACACCTCTGTTCCAACCAGCCTGTGCCTCCCTGTCCTGCCAACGCCCAGCACCGCCTCAGCACAAGTCCACCTACGACCTCAGTCCCTCCCGGCTCCGCGACTCATCCTCGTCCCTTGTTCCTCCCGGTGTTTTCGAGCGTATCGACATCCGGATTTGTAAATACACAGTGCGAAGCCGCCTCGGATCACGCCGCTGACTTCATGTCCGATTCAGGAATGCAGCGACGTCCACACCACGGTCTGCGCAAACACGGGCGCATGCGCGACGCATTGCAGGAACAAACACGCCGGAACCCATGGTTTTCGACATGTCCATGCAACGAATCATCAAGTCCCTGGATACCACCTGCTCCGTTCAGGGCTGATAGGCTGACGTCCAGATCCAACGAAGGCCCCGGCAAACATGCCTTCCGCGGAACGACCGGCACAGATGACACCGCTGACAGGCGGGCCGCTGATGCCGGGGCCGGAACCGCCGTGGCGGCTGGGAGCTCCGGTCCACAATCAGAAAGAGCTGGAGACCGTCGGTTCCTTATCAGACTCTCACTCGACCGACGAGCGGGGCGCGGTGTTCAGAGCCACCGCGCCCCGCGGCCATTCCATACGCTATCCGCCAGGCCCGCGAGGGCCCGTTTCCAGGCCACAGCCCCACGGCACAGCTATCATTAGAATCCCTTTCCCGCTCCACGTCCGGACTGCACCACGATGACGGCATCGTCCTCCTTCCTGCCTGCTCGCACCCTCATCGTCTACTTCTCGTTCACCGGCAACACCGAAACGGTCGCCCGGTTGCTGCAGAAGCACACCGGCGCCACGCTGATGGCCCTGGAACGCCCGGCCGACTATCTGCTGGGACTGGACGATGACGAGGACGGTCCCGAGCCGCTGGAACCCGACCAGGTCAACCTGTCCGACTACGATCTGGTCTTTCTGGGCTTTCCCATCTGGACCAACCAGCTGCCGGCGGCCGTGGAAAGCTGGCTGGGCGAGCACGCGCTTGCCGGCCACACCATTGCCCCTTTCTGCACCCACAGCGGTCCCGGGCCCGGCCAGGCCTTCGACACCCTGCGCACGCTCTGCCCCGACGCCCGACTGCTGCCCCCGCTGGCCCTGCTGGGTGGTGTCGAAGAAGATGGCGTGCTCTACCCACTGGAAGACGAGCAGCTGGCCGAGGCTGAACGACAGCTTCAGGCCTGGGCCGATACCGTGACGGCCTCCGCCGGAACACCCGGCTGATCTCTGCCACCTTCCCACATTTTTCCGCCCTTCCTTCCTGGACCCTCCCGCCCTGTCCCCAGGCACACCACGATGAAAGAAGTCCTCACCCTGATCGGCATCGGCCCCGCCACCGAAACCGTCGCCCGCGTCCTGGGCACTGACAGACAACTGGTCCTGGCCGACCTGCAGGTTGCCAGCCACGCCACCCCGGAAGACAGCAGCGACGACTCCTCCCGTCCTGCCAGTGCCGCAGAAGATCTGGCCAAGATCCTGCGCCGCGCCGGCATCAAGTCACGCAGCACCCGGGTGGACCTCAATGAAGCGGAATCGGTAAAGGCCCTCATCCAGTACGCCGAACGCCTGGGCCAGCCTGCAGGCGCCTGGCTGCTGGATCCAGCCCCGGGTGCAGCCAGTCCCATCGTCGCCATCGACCTGGCTGCGACCGCCCACACGCTGCAGCAGCTGCCGCCCCTGGCCCGCAACGAGGCCGCTCCGGTACAGCAATCATCCAGCACACAGCCTCCTCAGGCCCCCCAGACCGATGCCGCCCCTGCCAACCCGCCGGCCCCGCACGCTGCCAGCCAGCCCCTGCCCGCCTCGGTCAGCGGCCAGAAGGCCCTCATCGTCTGCTTCTCGCCCAGCGGCAATACCGAAACCCTCGCCTGGCTCATCCAGAAATACACGAACGCCGACGTGGCCGAGCTGAAGCCGCTCATGCTCTACCCGCGTGACTACAAGAACGCCCTGGAGCAGGTGAAACTGGAAAACGAGCTGAACTATCTGCCCAAGCTTGGCAAGTTCGAAGCCGACGTGGCCAGCTGCCCGCTCATCTACCTGGGCTTTCCGGTCTGGGACGCGCAACTGCCGCCCCCGGTCAAGACCTGGCTCTCGCAGACCGACCTTGCCGGCAAGACCATCGTACCCTTCACGACTCATGCCGGCCCGGGCGAAGGCGAAGCCTTCGGGCAGATCAGCCAGCTCTGCCCCGCCAGCACCGTCCTTCCGGGCCTTTCCCTCGTGGGCAACACGAACAACGAGACGCCCCAGAACGCCCTGCGAGGCCGCCGCGCAGCCGAAGCCGAACAGCAGGTCCAGGCTTGGCTGGGCATCCCGAGCGCGCGCTGACCCCACGCGCTGACCACGACCAGCCTCGGCTCGGCCCCCACAGCGACATCACGCGGGCGGCAGCATTGCCTCGATGCTCCGGCATCGACGCCGGCATGCTGCGCCCGGACGTTGTCCCACCGCAGCAGATACTCGCAATCTGTAAATATTATTTATAACGAAAAAGCTATCGACACATCGCTTACCAATACATGGACCTCGCCTTCACGAAGCACCACACAATGAAGCTGCGTCCATGATCTGCGGCCAGACCGCAGAACATGCCTTCGTGGCCAAGGATCCTGCGACGACCTGCAGCCGGGCAGCAACGAAAGCCGGCACCTTCGCGTGCGTGCCACTCGCGCAGCACGCCGACCGTTGGAGGAACGAACCCCATGAAGCAAGACACGCAACGACGTCTCCCGGCCAGCGTTCTGGCCCTTCTGGTGGCCCTGCCGGCCAGCCAGCTCACCATGGCCCAGGTCGGCACGGATGCCAGCCAGGCCTCCCAGGCCGCATCACAGACCTCTGGCCACCAGACCAAGTCCCTGTCCGACGTGGTCAACAGCATTCGTGATCTGCGCCGGATTCGGCCCATCTCCACCCAGGGTGTGCGTGCCGATGTCGTGGCCAGCGCCCTGGCCGCCACCACCGACAACAAGGACAACAAGGAGGTCGCCGTCCCCTGGTCCCAGGCCATGCCCGGCGGCTCGCCCCTGAAAGACAGCCCCCGTCAGCCCTACCAGGTCATGCAGACCCAGCTGGACAACGGCAAGCTGCAGATCACCTATCAACCCTGGTGGGAAGATGGCACCGACGGAAAGGGTCTCCAGCGCACGCGCACCGAGGTTCCCGTCACACTGCCCAACGGCAAGCAGAAGCCCTTTCACTGGGTGCGCAACGGCAAGGTGCTGCTGTCACTGGGCACCAGCGCCTTCACCATCACCGAGTACAGGCCCTCGTTCAGCCAGAACTTCCGTAACCGCCACGCTGCCTCTCCGCAATCGGCAGAAGCCTTTGAACTGAAACAGGGCCAGGTCCTGCCCTTCAACCAGGTGCTCCATCAATGGACAGGCCCCGGCCCCTACCAGAGCCTGCAATTGATGGTGTTGAACGGAGAGCAGGAAAACCAGTTCCGCGTCTGCTTCAACATCAACGTCGTCCTTACCCGCAGCCTCGTCTGCAATACCTGGCAGGTACCGAACAACTGGAACTACAGGCACACGCTACGTTACGTGGGTCCCTACCTGCTCGAGGGCAGCAGGGGTGACGCAGACTTATGGTATTTCCGCTACCAGCCCTGATCTGACGCGGCCGGCAGGACACCCTGCCCGGCCGTTGCAGAGACCGCCGGACGGTCCAACGAGGAACCACGCCTCTCACCGTCCGGCCACCAGGCTGACGTTTCATGGTCGGCAACGCGCAGCCACTCGCCCGTCACATGGCGCGCAACACGGATGTTGCTATCTCATCCACGAATAACCTTATTTTGCAGACCCTCTATATACTGAAAAACGTCGACACACGACTTTCTCATCCACGAACTTCACACTTGAAAGTTCGAACGGACTGATAGTGCATCCATGCCCTGCAGCTTGCCTGCAGAATGGTTGTCTTCGTGGTCAAGAATCCTGCGGCGACCTGCAGCCGGGCAGCAACAAGAACCGGCACCTACGCGTGACTCCCGTCAGTCACGCCGACCGTTGGAGGAAGAGAACCATGAAGAACCACAGGCCACGCCTGCTGTCCCCCCGTATTCTGGCCCCGCTGCTGGCACTGTCCTTCAGCCCGCTCGCCCTGGCACAAGCCCCTGCCGCCAGCGACACGACGCCAGACATCACCGCCCAGCACCCCACCCATCCGCAAGTCGGCAATCCGTCGTCAAGAGACAGAAAATCCCTGTCCGACACGATTCGCAGCATCCGCGACCTGCGCCGGATCCGCCCCATTTCCTCTCAGGGTGTGCGCGCCGATGTGCTTGCCCGCGCCCTCAGCGTCCAGACCGATAACCACGATGGCCGGCAGATCGCCGTCCCCTGGTCACAGGCCATGCCCGGTGGCTCACCCCTGAATGACAGTCCTCGACTGCCTCTTCAACTCATGCAGACCCTCCTGGCGGATGGCAGACTGCAACTTACCTACCAGAGCTGGTGGGAGGATGGCACCGACGGCAAGGGTCTTATGCGCACACGCACCGGGATCCCCATCACGCTGCCCAACGGCAAGCAAAAGCCCTTCCACTGGGTTCGCAACGGCAAGGTACTGCTGTCTCTGGGCGTCGACACCTTCAGCATCACCGAATACCGTTTCCCGGCAAGCCAGGTCTTTCGCCGCGACCAATCGGCCAGTTTCCATGCGACCACAGCCTTTGAACTGAAACAGGGCCAAGTCGTTCCCTTCAACCAGGTACTGCACCAATGGGGTTCCGGCCCGTATCGGTACCTGCAATTGATGGTGTTACCGGGCGAGCAGCAGAACCAGTTCCGTGTCTGCTTCAACATCAGCTTCATCGGCACCCACAGCCTGGTCTGCAACACTTGGCAGGTGCCCCACAGCTGGAACTATCTGCACACCCTGCATTACGTTGGCCCCTACCTAGACGAAGGAAGCTCGAAGTTCCGCTACCGCCCCTGATCCAACACGGCCGGCAGGACTCCCTCGCCGGCCGTTCCGGAAACCGATGTACGGGCAACGAGGCCCCCTTCATGCCTCGGTGACGCCCTGCAGTGCCTGTGCTTTACAGCCAGCGCCGCACCGTGGCGCAATAGGACGTGAAGCGCGTGCCGAAGCGCTCTTCGAGCACGCGCTCCTCGGGGCCGATCTGGAAGCGGTTCAGGTACCCCACATACAGCACCAGGCCCAGCAGCGCCAGCGGCGTGGACAGCCACAGCGCCCAAGCCAGCAGGAAGCACAGCATGCCCAGGTACATCGGGTTGCGCGTGTACCGATAGACCCCCTCTGTCACCAGTGCCACGGTCTGCTGCGGCAGATGCGGGTTGATGGTGGTGCGCTGCCTGCGAAAACTCCAGACAGCCCACAGGCCCAGCATCATGCCCGCGCCCACCAGCACGCCGGCCAGCCACGCACGCCCCGGCACCAGCCATACCAGAGACGGCACCGCACCTCGCAACCCCCACATCAGCAACGCCGACACGAGCGTCACCACCGGCGGGGGCACCCGCAACTCAAGTCTTTCCATGGTCTGCCTTCCCGGCCACCGCACAGGCCCGAGCGGCACCCGCCGCCCGGACATCTCCCCGGCAACGCCACCTGCCCATGCAGGCAGCATCACCGGATACGCCCTTCCTCACTTCAGCGGCTGATGCACTGCATCCTTGCCGCGCTTGACGCCCGGGCGCTCTGCCAGCTGCTTCGTCCAGCGCTGCACGTTCTTGTACGACGCCACGTCCAGGAACTTCGCTGCACCGTACAGCTCACCCAGCGCCAGCCGGCCGTACCAGGGCCAGATGGCCATGTCCGCCACCGTATAGTCGGCGCCGCAGATGTACTCGCGCTCGGCCAGGAGCTTGTCCAGCAGGTCCAGCTGGCGCTTCGTCTCCATCGCGAAGCGGTTGATCGGGTACTCATACCGCTCGGGTGCGTAGGCATAGAAATGCCCGAAGCCGCCCCCCAGATAGGGGCCGCTGCCCACCTGCCAGAACAGCCACGACAGGCACTGCGCCCGTGCCGCGCCCGCAGCCGGCAGGAACTTGCCGAACTTCTCGGCCAGGTAGACGAGGATCGCCCCGGATTCGAACACGTTCACTGGCTCCGGACCGCTGCGATCGACCAGCGCCGGAATCTTGGAGTTGGGGTTGATCGCCACGAAGCCGCTGCCGAACTGGTCGCCCTTGCCGATGTCGATGGCCCACAGGTCATAGGCGGCCTCCTTCACACCGGCTTCCAGCAGCTCCTCGAACATGATCGTGACCTTCTGCCCATTGGGCGTGCCACGCGAATACAGCTGGAAGGGCCGCTCGCCCACCGGCAGCACCTGCTCGAACTGCGCGCCCGCCGTGGGCCGGTTGACCGACGCATACTTCCCGCCGTTGGCCTTTTCCCAGGTCCATACCTCGGGTGGCGTGTAGGTGGATGAACTCATGACATGCTCTCCTTCGATGCTTCGATGAACTTCCGGACGAAAACGGGCCCATTGTAGAGCGCCCCGGCACCTGTCAAAGGCACCGCGGCGCCCACAGGCGACATCAGCGCAGCCCGGTCCCCGTCCCCTGGTCATCGGGCCGCTGGATCAGCTCCACCTTGTAGCCGTCCGGATCGGTCACGAAGGCAATGACCGTCGAGCCCCCTTTCACCGGCCCGGCTTCGCGCGTCACGTTGCCGCCAGCCGCACGGATCTTCTCACAGGCCGCATAGGCGTCCGGAACCCCGATGGCGATGTGCCCGTAGGCCGTCCCCATTTCGTACTCGGTCGTCCCCCAGTTGTAGGTCAGCTCCAGCTCAGCCTGGGCCGGGTTGCCGCCCTCGTAGCCCAGGAAGGCCAGCGAGTACTTGTATTCAGGGTTCTCCGATTGGCGCAGCAGGCTCATGCCCAGCACCTCGGTGTAGAACTTGATGGACCGGTCCAGATCACCGACCCGCAGCATGGTGTGCAGCAGTCTCATGGGAATGCCCTCCGTGAAAGAAGGCCCCATTCTATGACGCCTGCTCCCCTTCGACGATGAGCGCAGCCTTCTGCAGACCAAAGCCAGAAAGCGAGGCGAAGCCTATCCACCAAGGAGCCACACCACACAGGCCGCAGCGCCCCGGGACGGGGGCTCCACAGGCGATTTCTGGGAGCGCAGCGGACAGCATGAGCCGAGGAAGGCACCCCGTCCCGGGGCGCCCTCCAACGAAGCCGTCTTCCGCAAGACAGGACGCAGAAAAAGCCTCCCGCCCCACAGGCCCCACGTCACTTCTTCGGCTCGACCCGCGACAGCGTCACCCCCGTCCAACCGAACACCAGCGTCAGCACCAGGCTCATGTAGCAGAAGATCGCATACGGCAGATAGTGCCAGACCGGCACCCCCAGCACGTTGAAGATGAACACCCCGCACACGCTCCACGGCACCAGCGGATTGATCACCGTGCCCGCATCCTCCAGCGTGCGCGACAGGTTGCGCGGGTGCAGGTGCAGCTTCTCGTAGACGGGCTTGAATGTCTCGCCCGACAGCAGGATGCTCAGGTACTGCTCGCCGATCAGCGTGTTCACCCCCACCGCCGTGGCCGCCACGCTGAACGTGGCCCGCCCCGTCGTCGTCAGGAAGCTGCGGATGCCGTCGAGCAGCGCCGGGATCACCCCCAGCGCGAACAGCAGGCCGCCGAAGCTCAGCCCCAGGATCACGATGGTCTGCGTGAAGAACATGCTCTCCACCCCACCGCGCGACAGCAGCTTGGCGATGTCGCCCCAGGCCTCGGGGAACGAAGGCCCCTTGAAGAACCACTGCCCCAGTGCGGTCAGGCTCGGCGTGCTGTGGAAATAGGTCAGCACCAGCGCCAGGAAGATCGTGGCCATCAGCGTCACGATGGCATCGATCTTCATCAGCGCCATGCCCAGCAGCAGCACGAAGGGCAGCAGCGAATACAGATGCACCAGGCCCGAGCCCTCCAGCTGCTGCCGGAACACCACCACGCCGTTCAGATCATGCGGCGCCACCGCCGGCAGCAGCCACAGGTAGACCACTGCGCTGATCAGCCAGGCGGGCACCGTGGTGTACATCATGTTGCGGATGTGCTCGAACAGGTCGATGCCCACGATCGAGGCGGAAATGCCCGTGGTGTCCGAGATCGGCGACATCTTGTCGCCGAAGAAGGCCCCCGAGACGATGGCCCCCGCCGTCATGGCCAGATCGGCATGAAAGGCGTGTGCCATGCCCATGAAGGCCATGCCGACCGTGGCACAGGTGGTCAGGCTGCTGCCCAGCGAGATGCCGATCACCGAACTGAGCGCAAAGGCCGAGAAGTAGAAATAGCCCGGCGAGATCAGCCCGAAGCCGTAATACATCAGCGTGGGAATGGCACCGCTGATCATCAGCGCCGTGACCAGAAGCCCGATGAAGAAGAAGAGGTACAGCGCCCCCATGCCCTGCCCGACCGCACCAATCATCCAGCCCTGCATCGCCTGGTAGCGCACGCCCCGGCAGAGCCCGTACACCAGCAGGCAGACCATGGCCGTCAGGATGGCCATGTGCGGCACCCATTCCAGCCAGATGATCGCGTAGCCCATCAGTGCCACGATGATGGCGGCCACCGCTGCGGCCTCCCAGCGCGGCATCTCCAGCAATGGTTTGGCACTGAACATGATGTCTTCCCTTGTCTTCCGTGATGTTTGAATGGGAGGGCTGAAGCCACGCCCCGCCCTTTCGGGCCGGCGCGGCAAGACGCCTCTGCCAGGGCGCCGGGCAGGCGGCAGCATATGCCGTGCATCAATACGAGACATAAAATGTCACAATATCGGATGCACCATCCTGGTGCACGCTGTCCGGCCCCCTGGTGCTTCCCGACAGGCAATCCCCGGCGCGAAGCCGCGTCAGAACCGGAAAATGCCTCAGGCGGCGCCTGATTATCTCATGCCCCATCCCCCTTTCCCGGGCCACGACAGCCATTGAACCATTCTGGTGCAGCCTTCCCGCCCGGTCCGGGCACATTTCGATTTGTATTAATATGACCCGCTGGGCAATCGTGTACCCCTGCGGAGTGCCACGATCCGCCCTTCATCCGGCTGGGTGCCGGCCCGCCCCGGATCCCCCTCATTTGCCCGGCCCGTCCACTCACGGAGGCTTTCCGTAGCCATGAAATACAAATCTCTCGATGACTTCATGAACATGGTCAAGCGGCGCGATCCGCAGCAGACCGAATTCCTGCAGGCCGTCCAGGAAGTCATGAACAGCCTCTGGCCCTTCCTCCAGAAGAACCCCCGCTACGCAGGCTACGGCCTTCTGGAGCGTCTCGTCGAAGCAGACCGCATCATCCAGTTCCGCGTCAGCTGGGTCGACGACAAGGGCGAAGTCCAGGTCAACCGTGCCTGGCGGGTCCAGCACAGCGCCGCCATCGGTCCCTACAAGGGCGGCCTGCGCTTTCACCCCTCGGTCAACCTGTCCATCCTGAAGTTCCTGGCCTTCGAGCAGACCTTCAAGAACGCACTGACCACCCTGCCCATGGGCGGCGGCAAGGGCGGCTCCGACTTCGACCCCAAGGGCAAGAGCGACGGTGAAGTGATGCGCTTCTGTCAGGCGCTCGTCCTGGAGCTCTTCCGCCACATCGGCCCCGACACCGACGTGCCGGCTGGCGACATCGGCGTGGGCGGCCGCGAGGTGGGCTTCCTCAACGGCATGTACAAGAAGCTGGCCAACCAGACCGGCAGCGTCTTCACCGGCAAGGGCATGTCCTTCGGCGGCAGCCTCATCCGCCCCGAAGCCACCGGCTACGGCGTGGTGTACTTCGCGCTGGAAATGCTCAAGCGCGTCAACCAGGACTTCCGCAACCAGCGGGTGGCCATCTCGGGCTCGGGCAACGTGGCCCAGTACGCCGCACTCAAGTCACTGGAACTGGGCGCCCGCGTGCTGACCATGTCCGACTCCGAAGGTACCCTCATCCATGAGGCCGGCATCAACCACGAGATGCTGGAAGCCATCTTTGAACTGAAGAACGTCAAGCGCGGACGCCTGTCGGCCTTTGCCGCCGAGCGTGGCCTGAAGTTCGAGAAGGGCCGTACTCCGTGGCATGTGCCGGTGGACATCGCCCTGCCCTGTGCCACCCAGAACGAGCTCAACGCCGAGGACGCCCGGACGTTGGTGGCCAATGGCGTGCAGGCCGTGGCCGAAGGCGCCAACATGCCCACCACGCTGGATGCCGTGGACGTGTTCCTGGGCGCCCATACGCTGTATGCACCGGGCAAGGCCAGCAACGCCGGCGGCGTGGCCGTCTCGGGCCTGGAAATGAGTCAGAATGCCATGCGCCTGTCGTGGAGCGCCGAAGAGGTCGACAAGCGCCTGCACGACATCATGACCAACATCCACGAGAACTGCGTCCGCTATGGCGAACGCGACAACGGCAGCATCAACTACGTGGATGGTGCCAACATCGCCGGCTTCGTGAAGGTGGCCGACGCCATGCTGCAGCAAGGGGTCTACTGATCCCTCCTCATCGGGCGTGCCGCATCCCGCCCGGGCCGACCGGATGAGCCTCAAGGGGAACCCGGTCGGCATGACTGGCCTGGCGGCAATGCCGACCAGCGCCTCATCCACGGGTCCGATCCCTGCAGCAAGCCCCCCTTTATCCCGTGCCCCTATCCTGCCTCCGTATCCTTTCCTGACAACGCCTCCATCATTCCGCCTCCGGCCCGGCTCCGTATCCTCCACCTGCCTGGGAACCCTCGCATTTCCACGGCGTTCCGCCCTGCGGCCATTCCTGCCCCCCTTCCGGGGCGATGCATTCAAGCCACGCATGCCCCATATTTCATGGGTACATGACCAACACCCCGTCGCCACACCCCCACAATAAGGACAGGGAATAAGGATACTTGTGAATGAATATTAAGGTTTATACATGAATCATTAATGCCATCCGTCCCCCTGCCTCGCAATCCTGCCACCGGGTGTATATATGAAGGCGCCTAACAACTCAACGGCAGACAAGAGGAGGACACATGTCATGATGGGATTCATGAAGCCGGCACCACACATCGCGCGCCTGCCGGCCGACCGCATCGATGCGGAATACAAGCGATTGCGAATGCAGGTCTTCTGGGGCACCTTCCTGGGATATGCCACCTACTATCTGCTGCGCAAGAACTTCTCGCTGGCCATGCCCTACATCGTCGAGGAAAGTGGCTACACCAAGGCGCAATTGGGCATCGTGCTCACCATGCTGTCCATCGCCTACGGCTTCAGCAAGTTCGTGATGGGCAACGTCTCGGACCGCAGCAACCCCAAGTACTTTGCCACCATCGGTCTGCTGCTCAGCGCCATGATCTGCCTGGCGTTCGGCCTGGTACCCGGCGTGCTCAGCAGCATTCCCATCATGTGCACGCTCAGCTTCCTCAACGGCTGGTTCCAGGGCATGGGTTACCCCCCGTATGCGCGCACCATGGTGCACTGGTTCTCCACCAATGAGCGCGGCCAGAAGTGGTCCTGGTGGAACGTCTCGCACAACCTGGGCGGTGGCCTGATCGCGCCGCTGGCCGGTCTGGGCATCTACCTGTTCGGAACGTGGCACAGCATCTTCTTCTTCCCGGCCATCATCGCCATCATCCTGGCCATCTTCACCTTCTTCCTGATGCAGGACACGCCGCAATCCTGTGGCCTGCCCCCCATCGAGGAATACCGGAACGACTATCCGAAGGAGGCCACGTCGGAAACCATCGAGGAAGAGCTCTCGGCACGCGACATCCTGTTCAAGTATGTGCTGAACAACCGCATCCTCTGGCTGATCGCGGTCGCCAACATCTTCGTCTACTTCATCCGCTACGGTGTTGTGGACTGGGCACCCACCTATCTGGCCGAGGTCAAGGGCTATTCGCACAAGGGCTCTCGTCTGGCCTATTTCCTGTATGAATGGGCAGGTATCCCCGGCATGCTGGTCAGCGGCTACCTCAGCGACAAGGTGTTCAAGGGTCGGCGTGCGCCTGCCACCATCCTGTTCATGTTCGGCGTGCTGATTGCCGTGTTCGTGTACTGGAAGAACCCGGCCGGCAACCCGCTCATCGACAACATCGCCCTGGTCTCGATCGGCTTCCTGATCTACGGTCCGGTGATGATGATCGGCCTGCATGCTGCCGACCTGGTGCCCAAGAAAGCCACCGGCAGTGCCACGGGTCTCACCGGCCTGCTTGGCTACCTCATCGGCTCGTCCTTCGCCGGTGTCGTGATGGGTGCCGTGGTGGACCATCTGGGATGGGATGGCGGCTTCTACACGCTGATCATCGCCTGCATCCTGGCCATCGTGCTGCTCTTCATGAGCATGATGGGTGGCAAGCCCAGCCATCAGGCGCACGGATGACACACTGATCGCCAGGCCATACCGAAAGGGCCCCGGTCGGCAACGGATGCCGGCCGGGGCCCTTCCTTATACAGCTTCTGCATCGCCTCATTGGCACACCACTCCGGTGCCACGAAGACACACTCCGGACAGCGGCATTCGACCAGCCGGACATGCGTTCACACGATATCATGCAAACGCAGTCCAAGTGGCCACACGATCACACCGCCCCCCTTCTCCACCCACCATCACACACCCCATCCTTCGCGAGGCGATCAACGGCCACAGCGTTGAAGGGGGTTCAGCCCTCCACCCGATCGAAGCAGAACCCGCTGTAGTGCTCGACGCTGTATTCCGGCTGCCCGATGACGGGCATGCGCTTGCCCAGATTGCGCCACTGATCACGCAATCGGTAGCCCTGTGCCTCGATGCCACGGATGAACGGCTCACGCGCCTGCACCCGGTAGCCGCAGTAGGCGGTGCCGATGTTGTTGAGCGTGAAGAAGTCGTGCTTCTCGTGAATGGGCGTCGTGTTGATGACGATGCGCTTTGGCTTTTCCTTCATGCCAGCCAGGATCTCCGGCAATGACTGCTCCAGATACTGCAGCGCTCCCGACGCATAGAACACGTCCACGCCATCGGCGTCAGCCAGCCTGTCCGAGAACTTCAGCGATGCGCTCTCACCTCGTTCTTCGGCAAACCGTCTTCCCTCCTCAGCCACGGCCGGCATGTCGATGACGAGCCAGTTCAGGTCGGCCGGATACTCGATGAATGGTTTGAAGGCAAAGTACTTGATGCCCACCGAACCGCCGACATCGACGATCTTCGTCATGCCATGATGAATGGCATCAGCCAGCCAGAAGAGTGCCGGATGATCGTAATCATCCATCTGAAGCCGTTTCAGATACAGCTTGGCCGACGCGGCGTTGTCATAACTGGTGGGTGCTGTGTCCGGTGCATGCGCCACCGCATCGGCAAAACTCTTGTACACCCCCTGGAACAGGTGGGCCTGCCGGGCATGAATGAACTGATGACGCTTCCAGGCGGTGTCAGCCCATTGCATCGGCCCGTTTTCCCGGGTCCAGCGCCGGGCCTTGCCCAGCTGCTTCATGACACTGCTCATGTTCGTGCTCTCGCATGGGGCCCCAAGGGCCCGCAGAGAATGGTGAGAAAAACAACAGGATGGGCGCCAGCACACTTGCGCACCGACGCCGGTCGGCAAGGATCGACCATTCGTGCGCACCTGACGAGGACATCGTTCACACACGGGTGAGACGGCGGCCGAACGGATGCTGTCAGCCGGCTCGGCGGCAGGCTTCAACAGGCATACAACGGGAACGATTGATAGTCTGCGGGCTTCGAACAACCGGGAACGAAGCAGGCCACGACACGGCAGCTTCGTTCCGAACACCTGATGAATGAGGTCCCGTGCCGGGGCCGATGAAGCGACCGATTCCTGGAGTGAAGAACATCATGCGCCGCGACGACAATGCCACCGACATGCACTGGAACCGCCATGTGGGGCTGACCTATACCGAACCCGAAACGGGTGAAGACGGCATCGATTTCGGTGCCGTGGCCAGCGATGGTCGCGAGTATCGTTTCCACCTGGAAACGAATGCCCTGAAGGCGCTGAATGCCGAGGCATTCTATGACGACGACCTGATCGAGAGATTTCACGCTCATCAAAAAGATATCGAACGTGTTGCAGGCCGTATGGTGATGTTGAACGTTCGTGCCAATCCGATCGTGCTGAAGGCGTCGTACTTTGCAGAATCGCCGTGGCGTCGACTGGGCGGACGGATCTGATTCAGAGCTGGTAGGCCACCGCGCGGACCATCTCAGAGCTGGTAAGCCACCGCGCGGACCATCCCCTCCAGGATGTCCTTCCACCAGCTGGCCGGACGCCCCCGGTAGGGTCTGGCCTCGGCAATGTGCGCTTCCAGCCAGTCGGACAGCCAGCGGACCTCGGTCTTGCGGTAGAAGGCCACCATCATCTCGTAGTTCAGGAAGAAGCTGCGACTGTCCAGGTTCAATGACCCGGCCAGGGCCATGGCCTCGTCGATGACCACCACCTTGGCATGCAGCATTCGCGGGTAGAGATGGATGCGTGCCCCCACCTGAGCCAGCTGCCGCAAGGCTCGCATCCGGGCCACGTCAGCCAGACGATGGTTGGAATGCGCGGGGATCAGCAGGCTGATCTGCACGCCACGGCGTGCCGCCATCATCAATGCCGTCATCAGCGCCTCGTCGGGCACGAAGTACGGCGTCACGGCCAGCAGCCGTCGCTCGGCATGGAAGGCAGCCGTCAGCAGCAGCGAATAGAGCGTATCGTCAAACAGATCCGGGCCACTGGGCAGCAGCTGCGTCACCAGCGGCCGGGCATCCAGCAGAGTCCCGTCCACCGGCACTCCGTCTGCAGGCGTCACGGAGGCCGACATGTCGCCAGCGGGTCCCGCATCGGCAAGCTCCCCTTCTGACCGCAGGACACCAGCCCCTTCGCCATCCAGGGCAGCCTGATCCGGGGACATCGACGCCCTTGCGGACTCGGCTCCCTGCATGCCTTCCGAGTGGTCTGATGCCTTCGACGGTTCTGACAAGGCAGACGGCGATGCATTGGACGACGTCCGGGCCAGTACCTGTGCGATCAGCTGCTCGGGCATGTCGGCCACCTGGGCCATCGGCTCCACCACCCGTGCCAGCGCCGTACCCCGATACCGGGCAGCCCGTCGCCGATAGCGGGCCGGCAGGCGCTTGCCCACCCGCCAGTCCCGTTCGAACATCTCGATGGCCTGCGCCACCAGCGGCCCCTCAATGGAAAAGCTCAGGTCCAGCCAGGCGGGCTCATCCCCCACCCCCATGAAGTACTCGCCCGCCAGGTTCCGGCCTCCGGCCCAGACGGTCTGCTCATCCGCCACCAGCAGCTTGCGGTGGTTGCGCAGGTTGGCCCGGCCATGCACGGGGTTATGCAGCAGCGGCATGTAGCGCCGCACCCAGACCCCGGCTGCCAGCAGTTGCTCGTACTGATGAGCCGTGACACGCAGGCAGCCCATGGCATCCAGCAACAGCCGCACTTCCACCCCGCGCGCCGACGCCCGGCACAGGGCCTCGACGATGCGCTCGGCCTGATCATCCTGCCCCAGCAGGAAGGTAGCCACGCGCAGCTGTTGCCGGGTCTGGTCGATCAGGTCGATGACGGCCTGCAACGCCTCTTCACCCTGGGCCTGAAAGCTCACCTTTCCGCCCACGGCAGGCGGCGGCATGCCCATCGAGGCCAGCAGTTCACCGGCCCAGATGTCGATGGGCGCCCGTTCGGTCTGCGGGATGCCGCACAGGGGGTTGCGGGCAGGATCAAAGCGGCGCGGTGCGCGCTGCCCCGGTCGCAACAGTTTGCGGGTACCGAACATCAGAAAGACCGGCAGGCCAACGTAGGGGAAGGCCACCAGCAACAGCACCCAGGCCAGGGCTGCCGACGGCGCACGACGCTGGTGGCCGATGCGCGTGACACTGACATAGACCAACAGGCTGAGCAGAACGACGATGGCGTGGGTGCTGAACAGCAAGGAAGGCTCCTGGAGGACGGCAGTCCTTCGACATTATCAGAGCCTTGGCCAGGGCGCGCTCAAAGCCCCCGGCGTACCGGGATTGCCCGTCAGTGGAAATGCGGGCTGGTCGTCTCGGCCCCTTCGGGCATCTGCACGTGCACCAGTTCGCCGCTGCGGTCGGGATAGAACGGCGAGCCGCAGTCCTCGCAGAACTCGGGCTCCATCAGCGCATTCCAGACCCGCAGGTCGCTGACGCCCACTTCCTGCAGCGTGCTGCGGATCTGCTCCAGCGGCGTGGGCTCGTCATTCTCGGATTCGGGGCCCAGCAGCGGCCAGACAATGCCCTGCACGACGTCGCCGGTCTCGCCCAGCGAGAGGCCGATCCGGTATTCATCCACGCGGGTGTAGCCGAAACCGGCCACGGAGGCCTTGATGGAAGCGGCTTCCACGCCCAGGCTGTGGACCAGGTAATGAACAGCCGCCTTGATGCCCCAGATGCGCACCAGCCGGTCGGACTCGCGCAGGTTGGCATGGTAGGCGTCGGGCAGCAGGGACTCGAAGCCGCAGCCAGGCAGCATCGGCTCGAAAAGCGGCCGGGTGGCTTCCACCCAGGCCTTCAGGCAGTCCTCGCGCGAGCGATGGGCTGCGCCGGAAAGCTGCCAGCGAAACACCGGGTGGTTCACATCAGGCACCACCACGCAGCCCAGCAGGAAGCGCGTGTCGGCCAGCATCTCGGCCGTCTCGGGCATGGACTTCAGGTCGACGCGCCCCTGGCTGCCATTGGCGGTGGAAACCGCCATGCGGCGGGTGAGCTTGCGCAGCTCGGCAAAGTCATGCGGCAGCTGATCCAGGCTGTAGAGCCAGGGCATCAGCTGGAAACGTACATCAGGGGCCAGCACCAGCTCGTGCCACAACCGCAGCAGCTCGGCCATCACCGGGGCAGCAATGGCCCGGGTGGGAATGCTGAAGCGCGTCCAGGCCACGATGGGCGCCGTGACCAGCAAGGCATGCAGCGGGGCTGCGGGCCGGTCATCCGTGGCCTGCCCACGCAGCGCCGACGGCTGCACGGGCACGGTCTCGGCTGCGTGCTCGATGGCCTCGACCAGCGCACCGTAGGCCGTGCCGTCCTGCTGGCTGAGCTGATCGAGCGCAGTGCCGACAGCCGACGGATGCGCACCGTCCAGGAGACGATCAAGCACCTGGGCCAACCTGCCCTCCCAGAACATGCCTTCGGTACGGCTGCCCGCCCTGGCCAGCCCGAGCGACGCAGACACGAGGGCCTCGACATCCGGAGAGGCCTGGGAGACCCGTTGCCGGGCACGATGCGAGACGCGGAGTTCTTTGCTGGACATGCCGGCAGTGTAACGGAAAGTGGAGAAAGGGTGGCGGTGCTTCAGTGATGCCAGCGCATCGACGATTTGAACTGTTTTTCCAGGGCGACGAGCCCCTGTTCGTGCAGCTGTCGCTCGGCATCGGTGGCCAGACGTACCCGCAGGCCGGTGGGCGGCCAGCGACCGCCGCCGGCATCGGCCACCGCGCCGCCTTCATCGTCCTCAGTCGATGAGCCGATGTCGAAACTGCCCTGACCGCGCGTCATGCCCAGGTACACCTCGGCCAGCAGTTCCGAGTCCAGCAACGCGCCGTGCAGCGTGCGGTGCTTGTTGGGCACCATCAGGCGCTCGCACAGCGCATCCAGGTTGTTGCGCTTGCCGGGGTAACGTTCGCGCGCCATGGCCAGCGAATCGGTCACGCACGCCACATGCGAGGCGAAGGTGCCCCGCCCCAGCCGTGCCAGCTCGGCATCCAGAAAGCCGGTATCGAAGCTGGCGTTGTGGATGATGATCTCGGCGCCCCGGCAGAAATCCAGAAACTGGTCGACGATCTGGGCGAAGGTGGGCTTGTCGCGCAGGTCGTCCCAGGTCATGCCGTGAACGGCCGCCGCCCCCTCATCCACCTCGCGCTCGGGGTTGATGTACAGGTGCAGGTTGTTGCGGGTGATGCGCCGGTTGACCATCTCCACGCAGCCGATCTCGATGATGCGGTGCCCCTTGGAGGCTTCCAGACCGGTGGTCTCGGTATCCAGCACCACCTGGCGGGTGACTTCTCCCATCAGGCGCCTCCGCGCGCTTTCTGCAGCGCCGCCACGGCCAGCCGGTCGGCACGCTCGTTGTTCACGTTGCCCTGGTGGCCGCGCACCCAGCGTACCGACACCTTGCGGGCGTCGGCCACGGCAAACAACCGCTTCCACAGCTCCAGGTTGGCCACGGGGTCGCCCTTGGCGTTGCGAAAGCCCCGGCGCTCCCAGCCGGCCCGCCATTCGCTCAGCCCCTTCAGCACGTACTGGCTGTCGGAAACCAGCTCCACCGCGGCGCCTTCAGGCGTGCGCGACAGGCCCTCGATGGCCGCCGTGATCTCGGCGATCTGGTTGGTACCCGGCCCGATGAAGCCGTTGTCGGCGGCTGTCTCGGCACCATCGGGCGCAAAGACCACCACACCCCAGGCCGCAGGCCCGGGATTGGTCGGCGCGCACGCCCCATCGGTATAGGCAACCCATCTGTTCGTCATGGAATCCGTCATCGGCAGCTGTCAAAAAGGGGCAGCCATTCTAGAGCGGATTCCCATCTCGTGGGCCGGCACCTTGCGTCCTTGCCGAATGGCCAGCCCGGCGCAGGCGAGACCCCTTGTCCTCGGCGGACATCGACGCAGGCCCACGGCAGGACGAGCCCCGTCCCCCCATGGCCACCGCAGCGCCGTGACGGGCTGGCACGCCCCGCCAGGCCGGCCCTACCAGCCGCATGCCCCGCACCCGCTTCACGGCGCAGACCAGATAGACCGCCCCGCAGACCGGCCACCAGCGGTCACCAGCCCGCTCCAGAAAACGCTGGCTGCGAGCCAGCCATTCCTGACGCAGGAAGGGCCAGGCATAGCCGCCATACACGGTGTCATCCGGCTCGAAGCTCAGCAGCCGGATCCAGTCACGGACATGGGGCGCGCCGATGAGCGTACCGGCGTGGGGCAGAAAGCCGCCGCCCAGCCAGCCCGGCAGCGCCTGGCGCAGCCCCCACAGCGACCACGGATTGATGCCCAGCACCACCAGACGTCCTTCGGGACGCAGCACCCGGTCCACCTCGCGCAGCAGCTGATGGGGATCGGTACAGTCCTCCAGCCGATGCGGCATCACCACCAGATCCACCGACTGGCTGGCAAAGGGCAGCTCGCCGTAGTCCGCCACCCGCAGGTCGGGCTGCCATTCACCCTCGGCCACCGGCCGGGTGCCCTGCAGTACCCGGATGCGGTGCGGCATGCGGTTGTCGGCCAGCGCATCCAGCGCCGGCATGCCCAGCTGCACCGCGTAATAGCCAAAGACATTGCCCACGGCGCAGGCCAGCTGCCGCCCTTCCCACTGCAGCAGGTAGCGGCCGGGCGGCGTGGCCAGCCACTCCGTCCAGGCATCCGGATTGCCTATATGATCGGGAGTGTTCGGGGTTGGGGACGTCGCCCCGGCACGATTGTCCATGCGTTTCCATTCACCAGACGCCAGAGGGAAGACCAGATCCTGCGGCACGCGCATTCTACGGATGAATGCGCTGCACGTCGGGCAGGCTCGGGGAATCCCTGTGGAGCACCCATGATCGCCAATACTGCCCAGCCCCTCCATTCACCGTACCGAAGCCGCACCGTGGTTCCGATTCCGGCGCTGCAGGACAACTACATCTGGCGCATCGGCGCCGGTCCCGCCTTCGTGGTGGTCGACCCCGGCCAGGCGCAGCCGGTGCTGGACAGCCTGCAGGCCAGCGGCGGGTCGCTGGCTGCCATCCTTGTCACCCACCATCATCACGACCACGTCGACGGCATCCCCGAACTGGTGGCATGCTGGCCTTCGGCGCGTGTCATCGGGCCGGCGGACTGTGCAGCCAAGGGCGTGCGCGAGGCTGTCGGTCATGGCGATGCCGTCGAGATCCCCGAGGCGGGCCTGAGCCTTCAGGTCGTGGCCACCCCCGGCCACACCCAGGACCATCTCTCCTATTTCTGCCCGCAATTGCCCGAGCATCCGCACCCGGCGTTGTTTTGTGGCGACACATTGTTTCTGGCAGGTTGTGGCCGCGTCTTCGACGGCACGCTGGAGCAGCATTTCGATTCGCTGGGCCGGCTGAGCACCCTGCCTCATGACACCCAGGTCTACGCCGCCCACGAATACACCGTCACCAACCTGCACTTTGCCCGGCAGGCCGAACCCGACAATGAACGGATAGCCCAGCGCCTGCAAGACGCGCTGCTGCTGCGCGCCCAGGGGCAATCCACCCTGCCGGGACAGCTGGACGAAGAGCTGGCCACCAACCCCTTCCTGCGCAGCCACCTGCCGGCGCTGGCCCGCCACCTGCCCGGCGGCGCCCTGCCTGAAGGCACCAGCGCCTTTGAGGTGTTCGTGGCGCTGCGTCAGTGGCGCAATGGCTTCCGCCCCCCTGCCATCAACTGACGGACGGACAGCCACCCCTGAAGAAAGCCGAAGTCGGTTACTTTGGCCGACGGGTTACTGTGCTATCGTCAGAGCGCTCCCAATTCCAGTCTGCCTGCCGGTCTTCCGGCTCGGTCGCCTGGGTTGCACGCCCCGTCGGACGGCAACCCGTGTCGGCCGCCCCGACCCTTCCGGCGCAGCATCACAGGTACTGCCCGTGCGCGCTCATCGTTCCTCCCGTCAGCCCGGCTTTCCTTCCCCGCTTTCCCAGACGCCCGTGCGCCAGCCCCTGCGGCGCAGCCGGCTGGCACGGCTGCTGGCCCATGCCGGCGTGGTGCTGGGAGCCGGCTGGCTGGCCGCCTGCTCCAGCGTCTCGCCCGGCACCACGGCCCAGAACCCCCATGGCGCACAACTGCGGCATGGCGAGCCCGTCCTCGTGACCGAAAGCGATGCCGTGCGCCAGCTCAATGCCGCCAGCCAGGCTCAGGGCGACGACAGCGAGGTCATCGTCAGCAACGACCTCTGGGACCGCATCCGCGCCGGCTTCGCCATGCCGGAGCTGGATTCGCCCCTGGTGGCCCGCCACGAGCAGTACTACCTGTCCCGCCCCGACTACCTGCAGCGCATGTTCGGGCGCGGCTCGTTCTACCTGCACCACATCGTCGAAGAAGTCGAGCGCCGGGGCATGCCCACCGAACTGGCACTGCTGCCCTTCGTGGAAAGCGCCATGAACCCCTCGGCGCTGTCCTCGGCCAAGGCAGCCGGCCTGTGGCAGTTCATTCCGGCCACCGGCAAACGCTACGACCTGAATCAGAACTGGTGGGTGGACAACCGTCGTGACGTGGTGCAATCCACGCGGGCGGCGCTGGACTACCTCCAGAGCATCTACCAGATGAACGGGGACGACTGGTTCCTGGCACTGGCCTCGTACAACTGGGGTGAAGGCGCCGTGCGCAGGGCCGTGCGTGCCAACCAGGCCGCCGGCAGGCCCGCCGACTATGCGAACCTGCGCATGCCCAACGAGACCCGCAACTACGTGCCCAAGCTGCTGGCACTCAAGCACATCGTGCTCAATGCCCGCCAGCTGGGCCTGCAGCTCCCCGACCTGCCCGACCAGCCCTACTTCGTCACCGTCGAGAAGACCCGGCCCATCGACCTCAAGCTGGCAGCCCAATTCGCCGGCATGACCGAGGCCGAGTTCCTGGCACTGAACCCGGCCCACAACCGGCCCGTCATCTCCGCCAGCCGCAACAACACCCTCAAGATCCCGGTTGATCGCATCGACCGCTTCAAGGCGGCCATGGCCGAGCACGCTGCCCAGAAGCGGCCCTTCGTCTCGTGGCAGCCGCACACGCTGCAGCCTGGTGAGAGCCTGGCCGAGATCGCCAGTCGCGGCGGCCTCACCGTGCCCGCCCTGCTGCGCGCCAACGGCATTTCCGCCGGCACGCACCTGCTGGCCGGCACGCGACTGCTGGTGCCCACGCACCGTGTCAGCGACGAGAACCTCGTCGAACAGTTTGATGGCCCGCGCCTGTACCAGCAGGTGGACGCCGGTCCGCTGGTTCACCGCGTGCGTCGTGGCGAGACCGGCGCCTCCATCGCCCGCCGTTATGGCCTCACGCTGGCCGAACTGCGCGCCATGAACCGGCGTGTCCCCCCCCTCAAGCCGGGCATGACGCTGACGGTGCGCCGCAGCCAGAAACAGACCGTGCTGGTGGCCGAAGACGGTTCCCGCAAGGTGATCAGCCGCCAGGCTGCCGTGCCAGCCACAGCCACCGCCAAGGCAGCCACGGCCTCGTCGGGCAGCCATACCGCCATCCGGCTGGTGCATTACAGCCCGGCCCGTGCCCAGACAGGCAGCAGCAACGCGGCCGCCAGCCGCAGCACGGCCTCGCGCCTGGACAGCCGCGTCACCCTGCGCTCCGACCGAAGCGCCACCCGCCACACCCTGCGCCAGAGCAGCAAGACCACCGTGGCCCTGGCTGATACCACCAGCCGCACGCGCAGCACTGCAGCTGCCAGCACCCGCAGCACCGCCGCCCGCAAGAGCAGCAGCGCCGCGACGGCCACCAGCAAGCGGCTGAAAGCAGCTTCCGCCAGCACCACCAGCCGTGGCAGCGCCTCCAGCCGCCCAGCCCCCGCCAAGGCGGCCTCGGCCAAGTCTGCCAGCAGCCGCAAGGCCCTGAGCAGCGCCAACGCCAAGGCGGGCAGCCGCAGCACAGCCACCCGCGCCAAGGCAGGCAGCTCACGTCCCCGGGCCAGCCACAAGGTGGCCGACGCCCGCTGAACAAAAAAAGCGCTCACACGGAGCGCTTTTTTCCTGGGGCTTGTGCCCTGGGGAGTCTTTCCTGGAAGGGGCTCGATCGTCCCTTCAGGAAATGGCCGGACAGGACCTGCGCCCTGCCCGGGCGGGCATCACGCCGGCAGACCCAGCGACACGCCCAGCGACGTTGCCACATCCAGCAGCGAATGGTTTTCCGGCACGTTGCGGGTGCGGTTGGCTACGTCCTCAATGGGCACGCTGGCGCACTCGTCGCCCTTCAGCACCACCATGCGACCGAACTCGCCATTGGCCACCATCTTGGCGGCATACCAGCCAAAGCGCGTGGCCAGCACGCGGTCATACGGCGTGGGGGTGCCACCGCGCTGCACGTGGCCCAGCTGCGTGGTACGCACTTCGCTTTCCAGGTGCTGCTCGAGCTGCTGGCGCAGCACGTTGCCCACACCCCCCAGCCGGATCGGGTCCGGGCTGTTTTCCAGATGCTTGGCCACCACCATGCCACCGTCGATGGGACGTGCGCCCTCGGCGATGCAGATCAGCGTGTAGCCCTGCTTCTTCTCGCGCTCCTTGCAGACGCGGATGACCTCGTTCAGGTCATAGGGCTTCTCGGGAATCAGGATGACGTCTGCACCACCGGCCAGGCCGCCTTCCAGCGCGATCCAGCCCGCATAGCGGCCCATCGTCTCCAGCACCATCACCCGGCCATGGCTGCGGGCCGTGGTTTCCAGCCGTGCCAGCGCCTCGGCCACGATAGCCACCGCACTGTCGAAGCCGAAGGTGCGCTCGGTGTGCATTAGGTCGTTGTCGATGGTCTTGGGCACGCCCACCACCGGCAGACCCAGCGGCGTGAAACGGTTGGCGATGCTCATCGTGCCGTCGCCACCGATGGCCACCAGCGCGTCCAGCCCCAGCTCACGGACATATTCCATCACCTTGTCCGAGACATCCACACCGTTACAGGAGAACGGATTGGCGAAGTTGTGGGTGCCCAGAATGGTGCCGCCCTGGTTCAGGATGCCGGCCACCGCCTCGCTGTCGAGCGGACGCGAACGACGCTCGATCATGCCCATGAAGCCCCGTTCGATGCCGGTGACACGGGCGCCGACGGTCTTGATGAGCGAATTGGTCACCCCACGGATCACCGCATTCAGACCCGGGCAGTCGCCGCCGCCGGTCAGGATACCGACATGAAGAGAAGACTTGGACATTGAATTTCCTCAGAGTGTTGAGATGCAGTCCTAGCGTACCGTCACGCCCGCCGGCTGTCGAGTCGGCCGACTTTGAAAAAACATCTTTCATTCACCAGAAAAATGAACCCTGTCAGTATGACGGATAACTGGCAGCCCCCTCAGGCATGGGTGAATGCCCGACATCTCCTGCCCGCGGCATCGGCATGACATCAGGCAGGAAGTAACATTGGCATTGGCAAACGCAACCGAGAGATATTCGAAGAGCCCTTCGCCATGCTGCACCCGCTGTTCCACCGTCCCCCGGCGACTCATTGCCCCGTTCCGCGGCGCCATACCCTGCGGGCCGCCACCTCGGCACTGCTCGGTCTGGCGCTTCTGGTTGCGCCCCCCCTGGCCCGTGCCGTCGACGCCAACCCGGTCATCACCATCGGCACCGGAGGCGCCACCGGCATCTACTACGCCACCGGCGGTGCCATCTGCCACCTCATCAACAAGGAACGCGAGCGCTTCAGAAAGCGCTGCGCCGTCGAGACCACCAATGCTTCGGTCTCCAACATCCAGGGGCTCAAGGACGGCAGGCTCACCCTGGGCCTGGCGCAGTCCGACGTGCAGTATGACGCCCGCAAGGGCCTGGGGCCATTCCGCAAGGCCGGTCCTGACGGCAAGCTGCGTGCCGTACTGTCCCTCTATCCCGAACCACTCACCCTCGTTGCCCGCCAGGGCATCGAAGCCCACGGCATCGAGGACTTCCGCCAGCATCCCTTCAGCATCGGCAACCCCGGCTCGGGCACCCGCAGCGCCATGGACACGCTGATGGCGGCCTACCGCCTCAAGAGCAGCCACTTCTCGAACGTCTTCGAACTCAAGGCCGATGAACACGGCGCCACCCTGTGCGATGGCCGCATCGACGGTTTCGTCTTCGTGGCCGGCCACCCCAGCGCCAACCTGCATGATGTCACCACCACCTGCGCCGCACGCCTGGTGCCGCTGCAGGGCCCGGTCATCGACCGGCTGGTGGAAGAAAAGCCCTACTACGCCAAGGTCGAGATCCCGGCCAACACCTATCCCGGCAACCCGGATCCCACCCCCACTTTCGGCGCGCTGGCCACCCTCGTCTCCAGCAGCGACGTGCCGGACGACACCGTCTACGCCGTGGTGAAGTCCATCTTCGAGCACTTCGACGAATTCAGGAAGCTCCACCCCGCCCTAGCCCACCTGGAGCCCGAGCAGATGGTCCATCAGGGCCTGACCATGCCGCTGCACGCGGGCGCCCTGCGCTACTACCGGGAACGCGGCTGGGTGCAGTAAGCGACCTGCCTGCCCGATGAGGCGCCTAGTGCGCCTCGATCCGCGTTCCGTCCACGATGCGCTCGTCGGGCTGCACGATCACCGCATCGCCCTCGGCCAGCCCTTCCAGCACCTGCACGTGGGTGGCTGACCGCAACCCCGTGCGCACCGACGTGAGCCGCGCCCGACCATCCACCACACGATACAGGGCATAGTTCCCCGGTTTGCCGCGGTCGTCCAGGAACAGGCTGCTGGCCGGCACCTGCAGCGCACGATCCTCATGTCGCAGCAGGAACTCCAGCTCCACCCGGTAAGCATCGCCCAGCGCCGCCCATTCACTGCGCGGACTGTCGAAATCCAGAATCACCCGCGTACGCTGCTCCTCCACGCCCAGCGCCGACACCTTGGTGAAGCCCCCCGGCTCCACCCGCCGAACATGCGCCTGCAGCGTACCAGCACCGCCCCAGTGCAACAGCCGCACCGGCGTGCCGGGGCGCAGCTGCACCGCATCCGCCGACAGCACCTCGGCCTCGATCTCCAGCTGGGCCGTGTCGCCGATCTCCATCAGCGTCTGCCCCACCGTCACCGGCGTGGCACTTTCCAGGGTGCGCTTGAGCACCACGCCCGTCACCGGTGCCACCACAGCCACCGGCTGCCTGCCAGCCTCACGCGGTGCCGTGTCTGCCGTGCCTGCACTGTCCTGGCCAGCGGCAGGGCCGGGCTCCTCCTGCCACAGGGCCGCCCGGGCTTCCTCCACCCGCTGCCGTGCCGCCTGCGCCTCGGCCTGCGCTGCCGACAGCTCCGCTGCCGTGCGGGCCGCCTGCGCCTGGGCCTGCTCCAGCGCCTCCTGCGACATCACCCGCCCCTCGTGCAGCCGGATGGCACGCTGCAGACTGCTGCGCGCCAGGCCACTGGCCGCCTGGGCCGCCTGCACCCGCTGCCGTGCCGCCCGGTGCTGGCTGCGAGCCGCTGCCAGCTCGGCCTCGGCCCGGCGGCGACTGCGCCCATCCAGCAGCCCGGGCGAAGTCGGATCGATCCACGCAACCACCTGCCCGGCCTGCACCGCATCCCCGGGCTGCAGCGTCACGCGTCGCAACTGTCCCGCCACGGGCGCGGCCAGTGCATAGCGCGCCTTCAGCCGCGTCTTGCCTTCTTCCGAAAAGCTCTCGGTCATCGGGGCATGAGCAGCCTTTTCCACATGGGCCAACTGCACCGGCTCGCGCAGTGCCTCCCAGCCCACCCAGCCCAGCACCCCCACGGCCACCAGGACCTGGATCAACGTTCTTCGCGCAGGCATTTGTCTCTCACTCCCTGTTCTTCAGCGCCTCGACCATGTCCAGCCGGTTCACCAGGCGCAGCACCACCACCATGGACACCAGCGCAGAGCCCAGTGTCACCAGCGCCGCCATCATGTAGCTGCCCATCGGCACATGCACGGGAATGCGGTAAAGCTCATTCTGCATCCCCTTCGCCATGTACCAGCACTGCAGCCACCCAAACACGAACGACAGCGGGATGGACACCACCACCAGCACGCCGATCTCGCCCAGCAGGATGCGCGCCACCTCACCCCGCGTGAAGCCCAGCACGCGCAGACTGGCCAGCTCGCGCGAGCGTTCGGCCAGCGTGATGCGCACCGCGTTGTACACCACCCCGAAGTTCACCACGCATCCCAGCAGCACCCCCAGCAGCGTCATCGGACCGGACACCCGCTCCACCATCTGGAACATCGCCCGGATCGCATCCAGCCGATCGTCCGAAGCCATCACCTGCGGCCGCTCATCCAGCGCCCGCACCACCGCAGGCGCCGCGCCGGGCCGGATCTCCAGCAGCGCCCCGGTCAGCACATCCCCATCCCCCAGCAACCGGTTCAGCGCCTGACGGTTCATGTACACCCGAGAGCCCAGGTTCTCGTTGATCAGCCTTGCCACCGGTACCTGAAGGACCCGGCGGCGGCCCTGCAACTGCCGCACCGTCAGCAGATCCCCTTCCTTCAGGCCCAGCCTTTCGGCCAGATAGGCATTCATCACCAGCCCATCCGGCGGCAGCGGAACCCGCTGCAAGCGGTCATTCACCGGCTGCTGCAACAAACCATCGGCCGGCAGGCCCCAGACGGCCGTGCGGATGCGATGGCTGCGGAAAGACAGCTCCACCGGTACCGAACGCGTCGGCTCGGCGTGCTGCACGCCACGGATGGCGCGCAGCTCATGCACCGCCTGCGGCGAACGCTCCTCGACGAACGTCACCGACATGTCGTACAGCTCGGCCAGCCGGTACTGGCTGTCCACCAGATACGAGAGCGTCCCCTTCTGCATGCCCGCCAGGATGATCAGGCTGCCCGCCATGGCCAGCCCCAGCACGCTCAGCAGCGCCCGCCCCGGGCGGCGCTCCAGCTGACGCAGCACCATCCGCACCGGCTGTGACAGCCCCCGCACCAGCCGCCAGTTCTCGAAGCCGGCCGCCCGGAAACGCTCCGGCGCCTGCGGCCGCATGGCCTGCGCCACCGGCTCACGCGATGAACGCAGCACCGCCCAGCCTGCACCACCCACGCCAGCCAGCACTGCCACCGCCACGCCCACCAGCACCACCTGACCGTCCAGCGAGAAATACAGCGCGGGAAACCGGAAATTGTCCTGATAGAGCGAGGCCAGCCCCTGCCCCAGCCCCGCACCGGCCAGGGCCCCCAGCAACGCCCCCGCCACGCACACGATGGCGGCCATCAGCCCATAGTGCAGCGCCACCTCCCACGTACGGTAGCCAAACGCCTTCAGAATGGCGATCTGCGCCCGCTGCGTGCCCACCAGCCGCGTGAACACCACGTTCAGCAGGAAGGCCGCCACCGCCAGGAAGATCGTCGGCATCACCCGCACCATCGAACGCAGCTGCGCCAGCTCCTCATGCAGCACCCGATACGATGTCTGCTGCATCCGCCCGACAGCCTCCAGCCCGCCCCAGCGCTCCATCAGCCGCTCGATGGCGTCGATGGCCGTTGCCTCCTGCCGTGCGCGGGCCAGCGCTGCATCGGCCGCATCATGCCGCCCGGCTCGGGGGACGGCGCCGCCAGACGCGCGCTCCTGGCCATCCACTCCGAACGCACCCTCCTGCACGCGGTCCTGCCGCACCACCGCCAGCTTGACCACCAGCTGATTGAAGGCCCCGGCCATGTTCATGGCTGCCTCCAGCACACGGCGCGGCATCCACAGAATGGCGTAATGCTTGTGGTCGGCAAAGATTGCCCCGGGCTTGATCGGATACAGGAACTCTGGTGACGTGGCCACCCCCACCAGCCGGAACCACTGTGCATGCCCGTTCACCGTCGCCCGCAGCCGGTCCCCTGGCTTCAACCCATGCCGCTCGGCAAAGGCATCGCTCACCACCACCTCATCGCGCGACAGCACCGCCGGAAGCCGCCCCTGACGCAGGTGCAGCCCGTTCATCAATGGTTGCCCACCGTCGTCTGGCAGGGAAATCATCTGCGCCGACACCGGCTCGTCGAACCCCGGCAGCTTCAGCTTGGCAAAGGCCTGCACCCGGCTTTCCACCCCGGCCACCTCCGGCAGCGCCGCCACCTGCCGCGCCACCGCTTCGGGCGCACGCTTGGCATCCACCCAGATGTCCGACAGCCGCTGCGCCTCATAGAAGCGCAACCGACTGTTGTTCAGCGTATCCAGCGCCACCTGCGACATCACCAGCATGGCAATGCCGCCCGCCACCACCAGCATGATCGCCAGCGCCTGGCCGCGCAGCAGCCACAGGTCGCGCAGCGCCTTTCGGTACAGCGCTGGCAGCCGCCAGCCCTTTCTGTCACCAGCGCAGCTCATCGGCCTTCAACCGCTGTTCGTTGACCTTCTCGGCCACGATGCGCCCGTCGCCCATCGTCAGCACCCGGTGCGCCATTCGCGCAATGTCGGCGTTGTGCGTGATCACCACCGTGCACGTGCCCAGCCGCGCATTCACCTCATCCAGCGCGTTCAGCACCCGCACCCCGGTGGCCGAATCCAGCGCCCCCGTGGGTTCGTCGCACAGCAGCACCGCCGGCTGCTTGGCAATGGCCCGCGCAATGGCCACCCGTTGCTGCTCGCCCCCCGACATCTGCGCCGGAAAATGATCCAGCCGCTCACCCAGCCCCACCAGCGCCAGCGCCTCTTCCGGCGGCATGGGCTGGCGCGCGATCTCCGTCACGATCGCCACATTCTCGCGCGCCGTCAGACTGGGAATGAGGTTGTAGAACTGGAAGACGAAGCCCACGTTGTCGCGCCGAAAGTGCGTCAGCACCGCATCGTCTGCATGCGTCAGGTCATGGCCGTTGTACCAGACCTCGCCCTCCGTGGGCACATCCAGCCCGCCCAGGATATTCAGCAGCGTGGACTTGCCACAGCCCGAAGGGCCCAGGATCACCACGAACTCGCCCGGATACAGCGCCAGGTCGATGCCGCGCAGCGCGTGCACCTCCACCTCGCCCATCCGGTAGACCTTGGTCAGCCCACGGGCACGGAACATTTCTGCCCGTGCCTTGTCCCCTGCCCGATCTGTCCCCACGTCGGCCATGCTGAGCTGCCTCATCGTTCGATGTTGCCCTTCGGCCATTGTCCGTCCAAGGGCGTGCAGGGGCAAGAAAGACAATATCGGAAACGGGAAAACTCGCGGGGGCAGCGGATCAACGCCCCCAGACGCGACCCGGCATTGACGAGAGCCAGTGGTATAACAGCGTCACGGCAGATGCCCAACCCACCAGAACACATCCACCATGAAGCATCCCAACCTCTTCCAGAGCTACACCTTCAACAACGGCGTCACCGTCAGCAACCGCCTGGCGGTCGCCCCGATGACCCATCTGGCCTCGGACGACAACGGCCACATCACCGCCGAGGAGCGTCAGTTCCTGACCGACCGCTTCCGGGGCATCGGCCTGTTCATTTCCGCCGCCACCCTGGTGCACGACGGTGGCAAGGCCTTCTACGGACAACCCGAGGCCATCGGCCCCGAAGACCTGCCCAGCCTGCGTGAAGTCGCCCGCATTGCCCATGACCAGGGCGCCAAAGCCCTGCTGCAGATCCATCACGGCGGCTGGCAGTCCATTCCCGCCCTCAACCCGAATGGCGAGATCTTCGCCCCGTCCGAGCATCCCGAAACCGGCGCCAAGGCCCTGACCGAAGCGCAGATCCTGAGCATCATTGACGGCTATGGCCGTGCGGCCGAACTGGCGCTGGAAGCCGGCTTTGATGGCGTGGAAATCCATGGCGCCAACAACTACCTGATCCAGCAGTTCTTCTCCGCCCAGTCCAACCGCCGGACTGATGCCTGGGGCGGCAGCCTGCAGAACCAGCTGCGTTTCCCGCTGGCCGTCGTGGACGCCGTCACGGCCGTGCGCGACAAGCACGCCAAACCCGAATTCATCATCGGCTACCGCTTCTCGCCCGAAGAACCCGGCGAGAACGGCATCACCATGGCCGACACCTTCGCCCTCATCGATGCCCTGGTGCAGAAACCCCTGCAGTACCTGCACGTCTCCCTGTGGGACTTCTACAAGAAAGCCCGTCGCGGTGCAGATACGGAGCGCACCCGCATCGAACAGCTGCACCAGCACATCGGCGGCAAGCTTCCCCTCATCGGCGTGGGCAACCTCTACACCGCATCCCAGGCTGCCGAGGCACTGGCCACTGGCTGGGCAGAGTTCATTGCCCTGGGCAAGACGCTCCTGATCAACCCCCACTGGGCCGAACTGACCGAACAGGGACGGGATGACGACATCCAGACTGAAATCGACCCCGAGCGCGCCGACTCCTACCGCCTGCCGGCCCGCATGCTTGGCCTGACCCTGCAAGGCACCCAGGCCTGGCTACCGCCCGTCAAGGGCATGGAGCGGAAGATTCTGGATATCTGAGCCCCATCCCTACAACGGCCAGAAGCCCTTAACCCCTTCTGGCCTCCCTCACACCGCATCCCGCCAAGCCGAAGCCGCCAGCAGCTCGCGCGTATAGGCAGATGCCGGCGTCATGAAGATCTCTTCCACCGCGCCCTGCTCCACCACCACGCCGTCCTTCATCACCAGCAGACGGTGCGCCAGGGCGCGGATCACGCCCATGTCGTGGGTGATCAGCAGGTAGCTCAGGCCGTATTTCTGCTGCAGCGACACCAGCAGTTTCAGCACCTGCAGCTGCACGGTCAGGTCCAGGGCGGAGGTGGGCTCGTCCAGCACCAGCAGGCGCGGTTTCAGTACCAGCGCGCGGGCGATGGCCACGCGCTGGCGCTGGCCGCCGGACAGCTCGTGCGGGTAGCGGTGCAGCACCTGTGCAGGTTCCAGCCCGACGTCCTGCAGGGCGCCGATGACGGCCGCGCGGTGCTCTTCGTCGGAAAGCTGGCTGTGGTGCAGCCACAGGCCCTCGCCCACGATCTCGGCAATGCTCATCCGTGGCGAAAGCGAGTTGAACGGGTCCTGGAACACCATCTGGAAGCCGGCGCGCAGCGGCCGCAGCGTGCGCTCGGGCAGCGTGTCGATGCGCTGACCGCCAATCTCCACTTCGCCCTGCATCTCGCCGGCGGCCAGCCGCATCAGCACCAGGGCCAGCGTCGTCTTGCCCGATCCGGATTCCCCCACGACGCCCAAGGTGGTGCCTGCCGGTATCTGCAGGTCCACGTCCTTCAGCACGTCCGTGCGCTGGCGCGAGAACCAGCCCTTGGGGCTCACGAAGGTACAGCCCACCTTGCGGGCCTGCAGGACGACATTCGCCCCTGGCCCCACGGGCTCTACCAGCCGCTGCGGGTGTGCGGCCAGCAATGCGCGGGTGTATTCGTGCTGCGGCTGATCGAACACCTCGGCCACCGAGCCCTGCTCGACGATGCTGCCGTGGCGCATCACCACCACCCGCTCGGCAAAAGCGCGCACCAGCGGCAGGTCGTGCGTGATCAGCAGCACCGCCATGCCGAATTCCTGCTGCAGGTCGGCCAGCAGCTTCATGATGCCAGCCTGCACGGTCACGTCCAGTGCGGTGGTGGGCTCGTCAGCAATCACCAGCTTGGGCCGGCAGGCCAGCGCCATGGCAATCAGCGCCCGCTGCCGCTGTCCGCCCGAAAGCTGATGCGGATAGGCGGCCGCGCAGCGAGCCGGATCCTGGATGCGGGTGAGCTGCAACAGCTCCAGCGTGCGTGCCATCGCCTGGGCGCGGGTGAGCCCCTCGTGGTGCTCCATGGCCTCGCTGATCTGGTCACCGATGGTGTGCAGCGGATTCAGTGCCGACATGGGCTCCTGGAACACCATGCCCATCTGGCCACCGCGCAAGGTGCGCAGGGTGCGTTCGTCGGCCGTCAGCACGTCCTGCCCCTCGAAGAGGATCTGGCCGTCGTACTTCGCCCCCTCGGTCAGCCGCATCAGCGCGTGTGCCGTCAGCGTCTTGCCCGAGCCGGATTCGCCCACCAGCGCCACCCGCTGGCCTCGGCCCACCGTCAGGCTCACGTCGTGCACGATGCGCTGCATCTGGCCAGCGCCGTCAGGCAGCGCAATGCCCAGCCCCCGCACCTCCAGCAGCGACGCGCCGTCTGCCGTTGCCTTGGCAGTGCCCTGTGTCGTTCCAACCGCCAAACCCGTCATGGGGCCTGTTCTCCCTTCAATTGCCTTTGTCCGGATGCCATTCAGCGCTTGCGCGGGTCCAGCGCATCCCGCAGCGCCTCGCCAATGAAGATCAGCAGCAGCAGTGTGCCCACCAGCACGCCGAAGGTGGGCAGCGCAATCCACCACGCATCCAGGTTGTTCTTGCCCTGCGCCAGCAGCTCGCCCAGGCTGGGGCTGGAATCCGAGACCCCCAGTCCCAGGAAGTCCAGACTGGCCAGCGCCACGATGGCTGCACTCATCCGGAACGGCAGGAAGGCCAGCACCGGCGTGAGCGAATTGGGCAGGATGTGCCGCAGGATGATGGTGCGCCGGGGCAGCCCCAGCGCGCGTGCCGCCTGCACGAATTCCAGCTGCCGGTTGCGCAGGAATTCGGCCCGCACGTAGTCCGACAGCCCCATCCAGCCGAACAGCGACAGGATGACCAGCAGCACCCAGATGCTGGGCTCGAACATCGACGCCAGGATCAGCAGCAGGTACAGCTCGGGAATGGCGGACCACACCTCGATGAGCCGCTGCAGCGTGATGTCCACGCGGCCCGCAAAATAGCCCTGCAGCGCCCCCATCACGATGCCCAGCAGCGTGCCGATGGCGGTAAGCGCCAGTCCGAACATCGCCGACAGCCGAAAGCCGTACAGCAGCCGCGCCAGCACGTCGCGTCCCCGGTCGTCCGTGCCCAGCAGGTTCTGGGCGGACGGTGGCGCAGGGTTGGGCAGCTCGGCATAGTAGTTCAGCGTGTTGAAGCTGTAGCGGTTCAGCGGCCACAGCGCCCAGTTGCCATCCTGCGCAAACTGTCGCTGGATGAACGGATCATGCCATTCAGTGGGCGCCAGAAAGTCACCGCCGAAGGTGGTTTCCGGGTAGTCGTGCCACAAGGGCGCGTACCACTGCCCCTGGTAGCTGGCCAGCAGTGGTCGGTCGTTGGACAGCACACCGGCAAACAGCGAGATGCCAAACAGCACACCGAAGATCCACAGGCTGATGTAGCCGCGCCGATGCCGCCGGAAACGCTGCCAGGCCCGCGCTGCCGGCGAGGCCGATGCGGCCCCTTCCCGCGCACCCGGCGTTGCACCGCCCAAGGCCGGTGCCGTGGATGCGGGCACGCCCTGCGGGCCGCTGGGCTGCCCCTGACTGATCGCACCGTGTCGATTGTCCTGCACTGCGTTCATCCGTTCACCGCCCCGATCCACTGAACTTCACTCGCGGGTCCACCCACGTATAGGCCACATCGGTGATCAGCCGCGTCAGCAGCCCGATCAGCGAGAACAGATACAGCATGCCCAGCACCACCGGATAATCGCGCTTGACCACGGATTCATACGACAGCAGCCCCAGCCCGTCCAGCGAGAACAGCGTCTCGATGAGCAGCGAGCCCGTGAAGAAGGCCCCAATGAACGCCGCCGGAAAGCCCGTCACCAGCGGGATCAGCGCATTGCGCAGCACGTGCCGGTACAGGATACGCTGCTCGCCCAGTCCCTTGGCCCGCGCCGTGGCCACGTACTGGCGATGGATCTCTTCCAGCATCACGTTCTTGGTCAGCAGCGTGGTCACGGCAAAGCTGCCTGCCACCAGACAGGTCAGCGGCATCACCAGGTGCCAGAAATAGTCCATCACCTTGCCAAAGAGGCTCAGCGACTCCCAGTCGTCCGAGGTGAGCCCGCGCAACGGGAACCACGACAGGAACGAACCGCCGCCGAACAGCACCAGCAGCGCCACCCCCAGCACGAAGCCGGGCACGGCGTAGCCCACCAGAATGGCCGTTGTCGTCCAGAGATCGAAACGGCTGCCGTCACGCACCGCCTTGGCAATGCCCAGCGGAATGGACACCAGATAGACAATGAAAAAGCTCCACACCCCCAGACTGATCGACACCGGCAGCTTCTGAACGATCAGCGACCAGACCGACTGCTGGTAATGAAAGCTCTCGCCCAGGTCGAAGCGCAGATAGCGCCCCAGCATCTCGACAAAGCGCGTGGGCGCAGGCTTGTCAAAGCCATAGAAGGCTTCGATCTCGGCAATCTGCTCCTTGTCCAGCCCCTGACGACCGCGATAGCCGCTGGCCGCCGGCGCACCACCACCTTCCGCCCCCTGGGATGTCGCCTGCAGCTGATGCACCAGCTGCTCCACCGGGCCACCAGGCACGAACTGGATGATGACGAAGCTCACCAGCAGGATGCCCAGCAGCGTAGGCACCATCAGCGCCAGCCGGCGCAGCACATAGTTCAGCATGTCAGGAATCTCCCGGCGCGATGACCGATGGCAGACACTCCAGCAGGCTGCGAGGGCTGTTCCATCGCCAGGGCTGGCAGGTGCATCAGGGGCACGTCCATCGCATCAGCCTGCTCGGCCACGGGGACCGGCCGTGCCTCATCGTCACGCCACCAGGTCTCCAGAAGCCAGCTCTGCGGATCGTAGAAGAGCGGCAGCACCCCGGGATGCCGCAGCCGCCAGTCGAAGGCCACGCGGTAGCTACTACTGTGGAACTGCGGCACCATGTACCAGCCATGGCGCAGCACGCGGTCCAGTGCCCGCGTGGCCAGCTGCAGCTCATCGCGTGAGCGCACCTGCAGGATGCGTTCGATGATCTCGTCCACCGCCGGATCGGCCACGCCCGCATAGTTGCCCGAGCGCGCGTCGTTGGCCGCCGCCGAGCCCAGCATCTGCAGAAGCTCGTTGCCCGGCGTGCTGCTCATCGGGTAGACCGTCGTCACCACGTCGTAATCGAAGGTGCTGACCCGCTTCTGATAGAGCGCGGGATCCACCATGCGCTGCCGCACCCGGATGCCCAGCCGCGCCAGATTGTGGATCCACGGCGTGGCCAGCCGCTCGAAGGCCGGCGCATCACCCAGCACCTCGAAGCGGAACGCCCGACCCTGCGCGTTTTTCAGCACACCGTCCGTGTCCACCTGCCAGCCCGCTTCATTCAGCAGCTGCTGGGCCCGCTTCAGGTTGCGGCGCAGTGCATCCGCATCCGGGTTGTCCGGCAGCTCGGGCAGCTCACCGAACACCGCCGGATCCAGCGGCGACGACAGGCTCTTCAGAAAGCGCATCTCCTCCGCATCCGGTTTGCCGGACGCCGCCATAGCGCTGTTGGCGAAATAGCTGCGCGTGCGCGTGTACTGCCCCTGGAAATAATGACGGTTGAGCCAGTCGAAATCGAAGGCCAGCGCCAACGCCTCGCGCACCCGCACGTCCTTGAAGAGCGGACGGCGCGTGTTGAGCGCATAGCCCTGCATCCCGCTCACATTGGAATGCGGAAAGTTGCGCTTGACGATCTCGCCACTGCGATAGCGCGGCCCCACGTGGCCGCGCGTCCAGTTCCGGGCACTGTTCTCGAACAGCCAGTCGAACTCGCCGGCCTTGAAGGCCTCCAGTCGTGCCACCTCGTCGCGGAAATACTTGAACACCACCCGCTCGAAATTGAAGGTACCGCGCCGCACCGGCAGCGCATCGGCCCAGTAGTCTTCCACCCGCTTGAAGGCGATGCGCTTGCCCAGGTCCATGCTGTCCACCACATAGGGACCGCTGGTGATGGGTCGCTCGTGCGGCATGGCATCGAAGGCCTTGCCCTGCCCCCAGCGACGCGAGAACACCGGCAGGTCCTTGGCCAGGATCAGGTGCAGCTCCGGGTTGGTGCGCTTGAAGAAGAAGCGCAGCAGCCGATCGTCCATCACCTCCAGACGCTCCACGTCCCCGAAATACTGCCGAAAGAGCGGATGCCCCTTGGGGCCCACCAGCGTCTCGAACGAATGGCGCACATCCTCGGCCAGCACCGGCGAGCCATCGTTGAAACGTGCCTCGGCCCGCAGCTTGAACATCACCGACAGCCGGTCCTCGGCCAGGATCATGTCCTCGGCCAGCAACCCGTAAACCGAGAAGGGCTCGTCCCAGCTGGCCACGGCCAGCGACTCGAACATCAGCGTGCCTGTGCCGTCTGCAGCCATGCCCCGCAGCGTGAACGGATTGAGCGAATCGAAGGTGCCCATGCCCGCCAGCCGCACCAGGCCACCGCGGGGTGCGTCGGGTCGCACATAGTCGAAGTGGGCAAACGACTCCGGATAGCGCGGCTCGCCGCCCCAGGCCATGCCGTGCGCTGCCAGCACCTCACGCCCCGGCCAGCCGGCCAGCGCGGCCGCCCCCAGCGCCAGGCCGCCCTGCAGCCAGGCCCGCCGCCCAACCCCGTTCTGTCGGGAAACATCCACACCCACAGCCATCCGCCACCACGTCGAAAGCACCAGCCCGCATTGTAGGGCGGCCAGCTCGTGCGATAATGCCGCTGTTATTTTTGCCACGAGGCGACATATGAACACAGGTTTTCTGGCCGGCAAGCGCATCCTCATCCTCGGCCTGCTCTCCAACCGCTCGATTGCCTACGGCATTGCCAAACAATGCCGCGCCCAGGGCGCCGAGCTGGCTTTCACCTACCAGAACGACCGCTTCAAGGACCGCATCACCGAAATGGCGGCCGAATTCGGCTCCTCGCTGGTCTTCCCCTGCGACGTGGCTGAAGACGAACAGATCGACGCCCTGATGAAGAGCGTCGGCCAGCACTGGACCGACGGCTTCGACGGCCTCGTCCACGCCATCGCCTATGCCCCGCGCGAAGCCATCGCCGGTGACTTCCTGGAAGGCGCCACCCGCGAGAACTTCCGCATGGCCCATGACATCTCGGCCTACAGCCTGGTGGCCCTGGCCCGCGCCGCCCTGCCGCTGATGCAGGGACGCAACGGTGCCCTCGTCACCCTCAGCTACCTGGGTGCCGTGCGTGCCGTGCCCAACTACAACACCATGGGCGTGGTCAAGGCCTCGCTGGAAGCCAGCGTCCGCTACCTGGCCCGCTCGCTGGGGCCCAAGGGCATCCGCGCCAACGGCATCTCCGCCGGCCCCATCAAGACCCTGGCTGCCGCCGGCATCAAGGGCTTATCCAGCATCCTGGCAGCCGTCGAAGCCGCCGCCCCGCTGCACCGCAACGTCACCATCGAGGAAGTGGGCAACGCCGCCGCCTTCCTGCTGTCTGACCTCGCCTCCGGCATCACCGGCGAGATCACCTACGTGGACGCAGGCTACTCCAACGCCCTGGGTGGCGTGGAGGGCTGATGCCTCTCGGGCCGCGCCCCTTGATCGTGGGGGCCGGCCTGTCTTTCGGGAACCAGGCATGCGAAGTGACGGAGTCTTTGCGGCACCCACATAAAGTCCCGGCCTTTACCCGCCAACAAGTGAGAACCTGTCGACCCGTTCAATTCACGATGCGATCGTGAATTGAACAGTTCGCATCGCGCCAGCTTACCGCGTCGCAGTCCCCGCACGCCGCAGCCAGCGGCCCAGCCAGGAGTTGTCGGCGCGCCAGGCGGCTTCCTGCTGCACATGGGCCGGCAGGCGATTGACCAGGAAGGGGATGGCGAGCAGCAGTACGGCCAGGTCATCAGCCAGACCGAACAGCACCATGAAGTCAGGGATGATGTCCAGCGGCGAGAACAGGTAGAGCCCCGTGGCCACGATGCCCAGCCGGATGACCATCGGCGTGGCGGGATTAAACAATGCGTACCACAGCATCATGGCCTCGCGGCCGGTAGCACGTAACAGTCGGCGGATTCGCAGCAGCCACATCATTGATACCCTCTCCTGGAGTGGACCCAGCCGCTGCCCTGTGGGGCTCCGGGCAACCTCGGGATGAGGCGATGCCCGGGACGCATTCTGTGGCGGCATGTCCTGGTGATGGAAAGCGCCGCCTGCCCTGCATTCGACGCTTACTTGACCAGCTGGTTGATCTCGATGATCGGAAGCAGCACGGCCAATACGATCATGAGGACAATGCCGCCAGTAATCAAGATCAGGATGGGCTCCAGCAGGGTGGTCATTGTCAAGGTTTTACGTTCCACTTCCTGCGACAGGGTCTCGGCAGCGCGCTCCAGCATCTGCGGCAGTTCGCCGGTGGCCTCGCCGCTGGCCGTCATGTGGATGAGCAGCGGCGGCAGGGTCTTGCCGGCACCCAGGGCACGCGCCAGCGGTGCGCCCTCGCGCACGCGGCCCAGGGCCTCGCGCACTTCGGCCTTCATGGCGGTGTTGTTGAGCGTGTCGGCGCCGGCTTCCAGCGCCCGGATGAGCGGCACGCCGCTGGCGGTGAGGATGGCCAGCGTGGAGGCGAAGCGTGCGGCGTTGATGCCGCGGACGAGCCGGCCGAACATGGGCATATTCAGCAGCTTGCTGTGGAAGGACAGTCGCGCGGTGGGGGCCTTGAGCGAATAGTGGAAGGCAGCCCAGGCACCGCCCAGGCCCAGCAGCACCAGCCAGCCCCAGTTGCGGATGAAGTCGGAGGTGCGGATCAGGATGAGCGTGAGCAGGGGCAGGTCCTGGCGGGTCTGGTTGAAGACCTGCACGACCTGCGGCACCACGTAGGTGAGCAGCGCAATGATGACAAGCACCGCCACGACCGCCACGATGATCGGGTAGGTGAAGGCCATCTTCACCTTGCTGACCAGCTGGGTGCGGTTCTCGACGTAGGCAGCCAGCCGCGACATCACCTGCGCCAGGTCACCGGACTGTTCGCCGGCGCTGATCAGCGCGCGGTAGGTGTCCGGGAAGTCGCGCGGGAACTTGGCCATGGCGGCGGTCAGCGTCTGGCCGCTCACCACATCGCTGCGCACGGCGGCGAAGCGCTCGCGCACGCGGGCCGATTCGGCCTGCTCCACCACGGCGTTGAGCGCCTTTTCCAGCGGCAGCCGGGCGGTCAGCAGGCTGGAGAGCTGGCGGGTGCACAGCGCCAGGTCGGCATCCTTGAGGCGGCCGCCCAGGTTGATGTGGCCGGCGTTCTGCTCGGCCGACAGCGCCACCACCTCGATGGGGGTCTGGCCGCGCTCACGGATGATGGCGCGTGCCTGGCGGCTGGAATCGGCATCGACGATGCCCCGGTGCAGGACGCCGGCGGCATCGGCCGCCTGGAAACGATAGGCTGGCATGGTCGGTCAACGAAAGGAGGAAACAACGGACATCGGCAACGGGCGGCCTCAGTCGCGGGTGGCGCGCACCACCTCGTCCTGCGAGGTGATGCCGGCATCGATCCAGCGCTGGCCGTCCTCACGCATCGAGCGGAAGCCGTTGGCGCGCGCAGCAGCACGCAGCTCGCCTTCGCCGGCGCTCTTGTGGATCAGGCTGCGCATCTCGTCGTCGACGGTGACGATCTCGTAGATGCCGGTACGGCCCTGGTAGCCGGTGCGGTTGCAGGCCAGGCACCCCACGGGACGCCACTTGCCGGTGACGGTATCTTCGGTACGGCAGCTGGGGCAGAGCTTGCGCACCAGCCGCTGCGCCATGATGCCGATGAGACTGGACGACAGCAGGAAGGGCTCGATGCCCATGTCGATGAGACGGGTGACGGCAGACACCGAATCGTTGGTGTGCAGCGTGGCCAGCACCAGGTGGCCGGTGAGCGACGCCTGCACGGCAATCTGGGCGGTCTCCACGTCGCGGATCTCGCCGATCATCACCACGTCCGGGTCCTGACGCAGGATGGAGCGCAGCGCCTTGGCAAACGTCATGTCGATGCGCGCGTTCACCTGCGTCTGCCCCACCCCATCCAGGTCGTACTCGATGGGGTCTTCCACCGTCAGGATGTTGGTGGACTTGGAGTCCAGGCGAGACAGCGCGGCATACAGCGTGGTGGTCTTTCCCGAGCCGGTGGGGCCCGTCACCAGCACGATGCCGTGTGGCTGTGCGATGAGATGGTCGAAGCGACGCAGCAGGTCCGGGCTCATGCCCAGCCGGGCCAGGTCCAGCCGCCCTGCTTCCTTGTCGAGCAGACGCAGCACGGCGCGCTCGCCATGACCGGTGGGCAGCGTGGAGACCCGCACGTCCATGGGACGGCCGCCGATGCGCAGCGTGATGCGGCCATCCTGCGGCAGGCGCTTCTCGGCAATGTCGAGGCTGGCCATGATCTTGATCCGCGAGACCAGCGCCGCGTGCAGTTCGCGGCGCGGCCGCACCACGTCACGTAGCGTGCCGTCCACCCGGAAGCGCACCATCGAATAGGTCTCGAAGGGCTCGATGTGGATGTCGGATGCGTTGTCGCGGGCAGCCTGAGTGAGCAGCGCGTTGATCATGCGGATGATCGGCGCATCGTCCTCGGACTCCAGCAGGTCTTCCACCTTGGGCAGGTCCTGCATCAGCCGCGACAGATCGATGTCGCCGCCCACCTCATCCACCACCGAGGCAGCCGATCCCTCCTGCTGCGAGTACGCGCGCGAGATGGCGCTGCTCAGCTCGTCGGCCGGCTTGACCACCGGCACCAGCCGGTATTTCAGCGAGCGCGACAGCTCGGCCAGCGCGGTGGCCGGGGTGTTCTCACCCACCCAGACCTCCAGCGCATCATCGCTCAGCGCCGACACCAGGATCTGGTGGGCACGAGCAAAACCATAGGGCACGTAGCGCGCGGGGGAAACCGAAGCCATTCGTCGTATCGCCTGCTATGTCTGGATCAATCTCAATCTACGTTCACTTCGACCTGGTTGCGCAGCTGCACGGGCTCAGGCGTGGCATTCTGCGGGCGTGCGGCCTGCTGCTGGACACGCACCGCATCGTCCAGCGAACGGAAGCTGCCGGTAGTGCGCACGGCCGGGACAGGCTGCTGCCGACCATCGTTGGCCACGCTCCGGCGTGCATCCTCGCCGTTGCCACGACGGACCTGGCGGGAACGCGGCGCCGTGTTCATCAGGCTGGACATGTCGGGCTGCGGGGCACGCAGCGAGTTGGCCGGCACCACGCCCAGGCTCTTGGCCTCTTCGGCTGCACCCGGCATCAGGCTCGGCTCGCGCGCCGGCGGCACGCGTCTGGCGTTGGGCGTACCCGGCCGCGGCGGCAGCGGATCCAGCTCGGGCTGCTTCACGTCGACCATGCCGAACGGCGTGGGCATGCGTGCATCCTGACTGCGCTGGTTGATGTAGTCGTAACGGTTGGCCGTGACGTCCCAGGCCTGGTCGGCGCTGCGCAGCACCACCGGACGCAGGAAGATCAGCAGGTTGGTCTTGACGCGCTTGCGGTTGTCATAGCGGAACAGACGTCCCAGCCCCGGAATGTCGCCCAGCAGCGGCACCTTGCTGATGCCACCCTCCACGGTGTCCTCGATCAGGCCACCCAGCACGACGATCTGACCATCGTCGACCAGCACGTTGGAATCGATGGCGCGACGGTTGGTGATGATGCCGGCCGACTGCGTGGTGTCGACGACGGCGGAGATCTCCTGGGCGATCTCCATCTTGACGGTGCCGCCTTCGGAGACCTGCGGCCGCACGCGCAGCATGGTACCCACGTCCTTGCGCTCGATGGTCTGGAACGGGCTGGACAGGGTGTTGTTGGTGGTGGCGTACTGGCCCGTGACGAAGGGCACGTTCTGGCCAATGATGATGCGCGCCTCCTCGTTGTCGAGCGTGAGCAGGTTCGGCGTAGCGCGGATGTTGCTGTTCGTCTCGGCCTCCAGCGCCCGGGCCAGCAGGCCCAGGTTCAGGAAGGTCTGACCGAAGAGGCTCACGCCATTCCGCACCACCCCCACGTTCAGACCGCCCGCCGCGGCCAGCGCGGCCGGGTTCTGCGTGACGGACAGGATGTTGCTGCCGCCGCTGCTGAAGTTGGTGCCACCCACCACGGAATTCTGGCCGGGTCGGCTGGTGCCGAACTGCCACTGGATGCCCATCTCGGACACCGTGTCGGCCTTGACCTCGACGATCAGCGACTCGATGTAGACCTGGGCACGGCGGCTGTCGAGCTGGTCGATGACGCCGCGGATGTTGCGGTAGACCGGTTCGGGCGCGGTGATGATGAGGGAGTTGGTGGCCGGGTCGGCCGCGATGATGGCGCCGCCCGCCTTGATGGACGTCGGTCCCTGGTTGCCGCGTTCGCGGTTGATGCCGCTCTGGCTGCCCAGACCGCCACCGCTGCTGCTGTCACTGTCGCCGAAGGACGAGGACAGGCCCGACGAGGACGAGCCGCTGTCACCGAACATGCTGCCACCGCTGTTGCGACTACGGCTGCTGCCGAAGCTGCTGTCCGAACTGCCGCTGCTGCCGTTCGATTCACCCGACAGCACGGCCTGCAGCACCTCCACCAGCTTGGTGGCCTCGGCGTTCTTCAGGTAGACCACGCGCATGTTGGCCTGGTCGGCGTTGGCGGGCCGGTCCAGCTGTTCCACCAGCGAACGGGCCAGCGTCAGCTTGGAGGCATTGGCGCTGCGGATGAGCACCGAGTTGGTGCGCGGATCGGCCATCACCACCACGCGCTGGCTGGGATCGGAACCGGCACCCGGTCCGCCCCCACCGCCCCGGTTGCCTTCGTCCATCAGCTTGGACACGGCCACGGCGATGTCGCTGGCGATGGAGTTCTTGATGACCACCACCTGCACCTCGGCCGCCGGACGCGGGCTGTCCAGCGTGGCGATGACCTTGGACAGCCGTTTCAGGTTGGCGGCGTAGTCGGTGATGATGAGCGTGTTGTTGCCCGGGAAGGCCGTGATGGTGTTGTTGGGCGAAACCAGCGGCCGCAACACGGGAATCATGTTGTTGGCCGATTCGTGGTTCAGCTGGAACACCTGGGTGATGACCTCGTCGCCGTCACGCGCGGACGCGGCGCCGATCTCCACCGGGCCGGACTGGAGCTTGGCATCGGCCTCGGGCACCACCTTGTACAGGTCACCCAGGTCAACAATGGCAAAGCCCTGCTGACGCAGCACGGTCTTGAGCAGCGCGAAGGCCTGCGCACGGTTGACCGGGCGCGGCGTCTCCAGCGAGATCTTGCCGCGCACGCGCGGGTCGATCACGAAGGACTTGTTGAGCAGATGGCCGAAGGCGCCAATGACCGAATCGACCTCGGCATCCTTGAAATTGAGGTTGATCTGACCGGTAGTGACCTTGCGTGCAGGCGGTTGGGCCGGCGCCGCAAGGGCCGGTACCGTGGCCGCCACCAGCAGGGCCTGGGCCAGGAGTTTGGACGAATGGCGCAACTTCATGCTCCTATCTTGATCATGGTACGAGTCCCTTCCTGCCGCCCCAGCAAGCGAACCAGGGGCGCCAGCTTCAGACGTTCAGACTCGTCGACTTCTGCCCAGGCAGTGAAACGCAGTCCGTGACTCGGATTGAAAACACCTTCCCCGCTCAAACGCAGCGGGCCTTCGATCGATGACATGTTCAGCATCGTGTCGGCCTGGCGGCCGTCAATGTCCAGCCGGTAGGCACCCAGCGGCCGCACGGGCGTGAGGGCCGAGGCCACGTCACGCAGTTCGATGGAAGCCACGCCGTTGGCCTTGCCGTTGACGATCTCGAACGGCTCCCAGGACAGCGCCAGCGAGGCCGTGGGCTGCACGGTGCTCCAGGGCGAACCCAGACGCGACAGGCTGACATTGGGCAGACGGATGCTGCCGGCAGAAAAGCGCGGTCTTGCAAAGGTACCGGAAATCTCGACGGGCTGCGCCATGCTGTCATGGCGAGCCAGCACCTGCACGCGACCGATGAGCAGCGGCAGCACCTGGATGTCCCAGCGGATGGTGCCCGGAACCAGCACGCCCGGCAGCGGCAGCACGGCATCGGGCTTGTCACGCTCGCGGGTAGCCAGCGCGGCCACATCCACCAGCACCACCTTGCCCTGGCCATGCCAGATCGAGCCGCTGGCATCGGCCAGGCGAACCCGGCCATGCGTGGCCACCTTCAGGCCCCAGTCCGCCATGGAGGCCGGCGCCAGCACGAGCGCCGTCACCAGCGCCACCAGCAGGCTCAGCACGGTCCACAGGGCGATGCGGCCTTTGCTCCAGGGGCCGAACCAGGTCGGCTTCACCGATTTGGATCGACGGGAATCATTTGCCACGGCGTGCCATCTCCAAGGCCAGACGGCCACTGAATACTCCCGGGGATTCGCGGGTGACCGACAGGTCGACGATGCGGGTGCGCGTCTCGCGCACGGCCGCATCCAGCCAGAAAATCCAGTTCTCGAACGGGGCCTGGTGGAAGCGCACCTCGATGATGTCGCCCTGCGCCTGCACCTTGGCCGCGTCCTTGTCCATGCCGCGCGCCAGCAGCGACTGCTCCAGGCGCACCGTCACCTGCGCCACCGTCTCGGCCGGCGCGTCGGCGGCATTGGCCAGCTCACGTGCCTCAGCCGCCATATGATCCATCTGCGCCAGATCGGCGCGCAGCGTGGGCAGCGTCTTCTGCAGGCGCTGGCGACCCACCCAGGCCGGCTCCAGCAGCACCTGCCAGAAGATGATGACCAGCAGGAAGCAGCCGGCGATGATCAGCATCCGCCGGTCGCGGGGCGCCAGCGACGCCCATTTCTGCAACAGGTTCTCCAGCATGTCAGCGGCCTCCCTGCGGAGTGAGTCGCGCGGTGGGATCCCGCGGGTTGTCGAAGGTGAGCGAGAGCCCCAGACGCGCGGCGTCCTGCACCAGGGCCTCGCGCATCGTGTCGTTGGTGCCCACCTCGTCGACGAAGCGGATCTTCATCGTGCCCTCGCGGAATTCCAGCGCCTCGATGGTACCGGGACCCCGCTCGCCCACGGCCTGCGCAAAGCGCGCCAGCAGCGGCACGAAGTCATCCGGCCCCGGGCGACCGCTCTTGAGGCGCAGGTCGTTGATGTTGCGGCGCATCTGCAGCACCGGATCCACCATGGCAGCATTGGGGAAGGCATCGTGGAAGCGTGCACGGATGGCGTCCTGCAGGCCCGAGGCCTCGGTGCGCATCTGCAGCCACTGCAGGTTGATGCCCACGACCAGCGCGGCCAGCACGGCGCCCGCCAGTGCCCCCACGCCCTTCCAGAGCCGCCAGTCGATGCGCGACAGCATGGTCTTGAGACCAGCGTTGCGCGCGGCCAGCAGATCGAGCGGTGCATTGCGCACCGGCGGTACCGACGTGAAGTCGAGCCTGGTGTCTGACGGGATGGCTGCCACCTTCATGGGCGAGCGCCATTCCTGCTGTCCCAGCCAGACATTGACGCGCGGCGGGGGCGGCCCCATCAGCTTGCCCGACAGCAGCGCGCTGGCAGTCTCGCGGTGGGCGGATTCGCTCTCGCCCGCCGCCCAGCCGGTACCGGTCCATTCGCCGGTGCGCACCGTCAGGTTGTCGTCCGAGACGAGCACCGTCCACTTGCCCTCTTCCCAGGGCAGCACCAGCTGACCGGGCCAGAGGGCTTCGACACGGATGCCGGCCGTCTTGAAGGCCGCCAGCACGGCATCGACCCAGTGCGCGTCGATGACGCCGATGACCCGCTCGCCATTGGGCAGCACGGGGCCGGGCACGATCAGGCAGCGCGCCGGATCCTGCAGCACGTATTCCTCGATGACGTTGGGCAGCGCCTGCTTCAGGCGCTTGCCCGACAGGGGTGGCACCGGTGCGGTGATGAGCGCCACGTCACGGGCATCGGCGATCAGCCACACCTGGCGCACGCCTTCCAGCGCCTCCAGCGACACGAGACGGCGCTCGGACTCGTCGTCACCGCCGATCTGCGCATGGAACACCGGCCGTCCACTGCTGAGGACGGCTTCGCCGGCGCTGCGCGGCGGTAACCAGATGACGGCCTGATGCCGTTTCAATTGCTGTGACGCCATATCACCAGTACACCCCCCGTATCGAGGCGCTTGAGCAGGGTTTGGGTTTCAGATTCGACGCGGTCGTAGCGAATGATGCCGTCGGCGATGAAATAATCCGACTTCACCGCGACAAGCGTCGTGTCGAGTGGGCTATTTGCAACAAGTCCCAGCGCCGGATCCGACAGGTTGCGCGCCGGGGCCACGTCCCGGTTGGCAATGAAGCTGCGGATCGATGCCGGGTTCCAGGTGCGCGCCACCGCCTCCAGCACCTCGGCCGTGGCCGAGTTGACGTTGACGGTGCGTGCGTCGCTCGGCAGGACGGTCACGTGCGGCTCCAGCTTCTTCATCACTTCGTCCGAGAAGCCGGGAAGATCGCGCAGATCGTCGAAACGCTGCAGCGGCATCACCCAGTCCTCGCCGCCACTGCGGCCCTGACGCTTCTGCGCCGCCACCTTGCGCACGCGCGTGAGGATTCGGTCCACCAGATTCTCGGGCAGCGACAGGATGCCCATCAGTCGCTTGAGCGCCACCACGTGCGCCACCGAAACATCGGCATTTTCTGCGTTCGTGGCGTTGTTGCCGGAATTGCCATTATTGCCCGACTGGCCATTGTTGCCAGGCTGCCCGTTCTGGGTATTGGTGCTGCCCGCATCCTGCATTACCAGGGCGTTGACGTTGAAGCGGGCCTGCGCGTCGCGGATGCGGCCCGCCAGCATGGCCTGGCGCGAGGCGTCGCCCACCTTCGCCCCCCCGGTGACGGTCTCGTCCAGCTGTGTCTCGGCCACTGGCGTGGCCCAGATGGAGCCGGACCAGTCGTAGTCACGGTGCGAGTTGCGCAGGATCACCTTGGCCCAGTCGATGACGGCACGTTCGATCCAGCGCGTCTGTGCCAGCGTGGCACGGTTCTCGATGGAACGGATGGCCACGCTCTCGCGGTAGAAGAGCGAGGAGACGATGACGGTGGCCAGCGCCACCACCAGCAGCGCGGTGACGATGGCCGCACCCCGCTGCGGGCGGCTGAAAACAGGACGGGAAACGGGAACGGGACAGGTCATGGCGATCAATCCCGGATGGAGTAGATGCGCAGGAAGCGCTGGCCATTGGTGCGCTCGACGAGAACCTCGATACCGCTCAGACCCATCCGGTCCTGCTGTTCGTCGGCAATGCGTCGGGCAGCCCGGATATTCTCGGCCACTTCAGGCGGCGTGGTGGGCGTGATGGCCGGCAGGTTGGGATAGGCGCTGTTGCCGTAGGGGTCGTTCTTGTCCTGGCCCCCACTCTCGTTGTTCCGGCTGGTGTAGGCCTGCAGCTGGCTGCCGCCCATCCAGCTGTTGTTGACCCAGCCGCGCACGCGCATCGAGCGCACGTCCATGAGGATGGGCTGCCAGATGAGCGACTGCACCGCACCACCCACCTGGCCGCCAGAACCGGTGCTGCGCTGCCATTCGCTGAAGCCGCGCTCCAATCGGCCATCGCGCACCTGGTAGACCACCCGCTGCAGGCGCGTGGCGCGCCCGGTGCGGGCAATCTCGCGCACCAGCATCATCGACTGCGAGGCAGCCCCGCCCGCGCCCCCCTGGTCCTGCACCACGCGGATGGGACGGATGCCGCCCCCCAGGTTCTTCACCGGCCAGGTGCCCAGCAGGTCTTCTTCCAGCTGGGCCAGCGCCAGCGTGAGCGAACGCAGCTCGTCCGATTCGGTCACCAGCCGCTCGCGGCTCTGGATGACGGCATCCAGCCCGCGCCAGCTGAGCACGGCCAGAATGGCCAGCAGCGCCACCGCCACCAGCAGCTCGATGAGCGTGAAGCCGGCGGCACGGCGCGACGAACGGGGCAAGGTGCGCAGCATCATGGTCAGCGCGCCGTGCTGTTGTCGACCACGGCAAAGCCCAGCAGCCGTGCCAGCCGCCCGCCTTCGCGCGAACCGCCCACGGTCTGCCCGCTCTGGGCGGGATCAAAGACCTGGATCTCGATGCGGCGGAAATTGGGGTTGGCCGTGGTGTAGACATCTTCCTGACAGAGAAGCGTCAGGTCACCCTGCGGGCAGTCGAAGTTGCGACGCCCCACGGCGGGGAACTCGTGCCGCACGCGGATCTCGGTCAGACGGTTCTCGGCGCTCCACTGGGCCAGCGTGCGGGCGCGCAGATCGGCCGAGCTGGCCGTGATGGAACCCACGGCCCGCAGCGAGGCCATGAGCGCGATGGAGATGATGGTGAGCGCCACCAGCACCTCGATGAGGGTGAAGCCCCGGTGTGCAGCCCTGCCCGTCCTGCCGGACAGGCACGCGGACCTACTGAAAATGGTGGGCTGCAGGAAAAGGGGCATTGATCAGAAATGAAACGCCCCGCGAGGGGCGCAAGCAGAGGTGGCAGGGATGAATTACTGCGAAGGCGGCTGGCGCTGCACCTCGAAGATGCCCAGCCCGTTGGCGTGTATCTCGACGGAACCGGCGTCACGCGTGAGGATCACGCGAAAGGGTGGTTCGATCATGTCACGTCCGAATTCCAGCATATCCGAACCGTCCGCCTTCTCCACACGTACCCGAGTGGGGCTTTCCCACTGACGAGCGCGCAGATGTGTGTCATCTTCGATGGGACGCCATTGCCTGTCCTTGAAGATGATGAAGCGGTAACGGTCTCGGGTATTCTCGAAACGGATGGGAGCGCCGCGGATCTGGGCTTCCTCGCGCGCCAGCGAAAACAGCTGGCTGAGGCGTTCGGCATCGGTTTCCAGGGCGCGCAGCGGACTGGGCGAACCGGAAATGACCGTCATCGACAGCACGACACCGATGATGATGAGTGCCACCATCAGCTCGACGAGCGTGAAGCCGCGTGCGCGGCGCATGCGCTGCATGCGCGACATGACGGCAGGCGCCCATCCCTCAGCGACGGGCGCCACCGGGGCCTCGTCAGAGATCCCAGCTGCCGATGTCGGCATCACCCGCCTCGCCACCGGCCACGCCGTCGGCGCCGTAGGAGAACACGTCGATCTCACTGTGCACGCCCGGATTCAGGTACTGATAGGGCTTGCCCCAAGGGTCGACCGGCGCCTTGTCCAGATAGGATTTCCAGTTCTTGGCCGAGGGCCCGGAGGTGGGACGGTTGACCAGCGCATCCAGCCCCTGCTCGGTGGTGGGATAGCGGCCGTTGTCCAGGCGGTACAGCTTGAGCTGCTGCATGATGGCGGCAATGTCGGCCTTGGCGGCCACGGCGCGGGCCTCGTCGGGCCGCGACATGAAGCGCGGCACCACCAGCGCTGCCAGCACGCCCAGGATCATCACCACCACCATGAGTTCGATGAGGGTGAAACCATGGGTGCGACGCCGGCTGCCGCGGGCGGCTTGCAGGCGCGGTGCCGAAGAGACTGCGGCCAACCGTGTGTCGGTCATGTTTGCCGTCGGTGCGGAGACACGTGTTTTCATACCAGCGTTTTTCTCGCAGAGTGTCCTGGGTGGTTTTAACATCGGACGATTGAAGCAGATTCTTCCTCTGCCGTAACTGGCTTGTATGATAGCAGCCACTGTCTGCGCCCCCGGGCGCACGGCGTTACGCCCCATTCCTTGAGACGACCTCACCATGCGGAGTTCCTCTGCCGTCATCCGACTGCTTTCGCTGTTGCTTTTCCTGCTGCTGGTCAGCATCGTCACCTACTGGGCCATGCAATTGCTGGCGCCGCGCGGCGCCATTGCGCCCAATGATGCAATCGGTGACAACAATCGCCCACCTTTACCGATTGCCAGCAAATTGTTTGGTGCACGCAACACGGAAACGGTCGATACCGCCCCGCCTCCGATTGATGTGAAGGTGCTGGGCGTGCTGCAGGCGGGCGCCCGGGGTGTGGCGGTGCTGGGCATCAACGAGCGTCCGGTGGCGGCCTACGCCGTCAACCAGAAGCTGGGCAACGGCTCGGTGCTGAAAGCCGTGCTGGATGACAAGGTGATCATCGACCACAACGGCCGGAAGATCGAGTTTCCCGCCCCGGCCCGCTACAGCCTCGACGTCCTCACCAGCAACGCGGGGAACTCCCGCCTGCCGCAAGGGGGCATGCCTGAAGGCATCGAGCCGGCCGAAGGCAGCAGTGATGGCGAAGACGGCATTGCCGGCTCCGGCGCGCATGACCCCTACGCCGGCGGCTATGCGCCCGATGGCATGGCGCCCGGCGAAGGAGACATGGGCGCTCCGGCGGACGGCATGATGGACGATGGCAGCGGCCAGATGCAGGGCGACATGCAGGGCATGAATGCCGCTGGCGCCTATCCGATGTCGCCCTCGCCCGGCATGGCCCGCCCTGGCCTGGACATGCAGGATAACGGCGGCGACCTGCCCTATGGGGGTGATGACGCCAACATGCAGGACGGCGTGGCGCCCGAGCTGGAGGACGTGATGCCCGGCGGCGACCAGCTCGGCAGCCTGGACGGGCTGACCCCCGAGGAGCAGGCTGCTGCGCTGAACGCGCTGCAGCAGGGCTCGGGACGCGCCTCGTCCCGCTGACGGAGCGGGCCACGAGCCCGTCTCCCTCCCTGAAATGGTGGGTCGCCCCCCCCTGGGCAGCCCCCGGACCTGGACGACGGAAGCCCGAAGACCCTGCACCTTCCCTGCCAGGGGACACGTCGCAAGGGGGCCGCGGCACGGGTTCCTTTACGTCCGGCCTCCTTTAGAATGCGGGGTTCCCTGTCTGGCGAAACCCCATGAAGACCTATCTCGACCTGCTTGACCACGTGCTGACGCACGGTGTGCGCAAGGAAGACCGCACCGGCACCGGCACGCTGTCAGTCTTCGGTCATCAGATGCGCTTTCCGCTGGCTGACGGCTTTCCGCTGCTCACCACCAAGAAGCTGCACACCCGCTCCATCATCCATGAATTGCTGTGGTTCCTGAAGGGCGACACCAACATCGGCTACCTGCGCGACAACGGCGTCACCATCTGGGACGAATGGGCCGACGCAGAGGGCAACCTGGGACCGGTGTACGGCGCGCAGTGGCGCAGCTGGCCCACCCCTGACGGCCAGCACATCGACCAGATCAGCCGCGTCGTCGAGGACATCCGCCGCTCGCCCGATTCGCGCCGGCTGATCGTCTCGGCCTGGAACGTGGGGGAGCTGCCGCACATGGCCCTGCCGCCCTGCCACGCGCTCTTCCAGTTCTACGTGGCCGAAGGCCGGCTTTCCTGCCAGCTCTATCAGCGCAGCGCCGACATTTTCCTGGGCGTGCCCTTCAACATCGCGTCCTACGCGCTGCTCACCCACATGGTGGCGCAGCAGACCGATCTGGAGCCCGGCGAGTTCATCTGGACCGGCGGTGACTGCCACCTGTACCTGAACCACCTGGACCAGGCCCGGCTGCAGCTGTCGCGCACGCCGCGCGCCCTGCCCCGGCTGAAGCTGGCGCGTCGCCCCGAATCCATCTTCGACTACCGCTTCGAGGACTTCGTCATCGAGGACTACGACCCCTGGCCGGGCATCAAGGCGCCGATCGCAGTATGAGCAAGCCCAGCCTGACGATGATCGCCGCTCGTGCCCGCAATGGCGTGATCGGCCACCAGAACCGGATGCCCTGGCACCTGCCCGAGGACTTGAAGCACCTCCGGCAACAGACCATGGGTCACGTGGTGCTGCTGGGCCGCAAGACCTGGGAGTCCATCGGACGGCCGCTGCCGGGTCGTCGCATGGTGGTGATCAGCCGCCAGTCGCTGACGCTGCCCGAGGGCGTGGAACTGGCCGCCAGCCTGGACGAGGCCGTTGCGCGCCACGCGGCCGAAGACGAGATCATGGTGATGGGCGGGGCGCTGATCTACGAGCAGACCTGGTCACGGGCCGATCGGCTGCTGCTGACCGAGATCGCCCTGGACCCGCCCGGCGACGCCTGGCTGGCTGCCCCCGACCCCGCCCAGTGGCAGGAAGTGTCGCGCCAGAACGGCACCAGCCAGGACGGCGTGGCCTACGCCTTCATCGAGTACCGGCGCCGTCAGGCGGAAGCCTAGCCCCCGGGCAGCTGCTGCCCACCTGTCCATCCCCGGGTTGCCCCTGTCGGCTGCGCGCCGCTCTTTGCAAAGAATGGCAACATCCTGAGGATGGGCAGGACCCAAAACGCTGTGTGTCCGCTATCAAACCACGATTTCTGGACAAACATGCTAAATTGCAACATGAGAGACACATAAGGAAACGCCGGCATGTGCTAGCGCTCCTCCGGAACGGGATCCGGGCCGTCTCCACACATTGCAATCATGGGCAACCTTTCATGACGACGCGCGCCACACAGCTCAAGGTGTCACCGCTCGCCGGCAAGCGCCACGGCAAGGGATGCCTGCGCCTGAAAGGAATGCCCCTTGAGTACCCCGACCTGGTGTGCTCTGCGGGGACATCCCGACCTCGTGTTTCACTGCCCACGGGGTGGCCCACCCGGCTGCGCCGGACCTGCCGTGCCCTGCTGCTGGCCGGCCTGATGGGGGCTGCCCTGCCCGCCAGCGCGGCCACGCTGCGCTGGGCGGCCCAGACCGAGATCACCTCGCTGGATCCGCATGCCCAGGCCCATCCGCAGGTCCAGGCCGTGCTGCAGCATGTGTACGAATCGCTGACCCGCTACTCGCCCGGGCTGGAGGTCGAACCGGCGCTGGCCCAGCGCTGGGAGCTGCTCACCCCTGTCATCTGGCGCTTCCACCTGCGCCAGGGCGTGCGCTTTCATGACGGCAGCCCGCTCACGGCCGAAGACGTGCAGTTCTCGCTGGAGCGCCTGAAAGGCGCCGGCAGCACGCTGGGCACCATGCTGGCCGGCGTGCGCAGCGTGCGACGCATCGACGAGCAGACGATCGACATCGTGCTGGACAAGCCGATGCCACTGCTGCCGCGCATCCTGACCGATGCACGGATCATGAACCGGCGCTGGGCGCGGACCCACCGTGCCGAGGCCGTGCTGGCCTCCAAGCCGGGCGGCAGCGGCTATGCCACCCGCAACGCCAACGGCACCGGCCCCTATCGCGTGGCCGAGGGCTGGGCCCCCGGCCTGCCGCTGCAGCTGGAGCGCAACCCGGACTGGTGGAATACCGGCGGTTTCCCGGGCAATGCAGATCCCGTCATCTACCAGGCCATTGCCTCCGACGACGACCGGCTGCGCGCCCTGGAACGGGGCGAGGTGGATCTGGTGACCGACCTGCCCGGCCAGCGCATCCCGGCGCTCAAGCGCCTCCCCGGGCTGCAGGTGCATACCGACGTGTCGCAGCGCACGCTGCTGATCGGGATGGACCAGTACTCGGATTCGCTGCGGTATGGCCATACCGGCATGGCCAACCCGTTCCGCGACCAGCGGGTGCGGCACGCCATGGCGCTGGCCATCAACAAGCGCACGCTGATGCGCATCAGCCGCAACATGTACCAGCCGGCCGGCACCATCGTGGCCCCCGGCGTGAACGGCTGGACCGAGGCGCTGGACCGCCGCGAGGCCACCAACCTGCGCCAGGCGCGGCAACTGATGGCCCAGGCCGGCCACGCAGCCGGCTTCGAGGTGACGCTGGACTGCCCCAACAACCGCTACGCCTACGACCAGCAGATCTGCGAGGCGCTGGTTCCGATGTGGGCGCGCATCGGCATCCGCGTGAAGATCAACAGCCTGCCCTTTGCCAGCCTGGTGCCCAAGCTGGAAACCCTGGACAGCAGCCTGTGGATGCTGGGCTGGGGCAGCCCCGATTTTGACGCCCTCCAGAACCTGCTGTCGCTGGCCTACACCCGGTCCGACAAGGTGGATGGCACCTACAACGCGGCACGCATCAGCGACCCGAAACTGGACAGGCTCATTGACCAGGCCCGCTACGAGAACAACCCCATCAAGCGCACGGGGCTGCTGCAGCAGGCGCTGGAGATCGTGAAGACCCAGTCCTACTATCTGCCGCTGGCCCACGCCATGCGTGCCTGGGTGATGCAACGCTCGATATCGCTGGTGGTACCGCCCAGCGAACGGCCCGAAATGCGCTTCGTGATCGTGACCGGGCGGCGTGCGGGCGTCAGTGACACCGCCCCCGCGGCCCCGGACAGGGCGGGCAGGAATCAGCCCGCCGGCGCGCGGAACAAATAGCTGACCCCTACGGCCTGGGCCCTGGGCACGATGCCGGGCTTGACGATGCTGATGCGTACCCACGGCACCTGAAAGCGCGTGACGATGGCCTGGCAGAGATGGTGCGCCATGCGCTCCAGCAGCTGGAAGCGCTGGGCTGCCGCCTCCTGGCGGATGAGATCAGCCACGGCGGCGTAGTCGACCGTGTCCTGGAAGTTGTCGGACAGGAAAGCTGCCGTGGAGGGCAGCCCCACCGCCACATCGATGGACAGCGGCTGGGGCGCGTGCCGTTCCTGCGGATAGACTCCGATGAGCGACTCGACGACGAGACCCTGCAGGAAGATGTGGGGCGAGGTTTCAGGCATGGAAGAAATGATGACGCCTCCGGCACGGTGAACGTGCATCCCCTCCAAGGCAGGGGGCGGCCATGCGCCATGATACCCGGCAGGATGCCGGTGGCGAATGGGCTGTGACGGGCGGCGATTCTAGCATTCCGGGGGTGACGGCTGGAGACTGGCCATCACGGCTTGTCCAGTCCTTTTCTCAGGTACTCCGAGAGCCAGTATTGGCATTCGGCTACCAGGCGGCGAAGCTGGGTCAGACTCTCCCCTTCGAGAGTAGCTGATTCTTCGGCAGAGACCCATCGCTGTTGAATGGCCTTGCACTCCTCGAAGGACTGGCGCCTGGACAGATCGAGCATGTGCTCCACCACCAGATTCCTGCGTCCATGGCTGTTACGAGCCTCTTCAGGCTTGATGACCCTGCCATCCGGGAGACGGACCGATCGCCCATGCTCCAGGTCCGACAGCATGCTCTCCATCATCCTGAAGGCATACACCTGATCGTAGGAGGTCCATGTCTCGAACCCTTTCGCACCTATGCCCCAGGGACCCCAGATCCGCCTCAGCCCGGTAGCCGGATCGATGACCGGATTCTCGATATCCGCAACAGCCCCCGTGTAGTCCAGGGATACCTCGGGAAGGTTGGCACGGAACGCTCCGCCAGGCAGCCTGCTCTCGATTGCAGAGGCTGGCAGAGTCTTGTCGCCGAACTTCTCCGGATGCTGGACGCCGTCATAGAAATACCAGAACGCCGCCCCTGCAAGCGTCCAGTAGAACGCCTTCCAGATTCCTCCCACCGTGATGCGCAGCCGTGCCATGAAGTCTCCAATCTCGACGCTGGCTGACCCGTTCAGTCAAGGCGAGCCTCCCTGGAGGCTACACGCGTCCTGCAGAGTGGAATGAGGTCAGTTCAGCATGGCTGTGAGATTCGTCACAGACTGGGGCATTTTCCAGGGACCTTGGGGTGCGTTGAAATCCACTCCGGCGCACTGAGGCAGCCCTTTCTCAGTGAAACACCGCGTCCCACAGGCCGATGGCCTTGAAGACCACGTAGAGCGCCGCCAATGCGGCAGCCAGCTGGATGCCTTGGGCCACCAGCGTGTCTTCTCCGTAGATGACCCTGCAGTGATTAAGGGCTACCAGTTTTTGCCAGATCCGCTTGAGCACGTTGTTACCCCTGTCCTTGATAAGACTACCCTTGGGATTCTACGGACAGGCAAGCCAAACGCCCTTACTGACGGACAGCCGGCCGCTTGTCGGCCCGCAGCCGTGGGGGTGACGTTGTTCACGCTTGAGCCGTTAGGCAGTATGGGATATCTACCGCCACCACCCCCAAAGTATCGTGCAGAACGCGAACGCCCCCAGACAGGCCAAGAATGCGCACACGAAGTAGCGGATGAGCTGCCACCGCGCCCACCGGGCCAGATCAAGTTCGATCTGCTTTCTTGCTTTTCGCGATCTTTTTATCGCCTTGTCCAGCTCACGGGCTGCCTTGGATGGCTTGTTCTGCATGCACACGCTCCGCGACGGTTGGCAGCATGCAGGCATTGTGCCCGACCTGGCCTGAGAGCTGCATCCTGTGCTGCCCAACGGTGTGCCGTACCGCACAGTTGAGCCCGGCATTCGTCAGTTGCTCCCCCCATTCTTCCTGCCAACCGTGCTTACGAGAGGCAGCCATGCTGCCTTCCCGTTATCCACGAGACGAAGGTCTTGCTTTCCCGAGACAAGTACCGCTAGTATTTGTATATACAAAAACGGGTTACAATGACCATGCGCCAGCGCTTCACTTGGGATCCAGCCAAAGCCGCCAGCAACCTGCGCAAGCATGGCATTTCCTTTGAGGAAGCCGTTCGCGTCTTCGCCGATCCAATGGCCGTTACACGCCAGGATCGCATCGAGAACGGCGAGCAACGCTGGCAGACCATTGGCGCAGTCGGTGGCTTTACCTTGCTTCTGGTGGCCCACACGCTGTGGGATGACGAAGCAGGCATTGAGGTCGTGCGCATCATCAGTGCTCGTCGTGCAGACCGAAAGGAACGGAGAATCTATGAAAACGGTTAGTGTCACCCTGGACGACCTGCCACCGCTCTCGCCGGAGCGGATTGCCGAGCTGCGCACCCTGGCCGAGCGCCCCGACAGCGAGATCGACTACAGCGACATCCCGGCACAAGACCCGGCAGACTGGGCTGACGCCGAGCGCGGCCGCTTCTACCGTCCTATCAAGACCCAGACATCAATCCGTATCGACAAGGATGTATTGGCTTGGCTCAAACGTGACGGCAAGGGCTACCAGACCCGCATCAACGCCATCTTGCGTGAGGCGATGCTGCGCGACCTGCAGCAGCCTGCCACCTCGCAGGCCACGCCATCCGCTGCTCAGGGCGAACGTGCTGACGCCAATGTCTGAAGGGATCGGCGCCCAGATCGGCGATATGAGGCGGCTGGCATCTGCCTGAGGCGGCAGGTTCGGCAGCGGGCAGACCACATCAACGACGTGCCGCCTGTCAATCTTCAACCGCACAGTCGAGCCCGCCATTCTCAGTTGCTCCCACTGGTCTTTCCTGCCGGCAGGGCTTGCGTCGGACGCAATCGGAGGGCAGCGCCGCCTGGCGGCTGCACGGTTGTGGGATTGGAGTGTGTTGAAGGTGCCCGGAACGGACGTGAGAGACAGCGCCCTGTATTGTTGTTGCTTGAGGGGCCCCGTCGTTGACGCGCAAGAAAATGGCGCCTCCGGCACGAATCGAACGTGCGACCCTCCCCTTAGGAGGGGGATGCTCTATCCACTGAGCTACGGAGGCGTGGTGCCCGATTGTACCGGATGTGCTGGTGGGGTGCCGGGAACGGCGGGGGAAGGCTTGGTGGCCGTTGGCAGGCTTTCCACAGGCACCATGCGGTTGCGCTCCAGCACGTCCAGGGGCAGCTTGCGGATGGCATCGTGCAGGGCGGCGGCATCAATGGCACTGGCCTGGGCGGTGAGGCGCACGCCGTTGGCCAGCACATAGCCGATCTCGACGCGGTTGGAGTCCTTCCAGCGCAGTTCCGAGACGCTGCGGGCGCCTTCACGGTAGCTGCGTTCGATGGTGGCGGTGGTCTCGCTTTCCTTGTGGCCCTGGGCACCGGTGGCAGCGGACTGGGCCAGCAAGGCACCGGCGCTGGCCGGGTCGATGAGACGCAGATCCAGTTCGGTACTGCCCTGGCGGCCGTAGATGCCACGGGCCATGACGGCGCGGGACGACACGCCGCCCCAGGGTTCGATCTGCAGGGACTGCAGCTTCAGTCCCAGGATCTCGCTGGGGAACCACTCGGAGAGCTGGGCCGGCGTGAGCGGTACACGTTCCCGTCCACCGGTGACAGTGGCCGCCAGGGCGGTGGCCGCATCACGCGCGGCCTGTGCGGCTGCCAGGGAGTCGTTGCGGGCGCTGGCGCTGCCAGCCTCGCGGGCGGCCTCGTCCAGATTGCGGTCGGCCTGCTGGATTTTCTCGATGGGCACGAGTACGCGGTCGTCACCCTGGCGCAAGGCAGGCCCTTCGGCGCCGACGATGGCGGGTACTGCCTCCGGCGGCACCATGCTTTCCCAGACCCGGTCAGCCAGGGGGCGCAGCAGCATGTTGGTCAGCAGGAAAAGCACGACGACGATGCCGCTGAGGATGCGTCCGCCACGAGGCGACACTTTCAGCAATGCGGGCATGCCACCCAGCAGCAGGTAGACCGACCAGCCGCCGCCCAGCACCATCAGCAGGGGAAAGAGCGGCATCAGAAGCGGCTGGAGTGCGGCTGCCACCAAGAGGCCGGCCATGGCATAGCCGACAACAGCAAAGGCCTTGCGCAGATGGCGGGTTCCACCAAACCGGGGCGCGCACAGCTGCGTGACCAGTGCCAGAAGGGTGAACTGCACGAAGAAGGCCAGGCTGCCGCCACCCAGCAAGACCAGCAGCTTGGTCAGTCGCAGCGGATGATGCAGCACGGGCGCATCGTCGTAGAGGTGCTGACCGGACACCAGGCCAAGCCAGACCAGCAACACCAGAGGCAACAGCCAGCCCGCGTACAGACGGCGCAGCGAGACATCTTCCCGGTCAATCTGCTGCCACTCGGACAGGGGCGACGTGAACAGCCGAAACAGGCGTCGAGGCAGTTTCAGGGTCGGAGGACCGGCCGGATCACGTTTCATCTGGTTGGAAGCGTAGGAAAGAACTATTTCCTTGCACGATTTACAACATTAGAACCGTCAGCCGCACAGGCGGTCAACAAATACAATGTGCCAATCCGTCAGTACCGCCCAATGAGGCGCCCTCGCTGACCTTCCTGTTGTCATTCACCAACATCTCGAGCCTTCGGGCCGATGGATTCCATCATGAGCACCCCCAGACAACCTGCGCCCCCTTCCCTGCAACTGCTGGATTCAGCAGGCATTTTCCAGGCCCTGCTGCCCCTGGCATCCACCTGCGGCCTGCTGCTGGAGCCCTCGGATGGGACGGCAGGTGGTGAGGCGGCGCAGAGCGCCCCGGGGGGTGGCGGCGGCATTCGCGTTCGGCTGCAATCCGTGCCGGCCACGGCCGATGCCCACTGGTTCCATCATGTGGCACCCGGCCATGTGGCGGTGCGTTTCCACCTGCCGCACGCGGCCGAGCTGGTGGTGCTGCCCCAGCAGTCCGAAAAGCTGGTGAGCGATGCGGCCGACCTGCTGGTTCAGCTGGGACTGGCACTGACGCTGACACCGGCCCGCGCGGGTCTGGTGATCGACCGCGTTCGCCATGGTTATTTCAACGAGGGGCTTGCCTTGCTGGGAGAAGGCGTGGCGGCACAGGAGATCGAGGCGGCTGGCACCGCTGCCGGCTATCGCGCAGGCCCGCTGGCGCTGCTGGATGAGGAGGGACTGGAGGTGACGGACCAGCTCTACCACCAGAGCCTGGGCGAGCATGGCTGCGGATGCGGACATGACCACGGACATGATCATGGCCACAGCCATGAGCATGGGCATCATCATGAGCATGCGCATGAGTACCACCACGACCATGGGCACGGGCATGACCATGGGCATGAGCACCACCACGAGCACGAGCACGAGCACGAGCACGAGCACGAGCACGAGCACGAGCACGAGCATGGGCATGGGCATGGGCATCATCATGACCATGGCTGCGGGCATGACCATGGTGAAGCGGAATCTGGTGCCCTGTCCGGACACGAGGTGAAGCGCCCGCAGGCCGCCAAGGCCCACTCGGCCGACGAGAAACCGGCCAAGGCGGAATCCGGCTGCGCTTGCGCCTGCGCGGCCAAGGCCGCGGCGCAGGCCCACGATGAACACGATCTGGAGGACGATCTGGGCCACAGCCATGAGCACGGCCACGACCACGGCCATGAGCACGGCCATAGCCATGAGCACGGCCATGGACACCATCATGGGCATGACCATGATCACCACCATGGGCAGGGGTACCATCATGATCACGCACATGACCACCATCATGGCCACGATCATGCGCATGATCACCATGGCCATGACCACGATCACGGGCATGCGCATGCTGCAGCAGAGTCGGCTGTCTGGCCTGTGCTGACGGAAGAAGCAGCCTATGCCATGGAGAAGATGGCGCATGGCTTCCAGCGCAAGGGACGCGCGGCTGGCAGTGGCTTCTATGACTATTACGACGACGAGGACGAGGATCCGGACCTGTGGTCGGGGCTGTCGGCCTTCCTGCGGCGCAGCGTGAAGCTGCCGGCCGACGACGTGCGCGACCGACTGCGCTACATCGTATGGGTGGAGCTGCTGAACAGCCTGAAGGCCCGCGCCCTGCCCTCGGCATCGACCGCCGACGTGGCAGCACGCGGTGCCGATCTGTGGGCTGACACGGCCTCTGCCCCGCTGGCCGCGCTGCGGGCGCTGGATGCGGATGAGGTGGAGCGCCGTGCTGCCGAGCTGGTCGAGCGCTATGGCCAGCGCTTTGCGCTGCCCGCCAACTGGCGCGAGCTGCTGAAGGCCTGATCAAGGCACGCCGCTGCCCGTACTTGCGGGCAGCAACGAAACAGCCCCGGACTCCGCAAGGAGACGGGGCTGTTTGCATGAGGGCGCTGTCAGCGACTGGCTGCTGGCTGCTGGCTGCTGGCTGCTGGCTGCTGGCTGCTGGCTGCTGGCTGCTGGTTGCTGGTTGCTGGCTACTGGTCATCATGTTGCCAGAGGCGATGCTGGCTGACCCAAGCTGCACCGCAGAGGCTCCCAGAAACGAAACGGGCCGCCTGAATATCAGGCAGCCCGTGATGAGGCCATGACGGCGCCCGGCTGACGGGCTCCGTCTGGTGGTTCAACGCATCAGGCGCCTTCGCCCGACTGGTTGGCCTCTTCGATAGCCACGGCCTTCATGGACAGACGCAGGCGGCCCTTGTCGTCGGCCTCGATGACCTTGACGCGGACGGACTGGCCTTCCTTCACGTAGTCCTCGACCTTGTTGACGCGCTCCTGGGCGATCTGGGAGACGTGCAGCAGGCCGTCGCGACCCGGCAGGACCTGAACGATGGCACCGAATTCAAGGATCTTGAGCACGGTACCGTTGTAGATCTTGCCGATCTCGACTTCGGCGGTGAGGTCGGCGATGCGCTGCTGGGCGCGGCGTGCGGCCTCGGCGTCGACGGCGGCGATGGTGATGGAACCGTCGTCCTGGATGTCGATGGTGGTGCCGGTTTCTTCCGTGATGGCACGGATGGTGGCGCCGCCCTTGCCGATCACGTCACGGATCCGCTCGGGGTTGATCTTCATCTGGTACATGCGCGGGGCGAAGTCCGACAGCTCGGTGCGGGCAGCCGGGATGGCTTCCTGCATCTTGCCCAGGATGTGCATGCGGGCCTCGCGGGCCTGGGCCAGCGCCACCTGCATGATCTCGCGGGTGATGCCCTGGATCTTGATGTCCATCTGCAGCGCGGTGACGCCCTGCTCGGTACCGGCCACCTTGAAGTCCATGTCGCCCAGGTGATCTTCGTCGCCCAGGATGTCGGTGAGGACGGCGAACTTGTTGCCTTCCTTGATCAGGCCCATGGCGATGCCGGCCACGTGCCGCTCAACGGGCACGCCGGCGTCCATCAGCGCCAGGCAGCCGCCGCAGACCGAAGCCATCGACGACGAACCGTTGGACTCGGTGATCTCGGAGACCAGGCGGATGGAGTAGGCAAAGTCTTCCTGCGAGGGCACCAGCGCGGTGATGGCGCGCTTGGCCAGACGGCCGTGACCGACTTCGCGGCGCTTGGGCGTGCCGATGCGGCCGGTCTCGCCGGTAGCGTACGGCGGCATGTTGTACTGCATCATGAAGCGCTCACGGTATTCACCGGTGATCGCGTCGATGATCTGCTCGTCACGGGCGGTACCCAGCGTGGCCACGACCAGCGCCTGGGTTTCACCACGGGTGAACAGCGCGCTGCCGTGGGCACGCGGCAGGACGCCGGTGCGGATGGAGATGGGACGCACGGTGCGGGTGTCGCGGCCGTCGATGCGGGGCTCGCCGGACAGGATCTGGTTGCGCACGATGCTGGACTGCAGCTCGAACAGGATGTCGCCAACCTCGGTGGCAGCCGGCGGATTCTCTTCGGCAGCCAGCTGGGCCTGCACGTCGGCCTCGATCTGCTTGATGCGCTGGGAACGCTCCTGCTTGACGCGCAGCTTGTAGGCGTCGCGCATGGCGTCGCCGGCCAGGCCGTGCACACGCTCGATGAGCGCGGTGTTCTTCTCGGGGGCGGTCCATTCCCACTCGGCCTTGCCACCGGCCTCGACCAGCTCCTCAATGGCCTGGATGACGGTCTGCATCTGCTCGTGGCCAAAGACCACGGCGCCCAGCATCACGTCCTCGGACAGCTCGGAGGCCTCGGACTCGACCATCAGCACGGCCTGGTCGGTACCTGCCACGACCAGATCCAGCTTGGATTCCTTCAGCTGCGAGGCCGAGGGGTTGAGCACGTACTGGCCGTCGATGTAGCCGACGCGGGCAGCGCCGACGGGGCCGTTGAACGGCACGCCGGAGATGGCCAGGGCAGCCGAGGCACCGATCATGGCGGGGATGTCGGCATCGATCTCGGGGTTGCTGGACAGCACCGTCAGCACCACCTGGACTTCATTCATGAAGCCTTCGGGGAACAGCGGACGGATGGGGCGGTCGATCAGGCGGGCGGTGAGGGTTTCCTTCTCGGTGGGGCGACCCTCGCGCTTGAAGAAACCGCCGGGAATGCGGCCTGCGGCGTAGAACTTCTCGAAATAGTCGACCGTCAGCGGAAAGAAGGACTGACCCGGCTTGGGTTCGCGGGCAGCCACGACGGTGGCCAGCACCATCGTGTCATCGATGGTGACCAGGACCGACCCGCTGGCCTGGCGGGCGATTTCCCCGGTTTCCAGGGTGACCGTGTGGTTGCCCCACTGAAATGTTTTCTTGGCGATCTCGAACATCGATTTTTCCTTGCACTCGTGGTGCCCACTCCCCGTGCTAACCCGGCGGCACGGTTCGCCCTTGCATTCCGAAAAACAGAATGCCCGCGCGGTGGCGGGCATCCCGTGGTAGCTTCTGCCGATTACTTGCGCAGACCCAGCCGCTCGATGAGCGAACGGTAGGCGTCGAGATCGCGGCGCTTCAGGTAGTCCAGCAGCTTGCGGCGGCGGCTGACCATGCGCAGCAGACCGCGGCGCGAGTGGTGATCCTTGACGTGATCCTTGAAGTGCTGCGACAGCCCGTTGATGCGGGCGGTGAGCAGTGCGACCTGCACTTCGGGCGATCCGGTGTCGTTGTCGGCGCGACGGTATTCAGAAACGACTTTGGCCTTGTCGGCGGCTTCCAGTGCCATGTTTTCCCTTTATAGAAAGTGGGTTGACGTGCGGTCCCGCCTGGCAAGCGGGCCGTGGTACCTTGCGTCCGTCAGGAAAGCCACGGTTGCGGCCTCGACAGACGGCGCGGATTATACCCGGGGATGGCGCAAACCTGAAATGCGCCAGCCCGAAATTTCAGGCGCGCGGCAGGGTGACGCCCCGCTGGCCCTGGTACTTGCCGCCACGGTCGCGGTACGAGACCTCGCAGACCTCGTCGGACTCGAAGAACAGCACCTGGGCGCAGCCCTCGCCGGCGTAGATCTTGGCCGGCAGCGGCGTGGTGTTGGAGAACTCCAGCGTCACGTAGCCTTCCCACTCGGGCTCGAAGGGGGTGACGTTGACGATGATGCCGCAGCGCGCGTAGGTGGACTTGCCCAGGCAGATGGTGAGCACGTTGCGCGGGATGCGGAAGTACTCGACCGTGCGGGCCAGCGCGAAGGAGTTGGGCGGGATGATGCAGACATCGCCCACGAAGTCGACGAAATTCTTTTCGTCGAACTGCTTGGGATCGACGATGGTGCTGTTGATGTTGGTGAAGATCTTGAACTCGGGCGCGCAGCGGATGTCGTAGCCGTAGCTGGAGGTGCCGTAGGAGACGACGCGACGGCCGTCGACGGAACGGACCTGGCCGGGCTCGAAGGGCTCGATCATGCCGTGCTTCTCGGCCATTTCGCGGATCCAGCGGTCTGATTTGATGCTCATGCGGGCGCTCTGTCGGGGTATCGGGGATGCGGGCGTCGGGCCTGGCACACAGCCGTGCCCGCCGCCGGATGAAACAGGTTGGGATGATACCGGAACGGCCCCGGGATGACGGTCGCAGCCTGCCCTGCTGCGCGCGACGACACGCGAGGCGTCCCCATCACGCGCGCCCTGCGCCGGACACCCGCATCATGCCATTGACGACAGAAAAGCCGCGGGCGGCAACCGCCCGGGCTTCGGGGCGCGATCAGTCGTTCCAATCAGTCGTTCTTGATGACGATGGACGGGAACTTGGACGACATGTCCTTGGCCTTCTCGGCCACTTTCACCGCCACGCGGCGGGCAATGCGGCGGTACTGTGCCGCCAGCTCGCTGTCGGGGCGGGCCACCACCGTCGGCCGGCCGCCGTCGGCGTCTTCGCGGATGTGGATGTCCAGCGGCAGGCCGCCCAGGTACTCCAGACCGTACTCGGCGGCCATCTTCTCGCCGCCGCCCTGACCGAAGATGTGCTCGACGTGGCCGCAGTTGCTGCACACGTGCATGGCCATGTTCTCGACCACGCCCATGACGGGGATGCCGACCTTCTCGAACATCTTGTAGCCCTTGCGTGCGTCCAGCAGCGCGATGTCCTGCGGCGTGGTGACGATGACGGCGCCGGTGACGGGGATCTTCTGCGAGAGCGTCAGGTGCACGTCACCCGTGCCCGGGGGCATGTCGATGACCAGGTAGTCGAGGTCGCGCCAGTTGGTCTGGCGCAGCAGCTGCTCCAGCGCCTGCACCACCAGCGGACCACGCCAGACCATCGGCTGGTCCATGTCGATGAGAAAGCCGATGGAGCTGACCTGCACGCCATGGTTCTCCATGGGTTCCATGGACTGGCCATCCGGCGTGTGCGGCCGGCCGTGGATGCCGAACATGACGGGCTGCGACGGGCCGTAGATGTCGGCGTCCAGCACGCCGACGGTGGCGCCCTCGGCAGCCAGTGCCAACGCCAGGTTGGCCGTCATGGTGCTCTTGCCCACACCGCCCTTGCCGGAAGCCACAGCGATGATGTTGCGCACCTGCGGCAGCAGCTTCACGCCGCCCTGCACCGAGTGAGCGATGATCTTCTGATAGACGTGGGGGGTGACGCCCTGCACGCCCGGGATCTTCTGGATGGCGGCCTGCACCGCCTCGCGGATGGGGTTGATCTGGCTGAGCGCGGGATAGCCCAGCTCCACGTCCAGGCTCACGTGCCCCTCGTCCACCCGCACGTTGCGGGCCGAGCGGCTGGAGAAGAGATCCCGGCCGGTATTGGGATCAATGACGGTGGCCAGCGCCTGATTGACGGCGTCGACAGTAACAACACTCATGATGGAATCGGGTAGAGGAATTCTGTTAAGGGGGCGGCGCCGGATGCAGCCGCCTTGCCGCCCTCGGATACGCCAGCCCGCAAGAGGTGGGAGGCAGCCGGCGCAGCCCTGCTGGCAGGGTGCCCGGTCTCTGCATCATGCTCGCACGGCTTGTGCCCTGCAAACTTGACATTCGCCATGTTGACACATGGCCTGTGGCAGCCATGCCCCGGCCCGTCCACCGGCTGACCGGCGGAGGCCAGGATTGGGCTGCGCCGCAACGGTCGCGGCCCGGATGCTGCCCGTCCGGCGATGATACGCCACCGTACCGGCAGGGCGGCCGCCCTTGCTAAAATCGGCGGCAGCACGCCCGGCATGCCGGGCCCCCTTGACGGGGCATCGTGCCCGCCACATGCGGGCATCCTGTCCACCCTCTCCTGCGTTTTCATGAGCCAGCCCCAGCCATCCGCCGCATCGGCAGCCGCCGCCATGCCTGCCGCCACCGGCCAGCATCCCGAGCGTCTGTTCATCACCACCGCCCTGCCCTACGCCAACGGATCGTTCCATATTGGCCACATCATGGAGTACATCCAGGCCGACGTCTGGGTGCGCTTCCAGCGCATGCTGGGCAAGGACGTGCTGTTCGTGGGGGCCGACGATGCCCACGGCGCACCGATCATGCTGAAGGCCCAGGCCGAGGGCATCACGCCCGAAGAACTGGTGGCACGCATCGCCTCCGAGCGGCCGTACTACCTGAACGGCTATCACATCAGCTTCGATCACTGGCACTCCACCCATTCGCCCGAGAACACGGCGCTGTCGCAGGAGATCTACCGGCGGCTGAAGGCGGCGGGCCTGGTGGCCACGCGCACCATCGAGCAGTTCTTCGATCCGGTGAAGGAAATGTTCCTGCCGGACCGCTACATCAAGGGCGAGTGCCCCAACTGTCACGCCAAGGACCAGTACGGCGACGCCTGCGAGGTCTGCAGCAAGGTCTACGCGCCGACCGACCTCATCAACCCCTATTCCACGCTGACCGGCAGCACGCCGGTCATCCGCAGCTCCGAGCACTATTTCTTCAGCCTCTCCGATCCGCGCTGCCGCCAGTTCCTGCATGACTGGCTGGCGCAGGGCCGGCTGCAGCCCGAGGTGGCCAACAAGGCGCGCGAATGGCTGGGCAGCGATGCAACCGATGGGGAAGCCGCCGAGGGCGAAGGCGCCGGCAACCCGCTGGCCGACTGGGACATCTCGCGCGATGAGCCCTACTTCGGCATTCCCATCCCGGATGCGCCGGGCAAGTACTTCTACGTGTGGCTGGACGCCCCGGTGGGCTACCTGGCCTCGCTGAAGGCGCTGTGCGAGAAGCGCGGCCTGGACTTCGATGCCTTCATCGACCCGCAGGCCGGTCAGGATCCGCAGCGGCCGTACCGGCAGGTGCATTTCATCGGCAAGGACATCATCTACTTCCACACGCTGTTCTGGCCGGCCATGCTGAAGTTTGCCGGCATGCACACGCCTGACAACATCTTCGTGCACGGATTCCTCACCATCTCCGGCGAAAAGATGTCCAAATCGCGCGGAACGGGCCTGTCTCCGAAGAAGTACCTGGAGCTGGGCATGAACCCGGAATGGCTGCGCTACTACCTGGCGGCCAAGCTCAACAGCCGGGTCGAGGACGTGGACTTCAACGCCGAGGACTTCGTGGCCCGGGTCAACAGCGACCTGGTGGGCAAGCTGGTCAACATCGCCAGCCGCTCGGCCGGCTTCATCCTGAAGCGCTTCGATGGCCGGCTGGCAGCAGCCTCTCCGGCCACGCTGGCAGCCTTTGCCGAAAGCTGGCCGGGCGCCGACGCCCTGGCCGAGCTGTACGAGCAGCGCGACTACGCCAAGGCGATGCGCGCCATCATGGCGCTGGCCGACCGGGTGAACCAGTTCGTCGATGCCGAGAAGCCCTGGGAGCTGGCCAAGGATCCGGCACAGACCGCCAAGCTGCATGAGGTCTGCTCGGACGCGCTGCGCGGCTTTGCGCAGCTCATCACGCTGCTGGCGCCGGTGCTGCCCGACACGGCCGCCCGTGCTGCGGCCTTCCTGAACCTGCCGCAGCCCTTCACGTGGGCCATGGTGAACGAGCCGCTGCCGGCCGGCCACGCCATCCAGCCCTTCCAGCACCTGATGCAGCGGGTGGACCCAAAGCAGCTGGACGCCCTGTTCGGACTGGCAGCCGAGGCGGCCGCAGGCGCCAAGGCCGAGGGTGCCCCGGCCAAGGGTGGCAAGGACGGCAAGGAGAAAGGCAACAAGGACAAGGCTGCCGGAAAGGCCGCTGCCAGTGTTGCCGAAGGCCAGCCCACCGAGATCACCATCGACGACTTCCTGCGCCCCGACCTGCGGGTGGCCCGGATCATCTCCGCCGAGAAGGTGGAAGGATCGACCAAGCTGCTGCGGCTGATGCTGGACGTTGGCGAAGAGCGGCCCCGTCAGGTGTTCTCCGGCATCTCGGCCTTCTATGATCCGGCGCAGCTGCCGGGACGGCTGACCGTGATGGTGGCCAACCTGAAGCCGCGCAAGATGAAGTTCGGCCTCTCGGAAGGCATGGTGCTGGCGGCGTCCGGCGCCACCGACGATGAGGGCGTCTTCCTGCTCTCGCCCGACAGCGGTGCCAAGGCGGGCATGAAAGTATCCTGAGTTCGAGGTCATCATGTCGCAGAAGCTGCGCAGTTTCCACTTCCGCCCCGCCCTGCTGGACAGCCTGAAGCACTACCGCAGGCCCGATTTCATGGCAGACCTGGGGGCGGGTCTGACGGTGGCCTGCGTGGCACTGCCGCTGGCCATGGCCTTCGGCATCGCCAGCGGCGTCAAGCCCGAGCAAGGGCTGATCACCGCCATCATCGGCGGGGCGCTGGTCTCGCTGCTGGGCGGATCGAAGGTGCAGATCGGCGGCCCGGCCGGCGCCTTCGTGGCCATGCTCTACGGCATCGCGCTGCAGTACGGCATGTCCAACCTGCTGCTGGCCACGATGATGGCCGGCGCCATCCTCTTCCTGATGGGGGCGCTGCGACTGGGGCAGATCATCCGCTTCGTGCCCATCTCCATCGTCATCGGCTTCACCAACGGCATTGCTGTGGTGATCATGCTGTCGCAGGTGAAGGACTTCCTGGGCCTGCAGATCGAGAAGATGCCGGCCAACTTCTTCTCCCAGCTGGACACGCTCGTCCATTACAGCGACGGGCTGAACTACCCGGCCCTGGGACTGGGCCTGGTCACGCTGCTGACCCTCATTGTCTGGCCCAAGCCGCCCAAGGTGATGACGTCCCGTCAGACGGCGCTGGAGCAACCGGCGCAGGGTGTGGTGGGCACGGCCACGGACAATGCAGGTGATGCGGAAGACGCCTCGGCCCCGACGGTCGCTCGTACGCCTTCGGCTGCCCCGACAGAACCTCAGCCGCAGCAAGCCAGCCTGCTGCGCCGCATCCTGTGGCGCATTCCGGCGCCGCTGGTGGTGGTGCTGCTGGGCACGCTGTTCACCTGGGCGCTGCAGCTGCCGGTCGAGACCATCGGCAGCCGCTTCGGCGGCATTCCGCAGAGCCTGCCGGCACCCGTGCTGCCCAGCTTCGACTGGGAATCAGCCCAGAACCTGCTGGGCCCCACGCTGGCCATTGCCTTCCTGGGGGCCATCGAATCGCTGCTGTGCGCGCGAGTGGCCGACGGCATGACCCATGATCGCCACGATCCCAACCAGGAGCTGATGGCCCAGGGCATCGCCAACTTTGCCACGCCACTGTTCGGCGGCATTGCCGTCACCGGCACCATTGCCCGTACCGTCACCAACATCCGCAGTGGCGCCCATTCGCCCATCGCCGGTCTCGTGCATGCGCTGACGCTACTGGTGTTCATGCTGCTGCTGGCCCCGCTGGCGGTCAACATCCCGATGAGCGTGCTGGCGGGCATTCTGCTGTTCGTGGGCTTCAACATGGGCGACTGGCGGGCCTTCGCACGGCTGCGTCGCTTCACGCTCAACTACCGCACGGTGCTGCTCACCACGTTCTGCCTGACCGTCGTCTTCGACCTGACGGTGGCGGTGCAGTTCGGGCTGCTGCTGGCCAGCTTCTTCTTCATCTATCGGGTGGCGCGGGTCACGCGCGTCGATCGCATCGAGACACCGGCCGAGGTGGCGACGCTGCCCGGCGGTCGCCGGGTGGGCACGTGGCAGGCGTTCGGCTCGATCTTCTTCGGGTCGATCAGCAAGCTGGAGGCGATCACGGCCACGCCGCAGCCGTTGCCGGACATCGTGGTGCTGGATCTGCACCGGGTGATCAACATGGACACGACGGGCCTGGATGCGCTGCAGTCGCTGCATCGGCACATCCTGGAGCATGGCGACCGGCTGGTGCTGTGTGCGGCCAACCGGCAGCCGCTGTCGCTGATGAAGCGGGCAGGTTTCCTGGAGGAGCTGGGAGACGGGAATCTGTTCGATTCGCTGGATGAGGCATATGCGGCGTTGCGGGGGGCGAGCCACTCTGCGTGAAAGGATGGTCGTGCTTGAGGATCCGTGCTGATCGTCCCGGACGTGGGGCGCCGAACACCCGGACACTCAGTGCTTCGACGTCTTCCAGTCCTGCATCTGGTCGGTGCGTTTCAGCAGGCCGGTGTCCTGGTCGAAGTGGGCGTAGAAGAACATGGTGCGCTGGGTCGCTTCCAGGTAGCGCCAGCCCCAGACTTCCTCGTTCTGGCGCTTGAAGCGCGAGATCTCGCCCGGTTTGCCCAGAATCTGGCGGACCTGGTCGCGGGTCATGCCGGGCTGGACCTTGCGGAAGTTCTCTTCGGTCAGCACCTGTTCGATGCGGCGGTAGCGCCCATCGGCGCCGATGGTGACGAAATAGGTTTCCTTGCCCATCGGGCCGCGCGGGTATTCCAGGGTGCGGCTGCCGTCGCTCTCTTCCCAGATCATCTCGGGCTGGCCCATCCAGCGGCGCACGTCGGCTTCGGTGCTCTGGCCGGGGGTCAGATCCTTCTGGGCGATGAAGTCGCAGGCCGCCCCCAGGGGGGTGATGGCCAGCAGCAGGGCCCAGGCACGGGTACGCCAGGAACGGGGGGCAGAGGCCTGTGAAGGGACAGTACTGGAAGGCTTGGCGCTTTTCATGATGATGGCAGGGGTCCGGCGTGCGGCCCGGGAAGGATGGGGCACGCGCTTCAATGCGTAAGGCAGGCTGAAGCATACCGGATCCCGCTGCGCTGCCGGGTTTGCCAACGGATACGGGTGGACTTCCGCCACACGCCGGTCGGCTGCTGCCTGAAAGCGGAGCTGCTCCATTACAATCATCAGACCCTTTCATCACCCTCTTCCGCCAGCCACACGGCGGCTTGTCATCATGGCCCTCTACGTCTCTGAAGCCACCCGGTTCCTGCAGCAACTGAAGGAAAAGCGTCCGTCGCTGGAGGCCGAGCAGCAGCGCGGCCGCGCCATCTGGTGGGACAAGGCGCCCATCGACCTGGAACGACGTGCCGAGGAGAATGCCTCGCGGGTGATGCAGAAGCCCTATCCCTACCAGGCCGACACGACGCCGGCCCCGGGTACCGCCGAGCTGCTCTGATACCGCGGCCCCTTCATGCAGGACACGAACGGCAAGCCCGATCCGGATGCCGAGCTGCCGGTATTGGCGCTCATCCACGGTGAACCGCTACGGCGCATCCCGAACGATCTGTACATCCCGCCCGATGCGCTGGAAGTGCTGCTGGACACCTTCGAGGGGCCGCTGGACCTTCTGCTCTACCTGATCCGCAAGCAGAATTTCGACATCCTGGACATCCCCATGGCCAAGGTGACGGCACAGTACCTGGCCTACGTGGACGAGATCCGTTCCCGCAACCTGGAGCTGGCGGCCGAGTACCTGCTGATGGCGGCCATGCTCATCGACATCAAGTCGCGGATGCTGCTGCCGGTGAAGAAGGCCGACAGCGACGAGGAGGTGGAAGACCCGCGCGCCGAGCTGGCCCGGCGGCTGCTGGAATACGAGCGCATCAAGTACGGGGCGGCACAGATCGACGCGCTGCCGGTGGTGGGCCGCGACTTCGTGCGCGCCCAGGTGCACCTGGACCATACCGCCGAGATCCGCCTGCCGGATGTCTCAGCCGACGACCTGCGGGCCGCCTGGGCCGAAGTCCTGCGTCGGGCGCGGCTGGTGCAGCACCACCAGGTGCAGCGCGAGTCGCTGTCGGTGCGCGAGCACATGTCCGAGATCCTTCGCAAGCTGCAGAACCTGCGCTTTGCCGAGTTCCATGAGCTTTTCGATCTGGAACAGGGCACCGCGGGCGTGGTCGTGACCTTCGTGGCCATGCTGGAGCTGGCGCGCGAGAGCCTGCTGCAGATCACCCAGGCCGAGGCCTTCGCCCCCATCTACGTGCGGCTGTCCTACCTGCCCAGCAAGGCGCGCCCCGACCCGGCCGAGTCGGACTTCGACGCGGATGAGTCCGAGATCATCGCGTCGGACTGAGATCATGTCGTATTCGGTTCAGCACAACCTGCAGCTTCGCCCCTTCAACACCTTCGGCATCCGGGCCACGGCGCATCTGGCCTGCACGCTGGATGACGAGGCGGCCGTGGACGAGGTGCTGGGGCTGCTGCGCGAGAAAGGCGCAGCCGAGGTCCATGCCCCGCCCCCTCATGAGATCAGGCCGAATGAGCAGCCCTTCCCCCGTCCGCTGATCCTGAGTGGCGGCAGCAACCTGCTGCTGGCGCGTGACCTGGACGAACCCGTGCTGCTGATGCGCACGCGCGGCCGGCAGGTGGTCGAACAGCAGGGCGACACAGTGTGGCTGGACGTGGCCGCGGGCGAGGTCTGGCACGATACCGTGCGCTGGACGCTGCAGCAGGGCTACTACGGGCTGGAAAACCTGGCGCTGATTCCGGGCCGGGTGGGCGCAGCCCCCTGGCAGAACATTGGCGCCTATGGCATGGAGGCCGGCGAGCGGATCGATTCGGTCGCGGCCATCCACCTGCAGACGGGCGAGCGCCGGCGCTTCACCGCTGCCGAGTGTGCCTTCGGCTATCGGCAGAGCTTCTTCAAGACGCTGGCCGGCCGTGACTGGCTGATCCTGTCCGTGCGCCTGCGACTGTCCCGCACCTTCGTGCCCCGGCTGGACTATGCCGAACTGCGGACGGCCCTGGCGATGCCGGGGCTGACGGCCGTGCAGGTGGCCGACACGGTGGAAGCCATCCGGCGCAGCAAGCTGCCTGATCCAGCCGTGCTGGGCAATGCCGGCAGCTTCTTCCACAACCCGGTGGTGGACGGCGAAACGGTCGAACGACTGCGCCGGCTGCATCCCGGACTGCCCGCCCATCCCGCGGCGGGCGACGACACGCCCGCCAACTTCAAGCTTTCGGCCGGCTGGCTGATCGACGCCTGCGGCTGGAAAGGCCACCGTGAGGGCGATGCCGGGGTATCGCCTCGCCACGCCCTGGTGCTGGTCAACTACGGTGAGGCCACCGGCCGGGACATCCTGCACCTGGCCCGTCGCATCCAGGACAGCGTGCAGGAGCGCTTTGGCGTGCAGCTGCGCCCCGAGCCGGTCGTCATTCTCTGAGGCACGCCGGGCTATCCCCGGCCTTCGCAAGTCCCCTGGCTTTCCGAGCCTCTTGGCTTCCCGCCTTCCTGGCTGGCCTCCAGATCTTTCGGACCTTCCGACCTCATGCAATCTTGCATCATTTTAAAAGCTTTTTCCGGTTTTTAAAAGCTTTTGACAACAAATACACCCTAACCTCATCATCCTCCAGTGCACGCCCGTCGGCCGCCCAGCGGTCGCACGCCGTGCTTTACACCGTCTCGGACCGGCCTGTCGAATCATCCCGGCACACGCTACGGGATTGCCCCATCCATTCCTTCATGAAATGACAATCAGATTTCAAACTGATGATTGTCTGGAGCAATCCCATGAGCAAGCCTCGTTACATCATGGCCCTGGACCAGGGCACCACGTCGTCACGCGCCATCATCTTCGACCAGCGGGGCGAGATGGTGTCGGTGGCGCAGCGCCCCTTCAACCAGTACTTTCCCAAGCCCGGCTGGGTGGAGCACGACGGCAAGGAAATCTGGGCCTCGCAAGTGGCGGTGCTGACGGAGGCGCTGGCCAAGTCGCGGCTGGATGCGGCCGATATCCAGGCCATCGGCGTGACCAACCAGCGCGAGACAACCCTGGTGTGGGACCGCGCCACCGGCGAGCCGCTGTACAACGCCATCGTCTGGCAGGACCGGCGCACCTCCCGATACTGCGACGAGATCCGCGACGAATGGCAGACAAAGATCCAGGACAAGACCGGCCTGGTGCTGGATGCCTACTTCTCGGCCACCAAGGCAAAGTGGATCCTGGACAACGTGGAAGGTGCCCGGGCACGCGCCGAGCGCGGCGAGCTGTGCTTCGGCACGGTGGACACCTGGCTCATCTGGAACTTCACGCGCGGCAAGGTGCACGTCACCGACCCCAGCAACGCCAGCCGCACGATGCTCTACAACATCCACACGCTGGACTGGGACGACGAACTTCTGAAGCTCTTCGGTGTGCCGCGCGCCATGCTCCCGGAAGTGAAGAGCTCCAGCGAGGTCTATGGCGAGACCTCCAACCGCTACACCGAGTGCAAGATCCCCATCGCCGGCATCGCCGGTGACCAGCAGGCAGCGCTGTTCGGCCAGCTCTGTACCGAAAAGGGCATGCTGAAAAACACCTATGGCACCGGCTGCTTCCTGCTGATGAACACCGGCGACACCCCGGTGAAATCAGCCAACAACCTGCTGACCACCGTGGCCTGGCAAATCGGCGGCAAGACCACCTATGCGCTGGAAGGCGGCGTCTTCGTGGGTGGCGCGGCCATCCAGTGGCTGCGTGACGGTGCCCGCCTGATCCGCACCTCGGCCGACATCAACAATCTGGCTCACACGGTGGAAGACAACGGTGGCGTGTACTTCGTACCGGCGCTGACCGGCCTGGGCGCCCCCTACTGGGACCAGTACGCGCGCGGTGCGCTACTGGGCATCACCCGCGGCACCACGGACGGGCATATCGCCCGCGCCACGCTGGAAGGCATCGCCTTCCAGGTCTACGACATCGTGAAAGCCATGGAGGCTGATGCCGGCCAGGCCACCTCGCAACTGCGCGTGGACGGTGGCGCCAGCAAGAGCGACTATCTGATGCAGACCCAGTCGGATCTGTTCGCCTTCGACATCGTGCGGCCCCGCACCATCGAGACCACAGCCCTGGGCGCCGCCTATCTGGCCGGTCTGGCCACGGGCTACTGGCCCAGCATTGAGGCCCTGCACGAGCAGTGGCAGGTGGGTCAGGTCTTCAAGCCCAAGCTGTCGCCCGAGCGTGTGCAGCACATGCTGCACTACTGGCACAAGGCCGTGCGTGCCGCCCGACACTGGATCGAAGAGTGAGCACCATGCGTACCCACACGGTACACGTTCTTCCGGCCGCCGGCGGCCGGTCTGCCATCCCTGGCCATGAGGAGTGAGCCAACATGAGCATTTTCACTGCCGAGCTCATCGGTACCGCGCTGCTGATCCTGCTGGGCAACGGTGTCGTGTCCAGCTGCGTGCTGAAACAGACCCACGCCGTCGGTGTGGGCGTGGGCTGGATCGTCATCACCACCGCGTGGGGATTTGCCGTGTTCGTGGGCGTCACGGTGGCCGGACCGGTCAGCGGCGCCCACCTGAACCCGGCTGTCACGCTGGGACTGGCAGTCCTCGGAAAGACCCCCTGGGACCAGGTTCCCACCTATGTCGCGGCCCAGTTCCTGGGTGCGATGCTGGGTGCGTTCTGCGTCTGGCTGTATTTCCGTGACCAGTTTGCCGCCACCGAGGACGAAGGTGCCAAAAAGGCCTGCTTCTGCACAGGCCCTGCCATCCGCAACCTGCCCAACAACTTCTTCTGCGAGACGCTGGCCACCTTCGTGCTGCTGTTCGTGATCTATTACATCATCGGTAACGGCAGCATCACCCTGCCCGGCCAGACCGAGGCCACGCCCATCGGGCTGGGCACGTTGGGGGCACTGCCGGTGGCCATCCTGGTCTGGGTCATCGGCCTGAGCCTGGGCAGCACCACCGGCTACGCCATCAACCCGGCCCGTGACCTGGGCCCACGGCTGGTGCTGACGATGCTGCCGATGAAGGTGAATACCGACTGGTCCTACGCCTGGGTTCCAGGCGTGGCACCGATGGTTGGCGCACTGCTGGCCTCCGGGCTGTACCTGATGCTGCAGTAAATGCAGGACCGCAGCATGCAGCTCCGGTGGCCGCCCGTCATGAGGTGGCCAAGCAGGAGACCCGGAGCTGCACCCTGGGGGCCGTTGCCGGCCCGGACAGCGGGAAGCTGTCCAGGCCGGTCACGGCCCTTCCTATTTCGCCGGAGGCCAGTCGCGCCGGCGGAACACCCAGCGGTCATCGCTGGAGGCGGCCTCGTCCAGCGCGTATCCGTCACGATCGAAGCCACGCAGGTCAGCCGGCTGTTTCGCGTCGATGTCGATGGCGTAGCGGGTCATCATGCCGCGTGCCCGCTTGGCATTGAAGGAAACCACCTTCCACTTGCCACCTTCGGGCGACCTGGCGTCATCACGCCATTCCTCGAAAGCGATCTTCAGCACCGGATGCTCCAACCGCTTCACGTCCACGGCACTGAAGTACTCGTCCGAGGCCAGGTTGACCAGCACCGGATGCGGATCGTCCGCCAGCGCCTGGTTGAGCGTGGCGGTGATGCGCTCACGCCAGAAGGCATACAGATCCTTGCCCGCCGGATTGGGCAGCTTGGTGCCCATCTCCAGCCGGTAGGGCTGCATCAGATCAAAGGGCCGCAGCACGCCATAGAGCCCGGACAGGATGCGCACCAGCTTGTTGGCGCGTTCGGCCTCCGCCCGTGTCAGCGTGCGGGCCGACAGACCGTCGTAGACATCACCGTTGAAGGCATAGAGCGCCGGGCGGCTGTTGGTCTCGTCGAAAGTGTCAGAGAAACGCTGGTAGCGGGCCACGTTCTCGCACGACAGCGCCGCGCTGATGGACATCAGCCCGGACAGCGCCACTTCGTCGTAGCCGCGCAGGATGTCGACCAGCGTGCGGGTCTGCTCGGGAAAGGCCGGCAGGCTGGCCGGCACGTCGAGTGCAGGCGTGGTGTAGTCCAGCGCCTTGGCAGGGGAAAGAACTATCTTCATGCAAAAGATTATAGAGTACTTTTATGGAGCACGCGGGCCGGATGCTACGATGCGCGCTGCGATCGCCCCCCTCCTCTTCATCCCATGCCCCGTCTCGTCATCGACACCAACATCTGGCTCGACCTGCTCGTCTTCCATGATCCGCGCGTGCAGGCGCTGCAGGACGGACTGGCCAGTGGCCATTACCGCGCCATCGGCACCCATGCCATGCGCGCCGAGCTGGCCGTGGTGCTGGCCCGCCCCCAGTTCCGACAGGACGAAAGCCAGCAGCAGGCCGCGCTGGCCCGCTGGGATGCGCTGACCGAAGAAGTGGCCGTGGTGCCCCCCTGCAACCTCAGCTGCCGCGACCCTGACGATCGCAAGTTCCTGGATCTGGCCGTGGCCCACCGCGTGGACTGGCTGCTCTCGAAGGATCGGGCCCTGCTGGCCGCCCGCCGCTTTGCCCAGCGCCGCTTCGGGCTGAACATCGGCACGCTGGAGCAGATGCTGAAACAGGAGCAGGCCGCCGCTCCGGAAGAACGCTCATGAGTTCTTCGCACGACGCAGCCACGGACCGGCCCGGCCCGCGCTGGCATCTGCTGTGCCAAGTCATCGACAACTTCGGCGATGCGGGCGTGATGTGGCGACTGGCCCGGCAGCTGCATGAAGAGCACGGCTGCCATGTTCATCTCTTCATCGACCAGCCCGACGTGCTGGAGCGACTGGCCCCTGAGGCTGAACGCCCGCCTGTCCTGGTCAGCCGGCTGGATGACGACGCAGCCGTGGGCCGGGACGCGGACGTGATCGTCTGTGGCTTTCAGGTGCGGCTGCCCCGGAAGGCGCGGGCAGCGCTGAAGACCCGCCAGCGCTGCCCTCCGCAGCTCATCCAGCTGGAGTACCTGAGCGCCGAGGACTGGGTGGCCGACGGCCACGGCCTGCCCAGCCTGCAACCGGACGGCCTGACCGAGTACTTCTTCAACCCCGGCTTCTCGGCCGATACCGGCGGCCTGCTGCGCGAACGCGACCTGCTGAAACGTCGCGATGCCTTCCTGGCCGATCCTGCCCACAAAGACCAGTGGCTGATGGCCCATGGCATCCGGCCGGACTTTCCCGATCGTGCAACTGCTGAAGCACCGTCCCCCGCAGGCAAACCGTTGCTGGCCAGCGTCCTGTGCTACCCATCCGCGCCATTGCTCGCATGGCTCACCGCCTGGCTGAACCAGCCCGCACTGCCCCCGCTGCACCTGCTACTGCCCGGCGCCGACACCCAGCCCTGGCTGCAGCCTCTGGTCCCGCTAGCCCAGGCGCACCCCCACCGCCTGCGGCTCTCGCCCCTGCCTTTCCTGCCACAGACCGAATTCGACCCCCTGCTGTGGTGCTGCGACCTGAACCTCGTGCGCGGCGAGGACTCCTGGCTGCGCGCGCTGTGGGCCGGTATCCCCTGGCTGTGGCAGGCCTATCCGCAGGAAGACGCGGCCCACCTGCAGAAACTGGATGCCTTCCTGACCCGCATCACCCCCTGGCTGGCCGACGAACCCGCCTTCCCTTCCTGGCAGCGTGCCCTGCGCGCCTGGAACCAGGCCCCGGGCCACGACGCCACCGACCTGGTCGCCTGGCTGCAACATCCCTGTGCCACGGCCCTGTCCAGACGACTGGCCAGCGCCACCGCCGCCCACGTCCCCGACCTGGCAGGCAGCCTGATGGCATTTGCGCAGGCAAAGCGGACGGCGTGAGCCAAGGAGGGCGTCCCAACGTGAGGCGCCCTTCAACGAAGTCGTCTGCAACCAGGACCAGGCCCCCCAAACCCCACCGACCCGCGATATAATTGTGAGTTCAGCTCAACCCCGGACACAGTACAGATACACCCATGAAGACCGCCCAGGAACTTCGCGTTGGCAACGTGATCATGATCGGCAACGACCCCATGGTCGTCATCAAGGCCGAATACAACAAATCCGGCCGTAACGCCGCCGTCGTCAAGCTGAAGATGAAGAACCTGCTGACGGGTTCCGGCACGGAAAGCGTCTATCGGGCCGACGACAAGTTCGAGATCCAGGTTCTGGAGCGGACCGAGGTCACCTACTCCTACTTCTCCGACCCCGCCTACGTGTTCATGGACCACGAGTACAACCAGTACGAAGTGGACGGCGAGAACATGGGCGACGCCCTGAACTACCTCGAGGAAGGCATGCCCTGCGAGGTCGTCATGTACAACGGCCGCGCCATCTCGGTCGAACTGCCCACCACGCTGGTGCGTGAAGTGGAATACACCGAACCCGCCGTGCGCGGCGACACCTCCGGCAAGGTGCTCAAGCCTGCCCGCATCAAGCCCACCGGCTTCGAGGTGCAGGTGCCCGCCTTCGTCGAGACCGGTGACAAGATCGAGATCGACACCCGCAACGGCGAATACCGCAGCCGCGTGAAGTAAGCCCTCCGGCCTTCACAGCAAAAAGCCCCGGAACTGGACAGCCAGCCGGGGCTTTTTCTTTTGCAGCTTTTGCAGCTAAAGACAGCTGCGAATCCGTTGTTGAGGGAACCGCTGGCCGGTTCAGTCGTTGAGCGCCGGCTCGGCCACGCGGGCCTTGGCAAGCTGCCGACCGGTCGAAACCGCTTTCTGCCGCTGGCCAGCCCCCATGCCCGGCGTCGCCGGCAGACCCGAGGGAGCCTGCGCCCCTGTGGCAATGGCCATGGCCAGTCCCATGTCGACATCACAATGACTGCTGCCCGGCCGCCAGACCGGCACTGCGTTGGGGCTGAGCCGCATGGAATCGACCCGCGCACCATCACCCCCACCGCGCAGGCTGACCCGCTCCACACCCTGAAAGGCGCTCCGCGAGCCGCACCACATCAACCCCAGCCGTCCACCAAAGAATCCCAGACCGGACAGGCATTGGTGGCGAAGCCCGTCCAGCATCCGCCAGATCAGCCCGGGCTGTCCGGCGGCAGGCACACGATCGTCGTCTGCCAGTGCCATGGGGCCGATGGCGCCCCGCTGGCGCCGGCCGGCCGTGCGCAGCAGGATGCGCCGCACGGTACCGTGCAGCGCCGACATGGACAGTGGCTTGACCAGATAGCCGCTGCAACCCAGCATGGCGGAACGCAGCAGGTCGGGAATGCCCGAGCGTGCGCTGAGCACCACGACCGGCACATTGGAGCCAGTGGCGCGCTTGAAGCGACGCATCATCTCCAGCCCACAGCCATCGGGCTGCTGCGGATCGACGATGACCAGATCGTAGTGGCGCATCGACAGCACATCACTGGCCTGCTCCAGCGTTCCCACGCCATCCACGTCCACGCCCAGCTGCCGCATGCCCACAGCCACATGACTGCGGCTGGAGGGGCTGGGATCCATCACCAGGACGCGCAAGGGCGTGTCGACCGGCATCCGCTGGCGGGCGGCCAGCAGGCTGCTGGCCGAGAGCGTGTTGCGGTTGATGGCATGCTGCTGTGCACGGGCCACCAGCACATCGGCCGAGCGGTTGAGCACAGCCAGGATGTCCTGGGCGAAGGAAGCAAACAGCAGATCGTCCGCGCCGCGCAGGCGGTTGGCCCGGCGTCCCACGCCGATGACCGGAATGGCGCGCGGCAGGCTGCGTAGCCGGCGGGCCGTATCCACGCCGCCGGGAATGGTGAGATTGACCAGCGCAATGTCGAACTCCCCGCCCGTGCGGGTATCGGCCAGCTGGTAACGGTGCGGGTTCTGGGCCTCGCACTGGAAGATCAGCTCGATCAGACGCATGAAACGCTGGCCCAGGCCGAACGCTGCAACACGGAACGGCAAACGCGGCGCTTCGGCAACCATTGCCGGCGCTGCTGTCGGGCTCTTCTGGCCACGCGGGTTGAAAGGCGTCTTCCACATGGGAGCGATGAGACCAGAAAGTCCGCCAAAGGGCAACCCGACAATTAGAAAACGTCGTTAATTCATATGCTTAGCTGTGCTGTCTGCGACGGGGCTGTAGCTTTTTTAACAAGCTCGGCGCCGAAAAAGCAACGTTTCATGTCAAAAACCGTTGATTGCCCGACGCCTGAGCACTGCAGCCCCGCGCTCAGTCCAGCGCCTCGGTCCGCAGCCGGTTGTCCAGCGCGAAGTTGAGCACGAAATTGTGTGCCAGCGGCTCGACGTCATGCAGGCGGCGATCGACGATCACGCACTTGAAGCCCTGGTACATGGACGGCAGCACATAGGGCGAATAGCCCAGGTGGAACTGGCCGGCACCGGAGCGCGCGCCACTTTTCTTGCGGGGCCGGAAGGCCGCCATCACCCCCGCCAGGCGTTCGGCCCAGTCACTGGGACGGAAGCGGCGACCCTCATGGGTCTCGCCAATGATGACGAAGCGGGCGGCGTGACGGACATGCGCCACCGGATCGGGCGTAGCCCCCGGACAGGTCGGCGCGACAGGGTGCGCGGCATGGGCCGTGGTGTCGGACGCCGGGGGCGGAATGCCGCCAGCGAGTGTCTCCTGACCCGGGATCCCGTCGCCGACAGACGCGGATGGGTTCATTGATTCTTGCTGCATGGAAGTATGATACCGGTACATGGATGGAAAAACCGAGACACGCGCATGACCTGCCAAGCCCCCCTGATGTCGACCTACCTGCGCCAGCCCGTTGCCTTCACGCGGGGCCAGGGCGCCATTCTGTTCGATGAGGCGGGCCGACGATACCTCGACGCTCTGAGCGGTATCGCCGTCAATACACTCGGTCATGCCCACCCCGATCTGGTGGCTGCGCTGCAGGATCAGGTCGCAAAAATCATGCACTGCTCGAACCTCTTCGAGGTGCCGTTGCAGGACGCCGTGGCCCGCCAGCTGGTGCAGCGTTCAGGCATGACCAACGCCTTCTTCTGCAACTCCGGCCTGGAAGCCAACGAGGCGGCGCTCAAGCTGGCCCGTCTGCACGGCCATGCCCGGGGCATCGCCGAGCCCCGGGTGGTAGTGTTCGAGCATGCCTTCCACGGGCGCTCGATAGCCACGCTGTCAGCCACGGCCAATCCCAAGGTCCAGAAAGGCTTCGAGCCGCTGGTGCCCGGCTTCCCTCGCCTGCCCTTCAATGACCTGGCCGCCCTGGAAGCACTGGCCCGGCAGGACAGCACCGCCCCGACCATTGCTGCCGTGCTGCTGGAACCCATCCAGGGTGAAGGCGGCATCACCGCGGCCACGCCGGAATTCCTGCAGGGCGTGCGGCGGCTGTGCGACGAGCACGGCTGGCTGATGATGCTGGACGAGGTCCAGTGCGGCATGGGGCGCAGCGGCCGCTGGTTTGCCCACCAGTGGGCCGGCATCACGCCGGACGTGATGACGCTGGCCAAGGGACTCGCCTCGGGCGTGCCGATTGGCGCCGTGCTGGCCCACGGACCGGCGGCCAGCCTGTTCCAGCCCGGCAACCACGGCACCACCTTCGGCGGCAACCCGCTGGCCATGCGCGCGGCCCTCACCACACTGGAAGTGATGGAGCGCGACGGGCTGGTGGCCCGTGCCGAAGTGTTGGGTGAGCGCCTGCGCCAGGGCTTCGAGCAGGCACTGGCCGACACAAAGGGCTTCACCGGCATGCAGGGCAAGGGCCTGATGATCGGCATCGGGCTGGATCGCCCCTGCGGCGCGCTGGTGAAGATGGCGCTGGACGAAGGCCTGGTGATCAACGTCACGGCCGAACGGGTCGTGCGGCTGCTGCCACCGCTCATCCTGTCCGATGCCGAGGCCGACGAGCTGATACAGCGGCTGGCGCCGCTGATCCGGCGCTTCCTGCAGGAGGGACAGGCCGCCCGCTGAACAGGCCTCTACCCGCGGGCTGGCATCACGGCCTGCCCGCAGGCGGTGCCCCGTCATCCCCGCCCTCTCACCCCGCTTTCCCGGAGCACCTCATCCACACCTGAACGACCGGGCACTTTCGCTGGCCTGCCCTCGTCCAGCGCCTTCGCCGGGCATGTCCCCACCCGATGTGCCTTTCCCTGAATCCACGCCGACACGACAGCCACGACCATGAGCACACTGCCCATCAAGCACTTCCTGAAATTCGACGACTTCAGCCGCGAAGAGATCGAATACCTGCTGAAACGCGCCGATTTCATCAAGAAGCGCTTCAAGAACTACGAGACCTGGCACCCGCTGCAGGACCGTTCGCTGGTGATGATCTTCGAGAAGGCCTCCACCCGCACCCGCCTGTCCTTCGAGGCCGGGATGCTGCAGCTGGGCGGTGCCGCCATCTACATGAACACGCGGGATTCGCAGCTGGGCCGCGGCGAGCCGGTGGATGATGCCGCCAAGGTGATCTCGCGGATGTGCGACATCATCATGATGCGCACCTTCGAGCAGGACATCATCGAGCGCTTTGCCGCCGCCTCACGGGTGCCAGTCATCAACGGACTCACCAACGAATACCACCCGTGCCAGATCCTGGCCGACATCTTCACCTACATGGAGCACCGCGGCAGCATCCGGGGCAAGACGGTGGCCTGGGTGGGCGACGCCAACAACATGAGCTACACGTGGGTGCAGGCCGCACGGCTGCTGGACTTCCAGGTCCACATCTCCACGCCACCGGGCTATGCGCTGGACGATGCCCGCATCAGCGATGCCGAGCGCAAGCACCTGCGCTATTTCGAGGATCCGCGCGAAGCCTGCGCGGACGCCGATCTGGTGACGACCGACGTCTGGACCAGCATGGGCTATGAGGCCGAGAACGAGGCCCGGGCCGCAGCCTTTGCGAACTTCTGCGTCGATGAGCAGATGATGGCCCTGGCCAATCCCGACGCCGTGTTCATGCACTGCCTGCCGGCGCACCGGGGTGAGGAAGTGACGGCCGGCGTGATCGACGGCCCGCAGTCGGTGGTGTGGGACGAGGCCGAGAACCGCCTGCACGTGCAGAAGGCACTGCTGGAGTATCTGGTCATCGGCCGCGTGCCGACCTGATGCGCCATCAACCTGATCGGGCGCTGGCTCAGACCTTCTGGCCCAGCTGGCGAACCACTTCGTCGGTGGTCCACAGGTCGTTGGCCACCAGACGGTAGTTGACCAGTGCCGCCAGATAGCCGTCGCCCTCCGGCAGTTTGGGGCCGGCGGTGGCATCCTTCACCACCGTCACCTCGAAGCCCTGCTCGATGAATTCACGCAGGTGCGACTCGACGCACAGGTTGGCAGCCATGCCCGCCAGCAGGATCTGGTCCACCTTCTGCTTGCGCAGCTGCAGCGTCACATCGTTGCTTTCCGGGCCGAAGATCTTGTGCGGCGAGGCAATGATGGTCTTGCCATCGAAAATGTAGGGCTTGTATTCGGGCATGAAGTCGGCTCCCGAGCCTTCGAAGCCCTTCATGTCATAGGCGCTGGGCCGGGCAAACATGCCGCTGTCGTGCATGAAGTGCTCGCCCGGGCCACCGAATTCCCACTGGTGATCGGTGGGGTAGTAATAGTGTGGCGATACCACCACAGGAATACTGGCCCCCTTGGCTGCCTTGAAGAGGCGCAGCAGATTCGGGACCGTATTGTTCTGTGTCACGCTTTCGCCCACGGCCCCCCAGGCAATGCCTTTCGGGCTCAGGAAATCGATCTGGGGGTCGATGACCACCAGCGCCACGCGCTTTGGATCGAGCTTCATGCCCTTGCGCGGCATGCCATAGCTGGACGGCTCGGCGTACGGACTGGCTGGCGCAGCCCCCCTGCCCGCGGCATTTCTGCCAGCGGCTTCGGCATTGCCTGCACCGCCCAGCGTCATGGCACCCAGTGCGGCAACCGCCGCAACGGCTTTGGCATCATGCCCCAGAAACTGGCGGCGTCCCTGGTCAACGGTGTGATCTTTGTGGTTATTGCACATGGTTTCCAAATGTAGAGAAGGAGGTTTCTGGCCGAATCACCCGTGCAGCATTCTGCAAGGGGAGCCTCTGCAAAAGTCCAAGAGCGCTTTGGGTCCGGAGCCGGGATGCGCCAGAAGGCGCCATTTTCCGGCAGTGGCAGGGCCACTGACGAAAAATGACAACGCGCTGGGTCGCCCCGCCATGGCGGCCAAAGTGTCGCAGGACTTTTGCAGAGGCTCCCGGAATCACCTGCCCGGTGCCAGTGACGACATCATCACCGAATATGCGCAAGCCCGGTTGACACATCATCCCGTCTTTTTATCCGGATGCTGGCCGTGCGATGGACGGTCCGCCGCTGACGTCCTTCAGGCGACCATTCATCGGTTCGGGCCGTTTCATGGACATTTGCTCCGCCGGATCCCGGCCATGTCATGGGCTCATGCTTTCCCGCGCTGGCCCCTGCCGTGTGCCGACGGACGCATCGCACAGACAGGGCCTGCCGTCCTGCATCCATCTGTTTCTGTCATCGGCCCACCGGGATGCACCACAGCGCCCGTGCTGATATCTTTCCAGGATCGTTCCCCTTCAGCCTTCCGCATCATGGATGCTCTCAGCCAGCTGTTCACGCACTTTCGCTGTCGCACCGACCTGTTCTTTCTGGGCCGGCTGTGCAATACCAGCACGCATGCCGAATCCGAAAAGGGCTACCTGCACCTGGTCCGCGAAGGGCGCGGCCTGTTGCAGATTCCCGACGCGCCCCCCATCCGCATCGAGGAACCGACGCTGATTTTCATGTCGGGGCACATGCAACACACCATGACACCGCTCGACGCCGGCGGGCTGGATGTGTTCTGCATCAGCTTCGATTTCGGCAGTGGTGTGCGCAATCCGCTCACGCACACCCTGAAGCGCCCGGTACTGCTGCAGCTCAACAGCAATCCGGACCTGATGGCGGTGGCCAACCGGATCTTCTCCGAAACGGCCGAGCGGCACTGCGGCTACCAGATGGCCGTGCACCATCTTTCGGCCTATTTCACCATTCAGGCGGTACGCTGCAGCCTGCGGCTGCGGCATCTGGATACCGGCCTGCTGCGCGGACTGGCCGACCGGCAGATCGGGCAGGCGCTGTCGCACATGCATCAGGATCCGGCTGCGCCATGGCAGCTGGAAACCCTGGCCGAACGGGCACACATGTCGCGCACACGCTTCGCGCTGCGCTTCAAGGAGACGGTGGGCGTCTCGCCCATGGATTATCTGGCCACCTGGCGCATCTCGCTGGCGCAGAGCCTGCTGCTGCAGGGTGTGCCCGTGGCGCTGGTGGCGGAACGGACCGGCTACAGCCACAATGCCGCATTGACCCGTGCCTTCACCCGTATCGTCGGCCACACGCCCACGGCATGGCTGGCTCAACAGCGGGAACAGATGAAAGCTGCGGAAGAGGCCATGGACGCGGAGGCCGCAGGACAGGCCATGATCGCGGAACAGGCCATCAGCGCCGAGCGGGCAGCGGCCGGCTCCGGGTGGTGGCTGAACGAACAGGGAACCGGGATCTGAACCGGAAAAGGATGGGCCGGCCGGTGCAGGAAAACCCGAGCCATCCCTGCGCCGGCCATGCACGGGCCAGCAGCGGGCCCTGCACCGTTCCCGGCCCGGATATCCGCTTCAGGCCGGCCGGCCATTGCACACTCAGTGGCACCCGCAACCTGTCGGCCGGCAAGGCCGATTTCTTCGGGCCGACACAGGTCACCGCGTTCTCAGCGGCACAGATGCAGACGCACGCCGGGCCGGGTATTGATGACCGACGGCGTGGCCGTGACGGTCGGCGGCACCTGCGGTGCCGGCATGGGCTGGTGGCGCGGAATGGCGCGCCGCACGGCCTCCAGGTTGGGCAGCAGCGCCACGGTCCGGTAAGAGCCGGACAGCAGCAGGTTCAGCTTGCGCAGCGGCGACAGCTGCCCTGCCCCCTCGCCAATGGCCTGATCCAGGCGTGCCAGCAGCACGCCGGCCAGCGGCAGTGCCAGCACCTGCTCCATCACCTGCCGCAGGCAATGGTGATAGGCCACGCATTCATCAAAGAGCGGCGATTCGGGCAGCGGCTGGAAGCCGTAGCGCGGCATCAGCTCGCGCACCTCACGATCGATCGTCGGCTGGTCCGGCTCCAGCAGGGCCAGCACCTCCGACGCCACCGACTTCTCCACCTGCCCGGTCAGCTCGCTGATCTGCATCAGCACGTCCGGATAGTTGCGATGGGGCACACGCCGGATGCCGTCCAGGATCATGAACAGCTCCTCGCGGCGCATCCGAAGCTTGCCGCGCATGCCCACATGGCGGCACAGCCGGCGCTGGAAGTCACTGTCAGTCAGCACATCGGTGGTGGAGATGCTTTCCAGCAGCCACAGATGCTCGCGCGCATCCGCGACGACACGGCTCATCGTTTTGACCACCGCAATGTCCAGGTCCTTCAGGAGACGCTCGGCAGCCACTTGGGTAAGGGTGTATCTCGACATCGAACATGCCTCGTTTCGATCGCATGTCCGCATGATCCCGTCTACCCGAAGCACGCCCGCACTGCCCTGGATACCCGGACAGCAACTGCGGATCGGCGGCAAGCCCCCCGTTTGCATAAAACCACGGAACGTGGCACGCAAACAACCCATCGCGACGATGCAGGCCATGGCGTGCCCCGGACACGACAGGTGCACCCTTGCAGCATGAGCCTGCTACATGGCCTGCTGAATCACCCTGCGCATGAGTGCTGAATGAGCTGGTACAGCATGAGCCTGTGACATGCCTGCCCAGCCACAATCGGATAAAAAAAGCAGCCGAAGGGTTTCCCCCACGGCTGCCTCCTCTGATCCGGACCGGCCTCAGCTCTCGACCGTCTCGACCTCGGCCTCGTCTTCCGGCTCGGGCGGCGGCGGCTCGAAGGATTCGTGGTATTCCAGCGCCACCTTGCCGGCGTCGTCCAGATCCACCGTGACGCGGCCGCCGTGCTGCAGACGGCCAAACAGCAGCTCGTCGGCCAGCGCCTTGCGCACCGTGTCCTGGATGAGCCGCTGCATGGGGCGTGCACCCATCAGCGGATCGAAGCCCTCGCGTGCCAGATACTTGCGGAAGGCATCGGTGAAGATCACCTCCACCCGCTTCTCGTGCAGCGTCTCTTCCAGCTGCATCAGGAACTTGTCCACCACCCGCAGGATGATCTCCTCGTCCAGCGGACGGAAACTGATGATGGCATCCAGACGGTTGCGGAACTCGGGCGAGAACAGCCGCTTGATCTCGGCCATCTCGTCACCCGGCTCACGCGTGTCCGAGAACCCGATGGAACGCCGTTGCAGGTCGGCCGCGCCCGCGTTGGTGGTCATGATCAGCACCACGTTGCGGAAATCGGCCTTGCGCCCGTTGTTGTCGGTCAGCGTGCCGTGGTCCATCACCTGCAGCAGGATGTTGAAGATGTCCGGATGCGCCTTCTCGATCTCGTCGAGCAGCAACACCGCGTGAGGCTTCTTGGTGATGGCCTCGGTCAGCAGCCCGCCCTGGTCGAATCCGACATAGCCCGGGGGCGCGCCGATCAGCCGCGACACGGCGTGACGCTCCATGTACTCGGACATGTCGAAGCGCACCAGCTCGATGCCCAGCGTGAAGGCCAGCTGCCGAGCCACCTCGGTCTTGCCTACGCCCGTGGGGCCCGAGAACAGGAACGAGCCGATGGGCTTCTCGGGTCGTGCCAGACCCGAACGCGCCATCTTGATGGCGGCCGCCAGTGCCTCGATGGACGAATCCTGGCCGAACACCACGTTCTTCAGGTCGCGCTCCAGATACTGCAGCTTGCTGCGGTCGTCGCTGCTGACCGAGGTGGGCGGGATGCGGGCTATCTTGGAGACGATGGCCTCGATGTCGGCCTTGCCGATCACTTCCTTGGCCTTGTCACGCGGCAGCACCCGCTGAGCCGCACCGGCCTCGTCGATCACGTCGATGGCCTTGTCGGGCAGGTGACGATCGGTGATGTACTTGGCCGACAGCTCGGCCGCCGCCGTGAGCGCCGCACCGGTGTAGCGGATGCCGTGGTGCTCCTCGAAGTAGCTCTTCAGGCCGCGCAGGATCTGCACGGTCTGCTCCACCGTCGGCTCGACCACGTCGATCTTCTGGAAGCGCCGCGACAACGCATGATCCTTCTCGAAGATGCCGCGATATTCGGTGAACGTGGTGGCGCCGATGCACTTGAGCTCGCCCGATGACAGCGCCGGCTTGAGCAGGTTGGAGGCATCCAGCGTGCCGCCCGAGGCCGAACCGGCCCCGATGAGGGTGTGGATCTCGTCGATGAACAGGATGGCCTGACGGTCAGCCCGCAGCTGCTTGAGCACCGTCTTCAGGCGCTGCTCGAAGTCGCCGCGATATTTGGTGCCGGCCAGCAGCGCACCCATGTCCAGCGAGTAGACGGTGGCGTCCTTGAGCACCTCGGGCGCGTCGCCCTGCACGATGCGCCAGGCCAGCCCCTCGGCAATGGCGGTCTTGCCAACGCCAGCCTCGCCCACCAGCAGCGGGTTGTTCTTGCGCCGGCGCACCAGCACCTGGATGACGCGCTCCAGCTCGCTCTCGCGGCCGATCAGCGGGTCGATCCGCCCCTCGCGGGCAGCCGCATTGAGATTGGTGGTGTACTGCTCCAGCGCGCCCTGGGGATTGGCGTCGCTTCCCCCCTCGGCCGTGGCCTCCTGGGGCTCGTCCTTGCCCGGCTGTTGCTGTTGGGCCTTGGCGATGCCGTGCGAGATGTAGTTGACCACATCCAGCCGGGTGATGCCCTGCTGATGCAGGTAATAGACCGCGTGCGAGTCCTTCTCGCCGAAGATGGCGACCAGCACGTTGGCCCCCGTGACCTCCTTCTTGCCGTTGGAGGTGGACTGCACGTGCATGATGGCCCGCTGGATGACCCGCTGGAAGCCCAGTGTGGGCTGCGTGTCGATCTCTTCGGTGCCCGGCACCACCGGGGTGTTTTCCTTGATGAAGCCCGTCAGGCTCTTGCGCAGCTCGTCGATGTTGGCGGCGCAGGCCCGCAGCACTTCGGCCGCCGATGGGTTGTCGAGCAGCGACAGCAACAGGTGCTCGACGGTGATGAATTCGTGGCGCTGCTGCCTGGCCTCGACAAAGGCCATGTGCAGGCTGACTTCCAGCTCTTGGGCGATCATGCTTCCTCCATCACGCACTGAAGCGGATGTTGATGCTGACGGGCAAATCCACTCACCTGCTCGACTTTGGTCAACGCGATATCCCGTGGAAACATGCCACAGACGCCGCGGCCCTCATGGTGGACCTGCAGCATCACGTCGGTGGCCTTCTCCAGGCTCATCGAGAAGAACTTCTGCAGAACCTGCACCACGAAGTCCATCGGCGTGAAATCATCGTTCAACAGGAGCACCTTGTACAACGGGGGCGGCTTCAGGGCCAGCTGCTCCCGTTCAAGGACGACCGAAGGATCATTGGATAGTGTCATCCGACCGATTCTAGCGATTGATCCGGACCGATCAAGTGACCTGGCGACGTCCGGCAGGTGCCATCGTGACATCCACCACAACGCCAGGGGTGGCAGGCGCGGACCCCGGCCCGGCCGGCGATGTGCCTGGCAGGTCGAGCGAATGTCGATGAACCTGCCTGACCACTGCACAATGCGTCCTTTTCGGGGCAATTCAAGTGCTCGCCGGCCAACAGTGTGATTGTGACTCATTCCTACCCGGATTGCACCTCGGAAAGCGGCTCACGGCGAGCGCTCCTCACCACCTCAGGCTGCCCGCCCCACACCGCCTCACGGCGCCAGGCAAGCCTCCGCGCAAGCCAACGACACGGCCCATGGCCGCTGCACGGTGACGCTCACAGCCCGGCCCCCGGTCAGTCGATCCTGTTCATGTTCCGTTCACGTTCTGTTCATAATGGAATAGGCTGGATTTATTATCCTGATATAAAAAACCGATCATTCACCTACGCTCCTCAAAACCCATGAAGGAAACGCCCGGAGATCCTCCGGGACTCTGCGGTCCTTCACAAGGCCATGATGAGGCGCCATCCGACCACCTGCCGTTCAGCGGTTTACATGAAGGCAAGAAAACCACAAGCCGCCACCGGCCCACAGGAGGGGCAGCCAATGCAAAATTTTGCTGCACCGCAGCAGAAATTAAATTTTCTCGTTAAGAAACAATAAGTTAAAGACTTGTCCGAAGGGGCTCCACAAGGTACTGACACGGATTGAGACCCGAAAACAAATTCCGTTGCACTCCCGGGAACTGCCGTTCGCACGATAGAACTTGACTGCCTCCCTCCAATTCCCAAAGAATAGTGTCTGATGTTTTCGGGGTAAATCAAGGCCCGCGCCCGAATACCTCCATTCAGTCTCACACGCACGGCCTTTCAAGCAGGAAAATTCATAGTATGGCAACGGGTACGGTCAAGTGGTTCAACGACGCCAAGGGCTTCGGCTTCATTACCCCGGATGAAGGTGGCGAAGATCTGTTCGCTCACTTCAGCTCTGTTCAGACCCAAGGCTTCAAGACCCTGAAGGAAGGCCAGAAGGTCTCGTTCGACGTGGTCCAGGGCCCCAAAGGCAAGCAAGCGTCCAACATCCATCCCGAAGGCTGATCTTTCAGCCAGGATGGGCTGACGCCCTTACCGAAAAAGGCTGGCAACGCAAGTTGCCAGCCTTTTTTCATGGGGCCCCGCTTCATCGCAGCGCGCTGGGCAACTGCTGACGAATGCCGGAAAGCAAGCGCCTTCCGCCTCTCCCCTGCCCAGGTCGCCCTGCGCTCAGGGCATGCCCAAAGAATCCTCAGTGGCCGTGGGCATGTCCGGCATGCTCGTCATGATCGTGGTGATGTTCATGCCCCCCCGTGTGCCCGGCCACGTCCTGAACCTGGACCTGCACGTCCTGGCTGCCGGCGTGACGGAAGTTCAGCGTCAGGGTGAAGTGCTCACCGGCCTTCAGCGGACGGGAGAGCCCCAGCACCATCAGGTGGTAGCCTGAGCTGGCGCCTTTGTTCATGTCCACGCTGGTTCCAGCCGGGATATCGATGGCGGACACCTGACGCATGCGCATCATGTCGTTTTCCACCTTCATCTCGTGCATTTCGGTGGCGCGAGCGATCCCGGTGCTGGCGGACAGCAACTGGTCATCCTGCTGACCGCGGTTCTGTACCCGGTCGATATAGACGGCCAGATTGGGAACGCCAGGCCGCGGCGCTGCGGTGTAGGCACCGCTGACGACAACGGGCGAGGCTTCCGCCTGCGCACCGTGGGCGTGGTGCCCATGCCCCTGATGGGCCGTCGCATGTTCCGCACTCTCGCTGACCGTCTGAGCAGTCGCCATCGTCGGCTGGGCCACAGCCAGGCAGGCCAGCAAACCCAGAGTCAGCCACGCCGGACGGGAGACATTCCGGATGCCATCCGCCGAAACGGGAAACGCGCTCTTGCTCATGCGATTGGACTCCACGAAGGATCTGAGGCGTAGGAACACGCGGGAGAAGTATCCCGGGTAATGGGCGGGATGCCGAGGAAAAATCCGACAGGTGGCATCAGGCACTCTTCACTCGACACCGGGCGCCCAACCACGGCCAGCATGCCGCAAGGCCTTGACATGCCCGGTGAAAGCTCCCGCCCCCCGACATGCGTGAACCCGCATCAGTCCGGACAGCCCCGGTGTCGGGGTATCGATACGGATGATCCGGATGGCCCCACAACAACGAAAAGGATGCAGGGTCCCGACGACCCTGCATGCAATCCGGTCAAGGGAATGTGCCGTGATCAGCACTCCGGACCGTGCCAGGCCCGAACGAAACCGGAAGGATCAGGGCGCTCACGGCCCTTGGCATGTGCCTCGGCCGTACCCACGTGCACGAAGCCCAGCAGGTGCTCATCGGCGGCAAAGCCCAGAGCGTCACGCACCTTGGGATCGAAGGCATTGGGGCCGCTGACCCAGATGGCACCGTAGCCCTGCAGATACAGGCCATTGAGCAGGTTCATGACGGCGGCACCTGCCGCCAGCCACTGCTCGATGACGGGCACCTTTTCGGAGCCCTCGATCAGGCGCACGGCCGGCACGATGGTCATGGGCGCCGCCAGCTGCTTGCGGCGATAGCGTTCGGGGTCTTCGTGCCCCCGCGCACGCGCTGCCTCGACCAGGATCTCGGCCAGCGCCGCCCGGGCCTCCCCCTGGACGGTGACGAAGCGCCACGGTTTCATGCCACCGTGATCCGGTGCACGCATGGCCAGCTCGAAGGCCGTCTCCAGCTCGGAGGCCGAAGGCGCCGGCTCATGCAACGGCCAGGACGAGAAGCGCCCCTTGAGCGCCTCGATGGCCACCTCGCCGACTTCGGCCAGATCAATCGTCTCGCTCATCGGTTCAGTTCCGGCCACGCGGCGCGTTTGCACTCTTCTGGCACGCCGGGCAGACGCCGTACAACGCCAGCCGACGCTCGGACAGATCGTAGCCATGTGCCTCGGCCACTTCGTACTGCACCTTCTCGATGACGGGGCTGGTGAACTCGTCCACCCGGCCGCAGCTCACGCAGATGAGGTGATCATGGTGATCGCCCTCGTTCATCTCGAAGACGGCCTTGCCGCCATCGAAGACGTTGCGGCTGAGCAGGCCGGCCGCTTCCAGCTGCGACAGCACCCGATAGACAGTCGCCAGGCCCACGTCATGGCCCTGCTCCAGCAGCCGCCGGAACACGTCCTCGGCCGAAAGGTGGCGCTCTTCGCTGCCACGGATGATTTCTAGTACCTTGATTCTGGGCAGCGTGGCCTTCAGACCGACACTGCGCAATTCCTGATCCTGGGTGCTCATTGACCTTCCTGAGAGAGAAACGGTTTCGCGGCGGTGGGCAACCGGACGATACCTTCCGGGCAATCGCCCTTGATCCCTGCATTATGAACCATTTAGGCCGCCATGATCCGTCATGTGATACTGCTTTCCTGTTGATGAACCACTGTTCGGGCCTGGCCGTCCGTACCTTGCCGGGGAGCGGATGACCCTGCTTCCCGCCCGGGGGCGTCAGGCACGCCTTTCCTGCTCCGTTCCGGCGCCCCGGGGCCATCATCCGCCGGGGAAGCGCCGGCCCGGGCGCCATCATCACGCTGGTGAATGCGGATGATGCGCAAGGCATCGGGCTGCGCCACCAGCACACAGGGCTTGTTGTGCCGGCGGCAATGGTCCTGCACCCGCCAGTACGCCTGATGGCTGAGACAGCCGGTCTGACATATCACCAGATCGGCCTCGACCAGCCGTTCTTCAAGGTCTGGGGGGTCCTCGACATCATCGGTGGCACCCGATCCACCAGCACGAGCATCGTCTGTCGGATGCAACGGCTGCCCCGGCAGCCGCGTTGACGTTCCGGTTTCCGGAACAGCCTCCTGCGTTGCCGCAGGCCATGCCCCGGCCGACGATGAGGCCGAAGTGCCGCGAAGCAGCGTCTGCAGGCGCTGCGCCAGCGACTCGATCCGAGCGCTCAGCGTGGCCCTGCCCGCCTGCGCTGCACCGGCGGCCTCCAGCATGCGTCGCTGCTCCTCACCGGCCATGGCCATGGAAGGCTCCCGCGCGGCCAGCTGGGCGCGCAGCTGCAACACTTCGGCCTCCAGGAGCTGATTGCGGGCATGAAGCCGCTGCACCGTGGCCGTGCAGCGCCGCTGGGCGGCCCCATAAGCCTGTCTCAGTGCCTTCAGTTCGGCCATCACGCCTTCCAGGCTGCGTTCGGACGGTTTCACGGTTCGGACTCCAACGGTTCGGGCAGGAGGAATGGACGGATTGCCGGAATGGCGGGCAACCCAGCCGACAGAAGGCCGGCATGGCGCCTGCATGCAGTGGCGACCATGACGCCAATGACTGATTTTACTTCTCATTCATGCAAGCTGCCTGCCCATCCCCTCACCCTTGACAGGATCGGCATCGGAACAACATCCGTGTCGGATCAGGACGACACTGCATGCACGACACCATGTGGTCGCCACGCCCCAGGCAGCGTCTCACTCGGTCCGGAACCGCCGGCATGCTCTGCGCACAGGCATGAAACAGACTGAAAAGGCCGCCAGAAGCTGCACTGTTTCGAGGATCGAGAACATCCGACGACCGGGACAATTCCCGATCATGCCCGTTGGAGGATCCCGCATGAAAACGATTGCCCTGACCATGATCGTCAAGAACGAGGCACGCAGCCTTGCTCGCTGCCTGGACAGTGTCGCCCCCTGGGTGGACAAGATGATCGTGCTGGACACGGGGTCGACCGACGACACCATCGCCATTGCCCGTGCCCATGGGGCCGAGGTGTACGAGCGGCGCTGGACCAACGACTTCGCTGCCGCCCGCAATGCGGCACTGGCGCACTCTGACGCGGACTGGAACCTGGTTCTGGATGCCGACGAATGGCTGACCTCCGGCGGTGAGTACCTGCAGGCACTACGCCACGATTCGCGCCGTGCCGTCCACAACATCCGCATCGACAGCGATCTGGGTAACGGCAGCAACACCCTGATCTCCAGCCACCGGATCCCACGGATCCTGCCGCGAGGCGTGCGCTACGTTGGGCGGATCCACGAACAGCCGGCCCACAACCTGCCAGTCGTCGATGCATCGGTAGCAGTACGGCACGACGGATACATGCAGGCGCAGCTCGACACCAAGAAGGGCCGCAACCTGGCGCTGCTGGAGGAAACCCTGGCAGAGATGCCCGATGACCCCTACATGCACTTCCAGTTGGGCAAGCAGTACGACATTGAGCAGCAGTACGACAAAGCGCTGTCCTTCTACCACCGTGCTCGGGAACTGGTACGCGACCGTTCCCCCTGGTACCACGACCTGGTGGTTCGGACGATCGAATGCCTGCGACACGAAGGTCGTCTGGAAGAGGCGATGATCTTCGCCTCGGACGAGATGCCCTACTGGGATCAGTCGCCTGACTTCTATTTCGTGGTGGGCTGCCTGCTGCTGGACCAGATGCAGAAGCGCCCCGCACAGGGCGAATCGCTGCTGCCAATGATCGAGGAGAGCTGGCTGAAGGCGCTGGCCATCGGCGAGCGGCCAGATCTGGCTGGCAACGTCATCGGTCGGGGCAGCTTCATGGCAGCCGGCCAGCTGTGGGCGCTGTTCGACGCACGCAAGGAAATCGAGAAGGCCGCGCACTACAACGATATGCAGAAGAAGCTCTATGCCCAGTACAAGCAAGCGGCAGACGCCGGCCTGGTGTCGGCGGCCGCCCTGCCCAAGCAGCAGCCGGCCTGAGCCTGCAGGCATCGGGGACCACGGCCCCGCTGCGCCTTGGTACAAAGGGGAACGCCCTGCCGTGGCACGCGGACTCCGGCACGACCAGGCTTGTCATTCACCCCGAATCCTGCGCGCCATGGCACTCAGTGCATTGTCATCGGCGCGCATGGCATCATGGGATGACAGATAACCTTCATAACGCTCAAAAAATCTGTCCATCCCTTTCGACTCGATGCGTCTGAAAGAAGACCCATCACCCGTACCGTGCATGGGGAAGAGCTTGGCGTGCAGATGATCCACGCCATACCCTTCAAAAATCACACCTGTCCGTCCAACGCCTTCAAGGCGCTTGTCAAGCATTCCGGCCACTTTCCTGGCGGCCTTCATGAGTGAACAGACGGTCTCATCATCGTTATCGAATACATAGCTGGGACGATGAGCCTTGGGAATGACGACAGTCACCCCGGGTGTATTCGGATAAATCGACAGAAAGGCAAGATGCTTATCATCCTCCCATATGCGATGGGAGGGCGACTCGTTCGCAACGATCCTGCAAAAGATGCAGTCCTGATCAACCGATTCATTTTCAGCCACGCGAAAATCTCCTGCATGTCAATACCGGGGCAGCAACCGGCCAGCCTCCTCGGCCATGAAAAGTCACTGCCCGGCAGCGCCTTGCCAGCAAGGGTGACGCCCTGCCCCCGCAGCACCGGCGATGCGTCTTCGGCTTGCGACTTGCGACTTGCGACTTGCGACTTGCGACTTGCGGCTTTCGGGTTGCGGGTTGCGGGTTGCGGGTCGCAGCCTGCCGCCTGCGACTCAGTCCGGATCGATCATGTCCAGCTCGACGAGGGCACGCCAGACCCCATCCTCATCCTGGCGTGGCGCCAAGTGGTCGGCGTACTTCTTCACCTCCGGGTGCCCATTGGCCATGGCCACCCCGAAGCCCGCTTCCGACAGCATCTCGATGTCGTTGAGCGAATCTCCGAAGGCCATCACGTTGTCCAGCGTCAGCCCCAGCGTGCCGATCACGTCGCGGATGCCGCGCATCTTGGACCCCTCGGTGGCCAGCAGGTCCGACGCATCCTCGTGCCAGCGCACCGTGCGGAACCGTCCATGGTCCAGAATGCCCGAGGCCTCGATGCCCGCCAGCTGGCTTTCCCGGAAGCCGACCACCAGCTGGTAGACCGGGCTGCCAGGCTCATGGGGCCGGTCCATGGAATGGTCACGCATGATCGGCACCAGTGCCGCATGGAAGGCCGGCGTCATCGAGATCACGGACATGTGGGTACGCTCGGCATAGCACACCCCCATGCCCTGGCCCACGAGATAGGCGGTGATGCGCTCCAGATCGGCCTGCGCGAACGGGTAATCGGTGACGACCTGCTGCCCGTGCAGGTTGAGCTGGCCGTTGATGGTGACGAAGTGCTCGACCCCCGTCCGTGCGATGACCGCCTCCAGCGGCGCAGGAAAGATGTAGCGCGCCCGCCCGGTGGCGATGGCCGGAATCACCCCGCGCCGTTTCAGCCCCCGGAAAGCCTTCTCGACACCGGGCGACAACAGGCCCGCATTCTTGCTGTAGAGCGTGTCGTCAATGTCGAAGAAGACGATCCGGATGCGGTCCTTCAGTGCTTTGCTCATGCGTGTGTTTCCTGGCGGCAACCACTCGGGCGACCACGGACGGCCCCGACGCAGCGCCCTCGTTGCGTATCCGGCTATTCTAGAGCGAGCCCTCGGCCTTTCGCCCCGGTCCCCGACAGGAGGTCAGTCCGTCCGCAGCGCCCAGGATCCCTTCCGAAGAAGGCCGCGTCCGTCGGCATCCGCCCCTGCCCGAAGATCCCGACCGCAACGTGCATCATCGGTAGCCATCCCCCCGCCCCGGCACTATGATCGTCCTGATCGCATCTTGACAGGAGACCTGATCATGTCCAGCAACCCCAGCATCCTTTCCCACGTTTCGCTCGGCACCAACCAGCTCGACCGTGCCCTCGCCTTCTATGACAAGGCACTGGGCGCCCTGGGCATCGGCCGCGTCGTGGACATGAGCCAGGAGCACCATGCGGTGGCCTACGGCCGCGCCTATCCGGAGTTCTGGGTGCAGGCACCGTTCAACGGCCAGCCGGCAGAAGTGGCCAACGGCGTGCACATCGCCTTCTACGCCGAGACGCCGGCCCAGGTGGACGCCTTCTACAAGGCTGCGCTGGAAGCTGGCGCCACCGACGACGGCGCCCCGGGCCCGCGTCCCATCTACGGCAAGCCGTATTACGGCTGCTTCGTGCGTGACCCCGACGGTCACAAGATCGAGGCCATGGCCTGGGTGGAACAGCCCGGTGCCTGACGGCCCAAGGTGATGCCTCAAGGTGACGGTCACGGCCAGGCACCGGTTGAGGGTGCTCTCTCGGGTGGCGTGACGCCCTTCACCCCAGCACGATGCCCCGCTTCTCCATGTCGGCCTGCAGCGCGGCCAGACGCCTGGCCGGATCCAGCAGCGGATCGCTGATGTGGGCAAACATGGCATCAGCAGAGCGGCGCACGTCGTCGTCGCTGGCGCTGACGGCGCCGTGAAAGACGTAGGCCGGCAGGAAGCGGGTCTTCAGCAGGTGGGCCGTCTGCTGCAGCGGCTTCAGGAATTCGCTCATCGAGAAGCCGTTGTAGCCGCCCGCCTGATAGGAATCGGCCGGGCCCCCGGTGGAAATGGCCGAGACCCATTCCTTGCCAGCCAGAGCATCGCCCCCCGGACCATAGGCCCAGCCATAGACCAGCACGTCATCCAGCCACTGCTTCATCAGCGGCGGAACCGAATACCAGTAGAACGGGTGCTGGAAGACGAGACGATCATGGGCCAGCAGAGCCTGCTGCTCGGCCACAACGTCGATCCTGCCATCCGGATAGAGGGCATGGATGTCTCGCACCGTGATGTCCGGCTGCGCAGCCAAGCGCTGTGCCCAGGCGCGATTGACCCGGGAGCTGTCCAGGTGCGGATGAAAGAGATTGACCAGTATCTTCATGGCGGCCTCCGAAGCAGGAACATGCGTCCATCGTAGTGGCTACAATGAGCCGCGATAAGCCCGATTCCATTTCATGACCTGATGCATGAGGGCCATCAATCGATCATGCGCCACAGCGATTTCGCCGAGCTGGCCGCCTTCGCCGCCATCGTCGAGGAAGGCAGTTTCCGGGGCGCAGCAGCGCGCCTGGGTCTGCGCCCCTCCACCGTATCGCACAGCCTGCGTGCGCTGGAAGAGAAGCTCGGCGTGCAGCTCCTGCATCGCACGACGCGCAGCGTGGCGCCGACCGAAGCCGGACAGGCGCTCTTTGCCCGTGTCGGCCCGGCCTTGGCGGGGATGGAAAACGCCATCGAGGCCGTCAATGCCCATCGTGACCTTCCGGCCGGCCGCATCCGTCTGAGCATGCCGCGCTGCGTGGCCAGCCAGGTGCTGCTGCCACGGCTGCGCGCCTTCATGGAACGGTTCCCCGACATCCAGCTCGACATCGCGGCAGACAACGGTTTCGTCGACATCGTGCGCGACGGCTTCGATGCCGGCATCCGGCTGCGGGAAAGCATTCCGGGCGACATGGTGGCGGTACCCGTCACGCCGGACCTGCAGACGATGGTGGTGGCCTCCCCTGACCATCTGGCCCTCCATCCGGCCCCCCGCACACCCCACGAACTGCACCGCCACCGCTGCATCGGCTTTCGCCAGATCGGCAGCGGCAACGTCTATCGATGGGAGTTCATGCGGGCCGCCCTGCCCACCCGGGAAGCTGGAGACACAAGTCCCGGGTCATCTGCCGCCCAGGTCCCCGGCCTCATGGAACTGAACCTGGACTGCGCGCTGGTGCTGGACGATCCCGAACTGATGCTGGACGCCGCGGCACGAGGCCTGGGCCTGGCCTATGCCATGGACGCCATCTGCCGTCCCTGGCTGGAAGACGGCCGGCTGATGCAGGTTCTGGCGGACTGGAGCCCCCGCTACCCGGGGTTCTGCCTGTACTACCCCAACCGCCGGATTACCGCTCCACTGCGTGCCCTGGTGGAGACATTGAAGGTCAGTTGACCGAACGCCAGCCCGGGCTGCCTGCCAGGCCCGAACGGCTCGCGCCGTATGACAAGAACAACACCGATGGCGGAGCATGGGCGCTCTCTATCCTTTACGGCAACAACTGTGTTGCCTCCATGACTCAGATTGTCGTCAACCTTACTTTTTATGGCCTAAGATGAATCCACAGATACACGGCATTCGATGACCGATGGACGGCCGACTTGCCGTGACAGGAGACCCACTCCGGTACGCCGGTGCATCCCCGCGGGATGCCGGCAACCGGATCCTCTTCGGGGATTTTCTCGTTTGCAGGAGCAGACATCATGATCCTTCGTCCATCTCTCAGCCATGTATCCCGTTCCAGCCCGTCGGCCCAGCCTGCCGGCTTCCCGCTGCGACGCACCGCAACCCTGGCAGGTGCAGCCACGCTGATGCTGCTGCTTGCGGCCTGCGGTGGCGGCAGCGGCGGCTCCAGCCGTGACAAGGCGGTGTCCAGCAGCCCCACACCGCCGACAAACCAGACACAGAACGCCGGCACGGGCCCGTCATCGAACAGCGGAACGTTGAACGGCGGTTCGTCCGGTAGCGGTGCCACGGGCGGCCAGACGCATGCCGGTGGCTCCACAGGCAACGGGGGTACGGGCCATGCGGGCTCGGGCAACGCCAACGCCGGAACCGGTGGAAGCGGCAGCGGCGGTACGTCAGGCGGCCAGGGCGCTGGCAGTTCGTCGAGCGGCGGCGCAGGAGGATCGACTCCCGGCCAAGGTCACGGCGCTGGCGGTAGCGGATCGGTGCAGCCTGGTGGCCATGCAGGGAGCGGCAACGCAGGGGGCGGCAACTCCGGAGGCAGCAACGCAGGTGCCGGCTCGACCGGCAACATCGGCCGTTGGGGCCCTGCTCCGTCCATCTCGGCGCGGGGCATCAGTGGTGACGTGCTGGCCACGATGATCAACCAGCCAGGTTCGCTGCATCCGGGCGATGTGCTGCTGAACGACGGCAAGCCACACCCGAACGAAGCCTATGCCCCCGTATCCTTCCAGGCCCGGCGCTGGTCTGCACAGCCGCCCGCCGGCCAGGCCCTGACGGGCGAGGCGCTGCGTGTGCATCAGGCCGTGCTGGCCGACGCCCAAGCAGGCAGCTATACGTACTACACCAGTCTGGATGCTGCCACGGTCGATCACACCAGCCGCGAGAACACGCACAACCTCTGGGTGGAGGTGAACTTCGGCAGCACCGTGAAGGGCTTTGCACCGCGCCGGGTCGACAGCCTGGCCTCTATGGCCGGCGTACCGGTGGGCACGCCGCTGCTGACGCTGCAGACACAGGCCCGCGTGCTGGTGGACCAGATTCCCGGGTACGTGACGCCCCAGGGTCGAACCTTCACGCTGAAGGGATCCCAGCCCTTCGTGGTGGAAAAAGGTACGCTGGTGCCGTTCAACCAGGTGCTGCGCCACTGGAGCGGCCAGGACGGTGCCTTCCTGCAGGTGTTCGTGGCCAACGGCGGCCGTTCCGACGAGGCGCGGCTGTGCCTGAACGTGCATGCACCGCTGATGAAGCGCCTGAGCTGCGTCCGCTACGCGGTGCCGACCGGCTGGAAACTGGGTCAGCCGCTGGTGCGTCTGGGCCACTACGTGGTGGATGACCAGTCGCCGGTGGCCAGCCGGCGCGACCTGCGCTACTGGAATGCCACGGCTGCCGACCTGCCGAAGCACCCGCTGGGGTACTGAAACAGGAAGGGGGAACGCCCGTCTCCGGGCGCTCCCCCTTTTCAAGGCTATCTCAAGGATCCTCCGAGCCAGCTCCGCAGACTGATGCGCCACGGTGCGGATTCTCAGAGGATCCCTGGGCCTTTCCGACACAGCCGCCCTTCCGGGCGGCTCTGCAGAAAGCCCCGAGCGATGATCACATGTTGTCGATCATCACCTGGCCGAAGCCCGAGCACGAGACCTGCTCGGCATCCGGCATCAGGCGGGCGAAGTCATAGGTGACCTTCTTGCTGGCGATGGCCTTCTTCATCGACGAGATGATCAGGTCGGCCGCTTCGGTCCAGCCCATGTGGCGCAGCATCATCTCGGCCGAGAGGATCTCGGAACCGGGGTTCACGTAGTCCTTGCCGGCATACTTCGGTGCGGTGCCGTGGGTGGCCTCGAACATGGCCACCGAGTCGGACAGGTTGGCGCCCGGGGCGATGCCGATGCCGCCGACCTGAGCGGCCAGGGCGTCGGAGATGTAGTCGCCGTTGAGGTTGAGCGTGGCGATGACCGAGTATTCCGCCGGACGCAGCAGGATCTGCTGCAGGAAGGCGTCGGCAATCACGTCCTTGACGATGATGTCCTTGCCGGTCTTCGGATTCTTCAGCTTCATCCACGGGCCGCCGTCGAGCAGCTCGGCACCGAACTCGTTATTGGCCAGTGCATAGCCCCAGTCACGGAAGGCGCCTTCGGTGAACTTCATGATGTTGCCCTTGTGCACCAGGGTGACGGAGGGCTTGTCGTTGTCGATGGCGTACTGGATGGCCTTGCGCACCAGGCGCTCGGTGCCTTCCTTCGAGACCGGCTTGATGCCGATGCCGGAGGTCTCGGGGAAGCGGATCTTGGTGACGCCCAGCTCCTTCTGCAGGAAGTCGATGAGCTTCTTGGCCTTGTCGGTCTGGGCCTCGTACTCGATGCCGGCGTAGATGTCCTCGGAGTTCTCGCGGAAGATCACCATGTCGGTCTTGTGGGGCTCGCGCACCGGGGAGGGCACGCCGTCGAAGTACTGGACGGGCCGCAGGCAGACGTAGAGGTCGAGCTGCTGACGCAGGGCCACGTTGAGCGAGCGGATGCCGCCGCCGACCGGCGTGGTGAGCGGGCCCTTGATGGAGACGACGTACTCGCGCAGCACGTCCAGCGTCTCGTCGGGCAGCCACACGTCGGGACCATAGACCTGGGTGGCCTTCTCGCCGGCGTAGATCTCCATCCAGTGGATCTTGCGCTTGCCGCCATAGGCTTTCTGAACGGCGGCATCCACCACCTTCAGCATCACCGGCGTGATGTCGAAGCCGGTGCCATCCCCCTCGATGTAGGGCACGATGGGGTTGTCAGGCACGTTGAGGGAGAAATCCTGGTTGACGGTGATCTTCTGGCCCTGATCGGGCACCTTGATGTGTTGGTACATGGATTGTGGACCTGTAGTGCGGATTGACACCGGTCGGGGCACGGACGTGGCACGGCGACCGCCCGCAGGCAAGGACGGCGCCGGACGAAGGTGACCCCGGGGAAAGGGGGATTATGCCAGCCATGGATGGCAGCCACAGGCGTGGGCGCCTCCTGGGCGCGACGTTCTCAGGGAAAGTCCCGAGATGAAGGGGCGACGGCATGCGACGCCCGTCAAGACGCGCAGGCCAGGGCCAGGAGGCTGGCCGGGCCGAGGCAGCCGAAACCGGGGCCATGGCGTGAACAGGGCTGCTCTGGCTCCGACTTGCGGACTGCGGACTGCGGACTTGCGGGCTGCGGGCTGCGGGCTGCGGGCTGCGGGCTGCGGGCTGCGGGCTGCGGGCTGCGGGCAGGGTATGATCGGCGCTGACACAGGAACCATCAACGGGGTGCCCCCGGATCTGCCATGCCCATTTCCCATTCTGCCCAGCCTGCCACGACGCCAACCTTCACGCGCGCCCCAACGATGGCGGCCCCCGCCCCGGCAGGCCTTGCCGATGGCGGCACGCACTGGGCCAGAGGATGGCGCCGGGCCCAAGGGGCATCCATCCGCATGGCCAGCCTGTTGCTGGTGGCCGGTACCTCGCTGGCCGGTATCCAGCCGGCGCAGGCCACCCCGCCCTACCGGATGCCGGTGGTGGAACTGGAAGCTGGCGGCCAGCGCATCGACGCCGAGCTGGCGCGTACCGAGCCGGAGCGGGAGCGCGGTCTGATGCACCGGACGGTGATGCCTGAGAACCATGGGATGCTGTTCGTCTTCGAGCAGCCCGCACAGTACTGCTTCTGGATGAGGAACACGCTGATTCCGCTGACCGTGGCCTTCCTGGACGAGGACGGCAAGGTGGCGGATCTGGCCGACATGCAGCCGCGCGATGAGCGCAGTCACTGCCCTTCCCGGCCGGTGCGCCACGCGCTGGAAATGAACCAGGGCTGGTTCGACGCGCACGGCGTGAAGGTGGGAGATGTGGTGAAGGGGCTTGAAACGGTGCCGAACGGCGAACCGAAGCCGTGAGCGGCTGCCTCTGGAGAAGGCGCGCTCAATGACGGAAAGGCCAGCCTGCCACGCGCTGGCCTTCAAGGACCGGCCACAGGTCATGGCCGGCCCATTCGTGCGGGATCAGCCCTTGTTGGAGAGCTTGCCCACCACGGCCAGCACAACGATGGCGCCAATGACCGAGGCGATCCAGCCGGCCGTCTGGCCCGGCTCGTAGAAGTGCATGGCGCCGCCCACGAAGTTGGCCAGGGCGGAACCGGCGACGCCGAGGATGGCCGTCATGATCCAGCCAAGTTTCTGGGTGCCCGGCATGATGGCGCGGGCGATGAGGCCGATGACCAGGCCGACAACGAACATCTGGATGAGAGCCATACGAGTGTTCCTCTGAAGTGAAAGGAAGGAAACGGACCGGAAGAAGGTCCGGACAGGAACTGCACACCTGCGGAAAGCAGGCATGACAGGCCACAGACTGAGCGCCGGACAGGCACCAGCCACGGGTCGAACAGCACCCCAACCTACCGTGGCAAAAGCGCCACGGATACGTAGATGGGCGCATCTTCCCACACTTCAACCCGACGAATGGTTAGAAATGATCATATCGACGGTCGCCTGCAGGCTGCCATCCTGCAGACGCACTTCGACCTGCCCGCCGGGACGGGCCTCGTCGACCGTGGTCAGCAGGTGGCCGTCGGCATCGCGCACCAGCGCGTAGCCCCGTCCCAGCACGGCCAGCGGGCTGATGAGTGCCAGACTGTTCTCGGCCATCTCCAGCCGGGCGGCAGCGCGCTGCCAGCAGCCACGGGCGGCGTGCGTCAGACGCTGCTCGGCCTGGGCCAGGCGGAATGCGGCGGCAGCCGTCGAGGGCGGCCGCAGGGTGTCGGCCGCACGCTGCCAGCGTCCCTGGCTCTCGGCCAGCCGGCTGGCCATGGCCCGTTGCAGGCGCTCGGCCAGGCGTTCCACGCGCATCTCCTGCCGGGGCAGTTCCTGCAACGGCCAGCGCTGCAGCCGTTCTGCCAGTTGTTCCAGCCGCTGGCCATGGGCCTGCAGCTGCCGTGCGGGTGAACGCAGCAGGCGCTCGGCCATGTCCAGGCGCTGTTCCAGCCGCTCCAGCTGGCGCTGCATGGCCTGCTGCAGCCGCGCACGCTGGTGGCGCAGCCGCTGCAGGCTCTCGCGCCGATCGGTGCTGACCAGCTCGGCTGCCGCCGTGGGCGTCGGGGCCCGCACATCGGCCACGAAGTCGCAGATGGTGAAGTCGGACTCATGGCCGACACCGCTGACCACCGGCAGCGTGCAACGGGCCAGTCGCCGGGCCAGCGTCTCGTCGTTGAAGGCGTCCAGATCCTCGAAGGATCCTCCGCCACGCACCAGCAGCAGCACGTCGCATTCCAGCCGCGCCTCGGCAGCCTCGACGGCGGCCAGCAGCTCGGCCGGCGCCTGCTGCCCCTGCACGCTGGCCGGGTAGATGATGACGCGCAGCTGCGGGGCACGCCGGCGCAGCGTGGTGAGCACGTCCTGAAGCGCTGCAGCCTTCAGCGAGCTGATGACGCCGACGGTGTGGATATGGGGCGGCAGCAGCTGCTTGCGTCCGGGATCGAACAGCCCCTCGGCCGCCAGGAGCGCCTTCAGCCGCGCGAACCGCTGCCAGACATCGCCTGCTCCGGCCAGCTGCATGCGTTCGACGCCCAGCTGGAAGTCGCCACGTGCCTCGTAGAGGGTGACACGGGCCACCACTTCGACACGATCGCCTTCGCGCGGCATGAAGCCCACCCGCTGCGCCGACAGGCGGAACATGACGGCGCGTACGGCAGCCCCGGTTTCCTTCAGCGTGAAGTACCAGTGGCCGCTGGCCGCCCGCGTGAAGTTGGACAGCTCGCCCACCACCCGCACGGTACCGAACGTGTCCTGCAGCAGACGACCAGCCATCCGGTTGAGCTGGCCGACTGTCAGCGCCTGCTCACCCGTAAAAGGCTGCGAAGAGGCTGTAAAAGCGCTTTCCTGTTGTTTCATCGGTACTTTTATCCACACAAAAGCCAACGCTTTCTGTAGCAGGCGGGGGCTGAATCAGCCGGGAAAACAACCCCTTCACCCATCGCCAACATATTGAATGATAAAGGAATTTCCGCACCCAGCCTTGAAGCCCCCTGAACCCTTTTCCTGCGCCTGCATCTGTAATTACGGGATGGAACACATCTGCCCACAGAGTTGTCCACAGGTCTTTGCACAGGCCGTTGCAGGTTGCGTGCCACACTTGCCGACCCCAAACAAAAAAACCGACAATCCCGGCGTTCGCGTCCCGCGAAAGTTCTACCCCTTCCGGAGTGTGTTCCCTTGTTCTCCATCATCCAGGCCGCTGGCTGGCCCATCTGGTTTCTGATCCTCGCCTCGATCGCCACGGTTGCCCTGATCGTCGAACGGGCGATCACGCTGCAACGCCGCAAGATCCTTCCTCCCGGCATGCTGGAAGAAGTGGTCAACCTGCACCGCAACCGACAGCTCAATGCCGAGATGGTGACGCGTGTGGAACGTTCCTCGCCGCTGGGCCGGGTGCTGGCCACCGGGCTGCGGCACGAGTTCGAGTCGCGCGACATGATCAAGGACGCCATGGAAGAGACCGGTCGTGCCGTGGCGCATGACCTGGAGCGCTTCCTGCCCACGCTGGGCACGCTGGCCACGGTGGCCCCGCTGCTGGGCCTGTTCGGCACCGTCATCGGCATGATCGAGATCTTCGGCTCGCAGGCCCCCAGCGGCAACGATCCGACCCAGCTGGCTCACGGCATCTCGATCGCCCTCTACAACACAGCCTTCGGTATCGGCGTGGCCATCCCGGCCCTGCTGGCCTACCGGGGCTTCCGCAGCCGGGTCGACGACTTCCTGGTGGAAATGGAGCAGCAGTCGCTGCGCCTGGTGGACGTGATCAAAGGAATCGGGGGCCGGCATTGAACTTTCGGCGTTCCATCCGGCGTGAAGAGCCGGAAATCAACTTCATCCCGCTCATCGACCTGCTGCTGGTGATCCTCATCTTCCTGATGGTCACCACCACCTACAACCGCTACCGCGAGCTGGCCGTGGACCTGCCCTCGGCGGCCGGCAAGGAAACGCCGGAAGCGCCGGTGCAGATCATCGTGGCCGTGACGGCCGACGGACAGTACCGGGTGGACAACGAAGTGGTGGGCCATGCCGATGCCAACATGCTGGCCAGCGTGCTGGGCCGTGCTGCCGGTGATCGTCAGAACCCCATCGTGGTCGTGCATGCCGACGCCGCCGCGTCCCACCAGTCAGTGGTGAACGTCATGGAAAGCGCCCGCATCGCCGGTCTGCCGCGCGTGAGCTTCGCCACCAAGACGAAGCAATCGGCCCAGTGACGGGCTGCTGCATCCCGGGCGCCCTCATGAGACGGGTGGCGCCTTGAAGACCGAGGGGCTACGCCGCCGGCTGGAAGCCTGGCTGCTGCGGGTCTGGTTCGACCAGACCCGTGGCGCCGACCGTCTGCTGGCCTGGCTGCTGGCCCCCCTCCTGCTGCCGCTGTCCTGGCTGGTGGCAACCCTGGCCCGCCGACGGGCCGCACAGATCGAACACACTGCCACAGGCCGCCCGGCCGTGGTGGTGGTGGGCAACGTGGTGGTGGGTGGCTCGGGCAAGACGCCCCTGGTCATCGCCCTGGCCCGTGCCCTGCACGAACGGGGCCTGAAGGTGGGCCTGCTGGCCCGCGGCTACCGGGCCTCCTCTGATACACCCCTTCTCATCGACCGCAACACGCCCGCCGCCGAGGCCGGCGACGAGGCCCTGCTGCTGGCCGCTGAGACCGGCCTGCCCGTGGGCGTGGGCGCCCGGCGCAAGGCCGCACTAGATCTTCTGGTCTCGCACCACCCCGAATTGGACGTGGTGATCTCGGACGACGGGCTGCAGCACGTGGCCCTGCCCCGCCGGCTGGAGCTGGTGATGATGCACCCGCTGGGTCTGGGTAACGGCCGCTGCCTGCCGGCCGGACCGCTGCGCGAGCCCGCCGAGCGCCTGGCCCACGTGGACGCGCTGCTAGTGCCGGCAACATCGCCCCAATCGGCGAGCACAAGCGCGTCGCCCGAAGGCCCCCGGACATCGGCCCCGCCCCGCTTCGGGATCCGCACCGAGCTGGCTGGCATCCGCACTCTGGATAGCAGCCAGCACTGGGCACCGGCCGATTTCGTGGCCACCATGGCCGGGCAGCGGCTGGCAGCCGTGGCCGGCATCTCGCGCCCCGAGCGCTTCTTCGATTCGCTGCGCACGCTGGGCCTGGACATCACCGAGTACCCCTTGCCCGACCATGCCCACATCGACCCGGCGTGGCTGGCCACGCTGCCCGAGCCCTTGGTGATCATGACGGCCAAGGATGCCGTGAAGTGCGTCGACTTCCCCCCAGCGCTGCAGACGCGCTGCCGGGTGCTCGATATCCGGGCCGTGCCCGATCCGGCGCTGCTAGAATGGCTCGATCAGCAACTGGCCACGACAGCCTGCTGCCCATCGACACCTTCTTCTGCGCATTGACACCATGATGGCTCTCGACATTCTCGTCTGCCCGCTGTGCAAGGGGCCGCTCGCCCACGACCGCCAGCAGCAGACCCTCACCTGCAAGGCAGACCGCCTGGTGTTCCCCATCCGTGACGGCGTGCCGGTCATGATCGTCGAGGAAGCCGGGCACCTGGCGGCCGACGGCAGCGTGACACCAGCGCCTGCCGCCGGCACGGCGGGCTGAAACCGGAGCGGCACGACCATGAGCTCCCGGTCCCCTGCCCAGGCGGCACCGGCCGCCACGCCTTCGTTCGTCGTCCTCATCCCGGCCCGGCTGGCCTCCACGCGCCTGCCTGACAAGCCGCTGGCCGACATTGCCGGCATTCCCATGGTGGTGCGCGTGGCCAACCAGGCCCGACAATCACAGGCCGTCCGGGTCGCCATTGCCACCGACAGCCCTCGGATCGCCGACGTGGCCCGTGCCCATGGGCACGAAGCCATCATGACCCGTGCCGATCATGCCTCGGGCACCGAGCGGCTGGCCGAAGCCATCACGCTGATGGAACTGGCCGAAGACACCATCGTGGTCAACGTGCAGGGGGACGAGCCAGAGATTCCGCCGACCCTCATCGATGCCCTGGCCCGCTGCCTGGCCAGCGACCCGGAATGCCCGATGGCCACGGCCGTGCATCCCGTGCAGTCAGTGGCCGACTGGCTCAACCCCAATGTGGTGAAGGTGGTGGCCGACGCCGAGGACCGCGCCCTGCTGTTCTCCCGTGCCCCCCTGCCCTGGTCGCGCAGCCATCTGGCCTGGGGGCTGGATGCCGACACCCCGCAGGCCCGGCAGGCCTTTGAGGCGGCCCAGCCCCTGCGGCACATCGGCATGTATGCCTATCGCAGCCGCTTCCTCACACGCTATGCGCAGCTGGATCCCTGCGCGCTGGAAGACATCGAGGCGCTGGAGCAGCTAAGGGTGCTGCACCACGGCTACCGCATCAAGCTGCTGCACACCGACGACGCGCCCCCCGCCGGCGTGGACACACCGGCCGACCTGGAACGGGTCCGGGCACGGCTGGGACACGGCACCCACTGACGCACAGCCTGACAGTCCCGTGCCCCAGCGCCGCACAGGCTGTGTGGCGCTGGGGCGCTACAATGGAAGGAATCGTATCTTTTCAACAGGAACTTCCTCCATGCGACTGATTCTTCTTGGCCCTCCGGGCGCAGGCAAAGGTACCCAGGCCGGCTTCATCACCAGCCAGTTCGGCATTCCCCAGATCTCCACCGGCGACATGCTGCGTGCCGCCATCAAGGCCGGCACCGAGCTGGGCAAGGCCGCCAAGGAAGTGATGGACCAGGGCAAGCTGGTGTCCGACGACATCATCATCGGCCTGGTGAAGGAACGGCTGAAGCAGCCCGACTGTCAGAACGGCTACCTGTTCGACGGTTTCCCGCGCACCATCCCGCAGGCCGAAGCCCTGCGCGAATCCGGCATCCGGCTGGAGCACGTGGTGGAACTGAAGGTGCCGGACGCCGACATCATCGAGCGCATGAGCGGACGGCGCGTCCACCAGCCCAGCGGTCGCAGCTACCACATCCGCTTCAACCCGCCCAAGGTGGAAGGCAAGGACGACGTGACGGGTGAACCCCTGACCCAGCGTGACGACGACCGTGAGGACGTGGTTCGCAAGCGCCTGGAGGTCTACCAGCAGCAGACCCGCCCGCTGGTCGACTACTACCAGGAATGGGCTCGCACCGGCGACGCAGCCGCACCCCGCTACCACGCGCTGGAAGGCGTGGGCACGGTGGAAGAGATCCGCGCCCGCGTGCAGGCTGCGCTGGCCAGCTGATCCCACCGGCTGACGCCAGGGTCATGCCCGGGCGTCCTCCCATCACGGGCACCACGAACCATCGTCGGTGCCCGTTTTTTGCAGCCTTTCTCCTGGTGATGGCCGCCTTCTCGGGCGTGCTCTCCTGGTATGCGCTCCCTCGGTGCCGCTCCCCTGGGGGCTTATTCGGGGTGGGCTGCACGCCGCCCCACGTTCTCCACGGGCAACGCTTGTCGCTTCTCAGCGCCCGGTCTCGACAGCCGGTGCCTGCGCCAGCTGCGCTTCCACCCAGGCCGCCAGCGCCAGCAGGCTGGCATCGGCACCCCGGCCGCCCACCAGCTGCAGGCCGAAGGGCATGGCCACCGGGCCGCACTGTCCCTGCGCCGGCCCATCCTTCGGCGAATGCCCCTTCTCCAGCCAGATGTGGCCCGCCGGCAGGCTGATGGCCGGCACACCGGCAAAGGAGAACGGCAGCGTCTGGCCCAGCACCGCCTCGCGGACCATCAGCCGGCCGTGCCGGGTGGGCGCGTCATCCTGGCCACGCAGCGGCGTGACAATGGCCGACGTGGGCAGCACCAGTGCATCCACCCCTGCCAGCACGGCATCCAGCTCGGCCATGTAGGCGCTGCGCGCCTGCAGTGCCGCAATATAGTCCTGCGCCGACAGCGCGGCACCCGCCTGCAACGGCGTCAGCACTCCCGCTGAAAATCCCTTGCCCCCCTCGGCCAGCGCCGCATGGTGGACCCGTGCCGCCTCGGCCCGCACAATGGGCGTGTAATGACGCCACGGCAGATCCATGTCATCGGGTTCGGCATCCACCAGGTCCGCCTGTGTGGCCAGCAGCGCCAGCAGGGCCTCGAAGTGGGCATGCGTGCCTGCATCCAGACGCGCCGCCAGCCAGCGACGGGGCACGCCCAGCCGTGGCCGTCGGGCCACCCGGCCGTGCGCCAGACTGCGCCCGGACAGCACCTGGTGCAGCAGCGCGGCATCCTGCACGCTCCGCGCCAGCGGGCCGGCATGGTCGCAGGTCCAGGACAGGGGCAAGGCCCCTGCCAGCGAGACGCTGCCCACCGTGGGCTTGAAGCCCACCACGCCACAGAAGGCCGACGGAATGCGGATGGAGCCCCCCGTATCGCTGCCGATGGACGCGCTGCCCAGCCTCACCGCCACGGCCACGCCCGAACCACTGGACGAGCCGCCGGATTGCCGGGCCGGATCATGCGGATTGCAGACATCCCCTGTCCAGGGATTCTCGCCTGTGGCACCCAGTGCGATCTCGTGCATGTTGGTCTTGGCAAAGACCAATGCACCGGCGGCCTGCAGCTGCTGCACCACTGCACTGGATACAGCCGGCATCGGCGGCAGTGTCGCCTCGGTACCCGCCTTCATGGGTGCGCCTTCCAGCTGGAACAGGTCCTTCACGCTGATCCAGGCGCCCAGCAGCGGCCGCTGCGCGGCACGGTCTGGCTCCCGTCCAATCAGCTCGGTCAGCGCCTGTGCCTCACGGCCGGCACGATCCCAGTCCACCCAGGCCAGCGGCCGCAGCGCCGCCGTCTCGGCTGCCCGCGCCTTCAGAAGGGCCAGTTCATCGGTCAGCGAACGCTTTCCGGCCCGCAACGCATCGGCCTGCTGCCGCAGCGACATGCTCGCAGCCCCCGAGTTATCTGAGGCCCGGGCTCCCGAAAAATGCAGATCAGACACCATATGAAGACGAACTCCCGAATTGCGGACAGTGACCAGACAGAAGCGTATTATGAAGACTGTTTGCAAGGATCCCGATCGATGAAGTACCAGCAGCCACACCGCGCCCTGAACACCAGCAAGATACGGTCGGCCGCCTACGACGAGAACCGCCAGACCCTGGAGATCGCCTTCCAGGATGGCATGCTGCGCAGCTATCGCAGCCTGCCGGCCGACGTGGCGCGCCGTTTCTTCACCGCCCAGAATCCGGCCACCTTCTGGGAAGATCGCATCGCCGAAGAGTATCCGATGACCCAGGTGCGGATGGAGAAACTTCCGCCCCTGATGGAAAGCGACCCCGTCGCCGACGCCGCCCGCCAGAAGCTGGAGCAGCTCTTTCAGCAGCCGGACAAGTCCTGAATCGTGGCTGAAAGCACGACGCCGACACCGGCCGGGGTGTCACGGCCAGCCTCGCCCCAACCCGACACGCCCGAGGCATGGTCAGGCCTTGGCCATCCGGGCATGCTGCAACTGCCCGACGCGTACGACCTCTCCCCCTCGCGCGCTGCGCCAGGGGCCATGCTGTCCGATCCCGACGCCATCATCCTGCTGTTCGCCGGCCATGCCCTCGTCCAGCGCAGTGACGGCCCACCGGCGCTGACGGCCGGCGACTATGGTTCCCTGCTGAACGCCTGGACCACCTGCGAGAGCGTTGGCCGCTACCGGGGACGTCCCTGTCTGGCCGTCTCGTTGTCCAATCCCCCTCCGCCCCTGCCCCCCGGCTGGGAGGCCCAGGGCCTGCGCCAGTGGTTCGGCCGCCTGCCGGACGACCTGACCTCCATCGCCATGCAGGCCAGCCAGCTGCTGGAATGGGTGCGCACCCACCGCTGGTGCGGCGCCTGTGGCGTGCCCACCGTGCGCGTGCCGGGCGAACGTGCCATGCAGTGCCCCCGCTGCGGCCTGCGCAACTACCCGCGCATCTCGCCCGCCATGATGGTGCTGGTCACCCGCGGTCACGAGCTGCTGCTGGCCAGCAACGTCAATTTTCCGCCCGGACGCTACAGCGCCCTGGCGGGCTTTCTGGAGGCCGGTGAATCGATCGAAGCCGCCATCCGCCGGGAAGTGGCCGAAGAAGTGGGCATCCAGGTGCATCGCCCGCGCTATTTCGGCAGCCAGAGCTGGCCCTTCCCCCATTCGCTGATGATCGCCTTCACCGCCGAATGGCTGGCCGGCGACATCCACGTCGACCCGACCGAGATCCGCGACGCCCGCTGGTTCACCCCCGACACCCTGCCCGACCTGCCGCCCGCCAATGTCAGCATCTCGCGCGCGCTGGTGGAGCACGTGGCACATCAGCTTCGGCAAGACCGTTCGCGCTGAACGGTCACACCGGCGGATCACTCCAGCCCCCTATGCCACACCCCGAGCAGCCCGCCCTCGGATTGTCCGCCTGTTTCCTTCCATCCCCGCCCCCTGTCCTTCCGCGCCGACTGGGACGCCAATGTCGACCTTCTGTGCCATAGCTCCTGTGTGCTGTCGCTTTTCTGACGCATAGTGCCGTGACATCCAAACGGCCATGGCAGGAAAGCTTCCGTGCAGTCATCCCGCGCCTTCGTCACCCACGTTCCCTCCTCCGTTCACCCTGAATCGGCAGCCGGTCCATCGGGCGCCAGGGGCGGCCATGCCCCCGACGCGACCCGGCCCGCGGGCCCTGCCGTGCAATCGACCTCACGGACGGACCGAGCCCAACCGCTGACGCGCAGCCTCATGGCCCTGATGGTCTGCAGTGCCCTCGCTGCCTGCGGTGGTGGTGGCGGTGGCGGTGGTAGCACCGTGAACACCACCCCCGATCCCCAGGCCGTGACACCCGTCACGCCCTCCGTACCCCCGAGCGCCAACAACCAGGGCGCGCAAGGGAACAACGGAACCAGCGGCCAGAACGGCACCAGCAGCGACAACCGTAGCCAAGGCGACGTGGCGGGCGGCAACGCAGCGAGTGGCAACAGCTCCCAGGGCAGCGCAGGCAACGGCAACCAGAACGGTGCGACCGGCGGGTCGAACGGTTCCCCGGGCACCGGGAATGGATCCGGCCACACGGGAAGCGGCACTTCGGATGCCCCGGCCAGCGTCACGCCGCCCAGCCTGCCCGGCAACGATGCCGATCCCCAATCGCAGAAGCCCACGGCCGCCATCGTGCGCATCCTGGGCCAGGTGCGAGGTCCGTCTGCAGCCGCCAGCCCGGCCAGCCTGCGCCTGCCGCAGGGCTCCACGTCCATCGCCTATGACCGACAGAACCCGCCGCGCATCTGGGTCATCAACCCCGACCAGGACAGCGTGAGCGTGCTGGACAGCAAGACGCGGACACTGCTGCGCGAGATTCCGCTGACCGTCTCCGGACGGGCCGAGACCGCCCCGGAAAAGCCGGCCACCGAGCACGGTCCACGCACGCTGACCATCGACAATGCAGGCCAGGTCTGGGTCACCAACCGCCACAGCGGCAGCATCAGCATCATTGATCCGGCCACGATGACCGTGACCACCCGCATTGCGCTGGGCGTCGCCACCCAGCCCTACGGCGTGGTGGCTGCCCCTGATGGCAGCGGTATCTGGGTCAGCACGCTGGGCTCGCAGGAGCTACTGCAGTTCGACCCCGTCACCCGCCAGCTCAAGCAGCGCATGGCAATGGGCCCCGAGGTCCGGCACCTGGCCATCACCGCCGACAGCAAGCGCCTGCTGGCCAGCCGCTTCATCACGCCTACCCTGCCCGGCGAAAGCACCCTCACGCCCCGTACCCGCGGCACCGGTTTCCGGGGAGGCGAAGTCCTGCTGATCGACCCTGCCCGTGCCACACTGCAGCGCACGATCCCGCTGGCGGTCAGCACGCTGGAAGACACGCCCATCCAGGGACGCGGCCTGCCCAACTACCTGGGCGCTGCCGCCATCTCGCCGGATGGCCGCTCGGCCTGGATTCCCTCCAAGCAGGACAACGTCCAGCGTGGCCAGAGCCGCGACGGCCAGCCGCTGGACTTCCAGAGCACCGTGCGCGCCATCGTGTCCAACCTGGACCTGCAGGCGGCCACGCCAGCCGAACGCCCCGCACGGCGCTACGACGTGGACAACAGCGGCCAGGCCAGCGCTGCCACCTACACGCCGGACGGCCGGTACGTGCTGGTGGCGCTGGAAACCTCGCGCGAGATCAGCATCCTCAATGCTGCCACCGGTACCGAAGTGCGCCGGCTGGACGTGCAGCGCACACCCCAGGGCATCGCGGTCTCGCCCGATGGCAAGCAGGCGGCCATCAGCAACGTGATGTCGCGTACCGTCAGCTTCTTCGACATCAGCGCACTGGCCAATGACGAGCCCCGGGCCATCCTGCCCGCCACGGCCACCGGTACGCTGAAGAGCGCCGAGCGGATGCCGGCCCAGCTGAAACGCGGCAAGGAGCTCTTCCACGACGCCCGCGACCCGCGTCTGGCACGTGACCGCTACATGAGCTGCGCCAGCTGCCACAGCGAGGGCTACGGCGATGGCCGTGTCTGGGACATGAGCAGCCTGGGCGAAGGCCTGCGCAAGACAATCTCGCTGCAGGGCCACGGAGGCAAGAAGGCCCGCCTGCACTGGAGCGGCAACTTCGACGAGGTGCAGGACTTCGAGCAGCAGATCCGTGCACTGGGCGGCGGCAGCGGGCTGATGCCCATCGGCAGCTTCGAGCTGAACGGCCGCAGCCTGCCGCTGGGTACCCCCAAGGCGGGCCAGTCGGACGACCTGGACGCCCTGGCCGCCTACGTGAACAGCCTGAACCGCTATGCCCCCAGCCCCTACCGCAACAGCGACCGCAGCCTGACAGCCAGCGCAAAAGCCGGCGAATCACTGTTTGCCAGCAAAGGCTGCACCACCTGCCACAGCAATGCCGACCTGGGGGGTGACGGGCTGACCCGTCACGACATCGGCACGCTGAAGCCGGCCAGCGGCAAGGTGCAGGGCGAGGCCCTGACCGGCTTGGTTGCCCCCGGCCTGCGTGACGCCTGGTACACCGCCCCCTACCTGCACGACGGCTCGGCCGACACGCTGGAAGCCGCCATCCAGGCGCACAACACCAACACCTTCACGGCCGCAGAACTGAGCAGCCTGGCCGCCTACATCCGCCAGATCGGCAACGGACAGTAAGCATGGCCCCAGAACTGCTGCAGCGATGATTGCCGCAGACATGAAAATGGCCCCGACAGGGGCCATTTCCGTCTGAAGCGAATCTGCCGCCAGGACTGGCGGCTGCTGCCGGAAGAAGATCAGGCCTCCCCTTCGCGGCTGGCGCGACGACGCTCGTGCTCCTTCAGGTGACGCTTGCGCAGGCGGATGCTCTTGGGCGTGATTTCCACCAGCTCGTCCTCGGCGATGAATTCCACGGCCTTTTCCAGCGTCAGCTCGATGGGCGGCGTCAGGTTGATGGCCTCGTCTTTGCCCGAAGCGCGCACGTTGGTCAGCTTCTTCTCGCGGATCGGGTTGACCACCAGATCATTGTCACGCGTGTGGATGCCGATGATCATGCCCTCGTACAGCGCATCGTTGGGCTTGACGAACATCCGGCCCCGGTCCTGCAGCTTCCAGAGCGCATAGGCCACGGCCGCCCCGTCATCCTGCGAGATCAGCACGCCCTGACGGCGACCCTCGATCTCGCCCGCCCACGGGCCGTATTCCTCGAAGACGTGACTCATGATGCCGGTACCGCGCGTCATGTTCAGGAACTCGTTCTGGAAGCCGATCAGGCCACGGGCCGGCACACGGTATTCCAGACGCACCCGGCCCTTGCCATCCGGCTCCATGTTCTGCAGCTCGCCACGGCGGCGACCCAGCGCCTCCATCACGGCGCCTTGGTGCTCTTCTTCCAGGTCCATCGTCAGCGCCTCATAGGGCTCCTGACGCTCGCCATCCACCACCTGCAGACGCGGTTTGGGTCGCGACACCGCCAGCTCGTAGCCCTCGCGACGCATGTTCTCCAGCAGGATGGTCAGGTGCAGCTGGCCACGGCCCGACACCACGAAGGTGTCCGCATCCTCGGTGAACTCCACACGCAGCGCCACGTTGGCCTGCAGCTCGCGCTCCAGACGCTCGCGGATCTGGCGGCTGGTGACGTACTTGCCCTCGCGGCCGGCCAGCGGCGAGGTGTTGACCAGAAACTCCATGGTCAGCGTGGGCTCGTCGATGCGCAGCAGCGGCAGCGGATCCGGGTTGCCGATCTTGCACAGCGTGGAGCCGATGTCGATGTCCTCGATGCCGTTGATGGCCACGATGTCACCGGCCTGTGCAAAAGGCACCACCTCGCGCTCCAGCCCCCGGAAGCGCAGTACCTGGTTCACCTTCACTGTGACGGGCGCCTTCTCGTCGCCGTGCATCAGCAGCACCGATTCGCCACCGCGCAGCGTGCCGCGGTTGATGCGGCCAATGCCGATACGACCCACATAGCTGGAATAGTCCAGCGCCGAAATCTGGAACTGCAGCGGGCCGTCCGGATCGTCGGCCCGGGCCGGCACGCGGGACAGGATGGCGTCAAAGAGCGGCGCCATGCTGGGGTTCTCGGTCGCGGCGGCAGCCTCGGCCTCTTCCACTTCGTTCACCGCATAGCCCGCCAGCGCCGAGGCATAGATCACCGGGAAGTCCAGCTGCTCTTCGGTGGCGCCCAGCCGGTCGAACAGGTCGAAGGTCTGGTCCACCACCCAGTGCGGCCGGGCACCGGGACGGTCAATCTTGTTGACCACCACGATGGGACGCAGGCCCAGCGCCAGCGCCTTGCGGGTCACGAAGCGGGTCTGCGGCATCGGGCCGTCCATGGCGTCCACCAGCAGCAGAACGCCGTCCACCATCGACAGCGCACGCTCCACCTCGCCGCCGAAGTCCGCGTGTCCCGGGGTGTCGACAATGTTGATCCGCGTGCCCTTGTACTCGACCGCGCAGTTCTTGGCCAGAATGGTGATGCCCCGCTCGCGCTCCAGGTCGTTGGAGTCCATCACCCGCTCGTTGACCTGCTGGTTGGCCCGGAACGTACCGGACTGCCGCAGCAGCTGATCCACCAGCGTGGTCTTGCCGTGGTCGACGTGCGCGATGATCGCAATGTTGCGGATCGGCTGGGTTGTAGATGTGTTGGTGTCAGACACGCTCAGTCTCGAATCGAATCAAAAAGGGCAACCGGGGTTGCGTTTCGTAAGGTCCTTGCGGCACGGATATCCCGTCCCTGTCGGGGAGACCCGGCCGGCTCGGCATGTTGTTCAGTCAGTCACGATCAATCAGGCACGATGACCCGCAGTGGCGCCAGACGCACGCTGCCATCAGGCTGCGGCACCTGGCGGGCCAAGCCGGCCAGTCGGCCAGCATGCAGTACTGCCACCTGCCCCTCCGGGGCGTCAATGGCGGGTCCGGTGGGCAACGGCGACGAGAGATCGACATTCGGGTTCGTTGGGGTCTGCCAGGGCACGGCCTGGCCCTGCGCAAAGCGCCGGGCCTGCTCATCCGTCAGCGCGGCCTGCGGCCATCCCGCCACCAGTGCCAGCAGCCCATGCAGATGGGACTGCGCGGCCGTCGGCCCCTCGGCCAGCAAGGCATCCAGCGTCACCGCATCCTGCACGCGATACTGGCCAACGCGAGTACGCCTCAGACCGCTCAGATGGGCACCGCACCCCAAGGCTGCGCCCAGATCGCGGGCAATGGAACGGATGTAAGTGCCGCTACCGCATTCGATGCGCAGACGCGCCCGCTCACCGTCAAAATCCAGCAACTCGATGACATCGACCCGCACCTCGCGGGGCTGGGCCGCCACCGGAGCGCCCTCGCGGGCATGGCGGTACATCGCCTTGCCACCCACCTTCAGGGCCGAATACACCGGCGGCACCTGCTGGATGACCCCCATGAAGCGCGGCAGCGTCGCCAACAGCGCCTCATGCGTGGGGCGTTCATCCGAGCGGGAGATCACCTCGCCTTCCACGTCATCGGTGGCCGTGGTGATGCCGAAGCAGACCTCGGCCTCGTAGGCCTTGTCATGCGTGAGTGCTGCACCGGCCAGCTTGCAGGCCTCGCCGAACATCAGCGGCAGCACCCCGCTGGCCATCGGGTCCAGCGTTCCTCCGTGACCGGCCTTGTCCGCGCCCAGCAGGCGCTTCACCTTCTGCAAGGCCGTGTTGGAAGACAAGCCCAGCGGCTTGTCGAGCAGCAGCAGTCCGTGGACCTTCAAGCGCGGTGCGTCCGGTCAGTCGTCATGGCGCGCAGCGCCAACAGGGGCAGAAGCCTGGTCTGCCGTTGCAGGGGTGGCACTGGCCGATGCGCCATCAGGCAGCTCGACCGAGCCTTCCCCGGCTTCCGTCGCGGCGTCACCCGGATCATCGGCAGCACGCCGCGAGTTGGCCTCGTCGATGAGCCGCCCCATCTCGATGCCCCGCTGGGCGGAAGCATCGTGCACGAAATGCAGCTCGGGCGTGGTATGGATGCGCACCCGGCGACCGATGAGCGAGCGCAGGAAGCCCGACGCCGCCCGCAGGCCACGCAGCGTCTCGGCCACCCGCTCATCATCATCGGGCAGCACCGAGAAATGCACGGTGGCGTGCGCATAGTCGGGCGTCAGATCCACGCCCGTCACCGTCACCAGACCCAGCCGGGGATCCTTCACCTCAGTGCGGATCAGCTCGGCGATCTCCTGGTGCAGCAGCTCGGTCACACGCAACGCCCGCCCGGGCGTTGCTCCTGGTCTACGTTTCATGGTGCCTCAGTCCGCTGCAGAGGCGCCCGCGGCGGAAGCCAGCGTCCGTGCCACTTCCTTGACCTCGAAGACCTCCAGCTGGTCGCCTTCCTGGATGTCGCTGTAGTTGTGCAGTGTGATGCCGCACTCGAAGCCAGCCTTGACTTCCTTGGCGTCATCCTTGAAGCGCTTGAGCGACTCGATGCGACCCGTCCAGATGACGGTGGAATCGCGCAGCAGGCGGACTTCGGAATCGCGGCGCACCAGACCTTCGGTGACGTAGCAGCCGGCCACCGTGCCCACCTTCGTGACACGGAACACCTGACGGATCTCGACCATGCCCAGCATCGTCTCGCGCTTCTCTGGCGACAGCATGCCTTCCATCGCCGACTTCACATCGTCCACGGCGTCGTAGATGATGTTGTAGTAGCGCAGGTCGATGCCGTTGGTCTCGGCCATCCGCCGTGCCGGCTGGTCCGCCCGCACGTTGAAGCCGATGACCACCGCCTTCGAGGCGATCGCCAGGTTGATGTCGCTCTCGGTGATGCCACCGACCTGGGCGTGCACGATCTGCACCTTGATCTCGGCATTGCTGAGCTTGAGCAGCGCGTGCGCCAGTGCCTCCTGCGAGCCCTGCACGTCGGCCTTGATGATCAGCGGCAGGGTCTGCACCTCGCCTTCGCCGATCTGGTCGAACATGTTCTCGAGCTTGGCGGCCTGCTGGCGTGCCAGCTTCACGTCGCGGAACTTGCCCTGACGGAACAGCGCGATCTCGCGGGCCTTGCGTTCGTCGGCCAGGGCGATCAGCTCCTCGCCGGCCTGCGGCACATCGTTCAGACCCTGGATCTCGACCGGGATGGACGGCGTGGCCGAAGCGGCATTCTTGCCGGACTCGTCCATCATCGCACGCACCCGGCCCCAGGTGGAACCCACCAGCACCGTGTCACCACGCGACAGCGTACCCGACTGCACCAGCACGGTAGCCACCGGACCACGGCCCTTGTCCAGCCGTGCCTCGATCACCAGACCGCGTGCCGGCGCCTTCTCGGGCGCACGCAGCTCCAGGATCTCGGCCTGCAACAGCACGTTCTCCAGCAGGTCGTCGATGCCCTGGCCGGTCTTGGCCGACACGCCCACGAAGGGCACGTCACCGCCGTACTCCTCGGGCACCACGCTCTGCGCCACCAGCTCCTGGCGAACGCGATCGGGGTTGGCCTCGGGCTTGTCGATCTTGGTGATGGCCACCACCAGCGGCACCTCGGCCGCCCGGGCGTGCGAGATCGCCTCGATCGTCTGCGGCATCACGCCGTCGTCGGCCGCCACCACCAGAATCACGATGTCGGTAGCCTTGGCACCCCGCGCACGCATCGCCGTGAAGGCCGCGTGACCCGGCGTATCCAGGAACGTGACCACACCACGCGGCGTCTTCACGTGATAGGCACCGATGTGCTGGGTAATGCCACCCGCCTCCCCGGACGCCACCTTGGTCCGCCGCAGGTAGTCCAGCAGCGAGGTCTTGCCGTGGTCGACGTGACCCATCACCGTCACGACCGGCGGCCGCGGCACAGCCGGGCCCACATCCTCGGCAGCCACTTCGTCCAGCATCGCCTCCGGATCGTCCAGCTTGGCCGCAATGGCGGTGTGGCCCATTTCCTCCACCAGAATCATGGCGGTTTCCTGGTCCAGCACCTGGTTGATGGTCACCATCTGACCCAGCTTCATCAGCTGCTTGATCACCTCGGTGGCCTTCACGGCCATCTTGTGGGCCAGATCGGCCACCGTGATGGTCTCGGGCACATGAACTTCACGCACGATCGGCGTCTCGGGCTGCTGCGCCTGGGTGAAACCGCCGCGGCGATCGCGGTCGTTTCCTCGACGCGGACCACGCGTGCGCCAGCCCGTGCCGGTACCACTGCCCGCATTGCTGTCATTGCGCCCACCCTTGGTCGGACGGCGCTTGCGGGAAGCGTCATCCTGCCAGGACGACGAGAGCTTCTCGGACTTGACGTGCTTGTTGCGGCCACCACCACCGGCGTTCTCGGCCGGCGCAGGCGCAGCCTGCTGGCCCGACGGACGATGCAGCGTGCCACCACGACGGTCCTTGCCCGCACCGGCAGCCGCGGCCGGCTGCGCGGCCGGAGGAGCTGGTGGCGGCGGGGGCGGCGGCGGACGCCGGCTGGCTTCCAGCAGGCGGTTGATTGCGGCCACCTCGGCCTCGGCGCGGCGACGCGCCGCTGCCGTGGCATCAGCCTCTTCCTTGGCCTTGCGGGCTGCAGCGGCTGCCTCTTCGGCCGCCACGCGGGCAGCTTCCTGCTTGGCAGCGCGCTCGGCTGCTTCGGCAGCAGCCTTCTCTTCGGCCTGCTTGCGTTCCTGGTCGCGTGCCGCGGCCGAAGCGGCTGCGGCGGCCCCCGCTTCCTCGCGCATCTTGCGCTGCATGGCTCGAGCAGCCTCGGCCTCGCGCTCGGCGTCGGCCTGCATCTTCGCCAGACGCTCCTGTTCGGCACGTGCGGCTTCCTCGCGGCGGCTGGCCTCGGCCATCGCCTCGTTCTCGCGCTGGCGATCACGCTCCAGTCGCGCGGTCTTCTCGCGAAGCTCGCGGGCCTGACGCTCCATCAGCTCCTTCTGCCGACGAGCCTCTTCCTCGCGCAGCCGACGCTGTTCCTCGTCGATGACCGAGTTGGCCGACTTCACCGGCGGCGGAGGAGCCACCGGCGTGGCAACCGGTTCCGGCGCCGCCGCTGCAGGGGCATTGCCCGGAGTGCCGTCACGCTTCACGAACGTGCGCTTGCGACGGACCTCCACCTGGATGGTGCGTGCCTTGCCCGTGGAGTCGGCCTGCTTGATCTCGGAGGTCTGCTTGCGCACCACCGTGATCTTCTGACGCCGGGGGGCATTCTCTCCCCCTCCGCCATGCGACGCCCGCAAGGCCGACAGCAACCGCTCCTTGTCCGCTTCGGACAGCGGATCCGAGGGGTTCTTCTTGTCGACACCCGCTGCGCGCAACTGTTCCAGAAGTACCTCTGCAGGTACTCGCAATTCCGCCGCAAATGTCTCAACGTTCGTACTGGCCATGTGTCCTTCCGCTACTACCGATTCAGTGTGTGCGTCACCTGCGATCGTCACCCCCGACCGACGCGGGATCCAGGGGCGACATCGACATCACGCACCGCCTTCCTCGACGAACCAGTGCTCGCGAGCCTTCAGGATCAGTGCCTTGGCCCGCTCCTCGTCGAGTTCGGTGATTTCGATCAATTCGTCCACCGCCAGCTCGGCCAGATCGTCGCGGGTGCGGACATTGGCCTCGGCCAGCTTCACGGCCAGCTCGCGGTCCATGCCCTCCAGCGACAGCAGGTCGTCGGCGGTCTCGTTCAGTTTCTCTTCGGTGGCAATTGCCTGGGTGAGCAGCGCATTGCGAGCCCGCTCGCGCAGCTCGTTGACCGTGTCCTCGTCGAAGGCCTCGATCTCGAGCATCTCGTTGAGCGGCACGTAGGCAATCTCTTCCAGGCTGGTGAAGCCCTCGTCGATCAGGATGTCGGCCACTTCGGCATCCACATCCAGGCGCTCCATGAAGACGCCGCGGATCGCAGCCCGCTCGTCTTCCTGCTTCTTCTCGCTTTCCTCGGCCGACATCAGGTTGATCTGCCAGCCGGTCAGTTCGGATGCCAGGCGCACGTTGCGACCGCCCGTACCGATGGCCAGCGCCAGATTGTCCTCGTCCACCACCACGTCCATGACGTGACGCTCCTCGTCCACCAGGATGGAGGAAACGTTGGCGGGTGCCAGCGCACCGATCACGAACTGCGCCGGATCCTCGGACCACAGCACGATGTCGACCCGCTCACCGGCCAGTTCCTGCGTCACGGCCTGCACGCGCGAACCCCGCACGCCCACGCAGGTGCCGATCGGATCGACCCGGCTGTCGGTGGCGTGCACGGCGATCTTGGCGCGCACACCCGGATCACGCGCGGCAGCGCGGATCTGCAGCAGCCCCTGCTCGATCTCGGGCACTTCCAGCTCGAAGAGCTTCATGATGAACTCGGGCGCCGTGCGCGACAGGAAGAGCTGCGGCCCACGACCCTCGCGATTGATGCGGGACACCCAGGCCCGCACGCGGTCGCCGTTGCGCAGGTTCTCCTTCGGGATCATCTGGTCACGCGGCAGACGGGCCTCGATGCGGCCCGACTCGATGATGGCGCCCTCGCGATCGACACGCTTGATGGTGCCCGACAGCAGCGAATCACCGCGGGAGAGGAAGTCGTTGATGATCTGCTCACGCTCGGCGTCACGGATCTTCTGCAGGATGACCTGCTTGGCGGCCTGTGCACCGATGCGACCGAACTCGATCTCTTCCAGCTCTTCCTCGATGAAGTCCTCGAGCTGGATGTCCGGATCCTGCTTGCGGGCCTCGGTCAGGATGATCTGCAGATCGTGGTCGTCCAGCTCGCCGTCGGGCACCACCTGCCAGCGACGGAAGCCACGGTAGCTGCCATCCTCGCGGCTGATCGCCACGCGGATGTCCACCTCGTCCTTGTAACGCTTTTTCATTGCCGACGCGAGCGCACTCTCCAGTGCGGCAAACACGACGTCGCGCGGAACATTCTTCTCGCGCGCCAGCGCATCGACCATCAGCAACAATTCACGTCCCTGCATAACCACTCCCTAGAAAACCGGCTTCGGCACCAGCCGAGCCCGATCCACTTGCTCAAATCCAAACCGCAGCCAGCGCACATCGGCCGTCTGCAACGCGGCTTCCACCGGATCGGCAGGCACGGGTCGCGCCTTCGGCGGCCGACGACCGGGCACCCCCCGGTTGCGCCCCGGACGGGCGTTGTCCGCCGGCTTCTCGCGCCAGGCCAGCAGCCAGTCGCTCTCAGCCGGCGCAGCGCCTCCGGCCTGCACCACCTCGGGCAGCGCAGCATCCGGACCCAGCAACTCACGCACCCGCGCCAGCGCCGTCTCTGCCGACAGCAGCACACCCTCGAAGGTACGGCGACCGTCCTGCGGCATGCGCAGCCAGAGCTTCACCTCGTCCCCCGTGAAGCGGGCAAAATCCTGTGGACGACGCAGCCGTCGGTCCAGCCCCGGCGAGGAAATCTCCAGCCGGTCATAATCCACATCTTCCACCAGGAACAGGTGCGAGAGCTGCTCGCTCACCCGTTCGCAGTCATCCAGCGTGATGGGCTGCGCATGATCGACGTTCTCGATGGTGATGCGCAGCAGGCCACCGGCGGCGAACTCCACGTCCACCACTTCGTAGCCCATGCCCGACACCACGGGATCGACCATCGATTCGACGTTGCTGACTGTTGCCGGAGTGCTTCCCACCTGTTGACCCTACCCTGCCGCGCCTGCGCGACCGATTTTCCAGACTGCCGCCCGTACGTGCCGGTGCACGCACGAACAGCCAGAATTGCTGCGCCCGCCACGGATAAAAAAAAATGGGCTGGCCAGCCCATTCCGTACCACGGCGTGGAGCCCGGCCATGACCGAACACCCACCGGCGCCATGCACCCGCCACCCCGTGGCGGCCGTGAAGGCGACCCGGCCGCCATACCTGCGGACCGGCTGCGGCCGGCGCCCTGCAAAGACGCCGGAACCAGCAGGTCCCTTCGCTGTTGCGGGCGGCAATGCCACCTTCGAAGGTATCCTGCAAGACGGCTGATTGTAGCCGACGAATGGTCGAAACTCAAGATCGACCCTCCCTCGCCACACCCCGTCGGTCGAGGCGCACCGCCCCGACCGACCCCGGGGAACCCCGCTCGGACCGGGTCAGCGCCCCTTGGCGAAACTCTTGCGACGCGGCCGCGGCTGGGCTGAATTGCCACCGTTGCCACCGGCACGCCTGGCCCGCGGCTGACGGGGCGTACCGTTGCCCGGCGCACGCTGCCCACCCCAGTTGCCGCTACCGGCATTGGGATCGAAGGGCTGGCCCAGACGCGCTGCAAAGCCCGGCGTCGCCCCCCAGCGCTGCTGACGACCATCCCGCTTCATCGAGCGGGTGATGCCCTCCAGGTGCGCCGAATCCGAGGTAGGCTGCCAATCGTCATCCTCGTAATTGACACGAGCCGTCGCTGGCGCCTGCCGATTCCGGGGCGCCACATTGCCGTTGCGTCCACTGCCCTTGCCGCTGCGAGGCGCCACGTTGCCATTGCGTTCCTTCACGCGACGCGGCCGGCGGTCGGGCAGCACGGTCTCGCGCGCCACCTTCGACCAGTCGGTATCACCACTGTAGGACACGGCCTGCGGCAGATACCGGGTCTCGGTCCAGCCCCGGCGTTCGCTCACCGTCAGCGTCTTCTTCTCGGCGGTGGGCTCCAGCGTCTTTACCGACACCATGCGCGGTGCCTCAACCTTCTCGGGCGACTGCTGCCGACCCGCCGTGCGCGAACGCCGCGACTGCTGGCGCTTGCCCCGCGCCTGCTTGCCCGCGTCATCACCCGGCAAGCCCCCTTCGGCCGCCTGACGGCGATTGCCCCGCCGTGTCCGCTGCGCCTGCTGGGCGCCGGCCGCTTCCTGCCCCACCTTGCGCCGACCACCACGGGTCCGGCGCCCGACCTGCTGACCCTCGCCACCGGCCGCATTCCCGTCCACCGGCATGACCTGGCCACTCGGCATGATCGTCCCGGACATGTCCTGCCCGGGCAGCTGCACCATGCCCTCGCCCGTCTGCTGGGCACGACCCCGCGCCCCACGCAGCATGCGCCTGCGCGCGGGATGGCGACTGCCCGACGGCTGCGGCATGCCGGAAACCGCTCCCTGCTGGCCGCCTCCCTGCTGCCCTGCACCGGCCTGGGCTGCATTGCCTGCACCACGTCCCTGGCGGCGCGACGCGTCATTTCCACGCCCAGCGCCTTTGCCCCGCCCCTGGGCGTTGCCCGACCTGGCATCGCGCGCGGCATCCGTCGTCCCGTCACTCATCTCGGCCACATGGCGACGCATCTGCTGCTGCAGCTGACGTACCTCGGCCTCGGTCAAGGCGTGCAGGCGACCACGCTGCAGCCGCGGCGGCAGCGCGATCGGACCAAAACGGATGCGCACCAGCCGCGAAACGGTCAACCCCACGGCATCGAAGAGCCGCCGCACCTCACGGTTGCGCCCTTCCAGAATCACCACCCGATACCAGTGATTGGCACCTTCGCCGCCGATATCCTCGATGGACTGCAGCGTGGCCGGACCATCCTCCAGCGTCACACCAGTCAGCAGCTGCTGGCGGATCTCGTCATCCACCCGTCCCAGCACCCGCACCGCGTACTCACGCTCCCAGCCATAGCGGGGATGCATCAGCTTGTTGGCCAGATCGCCGGACGTGGTGAAGATCAGCAGCCCCTCACTGTTCAGATCCAGCCGTCCCACGGCAATCCAGCGTGCCCCACGCAGACGGGGCAACCGGTCGAAAACCTTCGGCCGTGACCCCGGATCATCACGCGTGACCAGCTCGCCGGTCGGCTTGTGGTAGAGCAGCACCTGAGGCGTCTGCGAGGCCGCGCTGCGCTTGCGCGACAGCGGCTTGCCGTTCACGCGGATGACGTCCTCGGGCCCCACCCGCTGGCCCACATGGGCTGGCAGACCGTTCACGGACACCCGTCCGGCGATGATCAGCTCCTCCATGTCACGGCGCGAACCGATGCCGGCATCGGCCAGGATCTTGTGGAGCTTCTCGGCATCGGGCGACACCGGCCGGCGGGTACCCCGACCCGCATCGCGCAGGCCGATGCTGGCCTCGCGGGCGAAGAACGGCACCGGCTCCCCGGGCACTTCCTCGCCGTCATCCTCGTCGCCGAAATCGTCTTCGTCGTCGTACCGGTCGTCTTCGTCGCGGAAATCATCGTCATCGAAGTCTTCCTCGTCGGCCGACGCGCCGAAAGACGGCACCTCGGAAGCAGACCACCGGGCGTCCACGCCCGCACCGTCCGAGGACGGCTGCACGTCGCGCCCGGCGCGGATGCCGTCGTCCGATGCCTCACCCATCGGTGCCACACTGGCCGACGCATCGGGAAGCCCGTCCTCGGAGACAGGCACTTCAGTCGCCGTCACGCCCTCGGCGGAAGCAACCTTGCTGCGGCGGGTCGATGCCCGGGGCGTCCGGGCACGACGCGGCCTGGCTTCAGCTTCGACAGAAGCCCCCTCGGCATCGGCAGACTCAGCATCGGCCGAGACGGTATCGCCTACCTCGGTGGCAACGCCCGCCTCCGTCGCCACGGCATCCGCCGCCGGCTTGCGACGCGAGCGGGAGACCCGCTTGGCAGTCTTTGCTGCGGGCTCTTCAGCCGACACATCGCCAGCACCTTCCGCCCCCGGCACGCCCTCGGCGTCATCCTTCGCAGCCGTCTTGCGGCGGCGGGTTCCGGGTGCAGGCGTGCCGGCATCAGCAGCATCCGCCTCGGCAGCCTTGCGTCGCGGAGCACGCTTGCGCGGCGCCGCCGTCTCCCCGGCGGACGTCGTGCCCGTGTCCGTCTGCAGCATCGGATCGGTCGATGCACCCTGCCCCTCATGGGCAGCATCGCGCTGCATGTCTTCTTCGTACTGTTCGGTATTCATGCGATGGTCACATCACAGGGGGTTGCCTGCGGACGCTTCCGCAGCGGGTAGTTCTTCATTCACGGCCGTCCCGGCTTCGGGCGCCGCTTCTTCCTTCATGTTCATGTCGGGCGGCGCCTCGGCCGCTTCAGCCTCAGCCGCACTGGCACCAGCATCGGCACCGGATTCGACCCTGGCACCAGCGTTCCCTCCACCGGCAGATGGCGCCCCGTCAACATCGGCGCCACCGGACGCTTCGGCCCCCTCGGAGGCCTCGGCATTGCCGGGTGCCTCAGCGCCCTCGCCTGCCTCTTCGGCAACCTGGGCCGAGGCCGCCGCACCGGTCTGCAGCGCCAGCGCCTCCAGCACATCGGCCGGCAGCGCATCATCGTCCAGCGCCGGCAGCTCGGTCAGCGACTTCAGGTTCAGATCATCCAGGAACTGCCGGGTGGTGCCGAACAGCGCCGGCCGCCCCACCACGTCCTTCACGCCGATCTGATCGATCCAGCCCCGATCCTCCAGCGTCTTGATGATGTTCGACGACACCGTGACGCCCCGGATCTCCTCGATGTCACCCCGCGTGACCGGCTGCCGATAGGCAATGATGGCCAGCGTCTCCAGCACGGCCCGCGAATAGCGCGGCGGCTTCTCGGCGTTGAGCCGGGTGACGAAACGCGCAATATCCGGCGCACTCTGGAAGCGCCAGCCCGACGCCAGCGCCACCAGGTGCAACGAGCGGTCCAGCCAGTCATTGCGCAGGCTCTCCAGCACGTCACGCACCGTGTCGGGCCCGATCTCGGCCTCGCCCGCGAACAGCTGACGCAGATCCGACACCGACAACGGCTTGTTCGCGCACAGCAACGCGCCCTCGATGACTCGTTTGACCTCAGCGGTATTCATCAACCTGATAGCAAAGACGCCGCATACAGCCCTCTCCCAGGGGAACGGCACAGGCAGCTGTCGGTGGGCTGCGCACCCTGCCGCCCGAAACGGGCACGGGGATGGCAGGCCGGACATCCGCGGCCTGCACGACAGGCATGACGGCAGACGACCGGACAGCACGAAAAGCTTGGAAGGACCAGCCAACAGCAGGCTTTCCCGGCAGAAATCTTCGAGGACGATGTCACGGGCACCGGGCCGGCACGAGTCCGGTCCCGTCGTCCTGCCCGGAACGACTGTCTGTCACAGGAAAGGCAGGCTCAAGACCTGCATGCGAGAACCGCCACGGATGCCGGCAGGCACGCACCCGAAGGTACGTCGGCAAACCGTCAAGGGCCCAGCAATGGCCCGGCAACGCGATTCATGGCCGATTGGCTCGCGCCATTCTACCCCAAGTACCCGCACAAAACGCAACGACGACGCGGCTGCAACACCGCAACCGTTCAGAACGTGTAGCCGATCTGCAGGGATCCGAACGATGGCACGTGCCGCTGCCCCTCGAACTCGCGAGAACGCACCACCCACATGAACTGGGCATTCCATCGTCCCGAGCGCACGCTCATGCCCGCCCCGACGTCCCCCACCAGGCGCTTGCGCCGCACCCGGTGACTCTCATGCCAGGTACTGCCGTCCAGGGTCAGGTCCCGCAGCACGGCACGGCCACCCAGTGTCACGAACCCGGTCCAGCGCGCCGCATCCGTCGCATCCCACGCCACCTCGCCAGGCTCGTTGGAACCCGGACGCAGCGGTGCCGTGCCCCCGTCGTCCTGCAGATCGGAACCGAAACGCCATTCCAGGCCGGCAAAGGCGCTGGTCTGCAGGTTGCCCAGACGCATGCCCCAGTGCCCCAGCAGATCCGTGCCACGAACCGTGGCCGGCTGCCAGCGCTTCACCCGGTACTGTGCCGCCTCCAGGATCGGCTCGTCGGGAAGCTGGTGCGCCCAGCCCCGGAAGCGGGGGGCATTGATCACCCGGTGCACCGCATTCTGCAGCGACTCGCCACGGACCGACGGCCCCACCCAGCCCAGGCGCACCTCATTGCGTACCCGCTGTCCATCCAGCCAGGTACCCGCCGCCAAGGTGGCCACCAGCGTCGCCGCATAGGGACGATCCTTCACCTGCAGCCAGGTGGCACGGCTGTTCTCCGGTGTGTAGATGGCCTGATCCAGCCGGAAGCTCACGTACTCGGTGGGAACCCGCCCCGCACCCAGCGCGCGCCACAGCGGGCACAGCGGGCCTTCCCCGCCGGACGCCCCCCAGCCATCATGGGCCGCCGTACGCGCCGCCACCTCCAGCATCACGCCGCTGCTGTAGCCATAGTCCTCGCCCGAGGCCAGATCATTGTCGATCTTCAGCCGCACCTGCGTGGCTGCTGTCGGCCGGCACCCCCAGGGCCGGGGCGCATCCTGCCCCGCTTCCGTCGCAGACGATGGACCCGACCAGGGCACCAGAACATCCGGGGCCGGCCGCGGCTTGCTGCCGGGCTCGACGGGATATCCCCTGCCCACCGGATCGTCCACCCGATGGACGCCTGGCCATTCGTCCTCGGCCTGCGGCGCCTCCTCGTAGGAAGCATCAGGCTGCAGCACCACCCCCGGATCGCCAAACGGATCGGTGCCCGGCACCGCCCGATCGGGATCGTTCCAGAACGCCATCAGCACGCCACGCGTGGCCCGCTCCGTCGTACCGCCCGGGGTTGGCAGGCGCCCTTGCAACGAAAGACCGGATATCGGCAACGCCCGTTGAAGCGAAAGCCCCGGTACAACGACCGGAGCCGGTTGCGCGGGATGGGGGTCGGTCGCAGCGGCGTTCACCGATCCGGTCGCAGCCAGCCCCAGCCATGCCAGCACCGTCCCGGCGGTCACACTGCATCTGCCATCCTTGACCCAGGTTCCCTGCAAGCTGTGCCGTCTGACCACCATCACCTTCGTTTCCGTGCCTGTATGTGATTGCAAGTATGCAAGCACACAGGCGCCGAAGGTACCCCACGCGATAGGTAGGCGTCGCTGATTTGCCAACTTCCCGGAGCAACCCGGTCAACGGACGATGGACGTTGCCGGTGTACAACACCCATCGTCATTCACTGGCGTGTTACCCTCGCGCCTTCGGCTGCGAGAACACCATCACGGGCGGCAACGAGCCACGGAAGCGCTCCACCTCGGCCACCGCGGTGTGGCCGCAATTGCCCTGCGCCAGCCTCGACGTTGCCACACCGGTGGTCAGCACGTTCACGTCCCCCCACGCGCACAGCGTGTTCGGGTCGCGTGAGTTCACCGGGTCATACCAGCCGCCCTCATTGATCCGGATGGCACCGGGCATGATCTCGTCGGTGACCTTCAGGCCCGCCAGGATCTGGCCCCGCTGGTTGAAGACCCGCACCACGTCACCATCCTTCAGGCCACGCGCCTTCGCATCCTGCGGATTCATCCAGCAGGGTTCGCGCCCGGCAACCTCGTAGCTGTTGCGATTGATGGTGCCGCACAGCTGCGAGTGCAGCCGCATCTGCGGGTGATTGGACACGATATGCAGCGGATAGCGCGAGTCCGAACGACCCGTACGCTCCAGCGGCTCCATCCAGGTGGCGTGCGGAGGACAGTCGTCATAGCCGTATTTCTCGATGGTCCGCGAATACAGCTCGAACTTGCCCGATGCCGTCCCCAGCGCATTGAGCAGCGGATCGGCCCGAAAATCGGCATGCCGCACAAAGTCCTTGGCCTCGGCCGAGATCGGAAATGCCAACGGCCGATTGCTCTTCCAGAACACGTCGAACACCGGCATCTCCATGCCCTTGGCGCGCGCTTCGATCTTGGCCGCCTCGTACAGGTTGCGAATCCACTCCATCTCCGTGAGCCCCGCCGTGAATTCCTCGCCCTTGCCCAGGCGTGTCGCAATGGCCGTGAAGATGTCGAAGTCGCTGCGCGCCTCGAACACCGGCTCGACGATCTTCTTCATCGCCACGATATGGCTCTGCGCATAATCGCCCATCTGCTCGATGTCATTGCGCTCGTAGGACGTGGTGGCCGGCAGCACGATGTCGGCATGCCGTGCAGAGGCCGTCCACTGCACGTCATGCACGATGAACGTGTCCAGATTGCGCCAGGCACGTCGCATCTCGTTGCGGTCCTGCTGGTGCGAGAACGGGTTGCCGCCTGCCCAGTAGGCCAGCTTGATCAGCGGCAGCTTGATCTCATGTCCGTTGAACTGCATCACCTTGCCAGGATTCAGCAGCGTCTCCACCAGCCGCGACACCGGAATCGAGACAGCGCCGCCTCTCGTCAGCCAGGCTGCCCCCCCGTTGCCCTGCCCCGACGCATCGTCGATGGCCTTCAGGATCGGCGTGGTGGCCGCGGGTGCACCACCCGATGCATAGTGATAGCTCAGGCCATAGCCCCCGCCCGGCAAGCCGATCTGCCCCAGCATCGCCGCCAGCGTGATCAGCGTCCAGTGTACCTGTTCGCCATGATGCTGGCGCTGTGTCGAGTAGCCCAGCGCCAGCATCGTGCGGTTGGCCGCGAAGCGGCGCGCCAGATCGCGCAGCGTCTGCGCCGGCACACCGCATATTCCTGCCGCCCATTCCGCCGACTTCGGCGTGCCATCGGTCTTGCCCAGCAGATACGGCAGGAACCGGTCGAAGCCGGTGGTGTAGCGATCAAGGAACGCCTGATCATGCAGCTTCTCGGTGTACAGCGTATGGGCAATGCCCAGCATCATCGGCACATCGGTCTGCGGGCGCGGCGCAATCCACTCGCCATTCAGCTCCTTGCAGGTCTCCGTGAGGACCGGATCGATGCTGATCACCTTCGTCCCGGCCTTCTTCATGGCGGCCACGCCCGGCCAGGCACCATGGTCGGCCACCTGCCAGGAAATCTGCGAATTGTTCAGCGGATTGCACCCCCAGAACACCATCAGCTTGCAATGCCTGGCCAGGTTGTCCCACGTGGTGCACTGCTCGTACACCTCCAGCGAACCCGACACGTAGGGCAGGATCACCTGCGCTGCGCCGGTGGAATAGTCACCGCTGCTGCTGGTATAGCTGCCCGTCAGGTTCAGCATCCGCCGCAGCAACGTCCGGCAGTTGTGGATGCGCCCCGGGCTCTTCCAGCCATACGACCCCGCAAACACCGCCTGCTGCCCGTACTTCTTGCGCACCCGCACCAGCTCGTCAGCCACCAGCTCGATGGCCTTGTCCCAGCTCACCCGCACGAAATCACCGCTGCCCCGGCCATCCGGATCAGCGCCCGGGCCCTTTTCCAGCCAGGCACGGCGCACCATCGGATAGCGGATGCGCGACGGCGAATAGAGCGAATCCAGCACACCAGGCAGTTGTGGAGACGGTGCCGGATCACCCAACCAGGGCCTGAACTCCACCGCCCTTCCATCCTTCACGATGCCATAGAAAACCCCCCAGTGGCAGCCCGACAGGATGCCTTCCTGCGCATCCTTGCCGTCCTTGCCACCCGCTGTGGCCTCAGGCTCATCCCCGCTCACCGCATTGGATGCATCCTTCCCAGCGGCCCGGGCCAGAATCGGCACTCCGGCCATGCCCAGCGAGGCCAGCACCTGCCCCTCGATGAATCGGCGCCCCGACAGCCCGCCACCCGAATGCACGCCCGTCACTGCAGCCTGCTCACCGGTTGCCTGCACACCATCCACACGGACACCTTCCGTCCCTGCGCATCCTTCGCGTTCATTGAGCCTGTCCATCATCGTTCCTCCTGTCCAGTCCCGTAGCCTATGCTCACCTGGGCCAACGCGACAGGCAGCACCTCCGACATCACCCCGTAGTACCCTTCACCATCCAGCCGTGCCATGGCTCGGCAGAACGGTGCCATCCAGTCCATCTCCACCAGCAGCGCCTGAACCGTCGGCCAACGCGCCTGTCGCAGCGCCTGCGCCAGCGCCGCCAGCTGCACAGCCAGATGATCAGGCGGCTCATGACATGTCTGCGCAAGCTCCATGTCCAGTACCTGCAGAAGCTTCTGCATCCGCGCCACCGGGGCGTCGTACAGCCGGCCGCTGCCCTGCCAGGCGCTGGCATAGGGCAGCGCACAGCGTCGGGGGAACACGCCCTCAAAGAGGGCCGTGTACCGACGCTGCAGCGCCACCGTCACCTCTTCTTCCGTCCCTTCGGACAGATGCTGCCCCAGGCGTGCCATCAACGTTTCGTTGCCCAGCACCTCGCCCATCTCGCGCAACAGCATCTGCCCGACCACCGAGCGCGCCGCATGAACCTGTTCCCTCTGGGGCGCACGAATGAACTGTGCGGCCAGCCAGTCGAGCACATCCGCCAGATCGGCAGCCACCGGCGGGCTCACCTCGGCCGCCAGCCCCTCCGGTCCGTCATGCCGGGACAGCATGCCCGCATCTACCGGTGCGTTCATCATTTCCCTCCGTGTCCTGAGCCAGATGTACCGTCATCATGCAGGTCCTTCGAGTGATTCTGCAAGTACGACAGGATCAGGCGATACTGGTCATCGCTGAACGAGGTGAAGCGGCGCATCGACTTCAGTGTGCCAACCCACTGGTTGGCCGTGAAATGTTCCTGCTGCGGCAGCACATGACAGGCCGAGCACGCCTCCTGGTAGGCATCCTTGCCATAGGCCCACACGGCCCCCCGGTCAGCATTCATGCCGGTCGCGTCCGACCAGACCTCCAGCGTCACCGGCATCCAGCGCTGACCGGTATCGGCATCCTGCTCGGGCTTGCCGCGCACCACCTTGTCCGCAGCCGCGTCATCCAGCACGGCCATCATCACGCGCTGGCCGCGTGCCTGGTAGATCACTGATGGTGTTTCTTCCACCTGCCAGCCCTTCAGCACCAGCTGCAGCCGGTCTCCCTCACGTGCCTTCACCGTCACCTGCGCACCGCCCAGAAGTTTCCCCGGGGCGCTGTCCGATTGACCGACATCCTTCGCATCCAGCCAGACCGCCTTGCTGGTCACCACCGTGGCCGGCTTGCCCACCTCGAAGGCCGAAGCAGCCGAGACCGGCAGGCGTGCCGAGACCTGCGCCCAGTCCTTCAGCATCACCACCTCCTCGGTGTAGTTCGGCGTCGGCATGCGCGGCGCAAGCTTCGACACAGGCGGCAGATGTTTCAGATACAGCGCCATGGCGCCGATGTCCTTGGCCGACATCTGCGACGTGTTTCGGATCACCTCCGCCATTTCACCATCAGCCGCCCGGCCGATCGGACTCACGCCCGTGTGCAGGTAACGCGCCAGCGAAGCGGCCGACCAGAAGCCGATGCCGGTCTCGTCAGGCGTGATGTTCGGGAACCAGCCGGTTCCGGTGGTATCGGGCCCGCCGCCGTAGCGGCTCTCGGCCAGCACGTTGCCCATGAAACCCCGTGACGAATGGCATTCGGCACAGTGCCCGGCCCCTTCCACCAGATATTCGCCACGCTGATAGGCCTTGGCCATGTCGCCGGACAGCTCGGCAGGTACCGGCCCGGGCTGCCAAGGCTTCCCATCCAGGAAAGCCAGCCGCCACAAGCCCACGCCACGCCGCATGTTGAACGGGAACTTGAGCTGATGTTCCGGTACCGCATCATCCTCGACCGGAAGCGTCATCATGTAGGCGTACAGATCACACACATCCTCGCCTGAAAGCCGCTGATACGAGGTATACGGAAAGGCCGGGTACAGGTTCTGGCCAGATCGGCCAGACGAACGCCTGAAGACGCTGCTGCACCAGGAGAGCAACGCACTCGTGCAGGCCATTCTTCAGCTTGCCCTGGCGCACGGCTTCACCGATCAGACCAGTTCGATGCGTGCAGCCTGGGCCGAAGCGGTCGAGCGGATCAATGACTCCCTGTCGACCTGGCTTACGCATGTGCGACCACGCCAGCTTGATGGGCGCAACGACTACCGCGCCGATCCCCGCTTCGAGCGGCTACGCGAGATCGCCTGGCGCCATTACGAAGCCGGCGTGCCCCTGGAGCTGCACCATGGCCTGTTCACCCTGTGCCGCCAGGCCTATCGCCAGCACCTGCAACAGATCCCGCAGCGCCCGGATGCCGACACCCTGCTGGCCGTCCTGGACGACTTCTTCGATGAAGCCGCCCAGGCCATGCTTGCGCCATGGGCCATGCGCCCCCCAGCGAAACAGCCCTGGCCGAGAACATTCGTCGCCTGACTCGCGAGCGGGATCAGTATTTCGGCGTCCTGGAAAGCCTCAGCGGCCCGGTCTTCATCACGACCGAGGAAGGCCCGCTACAACACGCCAACGACGCCGCACTGCAGTCCTTCCTGGGTCTGTCCGAAGCGGGCGCGCTGCGCTACCGGCTGGCGCTGCAGCACCACCGCGACACGCTGCAGGCCGTGCTCGACGACATCCTGGCCGCAGGCCGGCAGGAACTGCACGCCATCTGGCTGGATACGCACGCGGGGCGACGCTGCTTCGACATTCGCCTTCGCCCCCTGGAGGACAGCGCCTACAAGCTGGACCGCTGCCTCATCATCCTGATGAACGATGTCACCGGCCATCAGCGGGCCATTGAGCGTGCCCGGCAGGCCGAGCACACCATGTCGATGTTCCTGGCCGCCATGAGCCACGAGATTCGCGGTCCATTGCACAGCGTTCTGGGCGCAGCCGAACTGCTGCGTGATGCCAGCCTGGCAGAAGCCGAGTCCCTGCTGGACCTGCTCGGGCTGTCGGCCGGCGCCCTCAACGCCACACTGGAGAACGTGCTGAGCTTCTCGCGCTTTCGCCACCAGGCTCCCCAGCCCCGGCCCACGGCCGTGCCGTTGCGCAAGATGCTGGCGGATCTGGTACGAACCCAGGATGTGCAGGCCCGGCACCAGGGCGTGCCCCTGCAGCTGCAGCTTCCCGCCGAGCTGCCCGAACAGGTCATGCTGGACGGGTCACTGGTGCAGCAGGTGCTGGGCAACCTGGTTCGCAATGCGCTACGGCACGACGATGGGCAGGGCGTGACGCTGGCCGTGAAGATCGATGGCTCCGAGCTGGTCTTCATCGTCACCGACCATGGCCCCGGGCTTCCCCCGGGCATTCAGGCCCAGCTCACCCGTCCGCCCAGTGCGGCCTCCACCCCGCTACCGGACCCCGTGGACAACAGCCACAGCTCAGGCCTGGGCCTGCTGATCGTCCGGCGCATGACCCAGGCGCTGGGTGGCCGACTGCAACTGCCAGCCGACGCAAACGGCACCAGCATCGAAGTATGGCTGCCATTGGTACTGCCCGAGATCACGGCCCTCGACGCGGACAGCCCTGCACACCCGCCTGAAGCCCCGCTCCTCGATCAAAGCTGCCTGCTTGTCGACAACGACCCGATCGGTGCACTGGGCACCATGGCCATGCTCGAACGCCTGGTCCGTTCGGTAGACCATGCCACCAGCCTGACCCAGGCCAGTGCCCTGCTGCAGACCCAGCCCGATGTCTACGACTTCTTCATCGTCGACACCCGGCTGCCCGATGGCAGCGGTCTGGACTTCGCCCGCCAGATCCGCCTGGACCCACGCATGGCCGGCAAGCCGGTGCTGCTGCTGAGCGCCAATACCGAACAGGTCCGCCAGCAGCCCGAAGCCGGCATGCTCTTTGCCGCCCTGCTGGAAAAGCCCCTCGACGCCACGGCGCTGGCCCAGGCGATCCGACGCCACGCCGGCCCCCCACCCAGCAGCCCGAACAAAGAAGACACGCTGTCGATTGCCAACGGTCTGTGGCTGGACACCCCGACGCGGCGGTTGCATATCGACGGCCGCGTCGAGACGCTGTCGCCCGCCGAGACCCGGCTGCTGGTCTGCCTGGCCGCCGCCATCGGCAAGCCCTGCGACCGCACCCGCATCAGTGAGGCCATCTGTGGCCGGGACTGGGTGTACGGCGACCGTACCGTGGACGTGCTGGTCTCCCGTCTGCGCCGGCGGCTGCGAGGCAGCATGGCGCGCATCGTCACCGTGCACGGGCTGGGCTATACCCTCACGGTTGGCTGACGGGCACAAAAGGGAAAGAGGGGCAACCAAAGTCGCGCGGGGTGGAGCCCTCACCCCAACAGATTGAGCAGGCCAGCCCCCGGCAAATGGGCAGGCCCCAGGGGCGGAACGCAGCGATCAGAACTTCGCTGCGATCTTCTCCAGCGTGTTCCAGTTCCGTGCGGTCGCCGTGACCCGGAAGCGCTTCTCCAGGGCGGTGTGAGACACGCGCATGGCCTTCACCCCATCACGGGCCCAGACGAAGGCTGTGCGGTCATGAATCCTGACAACCTCGGGGCTGAAATCCTCGGCCTCCAGCGCAGCGGCCTGCGCCTGAGAGGGCGCTGTGGACAGGAAGATGGCCAGGTACTTCGAACCGTCGGTTGCGACATCCTGCAGCGGATTGGCATCCAGGATCGCCCGGATCTCGTCGGCGGAGCGCGCCATGACGGGGACATCCACGCCGAAAGCGCTGGCCATCAGGGCCCGCACTGACGCACAAACCTTCTCCTCGGGGCGGCTTGCAGTGACGATGATGTTGCCGCTCTGCCCGATGGAGAGCACGTCCCCGAACCCTGCGTCTTCAAGCAGGGCACAAAGCTCGGCCATCGGGACCCGGTTGATCTTGCCAACATTGATGCCACGCGGCATGACGAGCCAACGCATCATGCCTGCCCCCGCCTGCCGTTGGAAATGCCCCCGGGGGCAGGATCACATCCATGGCGCTGACCGCTGCCTGAACGACAGGCAAAAAAAACCCCTGAGCAAATGGATAAGGACTCAGGGGCGGGAGAATGTCGATGGTTGCGGGGGGAGGATTTGAACCTCCGACCTTCGGGTTATGAGCCCGACGAGCTGCCAGACTGCTCCACCCCGCGAAAAGAAGTATAGCCATACTGGATTCCGTTTGCAAGTCTTTCTGCTTGGCCGTAAATTTCACCTCATGAAGTACTGTTCAGAATGCGGCAGTCCCACGCAGATCCTCGTCCCCGAGGGTGACAACCGCCCACGCCAGGTCTGCACCCATTGCCATGCCGTCCATTACGTCAATCCGCGCATCGTGGTCGGTGCCGTCTGCCTGTGGGAAGACCGCATCCTGCTGTGCCGCCGCGCCATCCAGCCCCGCAAGGGCAAATGGACGCTGCCTGCAGGCTTCATGGAAATCGGCGAGACCATGTCGGCCGGTGCCCTGCGCGAGACCCGTGAGGAATCAGGTGCCCGTGCCGAGGTCGACGGCCCGCTCTTCGCCATTCTGGATGTCCCCCATGCCGAGCAGGTGCACGCGTTCTACCGCGCCCGCCTGCTGTCCCCCGAGCTGGATCCGGGTGAGGAAAGCCTTGATGCCCGGCTGTTCGACGAGAAGGACATCCCTTGGGACGAGATCGCCTTCAGTACGGTAGAGACCACGCTGCGCTGGTTCCTGGCCGACCGCCGCCTGGGCCGCTTCTCACTGCACGAGGGCCACATCCCTGCCCCATCGGGCAGGCAGCCCACCAATCCGTCCCCTCGCCAGAGCGGCAACGCTGACACGTCCTCCGACAAGGGCGGCCACGGCTGATCTCCCGATCGCTTCTTCCTGCCCGGTTCCATCGCCACATTCCCCACGCCCCTTCAACACCCCACCACCGATGATTCGCTACTGGGTCGAAGCCGACACCCCGCTGCCCGCCGCCGACCGCGACGTGCCGGGCCATCCCGGGCTCATCGCCCTGGGGGCCGACCTGGGCCCCGACCGGCTGGTGGAAGCCTACTCACAGGGGCTCTTTCCCTGGTACAGCGCGGGCCAGCCGGTGCTGTGGTGGTCGCCCGACCCGCGCATGGTCGTCTTCGTCGACGAGTTCTCGCCTTCGCGCTCGCTGCGGCGGCTGCTGGCACGCCTGGCCAACAGCGGTCATCCTGGCCCCGCAGCCTCCGTCTCACCACACTCGCCCCAAGGCACCTCAGCGCAAGACAACACTGCCGCCCCCCGCTGGCAGATCACGCTCGACACGGCCTTTGCCGACGTGATGCAGGCCTGCGCAGAGCCCCGTCCCGGCCAGGACGGCACCTGGATCACCCCCGCCATCCAGGCTGCCTACACGGCGCTGCACCAGCGAGGGCTGGCCCACTCCCTGGAGGTCCGTGAAGACGGCCAGCTCATCGCCGGCCTCTACGGCGTCTCCATCGGCCACATGTTCTTTGGCGAGTCCATGTTCACCCGCCGCCCCAACGCCTCCAAGTGCGCCTTCGCCACGCTGATGCACCTGCTGGCTGCCCACGGTCTTCCCCTGGTCGATTGCCAGCAGTCCACCCGGCACCTGGGCAGTCTGGGCGGGCGTGACATCTCCCGTGCCGACTTCCTGTCGCACATCCGCCCCCTGCTGGCTGCCCCCGCCCCCGACTGGCAGGCCATGGCCCGCGACATCGCCTGGCCGGACTTCAGCCGATGAGCGACAACCGGCCGCCCTCCCAGCGCTACATACGGCTATACGTCACGGCCGCCTTTCCCTGCAGCTACCTGCCCAACCGCTTCGCCCGCTCACAGGTGGCCGAACCTGCTGCCTCCATCGACGCCGACAACTATGGCGAACTGGTGCGTGCAGGCTTCCGGCGCAGCGGCCGCTTCACCTACCGGCCACGATGCGACAGCTGCCAGGCCTGCATCCCGGTACGCGTCCCCGTACAGCAGTTCCGGCCCGACCGCAGCCAGCGCCGCGCCATCCGCCGCCACGGCAGCCTCATCAGTCGCAACCTGCCGCTGGTCTTCAGCGACGAACACTACGCGCTCTACATCCGCTACCAGCAGGCCCGCCACAGTGGCGGCAGCATGGACGAGGACGACGAGGACCAGTACCGCGAATACCTGCTGCAATCGGGCGTCGACACCCGGCTGGTCGAGTTCCGCACCCCCGACTCCACCCTGGTCATGGTCTCGGTCATCGACGTGCTCGACGACGGCCTTTCCGCGGTGTATACATTCTTCGAACCCGATCTGCCCGGAGGCAGCCTGGGCACCTATGGCATCCTCTGGCAGATCCGGATGTGCCAGGTACTGGGACTCGAATACCTCTACCTGGGCTACTGGATCGAGGAAGCGCGCTCCATGCGCTACAAGAGCAACTTCCGCCCGCTCGAACAACGGATAGACGGACAATGGATACCCCTGAAAGACTGAATGCCCTGGGCTACCGGGCCCTGCGCCCCCTGCTGTTCCTGCAGGATCCCGAATGCGCCCACCACGCCGGCCTGCGGCTGATGGACCTGCTGGCAGCCATGCCGGCCGGTCTGCGCCCGGCGCGCGTCCATGACCCCGTCGAACTGCTGGGCCTGTCCTTTCCCAACCGCGTCGGCATCGCGGCCGGCATGGACAAAAACGCCAGCCACATCGACGCACTGGCCGCACTGGGCTTCGGTTTTCTCGAACTGGGCACCGTCACCCCGCTGCCCCAGCCCGGCAATCCCAAACCGCGCCTGTTCCGCCTTCCCCAGGCCCAGGCCATCATCAACCGCTTCGGCTTCAACAACGAGGGCCTGGAAGCCTTCGTGCGTCATGTCCGCGCTTCCCGGGCCTGGCAGAAGCGCCAGGCACTGCCTGCCGGCGCCCCCTGCCAGCCCGACACCCCGCCGGTGCTGGGCCTGAACATCGGCAAGAATGCCGCCACCCCGCTGGAATCGGCCACGCGCGACTACCTCACCGGCCTGGCCGCCGTCATGCCGCTGGCCGACTACGTGGCCGTCAACATCTCGTCACCCAACACCGCCAACCTGCGCAAGCTGCAGGGCGGCAACGAACTGGACGAGCTTCTGGGAGCCCTGGACCGCGAGCGCCAGCGACTGGCCACCTCGGTGGGCCGCAATCCCCCCTTGCTGCTCAAGATCGCACCGGACCTTGATGACGACCAGATTGCCGTCATCATCGAGGCACTGGTACGTCACAACATCGATGGCGTCATCGCCACCAACACCACGCTCTCGCGTGAGGCCGTCAAGGGGCTGCCCCACGCCGAAGAAACAGGCGGTCTCTCGGGCCGGCCCGTCTTCGAGGCCTCCAACCGGGTCATCCGCGCCCTGCGTGCCGGCCTGCCCGCTCGCTACCCCATCATCGGCGTGGGCGGCGTCATGTCGGCACAGGATGCCGTGGCCAAGATCGAGGCGGGTGCCGACCTCGTGCAGATCTTCAGTGGCCTGGTCTATGAAGGCCCTGCCCTGGTCTCCGCCGCCGCTCGGGCCATTCACCGGCATGATGAGACGATACGCTAGAATCACGGTCAACAGATAAATCCGTCTGCGGGAGGATCCGACCAGGGTCCTTCCCCCAGAGCCCTCCTTGAGCCCTGATGACAGACAACACACCTCCTGAAGCCACCATTCCCCCCCAGACGGGCGCCGAGCCCGCCTCGCGCCCTGGCAAGGGCATCAAGACCACCATCCAGGTCCTGGAACGCATGGTGTCGCTGCTCGACGCGCTGGCCCAGCAGCCCCGGGCCGTCAGCCTGAAGGAACTGTCCAGTCGCACGGCACTGCATCCATCCACTGCCCATCGCATCCTCAACGACCTGGTCACCGCCCGCTTCGTCGATCGCGTCGACACCGGCAGCTACCAGCTGGGACTGCGGCTGCTGGAACTGGGCAACCTGGTCAAGGCCCGGCTCAACGTGCGAGACGCCGCCATGGGCCCCATGCGCGAGCTGCACCGCCTCACCGGCCAGCCCATCAACCTCTCCATCCGCCAGGGTGACGAGATCGTCTACATCGAGCGTGCCCTGTCCGAGCGCAGCGGCATGCAGGTGGTGCGCGCCGTCGGCGGGCGGGCGCCCCTGCACCTCACCTCGGTCGGCAAGCTGTTCCTGGCGGGCGAAAACCACCGGGCGCTGCAGAACTACATCAGCCGCACCGGCCTGGCCGGCCACACCCGCAACAGCCTCACCGACCCAGCCCGTCTGGAGCGCGAACTGGCCCAGGTGCGCTCTCACGGCTTCGCGCGCGACAACGAAGAGCTGGAACTGGGCGTGCGTTGCATCGCCGCTGGCATCCGCGACGATTCGGGTGACCTGGTGGCCGGCCTGTCCATTTCGGCCCCGGCCGACTTCCTGCAGAACGGCTGGGTCGAACAGCTGTGCCGCACGGCGGCCCAGATCTCGGCTTCGCTCGGCTACGACTCCAGCGAATCGAACAGCGCCCACTGAGTCGAGGGGTCACAGCAGTGGCCATCACGGCCGGGCCATGAACGCCCGCCCGCCGTTCACCGAAACCCCACCCATCGGCATAGGGGGCAGCCCTTTGGGCTGCACCCCTGCCACACCACCCGGCATGC